>Ga0308171_1000048_pt1 | contig 399198 bp, 373 predicted proteins | sample PhyGR1_FD_202135 | JGI IMG/M metagenome (GOLD analysis project Ga0308171, IMG submission 202135) | Phyllosphere microbial communities from UC Gill Tract Community Farm, Albany, California, United States - DLSLSG.R1 | ecosystem: Host-associated > Plants > Phyllosphere > Unclassified | place... | reverse complement strand
GCTATACGCTGGTCATCGCCGCGCCCGCGCTGAGCCTGGCCCCGGCGACGCTGGCCAATGCCAGCGTCGGGGCAAGCTACAGCGCGACGCTGAGCGCGACCGGCGGCACCGCGCCGTACGCTTACGCGGTGACCGCGGGCACACTGCCCGCGGGCGTCACCCTGGCGAGCAATGGTACGCTCAGCGGCACGCCGACGGCGGGGGGCAACTATGCCTTCACCGTCACCGCGACCGATGCGACCACCGCCGCCAATGGCGGGCCCTATACCGCGAGCCGCGGCTATACGCTGAGCGTCGCGGCGGCGGTCGTGACGATCGCACCAACGGCATTGCCCGATGGTCGCTATGAGGCCGCCTATAGTCAGTCCTTGACCGCAACCGGCGGCACGGCACCGTACAGCTTCGTCGTCACCGCAGGCACCCTGCCTGCCGGGATGACCTTGTCGGCGAGCGGCACGCTGGCGGGGACGCCGACGGTGTTTGGCAGCTTCCCCTTTACCGTGTCGGCGACCGACAGCTCGACCGGGGCAGGGCCCTATGTGGGAAGCCATGCCTATACGCTGACCATCACCGCGCCTGATCGCCCGACGGCCGGTGCGGTTAGCGTGGGGGTCACCTATGGCTCGGCGGGCACGGCGGTGCCGCTGGCGATTACGGGGGGCGAGGCGCTTTCCGTCGCGATCGCGACAGCGCCGACCCATGGCACGGCGACGGTGAGCGGCAAGACGATTACCTATACGCCGGGCAGCGGCTATGCCGGACCCGACAGCTTCACCTATACCGCGTCCAACGCGGGCGGCAGTTCGGCACCGGCCACCGTCAGCGTCAGCGTTGCCCAGCCGACACTCGTGTTAACCCCTGCGACGCTGACAGCGGGGCAGGAAGATGTCGCCTTCAGCCAGCAGTTGACGACGACGGGCGGCACCGCGCCGTACAGCTATGCGGTGACCACCGGTCGCCTGCCCAACGGTGTCACCCTATCGGCGAACGGATTGCTGGCGGGTACACCGACCGAGAATGGCCGGTTCGCGGTGACCATCACCGTAACCGACCGCTCGACCGGCAGTGGGCCGTTCTCGGCGGCCAATGCCTATACGCTCGAGGTATCGAGGCCCGCACCGCCGGTCGCGCGTCCGGCGACCACCGAAACGACCGCGACCACGCTCGCACAGGACGGTTCGGTTGCGATCAACCTCTCCGACCTGGTGACGGGCGACTATACCCAGATCCGCATCGCGACCCAGCCGAAGCACGGCACCGTCTCGATCGACGCCACGGCGCAGGAGGTCAGCCAGGCGAACCAGCGAATCACCGTGACCTACACGCCCGAGCACGGCTATGTCGGCGACGACAGCTTCGGCTATGTCGCGGTGGGCGCTGGCGGCACCTCGAACGAGGCGCGGGTCGCGGTGACGGTGAAGGGGGCCGCCCCGGTCGCCGCCGCAGTGAAGGCCAGCGTCACCAACGGCCAGACCAATATCGTCGACCTGACCGGCGGTTCGTCCGGCGGGCCGTTCACCGCCGCGACCATCGTGTCGGTTTCGCCCGCCGACGGCGTCGACGCGGCACTGGTCGAGGGCGGCAGCCTCGGCAATCGCAGCTATCAGTTGCGGATCACCCCGCGCGGCCGGTTCAGCGGAACGGCGACCGTCCGCTATACGCTGGCCAACGCCTACGGCACCTCGGCGCCTGCTGTGGTGACCGTCTCCATCGTCCAGCGGGCCGATCCGTCGCAGGACGCGACCGTCACGGGCATCTCCGCGGCACAGGCCGAGGCGACGCGCCGCTTCGCCCAGGCCCAGCTCGACAATTTCCAGCGTCGCAACGAGCAGCTGCACAATGGCGGCGCGGCCAGCCAGGGCCGTCCGATGGGCATCAGCGTCTCGGGCGGTAACAGCTATGCGGGTGGCAATCCGGCCTTCGGCTCGGTCACGCCGGACGTAATCACGATGAAGTCGGAACATGCGACCGAAGTGATGGGTCGCGAGCGCGGCGCAGGGATGCTGGCCTTCGACCATGACGGCCGGGCGATGACGATGGCCAATATGGTGGGCACGCGCGGTGGCCGCGATGGCGGCGGGGTGGCATCGGGCACCGCCGGTGTGGCGGGCCAGGCTGGCGAGGGCGAGACCGGCACCGGCGAAGCGGGCGCGCTGGAGGGGACCGGTCGCCGGGTCGGGTCGACTGCGATCTGGTCGGGCGGCGCGATCGCGCTGGGCACCGAGGATGCCACCCGGCGTCGCGGCAAGCTGACCGTCACGACCGGTGGCCTGAGCAGCGGTGTCGACGTCAAGCTGTCGGAGGCGCTGACGGTCGGTGCAGGCGGCGGCTACGGCACCGAGCGCGCCAAGGTCGGCCGTAACCAGGGTCAGGTCGACAGCGACAGCTGGATGGGCGCACTCTATGGCAGTGTAACGCCCGCCGACGGCCTGTTCATCGACGGCGTGGCGGGGGCCGGACGACTCTCGTTCGACACCATGCGCATCGTCACGGGCAGCACGGCGGTCGCGCGCGGGCATCGCAACGGATCGATGGTGTTCGGTTCGCTGACCAGCGGGTTCGACCGGACGAGCAGCACCTATGCCTTCTCCACCTATGGCCGGATCGATTACCTGTCCGCCGACCTCGACCGCTATGTCGAGAACGGCGCCGGCAATGCCAATCTGATCTTCGACCGAAGCAACGTGACCTCGCTGTCGAGCGTGCTCGGCTTGCGCGGGTCGCTCGTGATGGGACGCTTCGTCCCGCGTGTCCGTGGCGAGTGGCGGCACGAGTTCAAGAACGGTCGTCTGCAGGCGCTCGACTATGCCGATCTCGGCGGGTTCAACTACACCATCCGGAGCGATGGCTGGACCCGCGACAATTACACGATCGAGCTGGGCACCGATTACGTCTTCGACAATGGCTGGCGCATCGGCTTCGATTTCAGCGGGGCGCTGGGTCAGGGCAGCCGCTATGCCACCGAGAAGATCACGATCCGCAAGCAGTTCTAATCGTCCGGCCGGGGTCCTTCACGACCCCGGCCAAAAGCGGATCGTCATCAATCTGGGTCTCGCGCGGTTGGCGTGCTAGGGGCAATGCCATGTCGAAATCCAACAGCACGACCGGCAGCGTCAATGTCGACGGCGTCACCTATGACTGGCGCCTACAGCGGGAACCCCATTTGTCGGACGACGAAGGGTGGCGGGGCATGGCGATCGCGGTGTCGCAACGCGACGCCAAGCGCGAGGCCTGGGTGGAGTTTCCGGCCCCCAAGCGCCTGCTGAAGGGATTGCCGCGCGGGCGGCTTCAGCTCGACGATGCGACGATATCGCGCTGTATCCGCTCGGCGCTGTCGGCCGGGTGGGAGCCGTTGTCACGTGGCAAGCCGGTGTCCTTCGTGGTCGATGCCGAGGGCAACTGACGCGTCGCGTGGCGGCCATCTTGTCAAGGACGAGGTTCGGAGCCAGTCTGGCACCACGATGGAACGTACCCAGACCTCCGACGACTATGCGCGCGGCCGCCGCGACGGCCTGCGGCTCGCTTTGTCGATCCTGGAAGCGGAGGAGGCCAAGTGGGAGCTGCTGCTGGGCGAGAGCACGTCATGGCGGACCAATGCGACGCGCGTGATCCGCCATAAGGCGTATCAGGTGGCGCGCAAGCGGGTGCAGACCGTGCTCAACCGGTTTCTGCCCAAGGGGGACGAGGCGATGCCGGTGGAGATCGCCACGATGATCGAGCGCGCCGGGCTGTAGGGCAGGGGGCTCATGGACCGTTCGCGCGGACCAGCCGTTCCGCTTGCATGGCCACTGCGCAGGAACTCTCGACCCCGGACCGTGCAGACTGGCTGCCCAAGCGGCTGCTGGTCACCCGCTCGGCCATGGGCTTTGCACATGGGCGCTCGATCGTGGAATGTGCCGCCATGCGGGGCATCGAGGTGGTGGCGTTGCCCGGCGATCGCCTGGCGCTGGATCTGCCCGACGATCCCCGCCGGGCCTATGCCGCCGCCAAGTCGACGCTGGCGGTCGTCGTCGCGCCGCCCTCCAAGCGGAGGCTGCAACCGATCGCGCCCAGTGCCGACTGGCGGGTCGACCTGGCCGAGGGGTGCCCGGCGCATTGCAGCTATTGCTATCTTGCGGGGTCGCTGAAGGGGCCGCCGATCACCCGCGTCTATGCCAATCTCGACGAGATATTGGCGGGCCTGCCACCCTATCTCGGCGCGGGCGAGGTGACGTCGCGCAACCGGGCACGCCGTCACGAGGGCACGACGTTCGAGGCGTCCTGTTACACCGATCCCCTGGCGCTGGAGCCCGTGACCGGCTCGCTGTCGGCGATGATCGCGTGGTTCGGGCAGTGGGACGCGCCGGTGCAACTGCGCTTCACCACCAAGTTCGCCCAGGTCGCGCCGCTGCTCGACATCGCGCATCATGGCCGGACCCGGATGCGGGCGTCGATCAATCCGCCCCAATATGCACGCTTCGAGGGTGGGACGGCGCCGGTCGCGGCACGGCTGGCGGCGTTGCGGCGGATGGCGATGGCGGGGTATCCGATCGGGTTGACGATCGCGCCGATCATCGCGGCTCCGGGGTGGCAAGCCGCCTATGCCGCGCTACTGGACGATGCGGCGGCGGCGCTGGGCGGGATGGTGGGGATCGATCTGACGATCGAGCTGATCACGCATCGCTTTACACCGGGGTCGAAGGCGGTGCTCGACAGCTGGTATCCGGGATCGTCGCTCGACATGGGGACGGAGGGACGCACGACCAAGCGCACCAAGTTCGGCTCGGAAAAGCAGGTCTATGACGCCGCGACGATGCGGGCGCTGCGCGGTTTCTTCGAGGAGCGGATCGCGGCGGTCCTGCCGACGGCGCGGGTGTTGTACTGGACATGACGGTCTTTTTCACCGCCGACACCCATTTCGGCGACCACCGGACGATCAACATCCAGAAGCGTCCCTTTGCCAGCGTCGCGGAGATGGACGCCCTGTTGATCGAGCGCTGGAACGCGATGGTCGCGCCCAATGACGCCGTGTGGCATCTCGGCGATGTCGCGCGCCGGGCCAACGATGTTCCGGCCCTGCTCGCGCGACTGAACGGCACCAAGCACCTGCTGCGCGGCAACAACGATCCCGATGCCACGGTCGGTGCCGAGGGTTGGGCCACGACGCAGGACTATGCCGAGATCGCATTGGATGGCCGCCGTCTGGTCCTGTGCCATTACCCGTTCCGCAGTTGGAACGGCCAGCATAAGGGCGCGATCAATCTTCATGGGCACAGCCATGGTCGCTTGAAACCGATGCCGCGCCAGTTCGACGTCGGCGTCGATGCTCATGGCTTCGCACCCGTCCGTCTGGATGATCTGATCAGCCCAGCTTGAACCCGGTCACGGCTGGTCTTCGGTCGCCTCTGCCAAGGACGTCGCACTGTCGCGCAGTTTCTGCCAGACGTGGCGCTCTTCACAGGCGTCGGCCAGAGCCCGGTGAGCCGGGGAGCCGGCATTGGTCGCATTGGCGCATGCCATCAAATCCATGACGACCGCCTCTAGCCGATTCGGTGGAACGACACCGCGCAGGATTGCCTCCGCGGTTGCGCGCAGGGCGATATCGGTATCTTTCAGGCGCAGCGTATGGCGTGGAAACCCCGCCGCGCGGAGCAAGGCGCTCAGCCATTTGCCGTCCCAGGACGGCGCACTGGCGAACAGCGCATGGCCGGTCAGTTGCTCGACCATTCGTACTGCGACGACATCATGCGGCGTACCCTCGCGGCTCAAGGTTTCGCGCGCGATGCCGTGAATCCGCTCGGCATCCGGGTTCCAGTCGGTCCAGTCGGGCGCGGGGGCGATCAGATGGCTTTCCGAACGGCCATCCTCGAAGACCCAGGCGACCTCGATCGGATAGCTCCTGTCGGCCAGCGACGAGGCCTCGAAATCGAGAAAGACGTTCACGGCTGATCCTCCGATTGCGCATACCAGTCGGCATAGTCGGTGTTGCGCGCCATATGCCGGTTGAGATCGGGTGCGCCGTCCGTCCACCAGACCGGCCCTCGTTCGCCCAAGGCCGTCTTGGCGGCGTTGACCCGGCCCCGCGCCTGGCGAAGGCCCACCGCATCCTTGTGTTTCAGGGCGGTCTGAACGGTACGTCGCGCCTGCATCAGTTCGTCGACCAGGCGTTGCCGCGCATCGGCGGCGAGCGCCGGATTGCTCCTGCGCCATAGCCGACCGCGTACGACGATGTACCGGCCGTCAGGGGTGGTCGACGGTTGGCTCAACCGCGCCACCGCGATACGTCGTCGTCCCTGCCAGTATGATCGGGCAGCCTTGCCGCATTTCGAGGAAACATGCCGCCCACCTCCTGCACAAGACAGGACGCTTTTCGATCGTGGTCGTTCCTCGGGGCCTGCGCCCCGTCGTCAGGGTTCCAAATCTGCAACCGCCTGGAGAAGCCGAAACCCACCGCCGCTTCCAGCGGCGTGCGTGTCGGGCCGTCCCGACCCGCTCCGCCGACTTTCCGACCGTTGCAGCAGGTCGCGATAGGCGCGCAGACGCAGAGTTTCGCGGACCATGCGACGACCGCCCGATATGCGTCTGGTGCCGTGCCACGTTCCGCTTTCACGGGCATACGGGGCGAGGCCTGCGAGCGAGACGATCTTTTGGCGACAGCGTGTGCCGAGTTCGGAAAGTTCACCCAGCAGGGTGGCCAGGACGATGGGGCCGATGCCGGGTACGGCGATGAGTAGCCAGTCCTTTTCAGACAGCACTTGATCCTACGCAATGACGGCTTGCTTGTCGATTATCACGCGGCGCTCTGCAAGCGGATGGAAGGCGGCTTGCCGGTCGGCAAACGCCGGGCCGCATAGTTCAGTGGGGCCGGGCGATAGGACACGCGCCAGCGGATAGCATCAGGCTACGGCACGCTCGTCGTCGATGATGGCGCGGGCGACCACGGCGCACTGGCCGCATTTGGGCTGGCGACCCAGCGCCTGATACATCTGGCACGGAGTCATGGAACCAGCGCGAGCCGCGTCGCGGACCTGTGATTCCCGGATGGCATTGCATACGCAGACGACCAAGGCGCTCTCCATCAAAAGCTCCGACCACCTAGCGCTAATGAGAGTAGGTCGCAAGGCTTTTGCGATGCGTTTGCAGATATTATCGCTGAATTCCAGTGGCGGCCAACCGCCAGATTCGCTCGAGCGGCCCCTGGCCGAATCGGTCAAGCCACGGCTTCGACCAGAGGAGCATCCATGCCCAGACCGGGATCACCAGCAGATACAGGCTGGCCCGAGGCCAACGGGCGAACTGCCCCAGGCCATGGCCATAGAAGACCAAGGTCATCAGAATGCTGGTCCCCAGATAGTTGGTGAAGGCCATCCGTCCCGCCGCCGCGACCCGCTCGGTCCACCATGTGCCGGGGCGTATGGCGAGGAGGATCAGCGCGGCATAACCGATCGTCCCGACCAGCCGGAACGGCACGTTCAGGCACAGCTCGGCCAGCGCCACCATTCGAACGTCGAAGCCGCTGGCCCAGCTGGCCGCCGCCATGGCCGCATAGGCCAGCATCGAGACGGCCAGCCCGCCCACGGCCCAGCGGCGATAGATGTGGCGCGGCCATTGCCCGGTCAGGAAACCCGACTTCAGCGCCGCCATGCCGAGCAGCATCGCGCTGAGCGTATCGGGGCCGATCTGAATCACGTCGAACAAGGGATTGCCGTTGTTCGCGATGCGAAAGGCGGTCGAGGTCGCCCATGATCCGCGCATCGCCTGCACCTCGGGCATCAGGCGCGCCACACCTGGTGTCCCGAACGCGTCCTGATACAGGCTCCACAGTACGAGCTTTTGCGGCGTGTTTCGCGCGGCGGCCTCGAACAGGCCGATACATTCCAGCGCGCCCATGGCCATAGACAGCCCCGCCGTCGCGATCGCCGTCCAGACCAGCGGCCGCACGCCCAGTCCGACAAAGGCCAGCGCGATAACCCCGACCAGCGCGTAATGCGCCAGGATATCGCCGGTCCAGATGAAGGTCAGATGCGCCATGCCGAACGCGAACAGCACGGCCATGCGGCGCAGGTGAAGCGAGGCGCCGTTCCGCCCCGCCTCATCGGCGCGGGTCAGCATCAAAAGCATCGACGCCCCGAACAGCAACGAAAACAGCCCGCGCATTCGCCCGTTGACGAAAATCTCGGTCAGCGCCCAGGCGATCAGGTCGCCGGTCCGCCCGCCGCCCCAGGCCAGGGGATTGGAATAGGCCGGGTCGGGCAAGGCGAAGCCCGGCAGATTGGCGAGCAGGATCGCCATTACCGCCACCCCGCGCAGCGCGTCGAGTGTCAGCAGCCGGTTCGCGGGCGGCGGGCCGCCGGACTGGGGGGAGGGGGCGGGACCGTCGGCCAAGGCAAAGCTCCGTTCAGGCCGCAGAGGACTTACCGATTGCCGTTCGCGATGCAACCGGCGCGGGCGGCCATGCATTGCCCTGTGATGGGATTGTCACCTCGCCTCACGGGCCGTGCTACGGCGCGTGCGCATCACTCACCCGTCGCATCGGCGTTTCTTCGACGGATCGAGCCTTTCTTTGCAGGCAATGAAGTTACGGGCGGCCCGTTGCTGCTCGCCACCATCCTGGCGCTGGTCATGACGAACAGCCCCTGGGCGCATGGATATGAGCGGTTTTGGGATACGCCGGTCACGATCGGCTTTGGCGCGCGCAGCGTCTCGCACGCGTTGGCAGAGTGGATCGATCATGCCCTGCTGCCGATTTTCTTCGTGATCGTCGGTGCCGACGTGAAGCGTGAGATGGTCGCCGGGCCTCTGTCGCAATGGCGGACGGCGGCCTTCCCGTTGGCGGGCGCGCTGGGCGGGATGGTCGTACCGGTCGCCCTGTTCTGGGCCGTGGCGGGCGGCACGCCGGGTGCGGCGGGCTGGGGCAGCGTCCTCACGACGGACACCGCCTTTGGGCTGGCGCTGATCGCGCTGTTCGCCACCAGCCTGCCCGCCGGGCTGCGCGCGCTGATGCTGGCCTTCGCCGCGGTCGATGATGTCGGCGGCCTGCTGGTCATCGCCTTTGCCTATAGCGGCGCCATCGCACCGGTGGGCATCATGGTCGCGGGGTTGGCGCTGGCGGGCATCATCGGTTTGCGGCGGATCGGCTGGGTGTCGACTGTGCCCTATGTGCTGTTCGGGGTGATCGTCTGGGGCGGGGTGCTGGCGTCGGGCATTCATGCCACGATCGCGGGCGTGCTGATCGGCCTGACCGTGCCGGTCAAGCCGCGTCTCGATGCGCGAGATTTTGCCGAGCGTGTGCAGCACCGGGTCGACCAGTTCCGCCATGCGCATGAGGCGGCCGAGCAGGCGGAGGACCAGGCCAAGGAGGAGGAACTTCGCGAACGTGCCGAAGACCGGCTGGGCTATCTTCACGAGATGGCGTCCGCTACCCGCGAGGCGAGCAGCCGGTTGATCGAACTGCTGACCCCGTGGGTCAATTACGTCGTGCTGCCGCTGTTTGCGCTGTCCAATGTCCGCATCCATTTCTCGCCCGAACTGCTGGCGACGATCGGCAGCCCACTCGTCCTGGGCGTGATAGCAGGGCTGGTCCTGGGCAAGCCGCTGGGGTTCCTGGGCTTTACCTGGGCGGCGAGCGCGGTGGGACTGGCGCGGCGGCCCAAGGGCGTCACCTGGCCGATGGTCGTCGGCATCGGCGCGCTGGCGGGGATCGGGTTCACCATCTCGCTGTTCATCGCCGGACTCGCCTTTGGCGACGGAGAGATGCGCGAGGCGGCGTCGCTCGGCGTGCTGATCGCCTCGATCCTGGCCGCCGGGATCGGTTATGCGACGTTACGCCATTGCGCGGAGCCCCGGCATCCGGCCGAGGCTCCGGCATAGCGGATCAGGCCAGCGCGGCGTCCGCACCCATCAGCGCGGGAAAGAAGCCCTCATGCGCGCGGCGCAGGTCGTCGAGCGCTACGACGAAGTCGCCGTCCTCGCGCTCGAAGATCAGGCGGCCGCCTGCGGTGCGACCGATCCGCTCGACCTCGACGCCCGCCAGATGCGCGTTCGCCAGGAAGTCCATCAGCGCGGTGTCCTCGACGGTTGCGATATACAGGCCCTGGTCCTCGGCGAAGAGCTGGCGGCAGGCCTCGCCCGTCTCCGGGAACTGGATCAGCGCGCCGATATTGCCCGCCAGCGCCATCTCGGCCAGCGTCACCGCGATGCCGCCGTCCGAGACGTCGTGGACGGCAGTCAGATGCCCGGCGGTGATCGCCTCACGCACCAGGTCGCCGGTGCGACGCTCGGCATCCAGGTCGATCGACGGGGGCGGGCCGGCGTCACGGCCCTCGATTCCGTGGACTTCGCGCAGCCACAGCGACTGGCCGATCTCGCCCTTCGGCGTACCGATGAGAACGATGACGTCGCCGGTGCCCTTGAAGGCGATGGTCGCCGATTTGGACCAGTCCGCCATCAGGCCGACGCCGCCGATCGCCGGGGTCGGCAGGATCGCCGAGCCGCCGCCGGTCGCCTTCGACTCGTTGTAGAGCGAGACGTTGCCCGACACGATGGGATAGTCGAGCGCGCGGCACGCCTGGCTCATGCCCTCCAGGCAACCGACGATCTGGCCCATGATCTCGGGGCGCTGCGGATTGGCGAAGTTGAGGCAGTTGGTGATGGCGAGCGGCTTGGCGCCGACCGCCGTGATGTTGCGCCACGTCTCGACCACCGCCTGCATCCCGCCCGTCACCGGATCGGCATAGCAATAGCGCGGCGTGCAGTCGGTGCTCATCGCGAGCCCCTTTTGCGTGCCGTGGACGCGGACCACGGCGGCGTCGCCACCGGGGCGCTGCACCGTGTCGCCGCCGACCATGTGATCATACTGCTCCCAGATCCACCGGCGCGAAGCGATGTCGGGCGAGCCCATCAGCGTGACGAGGTCCGCCGCCGGGTCGGTGCAGCCGGGCGACTGGATCGCGGCGGGCACCTCGGTCGGCACATGCGGGCGATCGTAGAGCGGCGCGTCGTCGGCCAGCGGGCCCAGCGGGATATCGCACACGATCTCGCCCTTGTGGCGCAGGACCATGCGGCCGGTCTCGGTCACATGGCCGATGACCGCGAAATCCAGTTCCCACTTGCGGAAGATCGCCTCGGCGAAATCCTCGCGGCCGGGCTTCAGCACCATGAGCATCCGCTCCTGGCTCTCCGACAGCATCATCTCATATGCCGTCATGCCCTCTTCACGCTGGGGCACGTCGTCCATGATCAGTTCGATGCCGACGCCGCCCTTGGACGCCATCTCGACCGACGACGAGGTCAGGCCCGCCGCGCCCATGTCCTGGATCGCGACGATCGCGTCGGAGGCCATGAGTTCGAGACACGCCTCGATCAGCAGCTTTTCGGTAAAGGGGTCGCCGACCTGCACGGTCGGGCGCTTGGCATCGGCATCCTCGCCGAAATCGGCCGAGGCCATGGTCGCGCCGTGAATGCCGTCGCGACCGGTCTTCGAGCCGACATAGACGATCGGATTGCCGACGCCGCTGGCGGCCGAGTAAAAGATCTTGTCCTGATCGGCGACGCCGACGGTCATCGCATTGACCAGGATGTTGCCGTCATAGGCCGGATGGAAATTCACCTCGCCGCCCACGGTCGGCACGCCGACGCAATTGCCATAGCCGCCGATGCCATGGACCACGCCCGAGATCAGGTGGCGCATCTTGGGATGATCGGGACGGCCGAAGCGCAGCGCGTTCAGGTTCGCGACCGGACGCGCGCCCATGGTAAACACGTCGCGCAGGATGCCGCCCACGCCCGTCGCCGCACCCTGATAGGGCTCGATATACGAGGGGTGGTTGTGGCTCTCCATCTTGAAGATCGCCGCCTGGCCGTCGCCGATATCGATGACGCCCGCATTCTCGCCGGGACCGCAAATGACCTGCGGCCCTTCGGTCGGCAGCTTCTTCAGGTGGATGCGGCTCGACTTGTAGCTGCAATGCTCGGACCACATGACCGAGAAGATGCCGAGCTCCACCATATTGGGCTCACGGCCGAGCGCGGTCAGGACGCGCTGATATTCTTCTTCGGACAGGCCGTGGTCGGCGACGATCTGGGGCGTGATCTCGGTCATGGCCCGCGCCTTTAACGTGGTGGCGCGGCTTCGTCACTATCGGTGTTCGGATTGATGCTCGACGATCGCCACACTGCCGTGCAAATCCGAATGGGCGGCCAGGCCTCTACCGCGACGCGGCGAGCCGCATGTGGTCGAGGTTCGTGGATGTTTCCCTTGATCTGCTGCCGCTCGACGACCGTCTCTATATGCAACAACCGTCGATCCCGCCCCTGGCACGATCAGCGCTGCACCGATGCCTCCGGCGACACGGCATCTTTTGCCTGCCCGATATTGATGGCGACAAACCACGCCGGCCGCTCTTCAAGCGCTGCCTATTCGTCGGCATCGACCCCACCAGCAAGTTCGCGGTCGCCCAGCTGGTCGACAAGGCTGATGGGCGGAGGGCGTGTGCGTCTATGGGGCACCGGTTGAAAGCTGGGCGATACCGTTTCCCCATCATCCAGACGGACAAGATAGTCCGTTCGCCGAGCAGTCTCGCATCCACCACACCGCCTGATCCTGCCAGATACGCTTCGACCTGATCTGCGACGCGAACGACATGAAGCACAGGTGCTTACCAAGTCGAACTATCGGGAAGGCCGCCGTCAAACCTGTCCACGACGACAGCCATGACCGGATGCGCACTCATTTCGCGGAGTTCATGGCCACCCATAGTTTCAGTCTTCGGCTCCGGACGCTCAGCGGCCTTATACCCCACGACCCCATCGCCAAGCTCGGACTCCCGGAGCCCGACCGGTTCATCGTCGACCCGATCCACCAGATGCCGGGATTGAACAGCTAGCGCTTGGCTCCCACGATATAGCGCGAGACATTGTCCGCCAGGACGTTCAGCGGAACGTTTCCGCCATCGACGACCGCCTGATCGAAATCACGCAGATCGTACCGTGCGCCCAGCGCTGCCTGGGCACGCACCCGCTGAGCGACGATCTCGGCCCGCCCGACCTCATAGCCGCAGGCCTGGCCCGGCCAGGCGCAATAACGGTCGACTTCGCTGACTGCATTGCTGCGCGGCAGGCCGGTGGCGGCGATGAACTCGGCCAGCGCCTTGTCGCGCGACCAGCCCAGCGCATGGATGCCGGTGTCGACGATCAGTCGCACTGCCCGCCAGGCCAGTCCCATCAGATAGCCCAGGCGCCCGGCGGGATCGTCGCGATACATGCCCAGCTCGTCCGCCAGTTGCTCGGCATACAGCGCCCAGCCTTCCGAATAGGCGTTGAACGCCAGGATCGATCGGATCAGCGGCAGCTTCTGCGCATATTCGCCCTGCCAGACATGGCCCGGAATCCCTTCGTGATAGACGAGATCGGGGATGGTCACCCAGTTGTGGATGGTCGGATCGCCCAGATTGACCCAGACCTTGCCCGGCTCTCGCCCGTCGATCGTGCCGGGCCCGCCATAGGCGGCGGGCGCCCCGGCTTCCTGTGCCAGCGGCATACGCCGGATCTCCAGATGGCCGCGCGCCAGACGACGAAAGGCATCGGGCAGGCGCGGGCGGATCGCGTCGATCCGCGCCTGCATATAGGCGATGATCTGACGCCGCCCGTCGTCATTGTCGGGAAAGCCGATGCCGGGGCGGCGCTGATAGGCAATGGCGCGCTCCGCCACGCTCCCCTCGGTCAGGCCTTCCTTGCGCAGGATGACGTCCATCTGCGCCTGAAGATCGGCCAGCCGGGCCTGGCCCATTTGGTGCAATTCGGTCGGGCTGCGGCGCGTGGTCGTTCCTGCGCGCAGGCCCCAGGCATACCATTCGGGGCCGTGCGGGCGGCTGCCCAGGCCCGCCGCATTGTTCGCCACCGCCCGCTGGGCGCGCAGCTCGGCCAACTGACGCTCCAGCGCGGGCATGATGGCGGTGCGGACGATCCGCACCGCGCGGCCTGCCCAGTCGCCTGGGATCGCTTTGGTCTTGCGAACCAGCGGGCCGACGAGCGGGCCATCGGGCGTGGCGGCTTCGGCGATCATGCGGGTCATGCCGGTGATCGTCTTGTCGAGCAGAAAGGCGGGGGGCACCAGCCCCTGTTCGCGCGCCTGCCGTATGCGCACCGTCTCTCCGTCCAGCTGGGTGGGCATGGCGGCCAGGCGGGCGAGATAGGCCTCGGCATCTACGACGTTGCGAACCGGCTGGTCACCGTCGAGCATCTGCGGCACGTCGAGCCAGGCCCCGACATTCTGGATCACCCCGTACGGCGTGTTGCGCCAATCCCCGATCGTGGCGACGCCGTAGGGCAGTGCCATGCCGTCAAGCGCGGTGCGGAACGCGCTTTCGACGACGGCGATGCTGGTTGCGGTCGACGGGTCCAGGCCTTCACGCCGCACCTGCGCCAGCGTATTCAGGCTGTCGGTCAGGAAACGCTGGCGCTGGGCAACCCCGGCGGGCGAACGATCCTCCAGCCGCCGTCGCAGATCGGCGTGGGTGCCTTCATCCACCCCCAGGGTCGTCGCGCGTTCGGGCATCAGCGGCAGGAGCCCCCAGGCGATGCGGTCGAGCGTCGCACCCGCCGCGCCCGGCGGAACGGCGGCGGAAAGCGCGGCGGGCAGCGCCGAGGATGCGGTCAGGGCGGTCGCGCCGATCAGGGTCTGGCGACGAGAGAACAGGCTGGTCATCGCCCAGTGATGACCGTCCCCCCGCCGCCCGTCAAATCCGCTTTATCCCGTTACGGAAAGCCGTTGCCACCATGCGCGCCGACCGCCGTGCCGGTCGAGAAGGTCGCCTCGCCCGACGCCAGCGCGACATAGAGCGAGGCCAGCTCGGCGGGCTGTCCGGCGCGGCCGAGTGGTGTGTCCTGGCCGAACTCGTGCATCTTGCCCGCCAGCTGGCCGCCCGCCACCTGGAGCGGCGTCCAGACCGGGCCGGGGGACACCGCGTTGACCCGGATGCCCTTCTTGGCCAGCTGCTTGGCCATGCCGCGTGTCAGGTTCTGGATCGCCGCCTTGGTCGAGGCATAGTCGATCAGGTCCTCGCCGGGATCATAGCTGTTCTGCGAGATGGTGTTGATGATGACCGATCCGGGCGGCATCGACGGGATCGCCGCCTTGGAAAAGCGGAAGACGTGGTAGACATTGGTCTCATAGGTGCGGACGAACTGCTCGTCGCTGATCTCCATGATATCCGCCTTCGACTGTTGATAGGCGGCATTGTTGACCAGCAGGTCCAGCCCGCCGAGCTGTGCGATCGCGCGACGCACCGTGTCCTCGCATGCCTTTTGCGTGCGGATGTCGGCGGGCAGCAGCACGGCCTTGCGTCCGGCCTGGCGGATCAGGTCGGCGACCTCGCGCGCGTCGGGCTCCTCGGTCGGGTAATAGTTGATCGCGACATCCGCCCCTTCGCGGGCGAAGGCGATGGCGGCGGCGCGTCCGATGCCGCTGTCGCCGCCGGTGATCAGCGCCTTGCGACCGTTCAGCTTGCCCGAACCGCGATAGCTCGTCTCGCCGTGATCGGGGCGCGGCGTCATCTTGCTGGCCAGCGCGGGCCAGGGCTGGCGCTGCTCGGGGAAGGGGGTGCTGGTATAGGCGCTGCGGGGATCACGCAGGCTGGGCACCGGGGTGATTGGCATAGCGGTCGGCGCACCGGCGGTCTGGGCGATCGCAGCGCCGGGCGCGGCGGCGGCGGCCAGTCCGAGCGCGGCCCCGCCCAGAACGCTGCGGCGGGAAGTGTCGGCGTCGCTCATCATCTCGTTCCTTCGGGATAACCGGCGGAAAGGTCGCGGGTTCTGCATGGCCAACCATCGACATGCCGAAGCGATCCTTGGCCGCGTGGCAAAGGAACCGTGCGGCGCACCTGCCGTTTGCAAGGGATGACGGACGGCCCCAGCAGCATCGGCGATATCCTGAAGACGCTTCGCGGTCTGGCCGAAAAGCGGGACCGGGTGGCGCTGGACGATGTGGTCGAAGCGTTCGGGCGGCGTTCGTTCGGCCCGGTGCTGCTGATCCCCGCGCTGATCGACATTTCGCCGGTCGGCTCGATCCCGGGGCTACCGACAATTCTGGCCGCGATCATCATCCTGGTCGCCGTCCAGCTCGCCTTCGGGCGCAAGCATCTATGGCTGCCGGGTTTCATCCGGCGGCGCTCGGTCGCCAGCAAGACGGTGCGGCGCGCGGTCGGGAAGGCCGAAAAACCCGCCGCCTGGGCCGATCGCTGGTTTCACGGGCGGCTGCCGCGCCTGACGCATGGGCCGTTTCCCCGCGTGGCGGCGGTGGCGTGCATCATTTTGGCATTGGCGGTGCCGCCGCTGGAACTGCTGCCGCTGGCGACGACCGCCCCGATGGCCGCCATCGCCGCCTTTGGCCTGGCGTTGATGGTCGGCGACGGACTGGTGATGATCGTCGCGATCCTGCTGGCGGTCGTCGCGGTCGGCGTCGGGACCTATCTGGCCATCACGCAGGCCTGATTCCGGTTACCGTCAGAAACTGAGCAGCAATCGCGCGTCGATCCGGTAGGAGTCCTCACCCGGACGCAGCGTGGTGACCGGCAGGCCCAGGGTCGTCTCCAAATCGAAACGCCAGAAGGGCAGGCGTGCGCCGAACCCGACCGAACCCAGCGCCCGGTCACCGAAATCCTGCGAGAAGGTCTTGCCGCTGTCGAAGAAGGTGAACGCATCGAGCGTCCGGCCCAGCAGCGGCGTCTGATAATGCAGCTCGGCCTGGGTGTAATAGCCGTTGCTGCCGCTGGCGCTGCCCGGCTGGAAACCCCGGATGCTGACCGGGCCGCCGATCTGGAACAGCTGGTTCGACGGGATGAAATCGGACCCGACATATTGCCCGGCCCCCGTGACGCGCAATGCCAGCCGCGAATTGCCAAGGCCGATCAGCCCGGCAAAATCGCCGTTGACCAGCACGAACTTGCGGCCTGCGGGCTCCAGCGTGTCGTCGGCCTTGGTCGGGCTGCCGGTCAGGTTCAGCCCGAACGAGCCGCGCGGCAGGTCCATGCCGAACCCGATGCCCGCCGTCGCCTTATACACCTTGCTCTCGCCGACCGTGCGGTTCGACAGGCGGTTTTCCGACGCGACATAGGCGGCGGCGGCGACGAAATTGGCGTACCAGTCATTGCCTTCCGCGATCGGCCGCGCGAAATTGACCGAGGCGCTGTCCGAGAAGCCGTCGATGTCGAGATTGGCCGAGGGGCCGTTCTTCACCGTGATCTGGCTTCGCGCATAGGTGGCGCCGATCCGCGACAGGCCGACCGCGACATTGTAGCTGGCGCTGCCGGTCAGCCCGCCTTCCGACGCGCTGGCATAGATGTTCGCGCGGTCGCCGTCGAACAGCAGGCCGTTGCGGCGAAGCGCCACGCCGCCCTGAAGGCGACCGGTGCTTTCATAGCCATAGGTGTCGAGGAACAGCTGCACGCTGTTGCGCGGCGGCTCGACCAGCGTCAAGGCGACGTCGGTCAGGCCGACCTGCGCACCCGGCTGCAACTGAGCCTGAAGGCGCGCGTCGTTGTTGCGGTTGAACCGGTTCACCTGGCGGCGCAGCAGATCCATGTCAACGACTTCGCCCGGCTTCAGATCGATGCGCGAGCGGGCAAAGGCATCGCTGGTATAGCGACCCTTGGCGAATTGGACATTGCCCAGCTTGCCCTCGATCAGGGCGATGCGCACCGTGCCGTTCTCCACCCGCTGCGGCGGGACATAGGCGCGCGCGGTCACGATCCCGCGTGCCGCATAGAGCGCGTTGACCCGCGTCGCCAGCGCGCGCAGATCGGCCAGCGAGGCGCGCGTGCCGATCAGCGGCTGGGCCAGTGCGGACAGTTCGTCGCGGTTCAGGAAGGCCGACGGGTCGAAAGTGATCTCGCGCACCTCGACCGTGATCGCCGCATTGGCGGGGGCGTCCGCCCCGGCGGCCGGGGTGGGGTCGCCGGTGATCGCATCGCCGCTCACCTCCAGCCGGGGCGGGGGCAGGTCACGCCGGTTGTCGATCAGGCCGCGGCCGATGGCGCCGGGATCGACCTGCGGGGGCAGGGGAGCGCTCTGCTGCGCCCGCGCGGCACCGGCACCCAGCAGGACGGAGGCCGCCATCGTCGCGGCGGTCAGCTTGTTCATCGTCATGGCTCCAGAACAGATCATCAGTTGGCCGCCACGATCGACAGGGCGGTATCATATTGGCTTTCGGCTTCGGGGGGCAGGTTGACCATCGGCCGTTCGGTCGGGCCTGTCGCGTTGGGGAGGGCGGGGCGATCCGCCTCGGCCCGGACGCGGGCGGCGGTTGCGCGCTGCCGGGCCTTGGCCGTTTCCAACACGGCATCGGGCTGGGTCAGCATCGACGGGTCGATAAAGCCGCCGTCCGCTCGCGTCGCCCGTCCGCCCATCACGGCGGCGTCGATCAGGACCTGACGACCCTTCACGTCCAGCGAATAGCCGCCGGTCGCGGCACGCGCCTGGATCGTTACCCCCTCGCCAGCCGTGCGGACCCGGGTCAGCAGCATGGTCACGTCGGGCAGCGTCACGTCGATCCGGTGGCCGACCACGCCGTCGCGAATGGCGAAGTCGGGCGTGGTCGCCTGGATCCGTCCGTCGACCGCATGAAGCTGATCGAAGACGATCCGGGTCGGCGCGGCGATCCGGAACGCGGCCCAGTCGGCCAGCGTCCCCGCCGTCGAACCGCTTGCAGTGATGGTCAGCGGCGCGTTGCCGGTTCCCGTCGCCGCGACCTCCATCCGGGGTGCCAGTATGTTCAGCACCGATCCGACCTCCAGCCCGGTCGCCGTGACCCCGCCCCTGGCCGCGATGGTGCCCGCCGCGAAGCGTCCGCGCGTCCAGTCGAGCTTTCCGTCGCTCGCCAGGTCGACGGTCATCGCGGTCAGGTCGCGGACCGTCGTCGTATCGGTCGCGGTGAAGCGGACGATGCCGCGATCCGCCGATCCGGTCAGCGTCACCGGGCCAATGGAGCGGATATCCGCGCCGCTCGCTGCCGTCTGGAAGGCGATGTTACGGGCATCGGTGCGGATCGGTGCGCTCTGGCCGATACCGTTCTGCGCCGCCAGCACGATGCCGCCAGTCTTGGCAACGAGGTTCATCGGTGCGTCGGGCAGCGCGTCGACCGCCCCCGCGCTGCTGACCCTGATGGCCTCGGCTTGGCTCGCGCCTGCCGCCAGACGTCCGATCCGGGCATCGCCGCCGCTGCGCACGACGATGGCCGTTCCCGCGCTGGCCTCGGCAACCCGCAGGAGGCCACCGGCATCCAGCGTCACGGCCTCACCCGCCGTGATCACGCCATCCGCGCCCAGCGTCTTGCCGCTGCGCAGAGCGGTGGTGCTACCCGCATCGATCCGCGTGCCCTGCGCCAGCGCGATGGTGTCGGCGTCGAGCGTCGTCGACGTTCCGCTTTTCAGGGCAGAGCCGCTGGTCGCGCTGATACCGCCGGTCGCGGACAGGGTCACCGTCCGCTTCGCCTCGATCCGGGCAGTGTCGAGCGCGATCATGACCGCCGACAGATGCTGTGTTTCCGAAGACAGTACCGCGCCGCCAGCGATCGACAGGCCGCGTCCGGCGGTCAGGCCGGTGTCGGCATCGACGCGGAACGTGCCGCCATCGACGCTCAGATCACGATCGGCGGTTAGGGCCAGGCTGGTCGTGCCGATCGCGGTCCGTGCCAGCGCGATGTCGCGGCCTGCGGCGATCGCGGTCGTCGTGCTGGTCAGGCTGCTGTCTGACAGCCCTACATCGCCGCTGGCCTTCAATAACAGGGCAGCGGCATTGATCCTCGTCTTCGCGGCAGTCATTGCACCTTGGCTGGCGCGGAGATCGGCGGTGTCGCGCGCGACGATCCGCGATTCCTCGCCCAGCGCCACCTGCGTACCCGCGATCCGCAGGCGCGTGCTGCTGCTATCCAGCCCGGCGAGTGCCACCGTATCGACCGCTTCGATCGCAACGTCCGTCCCGGCCGCCAGCGACGCGCCGCGACCCAGCGAAATGCCACCGCCATCGGCGGTGATCGCCACCGCCTCGCGCGCCTTGATGGTCAGGGTGTCGCCACCCGTCACCGACGCGGCACGCAGTGCGATCTCTGCTCCGCTCAGCGACGCCTGGTTGCCGAGCGTCAAAGCACCGCCCGCCATCATCGCCAGCCGCTGGGCGGCGGTCGCGGTCAGGCCGTTGCCGATCGTCACCGACGCTGCCGTCACCGACAGGTCATGGCCGCTGGTCATCGTCGCGCCGTTGCCGATCGAAAACGAGCCGGTGGCCTGGCCCGCAACCAGTCCGCCGGCGTCCAGCACCAACCCGTCGCCGAACATCATGGCATCGCCCGACGTGAGGGTCAGATCCCCGGCCGCAACCAGGCGGGTGTTCGTGCCGCCCGACAGGCCGTCGCCACCTGCGACCAGCGCGATGCCGCCTTGGCCCAAGTTGCGCATCGTGACCGCATCGCCCCATGCAAGACGTCGCGCCGTCATCGATAGCGGCCCCGCCACGCTCAGCGCCGCGCCGTTGCCGATCGAAAGCGTGCCCCCCACACCGGCCGACAAGCTTTCGGCCGCCGTCAAGGCAACCCGATCGCCAAGCGTCATCGCGCCGGGCGACGCCAAGCCGATGCCGCCCAACGCGGTGATCGCCGAGTCCGCTCCGATGGCAATGCCACCGTCCCCAGCCTGCACCAGCACATCGCCACCCACCGTATTGCGCAGCGTCGCCCCCGCCCCGATGGCAACGCCTCCGACGGCCGTCGCGGACAGGCTGTCACCGGACGACAGGTCGGAGCCGTCGCCCAGCGTCAGATCCTTGGCCGATTTCAGCATCATGAGCGACGCGGCCGTCAGTCGACTGTTCGCACCGATGCCAAGGTCCCCCGACGCGCTGGTCAACGCGACATTCCCGCCGACGGCAACGACCGTCGCGGCCGAGCCGATGGTCAGGGCACCGCCAGCGGTGCTGACAAGGCTACGCCCCGCCGTCATGGCTAGGCCGTTGCCGAGCGTCACGTCGCTGCTCGCTGCCAGCGTCAAATCCCGCCGTGCCGCGATCAGTGCCTTCGATCCTGCCGCCAGATTGCCGCCCGTCGCCTGCAGGACGACATCGGTCCCACCGATCGCTGCCCGCTCGCCAAGGACCAGCCCCGTCCGGGATGTCACCGCCACATTGCCCTGCGAGGCCAGGCGACCGTCGAAGCCAATCGCCATACTGCCACCCGACAGCGTCAGGTCGCCGCCTGCCGCCAGATCGGCATGGCCACCGATCGCGATGGCGCCATCGGCCGCAGCGGTGAGCGTGGTTCCCGCGGCGAACGTCGCGCCATCGCCGACGACCACATCGCCCCACGATGTCAGGGACAAGCCGTTGCTCGCCGCCATCATCGCGCCGTTGCCGAGCGACAAGGTATCGCCGGTCGAAACACCGACATCCGCGCCGATGAGATGCAGGTCGGCACCCGCCGACATCACACCTCGGCTGGCAAGTGACAATTGCTGCGCCGCCGCCCATATGTTGCGCGCGCCGATCGTGATGCTCCCGGCATCAAAGGCCAGCGAGTCCGTTGTCGCCTGTCCATCGTCCCCGATGGTCAGTGCCTCGCCAGCGATCATCCGCAGGCCTTTGCCGGACGACACGACGAACCGGTTGCCCAGCATCACGCCACCCGTTGCGGAGAACCCGACGTCTCCCAAAGCCACGACCGCACTGTCGGCCCCGACCGACAGGTTGTTGCCACTCAGCTCCAGCGCGTCGCCAGACGTCAGGCGTGCGCCGTTTCCGAATACCACGTCGCCACCAGCGTTGACGTTCAGCGCACCGCCTGCCGCCAATACCGCCTGATCGCCGACCGACAGGCTGTTGCCCGACCCGAGGCTCACATCACCGGACGCGCGAAGCGCTGCACCATCACCCAGCGTCAATACACCGCCGGATTTCACGCCAATGCCCGCCCCCGCCAGGTACAGGCTCTTGCCCGCAATCACGCTATCCCCGCCGCTCAACGACAGCGCGTTCGCGGCCGTCAACCTGCTGTCATCGCCAAACACGATGGTGCCCGCATCGAATGCAAGGGCATCCGCCGTAACGACCACGCCCTCGCCAAGCGTCAACGCCTTGGCGGCCGATGCCCGCACGTCACCCGCTGCTGCGATCGCGAACCGATCATCCAGGGCCATGCCGTCGCGTGAAGCCAAAACGACGCCAGCCTTCGAGGACAACGCACCGTCTGTACCGAAGCGCATACCGCCGGTTCCCGCCTCGAACGTCATCGCGCTGCCCGAGGTGACGCTCGCCCGGTCGCCAAAGGTCATCGCGCCCCTCGCCGAGGCGTTCAGCGATGTCGCGACCGCCAGCGACGCACGATCACCGGCAGACAGGTTCCCCCCCGATACGAGGTTCAAACCACCCGCCGCCCGTATCTCGCTGTCATTGCCCAGCGATATATCCCCGCCCGACTGGGCGTCGATCTCTGCCCCGGTCAGGTGCAGAGCCTCACCCGCCATCAGGTCGTGCCGACCGGTCAGCGAAAGCTTTCGGGTTGCCGTCAGCGTATTGCCGTCACCAAATGCGATGCTGCCCGCATTCAGTACCAGCGCAGCGCCCGATGCTGTCGCGCCATCGCCGAAAGCGAGAGCATTCGCCGCTGCGACCTGAAAATCACCCGTCGTCGTCAGCACAAAGCCGCTGCCGAGCGTCAGGTCATTGCCCGACGTCAGCGTCACATTGCCCTTCGAAGCGACCGCCCCGCTGTCGCCGAACGTCATTCCGCCCGGACCGGTGCTCAGCATAAGGGGGCCGCCGGTAGAAATGAGGGCATGATCGCCGTAGGTCATCGTGCCGCCAGCCGAGCCGGTCAGGCCCTGACCGGTGGACAGGACCGCGTTCCTACCGAGCGAAACATCGCCGCCAGCGGCCATATCAGCAGCGTTCACCGCACGAATTTCGACGGCATCGGCCAGCGTCAGATTGCCGCCCGCCGCCAGGTCGATGCTCGCGCCGGCCAGCCGCAGGCCGTTGCCCGCTGCAAGGGTATCGCGGCTGGTCAAGACGAGTCGCTGGCTCGCCATCAGGTTGGCAGAGTCCCCAACCCCGATCTCACCCGCGTCGAGCGTCATGGCGGCGCCGGCAATCGTAGCGCCATGGCCGATGGCCAACTGCCTGGCCGCGACAACCCCAAGGTTGCCGGGGGTCGTCAGGGTGAACCCTTCGGCCAATGCCATGCCGTTGGCCGACGTCAGCGTGACGTCTCCCCCGGACACCAGCTTGCTGACCGCTCCGAAGGTCATGCCGCCAGTTCCGGTGGTCAGGGCCAATGGACCGCCCGCCGAAATATCCGCGCGGTCGCCAAAGGTCCAGGCTCCCTTGGCCGAACCCGTCAATGCGCCTGCGGAAACCAGCACCGCGCGGCCGCCCAGCGCCACATCACCACCGGAAACCAATTCAAGGGCGTCAGCCGAACGGATTTCGGCCCCGTCACCCATGGACAATATGCCTCCCGACGTCGCGGCGATGTCGGCACCCCTGAGGTGCAGCGCTTTGCCCACCGTCAGGGCGTCACCGCTGGTGAGCGACATCCGCTTGGCCGCCGTCAGCGTGTTGGCCTCACCGAATGCGATGTTGCCCGCATCAAAGGTCAGACCGGCGGCGTCGGCGACCGTCGCCATGCCGAAGACCAGCGCGTTCACCGCCGAGCCCTTCACGTCGCCCACCGCCGTCAGGGCGACACGATCGCCCAGCGTCATGTCACCGGCCGAAGTCAGCCTGACATCGCTCTTCGACGCGATCGTCCCATCGGCTCCGACGGTCATGCCGCCTGCACCCGAGCCAAGGGCAAGCCCGCCTGTGCTCGAAATGGCGGTACGCTCGCCATAGACCATGGCGCCTTTCGCCGATCCGCTCAACGCGGACCCGGCGGTGAAAACCGCATTTGAACCGACAACGAAATCCCTGTCGGTCCCTAAGGTAAGGTCACCCGCCGCACGGACATCGGCCTTGTCGCCCAGGGACAGGGTGCCGACGGAGGCCGCGTCGATACCTGCCGCCGTCAGATGCAGGGCGTTCGCCGCACTCAGCATGTCGCCGCTTGTCAGAGCCAGCCGTTGTGCCGCCGTCAGCGCAAAGCGATCGCCTAGCGTAATGCCACCGGCCGAGGTCAATGCGGCATCGCCCTTCGATGCGACGATAGCGTCCGCGCCGAAGGTCAGGCCACCTGCACCAGCGGTCAGGGTCATGCCGCCGGAAGTCATGCCCGTCCGGTCGGCGAAGGCCATCCGGCCTGCGGCAATTGCGGCGAGCGCCCCTCCGGCCGTCAGCTTAGCGCCTGCGCCGACCGTCAGGTCATGGCCCGAACGGACAATCAGGCCGTTCGTCGCGTGGAGAGCCGTGTCGTGGCTTAGCGACAGGTCGCCGTCCGTCACGACGGTAACGTCCCCTCCCGTCAACCGGAGTGCGCTGCCAGCTGTCACCGCGCCCTTGCTGGCCAGCGTGAGTCCTTGCGTCGCGGCCAGCGCGTTGGCTGCGCCAAGCGTCATCCGGATTGCGTCCAGCGTCATCGCGCGAGCGGTGATCACGGTCTTGTCACCGGTGATGAGCGTGCTGGCATTGGCGTTGAGATCGCCGAGAGCCGTCACGGTTGCCCGGTCGCCGAGCGTCAGGCTCGACAGCGAGGTGAGGGCGATGTCGCCCTGTGATGCGATGGTGCCGTCCTCTCCGATGGCCATGCCGCCCGACCCGGCGGACAAGGCCATCGTCCCGGCGGCCCGGTTGCGGATCGAGGCGGCATTGCCGGTCGTCAAGCGGTCTGCGGTCAGCGCAAGCGCCTGACCCGCCAACAGGTCGGCCCGGTCGCCAAGGGCAAGTGCGCCTTGGGCTACGCCCGTCAGTGTCGTTCCGGCCGCCAGTACGGCGGTGTCGCCGAGCGTCAGGTCACCGCCCGACCGAAGGCTCAGGTCGCGGTCCGCGCGCAGGACAGCGGACTTGCCCAGCGTCATCGATCCCGCCGCGTCGAGGGCGACGGTCGACCCGGTCAGGCGAAGGCCGTCGCCCGCCGACAACGCCCCGGTGCTCTTGACCGCCAGTGGGTCGGTCGCGATCAGGCGATTGTCGGCACCAATCATCACACCGTTCGAGTCGATCGCGATTGTGCGCGCGGTGACCGCGACGGCGCGGCCAGTGGTCAGCGCCCCGGTCAGGCTGGTCTGCCACGAGTCGCTCGATAGCACGACGCCGTCGCCCAGGCTTGCGTCGAAGCCGCGAAGGATCGTCGTCCCGGCGGCGGTCAGCGTCGTATCGTTCAGGACAGTGGTGCCGCCCATTCCGGTCAGGGAAAGACCGTCCCCCTTGATCACGCCGCCCAGACGCAGGCGGCCAGCGGCGTTCAGGACAATGTCGCCCGTGCTCGTCAGCTGCACGGCGTCGGCGATCAGGTCTCCGCCCGTCGCCGTCAGCGTCATCGTATCCGGATGGGTCCCCGAAACCGTCATCGCGACACCGTCGGCCAGGGACAAGCTGCGCGCGGTCATGGCAATGCCGTGGGTCGTCGTGATGGGGCCGGACACGGTGATCGTGCCGTTTGCCGCCATGCTCTTCAGCGAAGCGCCGTGGAAACGGCCCGCAAAGGTCAGGTCGCGGCCGTCGATCCGGGCGCCGTCGGTCAGGCGCAGGTCGCCCAGGGTCAGCGCCGCGAGCGGGCTGGCGATCGAGGCGCTCTTGCCCGCCAGGGTGAGTTGCCCCGCTGCTCCGACCTGAATCTGCAGGCGGCCTGCGTCGGTGCCGATCGCATCGCGCGCGTCGAAGGCGATCGTGCCGCCCTGGAGCCGTACTTCTTCGCTGTTGCCGAACGCCGACAGGATCGATCCCTTGGCGGCGGTCAGGCTGAAGAGGTTGTTGGCAAAGCCGACGCCGACCTTCAGGTCGCCCGAGGCCTGGGCCAGGCGGACGTCGCCGCCCGCGCGTACGGACAGCAGCTGGTTGTCGACCTGGACCAGCATCGCCTTGCTTGCCGAGCCGATCGAGCCGCCGCTCGCCTCCAGCGACAGGTTGGCGGCACGGATCGCCGCTTCGCCGTTTACGGCCGCGTTGGTCAGCGACCCCGCGACGTTGATCCGCGCATTGCCCGCGGTGCGGATGTTCGCCGCCGACAGGCTGCTGGCCGAACCGAGATACAGGTCGCGCAGCGCCTCGACGGTCACATTGCCGGTCGCCGAGACGTTGACCAGCCGCTGCTGGCTGATGATCAGTTTCTTGCCGCCGCCCGCGACATCCTCGACACGGATATCGCCGGGCCCGGCCGCCGCCAGGGTAGCGCGCTCGGCAGTAGTCAGCACCCGGCCCGGCGTCGCCAGGATCTCGACGGGGGCGAGGTTCTGGCCGACCGCACCGGCCTTTGCGCGCACGGTCACATCGTGGCCGCGGATATTGGGGGCCTGGCGCAGGATGGTGGTGTTGTCGACCGGCACCAGCGCGGTGCCGCTGATCGACTGGGCGAGCTGGCTTTCGCTCCACACGCCGCGCGTCAGCTCCTGATAGCGGGCCGAGGCGGGGTCGAGCGTGTAGGCAAAGGTCTGGGACAGATCGGTGGAGTCGAAGCCGGTCGGGCGGCTCGTGCCGAATACGCGCGTGGCATAGGCCTCGATCGCGTCATAGCGAGCCTGGACATAGGCGATGATCTGCGCGTCGGTCGGCGCGGCGGCGAGCTGTCCGGCCGCCTTGGCCTGTCCGGCATAGATGGCGCGTGCGGCGTCGTTCTGCGCCTGCGACAGCGTGGTGTTGCCGATGCCGACGACTTTGCCGTCGACGACCGTCATCTGGTTCAGGATGCGGGCGCGCTCGCCCTGCTGGTTGCGGATGTCGCGTTCGAACGCGGCAACCGCCTTCTGGACCGAGGCGGGATCGGTGAGGCCCAGTTCGCTCCAGACATTGGCGAGGCGGTGCTGATTGGCCTCGTCCACCGTGAACTCGGCGATGGCGTTGCTGATGCTGCCGGTCGTCGCCTGAATCGACACGTCGCCGGTCGCCGACGACACGCTGCGCAGGCGCAGGTCCCCGGCGCCCTGGATCAGGGTGATGCCGTCGCGCGCCGTCGCGCTCAGCTCGCCGCCGACGATGTTGCCGTTGATGGTCGAGGAGGTCGCCTTGATCGCCAGCGCGGTGCCGTTCACGCCGGTGATCGCACCGCCGGTCGCCGCCAGATCGATATTGCGTCCCGTGACGCTGGCCAGCGTGTCGCTGCCGACGATGCCCTGCGTGGCCGAAAGGCGCACGTCGCCCCTGGCCGCGATGGTGCCGATCCGCGCGGCACCGTTGATCGCCAGCCCCAGGTCGCCGGTGGTGGCGGTCGCATTGAGCAGGCCGTTCATCACGACGCTCAAGGGATTGGCCGTCGACCCGACCGAGCGACCCGACAGGGTCAGGCTGCCCGTCTCGATCGCGGCGCCGCTGGTGCCGGTGACCCCGCCCATATTGCCAAGCGCGGTGACATAGGTCGTGCCGGTCGGATTGCTGATCCGGCCGCCCAGGGTCACCATACCCTTCGATTGAATATCCACCGCCGCCGCGGCATTGCCGGTGAAGCGGATGGCGATCGGATTGTCGGCCTTCAGGCTGGCATTGGCGAACACCTGGACCGTGGTCGCGGCGTTCACATATTTGGTATGCTGGCCCGAGCCCCAGGAAAAGCTGCCGTCGGTGGTGTAGAAGGACAGGTTGTAGGTGCCGGTCGCGGTCTGGTCATAGCCGCTGATATAGCCGGTGACATTCTGTTCGAAGACCGGCTTTCCGGCCCCGCCGGGCAGGAAGCCCCGGCCGCTGATCTCCCAATCGGACTCGGCCCAAGTCCAATCGCTGGCACCCTGGCGATAGACCGCGAACGAGTCGTTATACTTGCCCGGCACCACGGTGCGCTGGGCGGTGCGCGACATGGTCCACTGGTATCGATACCCCGCCGCCGGATCGTACGTGGCGGCGCGGCCGAGGGTCGAGCTGACCGGTGTCAGGCCGATATAGTCGTCGGCTCCGCTCGCGGCATTGTTGTAGGTCGACAGGCGACCCGTCGCATTCTCGAAGACATACCAGGTCGTCAGCGGCTTGGTGCCATAACCGGTCTTGGCCAGATCGGTGATCTGGATCTTGCCCAACGCGCCGCGTCCGGTGTCGATATCGCCCAGCTGAAGCCCGGCGGTCGAATTGTTGACGACCTTGATGTCACCGAAGCCGCTGTTGACCTGAAGCGCGCCGTAGGTGCTAGTCGAGAAGATGCGCCCGGTCAGCCGGATCGAGCCGCCGCCTGCGCCGTCGACATCGGGCATGACCAGCCGGTTGTTGTCGAAGTCATAGGACAGGGCGATCTTCTCGTCGCCGTTGCGGGGCGTGCTCAGCGAGCGGGCGCCGACATTGGCGACGCTGGTGCGGCCCAGCAGATTGTCGATGAACACGCCGGCACCCAGGCTGCCATAGTCGGCGGCCAGCGTATCCAGGCTGATCGTACCCGTCAGGACGCGCCCGCGAGAGGCGGCCACCCGGCGGATGGCGGCGATATCGGTGTCGAGCGTATCGGCGACCGCCAGCGAATAATTGTTGTTGCGGCCGATCCGCGCCGGGGCGGTGATGTTGATCGTGCCCGCATTGACGATCAGCGTCCGCGCGCGGATACCGTCCGAGGGATCGAGCACCGGCTGATAGCTGGTAAATGACTTGGTCAGCGAATAGACCGGCACGACCATCATGCTGAAGAAGCTGCCGCCATTGCCGTTATAGGCCCAGCGGAACTGCCCGTCGTCGACATTCTTTCGGTTGATCATGTCGTAGAACAGGATCGGCGAGAGGCAGCGATCGCCGCACGATATGTCGAGCATCGACCGGGTGAACTGCTCGCCGTTCGAGTATTTTTGCGAACCGTCGGCGTTGCGGTTGTAGAGATAATTGGCGACCATGAACGCGCCGTCCTGCGCGCTGGCCGGAAGCAGCATGAACGGGCGCCAGACCGCCTCGGGTGCCGAGCCGAGATTGTAGAGCTGGCCCGGTACGTTGACCGCATAGGACCCGTTGGGCGCGGTGATCGACAGGGTCCGGCCCTCGACCGGGGCGAACTGGGCAATGCTGCCGGTCTGGTTGGTGACGTCGATCGCGCCGCCCAGGTTGCTGATCGCGCCCTGCAGGAAGATGCCCGCCTTGCCCGAGGTCGCCGCGTTGGTGACGGTGATGCTGGGCAGCTGGTCCTTGGCGATCTCCTGCACCGTGACGGACCCGGCGGTCGCGCCGCCGCTCAGCCGGATATGCCCGCCGCCATTCTCGGCGATGGGGATGTAGAGGTTGTTGGCGATCAGATAGTCGCGGCTGTTGTTGACAATCGAGATCGTCGCGCCGCCCTCGGCCTTGACCGAACCCTTGCCGGTCAGGCTGTTCGCCTTGATCGAGACATCGCCCGCCGCGGCATAGATATTGCCGACCTGATAGCCGTACACGGTCGGAAAGTTGGTCGCGGCCAGTTGCGTGTCGAGGCCCGAAATCTCGGCATCGATACCGGCGAGCATGTCCTTGACCTGCGCATCGGTCAGCCGGGTGAGGGTGCCGTCCTCGCCGTAGGCCTGCGGTGCATTGGTCTCGACGGCGGCGCGCTGCGTCACCAGGTCGGCGCGGCGACCCTGGGCGGCGGTGCGTTGCGCGGCGGTCAGCGGCTCGGGCGGCGCATCGGCCAGCAACTGGCGGAACACCGCCAACTCGCCCGCCAGCGACGCCTTCTGCTCGGGCGTCATGCCGCTCTGGTCGATCGCCTCCAGCGTATCGACCTTGGCCTGCAAGGCGGAGCGGACCTGATAGACGCTGCGCTGAACCTCGATATCGCCGCTGGTCGCGCCCTTGGTCACGGTGCCGTCCGCGCCGATCGTGACGGTCTGCTTGGCCCGGATGCCCGCCGCCACCGAACCGGCCAGGTTGATCGTGCCGGTGCCCGAGTCCGACTGGTCGCTGCGATCGACGGTGGTCGAGAATACCTCCAGATACGGGTTGTGGCCGGTGCCGTCGGAGGTCGCATTTCGCGTCCCTTCCGAGGCGATCAGGTTGACGTCGCGATAGCTTTCGACCGTCGCGCCGCTGGCAATCGTCAGATTGCTGGTGACGTCGGCCCGCGCCTTCACGTCGGGCCGCGTGTTCACCGGCCCGGCGGTCCAGTTGTACGTGTCGTTGACCGCCGCCGCGCTCAGCGTGGCGTCGATGCCCGTGCCGCTGGCGCCCGCCGCGATGTTGACCCGGTCGCCGCCGCGCACCGATGCGCCGGTGCCGATGGTCACGTTATGCTTGGCCGAGATCAGCGCCTCGGAATCACCGCCCGCCGAGCCGACCGCGCCATAGGTCGAGATCTTGGCATCGGTGCGCACCGCGTTCACCGAATAGGCGCCGATGTCGATCTGGCCGACCGCGCTCAGCGCGACCTGCTCGCCGATATCGACGCTGTTGGTCGTATCGCTGGTGATCCGGGTCAGCGCCTCGGCGATCGGAATGGCGCTGCCCACGTCCAGCGTCGCCGCGTCGGAGGCGTTGACGGTGTTGGCCGACTGGATCGACAGGCGGCCGGGATTGGCGCCCGCCATGCCCAGCACCGCCAGGGTCGCGCCCTTGCCGAACGCGACCTTGGTCTCCGGCGTGATCCAGCTTTGCGAGACGCCCGCCGCGCCGTTCAGCAGGCCGCCCGAGGCCGCCTGCACGCCGCCGCCGTTCATCGTCGTCATCTGATAGGCGGCGATGGTGGCGTTCAGCGTCTGGATCGAGGTCTTCTCGCCCACCAGCGCATGGACGCTGGTGTCGACCGTGCGCCGCGCATCCGCGCCGCTGCCGCCCAGGACGGAGGCCTGGACCGTGTTGGCGTTGGCGAGCGTATCGGCGGCGTAATTGCCCAGCAGGGTGAAGGTCGCCGCCGTGATAGGCCTGGCAATGGCGCTGTCGGCGACATTCGCCAGGATCGCGGTGTCGTGGGTGGTCTTGGCGACCGCTGCCGCGCCAGCGACCACGCCGCCGCTGCCGGCTATGCCCTTGCTGCTCAGGTCGTCCTTGCCGCTGGCCGCGATCGACAGGTCGCCGATCACCGCGCCGCTGCCGTCCAGCGCGGTCAGCCCGCTGGCCATCGTCGCGATGATGCTGCCGCCCGCGCGCGTTTCCGCCAGGACCGCGCCCAGCGCCAGCGCGCCGCCGACGCTGACGCCGGTGCCGTCGGCCACCTGGCTCGACTGGCGATCGGCAAAGACCGACAGCCCGCCATAGCCCATCTTTAGTCCGTTGCCGGTCTGCGCCAGGATGTTCGAGGTGTTGCTGGCCGTCGCGACCGACGCGTCGGCACCGATCAGGCCGCCGCCGCTGCCCGACTGGGACGTGGCGCGGGCGGTGTCGCCCGTGCCCTTGGTCATGCGCGCGCTGACGCTCAGGTCGGAGGCGAGGGCACGGGTCGTGCCGCCGCTGGTGATGGCGCTGGTCGACAGGGTGACATTGTCGGCGGTCCGCGCGGTCACGTCGTCGTCGACGACGACCTTGGCGACCGATGCGCCGAGCCCGACGAGCATGCTGACGCTGATGCCCAGCACATTGGCCGACGCCTCGGGCGTGCGCACGGCGGCGACGGCGATCCCGCCTTCGCCATAGCCGTAATCGCCGCTGCCGAGCTCGGCCGTAACCTTCACCGAGTCCCACGCCTCGACATAGGCGCCCTGCGCGGAGACGCCCGCGCCGCCCGAGGCGCCGATGCCGCTGGCCGCGATTTTGCCCAGACCGGCGGCGGTGATCGCGACGTTGCGATAGCCGCTGGTCTGCGTCCGCGTGTCGCTCAGCGTGCGGGCGGAGACGCTGCTGTCCTTGTTCAGCATGCTGACGGTCGCGCCGACCGCGCCGCCGCCCGCCACGACATTGACGATCTCGCTCGCCAGGCTGGTTTCGTCGCGCGCGTCGATGATCAGGTCGGCGGTGCTGCCGGTTCCCTTCATCGTGCCGCCCGCGCTGGCGACGACGGTGTTCGCCACCGTGCCGACCGCGACGCCTGCACCGACGCCGACCGCGCCCGCCGCGCCGACATAGGCATGGTTGTCGACCGCCGCGCCCTGCGCATTGGCCAGGACGCTCAGGCCCGGCCCCTCGATGCGTGAGGCGCCGTCGACCGCCGCGGTCACCTGGTTGCGCACATCGGTGACGGCAACCCCGGCCCCGACGCCGACCGCGCCACCCGCCAGCGATCCGGCATCCTGCCGGGTCGCGGTCGTGTCGTCGGCCTTCACGGTCAGGCCGCCATAGACCTTGCTGGCCAGCACCCGCGCGGCGACGCCGCTGGTCACCGGCGCACCGCTCATCGCGCCGGTCGCGTCGATCTTCGACGAGGTCGACAGCTGGCCACGCTCCTGGGCGGTCAGCAGCCCGTCGATATCGGGATCGCTCGCATCGCTGCCCAGCGTATCGACCATCGCCAGCGTGTCGCCCGCGCCGTCGACATTCGCGTCCAGCCCGTTGGTCCCGACCTTGATGATACCGATCGATGCGGCCACGCCGACCTTGCCCGCGCCCGCCGAGACGGTGATCGCATGGAAATCGCGGTTCGCCAGCGCCTCGACCGTCTGGGTCGCGGCATGGGTTTCGGTCTGGTCGAGCGTCGCCTCGACCGTGTTGGACGACAGGGCAACGCCGACCGCGCCCGCCACGCCGACGATGCCGCCAGCGGCTGCGCCGGTCGACAGCATCGCATCGACCGTCTCGCCCGCATGGACGCTCAGGCTGGTCGCGTCGCCGGTGCCCGCCCGGTCGCGCACGCTGCCGCCGAAGAGGCCTGCCTTCGTCCGGTCGTTGGTGATGAGCACATTGCCCATCGCCGCCACGCCGACCTTGCCGATGCCCGCACCGACCGCATAGAGGTTCAGGTCGGCGGTACGGTCGGCGGCGACCTGGACCGCATTCGCCTTGACGGTGGTGGCGGTCAGGCTGGTGTCGGTGACATCGCTCGCGCCGATCGCGGCCAGCGTCGCATTGTCGCTGGTGATGACGCTGACGCCGCCGCCGATGCCGACGGTCCCGATGCCGACGACCCCCGTCGCGATGGTCGAGCCGGTCTTGTTCAGCGCGGTGACGTCCAGCGTGTCCGCCGTCACGGTGCCGCCGTCGACATAGGCCTCGGTCTCGGCATCGAACCGAGTCACGCTGACCGCGCCCGCAATACCCGCCTTGCCCACGCCAACGCCCAGATTGAGGCCGAACGTATATTGCGAGCTGAACGCCGCGACGCGCGACGCACCGAGCGACGACAGGGTCGCGCCCGACGCATAGGCGCGCGTGGCGTGGTTCATCGAAGCGAACGTCAGGCCGCCCGCGATGCCCGCCTTGCTGCTGACGCCGACCGCGCCGACCAGGCTGTTGAGCATGGCGTGGTCGGAGGCGGCGATGTCGATCTGCTGGCGCGCATCGGCGCCGCTCGCCGAATTGATGGTCGCCCCGACGATGCGCGCCTCGGTTGCGCCGCCGGTCACGGTGGTCGCGACATTGCCGCCGACCCCGGCCTTGCTGCCCGCACCGACCGACAGCGCGGCGATGTTGATGTTGTTGAGCGAGCTGGCATTGACCGCGACGCCGGTCACGGCGACCGTCTTCACGCCCAGCGTCTTGATAAGGCCCGCCTGATCCTCGCCGATGGCGGTCAGGTCGGGCGTCGCATCCATCGCGCCCTGATAGACGGTGGTGCCGGTCGCGCTTTTGCCGAGCGCCGACAGACGGGTCGTGCTGCCCTCGACCGCTGCGGTCGTGTTGGCGTTCAGCACGTTGGTGACGATCGAGATGCCGACCCCGGCACCCTTTTTACCAAAGCCGACGCCGCCTGCGATCACGTCCAGCCGGTCCAGCGCGCGGGCCGCGACGGCGGCGTTGTTCTGCGCGGTCAGGTTCGCGCCATTATTGACGATCGCGGCGACGTCGCCGTCGACGATGTTGGTGACGACCGAGCCGCCCGCCGCGAAGGATCCGCCGACCGCCGCCCCGACCGCCAGCGACTTGATATCGGCGCTGGCCTTGCTGTCGAGGACCAGGTTGGCGACATCCATCGTGCCGCCGGACACCTGGGCCAATGTGCGATAGCCGTCCTCGTCGCCGCCGCGCCGGTTGGTGACGAGCGCGATGCCGCCATTGCCCTTGCCGCCGATACCGAAGCCGATCGCGGCCGCCACGACGAACTGGCTGTCGAGCCCGCGCACCGCGACATCGGGACGCGCGCCGTTCAGCGCCCCGATCGTGCTGTTGGCGATCGTCGCGCGGGCACTGGCGTTCAGGATGTTGGAGGTGGAGGCCCCGCCGATCGCAATTCCGGAGGCCGCACTGCCACCACCAGCACCGCCAGCGCCACCGCCACCGCCGCCCGCGCCGCCGCCACTGCCTGCGCCGCCACCTCCGCCGTCGCCTTGGGCCACGTCGCCGACCTGATCGACGCCGCCGCCGACATCACCGCCGCCGCCGGGCGTCACCCGCTGCGCTCCCGCAAAGGACAGGTCGAAGACCGCACCCGACAGCAAAGCCTCGGCGGCGACGCGACGCGATGCGCGGATGTCGCTGTTGTCGATCGCGCTGCGCACCTGCTTGGCGGTCGCGATATGCGTCACCGACATGCCGAGCGCGAGCTTGCCGCCCATCGTATAGTTGCCGGACAGCGCGGCGACGACCGAGGCGTCGTCGGCGATCGCGGTCACGTCCCCGGCGTCGATCGTCGTGCGACCGCCCGTGGTGGTGCCGATCCGCACCTTCGTCCCGCCCTTGTCCTCGACGAATGCGATCGAGCCGTTGGCGCCGAACTCGGCCCCGCTGCTGCCGCCGATCGCCAGGCCGACGCGAACCGCATCGTCCTTTGCCGAGACGTTCAGCGCGTCGGCGGTGACGGTGGCGCTGTCGACAAAAGCCTCGCGCGTGTCGGAGATCAGGATGCCGCTATAGGATACGCCGATATTGGCTTTGGCGTCCTTGCCCGCCACGCCCGACGACTGGCCCGATCCGCCTGCCGCGATCATCAGGCCGCCCTTGCCGCTGGCCTGGACCAGGCTCTGGCCGCCGCTGGTCGTCAGCGCGGTGTCGTCCTGGCCGCGCAGGTCGCCGATCGTCGAGGCACCCGAAAAGTCGTATCCGGTATCGAGGGCCAGGTCGGTGCCGCGACCAAAGGCCAGCGCCTCCAGCGCGGCATCCTTCGTCGCGGTGGCGGTGACCTTCACCGCGCCGGTGGCGTTCACCGTCGAGCGACCGTCGATGCCGCCGATGCCCGCCCGCGTGGTGCGCGAGCTGTCGATATGGCTGCCTGCGCCCGCCACGCCGACGCTCGCCGCACCGCGCCCGCCGCTGGCGGCCAGCGCCAGCACGATGCTGGGATCGGCGGCGCTCACGCCGACCGCATCGACCTGGGTGATCTTGCTGTCGCGGATCAGCGCTTCGGTTGCGGCCTGGGTGCCGTCATCGCCCAGCACGACGGCGGTGACCGCCAGGCCCAGGCCGAACTTGCCGCCCTCATAGCCTGCGCCGCCGCCCGCGCCCATCTTGGCCGCATTATAGGCAGTGACGTCGACCCGGCGGTCGCTGCCGCCCGCCACGCCGGTGATCGTGCTGTCGTCGATATGCGCCTGGGCGACATCGTTGTTGAGGATCAGCGAGGCGGAGACCGAGGCGGCGGCCTCACCGGGCTTCTGCTCGTCCGGGGGGGTGTTCAGCGCCACCGCCAGGCCCAGCGCGGCGCGGGCCCCGCCGTTCAGCGCGCGGACCGTCACGTCGTCGACATCGGCCAGTTTGGAATTGACGATCGTCGCGATCGCGTCGTTGCTCGACTGGTCGAGCGCGACCGCGCCGCCGATCCCGACGCTCTTGGCCCCGTCGGCGGAGACCTTCGCACCCGCACCGGCACCCGCCATGGTGATCGGGGTGTTCGACGCCGTCACGCTGACCTTGGCCGCGCCGCTATTGGCGTAGCGGCCGATCGTCGCGTCGGTGATCGTCGCGCGGGCCTTCATCTCGGACAGATTGACCGCCGCGCTGCCTGCACCCGCCAGCGAATATTTCGCCTTGCTGCCGCCCGCCGCCGGGGTCGGCTTGTCGGGAATGAACGAGGCGATGCCGCTCTGGAGCTTTTGCAGGAAACCGGTGTCGCTATCCTCCCCCTTTTTCAGCTTGCCGCTGATCTTGGAGGTCAGGGGCGTCCGGTCGGGATCATTGTCGACCTCCGCACCCGCGATGCCGAATGCGGTCAGCCAGCCGGTATTGGCGGCATCGACCGCCAGGTTGGAGGTGTTGACATAACCCGCCCAGTTGGCGGGCAGGGTGGTCGGACCCGCCTTGGTGATCGCGGTCGTGTCGACGATGCCCGCCACCGTATCGGTGCTGACGGTGTTGATCGCCACGCCGACGCCGACGCCGCTCCCCTCGGCCTTGACCGGGATGGGCGCGGCGACGTTGACGACCATCAGGTCCTGTAAGGCCTTCACATCGACGCTGGCGGCATCGATACGCGCCTGGTTGCTGATCACCGCCTTGGTCTGGTTGTCGATTGTCAGGTTGTTGACCATGCCCACGACGCCGACGCCCAGGCCCTTGCCTGCGGACGGCGCGACGACGATCATGCGGCTGTCGGTCTTGGCATCGACGCCCAGGCCCCCGGCGGCGGTGACGGTCGTCCCTGCGCCGATCCCCGCGATGGTGACGGCCTCTTGCACCGGCCCGGTATAGGACCCGCCGACCGACTTGCCCTGACCCTGGCTGCCGCTGGCATTGCCGCCGAGCAGTAGCGAAAACTGGCCGCCGATATGGATGCCCTCCAGGCCGGTGAGCGCCTTGACCGCCAGAGCCTTGCCCGCGACGCGCGACCAGTCGATGCCGATATCGTCGGCAAAGCCATTGCCCGCCGCGCCGACCGTGACCTTGGCGTTCTCGCCGATCCAGGCCCGCGTCTCGCCGGTCAGGATGTTCAGGTTCACCGAGCCCGCGACGCCCAGATCCTCGGCGCTCGTCCCCGCCTGGGTGAAGCTGGACGCGACCTTGCCCGCGATGCCCAGATTGCCGTTGAGGTGCCCGATGACCTTGGTCGGGGTTCCCCAGTCGAGCCAGGTGACGGGGGCGGGGATGATGGTATCCGCGCCCACGGCCAGGCGGCCTGCCACGATCTCGGCCCCTTCGGCGACGGTCGCCAGGGTGGTGTGGTCGTGCCGAGCATAGGCGACACCGGCCGAGATGCCGACCGTGGTCGCGCCATTGTCCTTGGTCGCATCGTCGTTGGACGCGACTTCGGCCTGGGCGATGTTGCGCAGACCGAAATCCTGCGTCTTGGCCGCAACGATCACATCGCCGTCGACGGCGATCCGGCGGTTCGCCGCGCCCACGGTGGCGGTCGTCACCTGCTTGTCATTGGCGATCGACAGGCCGCCGCCCAGGCGGAAGTGGCGGTTGGAATCGCCATTCTGCGTCGCCGCCTCCAGGCCGGGCGCGCTGCTGGAGAAATAGCCCTTCACCTTGCCGAAGATCGCCGAGGGCGCGTTGGTCGCGGCGCTCAGGATCTTGCCCGCGATCGCGCTGCCCACCGCCGTGGCGCCCGAGGTCTTGTTTTCCAGCGTGTCGGTCAGCGCGGTGACGACCAGGCCGCTCGCCTTGCCCGCCTTGCCGTTGACGGTGCGCGCCAGGGCGGCGTCGAACGCGGCCTTGGTTTCGATATCCTGTTCGCTGATCGCGATACCGGCCCCGGCATAGCCGTCCTTGCTGGCCATCGACATGGCGCTGACCGACAGCGAGTTGGTGTTGCGGGCGCGGACTTCGACCTTGGCGGCGTCGATCGTGGCGTCGGCACCGACCTGCGCCTGGGTGCGGTTCGTGACGCTGCCATAGCCGATGGCGGCCGCGCCGATCTCGCTCTTCACCTGCGACGTGTTCAGCGCGATGGCGCTGACGCTCAGTTTTGTCGTGTTGTCGGCGGTCAGGGCCAGCGTATTGCCCGCGGTCAGCGCCGCCGCACCGGTCACGTTGACCTTGGCGTCGCTGGTCAGGAACGAGGCGAGGACGGCCGCCTGAACCGGGCTGACCGCCGAGGCGACGACGACCGGCATCTCGGTCGTGGCGGTCGACTTCGCCGCGATGGTCAGATTGTCGGCCGCCGTCATCCGGGCGGTGCCGCCGATGGTGATGACCGCGCGCGATTCGGCTTCCTGATACCCGGCGTTCAGGCCGGTCAGCCCCGATTGCAGCGTCAGCGTCGCAAAGGCGGCCTTGTCGTCCTTGTACGACGTCACCGCGCTCGACGTGGTCGAGACGTCGACCGTCCCGCCCTTGACCGTGCCGCCGATATCGACCGAAGTGAGGGCGGTGGTCTTGCCCGCAAAGGCGGTGTCGCTCTTGTCGGCGGCGATGGTGACGGTGCCCGCCAGCGAACCGGTCTTGCGGTCGGCGATGACCGATCCGCCCTGCGCCACGGTGACGGCAGTGGCCGACTTCAGCGAGATCGACCCCGCGTCCGCCGTGGCGCCCGCACGTGCGTTCAGCGTGCCGGAGATGCCGACCTCGCTCTCGCCGATGATCTCGATCGCGCCGCCGCGATAGACGATGGCACCCGCCTGTTCGAGCTTCTGGTCGTTGACCACCGCCTTGAAGATCTGCGCGTTCTGGGCGTCCAGCGCCTCGAGCGCGGCGACGCCGGTATTGATCCGGCCGCCCGCGCCGACCTGCACCGTCTTGCTGGCCAGCCGGACCGAGTCGATCGCATTGACCTGGCCCGCGATGGTGATTGCCGCGGTGTCCGACATCGCGCCGCCGGTGCCGGGGACCAGGCGGTTGGTCAGGATACCGTCGGCATCGCTGTCGCTGGGGGTGGTGACGGTCAGCGAGCCGACATTGACCACGCCGCCCGCGCCGATCACGAAGCCGCGCGGCGCGACGAAATAGATGTCGCCGCCCCGCGCCGTATCGGCGACCGCGCCTTTATAGCTGTTGACGATGCCGTTGATCGACACCGCCTGGCCCTTCACGACGTTGACGAGGCGCGTCGCGTCGGTCGGCACGACCATGTTGACGGTGAAGCCCTGGCCGACGGTAAAGCCGCTGAAGCTGTTGAACCCGGTGCCGTTATTGACCGTCTTGGTCGTGATCGTCGCGCTCGATCCGCCGCCGCCGGGCGTGACCGTGGTGTCGGTCTCGCCCGTGGTGGTGATCTGCGCCATTGCCTGCGACAGCGCCAGCGGGCTGGCCGCCGCCATCAGTCCCAGGGCGAAGGGCCGGACCTTGCCGACCGAGATATGACCGAGGTTGATATGGCTGTCGCCGGTCCGCTTCGTCGGGGCCATCGCGCTCAATCCTCTTTAGCGGCGTCGGTCGCGGCGGCGGCCTCGGTCAGGGTATCGGTGGGGGTAGGGGCGACCCGCGCCCGGGCGTTGCTACGCCGGTTGAGATCCTCGATCCCGGCCAGCGAGGCGAGGTGGGCGTGGATCCAGGCCATCTCGCCCGCACGGAACAGGCGAAGGACGGCGGCCCCGTCCAGTGCGCCCAGCCGCTCGCCATCGACCATGCGCAGCCCGTCCAGGCGGTAGGGCTCACCCGCCTCCGGTACGACGTTCAGGGTGACCGGCATCAACAGGTTGAGATCGTTCAACCGCGCGACAAAAGCGTCGGTCTGCGCGACGGCTTCGTGAAAGCCCTGGAGGAACGAGATGGCATGGTCGAGCAGGGGGGTGTTGGTGCCGTCCGGCAGGAACAGCGGCTCGCCGCTTTCCGTCGAAAAGCCGGGAAAATGCTCGTCGATGCACACGGTCATGTCGCCGCTCAGGACGAAGGGGTAGCGGCGGACGAAAGCGGGAATATGCCGTCCGTCCTCCCATCCGCCATCCGCATCGACGAACAGGTTCTGCCCCGCGCGCAGGCCGAGCAGGGCGATGGGGAAGAGCTGGCCGCCGCCGATATCGACGAACAGGATGGGGAAGGAGCGGGAGGCGGGCACGATTTCCGCACCCAGCAGCGGGGAGGAGTTGGTGCGCGCCGCATGACCGAACCCGGCCTCGCGCACACGCAGCCGTGCGTGCGAATCACGGTCGAGCGGCACGGGCCGCTCATAAAACATCATCGTCGTCACGGCTTGCCCCCAAGACCCCCTGCGAAATCGCAAATCTAACTTAGATGATTGTGGATTAAACGAAATGTCAGATTTGAGGGGCTGGTCCAAAATGGGATCGGGTCGATGGGGTGGAAAGCGGGCACGATAGCATGTGAGCCACGCCGCCGGATGGGGCAGAACAGGTGAGGGGGATGACGATGCGATGGCCGATTACGCGGGTTTCGGGGCGTTTCCCGATCGACCGGTGGGAATTGCTCGCAAGGCTGGCGGCGTCGCCAGCCTTGCCCGGTACGGCGCTGGCGGCCAACCCGGCGATCCCCGGCTGATATGCCGACGCCGAGATCCGCATCTTCGGCGTCCGGTATTGGATCTATCCCACCTATTCGGCCACATTGGCGTGCCCGCGCCGCAAAGCCTCTTCACCCCCCGGGTGGGTTATCAGCACCAAGGCACCGCAAATATGGCATCGGTGCCTGCCCCAGAGCCTTCCCGCTGCCTTTTCCTCACCCGACCTCATTTACGGCAAGGGACGGTGAATGCCGGACAAGAAGCACAAGGTTGCGGAAATTTTGCGGAAAACGGCGTGAGATTGAGCTCCTGCCGAGCAGGCCTGCTGGACACGTGGATCCCAAGTTCGGCTTATTGTTTTCTGGCACAAGCATCTGATCGAGGCGAGGATGTCGTCGGCCGGTCTGGCCTATCCATAGGGCATGGGTTTCTCGTTGTGCGGGGCGATGAAGGCGATGATATCGGCTTTGAGTTCCGCGGTTGATCGATGGACGCCGCGTCGCGGTTGTTGGTGCCTCAACGCCGCGAGCCAGCGTTCGACCTGTTTGATCCACGATGCCGATGTCGGCGTGAAGCACATGTGCCAAGGCGGACGACCGGCGAGCCAGTCCTTGATCCGGGGTGTCCTGTGGGTGGAATCAATGCTCATCACGATGTGCACCTCGTGGCCTTCGGGCATGGCATCGTGCGCCCGTCGATCAAGGCCTTGGCTTCGGTCGAACCGGCGGCGGTAGTGACCTTGCCTGCCTGGATGTCATCGGCGATCGCCAGCAGGCGGGCGCTGATCACGGTGCCAGTCTCGGCTTCTTCCGGGATCGCGATACCGCCCTTGGTCTCGGCAACGCGGGTCCAGGCGGCGCGCACGGCGGCCCAGTAGTCTTTCGTCTTCGCCCAATAGGCGTCGGCGGCCTTCACATCGTAACCATCGAACCGCTGATAGGTGTTGAGTACGGTTTCCTGGACGATCGGCACCGGCTTGCCATCCTTCAGGCCCATCTTGGTATTGTCCTGCCAGTGGATCCAGCCGGTCGGGGTCGGCTGGTGGCGGTTGATCGCATAATAGCGGTCATAGACCGGATGGCGCACGGCATCGCGGCGCGCCAGCGGGCGCCAGGTCCAGTTGGAGCGCCAGCGGCGGACGCCGGCTTGCGTCTCGAACCGGCCCCAACCGGCGTAGCGCGGGCTGTCGTCGACCTGATAGACGGTCTGCGACCAGCGTCCCGCGCGCATCCGCTCCGGCACAGCCTCCCATGTCCATCTACCCTGGCCCGCATAGGCCAGCACACGCGACGGCTGGTAATCCCAGTCCTGGCGCCAATGCTTGATGACATGGGTCTGGCCGTCATGCTCGACGACCAGCAGGTGCTGGAGGGCGATATGGTCGGGCGTGTCCTCGATCACCCGCACCACCTCGTTTCCGCCGGAGATCTTGCGGTCGAGTGGCTTATAGTCAGCCGCCCAGGGCGTCGTTTCCTGCATGTCGAAACGGACCTTGTAATTGCCCGCCATTGCCAGGATCTCGGTTCGGTCGGCAGCCTTGGCGGCCTGCATCTCGGCGGGGGTCAGCTGGACAGGGCCATCGGCCAGCGCGGGCGCGGGCAGCAGCGCGAGCGCCGCGACGATCAGCATCGAACGGTTCTTCATGGTGTCTGTCCTTTCTTAGAAGCGGAGGGTGAGCGAGGCGCTGGCGTTGCGGCCCGGCTGGGTGAAGGCGACCGGCGGCACATCGGCCGCGCCGGCGGGCAGGGGACGCGGCACGGACAGACCGCGCACGTCCGACCACCAGGCATAGGTGGCGTCGGTCAGGTTGAAGATGCCCGCGCGAAAGGTCAGCGCCTCGGTCAGCCGGGCAAAGACAGTCGCGTCCAGGATGGTGAAAGCGGCAGGGCGGAAACATTCGGTCGTGCACACGCCGGTGGTGTCGGACAGGTCCTTGCGGGCACTGTGCGTCATGACGATCTGTCCCCCGAACCGGCCCTGCCCCGGCTCGCGCCAGCCCACGCCCATCACCAGCTTCAGCGGATCGACGGTCGATAGCGGGCGGGTCGTGCCGTTCGGGGCGATCTGGTCCCCCTCGGCATAGGAGATGGCGAGTTGCCCGGTCAGGCCGTTGCCGGCACGCGCGTCGAGCCGCGCCTCGGCGCCCTTCACCTTGGCGCGGTCGAGGTTGATGAACTGGAAGACGGCCGGGTTGGCGGGCGTGAAGCCGCCGCTCACCACCTCCTGGCTGATGAAGTCGCGGTAATCGGCGCGGAAGACGCTGGCCGAGACGTCTACGCCATCGCTGTTCAGACGCAGGCCCGCCTCGATCGCCTCGCTGGTCTCGGGCCGCAAATTGGGGTTGGGGGCCGAGGTATAGCCGAAGGCGAGGTTGGAGAAGAACTGGTTGATCTGTCCCGGCTCGGGCGCGCGGAAGCCGCGGGCGTAGCTGGCGAACAGTCGCACCGTCGGTGCCAGTTTCAGGACCGCGCCGATGCGCGGGCTGACCCGATCGGCGGATTGGCTCGCGCCGCTGAATTGCGGCAGCAGCGGATCGCGGTCGGGCGACAGGCGATACCAGTCGTAACGCAGCGCCGGGTGCAGGGTCAGCGGGCCGAGACCGATCTCGTCGCCAACAAATGCGCCCGCCAGGGTGAAGTCGGTACTGGGGAAGGCGCGGGTCGGAAAGGTCTCGCCCGCCGGGGGCACCGTGCCGTCGCGGAGGCCCCGCTGGCGCAGGACGCTGATATCGGCCCCCGTCACCAGGCGATGGATGATCCCGCCGGTGGCAAAGCCCAGCCGCACCTCGCCCGAGCCGCCATAGACCCGGTTCTCCAGCGTGTTGAGCCGGGTGCGATCGGTCAGCGTCCGGCGATCCTCGGCGGTGAACTGCCGGTTCTCGGCATCCTGGACATAGGCCGCCGCGCGGGCGAACTGGACCAGGCCGCTGCCGTCATAGGTCCAGTCGAGCGCCCCGCGCCAGCGCTTGCCGGTGTCCAGCGCCTGCAATCCCGCGACGCTGGTGTTGATGCCGGTCAGCACGTCTGTCGCGACCCGGTTGTCGAGATATTCGCCGGTCGCGCGCAGGCGATGACCGGGCGCGACGTCCCAGACCAGCTTGCCCATCAGCGCATTCGATTGGCCGTCCTGCGGATTCGGCGCGGTGCGGGTGACGCCGGTGCCTTTGACCGTGCCCTGGTTCTTCAGTTCGGCGAAGTCGCGGCGGGTATAGGCCAGCATCGCCGACACCGCGCCCGACCGTCCCGCGACGACCGCCGACTGGGTATATTCCTCGTCCGACGAATTATACTGGGTCCGCAGCGATCCACCAAAAGACTTGCTGCCTAGAATGTCGACCGGATCGCTGGTCGTGAAGCTGACCGCGCCCGCCAGGCCGTCGCTGCCGTACAGGGCCGAGGCAGGGCCACGCAGGAACTCGACCGACTTGATGAGGCCCAGGTCGACATAGTCGCCGCGCCCGACCTCTTGCGCGCCGAAGGTGAAGCCATAGGGCACGCGGACGCCGTCGACCTGGATCAGGACGCGATTGCCACCGATGCCGCGCACGACAAACCCTTCATTGCCCGCACGACCGGTCGTGCCCTGCGCCGCGCCGAAACGGGTGGGCGCGCGCCGTACGCTGATGCCGGGTTCGAAGCGGACCAGCTCTTTGATATCGGTCGCCAGTTCGTCGGCGATCTCGTCGGCCGTCTTGACCGAAACGGTGACCGGAGCGTCCTGCGCCTGGATTGGCGTTCGCGTCGCGGTGACCACGACGTCGCGTTGTTCGACCGGATCTTCATCACGCACCGCTCCCCCGAGCGCTGCCAATGCGGCAAGCGTCAAAAGCATGACCTACCCCTTTATCTATTGACTATCATTCGCATTAGACGGGGGCGGAATGATAGTGCAACCTATTTATGCGAATGAATCGCATTATTGGTGAGGGGTCTGGTGGGGGGGAAGAGCCAGGCCGGTCCGGCCGTGAGAGGTTTCGGTTCGATGCCCAGGTACCCGATGGGCTTATGGTATCTGTGAAGCCCCCAATCGCCGATCACCGTCTCGGCCAGCGGCAGATTGGTCAGGCTATAGGATCCAGACCGGCCCCGAACGCGCGGACGGCGGCGGTGGCCTGGGTGCGGTTGGCGACGCCCAGTTTGCGCATCACCACGGTCATATGCGCTTTTACCGTTGCCTCGTTGATCCCCAGGTCATGGGCGATCTGCTTGTTCAGCTTGCCGTCGATCACGCCGAGCAGGACGCGCAACTGCATCGGGGCGAGCGAGGCGATGCGGTCGGCCATGCCCTCGCGTGCGTCCGTGACCTCGGCGCAGGTCGCGACATGGCCCGCGACCGCGTCCGCGATCGCCTGTTCCATGACGTGCAGCGGCTGGTCCTTGCCCAGATAGCCGACCGCGCCGAAGCCCAGAGCGGCGCGGAACGCTCCGTCCGGGTCCGCGCTGGAGACGACGAGGATCGGCGTCGCCGGCCGGACCGCGTGGAGCAAGGCCACGCCTGAACAGCCGATCGCGCCGGGCATCCGGAGGTCGAGCAGGATCAAGGATAGCCCGTCCGTCGCGACGGCGGCACGTTCGGCGTCCTCCAGCGTCCCGGCCTCCACGATCCGCGCGTCGGGCATCACCCCCTCGACCGCGAGGCGAAGCGCCTGGCGGAAGAGGGGATGGTCGTCGGCGATCAGGACGGTCCGGCTCATGCCGCCAAGTCTGGCCTGTTTCCTATCAGCTCGTCCACCACGGACGGGTCGGCGAGCGTCGAAATATCGCCCAGGTTGCTCGTGTCGCCCTCGGCGATCTTGCGCAGGATGCGGCGCATGATCTTGCCCGAGCGGGTCTTGGGCAGGCCAGGGGCGAACTGCACGACATCGGGGCTGGCGATCGGGCCGATCTCTCGCCGGACGAAGGCGATGAGGTCGCGCCGCAAGGCTTCGTCGCCGGTCTCGCCAACCTTCAGGGTGACATAGGCGTAGATGCCCTGTCCCTTGATTGCGTGCGGCATCCCGACCACCGCCGCCTCCGCCACTTTCGGATGGGCGACCAGCGCGCTCTCGACCTCGGCGGTGCCCATGCGGTGGCCCGACACGTTGATGACGTCGTCCACCCGGCCCGTGATCCAGTAATAGCCATCGGCATCGCGGCGGCAGCCGTCGCCGGTGAAATATTTGCCGGGATAGGTCGAGAAATAGGTCTGGAAGAAGCGATCGTGATCGCCCCAGACGGTACGCATCTGCCCCGGCCAGCTATCGGCGATGACCAGATTACCCTCGGTCGCCCCGTCCAGCACCCGGCCCTCGGCATCGACGAGCTCGGGCTGGACGCCGGGTAGCGGCAGTGTCGCCGATCCCGGCTTCAGCGGCGTCGCGCCGGGCAGGGGGGCGATCATATGGCCGCCGGTCTCGGTCTGCCACCAGGTGTCCATGATCGGGCAGCGTCCGTCGCCGACGACGCGGTGATACCAGTCCCAGGCCTCCGGATTGATCGGCTCGCCCACGCTGCCCAGCAGGCGCAGCGAGGCGCGGCTCGATTTGGTGACGAAGTCGTCTCCTTCGCGCATCAGGGCGCGGATGGCGGTGGGCGCGGTGTAGAGCGTCGTCACGCGGTGGGCATCGACAATCTGCCACAGGCGGCTGGCGTCGGGCCAGGTCGGCACGCCCTCGAACATCACGCTGGTGATGCCGTTGGCGAGCGGGCCGTAGACGACATAGCTGTGCCCCGTCACCCAGCCGACATCGGCGGCGCACCAGTATACGTCGTCGTCGCGCGCATCGAACACCATCGCATGCGTCATGGCCGCCCAGAGCAGATAGCCGCCGGTGGTCTGGAGCACCCCCTTGGGTGTACCGGTAGATCCACTGGTATAGAGGATGAACAGCGGATCCTCCGCGCCCATCGGTTCGGGCGGGCAGACCGGATCGGCGTCCGCCATCGCCTCGTGATACCAGATGTCGCGGCCGTCGTGCATGACCGCCCCGCCGCCCGTCCGCCGCACGACGATGACCCGCTCGACGCCCGGACACGCCTCCAGCGCGCGGTCGACATTGTCCTTCAACGGAACCCGCTTCCCGCCGCGCGGGCTTTCATCGGCGGTGATCACGATCCGGCTGTCGCAGTCGTTGATCCGCCCGGCGAGGCTGTCGGGCGAGAAGCCGCCGAACACCACGGAGTGGACCGCGCCGATCCGCGCGCAGGCGAGCATCGCCACCGCCGCTTCGGGGATCATCGGCATGTACAGCGTCACCCGGTCGCCCCGCGCCACGCCCTGATCCTTCAGAACATTGGCGAAGCGGCAAACCTCGGCATGAAGCTGCGCATAGGTCAGCGTGCGCGACGGCTCGGCAGGATCGTCGGCTTCCCACAGGATGGCGGGCTTGTCGCCGCATGTCGCGAGATGACGATCGAGGCAGTTGGCCGCGACGTTCAATTGCCCGTCGGTGAACCAGCGGATGCGGAAGTCCGCCGCGTCGAACGAGACGTCCTTCACCTGCGTGAAGGGCGCCATCCATTCCAGGCGCTGCGCCTGATCGCGCCAGAAGCCGTCCGGGTCGGCGATCGAGCGGGCGTAGAGCGCATCGCGGGCGGACGCGTCGATAGCGGCGTGGGCGGCCCATTCGGTGGGGACGGGATACAGCTCTTGCGGCATGATGGACCTCTCCTCGTGCGGCGCTCGATATCGCGTTGCCGATCGGCTGGGGACTAGGACCATGGTCGGTGTTGAGGGCGCGGCCGCGTTGCGCCAACCTGCGCCGCGAACGCACGCCAGAAACATGAAGGACGGCGGCGAACAGGGGAGGATAGCGGATATGGGAATGACGCGAAGTCTCGCGGTCGGCGCGGCGGCCGCTTTCCTGCTGCCGGTGACCGCACAGGCGCAGACCGCCCGCGAGGCGGATCTGGAGGCGCGGCTCCGGCAGTTGGAAGGCGCGGTCGCGGCACTTCGGGCCGAGCTTGCGGCGTCGCGCGCAGGCCCGGCCGTCACGGCACCGCCGCCGGCCGCCGCGCCCGTGGTCTTGGGCAGTTCGACGCCGGGCAACAGTCCCAATACCAGTGTCGCCACCCCCAGGGCCGTCGCCGCACGCGAAAGCAGCGTAGGCGCGCTCGCCGCCGCACCGACCACGGACGGCTTCCGGATCGGTGATACGACCGTGAAGCTGGGTGGCTTCGTCCGCCTGAACGTGATCTCCAGCCGGTATAATGACGGCGAAGTCGCGGTCGGCGGGCTGGGCAAGGAATTCTACCTACCGCAGCAGATCCCGGTCGGCGGCGGTTTCGCCAGCCGGGACCTGCTCTTCTCCGGCCGTCAGACCCGGCTGGTCGTCAGCACCGCGACGCCGGTCGCCGGAAAGGTCGCCAAGACGCTGATCGAGTTCGATTTTGCCCTGGCGACCGCGCCGGCCGGGGCACAGCGCGCAACCAATCCGTACGTGCCGACCTTCCGCCGCGGCTTCATCGAATATGGCCGCTGGCTGGTCGGGCAGGAATGGTCGACGTTCCAGAACCTCGCCGTGCTGCCCGAGACGACCGATTTCGTCGGGCCGCTGGACGGCACGGTGTTCAACCGCCAGTCGCTGATCCGGTACACCGCGCCGCTCGGGCAGGGCATGACGCTGCAGGTCGCGGCGGAGAATCCGCAGACCGAAACCGCGCTGCCGAACAATCCCGCGCTGGTCGATACCGACAAGGATCGGCTGCCCGACATGGTGGCGCGTGTGAACTGGAAGGCGGGGTTCGGCGACTTTGCGCTGGCGGGCATCGCGCGCGAGTTGCGGACGAGCACCAACGGCTTGGAGGACACGACCTTCGGCTGGGGCGTCTCCGGCTCCGGCAAGATCCCGTTCGGGGCGCGAAGCGATCTGCGCTTCATGGCGACCTATGGCCAGGGGATCGGCCGGTATCTCGGCCTGGGCTATGTTCCCGACGCGATCTATTCGCCGACGACCAACCGTCTGGCCCGGATCGACAATTTCGCGGCCTTCGCGGCGTTCAAGCATGGCTGGACCGACACGCTGCGCTCGACGGTCTCTGCCAGCTATCAGTCGGCTGAGTATCCCACCGGCCTGGCCGTCACCGGGCTTGCCAATGCCAAGGCCTATAGCGGCGCGGTGAACCTGTTCTGGTCGCCGATCAAGGGCATGGATGCCGGTATCGAATACCGCCGCGCGGTGCGTGAGCTGCTGTCCGGAGACGACGGCGTCATGGATCGCATCGAATTCGCAATCAAATACGGCTTCTAGGCCCAGGGGGAGATCGTCATGGCATCAACCTATCCACATGCCGGTGGCCGCCAGCACAAGGCGACCCAGAACGAGATCATGGTGATCGGCGCGTCGTCGCTCGGCACCGTGTTCGAATGGTATGATTTCTATCTTTACGGTCTGCTCGCGACCTATATCTCGAAGCAGTTCTTTTCCGGCGTCAACGAAACGACGGCGTTCATCTTTGCGCTGGGGGCGTTCGCGGCCGGGTTCGCGGTGCGGCCGTTCGGCGCGATCGTGTTCGGGCGGATCGGCGATATGGTCGGGCGCAAGAACACCTTCCTCGTCACGATGGGGATCATGGGCCTGTCGACCTTCGGTGTCGGCCTGCTCCCGTCCTATGCCACGATCGGCGTTGCAGCGCCGATGATCCTCGTGCTGCTGCGCATCCTTCAGGGGCTGGCGCTCGGCGGCGAATATGGGGGCGCGGCGACCTATGTCGCCGAACATGCCCCCCATGACCGGCGGGGCCTGTATACCAGCTTCATCCAGACGACCGCCACGCTGGGCCTGTTTGCCGCGCTACTGGTCGTGATCGGCATCCGCACCCTGGTAGGGGAGACGGCGTTCGGCAGCTTCGGCTGGCGCATTCCGTTCCTGGTCTCGATCGTCCTGCTTGGCGTGTCGATGTGGATCCGTCTTCAGCTCGCCGAGAGCCCGGCCTTCGTGAAGATGAAGGAAGAGGGCAAGACGTCCAAGGCACCGCTGACCGAGGCGTTCGGCCGCTGGGGCAACCTGAAGGTCGTGCTGATCGCGCTGTTCGGCGCTGCGATGGGCCAGGCGGTGGTCTGGTACACCGGCCAGTTCTATGCGCTGTTCTTCCTCGAAAAGATGCTGAAGGTCGACGGCGCGACGACCAATGTCCTGATGGCCGTCGCGCTGGCGCTCGGCACGCCGTTCTTCGTCTTCTTCGGCTGGCTGTCCGACCGGATCGGTCGCAAGCCGATCATCATGACCGGCTGCGCGATCGCCTGCCTCACCTACTTCCCGCTGTTCGGTGCGCTGACCGATGCCGCCAATCCGGCGCTGGCGCGTGCCCAGGCCGCGGCCCCGGTGAGGGTGGTCAGCAACAAGGGCGACTGCTCGTTCCAGTTCGACCCGGTCGGTCGCAACAAGTTCGACAGCCGCAGCTGCGATATCGCCAAATCCTATCTGGCGAAGAACGGCATCAGCTATGCCAATGTCGACGCGCCCGCCGGCACCATCGCACAGGTCAGCATCGGCCGGCAGGTCCTGGTCGCGCCCGATCCGGCCAAGGTGACGGGCGAGGCGCGCAAGGCCGCCATCACCGCCTATCAGGATCAGTTGAAGGGCGCCCTGACCACCGCCGGTTACCCCAGCAAGGCCGAGGGGATGAACACGGTCAAGGTGGTCGCGATCCTGTGGTTCATGGTGCTGCTGGTCACCATGGTCTATGGCCCGATCGCCGCGCTGTTGGTCGAGTTGTTCCCGACGCGGATCCGCTACACCTCGATGTCGCTTCCCTATCATATCGGCAATGGCTGGTTCGGCGGCTTCCTGCCGACCACCGCCTTCGCCATGGTCGCGGCGACCGGGGATATCTATTATGGCCTTTGGTATCCGGTCGTGCTGGCGGCGATTACGCTGGTCCTCGGGCTGCTGTTCCTGCCGGAGACGTTCCGTCGCAATATCGACGGGTGATCATCGGCCTTGCAGGGCATGACGGGGGAGGGGCGGCCATCATGGTCGCCCCTCTTCATGCGCGCGGCGATCGGGTCTAGCCTGTGTTCATGACCCCGATCCTCAGCCCGGTGATCCTCATTGCGGTCGCGCTCGGTTTCGCAGCACTCCTGTTCGCGGTCGCCGCGCGGGTCGAGCATTGGCCGGAGCGGCGCATCGCCCGCTGGCGACCCGCCGCCTTTGCGTTGGCGCTCGGCGTCTATTGCACCAGCTGGACCTTCTATGGCGCGGTCGGCAGCGCGCGGCGGGATGGCTGGGACTATCTGCCCATCTATCTCGGTCCCATTCTGGTCTTCGCGCTGGCCCCGCGTTTCCTGCGTTCGCTGGTGGCGGCCGTGCAGGCGGAGGGGGCGACCAGCATCTCCGATTTCATCGGCGCGCGGTTCGGCAAGAGCCGCGGCGTCGCCGCACTGGTTACCGTTACGGCGATGCTGGGCCTCATTCCCTATGTCGCGCTGCAATTGCGCTCGGTCGGCCTGGCCTTTGCGCAGTTGACCGGTGGCCCGGTCGCGCTGGCGATGGCGGGGACGGCCATCGTGCTGGCCGTCTTCGCGATTCTGTTCGGCACGCGCCGTTACGAGGCGGCGGGCCGCAACGAGGGGCTGGTGTTCGCCACCGCGTTCGAATCGCTGGTCAAGCTGACCGCGCTGCTGGCCCTCGCCGGGGCGGCGATCTGGTGGCTCGCAACCGCCCCCGCAGCGAATAGCGCGATAGCCTGGCGGGGCCTGGGCGATGCCTTTGCGCTGTCCGGGATCGATTCCGAGCTGGCGGTCATCATCCTGCTGTCGACGGCGGCGGTGATCTGTCTGCCCCGGCAATTCTATATCGGCGTGATCGAGGCGCGTTCACCCGACGACCTGATCGGCGCGCGGTGGTCCTTCATCTTCTATCTTACGATGTTCGCCATCCTGATCCTGCCGATCACCTTCGCCGGGGCGGCGCTGCTGCCCGTAGCGGTGGACGCGGACCGCTATGTCCTGCAACTGCCCGTCGCGGCGGGGGCGCGGGGCATGGCGCTGGTCGCCTTTCTCGGCGGCTTCTCGGCCGCGACCGCGATGGTGGTGGTGGAGAGTACCGCGCTGGCGACGATGATCTCCAACGACCTGATCGCGCCGCTGCTGTTCCGTGCGCGGGGGCTGCCGCGCACGGCCAATCTCGGGCGCATCATGCTGATGATCCGCCGCGCGGCGATCGTCCTGGTCATCGGGGCGGCGTTCGGCTGGGCGCGGGCGGTGCCGAGCGACGCGCGCTTGGCGCAGATCGGCTATATCGCCTTTGCGGCGATGGCGCAGATCGCGCCGCTGCTGGTGCTTGCGGTCGGCGGGCGGGTGCGCGATCCGCTCGCGGCCAAGGCCGGGCTGACCGCCGGGCTGCTGGTCTGGCTGTGGACGCTCGCCCTGCCGCCGGTGCTGCCGCCCGGCTGGCTGGGAGCGATGGCGGGAACGCCGGTCGATCCCGTCGGCCTGTTCGGCTGGCGCTTTGGCACGCCGCTCGCGCACGGCGTGGCTTGGAGCCTGGGGCTCAACCTCCTGCTGGTCGCGACCATCGCGCAGGCTCGGACGGACCGCGTGAAGCGGGGAGCGACGCATTCGCCCGCCGCGCCGCTGGCGAACCATGCCGAGCTGGTGACGTTCGTCACGCGCTTCGTCGGGGAGCAGACCGCGATCGAGGTTCTCGGCGCACCGCGCGACCGCCCGATCGGCCGCGCCCATGCGCGCAACGCCGAACGCGCCATCGCCCGCGTCGTCGGTGCGCCGTCGGCCCGCGCGCTGATGGCCTCGGCCCTGGCGGGCGAGCAGCTGAGCCATGAGGATGTCGCGCGCCTGCTCGACGAAGGCGGACAGAGCCTGCAATTCTCCAAGCGTCTGCTGGCCGCCACGCTCGAGCATATCGAACCAGGGGTCAGCGTGGTGGATGCCGATCAGCGGCTGGCGGCGTGGAACAGCCGCTATCTCGACCTCTTCGACTATCCCGACGGCATGGTGGCTGTGGGCGCGCCGATCGCCGACTTGATCCGCTTCAACGCGATGCGCGGCGAGTGCGGCTTGGGCGAGGTGGAGGAGCATGTCCGCCGTCGGCTCGACCATCTGCGGCGTGGCACCGTCCACAGTTTCGAGCGGATCCGCCCAGACGGCCGCGTTCTCCGCACCGCAGGTGGGCCGATGCCGGACGGCGGCTATGTCATGTGCTTCACCGACATCACCGCCGAGGCGGAGGCGCGACGCGCGCTGGAGACGGCACGGGCCGAACTGGAGGAGCGCGTGATCGATCGCACCGCGGCGCTGACGCGGCTGAACGGCGAATTGGCACGGGCGACGCGCGACAAGACCCGTTTTCTGGCAGCGGCAAGCCACGACCTTGTCCAGCCGCTGCACGCCGCACGCCTGTTCGCCGCTGCGGTGGGGAGGGACACCGGCCATCGCCATGTCGCCAGCATCGACCAAGCGATCGCGAGCGCGGAGCAATTGATACGGGCGCTGCTTGATATCTCGCGCCTCGATGCCGGGGGGATCGTGCCCCGGTGTGAGGCTTTTGCCTTGGCGCCGATGATCGCAGACGTCTGCGAGGGGATGCGTCCCGCCGCCGCGCAAAAGGGCCTGGCCTTGCGCATCGGGCCGTCGTCCGGCGTGGTCGAAAGCGACCCGGTCGTGCTCCGATCGATCCTGCAGAACCTGGTCAGCAATGCGATACGCTATACCGAGAAAGGCGGCGTCCTGGTCGGGGTCAGACGGCGCGATGCCGACTGGCGGATCGACGTGATCGACACGGGCATCGGCATCGGTGCGGACCAGGTCGAGATGATCTTCCAGGAATTCCATCAGGTCCGGCGCGGCGGCTCGGGCCTGGGCCTCGGCCTTGCCATCGTCGAGCGCAGTGCGCGGCTGATCGGGGCGGGGGTCACCGTCGCTTCGCGCCCTGGTGTCGGTAGCCGCTTCTCGCTCACCCTGCGCGTCAAGAATAGCGTGGCCGCAGCGCCTCCGGCCAGCGTCGTTCCCGCCGCGATAGCGCAAGGCCTGTCCGTGCTGGTCGTCGACGACAATGCCGGAGTCCGTGATGCGATGACCGCGCTTCTCCAGTCCTTGGGGCATCATGTGCTGGTAACGGGTGATCCGGACGAGGCGGTGGAGCTCGCTCCGACCTGCGATACGGCTCTCGTCGATTATCATCTGAACGACGACCGTTGCGACGGCCTGATCGTCATCGGGCGCCTGCGTTCGGCGGTTCCAGGGCTTCGGTGCGCGCTGGTCACGGCGAACGTGGGCGAGTCCGTCTTGCGCCGGGCGGCGGTCATGAATGTCGCGCTGCTGTCGAAGCCTCTATCGCCCCCAATCCTTGCGCAATGGTTCGTTGGCGACCGCGGGTGAGCATCTCCCGTCATCTCAACCGATAATGCTTTCCCCCATCGACAGCTGCTTGCCATTGGTGACGATCACCCGGTCGCCAAGATGCGTCGCGGCGAACAGCTTGCGGGCAAAGGCGGTGGGTACACCGATACAGCCATGGGTCGCGTTGCCGTAGCGGACGTCGCTGCCGTGGATGGCGACGCCGTCATGGGTCAGGCGCAGCATGTACGGCATGGGGGCGTCATAGAGGTTGGACACATGATCTGCGTCCTTCTCCAGGACGGGAAAGACGCCGAGCGGTGTCGGCATGTTATCCGCGCCATAGATGATCGCGGCCGTCCCGATTTCATAACCGTCGCGAAAGATCGACACGACCTGCGCGGCGAGATCGACGGTGATCACGATCGGACCATCGGGGGCGGTGCTTTCGTCCCAGACATAATCGCCATGGCTCAGCGGCTTTTTCAAGTCGAGGATCTGGCGGACGACGAAGGGCGTCGGAGTCGGTGTGGGGCTGGGCGTCACGGTCGGTGCGGCGCTGACCGTGGTCCGATTGACGACGAGGGGGGGTGCCGTCCGGGCAGGCGGATCGCGCCGCGTCTGGCTCGACAGCCAGACGCCGCCGCCCAGGGCGGTCACCAGGATAGCTCCCGCCAGGAACTGCAAGGCTCGCATCCGCACGGCTCCTAGCAGAACCGACTGAACGAAGCGTTAGCGGACTTCGACCGTGACATGGCCCAGTGCCGCTATCCCGGCCAGACGCTGATGCATCACCGCGCTCGTCGGGGTGGTTCCGATCCCTTCGACCGACAGGACGACGGCGTGCGCCGTCGGGCCGATCCGCCAGATATGGAAGTCGTGGATATGCGTATCGCCGGGCCCCTCGATCCGTTCGCGCACTTCGGCGGCAAGCTGGGAGTCAGCGGCGTCGAGAAGCACGGTCGAGGCCTGCTTCATCAACCCCACCGACCAGTTGGCGATGACCACCGCGCCCAGCAGTCCCACGGCCGGATCGAGCCAGATCCAACCCAGATAGCGCCCCGCGACCAGCGCCAGGATCGCCATGACAGAGGTCAGCGCATCGGCCAGGACATGGACATAGGCCGCCCGCATGTTGGTGTCGCCGCCATGTCGGTCATGGTGATGATCGTGCCCGTGATGATGATCGTGGCCATGACCGTGATGGTGATGCCCGTGATGATCGGACCCGTGGCCATGCCCATGACCATGGCTGTGTCCATGGCCGAGCATCCAGGCGCTGGCGATATTGATCAGCAGGCCGAGTATCGCCACCAGGATCGCATCGCGAAAGGCGACCGGGTGCGGATCGCCGAGCCGCACGATCGACTCATATGCGATCCCGATCGACACCAGACCCAGCACCATCGCCGAGCCAAAGCCCGCCAGCTCGCCGACCTTGCCCGTGCCCCAGCTATAGCGTGGATTGGCGACATGCTTCTTGGCATAGGAATAGGCAATGGCCGCGATACCGAGCGCGCCGACATGCGTCGCCATATGGAACCCGTCGGCCAGCAGCGCCATCGAGCCGGTGAAATAGCCCGCGACGATCTCGGCGACCATCATGCCCGCCGATAGCCAGACCACGGCCCGCGTCCGGCGGGCATTTTCGTCATGGGCATGGCCCAGATAGTCATGACTATGGATCGTCATGGATGTCGTCCTTCGTGGCCGTACGGATCGGGGGGGATCAGCGGAAATGGCGGCGGAGCAGCGTGGCGACCTCGGCGGCGGCGACGGTGCGCTCCGCATCGCTCAGGCCGGGGGCGGCGACATGCGCGTGGAGGTGATCCTCGACCAGTTCGTCCATCAGGCCCGCCACGGCCCCGCGCACTGCCGCCACCAGATGCAGCGTCTCGGCACAGTCCGCGTCGGCCGTGACCGAGCGTTCGATGGCCGCGACCTGCCCGGCGATCCGCCGGACCCGCGCGATGATCTTTTCCTTGCTGGTCGTCACATGTGCCATAATGCATAGGGGTATAGGGTATATCGAGCACGCGATCAAGACGGCGCTTGCCCCGGCCCCTGCGTTTCGGCCATCACGCCCCCGGATCGGACAACAGGGGATCGCGGGAATGAGACGTTGGCGGATTGGAGCGTTGACGGCGGCGCTCGCGACGATGGCGATGACGGCGGCCGGACCGGCTTCGGCACGGACGATCCTGTTCGTCGGCAACAGCTTCACCTTCGGGGCGAACTCGCCAGTGATGCGCTATCGCCCTGACCTGGTGCGAGATCTCAATCGCGAAGGCATCGGTGGCGTGCCCGCGCTGTTCAAGACCTTTGCCGAACAGGCGCGGCAGGACTGGACGGTCAGCCTGGAAACCGCCGGTGGCCGCGACCTGGCCTATCATTACGAGCAGAAGCGGCGAGAGATCGACGGGCGCTGGGACGTCGTGATCCTGCAGGGCTATAGCACGCTTGATCCGCAGCGGCCGGGCGATCCGATCCGTCATGCCGAGGCGGCGGGCGCGATCGCCGCGATGCTGCGTCAGGCCAATCCGCGCGTCCGGGTGGAACTGGTGTCGACCTGGACCCGCGCCGACCTGACCTATCGCACGCCAAGTCCTTGGAGGGGCAGGGCGGTCACGGCGATGGCCGACGACCTGGCGGCGGCCAATATGTATGCGGTGCGTCGTTATCCGGTGATTTCCGGCGCGATCCCGGTCGGGCAAGCCTGGAACCGGGCCTGGACGGACCGGATCGCCGATCCCAACCCCTATGACGGCATCGCCTTCGGCCAGCTCGATCTATGGACCTGGGACCAGTATCATGCGAGCGCGGCGGGATATTATCTCGAAGCGCTGGTGATTTTCGAAAAGGTCACCGGCGTGGACGTCCGGCAACTGGGCGAGCAGGAACGGGCGGGGCGCGACCTCGGCCTGGAGCCTAGGTCGATGGCCCGGCTTCAGGCCATCGCCCATGCCGAAGTGACGAGCGTCAGGCCGTGACGATCATGCCGTCACGTACCATAACCGGCCAGGGCGTCAGCCGCTGACCTTTGCAGGGGCCGCCCAGACAGGCACCGTCATCGATATCGAAGATCGCACCATGCCAGGAGCAGGCGATCCGCTCCCCATCGGGCGTCAGATAGGCGTCGAGCGTCTGCGCCAGCGGCAGGCCCATATGCGGGCAACGGTCGACATAGCCATTAACCGCCTCGCCGCGCCGGACGACGAAGCCGTGGAAACGGCCCGCCCGCATTTGAAGGACGAAGTTGCGCGCCGCACCGTCGGCGATCGTCCCGACCGGACCGAGCGTGATGCCCGCTGGAGTGGCGGTCAGCCGTTCGTCGCTCATCCGGCGTCGGCCTGCATCTCGGGCGCGGCCAAGGGAACGCGCTCGCGCAGGGCCTGCGCGGCGGCGATCACGCGCGGGAAGGGCGTCAGGTCCACCGCGAACCGTTGGGCGTTATAGACTTGAGGCAGCAGGTGGCAATCCGCCAGTGTTGGCGTATCGCCATAGGCATAGCCGGACCCATGCTGCGCGATCATCGTCTCGAGAGCAGCGAAGCCGTCGCTGACCCACCGGTCGATCCAGCGGTTGATCGCTTCTTCATCGGCGTGAAGATCTTCGCGCAAATGTTTGAGGATACGTAAGTTGTTGATGGGATGAATGTCGCAGGCGACGATCGCCGCCATCGCCCGCACCACGGCCCGCCCTGCGCTGTCCGGGGGCAGGAGCGGCGGCTCGGGATAACATTCCTCCAGCCATTCCAGGATCGCCGGGCTCTGGATCAAAATCCCGTCCGGGCTCTCCAGCGCCGGGACAAGCCCCTGCGGCTGAAGCGCGCGATACGCCGCATCACGCTGGGCGCCGGTACGCAAGTCGTGGGTGACGCTGTCATAGGCCAGCCCCTTCAGCCCCAGCGCCAGGCGGACGCGGTAGGCCGCGCTTGAACGCCAATAGCCGTGCAGCGTCAGGCTCACGGCAGGCGGGCCTTGGGAAAGTCCTTCCACACCGCATCGTAATCGAGTTGGGCATGGGCCAGCGCATGTTCGGTCGGGCGATACGGCCAGCAGCTTTCGACCATGAACGCCATCGTGCCCTCGATGCGGTGCGGCTTCAGGTCGGCGTTGCTCGCCCCCTGCCAGCTGGCGAGGTCGGGGCCGTGGCCCGCCATCAGATTGTGAAGTGACAGGCCGCCGGGCTGGAAACCTTCCGCCTTGGCGTCATAGGCACCGGTGATCAGGCCCATCGCCTCGGACATGATGTTGCGGTGGAACCAGGGCGGGCGGAACGTGTCCTCTGCCACCATCCAGCGCGGTGGGAAGAGCACCAGATCGGCATTGGCGCGGCCGGCCACGTCGCTGGGCGAGGTCAGCAGGGTGAAGATCGACGGATCGGGATGGTCGAAACTGACCGTGTTGATCGTGTTGAAGTGCGACAGGTCGTAACGCCACGGGGTCAAATTGCCGTGCCACGCCACCACGTCGAGCGGGCTGTGGTCGAGCGTCATCGTCCAGAGCGAACCGAGGAATTTCTGGATGACCTGGGTCGGCTCGTCGCGGTCCTCGAACCAGGCGACCGGGGTCTCGAAATCGCGGGGATTGCCCAGGCCGTTCGCGCCGATCGGCCCCAGATCGGGCAGGCGGAACAGGCTGCCATGATTTTCGGCGACATAGCCCGTCGCCTCCCCATCGGGCAGTTCGACCCGGAACCGCACGCCGCGCGGGACGAGCGCGATCTGGCCTGGCGCGATGTCGATCCGGCCCAACTCGGTCAGGATGGTCAGGCGGCCAGCCTGCGGCATGAACACCAACTCGCCGTCCGCATCGACGAAGACGCGCTCCATGCTGCGATTGCAGGCATAGACATGCACCGCCACGCCTTCCAGATCGGCCGGGTCGCGGTTGACGAGCATGGTCGTCATCCCGTCGATCCAGTCGGTCCCCGACGGGGTCATCGGTACGGCATCCCAGCGCAGGCGGTTGGGGGGCAGGGGGGCATCGCCGGTGCTGGCTGCGAAGCGGGTTGCGCCCTGATAGGGCTCATAGTGCGGATGCTCGGCGGTCGGGCGCAGGCGATAGAGCCAGGACCGCCGGTTTTCGTGCCGCGGCGCGGTAAAGGCGGTGCCGGAGAGTTGCTCGGCATAGAGGCCGTAAGCCGGGCGCTGTGGCGAGTTGCGGCCGATCGGGAGCGAGCCGGGGACCGCCTCGGTCGCGACATGGTTGCCGAAGCCGGGGATGTAGGACGTTGTCATCTCTTTCCTCTCCACAACACGCCAGCGCGTCAGACGCGGCCAAGCCGCGCCTGGTGCGCTGGCTTGGCCGTGCTGGCCGGGCTTGCTCACGCACTATCGTGCGCGCATCGCTGGATGCTTACGCATCCACCGTGATGACGCCGCGCCGGATCTGATCGAGCTCGATGCTCTCGAACAGCGCCTGGAAATTGCCGTTGCCGAAGCCTTCATTGCCCTTGCGCTGGATGATCTCGAAGAAGATCGGCCCGACCATGTTCTCGGTGAAGATCTGGAGCAGGATACCCTCGTCGCCGACATTGCCGTCGATCAGGATGCGGTTCTTGCGCAGGCGCTCCAGGTCTTCGCCGTGGCCCGGCACACGCTTGTCGACCAGTTCGTAATAGGTCTCGATCGTGTCCTGCAGCCGCACGCCCCGCGCGCGCAGCTTTTCGACCGTCTCGAAGATGTTGTCGGTGGTCAGCGCGAGATGCTGGATGCCTTCGCCATTATATTCGCGGATGAATTCCTCGATCTGGCTTTTCTCGTCCTGGCTCTCGTTCAGCGGGATGCGGATCGCCTTGTCGGGGGCGATCATCGCCTGGCTGAACAGGCCGGTCGCCTTACCCTTGATGTCGAAATACTTCTGTTCCTCGAAGCCGAACAGCTTGGAGTAGAAGCCCGACCAGGTGCGCATCTCGCCGCGGCGGACATTGTGGGTCAGGTGGTCGAGCAGGTCGAGCCCGACGTTATTCTCCGCCTCGGCCTGCTGCCAGCCCGCGATCTCGGTCCAGTCGGCGAACAGGTCGCTGCCCGCCTCGACCAGATAGAGATAGCTGCCGCCAATGCCCTCGATCGCCTTGGCATCGGGGGTCAGGCAACCGCGCGTGGCGTCGACCGCCGTGGCGCCGCCCTGGATCGCGTGGTCGAACGTCTCGGCGGGATCGGCGACGTAGAAGCCCATGCCGCTGGCCGAAGGACCGTGATCCTTCCGGAAATCAGCCGCCTGACCATCCGCATCGGCGTTGAGGAGAAGGGTGATCCGGCCCTGCTTGTAACGGGTGATCGCCTTTGCCGGGTGCCGATGGGTGGGCACGAAGCCCATCATCTCGAACTGCCGCGCCAGCGTTTCGGGCTCGGGCGTGGTAAATTCGCAGAACGCAAAGCCGTCCAGGCCCAGCGGATTGTTCGGGGTGGTTGCCATGACGTCCAACTCCTGATCCAGTATCTTTCGTGACTAGATCGCAGAATGGAGAATTGGTGTCAAATGTTACGATCTCGCGAATTGCGGCTGGACGGCTTTCTTCCCTATCGCCTGTCGATCACCTCGAACCTGGTCAGCGATCATATCGCCAACGCCTATCAGCAGCTGTTCGGCCTCACGATCCCCGAATGGCGGCTGATCGCAATCGTCGCGGAGGAGGGCGCAGTGGCGCAGTCGGCGGTGTGCGAGCGCAGCCGGATGGACAAGGTCACCGTGTCGCGCGCGGCCATCGCGATGGTGGGGCGCGGGTTGCTGGCCCGCACCGCGCATGATGGTGATCGTCGCTCTCACCTGCTGATCCTGACCGACGCCGGACGGACGCTCTATGCCGACGTGGCACCGAAAGCCCTGGAACTGGAGGCCCAGCTCTTTGCGGGTTTCAGTCCCGCGGAGCTTGAGGTCTTCGTCACCATGCTCCACCGTATCGACGCCGTGGCGCTGAAGCAGCGCGATCAGCCCAGGATCGAGCGGTAAAGCGCCAGATAGCGGTCGGCCATGCGGTCGACCGAGAAACGGCTGGCCGCGGCCTGACGACAGGCGGCCCGGTCGATTTCGTCGATCCGATCGACGGCAGCAACGGCCTGTTCGACCGTATCGACCAGGAAGCCGGTCACTCCGTCCTCGATCAATTCGGGCATCGACCCCCGCCGGATGGCGATCACCGGCGTGCCGCAGGCCATCGCCTCGACCACCGACAGGCCGAACGGTTCGTCGAAATTGATCAGGTGGAGCAGCGCCTTGGCGCTGCCCAAGGTAGCGGTGCGGGCTTCACCGCCGACCGGGCCGCGATAGACGATGCGATCGTCATCGACATGGGGGCGGACCTCGTGCTCCCAATAGCCCTGATCCTGGATGATCCCGGCCATGACTAGACAGCGACCCGTCGCCTGCGCCACGGCAACCGCCTCGGCCGCGCCCTTGTCGGGGTGAATGCGACCGAAGAAGAGGAGATCGTCGCTACCCGCTGAATTGAAGGGAAAATCTTCAATCGGGATGCCATGGTGGATGGTGTCGGCATAGCGCAGCCGTGGATGGCGATCGGCATCCGAGATGGCGACGTAATGGATGCGATCCTGATAGGGCTCGTACATCGGCATGATGCGCTCGGACGAGAAGCCGTGGATCGTCGTGACCATCGGCGTATCGACCAGCCCCGAAAAGGCATGTGCCGGAAAATCCGCCTGGTTGTGGATCAGGTCGAATTCCCGCGCACGCTCAAAGACGGTCGCCAAGTGCCGCATTTCCCAGACTTTTGCGTCAATCGACGGATCTTCGGAATAGGCGGCGGGGACTGGCCCGGCCAGCGTTGCAGCCGTGATGCTGTCCTGCGTGGCGAACAGGGTGACGTCGACACCGCGCGCGACCAGTGCTTCGGTCAGCAGGCTGGTGACCAGTTCCCACGGGCCATAGGCGCGCGGCGGGGTACGCCACGCGATTGGGGCGATCATCGCGATTTTCATGCAGGCGTGTCGACTTTCAGGATCAGGCCCTCGTCAAGGCGCAAAAGGGAAGGGGTGCCGGACGGCAGATCGCCGAGCGTCGAAATGATGGGCTGCCCCGTCAGGGAAATCGACGCAGGCGCGCTGCCCAGGTTCAGAGCGATGACATAACATTCATCCCCCTCGCGCCGTTCATAGGCGAGCACCGAACCCTCGGCCTCCATCAGCCGGATCGAGCCGGTGGCCAGGGCGGGGCTGTTCCGTCGCAGGGTCAGCAGCGCCTTGTGAAGGCGGAGCATCGAGCCGGGGTTGCTCCATTCGGCCGCCACGTTGCGATCCCGCCAGCCAGCGCCCAGCGGCAGCCATGGCTCGCCGCTGGTGAAACCGCCCTGCGGGCTGTCGTCCCACACCATCGGCGTGCGCAACGGATCACGGCCCAGTCCCAGACCCGGCTCGCGCAGTTCGCGGGGGTCGCGCACCCGATCGGGGGAAATGTCGCCATTCTCCATGCCCAGTTCGTCGCCATAATAGAGCGTCGGCGTACCCCGCAGCGTGAGGAGCAGCATCGCCGCCACCCGCGCCTGCGCCGCGCCACGCTTGGTCGCGCTGCGTGGTCGGTCATGATTGCCCAACACCCAGTTGGGCCAGCCGCCGTGGGGCAGGGCGGCCTCATATTCGGCGATCATCCTGGCCAGATGGCGCGCGTCCCACGGCGCGTCGATCAGCTGGAAGTTGAAGGGCAGATGCACGCCTTCGCCGCTTTGTCCGTAATAGCGCATCAGGCGTTCGACCGGCAGGTAGATCTCGCCGATCAGCACCCGGTCGTCGCCCTCGCGACCAAACGCGTCGGCGATGGCGCGCATGTCGGCGGCAATATCATGAACTTCGGGCTGGTCGGTCGAATGCAACTGAAACACCCGGTTCATCTCACCGGTCGAGGGATCCCAGTTCGGGTTGAGTGGATTGTCGGGAAAGCCCGCATGTTTGACGGTGTGCCACAGTACGTCGATCCGGAACCCGTCGACGCCGCGCGCGAACCAGAAGCGCAGCACGTCCAGCATGGCGGCGCGAACCTCCGGATTGCGCCAGTTCAGGTCGGGCTGTTCCTTCAGGAAGGCATGGTAGTAATATTGCCCGGTCGCGTCGTCCCAGGTCCAGGCCGGACCGCCAAAGTCGCTGATCCAGTTGTTGGGCGGGCCGCCATCGGGGGCGGCGTCGCGCCAGATATACCAGTCGCGCATGGAATTGTCGCGGCTCGACCGGCTCTGGACGAACCAGGGATGCAGATCCGAGCTGTGATTGGGCACGAAATCGAGCAACAGCTTCAATCCGCGAGAATGGGCCGAGGCCAGCAACGAGTCGAAATCGGCCAGCGATCCGAAGCGGGGATCGACTCCGCAATAATCAGCGACGTCATAGCCGAAGTCGGCCATAGGTGATGGAAATATTGGCGAAAGCCAAATGGCGTCGACGCCAAGCTCGACCAGATAGTCGAGGCGGCTCTCCACCCCGCGCAGGTCGCCGATCCCGTCGCCATTGCTGTCCTGAAACGACCACGGATAGATTTGATAAAGGACCGCAGACTGCCACCAGGGGCGGGCGGATGTCATGACGGTCATGCAAACACCGCCTTGGGCAGGCGGGTCAGGCGACAGGCCAGATCAGCCTCGCCGCTGGCCACGAGATAATGGTCGCCCAGGTCGACCATGCCGGTCGAGAAGACCACAGGCGTCGGCAGATACATCTGATGCGCGATCGAGGCGGTTAGCGAAGGATCGGCCTCCAGGACGGGGTGGTCATCCGCCAGATGCAGGATGCGGATCGGGTCGGCCTTGTCGAACAGCGCCCAGAAGCTACGATAGATACCGACCGTCTCCTGCCGCTCGACACCGTGATACAGGGTCAGCCAGCCGCGGTCGGTCAGGATCGGCGGCGTGCCGCCCCCGACCTTCATCGCCGATGTCGAGTCCTTGCGCGCGCGGATGCCGGGTGCCTCGATCGGCTTCCAGTGGAGCGCGTCGGGCGATGTCGCGAAATTGATCGACGGACCGCCGACATAGGGGCTCTCATTGAAATAGGCGAAATAGACCTCACCCAGCGGCCGGGTCAGCGCCATGAAACGGCCCTCGACCAACCCCTCGAAGAACAGCATGTCCTTGTTCTGATGGTCGAGGATGATCCCCGCCAGCGTATAGTCCAGGCCGTTGTCCGAGATGTGGAGCGTCGTCGAGTGCCGCTCCGCCGACACCGAGCAGGTCGTCATGTACCAGCGGTCGCCGACCCGGCTGATCCGCGCATCCTCGACGCCGTAATCCTGCCAGGTCGCGGCGGGCTCGATCGCCTTGTCGTAATGGACCGCGACGATCGCCGAGCCATCCGCGGTCAGCTCGACCGGCAACAGCCAGGACAGCGAGGTCAGGGCGAGGATACGGTGCGCACTGCCGCGAATGGCGAACTGGCGCGGATCGGTCATGTCGACCTTCGTCAGCGGAAAACGATCGAGGACATAACCGACGGGTGTCCAGCGGATCGCGCGAACATCGCCACCGTCGACGGGCTCGCACAGCGCCTCGGCCACCCGGACCATCAGCAGCAGATTGCCGTTGGCCAGCCGGGTCATTCCCGGGTTGAAGGCGCCCAGCACATAGGTCGGCTCGGTAATGCCGCGCCGCAGCGGGGAGCGGGACAGGTCGACGTCGTCGGGGCGGAAGATCAGCAGATCGTCGGACATGGCCCGCCAACGCCCGCTGCCAGCCCGCGTTCCCGATCGATCGCGGTCCGTCACCCACGTCCGATCATGCCGAAGTCGCGACCTTCAGGAAAACCGACCAGCGATGCTCGAAGAACTGGTCCGGGGTCAGACCGGCAAAGGGATCGGGCAGATCGAACTGCATTCGGCGACTCGGACCATCGAGGATGTCCGCCAACAGGCTGAACAACGCGATCGGCGTTTCGTCTGCACGCAACAGCCCCGCCTCCTGCGATGCCTCGACACAGGCTATGATGGGGCCGGACAATACCCGGTCCCAAGTGGCAAAACGTTGGCGCAATTCCTCGGAAAAGATTGCTTCCGACGTCAGGAAGGCCATGAAGCGCACCGAGTCCGGCTCGACACAGAAGAAAAAGAACCGACGGGCGGAATTCTTCAACCGCTCAAGCGGGTTATTGCCCGTCGCATCGTCCAGCATCGCCTGGTTCAGCCGATCGAGATCACGGGTGACCACCGCTTCCAGCAGCGCCATCTTGCCCGCATAGCGGCGATAGATAGTGTGTTTGCTGACGCCGACCGACAACGCGATCTCTTCCATCGACGTGCCCTCGATGCCCTGCGAACAGAACGCCTCGCGGGCCCCGGACAGGATGATGTCGTCGATATGCTGCGCCTGTTCGCGGGTCGGGCGTCCAGCAGTCCGTTTGGTAATGGCCATGATCCCCCTACTGCGGCCTCCGAATACCCACGTCAAATTTAAATGCACCTGTCCGTTGCTTTTCTGCAAGTGCGAGGTACAGGGGGTTTGAATGACTCAAACGTCATGTGCTTCAGGGAGTTTCACGGCGTGTCCAAATTTTCCGTGCGCGCATCGTCGCTTGCCATGGCTTTGGCACTTACCGCATGCGGGCAGGGCCAGCAGCAGCCTGCCGCGCCGCCGCCGCCGATGGTGACTGCCATCACGCTTCAGGCGGGCGCGGTCCCCAACATCATCGAGCTGCCCGGCCGGATCGAAGCGATCCGCACGGCCGAGGTTCGCGCGCGGACCGACGGCATCGTCGAGGCGCGGCTGTATCAGGAAGGCACCGACGTCGCCGAGGGCCAGCCGCTGTTTCGCATCGACCAGCGCGATTATCGCGCGCAGGTGCAGCAGGCCCAGGCCGCGCTCGCCCGCGCAGAGGCGGCGCGGATCAATGCCGCGTCGATCGTCCGGCGTTACCAGCCGCTGGTCGCCGAGCGGGCGGTGAGCGCGCAGGAATTCGACGCGGCCCAGTCGACGCTTCGCCAGGCCGATGCCAGCGTCGCCGACGCGCGCGCCGCCTTGTCGCGCGCGCAGCTGCAGCTCAGCTACACCATCGTCCGCGCACCGATCGCCGGCCGGGTCGGCCGGGCGCAGGTGACCGAGGGGGCACTGGTCAGCGCGACCCAGGCCACGCCGCTGACCCAGGTCGATCAGTTGTCGCCGGTCTATGCCGTCTTTACCCAGTCGAGCGCGGCGTTGAGCGAATTGATCCAGCAGTCGCGCTCCGGCGGCCTGACTTTGCCCAATTTGTCGAACATCACGGTGCGCCTGACGCTGGAGGACGGGTCGGAATATGGCCCGACCGGCCAACTCGACTTTGCCGGGCAGACGGTCGATCCGACCACGGGCAGCCAGCAACTGCGCGCCCGCTTCCCCAACCCCAACCGCATGTTGCTGCCCGGCCAGTTCGTCCGCGCCCATGTGAATGCGGGGACCATCAAGAGCGGCATCTCGGTGCCGCAGCGCGCCGTTCAGCTGAGCAACCAGGCGGCATCCGTCATGGTCGTCGATGGATCGGGCACCGTACAGTCGCGTCCCGTGACGCTGGGCGGACAGGTTGGCGGCAACTGGGTCGTCCTGTCGGGCTTGAAGGCGGGCGAACGGGTCGTGACCGAAGGCTGGCAGAAGGTGCAGCCGGGCCAGAAGGTCCAGGTTCAGGGGCCGCAGCAGGGTGCCAAACCCGCCGCCGCCCCGGCCGCGACCCGCTGATCGCCGGAGTAGAGCATCATGAACCGCTTCTTTGTCTATCACCCGGTCTTTGCCTGGGTGATCGCGCTCTTCATCGCGCTGTTCGGCGTGATTGCGCTCCGGCTGCTGCCGATCGAAAGCTACCCGTCCGTCGCGCCGCCCGCGCTGAACCTGGCGATCAGCTATAACGGCGCCGATGCCGAGGTGATGGACCGTTCGGTGACCGCTGTCATCGAAAAGGAACTGAACGGCGTCGACAACTTCCTGTACATGGCGTCGACCAGTCGTTCGAACGGCACCGCGCAGATCACCGTCACCTTCAAGCCCGGCACCGACCTGGACGTCGCGCGCACCCAGGTCCAGGATCGCCTGAGCCGCGCCGAACCGCGCCTGCCGCAGGAAGTCCGCGCGCTGGGTATTCAGGTGACCGAGGGTACGGCGGGCTTCCTGGAAGTCATCACGCTCAGCTCCAAGACGGGCAAGACCACGCCCGTGGAGATGGGCAACTTCGCCGAGAACAACATCCGCAACGAACTGCGCCGTATCGACGGCGTCGGCGACGTGCAGCTGTTCGGTTCGCCCTATGCGATGCGCATCTGGCTCGATCCGCAGAAGCTGGCGGGTTACAGCCTGTCGGCCTCGGAAGCGCTCGCGGCCGTGCAGGAGCAGAACAGCCAGACGGCGGGCGGCTCGATCGGCGCCCAGCCGCTGACCCGCACCGCGGAATTCACCGCGCAGATCATCACTCAGAACCGCTTTGCGACGCCCGAGCAATTCCGCCAGATCATCATCCGCGCCAACCCCGACGGCTCGGCCGTGCGGCTGGGCGACGTGGCGCGGGTCGAACTGGGCAAGGACAATTACGGTTTCCGTCTGACCCTGAACGGCAAGGAGACGGTCGGTCTGGCGGTTCAGCTGGCCAGCGGCGCCAACGCGCTGGCCACCGCCGATGCGGTCGCGGCGCGGATGAAGGAGCTTCAGTCGAGCTTCCCGGCCGATGTGACCTGGAGCGTGCCCTTCACCACCACGCCGTTCATCACCGCCTCGGTCGACAGCGTCATCCACACGCTGGTCGAGGCGATGATCCTCGTCTTCCTGGTGATGTTCCTGTTCCTCCAGAACTGGCGCGCCACGCTGATCCCCGCGATCGTCGTGCCGATCGCGCTGGGCGGCGCGTGCATCGGCCTGCTGGCCTTCGGTTTCTCGATCAACACGCTGTCGCTGTTCGGCATGGTGGTGGCGATCGGCATCCTGGTCGATGACGCGATCGTCGTCGTCGAGAATGTCGAGCGTATCATGTCTGAGGAGGGGCTGAGTCCCCGCCGTGCGACCGTGAAGGCGATGGGGCAGATCACTGGTGCGATCATCGGCATCACGCTGGTGCTGGTCGCGGTGTTCATCCCGATGGCGTTCTTTCCGGGCTCGACCGGCGGTATCTATCGCCAGTTCTCGGTCACGCTGGCCGTGTCGATCTTCTTCTCGGCCGTGCTTGCGCTGACGCTGACGCCTGCGCTGTGCGCGACGCTGCTCAAGCCCGAGGACGCACATACCGAGGATCGCCACGAGCCCAAGCCGGGCGTGCGCGGCCTGCCGCAACGTTTCTTCAACTGGTTCAACGACAAGTTCGGCCGGGGTACGCAGAAATACAGCGGCGGCGTGACGCGGATGATGTCGCGCCCGGTGCGCTGGCTGGCGGTGTTCGCGGTCGTCGTGGTCATCACCGGCGTGATGTTCACCCGCATCCCCGGCGGCTTCCTGCCGACCGAGGACCAGGGTTATGTCTTCGTGTCCTATGACGCCGCCCCCGGCGCGACGCTGGAGCGGACAGGCGAGGCGATCACCAAGGTCGAGAAATTCCTGCATGCCCAGCCGCAGGTGTCCGACATCGTCTCGGTCGCAGGCTTCAACTTCTTTGGTCAGGGCCAGTCGGCGGGTATCTCGTTCGTCAACCTGAAGCCCTGGGAAGAGCGCAAGGGAACCGAGAACAATTCGACGACGCTGGTCGGCAAGACGATGGGCTTCGTCCAGTCGATTCCGGAGGCAACCATCTTCGCGCTCGACCCGCCGCCGATCCAGGCGCTGGGCAATGCGACGGGCTTTTCGATGAAGATCGAGGATCGCGCAGGGCTGGGCGCGGCCGCGCTGCAACAGGCGCAAGGCGCGATCCTGGCCAAGGCATCCAAGAACCCCGTCCTGATGGGCGTTCGCCCCGAGGGGCTGGGCCCGGCGCCGCAGCTGTTCGTCGATATCGATCGTATCCAGGCGCGCGCGCTAGGCCTTCAGATCGCGGATGTGAACCAGACGCTCTCGATCGCCTTCGGCTCGGCCTATGCCAACGACTTCGTACGCGAAGGCAATGTGTTGCGCGTCTATCTTCAGGCGGATGCACCACAGCGCATGTCGCCCGAGGACGTGTTGGCGCTGCGCGTCCGCAACACGCAGGGCAATATGGTGCCCTTCTCGGCCTTTACGAAGGTCCGCTGGCAGAACGGGCCGCAGCAGCTGGAGCGTTACAACGGCTATCCGTCGCTGACCGTGTCCGGCATGGCCGCGCAGGGTCAGTCGACCGGCACCGCGCTGAAGGAGATGGAGAAGATCGCCCGCGAGGTCCTGCCGCAGGGCATGGGCTTCGAATGGACCGGCACCGCCTATGAGGAACAGCAGGCGGGTGGGCAGATCGGTCTGTTGCTGGGCCTGTCGCTGGTCGTCGTCTTCCTGTTGCTGGCCGCCTTGTACGAAAGCTGGGCGATCCCGCTGGCGGTGTTGCTGGTGGTGCCGTTCGGCGTGCTGGGCGCGGTGTTGATGACCATCTTCCGCGGTTTCTCGGCGGACGTGTACTTCAACGTCGGGCTCATCACGATCATCGGCCTGGCCGCGAAGAACGCGATCCTTATCGTCGAATTCGCGATCGAGGATGAAGAGGGTGGCCGTACGCCGTTCGAGGCGACGGTCGAGGCGGCGCGTCAGCGTTTGCGTCCTATCCTGATGACCAGCCTGGCCTTCATCCTGGGCATGGTGCCGCTGTTCATCGCGAGCGGCGCAGGCGCGGCCAGCCGCCGGGCGGTGGGCACCGGCGTGATGGGCGGCATGATCGCGGCGACCGCCTTCGGCATCTTCTTCACCCCGGTCTTCTACATCGCAGCCAAGAAATGGCTGGCGCGCGAGAACGACCATGAGGCCGAGGATGCCGAGGAAGAGATGCGCGAGCGTGACGAGCGAACCGGCGAAGAGGAGGGCCCGGCCCATGCGTAAGGCGTTTCCCCGTGCCGCAGCCGCGCTGGCCCTGACCAGTGCGCTGACCGCCTGCAATCTGGCGCCGCAATATCGACAGCCGATCGCCCCTGTCTCCGCCACTTATCCCGAGGCCGTCACAGGCACGCGCACGGCGGCCGAGATCGGCTGGCGCGAGTTCTTCGGCGACGAGCAGCTCAAGGCCTATATCGCCGCGGCTCTCATCAACAATCGCGATCTGGCCCAGGCAGTGGCGCGGGTCGAGCAGGCCCGCGCGCAGTACCGGATCCAGGATGCGCAGCGCCTTCCCGCGCTGGACGCCACGGCGGGGGCGGCGCGGACGCGCGTTCCGCTCAACTCGCTGGGGTTCGGCAATGCGATCCCCGGCGCGGGTGATGCGGAGAACCCGACCTCGATCACCTATAACCAGTTCTCGGTGGGCGCGCGGGTGTCGAGCTTCGAGCTGGATTTCTGGGGCCGGGTCCGCAATCTGGCCGAGGCGCAGCGGCGGCAATATCTGGCGACCGTCGAGGCGGAGCGCGCCTTCCGCCTGTCGCTGGTGGGGCAGGTCGCCGCGACCTATCTCCAAATTCGCGCCGCCGAGGAGCAGATCGCACTGGCCGAGCGCACCGTCGCCAGCCGCAAGGAAGGTCTGGGTATCGCCAAGCGGCGGATGGACGCGGGTGTGACCTCCAGTGTCGATTACGATCAGGCGGCGGTCCTGTTGACCCAGGCAGAGACCCAACTGGCCGAGCTGCGCCGTACCGTCGCACAGTCGCAAAACCTGCTGACCGTGCTGGTGGGCGGCCCGATCACCGCCCCGCTGCCCGCTGGGCGACAGCTAGGCGACCAGGGGCAGTTCGCGGCGATCGAGCCGGGGCTTCCCGCCGCTTTGCTGGTCAACCGCCCCGACGTGCTTCAGGCCGAACAGCAATTGCGCGCCGCCAATGCCAATATCGGCGCGGCGCGCGCGGCGTTCCTGCCCAGCATCTCGTTGACCGGGCTGGCAGGCTTCGTGTCCCCGGCGCTCAGCAGCCTGATCGATGGCAATTCGACCCAATATCAGGTGCAGGGTGCCGCCTTGCTCCCGATCTTCGACTGGGGTCGCCGCAATGCCCAGCTCAAGCTCAGCCGCGCGCAGGCGGACGAACTGACCGCCGCCTATCAGCGCGCGGTGCAGGGCGCGTTCCGCGAGGTGGCCGACGCGCTGGTCGCCCGCCGCCGCTATGCCGAGCAGATCGAGGCGCAGACCCGAGCGGTCGATGCGCAGCGGCGGCTCGCCCGGACGGCAAGGCTGCGGTACGGCAACGGCATCGCCATCTATCTCGAAGTGCTGGATGCCGAGCGCAACTTGTTCCTGGCCGAGCAGCAATTGCTGACCTTGCGCAGCGCGGCGCTGCAGAACGACGTGACTCTTTATGTCGCACTCGGCGGTGGCCTCCGCGAAACCGGGGCATCCGCCGTCGCCGTAGCTGGCTAAACTTCTTGACCGGGGCGGTCGAGTGCGGGGCGTGCTGGTTCTTCCCCGTGCGCCCCTTTTGCTTTGTAAGCGCCGAACGCATAGTCGCCGACCCATGCAACAGGAGGGCCCATGACGGACTGGACGATCGGCATCATCGGCGGCTCCGGCCTGTACGCGATCGATGCGCTGGAGGATGTCGAAACACTAGGGATCGACACGCCCTGGGGGCCGCCATCGGATACCCTGGTGGGCGGGCGGATCGGGGCGGTGCGCTTCGTCTTCCTGCCTCGGCACGGCCGAGGCCATCGCCTGTCGCCGACCGAGGTGAATGCGCGGGCCAATATCCATGCGCTGAAGCTGGCAGGCTGTACCGACGTGCTGGCGATCTCCGCCATCGGGTCGTTGCGCGAGGAGCTGCCGCCCGGTCATTTCGTTGCGGTCGACCAGTTCATCGACCGGACCGTCCACCGCGAGAGCAGCTTTTTCGGTGACGGTCTGGTCGCGCACGTCTCGATGGCTGACCCGGTCTGCCCGCGCCTGTCGACCCTGGCGGCGCAGGCGGGCGAGCGGGCGGGGGCGCGGATGGTGCACGGCGGCACCTACCTCGCCATGGAGGGGCCGCAATTCTCCACCCGGGCGGAAAGCCATCTCTACCGCCAATGGGGCGCCGACGTGATCGGCATGACCGCGATGCCCGAGGCCAAGCTCGCACGCGAGGCGGAACTTCCCTACGCACTCATCGGCATGGTCACCGACTATGACTGCTGGCGCGAAGACGAAGCGCATGTCGAGGTCGATGCGGTGCTGGCGCAACTGGGCGCCAATGCGGCGAGGGGGCGGGCGCTGGCGATGGAACTGGCCGCCCTGCTGCCCGAGGAGCGGACGGCCTCGCCGATCGATACGGTGCTCGACCATGCCCTGATCACGCAACCTTCGCACATCGATCGGGCCAAGGCGGAGAGCCTGGGCCCGATCGTGGCGCGGGTGCTGGCCGCGCGCGGCGCTTAAGCGATCAGTCTTCGACGATCTGGCTGTGCGAGCGGGTGTCGCGCATCCGCAGGTACACGATCAGCGAAATGCCGATCATTGCGGTGACATACCAGTAGAAGCCCTGCTCGAAGCCCCATTTCTTGAACAGCAGCGCGACGGACTCCGCCGTGCCGCCGAAGATGGTGTTGGCCAGCGCATAAGGCAGCGCGACGCCCAGTGCGCGGATATGGGCGGGGAACAACTCCGCCTTCACCACCGCGTTGATCGAAGTGTAGCCGGTCACGATGATCAGCGCGCCCATCACCAGCGCGCCCGCGACGATCGGATCGCGCGTCGTCTCCAGCGTGGAGAAGATCGGATAGGTCAGCAGCACGCCCGCGATACCGAAGGCGATCATCAACGGCTTGCGCCCGATCTTGTCGCTCAGCGCACCGGCCACCGGCTGGAGCAGCATGAAGACGAACAGCGTGACGGCGTTGATCTGGCTGGCGACCTCTCGACTGAAGCCGCTGGTGTTGACCAGGAACTTCTGCATGTAGATCGAATAGGCATAGAAGGCGAGCGTACCCCCGGCGGTCAGCAGCATGACCGTCATCGTTTCCTTGGGGTGCTTGGAGAAAAGCTGGATCAGGCCCGATTGCGGCGCGCCGTCCTTCTTCACATTCTCGAAGCTCTTGGTCTCGGCCAGGCCGCGCCGGATATAGAAGACGACGACCGCCAGGACCGCGCCCAACGCGAAGGGGATACGCCAGCCCCATTCGTCCAGTGCCGCCTCGGACATGGTCGATTGCAGGATCAGCAGCACGCAGATGGCGAGGAGCTGGCCGGAGATGAGCGTGACATATTGAAAGGACGAAAAGAAGCCGCGCCGGTCCTTGCCCGCCATCTCGGACAGATAGGTCGCGCTGGCGCCGTATTCGCCACCCACCGACAGCCCCTGCAACAGCCGCGCCAGCACCAGCAACGCGGGCGCGGCCAGGCCGATCGTCGCATAGCCTGGCGTTACCGCAATGATCAGCGAGCCCAGGCACATCAAAGTGACCGACAGGGTCAGGCCCGACTTGCGCCCCTTGCGATCGGCATAGATGCCCATCACCCACGCGCCGATCGGCCGCATGACGAAGCCGACGGCAAAGACCGCTGCTGCGCTGAGCAACTGCGCGGTCCGGTTCTCCGATGGGAAGAAATGCGGCGCGAAATAGAGCGTAAAGGCGGAGTAGACATACCAGTCGAACCATTCGACCAGGTTGCCGGTCGATCCCCCGATAATGGATTTCAGGCGCTGCCGATTGGAATCGGCGGTGGCACTGGACATGGTCTACTCCCCTTTTTGTCTGGTCTTCTGTACCGCTTAGAAGCGAAAGCTCAACCATCCCGCCCAGAAATCCGAGCTTTTCAGATTGGCGCGCTGCAACACGGTATCCGCCTTGAAGTGTTCGTAACGACCCACGAACGACAGGCGCGGCGTGATCGTCCATGTCGCCTGCAAGCGAGCAACCTCGGCCACCTTCTTGCCGCGCACATTTTGCGTGCCGGGCAGGGCGCTGCCATTGGCGCGATAGACCGCATCGAACTCGTCGGGCCGCCAGGCAAAGCCATATTCGGTCGCCAGGCGCAGTCCCTTGATCGGCGTGAAGGTAAAGTTCGGCGCGGTGTACAGCAGGTTGGTCGGCGTCAGGAACAGGCCATAGCTATAATAGATGTTGTTGCCGAACAGGCCGTTGGTCGTGTTCAGCTCACCCGTCCGCTGATACGCGCCGCCGCCCGAGCCATAGTCGAAATGGACGCCTACCCGTGGTGCATCCGGCGTCTTGCCCAGGCGATAGCTCTGCGCGACAAAAGCCTGCCATGCCGAGATCGGGCGGTTGTTGAACGTGCCGCGCTGGTTGTTGACGGTCCAATCGATATTGACCGGTCCGGCATCGCCATATGCGTGAAGACCCAGAAAATACCGCTCTTCGAGTGCGGTCGTCGGACCCCAGACAGCCCGGCGGTTGCGCAACCGCCAGATGAAGGGATCGAGATACAGCTTCGAGTTGCCGAACAGCTTGGGTGACAGGCGGAAACCGAAGGTCGCGCCCGAGAAGCGCACGTCGGGGTTCGTCTTGTCGTCACCGATGCCCTTGAAGCCATAGGTGACATAGTTCAGGTCGAACACGTCGACGCGCGCATCCTTGCCGCGCGCATAGGCGCGCACGCCGTCGAGGACGAAGAACAGCGTGTTGTTGTCGCGGCCGACGGTCAGCAACTGCGGCCCGTCGAAGAATTCCTGGCGACCGGCGCGCACGCCAACCTCCACGTCGGCGACCTTGCCCTTCACTTCGGCGAATAGCTGCTGCACCGCCAACTGGTTGCGCAGGTTGCCCCCGGGCGCGCCCAGGTTGATGCCCTGAAGCTCGGCGCGGCCCAGTTCGCCGAAGACGCGGAAATGGTCGCCCAGATGGACGTCGGCACCGCCGACGATGCGCGCGATATCCTGCCGCTGCTGCTGGACTTCGCGCAGATTGGGGTTGGTCGTGATGTTGACCCGGGTGCGCAGCTCGCCCGAGAAGGTGACATAGGACTTGCCGTCCTGGGTCAGCTTCACGCACTTCAGGGCGTCGATGGGATCGTCCCGCTTGGCGGGATCGCAATATTTGCGCCAGTCCTCGGCCCAGCGCGACTGGTTGTAGCCGGCGACGGTATTGCCGTCTCCGGCAGCGCTGGTCGGGTAGGCAGTGCTGGCCGGGCTGGCGGGTTCCGCTGCGGCCTTGGGCGTCACGGTCTGCGCTGTGGCGGGCGCAACGGCCAGCCCCGACGCCGCCAGGGCCGTCCCGGCGAGCCAAATGCGTTTCATGATGGTAGTCCCCCTCATTCGTGTCGTTTTGCAATCACGGCAGTTGCATATCAGCCGATGGTAAACCAATTGCCCGGCCGATCGTCAAAGACCGGCCGGGCATCGTTTCCGTTCAGGCGATGACAGGCTGTGCTGCGACGGGGAGGGCGGGGCGACCGTCCAGGGCGGCGTTCAGGGCATCCTTGTCCAGGGCGCCTTCCCAGCGGGCGACGACGACCGTGGCGACCGCGTTGCCGATGAAGTTGGTCAGGCTGCGGCACTCGGACATGAAGCGGTCGACACCCAGGATCAGCGCCATGCCAGCGACTGGCACGTCCGGCACGATCGAGAGGGTGGCGGCCAGCGTGATGAAGCCCGCGCCGGTGACGCCCGCCGCACCCTTGGACGAGAGCATCGCGACGAGGAGGAGGGCAAGCTGCTGACCCAGCGACAGGTCGACACCACAGGCCTGGGCGATGAAGAGCGCGGCCAGCGTCATGTAGATGTTGGTGCCGTCCAGGTTGAACGAGTAACCGGTGGGGACGACCAGGCCAACGACCGACTTTTCGCAACCGGCCTTTTCCATCTTCACGAGAAGGTTGGGCAGCGCGGCTTCGGACGACGAGGTGCCGAGGACCAGCAGCAATTCGGCCTTCAGGTAACGGATCAGCTTCAGGACAGAGAAGCCGTTGGCGCGAGCAATGGTGCCGAGCACGACGACGACGAACAGGATCGAGGTGAGATAGAAGGTCGCGACCAGCGCACCCAGATTGACCAGGCTGCCGACGCCGTACTTGCCGATGGTGAAGGCGATGGCGCCGAAGGCACCGATCGGCGCGGCGCGCATCAGGATGCCGACCATGCGGAAGACGACGACGCTGATCCGCTCCAGGCTGTTCAGCAGCGGACGGGCGGGCTCGCCGACCAGCGCCATCGAGATGCCGAACAGGATGGCGACCATCAGGACCTGCAGGATGTTACCCTGGGTAAAGGCGCTGATCAGCGTGTCGGGGATGATGCCGAGAAGGAAACCGGTAACCGTCGTGTCGTGCGCCTTGGCGGTGTATTCGGCGATCGACCCGACCTTCAGCGTGGCGGGGTCGATGTTCATGCCAGCGCCTGGCTGGACGACGTTGGCGACGATCAGGCCGACGATCAACGCGAAGGTCGACACGGTGATGAAGTAGAAGAAGGCCTTGCCCGCGACGCGACCGACCGAGCCGAGTTCGCGCATGCCCGCAATGCCGGTGACGACGGTCAGGAAGATCACGGGGGCGATGATCATCTTCACCAGCTTGATGAAGGCATCGCCGATCGGCTTCAGCGACTCGCCGAAGCTGGGCCAGACATGGCCGATGATCGCGCCCAGTGCGATCGCGACCAGAACCTGGACATAAAGGTGGGACCAGACTCGCGCCCGCTTGGGGGCCTCGGCCACGGCGTAATCTTGTGCAATCACGGCTTTCATCATCCTCTGCAAAAGGGTCGGACGCGGTGAGCCGCGCTCCGGATTGCATGCAGTGTGCGGAAGTTCCACTTTCTGCACAAAGGATTCCTTTTCGATATCATCACATTGATAAAAAACGATAAAATGACAGGTGTTGGAAAAGGTTAAGCGAAAATTCGCATAGCGCAGTCACTCTGGTTGCGATATTCCGCACACATGGCTGCCCCACTCACCCTGACGCGCCGTTACCTGCGACGCTATGCGATGCCGCTCTTGTGCGTGGGTATCGTGGCCTTTGCCGCAGCATGGGGTCTGCGCCTTTATGCCCATCGCCAGGCGATGGCGGACCTCCACGCTGACGCATCGCGCATCGCGCGCCAGCAGGAGCGGCTGCTGAACAGCGAACTGCAACGCTTCCGCCTGTTGCCCATCGTGCTGGTCGAATATCCCGATGTCGGCGAGGCGCTGCGCAACGGGTCGGAGCAGGCCGCGCGGCGGCTGGACGACAAGCTGCGCGGGCTGGCGGAGCGGACGGGGGCGCCGGTCATCTATGCGATCAATCGGCGGGGGCGGACAATCTCGGCATCGAATGCGGGTGAGCCCGACAGCTTCGTCGGCCGCGACTATGGTTTCCGCCCCTATTTCCGACAGGCGATGCAGACCGGCACGTCGGAATATTTCGCGCTCGGCAACACCAGTCACCGGCCGGGCCTTTTCTTGGCGCGGCGCATCGGGTCGGCCAGCGCGCCAGACGGAGTCGTCGTCGTGAAGGTCGAGTTCGACCGGATCGTCCAGGCCTGGACCAGCGATTCGGGGGCGACGTTGCTGGTCGACAATCACGGCGTGACGGCCGTCACCACCGACCCGCAGGCCCGCTTCGGCCTGCTCCGCCCGGTCAGTCCGGCGCTGCGCGCCGCGATCGAGCAAAGCCAGCAATTCGGTGTCCAGCCGCTGCGCCCCGGCCCCTATCGCATCTCCGGCGACCGGGCGACCGACCGGGACGGCGCGGCGTTCGTCGTCGGCGATACCCCGGCACCGCTGCCCGGCTGGCGGTTGCTGCATATCGTGCCGACCAAGCCCGCGCTGCGGGAAGCGGATGGTTGGGTCCGCTCGGCCACCGCGTTGCTCGTCATCGGGCTGTTCGGCCTGAGCTTGGTCTTTATCTGGCGGCGGACCCGTGCCGAGCGCGCGGTCCTGGCCCGCGAGGCGCTGGAAGAAGAGGTGGCACGCCGCACGGCCGAGTTGCGTGCGACCAATGACCGCCTGACCGTCGAGATCACCGAACGTATCCGCGCCGACCAGCGTTTTCGTGCCGCGCGCGAGGAACTGGCGCAGGCCAATCGGCTCGGTTCGCTGGGCTCGATCACGGCGGGTGTCGCGCATGAGATCAACCAGCCGGTCGCCGCGATCCGCACACTGGCCGACAATGCCTGCACCTTCCTGTCGCGGACCCAGCCGGACAAGGCGGCGGGCAATCTGGCGACGATCGTCGATTTGACAGAGCGGATCGGCTCGATCGTCCAGGAGATGCGGCGCTTTGCCCGGCGGGGCACGCATGGGCTGGGCCCGGTATCACTCGACGCGGTATTGGACGGAACCATGTTGCTGATCGGCGACCGGTTTCGGACGGCGGGCGTCGCACTGGAACGGCCGAGCGGGCAGCCCTTGCCCGTGGTCAAGGCCGGGCGGGTCCGGCTGGAGCAGGTGCTGGTCAATCTGTTGCAGAATGCGCTGGATGCGGTGGCGGAACGGCCATCGCCGCGAGTCCGGCTGACCGTGGCGGAAGGGCCCGACGGCGTCGAGCTGACCGTCGAGGACAATGGGCCCGGTTTGGACCCGGCGATCGCGACCGAGATCTTTACCCCTTTCGTGACCGGCAAGCCCGATGGTCTGGGCCTGGGTCTGGGCATCGCGCGCGACATCATGACGGAGTTTGGCGGTATGTTGGAAATCACCCCCTCGACATTGGGCGGTGCGGGCTTTCGCATTCGGATGCGCCGGGCATGACCGAGGCGATGCGGGTCCTGCTGGTCGATGACGACACCGTCCTGCGCCAGGCGCTGGCCCAGTCGTTCGAGCTGGCCGGGATCGAGGTCGAGGCGCATGGCGATCCCCTGAAAGCGCTGGAGGCGATCACCGCCGATTTTGCGGGGATGGTCGTATCCGACATTCGGATGCCGGGCATCGACGGGATCGAATTAGCCCGGCGGGTGGCGGCGATCGACAGCGAAATTCCCGTCATCCTGATGACCGGGCATGGCGACGTGCCGATGGCGGTCTCCGCACTGAAACAGGGGGTGTTCGATTTCGTCGCCAAGCCCTTTGCCGCCGATCACCTGATCGCCAGCGCCGAGCGCGCGCTGGAGATGCGGCGGCTCGTGCTCGACAATCGCCGGTTGCGACTGGCGGCGGAGGAAGCGCAAGGCTCATACCCGTTGATCGGGGAGACCCCGGTGATGATGCGGCTGCGCGAGACGGTGCGACAGGTCGCACAGGCCGATGTCGATGTGCTGGTCGAGGGGGAGACGGGGACCGGCAAGGAACTGGTCGCTCTGCTGCTGCACCGTTGGAGTAGCCGCCGGACCCGGCCCTTCGTCGCGGTCGATTGCGCTGCGCTGCCCGAGGTGATTGCCGAGGACGAACTGTTCGGTCAGGCCCATGGTCGCCATCCGGGCCGCATCGCGGCGGCGCATCGCGGCACGCTGTTCCTGGACGAGGTGGACAGCATGGCGCCTGCGCTACAGGGCCGGATGCTGCGCGTCGTCGAGGAGCGGGAGGTGCGCGCGATCGGGTCGGAGGATCCACAGATGCTCGACCTGCGGATCGTGGCGACCGCCAAGTCCGATCTGGCGCGGGCGGTGGCCGAGGGGCGGTTCCGTGCCGACCTGCTCTACCGCCTGGATGCCGTCCGGCTGCGCGTGCCACCACTTCGCGAGCGGCGGGCCGACGTGCCGTTGCTGTTCGCCCATTTCCTGCGCGAGGCGGCCGAGCGGTTCGGGCGGCCGGTGCCGATGATCGACGGCGCGATCCAGGCGCGGCTGTTGTCGCACGACTGGCCGGGCAATGTGCGCGAGGTGCGCAATTACGCCAACCGCGTTGCGCTCGGCCTGTTCGGTGACAACCCGGAGAATGGCGATCCGCTGCCGCTGCCCGAGCGGGTGGAGCAGTTCGAGGGGGCGACGATCCGCTCGGTCCTGGAAGAGGTGGCGGGCGACGTCCGGGCCGCGCTCGCCATCCTGGGAATTCCGCGCAAGACCTTTTACGACAAGGTCGCCCGGCATGGCATCGACCTGAACGCCTATCGTCCCAACCGGGCCTGATTGGCACGTCTCCGTCCCCCTATTTCCTTGACGCGACCGCCGGAGCGGGGGAGCATGGCCGCCACGACGCCGCCGACAGGTGCGGCGCGGGGGCTAGGAGAATGCCATGGAGGATGCCGCAGACCGTCTGGCGCGCGATCCGCGCTATATCGCGCTCGTAAAGAGGCGAGGGCGGTTCACCACGATCCTGACGATCATCATGCTGGTCGTCTATTTCGGCTTCGTCCTGACGATCGCCTTCGACAAGGCGCTGCTGGCCGGATCGGTCAGCGGGGGGGCGACGAGCTGGGGCATTCCGATCGGGCTGGGCGTCATCGCGCTCGCCATCTTTCTCACCGGCCTCTATGTCTGGCGGGCCAATCGCGATTTCGACCCGGTCATCGACGCGCTTCGGGCGGAGTATGGCGCATGAGGGCGCATAGGCTCCTTCTCGCCGTGCCGCTCGCGCTGCTGCCGTGGTCGGCGGCGCGGGCCCATGCGATCGGCCCCGCCACGCAGCAGGCGACGAACTGGACCGCGATCGGCATGTTCGCGGCGTTTGTCGCACTGACCCTGGCGATCACCCGTTGGGCGGCGCGCCGGACGAAGACGGCGTCGGATTTCTACACGGCGGGCGGCGGCATCACCGGCTTCCAGAACGGCCTGGCGATCGCAGGCGACTTCATGTCGGCGGCATCGTTCCTAGGCATCTCGGCGCAAATCTATGCCGATGGCTATGACGGTTTGATCTATTCGATCGGCTTTCTGGTGGGATGGCCGATCCTGCTGTTCCTGATGGCCGAGCGGCTGCGCAATCTGGGCCGCTTCACCTTTGCCGATGTGGCATCCTTCCGCTTCGCCCAGACCCCGGTGCGCATGGTCGCGGCCTGCTCCACGCTATTGGTCGTCCTGTTCTACCTGATCGCGCAGATGGTCGGGGCAGGGCAACTGATCCGGCTGCTATTCGGCCTGCCTTATGGCTATGCGGTGATCATCGTCGGCGTGCTGATGACGATGTACGTGCTGTTCGGCGGCATGACGGCGACCACCTGGGTGCAGATCGTCAAGGCGATGATGCTGCTGGGCGCGGCCAGCTTCATGGCGGTCGCGGTCCTGGCACGCTTCGGGTTCAGTCCGGAAGCGCTGTTCGCGCGTGCGATCGAGGTGAAGACGGCGCTCGCCGCGCTGGCAGGCGCGGGGCCGGACGAAGCCGTGGCGAAGGGCCGGGCGATCATGGGACCGGGCGGGTTCATCAAGGACCCCGTATCGGCGATCTCGATCGGTGCCGCGCTGATGTTCGGCACGGCGGGCCTGCCGCATATCCTGATGCGCTTCTTCACCGTGCCCAACGCCAAGGCGGCGCGCAGCTCGGTGCTGTGGGCGACGGGCTGGATCGGCTATTTCTACATCCTGACCTTCGTCATCGGCTTCGGCGCGATCGTGCTGGTGGCGACCGATCCGGGCTTCCTGGATGCCGACGGGACCTTGCGCGGCGGCAGCAACATGGCCGCGATCCATCTGGCCCAGGCGGTCGGGGGCAATCTGTTCCTCGGCTTCATCTCCGCGGTGGCGTTCGCGACCATTCTGGCGGTCGTCGCGGGCCTGACCCTGTCGGGTGCCTCGGCGGTCAGCCATGACCTGTATGCGACGGTCATCAAGAAAGGGAAGGCCGACTCCGCCTCCGAATTGCGGGTGTCGCGGATCACGGTGCTGGTGCTCGCCGTCGTGGCGATCCTGCTCGGCATCCTGTTCGAAAAGCAGAATGTCGCCTTCATGGTCAGTCTGGCCTTTGCGCTGGCGGCATCGGCCAATTTCCCGGTGCTGTTCCTGTCGCTGCTCTGGTCGGGTTGCACGACGCGGGGTGTCGTCGCGGGCGGTCTGGTCGGCCTGCTGACCGCGCTGGTGCTGACCATCCTGTCGCCCGCCATCTGGGTCGCGGTGCTGGGCCATGCGGCGCCGATCTTCCCCTATGGATCGCCGACCATCTTCTCGATGCCGCTGGCGTTCGTGACGATCTGGCTGGTGTCGATCACCGACCGGACGGGCCGTGCGGCGGTCGATCGCGCCGGATATCGGGCGCAGCGCATCCGGTCCGAAACGGGGATCGGGGCGTCCTCGGCGCACCAGCATTAAGTTGTCGTACCCGCTGTCCCTAAACGGGGCGGCGGGTACAACCGCCCGGCAAATCCCCGGATGCCGGATTGGTCAATGCCGCGTTAACACCATGCCATGAAACGCCGCCTCGTCCTGACCAATGAAGCTGCCCGCCACCCGTTTCGGCGTTCGCTTCCCCCGCCCGTGCTTCCGCGCACCCGCCGGGACGACGATCAGGACATCCGCCTGTTCGTCCTCAGCTTCACCGCCTTCTTCGTCTGTATCTACAGCTTCATCTTCTGATCTGGCTGGCCCGGATCAGACTGGATTGGCGCAGCCATCGTCGCAGGCCCGGTGCAAGCGAAGCGCCAGCCAGGCCGAGATCAGGCACATGCCCGCCACCACGAACAGCATGTCGGCGGGCGTGACCCCCGCCGCGCTGATCCCGAACACCGCGACCGAGCCGACCGTCATCGCAAAGCAGTTGACGATGTTGTTGGCCGCCACCGTGCGCGCCGTCTGGTCCTTTTCGACGGTGGTCGTCAGGAACGCATAGAGCGGCACCACGAACATGCCTCCCGTCGTCGCAATGGCGAGCAGCGCGGCGAGGATGCCGATCGCGCGTGGCTGCGCCAGGAACGCCTGCCAACTGTAGAGCCCACCGTCGGGTGCTGGCGTCCAATTGCGGCACAGCAGCGAGAACAGGACGACGAAGGCCCCCATGGCGATGACCGACATCGGCGAATAGCGTGCCGAAATCTTGCCCTTCAGCATCGTGTTGATGACCACAGAACCGATCGCGACGCCGACCGAGAAGATCGCGATGGCCAGGCTCGCCACTTCCTTATCCGCGGTCAGGACATTCTTCACCAGCGGCGGGAAGATGATGATCAGCACCGCGCCGATCGTCCAGAAGAAGCTGATCGCCACGATCGCCAGGAACAGGCGGCGGATGTGCAGCGTGGCGGAGATCAGTTGCCACGACGCGGTAAAGGGGTTGTAGTTCAGCTTGATCGGCGGGCCCTCGCGCGGGGCGGGGGGCACCTGTCGCCCGGTGAACCAGCCCAGCACCGCCACGATCAACACGCCGACCGCCGCCGCCTCGACCGGGATCCATCCCGCCGCAACGGTGCCCAGCAGGATGGCCAGATAGGTCCCTGCCTCGACCAGTCCGGTGCCGCCGAGGATATCTTCGGGCTCCAGATGCTGGGGCAGGATCGCATATTTGATCGGGCCGAAAAAGGTCGAGTGGATGCCCAGTGCCAGCACCGTACCGAGCATCAGCGACAGTCCGGCCACGGTATAGCCCGCCTTGGCGATCAGCAGCCCGGCGGCCCCGATCAGCATGATGCCGATCTCGACCGTCTTCACGATCCGCACGATCCGCGCCTTGTCATGCCCGTCCGCCAGCTGGCCCGACAGCGCCGATAGGAAGACGAAGGGCAGGATGGCTGCGGCTGTGGCGGCGGAGTTGAAATAGAATTCGGCCTGGGGATCGGTGAAGATCGCGTAGGTCGCAAAGAGCACCATCGACGTCTTGAACAGATTGTCGTTAAACGCCCCGAGGAACTGGGTGGTGAATAGCGGCAGGAACCGGCGCCGCTTGAGAAGCCCGAGGGCATTGAGCATAACGAAAAATGGCCCGATCGTGGCAACAGGATGACGCCAACATAACCATGCGTGTGCGGGACGCCAACCGGTTAAAGCGGTTTGTCATGGGCGCACGACCGGTTAGAAGGCGACATGCTGACGCTGCCCAACCTCCTTACGCTTTCCCGAATATTGGCCGTTCCGCTGCTGGCGGCGCTGCTGTGGCAGCCGGAATGGGCGCTGGGATATGGCATCGCCTTTGCCCTGTATTGCCTGATGGGGATCACCGATTATTTCGACGGCTATCTGGCTCGCGCACAGGGTGCGGTGTCGAAGCTGGGCGTGTTCCTCGATCCGATCGCCGACAAGATCATGGTCGCCTCGGTCATCCTGGTGCTGGTCGCGGTCCAGGTCCTGAGCGGATGGAGCGTCATCGCCGGGCTCGTCATCCTGCTCCGCGAGATCGCGGTGTCGGGCCTGCGCGAATTTCTGGCGCAGTTGCAGGTGTCGGTGCCCGTGTCGCGGCTGGCCAAGTGGAAGACGACGTTGCAGCTCGTCTCGCTGGGCGGGCTGATCTTGGGCGGGGCGCTGCCTGGTTGGCCGTGGCTGCACATCGTCGCGCTCGCTGCCCTCTGGGGCGCGGCCGTGCTGACCATCGTGACGGGCTGGGATTACCTGCGCGTCGGCCTCAAGCATATGGATAGCTGATGGCGCTGACGATCCTGTATTTCGCCTGGGTCCGGGAACGGATCGGGCAGGCCGAGGAGGTGGTGACCCCACCGGCCGAGGTCGTGACGGTCGCCGACCTGATCGGCTGGCTGGCGAAATGGGGCGGCGGCTATGCCGAGGCGATGGCCGAGCCCGAGCGGCTGCGCGCGGCGGTCGACCAGAATTTCGTCGGCACCGACGCATCGATCGTCGGCGCGCGGGAGGTGGCGATTTTTCCCCCGGTGACCGGCGGATGATCCGTATTCTGGTATCCCGCGAACCCATCGACCTCGCAGCCGAGACGGCAAGGGTCGAAGGCGGCAATGTCGGTGCCGTGGCGAGTTTTTGCGGACTGGTCCGCGCCGATGACGGCGTCGATCAGCTGGAGCTGGAGCATTATCCCGGCGCGACCGAGGCTGCGCTGGACCGCATCGCCAGGACCGCATCGGAGCGTTGGTCGCTCCAGGCGGCGACCATCGTTCACCGCGTTGGTCCGATGCGGCCTGGTGAGCGGATCGTTCTGGTTCTCACGGCTGCGCCGCATCGGCGGGATGCGCTGGACGCGTGTGCCTATTTGATCGACCGGCTGAAGACGGATGCGCCCTTCTGGAAGCGAGAGACGCGGGGTGATGATGCTCGCTGGGTCGAGGCGCGGGATAGCGACACGGCTGCGGCGGAGCGTTGGCGTTAGAGTTTGATCCACCTGACCTGAACTATTGTCCAGCCACCCCGGCCTCCGCCGGGGTGCTGCTGCAGCTTGGCTAGATCAAACTATAACGAAAAAGGCGGAGCCGAAGCCCCGCCTTTCCCTCATTTGCGATAACCGGTCGATCAGCCGATCTTCGGCACATTGATGCCGTTGGTCAGGTGGACGACGCCGTTGGTCGCGTTGACGTCCGCCTTGTCGACATAAGCCTTTTGACCGTTCACGTCCGTCAGCATGATGTTGCCGTTCGGCCCGACCTGCGCCGTCAGCGGCTGGCCCGCCAGCGTCGTCAGCGTGGCGGTGCCGTTACCGGCGGTGATCTGTGCCTTCAACTGCTCGGCGGTCAGCTTGCCCGACACGACGTGATATTTCAGGATCGTAGCCAGGACCGGCTTGTTCTCCGGCTTGCTGAGGTTGTCGAGCGCGCCTGCGGGCATGCGGCTGAACGCCTCGTTGCTGGGGGCGAAGACGGTGAAGGGGCCGGGGCCCGACAGGTCGGCCGCCAGCCCGGCGGTGGTCACCAGCTTGGCCAGCGTGCTGCGGTCAGGCGTGGCGGCCAGGATTTGGACGACAGTGCCGGTCGCGGCCGGGGTCATGGCGCCCGCCGGTGCCGCCGGAGCGGGCATCGTCTGCGGTGCTGCCGGGGCAGCGGGTGCGGGCATCGTCTGTGGCACCGCCGGAGCGGGCGTCGTCTGGGCAACGGCGACACCGGCGCCGGTCAGAGCGGTGACGGAGGCGAGGATGGCAAAGGTCTTCAACATGAAAGCATACTCCCGTTCTTCTGGCGGCGCGGCGTGATCGCCCGGCGCCACATGGTGAAGGGCAGGCCAGCCGTTCGGGAACCGAAACGGCCGTCCTGACGGGAGTAACGCACTTAATCCAGTTTTGGCACCAACACGCCGTTGACGATGTGGACGACACCGTTCGCCTGGGCCAGATCGCCCGCCTCGACATAGCTCTTGTTGCCGCCCGCATCGGTCAGCGTGATGACCGATTGGGTCATGGTGACGGTCAAGGGCTCGCCCTGCACGGTCATCAGCGTGGCGGTGCCGTTCCCGGCGGCGATGCGGCGTTGCAGCTCGGCCACGCCGACCGTGCCGGGGACCATGTGAAACCGGATCACCCGAACCAACGAATCCCGGTTGGCGGGCTGCAGCAACTGGTCGAGCACGCCGGGGGCCAGGCGGCCAAAGGCTTCGTTCGAGGGCGCGAACACGGTGTAGGGCCCGGGACTCGCCAGCGTCGTCGACAGGCCCGCCGCGCGCACCGCCGCGACAAAGGACGACAGCGAGGCGGTCGCCGCCGCATTGTCCAGGATGGTGCGGGTCGGCGCCATCGCCTGGTCCATGGGGGCGGGGGCCGGTGCCTCCACCGGCGCGCTGGCGGTCGACGGGGTCGCCGGGGCCGCGCGCTCGTCGCGCCCGCGTCCGCAGCCGCCGAGCCCGACCAGTGCGACGATCGGCAGAAGCGCGATCATGCGCCGTGCGTTGAGGGTCATGGACGATATCTCCTTGGGATGGGCGGGGTCACCGGGCTAGACGCGTGCCGACCGCCTCGGGTTGCGCCTGTGCTGTTCAGGCCGCTTCGGAAAGGACCTGGGCGAGCAGGCGGAAATCCTTTTCGCGCGGGCTGGCGCGACGCCATACCAGCGCGATCTTGCGCATTGCGTTTTCGGCATCGAGCGGACGCGCGGTGATGCTGGTATTGTTCAGGATACCCGCCCGCAGCGCCATTTCCGGCAGCATCGTCATGCCCAGCCCGTTGTCGACCATCTGGACGATCGTATGGAGCGAGGTGCCCAGCATCGTCGCCTCGGCGCGCAGTTCGGGGCGGTTACACGCGGCCAGCGCGTGGTCCTTCAGGCAATGCCCGTCCTCCAGCAACAGCAGTCGCGCTTCGTCGATCGCCGAGGCGGGAATGGCGGCGGGCGGCGTGAGATTTTCGGCGGTCGGAAAGGCGACGTACAGGCGATCGTCGAACAACGGCTCGGCGGTCACTTCGCCGCAAGCATAGGGCAGCGCCAGCAGCACGCAGTCGGTGCGGCCATTGTGCAGCCGCTCGCAGGCGGGGCCGCTCGGCTCCTCGCGCAGGAACAGCTTCAGGTCGGGGAAATCGCGGCGCAGGCGGGGCAGGATATGCGGCAACATGAACGGCGCGATGGTCGGGATGACCGACATGCGCATCTCGCCCGACAGGGGGCGACCGGCGGCGCGCGCCATATCGCCCAGCTCGTCCGCCTCGCGCAGCACCCGCCGTGCCTTGTCCGCGATCCGCTCGCCGAGCGGGGTGAAGCGCACCACCCGCCGCGTCCGTTCGACCAGGGTCACGCCGATCAGCGTCTCCAACTCGCGCAGGCCCGCCGACAGGGTCGACTGGGTCACGAAGCACGCGTCTGCCGCCCGGCCGAAATGGCCATGATCCTGCAGCGCGACGAGATATTGCAGCTGTTTTAACGTGGGTAGATAGGTCGCGGCCATTGATCGCCTCAGTCGATTGCGACCTGACAAATAGCTTGTTGGATCGCAGGCGCCAGTCCCCATATCTGTCGTGGCAACGAATACAGGCGGTTGACCGCCGGCGTTGCGAGAGGATGGCTGAAGCCGAGTTTTGGAAAGAAATGGAGGCTATTGCCATGTTGACCGTTGGAGACAAGCTCCCCGCATTCACCGTTCCCGTCCAGCAGGGGACGAACGCGCTCCCCGCGGGCGAAACGATCAGCGACACCTCCTATCCCGGCAAGTGGAAGGTTCTGTTCTACTGGCCCAAGGATTTCACCTTCGTATGCCCGACCGAGATCGTCGGCTATTCCGAGCTGAAGGGTGATTTCGAGGATCGCGACGCCGTGCTGATCGGCGCTTCCACCGACACCGCGCACGTCCACCTGGCCTGGCGCAAGTCGGACCCGGATCTGGCAGCGGCCGATTTCCCCTGGATCGCGGACAATGGCCGCGTCCTGGCCGACGCGCTGGGCATCGTCGACAAGAACGAGCATGTCGCCTACCGTGCGACCTTCATCGTCGACCCCGACAACATCATCCAGCACGTCACGATCAACGGCCTGAACGTCGGTCGCAACCCGGCCGAGACGTTGCGCGTGCTCGACGCGCTGCAGACCGATGAGCTGTGCCCGTGCAACTGGAACAAGGGCGACGACGTCCTCCAGCTTGCCGCCGAGTAATCCCTCTGGTTCGGGGGCGGTGACGTCCCCGGACTCCCACATTTTCCGACGCCCCGGCGAGGGTCGCCGATCCTGATCGATCGGCGGCCCGGACTGGGGCGTCGCGTATCCGGAGCTTTTTTCCATGTCGCTCAAGGAATTTGCTGGGCAGCTGCCCGACTTCGCCAAGGATATCCGCCTGAACGTCGGGTCGCTGCTGAACGAGCAGCTGCTGGGCGATCAGCGGAAGTATGGACTGTTGCTGGCCTGCGCCCACGGCACCGGCCACAAGCCGCTGGTCGAGGCGGCGGAGGCCGAATGCACGCCCAAGCTGTCGGCCGAGGCCGCCAATGCGGCGCGTGCGGCGGCGGCGGTGATGGCGATGAACAACGTCTATTATCGCTTCACGCACCTGGCCGGGAACCAGGAATATCGCAACCTGCCCGCCAAGCTGCGCATGAACGTCATCGCGGCGCCGGGCATCGACAAGGTCGATTTCGAGCTGTTCAGCCTGGCGGTGTCGGCGATGAACGGCTGCGGCATGTGCATCGACGCGCATGAGGCGGTGTTGAAGAAGGCAGGCGTCTCGGCCGAGATCATCCAGACCTCGGTGCGGATCGCCGCGGTGATGCAGGCGGTCGCGACCGTTCATTCGGCGATCGCGTAAACCCCAATCCTCTCCAAGCTCCGCTTGGGGAGGGGGACCGCCGCGAAGCAATGGTGGAGGGGCGTCGCCACGTGCGGTGACACCCCTCCGTCAGCCTTTCAGGCTGCCACCTCCCCTTGCAGGGGAGGAATGGGTCAGGAGGCGATCGCCTGGTACAGCCCCCAAAGGCTCGTCAGCGTCAGGATCGTGCCGACGAGGGTCAGCAGCGTGCGCGCCGGAACCCGCTTGGCCAGGATCGCGCCGAAGGGGGCGGCCAGCACGCCGCCGATCAACAGCCCCACCGTCGCCATGGTGAAGGCACCCCAGCCGAGCTGGGTGATGAACGTCGCCGAGATGGTGGCGGTCAGGAAGAATTCGGCGGTGTTCACCGTACCGATCGTCGTGCGTGGCGTGGCACCCTGCGCCAGCAGATTGGAGGTCACGACCGGCCCCCAGCCGCCGCCGCCCGCCGCATCCAGAAAGCCGCCGATAAAGCCCAGCGGCTCGACCACCTTCGGCTCGCGCGTGTTGGCCGTATGACGCCAGGCGCGGATCAGCAGATAGATGCCGATCGCGGTCAGATAGGCCAGGATGAACGGCTTCACGACGGCGGCGTCGATATTCGACAGCACATAGGCGCCCAGCGCGCCGCCTATGACGCCGGGGATCATCAGGCGCAGGAACAGCCGCCAGTTGACGTTGCGATGCACTGCATGGCTGATACCCGATACGGCGGTCGTGAACGTCTCGACGCTGTGCACACCGGCCGAGGCGGCGGCGGGGGGCACGCCCAGGCTGATCAACAGGGTATTGGAAATCACGCCAAAGGCCATGCCCAGCGCACCGTCGACGACCTGTGCGGCAAAGCCCACGCCTATAAAGGGGAGGATATGGATCAGTTCGGTACTCGTCGGGTCCATCGTCTCTCCTTACGCGTCCTTCGCGGTGCGCCATGCCGCGTCGCCACCAACGCTGCAACAAAGATAGAGTTTGTGGCGGCGGACCGCCGAGTGCGACTATCTGGATTTCACGCGATAGCATGCCTAAATGCTTCTATCGCATCTGGGGACTGCTCATGCCGAGCCGATTGGCCGCCTATCTCGATTCGATCCGGGCTCGCGACCCTGCGCCGCATTCGCGCGCGGAGATCCTGCTCTACCCTGGCGTCTGGGCACTGGCCGGTCACAAGGTCGCGCATCGCCTGTACAAGGGGCGGGCCTTCTTCCTGGCACGGCTGGTCAATCACTTCACCCGCTTCCTGACCGCGATCGACATCCATCCCGGCGCGAAGATCGGTCGGAATTTCTTCATCGACCACGGTTTCGTGGTGATCGGCGAGACGGCGGAGATCGGTGACGACGTCACCATCTATCAGTGCGTGACGCTGGGCGGGACCAGCCCGGACAATGGCGTGGCGGGCAAGCGTCATCCCACCTTGATGGACGGGGCGATCGTCGGTTCGGGCGCGCAGGTGCTCGGCCCGATCATCGTCGGGCCGCGTGCGCGCGTCGGCGCCAATGCGGTCGTCACGCGTGACGTGCCGGAGGGCGCCGTGATGGTCGGCATCCCCGCCCGCCCGACGGTGGTCGAGGGCGGCGCGGCGCCCGAGCGGCGTTTCGTGCCCTATGGTACGCCCTGTTCGGAGATGTTCGATCCGCAGACGCAGAAGATCGAGATGATGCGCTGCGAGCTGGAGACGATGCGGCGTCGGCTGGACGCGGTGCTGGCCGAACAGGAAGAGCGGCGCGACCGGGCCTGATGGGAGTCCTGCCGTTCCCGAAGGTCCCCGGCCAGGTCGGCTTTGAGCGGGCCGAACTGAACCGTATCCTCGACCTTTATGGCCGCATGGTCGCGGCAGGCCATTGGCGGGACTATGCCATGGACCTCGGCCGCGACGCGGCGATCTTCTCCGCCTTTCGCCGGACCGCCGAGCGCCCCGAATATCGCATCGAAAAGCGCCCGGCGCTGCGCAATCGTCAGGGCATGTGGGCGCTGATCGGCGAGGGCGGTGCCATTTTGAAGCGGGGCCATGAACTGGGCCCCGTGCTGGCCCCGGTCGAGCGGCGGTTGATGAAGCTGGTCGACGAATAGGCCAACGAAAAGCGCCGGTCCCCACGCAGGGAACCGGCGCTTCGTTACAGCCGGGTGAGGGGCTGGGGCTTACTTGCCGCCACGCTGGCGGCACTGGTCGAACTGACCCTTCTTACAGATCGGATAGCTCTTCAGCGGAGCCGGGGCCGGGTAGGCCTGCGACGGGCTCGGCGCCTGCTGGAAGACGACCGGCGCGCCGGGGGCGGGCGGTGCGGCCATTGGCGGCTGGGCAGGCTGATAACCGCCAGCGGTCATCGTCGCGGCCGACGCCGCGGCATTGGCCTGCATCGAGCCCGGGGTGGCGGTGTCGGTCGGCGTGCCGGTCTGCATACCGGTCTGGGCCGTGGCATCGGTAGACGTGCCGGTGGTGCCCGTCTGGGTCCCTGCCTGGGTGGTGGTGTCGGTCTGGGTCTGGGTCGTGGTCTGAGCCAGGGCGGGCGTCGCCATCAGCGCGGTGGCGGCGAGAAAAACGAGCTTCATGCGAATCTCCTATTCAGAAGCGCAAGTGCGTTAGCGCGGGGAGGAAACGCCCCATGCCGCACTTGGCTCCCTCGTTTCGCAAGCGACCCAATCCCTGGCTGTTTTACAACGACCTAGCTCAGCCGCCCGCATCCAGCGAATAGCCCGCCGAGCGGACGGTGCGGATGATGTCGGGCCGATCACCGATATTGATCGCCTTGCGCAGGCGACGAATATGCACGTCGACCGTCCGGCTCTCGATATCCGAGTCATGTCCCCAGACGGCATCGAGCAGCCGCTCGCGCGAGAAGACCCAGCCGGGATGCTCCAGGAAATGCTTGAGCAGCCGGAATTCCGTCGGCCCGAGCGAGACGACTTCGCCCGCACGGCGGACCTTGTGGCCGACCGTATCCATCTCGATATCGGCATAGGTCAGCGCCTCGCCCGCCAGCGCCGGGCGAACCCGGCGCAGCACCGCGCCGACGCGGGCGACCAGTTCGCGCGGGGAGAAGGGCTTGGTGACATAATCGTCCGCGCCCGTCTCCAGCCCGCGCACCCGGTCCTCTTCCTCGCCGCGTGCGGTCAGCATGATGATCGGCACATTCGCCGTCTCGGGCGAGCGGCGCAGGCGGCGACAGACCTCGATCCCCGAAATCCCCTCGACCATCCAGTCGAGCAGGACGATGTCGGGCGTGCTCTCGCGCGCCAGAAGCAGCGCTTCCTCGCCGTCGGGCGTGTGCGTGACCTCGAAATCCTCGCGCTTGAAGTGGAAGACGAGCAGTTCCGCCAGCGCGGCGTCGTCTTCGACCAGCAGCATTTTTACGCGTGCCATGATGCCTGTTCCCTCAAGAAGGCAGAGTGCCGCCGCGGTCCCGCTCACCCATCTGGGTGCCGGTGGCGGCGAAATAGACCATTTCCGCGACGTTCGTCGCATGGTCGCCGATCCGTTCGAGATTCTTAGCGATGAACAGCAGGTGCGCGACCTGCCCGATCGTCTTGGGATTCTCGACCATATGGGTGACGAGCGTGCGGAAGATGGAATCGTAGAAATCGTCGAGCGCGTTGTCGCTGTCGCGCACCCGCACCGCCGCCTCGGCATCGCGCGCGGCAAAGGCGTCGAGCACGTCATGCACCATCGCCGAGGCGATCTTGGCCATGGCGGGCAGGATCGAGACGGGCTCGATCCGGTCCTCGCTTTCGATCATCGGCACGCGCTTGGCGATGTTCTTGGCATAGTCGCCGATGCGCTCGACCACGCTGGCGATCTTCAGCGCCGCGACGACCTCGCGCAGGTCGTTGGCCATCGGCGCCCGGAGCGCGATGGTGCGCACCGCCAATCGCTCGACCTCCGCCTCGATCAGGTCGATCGCCTTGTCGTCGTCGCGGACCTTGCGCGCCAGTTCCAGGTCGGAGCGTTGCAGTGCGCGGATCGCATTGGCGATCGCCTCCTCGGCCAATCCGCCCATCTGGCTGATCAGTCCGCGCAGGCGGCCTATGTCGTTGTCAAAGGCTTTTACGGTGTGGTCCATGATCCTCGTCCTCAGCCGTAACGGCCGGTAATATAGTCCTTCGTCCGTTCTTCCTTCGGGTTCGTGAAGATGTCGGACGTCTTGCCGTACTCGACCAAGGTGCCGAGATGGAAAAAGGCGGTACGCTGCGAGACGCGGGCGGCCTGCTGCATATTGTGGGTGACGATCGCGATGGCGTAGCGGCCGCGCAGGTCGTGGATCAGCTCCTCGATCCGCGCGGTGGCGATCGGATCGAGCGCGCTGCACGGCTCGTCCATCAGGATGACTTCCGGGTCGACCGCGATGGCGCGCGCGATGCACAGCCGCTGCTGCTGGCCACCCGACAGTGCAGTGCCGCTTTCGGACAGACGATCCTTTACCTCGTTCCAGAGCCCCGCCCGGGTCAGCGAGCGTTCGACGATCATGTCCAGCTCGGCGCGCGAGCCCGACAGCCCGTGGATGCGTGGGCCATAGGCGACGTTTTCATAGATCGACTTGGGGAAGGGGTTGGGCTTCTGGAACACCATGCCGACACGAGCGCGCAGCTGCACCACGTCCATTTCTGCCGCATAGATGTCCTGCCCGTCGATCCGCACATCGCCGGTCACACGCGCCGACGGGATGGTGTCGTTCATCCGGTTGAGCGTGCGCAGGAAGGTTGACTTGCCGCAGCCCGATGGGCCGATGAACGCGGTGACGTGATCCATATCGACGTCGATCGAGATGTCGTGGATCGCCTGCTTGGCGCCATAGGACACGCTGACGTTGCGCGCGCTTATCTTGGGAATGGTCACCAGCGTGTCTCGAACCGATTGCGGAGGTAGATGGCCAGCCCGTTCATCGCGAGCAGGAAGACGAGAAGGACGATGATCGCGGCCGATGTCCGTTCGATGAAGCCGCGATCGACTTGGTCCGACCACAGGAAGATCTGGACCGGCAATACGGTCGCCGGATCGGTCAGCCCATGCGGCGGCGCGGCGATGAAGGCGCGCATACCGATCATCAGCAGCGGCGCGGTCTCACCCAGCGCGCGGGCCATGCCGATGATCGTCCCGGTCATGATGCCGGGCAGCGCCAGCGGCAGGACGTGGTGGAAGATCACCTGCACCCGCGACGCCCCGATCGCCAGCGCCGCGTCCCGGATCGAGGGCGGCACAGCCTTGATCGCGTTGCGCGCGGCGATGACGATGACCGGCATGGTCATCAGCGCCAGCGTCAGGCCGCCGACCAAAGGGGCCGAGCGCGGCAGGCCGAAACTTCCCAGGAACACGGCAAGACCCAGCAGGCCGAAGATGATCGACGGCACGGCCGCCAGATTGTTGATCGACACCTCGATCATGTCGGTCCACCGGTTCTTCGGCGCATATTCCTCGAGATAGAGGGCGGCCAGCACGCCGATCGGGAAGGCGAGCACCAGCGTGACCAGCATGGTCAGGAGCGAGCCCTTGGCGGCGCCCCAGATGCCGACGCCGGTCGGATCGGTCGCATCGGCATCGCGCAGGAACCCCAGGTCCCAGCCGGTCGACAACACGCCCTTGGCCTTCAGCCGGGCGACCACCGCCTCCGCATCGGGGGTGCCGTTGCCCTTGGCCGCGACATCGTAGCGGCTGGCGATCGGCAGCGAGAAGCGCGTCGTCCGGCGGAGCAGCGCCGGGTCCGCCTTCACCGCATCGCGCACGACGATCCAGGCGCCGGGCGACAACAGGTCCGTGCCGTCGGGACCAAAGGCCATGGTCGCGGCAATGTCGACGGCGTCCTCCAGCCCCGATCCGGCAAGCGCCAGATCCGCGCCGCGCCCCTTCAGGCGGGCGGGCTCGATCGGTAGTTGTGCTGCGGCCAGGTCGACGGGCAGCGTCACCCGCGTCTCGGTAAAGCCGCGAAGCCCCTGGGCAAGCATGGTGATGAGCAGGAACGCCAGGAACGCTGCCGACAAGGCGACGGCCGCCGCCCCCAGCCGCCGAAAGCGCCGTTCCGACGCATAGCGCCGCCGCAGCCGCCGGGCCATGGCCGGGCTGTCCCACTTATGGGGCGCGGGCGACGGCGCGCTATTCATAGCTTTCCCGGTAGCGCTTGACCACGCTGAGCGCGACGATGTTGAGGAGCAGGGTGATGACGAACAGCGTCAGGCCGAGCGCAAAGGCGGCGAGCGTCTTCGGGCTGTCGAACTCCGCTTCGCCGGTCAGCAGGTCGACGATCTGACGGGTGACGGTGGTCGTGCTGGCAAAGGGGTTGGCGGTCAGGGTGGCGACGCCGCTGGCCGCCATGACGACGATCATCGTCTCGCCGATCGCGCGGCTGACGGCGAGCAGGACGCCGCCGACGACGCCGGGCAGGGCCGCAGGCAACATGACGCGGGTGATCGTCTCCGACGGGGTCGCCCCCATCGCCAGGCTGCCGTCACGCATCGCGCTGGGCACCGCGGCCAGGCTGTCGTCGGCCATCGATGACACGAACGGGATGATCATCACCCCCATGACCAGCCCCGCCGCCAGCGCGCTTTCCGACGAGGCCCAGTCGATGCCGATCGACACCGCGAACTGGCGCACGGCCGGGGCGACGGTCAGCGCCGCGAAATAGCCATAGACGACGGTCGGGATGCCGGCCAGCACTTCGAGTACGGGCTTCATGATCCGGCGCGCGCGCGGGGCGGCATATTGAGTCAGGTAGATGGCGCTCATCAGCCCGAACGGAATGGCCACCGCCATCGCGATGACCGCACCGATGAAGAAAGTGCCCCAGAATAGCGGCACAGCGCCCAGCGACGCGCCGGGATCGCGCGGGTCGATCACCTGCGGGCTCCAATGCGTGCCGAACAGGAAGTCGGTGATCGGCACGACCGAGAAGAAACGCCCGGCTTCATAGAGCAGCGAGGCGACGATCCCCGCCGTCGTCAGGATCGCGATCAGCGACGCTCCCAACAAAAGGCCCAGCACCACCCGTTCGATCCGCGTCCGCGCCGAAAAGTCGGGGCGGACGCGCAGATAGGCAGACGCGCCGCTGGCCAAAGCGAGCAGAAGGACGATGGCGGTGGCGATCCAGTCGAATCGGGTCTGCGCCCGGTCATAGGCCGGTGCCAGGGTGCGGGACAGGGCATGGAAGGCGCCGTGCGCCCGCCCGCCCGCCAGCGCGCGCGCCTCGGACAGGATGGCGGCACGCTCGAACCCGGGCGGGGGCAGTTGCGCGGCGGCGGGGGCGCCCAGCACCATATCGGTGACGAGGGCAGGCGAGGTCGCTGCCCAGACTGCCAGGAACAGCAGCGGCGGAACGACCGTCCACAGCGCAACATACCAGCCATGATGATGCGGCAGCGAACTGACCCGCGCGGCCGCGCTCCGCCGAAAGCCGAGTGCGCGCATCCGCGTCGTCGCCCAGGCGATGACGCCCAGCCCGACGATCAGGATCAGGAGGATCGCGCCGTTCATGACGGCAGGGTCGCCGGGTCCAGCGGAATTTCCCGCGCGATAATCTCCCGCGACCGTGTCTCGATCGCGGCGGGTGACGCGATCAGGCCGCGCCGGACCAGCGGCCCGTCCTTGCCCCAATTCGCCGCGTAAAGCCGCAGAAAGGCGCGCAGGCCGGGAATGGCGTCGAGATGCGCCTTCTTCACATAGATATAGAGCGGGCGGGAACCGGGATAGCGGTCGGCGGCGATGGCGGCATAGGTCGGCCGGACGCCATCGATCGCCACCCCGTCCACGGTCTGGCGGTTTTCCTCGAGATAGGAATAGCCGAATACGCCCAGCGCGTCCGGGTTGGCTTGCAGCTTCTGGACGATCAGATTGTCGTTCTCGCCCGCGTCGATATAGGCGCCGTCTTCGCGCACGCGCGCGCAGAGCAGGCGGTGCGCATCGGGGTCGCGGTGGCTGAGCGCGACGGCCCCGGGCTCGACCGCATCGCATCCCTTCATCAGGATCAACTCGGCAAGCGCATCGCGCGTGCCGCTGGTCGCGGGCGGACCATAGACCTGGATTGGTATGGCAGGCAGCGCGGGGTTCACATCGGCCCAGGTCCGTGCCTGGTTCGGCTTGCCGCCCGGATGCGCCGACAGAGCGCGGTAAAGGTCGACCGTGGTCAGCGCCATGCGCGGTCCGCGCTTTGATTCGGCAAAGGCGATGCCGTCGATGCCGATCTGGATCTCCAGCAGCTCGGGCGCGCCGTGGGCGGCGCACTCACGATATTCGCTGGCCTTCATCCGGCGCGACGCATCCTCCAGGTCGGGATGCGCCGCCCCGATCCCGGCGCAGAACAGCTTCATGCCCGCGCCCGTGCCGGTCGATTCGATCACCGGCGCCTTGGCCTCCGGATCGGCGGCCACGAACCGTTCGGCGATGATCGTGGTGAAGGGATAGACGGTGGAGGACCCGACCGCCGTGATCTGCTCACGCACGCCCGCGCCGCCGCCATTGGCCTGATCGTGGCAGGCCGCCAGCGCGAACATCGTGGCGATAAGGCAGGGCAGGCGCATCATGTTCCTTGGAAGGGGGCGACCATCGTGGTTGCGAACCGGCGCTGCCATGCTCACCGGACCCCCGTGTGACATTTTTATTGTGATTTTGTGACACCGCCCTCTGAAACGGGACGATCGGCAATTTTCAGGGTGGGCAGGCGCACCGTGAAGGTGGTGCCGACACCGACTTCGCTGGCGATTTCCAGTTTTCCGCGATGCCGCTCGACGATATGTTTGACGATCGCCAGGCCCAGGCCGGTGCCGCCGATGCTGCGGCTGCGCCCCGAATCGACGCGGTAGAAGCGTTCGGTCAGGCGTGGAATATGGCTGGCCGCGATCCCCTCGCCACGATCGACGACGGCCAGTTTCAGCATGGCGCCGTCGCGGTCCAGCGTGACGCGCACCGGCGTCTCGGCACGCCCATATTTCATCGCGTTGCCAATCAGATTGTGCAGCATCTGCGACAGCTGCGCCCGGTCGCCAGCGATCGGTGGCAGGTCGGGCGCCACTTCGCACGCAATATCGTCGGCACGGGGCGATCCCGAGTCGAGGAATTCGTCCCAGACATGCTCGACCAGATCGCTCATGTCGACGGGCTGGGCGGGCTGGCGATATTTGTCCGCCTCGATCCGGCTGAGCGAGATGAGGTCCTCGACCAGCCGCTGCATCCGCCGCGCCTCGTCGAACATCACTTTCAGGAAACGCGCGCGGATCTCGGCATCCTCGCCCGCCTCGTCGCTCAGCGTCTCGATGAAACCCAGGATCGAGGCGAGGGGGGTGCGCAGTTCGTGGCTGGCATTGGCGACGAAATCGACGCGCATCCGCTCGGCCACGTCGTGAGCGGTCTGGTCGATCAGATGGACGATACGCTGGCCGCTGCTGGTATCGGCGATCCGCATTTCCCAACGCTGTTCGAGCGAGCCCAAGCCGACCAGCGAGATGGGATGATCGGGGTCGGTGACGCCGTCCCGCGCGAGCAGGCGCTCGGCGGCGGCGGGGTGGCGGATGGCGACGCGGGCATCTTCGCCCACGATATGTCCGCCGAGCAGGCCCCGGGCGGCATCGTTCGCCAGGATGACCCGGCCCTTCTCGATCAGCAGGACCGGCTCGACGATCGCGTCAAGGGCTTCCTCAAGCAGGGGCGGCAGGGCGCCGTCCTCTTCCAATGCCGGATCGCCGTCCGGTTCCTCCGGTACGCCCTCGCTGGCGACCAGGGCCGCCGCGATCCCGCCGACGAGCGTGATGATCGCCGGACCCGGCCCCGCGCTGAGAAAGACGACCAGCGCGGCGACCACCGCCACCACCACGGCCCATAAGGTGCGAATGCCGAATCCCATGAGGTGTCGATGTAACGGTCGTCGGAGCGTCTGTCTTCCTTCACACGCACAGCGTGTCGGCCGTCCAATTTCCAATCCAGCTTTGGGAAGTCATGGGCATCGTACAGGTTCTTGTCGGCGGGCGGCGAATATGGGACATCGCGTAGACATGGATGACATGCCTATCGATCAGGACCAGCCGCCCGAGGAAGCGGCCGCCAAGCCTGCGTCCGTGACGCCGTCGAGCGCGACGAGCCGCCGTACGTTGATGCTGGGCGCGGTCGGCGCAAGTGCGGTCGTCGCGATCCGACCGGCGCTGGCGCAGACGACCGGATCGGTCCAGAATTGTCAGATCCCGGTGCCTGAGCCCGGCAATTCGGGAAAATACATCGCCAGCGACGGCTCGCTCGCGCCGCCCAGCCTGCTTGGGCCGATCACTGGCCTGGGGCCCTTTCCGCCGCCCGCGCGACCCTTCACGGGCGAAGAGGTGTACCGGGCGATGTTCCAAGGCTCGAATTTGCCCGGTGCGACCGCGAACAGCACCAAGGCGTATCTGGCCTATATCAAGAAGCTGAAGATGGGGCAGAGCGGCTATACCTGCTTCCTGTCCGTTCAGAATCCCCGGAACTGACGCGATGCCTGGTCCGCGCTATCGTGCGGCGGACGCGGCGCTGCTGATCGTCGAGCCGCTCGATATCTTCACGGCGGTTTTCCATCGTCCGTCGGGCACCACCCATCTGCTGAACGAGCCCGCGCCGCAAATCTTGGAGATGCTGGCGGATGCGCCGCTGGATGCCGCCGCGTTGTTGGACCGGCTTTCCCGGCAATATCAACTCGACGAGGCCGAAGGCGCCGATATGCTGTACGCGCGCTTGGACGAGTTGGAGGCGGCGGGGCTCGTCGATCGACTGTGAGACACCGGATTTCCCTGCGGGTCGGACCGGTCGGTTTTCGGATCGGCTCGGACTGGCGCGCGCCGATTGCGGCGCTCGATGCGCTCTATCGGGATTATCCACGACCGGACTTCGCGGACTATACGGTCCGGCTGGAGGCGACGTCGTTCTGGCGGCGGTGGCTCCGGCCGTCGGTGCAGACACTGGGTGACTATCACCTGCCGGACTCTGCTCCACTACCCCTGGCGCAGGGCCTGCTGGCGGCCGAGATGGGGATGAACCTCCAAGTCGCGCTGGGCCATCGTCGGCACCTGCTGCTCCATGCCGCGGTCGTCGCGCGGGACGACCGGGCGGTCCTGCTGAGCGGGGTGTCGGGTGCGGGCAAGTCGACCCTGGCGCTGATGCTGTCGCGGCGGGGCTGGCGTTTCCTGGGTGACGAATTTGCGTTGATCGACCCGGTCAGCGGCTTGGCCTATCCTTTCCCGCGGCCGATCAGCTTGAAGAACGAGAGCCTGGGCGTCATTCCACCCGACAGCCTGACGGGCCCGCACCTGACGGGCACGCCCAAAGGCGAGGTCCGCCATGTCGCGCCCGACAGTGCGGCGATCGCCGCGATGGACGTGCCCGCGCGTCCGGTGCTGGTGATCTTCCCGCGCTTCGGCCAGCCACTGGCGCTCCACGGCATGGCCCCGACCGAGACGTTCGTCCGCCTGACCCAGGCATCGACCAACTATGTCGCGTTGGGGGAAGCCGGCTTCCGGGCACTGACCCGGCTGCGCTCGGACGTGCCCGCCGTCGCGCTGGATTACCCCGATGGCGAGAGCGGGGTCGCGGCGGTCGAGTCGATTTGGAGCCAGTTGTGAACGCGGTCGAGAGGTTGATCGACCTGCTCCGCGCGCCCGAGCGATCGACGGCGATTCCGCTGGACGTGTGGACCGAAATCCTGACGGTCGCGCGGGCCGAGACCCTGCTGGGCACGCTGGCCTATCGTCTGGACGGTCTGACGCTGCCCGCCGTCGTGGTGGCCGTTCTGGCGGATGCGAAGGCAGAAGCCGAACAGGTCCGCCGTACCGCTCTGTGGGAAGCGAACCGGATTGCCCATGCTCTGGCGCCGCTGGGCCATCCGGTGATCCTGCTCAAGGGCACGGCCTTCGTCGCGGCCGGGCTGGCCGCCGGGCGGGGGCGGGGGATCGGCGATTGCGATATCCTGTTGCCGCAGAGCCTGCTCGACAGGGCCGAGGCTTTGCTGATCGATGCGGGGTGGGGTTGGTTGAAATCCGATCTTTATGACGACCTCTATTACCGGCGCTGGATGCACGAGCTGCCGCCGCTGGTCCATGTCGAGCGCGGCCATATGGTCGATGTGCATCACACCATCCTGCCGCCGACCGCCCGCCCCACGCCCGACCCCGAGGCGCTGATCGCCGATGCCGAGATGCTGGCGGGTGGCCTGGCAACGCTGTGCCATAGCGACATGATCGTCCATGCCGCTGCCCATCTGTTCGCCGACGGCGAGTTGAGCGGGGGACTGCGCAACCTGTGGGATATCCATGCGCTGGTCGAGGAGCGAGGCATGGCCGGACTGGCGGAGCGCGCCCGGCACCACGGCCTGTCAAACGCGGTCGGCCGGGCGTTGAGGTTGAGCCATGCGCTCTACGGCACCGCCGTGCCGAATACGTGGCAGACACTGAACGCCACCGATCGGCTCTATCGGTGGCGAATGACGGCGCGCGACGGTTGGGGTCGCGAGCGACGGTGGTTGACCCGCATGGGCTTCTATATCCGCTCGCACGCCATCCGTATGCCGCTACCGCTTCTCGTCCGGCACCTGTGGATCAAGTGGCGGAAGGGGAAAGCCGCTGGAGTGTCGGAATGAGCGCGTCATAGTCGTCGATGACTGCATCGGCGCGGAGCGTCTCGACGGGCTGGCTTAGAAAACCAAAGGAACAGGCAACAACGGGCAGTCCGGCGGCACGGGCCGCTTCGACGTCAAAGATCGAATCGCCGACAAAGGCCGCCGTCCCGCCACCGCACTGTGCGACCAGCGCCTGGATGGGGATTGGCGATGGCTTGGCGACCCCCAGCGTATCGCCCCCGATGATCGCGTCGAACCGCGCCGTCAGCCCCAGCGAGTCGAGGATCGACCGTGCGAACCGCTCCAGCTTGTTCGTCATGATGCCGAGGCGGACACCGCGTGCGGCCAGTTCGTCCAGCGCGGCGAGTGCGCCCGGAAATGGCGCGGTGTGCACCGCCAGATGGGCCTCGTAATGGTCGAGCAGACGGCGATGCAGGGTGTCGAGCGTCGCCTCGTCATAGCCGCCGGTCGCATCCAGGCCGTGTTTCAGCATCGCCCGCGCGCCTCCGCCGATCATCGGTTTGACCGCCTCGACGCTGAGCGCCGGGCGACCGATCGAGCCGAGCGCGTGATTGACGGCCGCCGCCAAGTCGCCGCTGGTGTCGAGCAGCGTGCCGTCCAGGTCGAACCCGATAATGGCGAAAGGGAAATCTTGCGATGAATTGACGTCCATGTCTCGTTCCGGTGCAGCCTCGCGCTGGCAATGGCCCCAATTTCGTGGCAGGCGCAACCACCATGACGAGACCGATCGCCGCCATCATCCTTGCCGCGGGCAAGGGCACCCGCATGAAGTCGGACCTGCACAAGGTCCTCCACCCGATCGCCGGACGCGCGATGCTGCTTCACCTGATCGACAGCGTGAAGCAATTGTCGCCCGAGCGCATGGTCGTGGTCACCGGGGCGGGGCGCGAGCAGGTCGAGGCCGCCGTCACGCCGCTGGGCGTCGGCACCGCGTTGCAGGCCGAACAGCTCGGCACCGGCCACGCGGTCGCCCAAGCGCGCGAGGCGCTGGCGGGTTTCGACGGCGACGTCCTGATCCTCTATGGCGACGTGCCGCTGGTCGAGGCGCGGACGATGCAGGCGATGATCGACCGCCTGGGCCACGCCGACGCGCCTGCCGCCGTGGTGCTGGGCTTCCGCCCCGCCGATCCTGCCGCCTATGGCCGGGTCATTGCCGATGCCGACGGCCGGATCGACCGGATGGTCGAGTTCAAGGATGCCAGCGCCGAGGAACGCGCGGTGACGCTGTGCAATTCCGGTCTGATGGCAGTCCGCTCGGCTGATCTCTTCGGTTTGCTCGACCGGGTCGGCAACGACAATGCGGCCGGGGAATATTATCTGCCCGATATCGTCATGCTGGCGGCGGCCGACGGTCGTCATTCGGCGGTGATCGAGACGGACGCCGGCGAGGTGGCGGGCGTCAACAGCCGTGCCGAGCTGGCGGTGGTCGAGGGCGACTGGCAGGTCCGTCGTCGCGCACGAGCCATGGCCGACGGCGCGACCCTGATCGCCCCAGACACCGTCTGGTTCGCGCACGACACGCGTATCGGCCGCGACGTGGTGATCGAGCCGCATGTCGTCTTCGGGCCCGGCGTCCATGTCGCCGATGGCGTGACCATCCACGCCTTCAGCCATCTGGAAGGCGCGACCGTCGCAACCGGCGCCGATATCGGCCCCTATGCGCGTCTGCGCCCCGGTGCCGATGTGCGCGAAGGCGCGCGGGTCGGTAATTTCGTCGAGATGAAGAAGGCCGTGCTCGGCCCCGGTGCGAAGGCCAACCACCTGACCTATCTGGGCGATGCCGAGGTGGGGGCGGGCGCCAATATCGGCGCGGGCACGATCACCTGCAACTATGACGGTTTCCTGAAGTACAAGACGGTGATCGGCGAGGGCGCGTTCATCGGCTCCAACTCCGCGCTGGTCGCGCCGGTTACGATCGGTGCCGGTGCGATCGTCGGGGCAGGCGCGGTGGTGACGAGCGACGTCGAGGCGGACGCCCTCGCGCTGGTCCGCGCCGAACGCCGGACCAAGCCCGGCTGGGCGAAACGTTTTCGAGACATGATGACGGCCAAGAAGGCCGCAAAGAAGGCTGGGGAGTAAGACTATGTGCGGTATCGTAGGAATCCTGGGCGGTGACGACGTCGCCGAACGTCTGCTCGACGGGCTGCGTCGCCTGGAATATCGCGGCTATGACTCGGCGGGCATCGCGACGATCGACCAAGGCGCGATCGAACGGCGGCGTGCCTCGGGCAAACTGATCAATCTGGCCAAGGAACTGGCGGCGCATCCGCTGCCCGGTTCGATCGGTATCGCGCACACGCGCTGGGCGACGCATGGCGGCCCGACGACCAACAATGCCCATCCGCATGCGACCGACCACGTCGCGGTCGTCCACAACGGCATCATCGAGAACTTCAAGGCGCTGCGTGACGAGCTGATCGGCCGCGGCCGCATCTTCACCAGCGAGACCGATACCGAGGTCGTCGCGCATCTGGTCAGCGAGAAGGTCGAACAAGGGCTGGACCCCGTCGCCGCCGTTCGCGAAGTGCTGCCGCGCCTGCACGGCGCTTTTGCGCTGGCGATCCTGTTCCGCGACCAGCCTGACCTGCTGATCGGTGCGCGGCTCGGCTCTCCGCTGGTCGTGGGTTATGGTGATGACGAGACCTATCTGGGCTCTGACGCACTGGCGCTGGCACCGCTGACCCAGCGTATCGCCTATCTGGACGAGGGCGACTGGGTCGTCTGTACCCGTGAAGGCGCGCAGGTCTATGACCGGGACAATACCCCCGTCGACCGACCCATCACCCTGTCGGGCGTCACCGGTGCGCTGATCGACAAGGGCAATCATCGCCACTTCATGCAGAAGGAAATCTACGAGCAGCCGATCGTCGTTGCCCAGACCCTCCGCTCGTATCTGCAGCGGCTGGAGGGCAAAGTCGTGCTGCCCATTCCCGACTTCGACCTGTCGGGGATCAAGCGGGTCACCATCGTGGCCTGCGGCACCAGCTTCTATGCAGGCATGGTCGCCAAATATTGGTTCGAGCAGTTCGCGCGCGTGCCGGTCGACATCGATGTGGCGTCCGAATTCCGCTACCGCGCGCCGGTCATGGAGCCGGGTGGCCTGATGATCGTCATCAGCCAGTCGGGCGAAACCGCCGACACGCTGGCCGCGCTACGCCACGCAAAGGCCGAAGGCCAGACGATCGCGGCCGTGGTCAACGTGCCCACCAGTTCGATGGCGCGTGAGGCCGACCTTTTGCTGCCGACCCATGCCGGGCCGGAAATTGGCGTCGCCTCGACCAAGGCCTTTACCTGCCAGCTGAGCGTTCTTGCCGCATTGGCCGCCAATCTTGCCAAGGCGAAGGGTCGGCTGTCGGTCGAGGAGGAGAAGCAGCTCGTCCGCCATCTCGCCGAAGCCCCGGCCGCGATCAACGGCGCGCTGGCTTATGACGAGGCGATCGAGGGCATGGCGGGCGCGGTCGCCGGTGCGCGCGATGTGCTGTATCTCGGGCGCGGCACCGACTATCCGCTGGCGCTGGAGGGTGCGCTGAAGCTGAAGGAAATCAGCTACATCCACGCCGAAGGTTATGCGGCCGGCGAGATGAAGCACGGGCCGATCGCGTTGATCGACGAGCATGTCCCCGTGATCGTCATTGCGCCATCGGGACCTTTGTTTGAAAAGACCGTGTCGAACATGCAGGAGGTGCAGGCGCGCGGCGGCAAGGTGATCCTGATCTCGGACTATGACGGGATCGAGGCGGCAGGCGATGGCTGCATCGCCACCATCACCATGCCCAAGGTCCATCCGCTGATCGCGCCGATCGTTTATGCCGTGCCGGTCCAGCTGCTCGCCTATCACGTGGCGGTCGCCAAGGGCACCGATGTCGACCAGCCGCGCAACCTCGCCAAGAGCGTTACGGTCGAATAACTGTCCATTTACGTCACTTTAAGCATATTTGGCCACCATCATCCCATCGATTGCATGATGTTGGAATGATGGTGGCCGAATGCGTATTCTGATCGTTGACGACGAACCGGCCGTTCACGAAACCTATTCCTACTGTTTCTGGGACGAGATGGCGGGCAATGGGAATTGCGGTGATGCGCGGGCGTTTCGGCCGTATCATTGCTATCAGGGTATCGATGCCGTCGCAGCGGTCGAGAAGGCCTTGTTCGAGGGCAATCCCTTCAAGGTCGCCTTTATCGATGTTCGTATGCCGCCGGGCATTGACGGGCGCGAAACCGCGCGGCGTATCCGCGCGCTGGACCCCGATATCCACTTGGTGATCGTCACCGGCTATACCGACTTTTCTCCTGCCGATATCAGCCGGGTGGCGGGGCCTGCCGACAAGATCTTCTATCTCGCCAAGCCCTTCCAACTGGCTGAAGTCACACAGATGGCGCTGGCGTTGTGCCACCGTTGGGACAATGATCGCGAACTGGCGGCGGCGCGCGCCGCGCTGGCGGCACAGGTGGTCGCACTCGAGGAAAAGACCGCCGAGCTTGAGGCCAATGAAAACCGTGCGATGCACATTGCCATGCACGACGCGCTGACCGACGCGCCCAATCGCGTGGCGTTCCTGCGCGGGCTGCATCAGCGGGGCCGGCGGCCGGGCTCGTTCGTCACCGGCATGATCGATCTGGACCGGTTCAAGCTGGTCAATGACACGCTGGGCCATCTGGCGGGCGACGAACTGATCCGCGAAGTCTGTGCGATGATTCAGCGCCATGCACCCCGCGGCGCTTTGGTCGCGCGGCTCGGCGGTGACGAATTTGGACTCTTCTTCGATGCCGCCAGCGAGCAGCAGGCGGTAGCGGCCTGCGAGCGGATCGTGTCCGCTTGCGCCACCAGCTTCAACATTCTGGGCCATGCCGTCCGCTGCGGTGCGTCTTGTGGCCTGGTGATGAACCGCGAGGGTGCCGAACGCGAGCCCACTGACCTGATGCGCCAGGCCGACATGGCCCTGAACGACGCCAAGCGGTCGGGGCGAGGTGTCGTGCGGGTGTTCGACGAAGGAATGGACGAGAGTATCCGGGTCCGGCGGGGGATCGAAGCCGGATTGGCCAGCGCGATCGCGAAGAATGAGTTGAGCCTGGCCTTCCAGCCGATCGTCGGGCGGGGCGATCTGGAGATTGCCGGATTCGAGGCGCTGGTACGTTGGACGCCGCCGGATCATGGTCCGGTCAGCCCGGCCATCTTCATTCCGATCGCCGAGGAGAGCCATCTGATCCACGAACTGGGCGACTGGGTATTGCACCATGCTCTGGCCGAGTTGCAGCATTGGCCTGGCCAATATGTTTCGGTGAATTTCAGCCCGGTGCAGTTTCGGCGTTCCCACTTCGTCGCACATGTCATGGACAGCGTCCGACGCGCCGGGGTCGAACCCGGTCGGGTCCAGATCGAGATTACCGAGACGGCCATTTTCGACGATGCGGAGCGTGCGTCGCAGACGCTATGCGCGTTGCGCAAACTGGGCTTTCGTATCGCGCTCGACGATTTCGGCACCGGCTATTCCAGCCTCTATAATATCCGCAAGTTCGCGCTCGACTGTCTTAAGATCGACCGCAGCTTCATCGACGGCATGGGCCGTGAGCGCGAGTCGGCCGCGATCGTCCATTCGATCATCCATCTCGGCCGCGCGCTGGGACTGGGCGTGGTGGCCGAGGGGGTGGAGACGGAAGCGCAGGCCCAGGCACTGCGCGTTGCGGGCGCCAGCCATTTGCAGGGCTTTCTATTCTCTCGCCCGGTTCCTGCCGCCCAAGCCCGCGAACTGGCGGCGAAGCGTGTTCTACCCCTGCCGGGTGGTGATTATGTGGAGCCGGCGCTAGCGGTCGGTGTGCGGTACTGACCGGCCGCACGCCGAAAAGGGGCGATCGTCATAGCGGCAATTCGGGCTGGCTGATGACGTCCACATTCTCTTCCTGGTCGACCAAACCCGAAAGGGTAAGGCCGAGTAGCCTGACGCCGCCCCTGATCGGTAACTGTTGGTCGAGCAGGTCGAACCCGATCGCCAGAAAGTGCCCGCGGTCATTCACCGGCTGGCTTGTCGAGCGCGCCCGGGTGATCGTCCGAAAATCGCTGTAGCGTAGCTTCAGGGTGACGGTTCGCCCCGATACGCCACTGCGCGCGATGCGTGTCCAGGCGGCATCGACCACCCGCTCCAATGCGGCACGCAGGGCCTCGCGATCCGACAGGTCCTCCTCGAACGTTCGTTCGGCCCCGACCGACTTGGCGATGCGCTGAGCCCGGACCGGCCGATGATCGATCCCGCGCGCTGCACCGTAGAGATAATCGGCATGGCTGCCGAAATGGCGCTGCAGAAACTCGAGCGGTCGGTCCCGCAAATCCTGGCCGGTCAAGATCCCCAACGTCTCCATCTTCCGGGCGGTCACCGGCCCGACGCCGTGGAACCGCTTGACCGGCAAGGCGGCGACGAAGGCCGCGCCATGCACTGGGGGAATGACGCACAGGCCATCGGGTTTGTTCTGGTCGGACGCCAGCTTGGCGATGAACTTGTTATAGCTTACCCCGGCCGAGGCGGTGAGCCCCGTCTCGGCCTTGATCGCGGCGCGGATCGCTGCCGCGATGGCGGTCGCCGAGCCCAGCCCGGCGCGATCCTCGGTCACGTCGAGATAGGCTTCGTCGAGCGAAAGCGGCTCGATCAGATCGGTATAGCGGGCAAAGACCGTGCGGATCTGCCCCGATACTTCACGATACACATCGAAGCGTGGCGGCACGAAGACGATGTCGGGACAGCGGCGGGCGGCGGTGACGGACGGCATCGCCGAACGTACGCCAAAGGTCCGCGCCTCATAGCTCGCCGCCGCCACGACGCCACGCCGCCGCGATCCCCCCACCGCCACCGGTCGCCCGCGCAAAGCCGGATCGTCGCGCTGTTCGACCGAGGCATAGAAGGCGTCCATATCCACATGGATGATCTTGCGGCCTTCATGCGCCGCCATCGCATTGGTCGGACTGGAAGAATCTGGCACCGGGGAGCCCATGCCGGTCCCATAGCCGTTTGCTGCACGTCGGTAAAACGAAACAGGAACACGGCCGTATCGTCGACCTCTGGCATGACCAAGGCCCGAACGCGCCTTCGCATTAACGCACCCTTATAAGATCTGCCTTATGGACGGGGCAGGACGATTGTTTGACGAATCTTCGATCCTTGGGTGCCGCCGCCCTCTTGCTTCTGATGTCGATCCTGCCGATCACGGCCGGGGCCGAGCGGAGCGATCCCTGGGCGGCATGGCAATGGGCCACCTTCTCCCGCCTGGGGGATGCGGTGAGCCTGCCGCACGTGACCACCACGGCGGTTGCGCGCGCGCGCGATGGCACGATGTGGATCGGCACGCGCGGCGGCCTGACCCGCTATGACGGTCAGCGGGTGCGCAGCTACAAGCAGCGCCTGTCCGACCCCTATTCGCTACCCGACAATTATGTAAGGTCGCTGATGGCACTGCCCGATGGGGGGCTGCTGATCGGCACCAATGTCGGTGGTTTGGCGCGCTACGAGCCGAGGACCGGCCGTTTCCTGCGCCTGAGCGCGAAAGGACGGCGCACGGGGACGCGCATCTTCGGTTTCGCCCCCGATGGTGCGGGCGGAGCATTCGTCGCATCGGACGGCGGGGTTCATCATGTCGCGGCGGGTTCGGACCGGATCGACCCGATGGCAGACCATGCGATCCGCAATAGCGACGGCGAGGCGCAGACCGTCTTCGCCATTTACCGCGAGGCGGATGGCCGCCTCTGGGCGGGTGCGGAGGAGGGACTCTGGGTGCGCGCTCCCCACAGCCGTGCCTTTGTCCGCGTCGTCATGAACACCAAGACCCCGGACCGCGACGTCTGGGCGATCCAGCGCGACCGGCAGGGACGGCTGTGGGTCGGAACGGGCTCCGATGGGATCTACATGACCCCGGATCGGGGAATGAACCCGCGCTTCACCCAATTGCCCAAGTTGGCCGGACAATCGCCGCTGGTCGGGCACAGGACCATCCGCGCCCTGCTGGAGGACGGACATGGGCGGATATGGGCCGCGACCGACGGCATCGGCATCCTGCTGATCGATCCGGCGCGAAACTTTGCCGTACTTCCGATCCGGCACCTTGCCGCCAATCCGCTGTCCCTCGCCGGGGATACGGTGCGCGCGCTGGCGCTGGACGGCTCGGGTGGGATCTGGGCGGCGACCGAGATGGGTGCGGCACGGACGCGTGGGCCGGGCGGCGGCGTGCTACGCATCGGATCGGCGATGCCCGATCCGCGAAAGTCGCTGTCCGAGGACAATGTCCGCGGGATCATGGTCGATCGGCAGGGCCTGATCTGGCTGGGGTTCAGCAACGGGACGGTCGACGCTCTGGACCGCAAGCGCGGTGTCGTTCGCCACCTGACGCTGCCGGGCCAGCATGGCGGGCAGGATATCAAGGCGCTGCTCGAATCCAGCGACGGCTCGATCCTGGTCGGCGCGCGTGGGGTCATGGCGGTCGATCCGCGCACGCTGGCGACCCGTGCGATCGACGTACCCGGTCTGGGCGACCTGCCGGTCATTTCGCTGGCCGAAACGCCGGGTGCCCTGCTGATCGGCACCTATAAGGGGCTGTACGTTCGTGACCGGGCGACCGGACAGGTGCGCGTGTTTCAGCATGAGGCGTCCGATCCGGCAAGCCTGCCCAATAACGAAGTCATCAACATCGTCGTGCGGTCGCCGAGATCGGCGCTGGTTGCGACGCCCGCCGGATTGGGACTGTTCGACCTGCGCACCGGCCGCTTCGTCCATTTTTCCAGCCAGGTCGGCCAAGCCGCCAACCTGCCGCAGGATTATGCCGGATCGATCGTGTCCGTGGGCCGCGATATCTGGGTCGGGACCTATGGCGGCGTCGGCGTCGGACGCGCGGTCGCGAACGGCTGGCGCTTTCACGCGATCACCGAAGCGGATGGCCTGGCGGGCGATAACGTCGCCTCGCTGACGCTGGATGCGCGCCGCCGCATCTGGGTGGCGAGCGCGGGTGGTATTTCGGTCATCGACCCCGCCGGGCGCCGCGTGCGCGTCATGAGCCAGCGCGATGGCGGAGGCACCAACGCCTTCAACCAGCGGGCGGCGGCACGGACTGACGATGGCTCGCTGCTGTTCGGATCGCCCGACGGGCTGATGATCCTGCAGCCCGATGTGCTGCTCGGCCGCGACAACCGGGTCGGCACCGCCTCACTGATCGTCAGCGCGGCCGAGATCGATGGTCGCCCCGTGGCGATCGACTCCACCGCGTCGTCCTGGGCGTTACATCTGGGGCGTGACGGACGAATGCTGCGGGTCGGTTTTGCATTGACCGATTTCGCGGCGCCCGAAGAGGTGCGTTATGGCTATCGGCTGGAAGGGTTCGACCGAGCGTGGATGACCGTGGCGCCGGGGACGCCTGCGGATGCGACCTACACCAACCTTCCCGCGGGCAATTACTGGTTGCTGCTAAGGGCCAGCGTGCCCGGCCTTGCCGCGCAGACCGTGACCCAGCGCATCCTGATCACGGTCGACCCGCAATGGTATGAGACCTGGCCTGCGCGGTTCGCCTTTGCGGTGCTGGCACTTCTAATGCTGGCGGGCAGCTTCTGGCTGGTCACCACCGTCGTCCGCCGTCGTGCCAGGATGCTGGAGGCGATGGTCGAGGAACGAACCGGGGAACTGCGCCGCGCCAACGAACAACTCGACCGACTGGCCAGCACCGACCCGCTGACCGGCTTGGCGAACCGGCGAACCTTGATGGCTCGGCTGGAAGCGGCACGTGCGCGCGCCGTTCATCACGAGGACGCCTTCACTTTCGCGCTGCTCGACGTCGATCACTTCAAGCGGATCAACGATCGCCACGGCCACAGCGTGGGCGACGAGGTCCTCGTCCAGCTGTCGGCGCGGCTGCAACAGGGGGTTCGCATTGACGATACCCTGTCCCGCTATGGCGGGGAGGAGATCGCGATCCTGCTTCCCCGCACGACGCTCGACACGGCGGCGGCGATCATCGAGCGGCTACGGCAGGCCATAGCCGACCGGCCGATCACCGTCGGCGACCAAGCGGTGGCCGTCACCATCAGCGCCGGGGTTGCAGAGTGGAGACCGGATGAAGCGGTCGGCGCGATGATCCACCGGGCCGACGCGGCCTTGTACGATGCCAAACGTGGCGGTCGCGATCGTGTCGCACGGGCGGCCTGACCATCAACGCGGAACCGAGGGAGGAGGCTGGTGTTGCCATCCCTCATGACGCCTGACATATTCTCCGATGCCCTCATCACCCGCAGCGGCCGCCTGGTCCGACGGGACGGTGCCTTCATCCTGCAAGGCGATGACGGAGCATCGTTCGAGTTGCGGCTGATGCGGGTGCCGGTCGACCATGTCGGCAAGTCGGTCACCGTGACCGGCCGGATGCTCGGGGCCGGACTGATCGAGGTGGAGGGCGTCCGGGGCGGCTGAGCGCCCCAAGCCTTCAATGACTGGCGCCGCGCCGGGGTATGAGGTGAAGAACGCCGACGATCACCGCGCCGACGACCAACCCGATGATCGCCGAGCCGACCGCACCGACGAACCATGCGACGGCACCGCCCGCCATCGGCAGGGCTTCTCCGGCATGATGGGCGGTATCGTGGATCAGATGGGGCAGGGTGGTGAAGCCGAATTCCTCCATGCCGTGGACGATGATTCCGCCGCCAACCCATACCATCGCGGCGGTGCCGACGATGGCCAGAACCTTTAGCACCACGGGCATCGCCTTGACCAGGCCACGGCCGACCATCTGCGACGCACGTCCCTCGCGGCCAGCAAGGTGCAGGCCGATATCGTCCATCTTCACGATCGCGGCGACCACGCCGTACACGCCGACGGTGATCGCGATGCCGACCAAGGCCAGCGCGATCGCCTGCGTCCCGATCGCCATGTCGGGCAGTTCGGACAGCGCGATCGCCATGATTTCCGCCGACAGGATCAGGTCGGTGCGGATCGCACCGGAGACCTGGCGGTCTTCCAGCACCTTGGCGTCCACCGGCGTGGCGTCGGCCGCTTCCTCATGCCCGCCGGTCAGCGTCTCAAGGATCTTCTCGCTCGCCTCGAAGCACAAGAAGGCGCCACCCGCCATCAGGATCGGCGTGATTGCCCAGGGCGCAAAGGCGCTGAGCAACAGGGCGGCGGGCAGCAGGAAGATCAGCTTGTTGCGCAGCGACCCCAGCGCGATCTTGCCGATGATCGGCAATTCGCGCTGCGGCGCCAGACCGACGACATAACGCGGCGTCACCGCCGTATCGTCGATGACCACGCCTGCCGCCTTGGCACCCGCGCGGGCAGACGCACCCGCGACATCGTCCAGAGATGCCGCCGCCAGCTTCGCGATTGCCGCCACATCGTCGAGCAACGCGACCAGACCCCCTGCCATCGAACCGCTACTCCCTATGATCCATTTGGCCCGTGCCTAGAGCTTGGGACGCGGCGATGCACGGAAAAATGACGAAGTCGTCATGTCAGCCATGCCGCGCTACGCCATTGGTCGGTCAGATGGTCGAGCAGCGCCGGAACGGCAGCGGGTGCTCCGACCGGAGCGTGCAGGGCCCAGATGCCGACTGCGACCGATCCTTCATAAGCGGGCAGCACCCGAACGAGCCGCCCGTCGGCCAGCGCATCGGCGACGTCCCAGAGCGAACGCAGCGCGATGCCGCCGCCCGCCAGCGCCAGTTCGCGCACCATCTCGCTGCTATGCGTCTCGACCGCGCTCTCGCCGTCGATCGTCGCGCCGGTCAAGCGCCATGGCAGCTGTCCTTTGGCAGCGAGCAGACGATGCTGGCGAAGCGTCGGGATCGTTTCCGGCGTGCCAGCGGCCGCCAGATAGGTCGGGCTGGCGCACAAGATGCGGCGATTGTCGGCCAGCCGATACGCCCCCAGGCCCGGCGGCGGCGTGGCGGTGATGCGGATCGCCAGGTCGATGCCGCCGTCCACCAAGTCGACGAAATCGTCGCTGAGTTCGATCTTCAGCCGGACATCGGGAAAACGGTCGAGAAAGGGCGGAATGAACGGCGCGATCCACAGGCGACCGAAGGACGTCGGCGCGCTGACCGACAAGGGTCCGGCGGGACGGCTGGCCGTCTGAACCATCCGCGCCTGCGCCGCGCGAAGACCCGCGATCAGCGGTGCGACCTCGGCATGGAACGCGGCCCCCGCTGGCGTCGGCGACAAGCGGCGGGTCGTCCGGTGGAGCAGGCGAACGCCCATCCTAGCCTCCAGCCGGGCCATGCGCTTGGACACCATGGCGGGCGACAAGCGCCAGACACGGGCGCCGCCCGCCAGGCTCCCCTCGCGGACCACGTCGACGAACAGCGCGATATCGGGGTCCATTCGTTCCTCCAGCGATCGACAGCCCTGCGATCATGCGTTCTATGACGGGCAATGGCGATGCCCTATCGTTGTGGCCAAGCCATGAGGGAGAGACGCCATGATGCAACGCCACGGCCTGTCGGTCGCACCCGCGCTGGTCCGGTTCCTGGAGGAGCGCGCACTTCCGGAAAGCGGTCTTTCCGTCGAGTCCTTCTGGGCAGGGGTGGCAGATATCTTCGGGCGTTTCGCACCCGAAAACGCGGCCTTGCTGGCCAGGCGCGATGCGTTGCAGGCGCAGATCGATGACTGGTATCGGCAGGGTGGCGCGTGCGACGGGGCCAGCCAGCGCGCCTTTCTGACCGAGATCGGGTATCTGGTCCCCGAACCCGCGCCGTTCACCATTGCCCCGCGCGACGTCGATGCCGAGGTCGCCGTGCTGGCCGGGCCGCAGCTGGTCGTGCCGATGCTCAATGCCCGCTTCCTGCTGAATGCGGCCAATGCCCGCTGGGGCAGCCTGTATGACGCGCTGTACGGCACCGACGCCATCGCGCCGGTGTCCTCGGCCAAGGGCTATGATCCCGAGCGCGGGGCAGCGGTCATCGCCTGGGCCCGCGACTTCCTCGACGAGGCCTTGCCGGTCGAGGGCGGCTGGCGTGCCGTGACCGACCTGGCGGAGGCGGTGGCGGCCTTGCGCGATCCGGGGCAGTTTCGGGGGTGTAGCGCAAACGGGTGGCTGTTCCGCAACCATGGCCTGCATATCGAGATTGTCGTGGACCCCGCCCATCCCATCGGACGGACCGATGCCGCCGGGATCGCCGACATCATCCTGGAATCCGCGCTGACGACGATCTGCGACCTGGAGGACTCGGTCGCGGCGGTCGATGCCGAGGACAAGGTCGCGGGCTATATGAATTGGCTGGGGCTGATCGACGGCGCATTGACCGCGCCGGTCGACAAGGGTGGAAAGACGATCACGCGCCGACTGGCATCCGATCGCGGCTATCATGCGCCCGACGGCACGCCCTTCACCCTGGCCGGTCGCAGCCTGTTGTTCGTGCGCAATGTGGGCCACCTGATGACGACGCCCGCGCTGCGGCTGGCCGATGGGTCCGAAGCGCCGGAGGGGATATTGGACGCGATCGTCACGAGCCTGATCGCGATGCGGCGTCCCGGCTCGATCTATATCGTGAAGCCCAAGATGCACGGGCCCGAGGAGGTCGGCTTCGCGGACCGCCTGTTCGACGCGGTCGAGGACCTGCTGGGGCTGAAGCGGTACCGGATCAAGATCGGCGTCATGGACGAGGAACGGCGCACCTCGGCCAACCTGGCGGCTTGCATCCATGCGGTGAAGGACCGTATCGTCTTCATCAACACCGGTTTTTTGGATCGCACCGGCGACGAGATCCATACCGCGATGCTGGCCGGGCCGATGGTGCGCAAGGCGGCGATGAAGACATGCGACTGGATCGCCGCCTATGAGGATCGCAACGTCCAGATCGGGCTCACCTGCGGCTTTGCGGGGCGGGCGCAGATCGGCAAGGGCATGTGGGCCGCGCCCGATCGCATGGCCGATATGCTGGCCCAGAAGGGCGGGCATCCCGGTGCGGGGGCGAATACCGCCTGGGTCCCGTCGCCGACCGCCGCGACGCTCCATGCGACCCATTATCACCGGATCGACGTTACCGTCCGCCAGCGCGAGCGGGCCGCCGAGCCGATCGCCGCGCTCGACCGGCTATTGACGCCGCCCGTTGCCACTACACCCGATTGGAGCGCCGACGAGATTGCCGCCGAACTCGACAACAATGCGCAAGGGCTGCTCGGCTATGTCGTCCGCTGGATCGATCAGGGGGTGGGCTGTTCCAAGGTGCCCGACCTGGATGATGTCGGCCTGATGGAAGATCGCGCCACCCTGCGCATCTCGTCGCAGCATATCGCGAACTGGCTGCATCATGGTATCGTCAGCGTTGAACAGGTGGAGGCGGCGCTGATGCGGATGGCGGCTAAGGTCGATGCGCAGAATGACGGCGACCCGGCCTATCGGCGAATGGCTGACGATCCGGGCGGCCTGGCCCTCACGGCGGCACGCGCGCTGATCTTCGAGGGGCTCGACCAGCCCAATGGGTATACCGAACCGCTGCTTCATCGTTACCGGCGGGCCGCCAAGACGGAGACGGCATGATGCCCCTTTATAGCATCGGGGACGAGCATCCCGAGGTCCCCGACTCCGCCTGGATCGCGCCGTCCGCCGATGTGATCGGCCGCGCGGTGCTGGGCGAGCAGGTGAGCCTGTGGTTCGGCGCGGTCCTGCGCGCCGACAACGGCGTCATTCATGTGGGCGCGCGGACGAATATTCAGGACGGGGCGGTGTTGCATTCCGATCCGGGCAGCCCGCTGACCATCGGCGCGGATTGCACGGTCGGCCACCGGGCGGTCCTGCACGGCTGCACGATCGGCGAGGGGTGCCTGATCGGCATGGGGGCGATCGTGCTGAACGACGCGGTCATCGGGGCAGGCTCGCTGGTCGGCGCGGGCGCATTGGTGACCGAGGGGAAGGTCTTTGCGCACGGCAGCCTGATCGTCGGCGCCCCTGCGCGGGCGGTGCGGATATTGGAGCCCGGCGAGGCTGAGCGGCTTCGCGGATCGGCCACCGGCTATGCGGCTCGGGCCGCTCACTATGCCGCGCATTTGCGTCCGCCGGACAATGATCTGCGTCCGTTGGACAAGGATCGTTCCGGCCCGATCGTTGACGGCGGCGTCACACCTGCCTAGCCAAGCGGGGTGACCCCGCCCACCATCCTGATCGTCGAGGACGATCCCGCCCTTCGGACCCTGACCGCCCGCGCGCTCCAGGAGAACGGCTTTGCCGTCAAGCTGGCCAACGCCGCCCCTGAAATGTGGCAGGCGCTGGACGTCGGGCAGATCGACCTGATCCTGCTCGACATCATGCTGCCCGGCACCAGCGGCATCGACCTGTGCCGCCAGGTCCGGCAGAAGAGCAGCGTCCCGATCATCTTCATCAGCGCCAAGGGGAGCGAGGTCGACCGGGTCGTCGGCCTGGAGCTGGGTGCAGACGATTATCTCGCCAAGCCCTTCGGCACCCGCGAACTGGTCGCGCGCATCCGCGCCGTCCTGCGTCGCGGCGGCCTGGAAAACTCGCCCGGCGAGCGCGAGGCGGGCATCCTGGGCTTCGACGGCTGGACCGCCAATCTGCCGCGCCGCGAGCTGATGTCGCCGTCGGGCGCACAGGTCGAGCTGACGGGGGCGGAGTTCGACCTGCTGGTCGCCTTTCTCGACAACGCACAGCGCGTCGTCGCCCGCGAGCGCCTGATCGAACTGTCGCGCGCCCGGATCGGCGACAGTTCGGACCGCAGCATCGACGTGCTGGTCAGCCGTCTGCGCCGCAAACTGTCCGGGGCAGGGGGCGCGGCCCCCATCGTCACGGTTCGCGGCGTCGGCTATATGCTGAACGTGCCGGTGGAGCGGCGGTGATCCGGCCCTCGATCGGCCTGCTCGGCCGGATCGTCGCGATCCTGCTGCTGGCGGTGACGATCGAATTCGCCGTCTCGACCTATCTCTACGAGCGGGCCAGCCATGTCTCGGTTCGCGACGATGAAGCCCGGCGGCTGGCCGAGCATCTGATCGTCGCGCGCCGTGTCCTGAATGAGCGGCCCGCCTTCGAACGGCCCGAAGTCGCCGAGGAACTCACCACCGACCGCTACATCGTCAGTTGGTCGCCGTCCGCTCTGCCGCGTCCGACCATTGCCCCGGCGATGGACAGCATGCGTCGCCAGATCGTCGACTGGGAACCGACGCTGGCCGCCACCGACATTCATCTGCGGCTGACCTCGCCGGGGCGGACATCAGTCGTCTCGGGCGATCTGCGGCTGGACGATGGCACGCTGCTCAGCTTCCGGATGCGCGAAGGGGTGCGGACCCTCGACCTTGCGCTGGGCCGTGTGTTGCTCGCCCTGATCCCGGCGATCGCGCTAATGCTGCTGAGCGGGGCGTTGATCGGACGTATCCTGCAACCGCTGCGGATGCTGGCGCGCGCCGCCGACAAGCTGGGACGGGGACAGGGCGGGCAGGGGGCGCCGCTGATCGTGCCGGAGCGGGGGCCGGGCGAAGTCCGTCACGTCACCCGCGCCTTCAACCGAATGCAGGCGCGTATCGGGCGCCTGATCGACGAACGGACGCGCGCGCTGGCGGCGGTCGGTCACGACCTGCGCACCCCACTCGCTCGCTTGCGCCTGCGCGCCGATGCGATCCATGACGACGAGGTGCGCGAGGCGATCGGGACCGATATCGAAGAGATGGAGGCGATGGTGGCCTCACTACTTGCTTTTCTGGGCGGAGACGGTGATGCCGAGCAGCCGGAGTTGACCGACCTTGCGATCCTGTGCGCCAACCTGGCCGACGATGCCGCCGATCACGGCCGCGACGTGCACTATGTCGGACCGGATCATTTCGACTGCCGCCTTCGCCGTTTCGGCGTAAAGCGGGCCCTGACCAATCTGGTCGAAAACGCGCTGCACTATGGCGAACATGCCGTCATCACGCTGCGCGCCGACCCTGGCGACGATGTGCGCATTCGCGTCGAAGATGATGGTCCGGGCATCCCCGAGGAATCGCTCGAACTGGTGCTGGAGCCATTTGTCCGCCTGGATATTGCGCGGCGGCGGGATACGGTCGGCTTTGGCCTGGGCCTGTCGATCGTGGCGCGGGTGGTGGCGACGGAGGGCGGTGAATTGACGCTCGCCAACCGTCCCGAGGGGGGGCTTTGCGCCGAAATTCGCCTTCCGCACTGCCGGACATGATTTGTCACGGTTACGCTGCACGACAGCAAAACTAGATGCGTATTACACTTGGTAGAGGTTGGCAGCGTCACTGCAATTCTGGGTGATCCGAGCAGCCTCGCCAATTTGTCGTTCGTCCATGGGCCCTAGGGGGCATGGGACGGGCAGCGTGTTTGGGCCACGAACTTGGGAGGTATCCGATGACGATGGAGTTCGACTTGACCGCACTGGAACTGCAGGGTGCCCTGCTGGTGCTGGCCGTGATTATCACTTTCGCCGCCATCGAGGGCTGGAAGGCCCGCTGACGCTCCCTACGCTTTTTTACGTTTCCACACGTTTCGTAAGGACTCCCCTGCCGCCCCCCTCCGGCATGAGTCCGACCGAAAAGGGGCAGGCGGCCCGCCTCAGCGCTGGGCCGTCTGCTCCATAACTTCCAACCGGCCCCGGATCGCCGCGATCAATTGCGTCGCCGAATAGGGCTTGGTCAGCAGCGCCGCGTCCAGCTTTGCGGCCTCCGGCGCCATGCCGCCATCCCCCGTTGCAAACACGATCGATAGCGTCGGACGCATCTGGCGCGCACGCCCAGCCAGTTCCACGCCCGATTCGCCCGGCAGGTTGAGGTCGGTCACCAGCACGTCGATCTGCGCGGTCTGAAGCGCGGTCATCGCTTCCTCGGCGGTCACCGCATGGACGACCACGAAGCCGGCGTCCTGCAACGTTTCCGCGGTGTTCGCGCGGATCAGGTCGTCGTCCTCGACCAGCAGGATGGTGCGGCCGTCATGCAGCGGCTGGCTGCGCGGTTCCTCGACCGGCTTTTCTTCGCGCGCGACCGGTGCGTTGCCCGTCGCCATTCGCCGCTGCCGTTGGTTGGCCAGCACATGGCGGAATTTCCGAGCAAGCGCCTCACGGGTATAGGGCTTGGATAACAGCTCCACGCCCTTGTCCAGGCGTCCGCCATGCACGATCGAATTCTCGGTATAGCCCGAGGTGAACAGCACCGCGATGTCGGGCAACCGCTCGCGGGCCTTGCGGGCCAGCTCGGGGCTTTTCAGCGTGCCGGGCATGACGACGTCGGTGAACAGCATGTCGATCGGAATGCCGCTCTCGATGACGTTGAGCGCACTTTGCGCATCGACTGCCTTGAGCACCCGGTAGCCCAGGTCGGACAGCAGCTCGACTACCGTCGCGCGAACCTCGGCATCGTCCTCGACCACCAGGACCGTCTCGGTGCCGCCGGTGACCGGTCCGGTATCGACCGACACCTCGACATCCTCGGCCTCCATGGCGCGGGGCAGATACAGCTTGATCGTGGTGCCGTGGCCGACCTCGGAATAGATCTTCACATGGCCACCCGACTGCTTGACGAAGCCGTACACCATCGACAGGCCCAGGCCCGATCCCTTGCCCTCGCCCTTGGTCGAGAAAAACGGTTCGAAGACCTTCTGGATGATGTCGTCGGACATGCCGCTGCCGGTGTCGGACACCGCGAGCATGACATATTGGCCGGGCGTCACCTCGTCATGGGTGCGCGCATAATCGTCGTCGAGATGCGCATTGCCCAGCTCGATGGTCAGCTTGCCCTGACCCTCCATCGCGTCGCGGGCATTGATCGCCAGGTTCAGCAGCGCATTTTCGATCTGCGCGGGATCGATGAAGGTGTTCCAAAGCCCGCCGCCGACGATCGTCTCGATCTCGACCCCTTCGCCGATCGCCCGGCGCAGCATGTCGTCCATGCCCTGGACGAAGCGCGTGACGTTGACGACCTTGGGCTCCAGCGCCTGGCGTCGACCAAAGGCAAGCAGTTGTGCGGCGAGCTTGGACCCGCGCGAGACGCCCGCCATGGCATTGGCGACGCGCTGCTCCGCACGGCCATTGCCCGCAATATCCTTTGCCAGCAGTTGGAGATTGCCCGAGACCACCTGAAGCAGATTGTTGAAGTCGTGCGCAACGCCGCCGGTCAGCTTGCCGATCGTCTCCATCTTCTGCGACTGGGCGAGCTTCATCTCGGCCTGCCGCCGCTCGGCGATCTCCTCGATCACGCGGCTTTCCAGTGTCTCGTTCAACTGGCGTAGCTGCGCTTCCGCACGTTCACGATGCTGAACCTGGCGCGCCAGAATGCTGGCTTGGTCCCGCAGCGCCTGTTCGGCTGCACGCTGGTCAGTGATGTCCGTGTGGACGCCGACCCATTCGATCAGATCGCCGTCCGCCCCGATGATCGGAAGACCGCGAATGGCGAAGGTCCGCCACTGGCCGTCATGACGGCGCACACGGTGTTCATGGACGAACATATCCTTGGCGGCGACCGCTTCGTTCCAGGCGACGATGCTCGACGCGGCATCGTCCGGGTGGACCGCGCTGGCCCAGCCGAAGTCCTGATATTGCTCGGGCGTCTGACCCGTGATCGCGGCCCAGCCAGGCTGCTCACCGATCATGCGGCCATCGGCACTGTTGGTCCAAAGCACGCCGTGCACCGCGTCCATCGCGGCGCGGAACCGCCGGTTGCTCCGTTCAAGCGCCTCGGAATGGCGCATGCGGTCCTCGACGTCCAGCACTAGGATATGAAAGCCCAGCACCACGCCGTCAGGGTCACGCCGGGGGAGGTAGCGGGCCTCGGCGCGACGCTGTGTGCCGTCACGGTGGTGCATTCGCACGTCCGCCACCACCGTCTCGCCCGCCAGCGCGCGTTCGATCAGCGGCTTGCGCTCGGCATAGTCCTTGCTGGTCAGCACATCGCTGATCCGCTGGCCCAGCATCGCGTCCGGCTCGATGCCCAGGAAATCGCGGTAATAGTTGTTGGCGAAGCGATAGCGCTCGTCACGATCGACGAATGCGACCAGCACCGGCAGCGAGTCGGTGATGATCCGCAATTCCGCTTCGCTCTCGGCCAAGCGCCGCTCGGCCGCGACCCGGCCGGTATTCTCGACCACGGTGCACATCACGCCGCCGACATGGCCCCGCTCGCAATAGACGGGCGTGTAATAGAGGTCGAAAACGACCTCTTCCTTCACGCCTGCGCGCGTCACCAACAGGGTCTGGTCGCGATAGGCAATGTCCTCGCCTTGGAAACCGCGATCCAGAATGTCGCGGTTCCAGTCCCAGATCTCGGGCCAGACCTGCGGCACCAGCCCGCCAAAGGCCATCGGATGGCGCGGGCCCGCGACGCTGCGATAGGCGTCGTTATAGATCATCACATGATCCGCCCCCCACATCAGGACCTTGGCGATCGGCGAATGGACGATATTGACCACGGTCGTGCGCAGGACACTCGGCCAGTCGTTGATCGGCCCCAGCGGAGTGGTCGCCCAGTCGCGCTCGCGCAGCAGCTGCCCGCACTCTCCGCCGCCAACCAGCCAGACGGCGGGGTCCGCGAACGGGCCATCGGCACGCATGCGTTCGATGGCGGCGATCAGCAGCGCCTGCTCATCGGAGAAATCGCCCGCGTCCACCGCCTGGGCAATATAGCGTTCGAGCTGCGGCGGAAGCGAAAGCGTTCGCGACAGGGGAGTAGTCATAGGCAGACGCATGAGAAAGCTGCACCATCAAGTCAATCGGCGAATAACGGCAAACGTGTGCCTTTCCACCGGTTTGCCCTATGCCGTTGTTCCTGAGCGACCGGTCAAGGGCTGTGGGTGATGCGGCTCCAGGATCAGCGTCGAACCCTCGACCCGCCAGCTTTTCAGGCGCGACAGGAAATTCATTCCAAGCACGTCGGTCCCGCCAAAGGCCGAAGAGACGACGACCGGCACATCATCGGCGCGGATCGTGCCGATACGCAAGGAGTCGATCTTGGCCGTTTCAGCCCGGATCATGCCGTTGGCGGTATTCAGGATGACGGGAAACGCCGGTGTCGAAGGGCGCAGTCCGACGGCGTGCGCGGTGTCGGTCGACAAGGCGGTCAGCGTCGCGCCGCTATCGACCAGCATCCGACGCGTCACGTCGCCGATCGTCACGCGTGCCCAGAAATGCCCATCGGGCGCCATGCGGATACGGACGGTGTCGCCAATGACGTTCTGATCCTGAAGGTTCAGCACTTGAAGGGCTCGCTGAATATAGGGATCGAACTGCTGGCGTTGTTGCAGGACGACCAGCAGCAAGCCACCCAGGATAAGCCAGCTCACCAGGTTGAGCGCAACCCGTAGGATCGGCACGCGCCGCGCCAGCACCAGCGCCAGAATGACCGCAACGGCAACGATGGCGACGGGCATCGAAATGCCCAGATCGGGTATCATGAAACGCATTTCCTTCCGCGACTCGATATGGGTCGCGTGAAGGGGCAATCATAGGGGCGTTCAGCTGTACGATCGCTGACCGTGCCCCTTTGGATCAGGCCTGTTCGGGCAGGCCGACTTCATCTGCGCTGAACCGACGACCGCCATACCAGCGTCGAAAGCTGCCATCGGGTTGGCGAAAATAACGGGTGCCGTCGTAAAGTACGGGCGATCCCAGTGACCGGTATGCGGCCCAGACTCCGTAAAGCATGGCAATCACCGCCAGGACTTTGATCCACTCCATCGACTCGCCCTTTTGTTATTATTCGTCGGAGGCTCGCTACAAAACGGAGGAAGAGCAAGAAAAATAGTTGCTGCGGCGCGAAGTGGAAATGCAATTAATTGTGCTGCGATGCAGCGAGACTGTTTGAAACCGGGCGGCTCAACCACGGTGAGTCCTGCATACAGAAACGGCGCGGTCGGTCCGTCGCCTTGGTGATGCCAATCCTGGGTCCGGTGACGATCGGCGCATGGCGTTCGGGCGTGATCAAACGGAATGGCGGGGCATTCAGTTGCGCGCCGTCCAGCGCCAGATCAATGGCCAGCGCCGCACAGAGGCGTCCAGGCCCGGCACAAAGCTGTCGCAAGGGCCGGTCGATGCCGCGCCGTTCCTGCATTCGGGGTAAACCATGCCTGGGCTCGATCGCTCGGATCAGGACCGCGCTGCCCGGCGATCCGCACACGATGTTGAGGCAATGGTGCAGTCCGTAGATACGATAAACATAGGCATGGCCGACCGCACCGAACATGGCGGCGTTGCGCGCCGAGACTCCGGCAAAGCTGTGCGAGGCGGGGTCGGCGACATCATACGCCTCGGTCTCGACGATCGTCCCACCCACGCCATCGACGGTCAGGTCGACCCCGATCAGGGCACGCGCCGCTTCCTCCACATCCTGGGCGTAAAAGGCGGGAGGAAGCGGCGGCATCGCGCGATCTTACGCTTCGTTCTTCGTGATCTCGAACCAGATGGGCACCGTGCCATCCATTTCGGCCAAGTACACGGGACCCGTGCAGGTTTCGACGGCCGTATCACGCCAGTCGATAGTCCCATCCGCTTCCACCAGTGGCATCAGCCTCAAACCGAAGATACAGGTCAGGATATGGTCAGCGTTCCGGCGCTCGAAAGCGATCACCCGGTCACGGCCATGACCCGTGACGGTCAGCGGCGTATAGGTCCCCTTTAGAAATATTTCAGGATTGTCACGGCGCAGGGCCAGCAGGTCGGCGATCAGCGTCTGCTTCGGACAATCGGCGGCAGCCAGCGCTGCTTCGCGTGCGGCATAGTCGACCGGGCGACGATTGTCGGGATCCACCAGGCTGAGATCGGGGAACTCGGTGCCCTGGTAACAATCGGGAACACCGGGGACCGTGTACCGCAGCGCCACCTGTGCCAGCGAATTGGGCATGGCGGCGGGCGCGATCTGGTCGAGAAGCGCCGAGACACCGTCGCGGAAGGGCGATCCCGCCGCTTCGTCGATCAGCGTCTTGGCAAGCGCATTGCAGCGGGCTTCGTATTCGGTGTCCGGGTCTTCCCAGGACGAGCGCAACTTGGCCTCGCGCAGGGATTTTTCCTGCCAGCCTGCGATACGCTCGGCAAATCCATCACGTTCGTCGTCGTCTGGCCAGGCACCGAACAGCGTCTGGACCAGCATATACCAGTCGGCAGGATCGACGCCTTCGGCCAGGTCGACCGTCTGGCTCCACCATGCTTCGACCTGCTGGCGCCAGAGGTCGGGCATCGCACTGACCACCGCCAGCCGGGCGCGCACATCCTCGCCACGCTTATGGTCGTGGGTCGCAGTGGTCAGCATCGCGTGCGGGAAGCGTGCCGCGCGGTCCTTCATGCGTTCATGGAAAGTAGCGATGGACAGGCTCATCCGGCCCGCATCGAAACCGACATCGTTGCGCGAAAGCAGGACAGCGTGGCGGTAGAAGGCGGTGTCCTCGACCGCCTTGGCCGCGATCGGCGCGGACAGTTGCTGAAAGCGTCGCACCGCCTCTGCCAGCAAGGCCCGATCGCCGGGGCCTTCCCCGGCAAGCCATGCGAGGATCTGGTCCACGACGAACCCCTCGCCGGGGGGAAGCAGCGGCTCGACCCGTTCGCGGGCCTGCGTCCGAATGGCGGCGTCGCTCGGCGGCGCATCGGGGCCGTAGGTGCGATAGACCGGAAAGACGCATAGCAGCCGCTCGATCGCACGGCGAAGCATCGCCTTGGTCAGCGATCCCCGAAGGAGGGCGGCCGAAGCGGTGAGTTCGGCAAAGGCATCGATGCACTGATCCAATTGGCCCGCGAATTGCCAGGCCAGCAGATCCTGCCGCGCCTGCAGCTCCTCGGGTGCGAAATGCGATGAGCGACCGCTCATTTGCGCCCAGAGTTCGGCGAGTGGCCGGGTGCCCTCCGGTGCATGGAGCAGGGCCGACACCTCCTCCATGAAGTCATAGCCACTGGTGCCGTCGACACCCCAATCGTCGCCCATCGGCTCGTCGGCACCCAGGATCTTCTCGACCACGATATAGGCACGCTGGCCATCGGCGCGGGGGATCGCGTCGAACCGCTCGCGCAGTTTTCGGCAATAGTGGATCGGATCGGTCAGGCCGTCGACATGGTCGATCCGCACCCCGTCGATCAGCCCTTCGCTGTAGAGCCGGAAATAAAGTGCGTGTGTTTCCTCGAAGACCTGATCGTCTTCGACCCGCAGGCCCGCCAGGTCGTTGATCGTGAAGAAACGACGCCAGTTGAGTTCGTCGTTCGACACCCGCCACGAGGCGAGCCGATAATGCTGACGGTCGAGCAGGTCGCCCAGCGCCGTCTCCTCGGCCCCGTCCTGGTCCTCGTCGCGCAGCGGCAGCCGATGCTCGCCATATGCCACGATCTCTGCGCGACCATCGCGCCGCTCGACCGCGATCTGCCCGTCGTCAAGTACCTTGCGCAAGGGATCGCCCAGGATCGGCAGGACCAGCTTGTGCGACCAGTCGATGTCGAAGAAGCGGGCATAGGCACTCGCCTGGCCATGACGAAGCACGTCGTTCCACCAGGCATTGCCGCCGCCCGCCACGCCCATATGGTTCGGCACGATGTCGATGATGACACCCATGCCGCTTGCTCGCGCCGCCTTGGCCAGCGATCGGAACGCGTCCTCGCCGCCCAGTTCGGGGTTGATGCGGGTCGGGTCGATCACGTCGTAACCATGCATCGACCCGGCCGCTGCCGTGGTGATGGGCGAGGCGTAGATGTGGCTGATCCCCAGCCGGTCGAGATAGGGGATTAGCGCTTCCCCCTTGGCGAAGGGAAAATCCTTGTGGAACTGCAGGCGATAGGTGGCGCGCGGCGTCATGAACGGCGTCCTTCGAATGGGATCAACGGGCGTTGAGCAGGGCGACGCGGGAGCCGACGGCTTCCGACGTCAGGGCGTTAGCCAGCGTGTCGGGCAAACGGCGCTGCCAGTTCGGATGCTCGTCGATCGTGCCGGGCAAGTTGGGCTGTTCTTCCAGCCCAAGCAGATCTTCCAGCGGCACGATGGCGAGCGGGCAGGGGGTGCGGGCGACCGCCGCGACGGCGGCGTCGACCACGGCGGCGGGAGCGTCGGGCAGCGGCTCGTCGCCGCCGATCGTGTCCCAGAGTGCCGCCTTCTCCTCGTCGCGGTGCGCGAGGTCGTCCTGCTCGACCGACCGATCGGCAATGCGCGCCCGCCATTCGAGGTCGCGGCTTTTCCACCAGCCCGCAACGGTCGGAATGTCATGCGTCGCGGTCATCGCGATCGCCTGTTGGTCCCATTGCTCGGGAGCAGTGAACGCGCCTTGTTCGTCACGTTCGAAGGGGAGGACACGCATCCCGAGCATCCCGACCTGCGCCATCGTATCGCGAAACCCTGGGGGCACGGTGCCCAGATCCTCGCCGATGACGATCGCGCCGCGCCCGCCATTGGCGCGCTGCGCCTCGATCCGCAGGATGCGCAGCATGTCGGCAAAGGGCATGGACAGATACGCGCCCTGATCGGCGGCCGCGCCCTCGGGAATGACCCAGAGGCGGCATAGCCCGAGCGCATGGTCGATCCGAACGCCGCCTGCATGAGTGAACACGGCACGAAGCGTGTGGATGAACGGTTCGAACGCCTTTCGACGCAGGGCGAACGGGCACAGGGCGGTGATCCCCCAATTCTGCCCGTCCGGACCCAGCGGATCGGGCGGCGCGCCGATTGACAGGTTGGTCAGCAGCTCGTCGCGACGGCTCCAACCATCGGCTCCATCGGCGGCGACACCGATGGCGAGATCGGTGATCAGCCCTACCGCCATACCTGCCTGGCGTGCGGCCGTCGAAGCGTCGCCCAGTGCACGATCGGCCCACCACTGGGCGAAGGCGTAGAAGGTGATCGCGTCACGGTGTTCTTCGGCAAAGCGTTCGACCGCCGCTCCGGTTGGATCGTGGAAATCGGAAGGCCAATCGCGCCAGCCCTTCGCCCGGTCCCGCGCATGGAAATGGGCGTGGATCGCGTCGAAGCGGGCCTGCGCTTCCAGTGGAGCACCCTGATCGCGCCGCCAGGCCGCAAAGGCGACGCGGTCCGCGTCCGTCAGGCGGTCATAGACCAGGCGAAGATCGCGCAAGCGGTCCGGCGCGGCGCTGGGCCAGTCGATCAGCGTGGGGCCGTCGACAACCGGCTCACCGGCGGGGGCCAACCAGATGTTGCGGAACAGTCGGCTTGACGGCGCATAGGGACTGAACCGCGCACCGTCGGCGGGGAACAGGGCGTGGACCGGGCTGATCGCGAGGGCTGTCGCTCCTGCCTCCGCAAGCATACGCGCCGCCAGAGCCAAGCTGGCGAAATCACCGTAATCGCCGCCGCCTTCGCGCAATGATGGGATCTGGACCGCACTGCCCCAATGGAGGCCGGCAGGCGAGGCGGGGCAGTGGCGCGGCGCCACCGCGACCGTGATGGTTCGGTCACCCTGCTCAAGCCGGTGATACCCACATGCCGCCAGTCCCGGAAGCACTCCCGAACGGACCGTGATCGACTGGATGTCACCGCCCTCCGGCGTCAGCCGCGCAGGTCCGTCGCGCCACCCGTCCGGCAGGCTAATCCCTTCACCCTGTTCACCGGAGACGAAGGTGACTTCGCCGCTGTCGGTGTCGAGCCGATCCAGGATCGCGGTCAGCGCATCGTCGGACACGCATTGGGCCTGTCCCTTGGCATCTTGCCATTCGCGGGCCAGGCCCGCCGCCTCGGCACGGGGGTGGAGATCGCTCACGACGTCATCCACGCGGCGAAGCGATCGCCTTCGCGATAGAGCATCGTGCCTTCCTCCTGATCGAACGGCTCCGGCTGCTCGCCAAGGTCGATGAGGATGGTCAGCATCGCGCCGTCCGCCATGCGCCAGCGAGCCTTGACCCGCGCGTCGCCGCTCGCCTCAGCCGACACGCCGACCGTGCCCTTCAATCGGGGGGCGATATGCACCTGCCGGAGTGTCAGCAATTCGCGGTACAGTGCCCGCCATTCCCCCGCCGCCGGTCCGGGCTCAGGGATCGAAGCATCGAACGTGCTGCGGGCATTGGGATCCGGAATGCGCTGTCGCGCTTCCTCGTCGGCAAAGGCGTCGAACTTGGCGAATTCACGGCGGCGGCCTTCGCGGACCGCGTCGGCCAGCTCGTCGTGGAAATCGGTGAAGAACAGGAACGGGCTCTCGCTGCCCTCGTCCTCGCCCATGAACAGCAGCGGGATTTGCGGACCGAGCAGCAGCAGGGCGGTCGCGGCGCGCAGCCGTTCGCGGTCGGTCAACTTGATCAGCCGCTCGCCCATCGCGCGGTTGCCGACTTGGTCATGGTTCTGAAGAAAGGCGACGAACGCGGTGCTGGGCAGGTCGCCTGAGGGCTTGCCCCGCGGCTTGCCGTCGTGATTGGGCGATCCCTCGCCCTGATAGATGAAGCCTTCCTTCAGGCAACGCGCGAGCCGTTCCGCCGGACGGTCGGCAAAGTCGCCATAATAGGCGCTCGTCTCGCCGGTCAGCAGGACGTGCAGGACATTGTGGAAATCGTCGTTCCACTGCGCGTCATAGCATCCGGCGCGCAGGCGCTCGGCATCGTTCTTCTCGTTTTCGAGGACGAGGTGCACCGCCCGCTCGGGCAAGGCGGCGCGAATTTCGCTCGCCATTCGGTCGAGAAAATCGTCATTGGCGATGGCGTGGACTGCATCGAAACGCAGCCCGTCGATGCGATAGTCTCGCAGCCACATCAGCGCATTGTCGACAAAGAAGCGGTGGACCGGATCGGCATCGACCGCCACGGCACCACCCCAAGGCGTATCGACCTCCGGATGGAAGAAGGCGCCGGCGTAGGCGTTCAGGTAATTTCCGTCGGGCCCGAAGTGATTGTACACCACATCAAGGAACACCGAGAGGCCCAGGCCATGCGCGGTGTCGACCAACGTCTTCAATTCGGCGGGCGAACCATAAGGCTCGGCCACGGCATAGGGCAGGACGCCGTCATACCCCCAGTTGCGCTTGCCGCCAAAGGCGTTGACGGGCATCAGCTCGATCGCGGTGATGCCCGAGGCCGCGATGGCTGGAAGCCGCTGTCGAATGCCCTCGAAGCCGCCCAGCGTCCCGGCATGCAGCTCCAGGATGACCATGTCCTCCCATGGCCGCCCACGCCATTCGGTCGCGCTCCAGGCGAACGCCGGATCGACCACGACGCTCCAGCCATGAACCCCGCCCGATTGCAGCCGTGACGCCGGATCTGGCACCGCCAGATCCGCGTCCAGCCGAAACCGGTAGCGGGTCCCGGCGGCGGCAGGGGCCGAGGCGGTGAACCAGCCATCATCGGTGCGCGTCATGGGGACCGAGGGCGCGCCGTCGATCTCCAGCACGACCGCGGCCCGGTCCGGCGCCCACAGGCGGAAGCGGGTGTCGGCGCCGTCGCGCCACTCGGGGCCCCAGTGCGTCATGCCTCGACCACGTCTTGCCAGGTCAGCAGGACCGCGCTCTGTGGTCCGACCTCATAGGTGTCGCCGATCTCGATCTCTCCCTGCTCGGGCTTGGCGCTATCTATCAGGACGGTGCGCGCGGCATGGGGCGGGGGCAGGGTGAAGGTGATCGGATCGGCCGAGGCGTTGAGCAGCAGCGATACCGCCTCCACCCGGCCATCCCCGGCCGCACTCGCCCTGCGCATCATCAGGGCGCGGCCTTCCGGGTTGTTCCAGTCGTCCGGGCTCAGCTGCTCGCCGCGTTCGTCCCACCATTCGATGTCGTTGATGCCGTGCCCCGGCGTATCCTGGCCGTAGAGGAAGTGGGGGGAGCGCAGGACCTGGAAACGGCGGCGCAGATCGGCCAGCCGCGCGGTATAGGCAATCATCGCCTCGCCTTCCTCCGACGCGGCGGCCTTCCAGTCGAGCCAGCTGATCTCGTTATCCTGGCAATAGGCGTTGTTGTTGCCCTTCTGCGTGCGGCCGAACTCGTCGCCCGCGACGATCATCGGCGTGCCGAGTGAGGCGAGCAAAGTGGTCATCATCGACCGCATTACCCTTCCGCGTGCCTCCTTGATGCTGGCATCGTCGGTCGGCCCTTCGGCACCCCAGTTGCGCGAATAGTTTTCGGAATGGCCGTCGCGATTGTCTTCCTTGTTCGCGTCGTTGTGGCGCTGTTCGTACATGACCGTGTCGGCCAGCGTGTAGCCGTCATGCGCGGCCAGCATGTTGAGGCTGGCCCAGGGTCGCCGTGCGCGCCGGTCGAACAGATCGGCCGAGCCCGACAGTCGCGCCGCCAGCTCACCGCGCTGGCCCGGATCGCCGCGCCAATATTTGCGCACGGTGTCGCGATACTTGTCGTTCCACTCGGAAAAGCCCGGCGGGAAATTGCCAAGCTGATATCCGCCCGGCCCCACGTCCCACGGCTCGGTCAGCAGCTTTAGGCGGCCCAGCACCGGGTCCTGGCGCAGCACGTCGAAGAACGCCGAGCCGGGATCGAAGCCATCCGCCTCTCGCCCCAGCGTCAGGCCCAGGTCGAAGCGGAAGCCGTCGATACCGAAGCTGGTCGCCCAGTAGCGGAGCGAGTCCGCCACCATCTGGATCACCCGCGCCTTGGACAGGTTCAGCGTGTTGCCGGTGCCGGTGTCGTTGATCGTATAGCGCGGCTGATCCTGGACCAGCCGGTAATAGCTGGCATTGTCCAGTCCGCGCCACGACAGCGTCGGGCCCTTTTCGGACCCTTCGCAGGTGTGGTTGTAGACGACGTCGAGGATGACCTCGATCCCCGCCTTGTGCAGCTTGTGCACCGCGCGACGCAACTCGTCCTGCGTGTCGGTCGCGAAATAGGCCTGTTCGGGCGCGAAGAAGCCGAGGGTGTTGTACCCCCAGTAATTGCGCAGGCCCTTTTCCTGCAAGAACCGGTCCTGGGTAAAGCTGTGGATCGGGAGTAGTTCGATCGCGGTGACACCGATCCGCTTCAAATGCTTGATGACCGCCGGATGGCCGAGGCCCGCATAGGTGCCACGCTCGCGTGGGGGCACCAGCTCCATCAGCTTGGTCAGGCCTTTGACGTGCGCTTCGTAGATGACCGTGTCGGACCAGGGGGTGTTGGGCTTCACGTCGCGCGACCAGTCGAAATGGTCGTCGACCACCACCGCCTTGGGCATGGCGGCGGCGCTGTCACGCTTGTCGAAGCTCAGATCCTCCTTCTTCGAGCGGATCTGATAGCCGTGCAGGGCATCGGTCCACTTGATCTCTCCGTGCAGCTTGCGGGCATAGGGGTCGAGCAGCAGCTTGTTGGGGTTGAAGCGATGCCCGGCCTCGGGCTCATAACGCCCATGCGCGCGGTAGCCGTAGAGGAGCCCCGGCCCGACATCGGGCAGATAGCCGTGCCATACCTCGTCGGTGCACTCGGGCAGGGTATAACGCCTCAACTCACGCTTGCCCTGCGGATCGAAGAGACACAGTTCGATGCGGTCGGCATTGGCGGAAAAGACCGCGAAGTTGACGCCTTCGCCGTCGAAGCTGGCGCCGAGAGGATAGGCGGAGCCTGGCAGTATCTGGTCGGGCAATTCGGTCAAGAAATCTCTCCGGCAAAAGTCGGGTGACTATGCGATGGGTCGGTGCAGCAATGATGAGGGGGTTCGCCGACCCCGAGCGGGGTCAGGCAGGCTTGGCAGTGCGGGGTTTGCGCGGTTTCGATTTGGTCGCGCCTATGCTTCCTCCGTCATTCTTGGACGCAGGAGCAGCCTTTTTTTCAGGTGGCGTCACGGGAGCGGCGGCTTCGGGTTTTTCGCCCTGGGATTCGTTACCCTCGGGCGTTGCCAGCTCGCGCTCGGCCATTTCCCAATGCTCGCGATCGCGGCCATGCGGTTCGCCTTCGGCCTGCCAGATGCCGTAAGCGCGCGCGCGAAGCTGTTCCTGCTTGTTATCCACCGTCGACTCCCTGACGTAACCTGATCTGCTACCGCCAGCGTAACGATCACGGGGAGGATTACGCTCCCCGAAAATCGCGCTGATGCCGATCAATTTCCGGTCGGTGACTTTGCTTTCACTTGTTCGGGCGGGGTCACCGCCGACAGCGTCTGGCGCTGGCTCTCCGGATCGATCCGTCGGGTGCGGGTGAACGGCGGCAGTTCGACACGACCACCGGTTTCCAGCGCCTTGACGATGCCCTCGATCACACGAAGGTCGGACAGGCCTTCCTCGGCGTCCGGCTCGGGATCGCGATCGTTCAGGATGCAGTCCGAGAAGTAGCGCATCTCGCCGCCAAACTGGTCGGTATGCTTGAACGTCTCGTGGCTCTGCTTGTCGCCGATCGTGACGTTGTGTTCGATCCCCGACTGGAAGCCGTAGGCCGGGCTCATATGGATCGAACCCTTCATGCCCGCGACGATCAGGCTGTCGATATTGTTCATGACATAGCTGACCGTGAAGCTTGCCAGCTTGTCGCCCGGCATCCGCAGGACGACCGCAAACGTGTCGTCCAGATCGCCAAGGCCCGCACTGGGCTGGCGGGTGGCAACGGCGCTCTCGATCGCGACCGGCTCCGCCCCGAACAGATAGCGAATGGCATTGATGGGATAGGGCGCCATGTCGAACAGCGGCCCGGCTTCCAAGCCGTGCTTGGCACGGTGGTTGTCGGGATCGAGCTTCTGCCCGAAACACGAGGTAAAGCCGACCAGCTCGCCCAATTCGCCATTGCGGATCTTCTCGATCGCGTCGAGCGTACCCGGCTCGAAGTGCAGGCGATAGGCGGTCATCAGCTTGGCCGATGAACGACGCTCGGCATCCTGGATCGCACGTGCTTTCTCGCTCGAAATTTCCAGCGGTTTCTCGCACAGCACGTGAATACCCGCCTCCAGCGCGGGGATGGCGAATTCGGCATGACGCCAGTTGGGCGTACCGAGATAGATCGCGTCGCAAACCCCGGCGGTCAGCAGCTTGTCGAACTCATCATAGGAATAGACATGCTCGACGCCGTATTTCTTTGCCAGCGCCTGGCCTTTTTCCGCGTCACCGGTGACGATCGCGGTCAGTTCGGAATTGCCGGTATGCTTGATGCCGGGCAGCATCGCCGACTGGGTGATGTCGCCCGCGCCCACGACGGCGTAGCGAACCTTCTTCGTGCCGAAACCAAATGCCGATGCCAGGCTCATGGTGATGCTCCCAAATGACGTAACGGATGCTGCAACGCGCCAATCTGAGGAAGGTCCCACGGAGACTTAATGGTTCTGGCGAGTTTTCAGCCGCCTAACCTGGATTATTCCCCGTTCATCGGAGCCCGCGCCATCGTGACCCTTCCCGATCAGCATGCCGATCCCCTGCGCGACGCGGACGGGTTCCTAGACCTGGAAAACTATGCCGCGCTGGGCGACGGGCGTAGCGTCGCGCTGAGCGGCGCGGACGGCGCGATCGACTGGTGGTGCGTGCCCAACATGGATTCCGCGCCCTTGTTCGACCGTCTGCTGGACGGCGAGCGCGGCGGGACCTTTTCGATCACGCCGGTCGAACCCTTCACTGTCGAGCGGCGCTATCGCAAGCATAGCAATGTGCTGGAGACGATCTTCACCACGGCAAGCGGCCGGGCCAAGCTGGTCGAATCGCTCAACAGCGGGCCTGCGGGGCGGCTGCCCTGGGCGGAGCTGGCACGCCGGGTCGAGGGGCTGGACGGGTTCGTCCGCTTCGCCATCACGCTGCGGTTCAGCCGCCGGGCCGACACGGTCAGCCCGTATTTCGCGCCTGCGGGCGGCCACAATGTATTCCATGTCGACCGGGTGCTGGGCATCTTCCGCCACTGCGCGCATGTCACGATCGACCAGTGTGAAGACGGGCTGGTGACCGGCACTGCGTCCGTTGGCCCGGGCGACCGGGCGCGAATCGCGATCATCGCGGGCGAGGATGAACCGCTGGTCTGTCAGGATATCGAGCAGATCGACGCCCGCATCGACCTGTCCGATTTCGAATGGCGCGAATGGGCGGCCGGACTGAAGGTGCCGGAGGTGCACAAGGACAGGATCCTGCGCAGTGCCTTGGCGCTCAAGCTGCTGCTTTACTCCCCCACCGGCGCGATCACGGCGGCGGCCACCACCTCGCTGCCCGAGGGCATCGGGGGCGAGAAGAATTATGACTATCGTTATGCCTGGGTTCGCGACGCGGGATACACGATCAAGGCGTTCCTGCGCATCGGCGCCCATGCCGAGGCCAAGGCCGCCTTTACCTGGCTACTCAAGCGACTGGGGGAGGGCGATCCGCAAGTCTGCTATACGTTGGACGGCGCGCCCGTTCCCGAAGAGCGGGAGATCGCGGTCAGCGGCTATCGCCATTCCAAGCCGGTCCGCGTCGGCAATCTGGCAGGCGGCCAGCATCAACACGGCATCTATGGCGACATCTTCGAGACGGCGAGCCGCTTCGTGGCATGTGGCAACTTCCTGGATACCTCTAGCGCCGAGACGCTATCGCATCTGGCCGATGCGTGTGCCGATCGCTGGCGGTTGCCCGATGCGGGCATCTGGGAATTGCCCGAGGAACGGCATTATACCATGTCGAAGATCAGTTGCTGGCAGGCGCTGGCGCGCGCGGTCGAACTGGCGGATGATGGACAGATCCCGACCACCTGCCGCGATCGCTGGGCGCGCGAACGCGACCGGATCGAGGCGTGGATCGGCGAGCATTGCTGGTCGGAGAAGCGCGGCGCCTATCTGATGCACCCCGATAGCGATGCCTTGGACGCCAGCCTGGCGCTCGCAGTGCGGTTTCGTTTCGACGGGCAGGACCGGTTGGCGCGTACCCTCGACGCGCTGGACAAGGAACTGGGCAGCGGCGCATTCCACTATCGCTACTCGGGCGTCCATAAGGAGGAGGGGTGTTTCCTCGCCTGCACCTTCTGGATGATCGAGGCGCGTGCGATCCTAGGGCAGACCGAGGCGGCGCAGGCCGCGTTCGACAAGGCGACGGTCGCGCTGGATAGCCGGGGTGCCGGGCTCTATGCCGAGATGATCGATCCCCGCACCGGCCATTATCTGGGCAACATGCCACAGGGATTGACCCATCTGGCGGTAATCCAGGCGGCTGCAACCCTGGCGGGTGAGGAATTGTGACGGTGGCGGTCGGGCGCGTGACTTGCTAGCAGGGCCGCGATGACCGTCCTTCCTTCCGATCCGCGACTGGCTTTTCTGGAAGGCGGGGGCGAGGCCACCCGCCTAATCCTGGCGCGCGACTGGACGGGGCATCCGCTCGGAGCGCCGCAGGATTGGCCGGAGACGTTTCGCGTTGCCCTTAGCTTGGTCCTCAATTCCCCGGAATCGATGATCCTCGCCTGGGGCCCTGACCTCCACTTCTTCTTCAACGAGACCTATTTTCCACTGCTCGGCCCCCGTCTTCCCTGGGCGATGGGCGCGCGGTTCGACGAGGTCTGGGCCGATGCACTGGATCAGGCGCGGCCGATCATCGACGATGCGCTGGCCGGGCGGACGCAGCGTTTCGTCGATCTGCCCTGGAAACTCGATACGGACCGAGGGGAGGCGCATACCTTCTGGTCCTTTTCCTATTCGCGTGTCCTCGATGGGCAGGGGGATGTTGCCGGGCTCTTCATCTTCACCAACGAGACGACCGCGCGTGTGCATGCCGACGCGGCGCTGCGCGACAGCCAAGCGCAACTCTCCCACGCGCTCGAAGAGCTGCGCGCGCTCAACATCACGCTCGAGCAGCGGATTATCGAGCGGACCGCCGAGCGGGATCGGATGTGGGATGTCTCGCCCGATCTGCTGACCGTCATCGATGCCGAGGGCGTGATCCATAGGTCCAACCCGGCGTGGCGGACGTTGCTGGGCTATGACGCTTCCGCGTTGATCGGTCGTTCGATCATGGATTTCGTCCATGACGATCACCGGGACGACGCCTGGGCAGCACTGCGGACCACGCTGGAAGGGGGCGCGTCGCGGATCGAGTTGCGGATGCGCCATGCCGAGGGGCACGACGAGTGGATCGCCTGGGTCGGCGCATCGAGCGCGTGCGAGGTGTTCGCGGTGGGCCGCCATATCACTCAGCAAAGGGCGGCCGAGGACGCGTTGCGCGCGACCGAGGAACAGCTTCGCCAGGCACAGAAATTGGAGGCCATCGGTCAACTGACCGGCAGCGTGGCGCACGACTTCAACAATCTATTGACCGTCATTCGCGGCTCCATCGACCTGCTCCGCCGTTCCGATTTCCCGCCGGAACGCCGCCAGCGCCAGATCGACGCGATCGCCGATGCCGCCGACCGCGCGGCAAATCTGACCGCGCAATTGCTCGCCTTTGCCCGCCGCCAACCGCTCACGCCCGAGATCGTCGATATCGGCGACAGCATCGTGATGCTGGCGGATATGATCATCACCTTGTGCGGCCCTGGTATCCGGCTCGACATCGACCTGCCCGAGATACCGTGCCGCGCCCATGTCGACCGTAGCCAACTCGACACCGCCATCGTCAACATGGCGGTCAATGCGCGTGACGCCATGGCCGGACAGGGACAACTGACCATCAAGATCCGGCCGGTCGATGGCCCGGGCGAGGCGCATCAGGTCCGGATCGCGATCACCGACACCGGTGAGGGCATCCCGCCCGAGCGGCTGGAACAGATTTTCGAGCCCTTCTTTACGACCAAGCGTTTGGGGGCGGGTACCGGCCTTGGCCTCAGCCAGGTCTTCGGCTTTGCCCGGCAATCGGGCGGCGACGTCCACGTGGTCAGCGCACTGGGGGAGGGCGCCACTTTCACGCTTGTCCTGCCTCGCGTCGATGGCGAACCGCTGCGCGATACACGTTCAAATTGCATGGCGGGTCGACCACTGACCGATCGTTGCGTGCTCGTGGTCGAGGATAATATCGAGGTGGGTCAGTTCGCGGTCGAGGCGTTGCAGACGCTCGGTTGTCGGACGGTGATCGCAACAAACGCTGCCGCTGCTCTGGAGGAATTGAAGGCGGGAGCGGAACGGTTCGACCTGGTGTTTTCGGATGTCATGATGCCCGGCCAGTCGGGCATCGAATTTGCCGACGATATCACCTCGCTCTATCCCGAACTGCGTATCCTGCTGACCAGCGGCTATAGCCAAGTCATCGCTGACGAGGGCAGTCACGGCTTCGCCCTGCTGCGCAAGCCCTACACCCTGGCCGAGCTCGCGCAGCAGATGGATCGCCTGTTCGACGGTTGATCGCCGCCGGGTCGGTCAGTCGAGATCGTTCTCGCTGACCACGACCAGCGCCTGGGCCATGTCACGGCCTAGCGCGGTCTGCGCGGCTTCCAATATGTCATCGGAATAACGCTCGAACAACTCGACGGCGTCGCCTTCCGGCACATCGCCGCTCAATGCCTCGAGCAGATCATACTGAACCGCGAACTGATATTCCTCGCCGTCCAGCTCCCCGACGAATTCGACCTGCCGGTCGGATACATTGTCCTCGACCGTGCCCTTGATGACTGTCAGCGCTTCGTCCGCCATGGCGTTCCTTTCTGATACCGGGTCGGGGACGCCGGAAACGCGCCAGGGTTCCATGGCATCATCTTATTTGACGCGCCGCCAGCGCTGCTCACGGCATCCCAACCGGCCCAAAAGGCATCCTTCGCCGATCAAAGTCCGTGCGTCGATCTGGGTAATCGTGCCTTCCACCTCGCGTCCGATATCGGGAATGAAGACAGTACCTGCCCAGCGGCCGGGTTCCTCCTCCTCGAAATCGGTGAACAGTTGCGTGCCGACCAGGCGGGGCGAGCCGCCGCGCTCGGCATCGGCCTTGGCCTGCTCGCTGGCCCAGGTGACCGTCCCGCACATCAGTTGCGCATCGCGACCGCGACCACAGGGTGCGAAGCGAACCTGCACCGTATTCGACGGATTGGCCCAGGTTCCTGCCGGGACCCGCGCGTCCGCACTGGCGGCAAACAGCCCACCGCCGAGCATCGCGATCATCAGCGCCGCGCTGCGCCTGTTGCCTTTCGTCATATCGCCTCCTGCCGCGGCCTATACCGGGTTGAGATGAATGTAGGATGGCATGGCCCAAAGCCAAACGGCCGACGGGTCTCCCCGCCGGCCGTTTCATTTCGTCATCACGATAGCTGTATCAGGCAGCGCGCTTGGCGAGTTCCTTGTTGATGCCGAGCGCGGCCAGCGTCGCGACCGCACCCGACAGCAGATAGACGCCGACCGACAGCAGCCCGAAATTGCTGGACAGCAACAGCGCCGCGAGAGGGGCGAAGCCCGCACCGAGCAGCCAGGCCAGATCCGACGTGATCGCCGCGCCGGTGTAGCGACGCATCGGCGAGAAGCCCGCATTGATGATGCCCGACGACTGGCCGAAGCCCAGGCCGAGCAACAGGAAGCCGAGCACGATATAGATCGTCTCGCCGGTGCCGCCCTGGCTCAGAAGCTGCGGCGCGAACCCGGCATAGGCGGCGATCGCAGCGGCCGAGGCGCCAAGTAGCGTGCGACGACCGACACGGTCGGCGATCTTGCCCGAGGCCAGGATCGCGAACACGCCGACGATGCTGCCGACGATCTCGATCATCATGAAGTCCTGCGGGCGCTCCCGGTTGAACAGCACGACCCAGGACAGCGGAAACACGGTGACGATGTGGAACATCGCAAAGCTGGCGAGCGGAGCGAACGCGCCCAGCAGCACGGTGCGACCTTCGGTGCGCATCGTCTCGCCGACCGGCGCGGGCTGAAGCTCGCGGGTCTCGAACAGGCGCTGGAATTCCGGTGTCGCCACGATGCGAAGACGGGCGAACAGCGCCACGACGTTGATCGCGAAGGCGACGAAGAACGGATAGCGCCAGCCCCAATCGAGGAAGTCGGCGGTGCTCAGCGTCGTCAGGAAGAAGGCGAACAGGCCGTTGGCAACGAGCAGGCCGAGCGGCGCACCCAACTGCGGGATCATTGCATACCAGCCGCGACGACGCTCCGGCGCGTTCAGCGACAAAAGCGAGGGCAAGCCGTCCCACGCGCCACCCAGGGCCAACCCCTGCATGATGCGGAAGATACCGAGCAGGACCGCAGCCGAGGTCCCGATCTGCTGATACCCGGGCAGGAAGGCGATCGCCATGGTCGACCCGCCGAGCAGGAACAGCGCGATGGTCAGCTTGACGCCGCGACCCAGGCTGCGATCGACCGCCATGAAGATGAAGGTGCCGATCGGACGCGCGATGAACGCCAGCGAGAACAGCGCGAAGGAATAGAGCGTGCCGGTCAGCGCGTCGACATAGGGGAAGATCAGCGAAGGGAACACCAGCACCGAGGCGATGGCGTAGACGAAGAAGTCGAAGAACTCCGACGTACGCCCGATGATGACGCCGATGGCGATATCGCCCGGCGCGACATGGTGCGGATCGCGGGCATTGATCAACCGCGCGTCCCGCTCAAGGGGCGTCGAGGTCGATGCGGTTAACTCTGCGCTCATCGGCTGCCAGTCCTGACTTCTTGCTTTTCCCATGCGGCGTTCCGGCTGCGGTGCAAAAAGACCGCGCAGGACCGCCATACTGCTGCGCCTATGCGCCTTTCGATCGGGCAGGGGGATTGGACAAACTGTCCAATGTGCGCAGGTGCAGCAAAGGCGTAGCGGCCCTGGCATATGTCTCATACGTCGAGCCTTGCGCGCCTGCGCCCTCTTCGCTGGGCCGCCTTGCCCCTCCTGGCCATGCTGGGGGGATGCGACGCGGTCGTGCTCAACCCTGCCGGCGATGTCGCCGTGCAGCAACGCGATCTGGTGCTCATCGCGACGGCCCTGATGCTGCTCATCATCATTCCGGTGATGGCGCTGACGGTGCTGTTCGCGTGGCGCTATCGCAAGAGCAATACCGAGGCCGAGTACGATCCCGAGTTCGACCACTCGACGATGCTCGAGCTGGTCATCTGGTCGGCTCCGCTGCTCATCATCATCTGCCTGGGTGCGGTCACCTGGACGAGCACCCATCTGCTCGATCCGTATCGCCCGATCGAACGCACCGCGCCGGGCCAGCCGGTCGCAGCCGGGATCAAGCCGCTCGAGGTGCAGGTCGTCGCGCTCGACTGGAAATGGCTGTTCATCTATCCCGAACAGGGCATCGCCACGGTCAACGAACTGGCTTTGCCGGTCGATCGCCCGGTCGAGTTCCGCCTGACCGGCACCTCGGTGATGAACGCCTTCTACATCCCGGCGATGGCGGGCATGATCTACACCATGCCCGGCATGGAGACGAAGCTGCACGCGGTCCTGAACCGCGAGGGCACGTTCAAGGGGCTGTCGTCGCACTATAGTGGTGCAGGCTTCTCGGGCATGCATTTCCCGGTCTACGCGCTCCAGTCGAACGGCTTCGACCAGTGGGTCGACACGGTGCGCAAGTCGCAGGCGGGCCAGGCCAAGGGCAAGGGCCAGCTCGACCGCGCAACCTTCCTGACCATCGAGAAGCCCAGCGAGTACGTGCCCGCCATGTACTTCAACGGGGTTCAGGGTGGCCTGTTCGACCGCGTCGTCAACCGCTGCGTCGCCGAGAACACGCCGTGCATGTCCGAGGTCATGATGCATGACCGCATGACCGGTGGCGGCGATCCGCACAAGATGAAGGTCGGCGAGGGCAATCCGCCCGTCAACAACACCGGCCCGATGCACGGCCAGCGGACCAAGGGCGCACTCGAAAAGTCGCCTGAGGAAATCGAAGTCTCGCCCCACAACAGCAAGGAACCGCTGCCCTCCAAGGGCAACCAGGAACCGGGTGAGATGAAGAACCGTCGCATGACCCTCCTTTCCATTCCGCAGACCCCCGGCCCGCAGACCTTTGGTCATGCCGGTGCGGGTCGCGGCTGAGGCACGCCATCATGGACAACATCATAAAGACCATCTTCGGACGGCTATCGATCGAGTCGCTCCCGATCCACGAACCCATCGTCGTCGGCACCTTCCTGGGTGTCGCGGTCGGCGGCCTCGCGGTGCTGGCGCTCATCACCAAGTTCAAGCTGTGGGGCTATCTCTGGAAGGAGTGGTTCACCACCGTCGATCACAAGCGCATCGGGATCATGTATATGATCCTCGGCATCGTGATGCTGCTGCGCGGCTTTGCCGACGCGCTGATGATGCGCGGGCAGCAGGCGATCGCCTTCGGCGATAACCAAGGTTTCCTGAACTCGCACCATTACGATCAGGTGTTCACCGCCCACGGCGTCATCATGATCTTTTTCGTGGCGATGCCGATCATCACCGGTTTGATGAACTATGTGGTGCCGCTCCAGATCGGCGCGCGCGACGTGTCCTTCCCGTATCTCAACAATTTGAGCTTCTGGATGACCGCGGGCGGCGTCGTGCTGGTCATGGCCTCGCTGTTCATCGGCGAGTTTGCGCGGACCGGCTGGCTGGCCTTCCCGCCTTTGTCGGAGCTTGATTTCAGTCCCGATGTCGGTGTCGACTATTATATCTGGGCGTTGCAGGTGGCCGGCGTCGGCACGACCCTGTCGGGCATCAACCTGATCGCGACCATCATCAAGATGCGCGCGCCGGGCATGACCATGATGAAGCTGCCGGTGTTCTGCTGGACCTCGCTGTGCGCGAACGTCCTGATCGTCGCCAGCTTCCCCGTGCTGACCGCAACCCTCGTCCTGCTGTCGCTCGACCGTTATGTCGGCACCAACTTCTTCACGAACAATCTCGGCGGCAACCCGATGATGTACGTGAACCTGATCTGGATCTGGGGCCACCCGGAGGTGTACATCCTGATCCTGCCGCTGTTCGGCGTGTTCTCGGAAGTCACCTCAACCTTCTCGGGCAAGCGGTTGTTCGGCTACACCTCGATGGTCTACGCCACGATCGTCATCACGATCCTGTCGTACCTGGTCTGGCTGCACCACTTCTTCACCATGGGCTCGGGCGCCAGCGTCAATTCGTTCTTCGGCATCACCACCATGGTGATCTCGATCCCGACGGGGGCGAAGATCTTCAACTGGTTGTTCACCATGTACAAGGGGCGCATCCGGTTCGAGCTGCCGATGATGTGGACCATCGCGTTCATGCTGACCTTCACGGTCGGCGGCATGACCGGCGTTCTGCTGGCCGTACCGCCCGCCGACTTCGTCCTGCACAACTCGCTGTTCCTGATCGCGCACTTCCACAACGTGATCATCGGTGGCGTGTTGTTCGGTGCCTTTGCCGCGATCAACTATTGGTGGCCCAAGGCCTTCGGGTTCAAGCTCAACCAGTTCTGGGGCAAGGTGTCGTTCTGGCTGTGGGTCGTCGGCTTCTGGGTCGCCTTCACGCCGCTCTACATCATGGGCCTGATGGGCGTGACGCGCCGCCTCCATCACTTCGACGATCCGTCGCTCCAGATCTACTTCGTCGTTGCGCTTCTTGGCGCTCTGATGATCGCGGGCGGCATCGGGGCCTTCCTGGTTCAGATCGGCGTGTCGATCTGGAAGAAGGAAGAGCTGCGCGACGTGACGGGCGATCCCTGGGACGGCCGAACGCTGGAATGGGCGACCTCGTCGCCGCCGCCGGACTATAACTTCGCGTTCACCCCCGTCATCCATGAGCTGGATGCCTGGTACGACATGAAGGACAAGAAGGCCCAAGCGCCGATCGACGGCTACCGTGCGATCCACATGCCCAGGAACACGGGCACCGGCGTCATCATCGCCGCCCTGTCGACCGCCTTCGGTTTCGGCATGATCTGGTACATGTGGTGGCTGGCAGCCATTGCGCTGATCGGTGTCGTCGTCGTCGCCATCTGGCACACGTTCAATTATGACCGCGACTATTACATTCCCGTCGAGGAAGTCGTGGCAACGGAAAGCGAGCGGCGTCGCCTGCTCGGGCAGGGAGCCTGATCCATGTCGACCGATGTTCTGAGCGCCGATCCGGCCAAGAACCCGACCTATTATCTGGTCGAGGACGAGGATCATCATCACGAATCCGGTGGCTCGACGGCCATCGGCTTCTGGATGTACCTGATGAGCGACTGCCTCATTTTCGCGATCCTGTTCGCCACCTATGGCGTGCTGGGCACGAGCTATGCGGGCGGGCCGACCCCGCGGGAGATTTTCGAACTCCCGCTGGTGGCGCTCAACACCTCGATGCTGTTGCTGTCGTCGATCACCTATGGCTTCGCCATGATCGCGATGGAGAAGAACCAGAAGTCGAACACGCTGATCTGGCTGGGCATCACCGGCCTGTTCGGTCTCGCCTTCCTGTCGATCGAGCTCTACGAATTCGCCAACCTCATCCATGAGGGTGCGGGTCCGCAGCGTTCGGCCTTCCTGTCGTCCTTCTTCACGCTGGTCGGCACGCACGGCCTGCACGTCACCTTCGGTTCGATCTGGCTGGTCACGCTGATGGTGCAGGTCGGCCGTTTCGGCCTGATCGCGGCGAACAAGCGGCGCCTGATGTGCCTGTCGATGTTCTGGCACTTCCTGGACGTCGTCTGGATCGGCGTCTTCACCTTTGTCTATCTGCTGGGAGTTCTCCGTTGAGCGCTCATACCCCCCATGGTCATGGCGACCACGGCCATGACGATCACGCACATGGCGACACTCACGGTCACGGCTCGCTAAAGGGCTACATGATCGGGTTTGTGCTGTCGGTGATCCTGACGGCCATCCCGTTCTGGGCGGTGATGACGGGCGCGCTGGGCGATACCCAGACGACGGCTTTGGTCATCATGGGCCTGGCCTTCGTCCAGATCGTCGTCCACATGATCTACTTCCTCCACATGAACACCAAGTCGGAGGGTGGTTGGACGATGATGGCGCTGGTCTTTACCGCCGTGCTGGTGGTGATTACGCTCAGCGGCTCGATCTGGGTCATGTATCACATGAACACCAACATGATGCCTGACATGGCCGCCCAGATGGGCGGTGGCATGTAATGACGGACGCTGGCGGAAGGGGCGGGCGGCAGGGTCGCTCGCCGCTGACGCTGGCGATCCTGACCGCGATGGGCGTGGCGCTGATCGCGGCCTTTGTCAGCCTCGGCGTCTGGCAGTTGCAGCGCCGGGCCTGGAAGCTGGACCTGATCGCGACCGTCGAGGCGCGATTGCACGCTCCGCCCGTCGCCGCTCCCCCGACCGTAAGCCAAGCCGATGCCTATCGCCGGGTCACGATCGCCGGTCGTTTTCGCAACGATCGCGAGACGTTCGTGCAGGCCGTGACCGAGCGCGGACCGGGCTTCTGGGTCCTGACGCCGCTGGTCGGGCCCGACTTCACCATCCTCGTCAATCGCGGCTTCGTGCCCTCCGACAAGCGCCAGGATCATAGCCGTCCGGACGCGCCGGTGCGCGTGATCGGCCTGATCCGCGTTAGCGAGCCGGGCGGCGCATTCCTGCGATCGAACGACCCGGTCACGGATCGCTGGTATTCGCGCGATGTCGCCGCGATTGCCAAAGCCAAGCGGCTGGGTTCGGTCGCCCCCTATTTCATAGACGCCGATGCGACGCCCAATCCCGGCGGTTATCCGGTCGGCGGCCTGACCGTCGTCGCCTTCCGCAACAGCCACTTATCCTACGCCCTGACCTGGTTTGCGCTCGCGATCCTTACGGTGGTTGGCATCGTCATCCTGTGGCGGCGGGGCCGCACATGAACTCGGGCGAGCCGCCCTTCCTTCCCTTCACGATGCGCCCGCGCGAGCCCGACGCAACGGCGGGCACGGCCAATATGCGCCAGCTCATCCATCTGCGCTGGATGGCGGTCGCGGGTCAGTTGTTCACGATCCTGTTCGTCAACCGCGTGATGGGGGTCCAGTTGCCCATTGCCGCGATGATGGGCGTGCTGGTGATGGCGGTCGCCATCAATCTGCTCAGCCATTTCCGGCTGCGATTCCATCGCATCACGAACACCGAACTGCTCTTCGCGCTGATGTTCGACGTTGGCACGCTGACGCTTCAGCTCTTCCTGGCGGGCGGCGCGACCAATCCGTTCATCTCGCTCTACCTGATCCAGGTGGTGCTGGGGGCGGTGCTGCTTGAAACCTGGTCGGCCTGGGCGCTGGCGGGGATTACCGGGCTGTGCTTCGGGCTGTTGTCGCTGCACCATCGGCCGCTGACCTTCCCGCCGTGGCTGTTCGGCGACATTGCCGGGCTGCACACGCTAGGCAACTGGCTGGGCTTCGCGCTGGTGGCCGGGCTGCTGATCCTGTTCGTGACCCGGATCAGCGACAATCTGCGCCGTAGCGCCGCGCGTCTGGCCGATCTGCGCCAGCAGGCGTCGGAAGAAGAGCATATCGTCCGCATGGGCCTGCTGGCCTCCGGCGCGGCGCACGAGCTGGGCACGCCGCTCGCCAGCCTGTCGGTGATCCTGAGCGACTGGCGGCGCGTGCCCAAGCTGCGCGACGATGCCGAACTGATGGGCGAGATCGCCGAAATGCAGGCCGAGGTGCAGCGCTGCAAGGCGATCGTCACGCGTATCCTGCAATCGGCTGGTGAACCGCGTGGTGAGGCGGCGGAGCTGTCGGAGGTCGGGCGCTTCATCGATACGATCGTCGAGGAATGGCGGCTGACCCATGCGCAGGTAGCGCTCGACTATCAGCGGACCGACGATGACGCGGCCATCGTGTCCGACCCCGCGATCAAGCAGGCGGTATTCAACGTGCTCGACAATGCGGCCGAAGCGTCGCCACACTGGGTCGGCCTGAGCGTGGCACGCGAGGGCGACGCCGTGGCGGTGCGCGTCACCGATCGCGGACCGGGCTTTACCCCCGCCACGCTGTCGCAGGTAGGTCGCCCGCAGCAGTCGACCAAGGGCGAGGGGCACGGTGTCGGCCTGTTCCTCGTATCCAGCGTGGTGCGCAAGCTCGGCGGCCGCATCGAGGCCGCGAACCGTCCGGAGGGTGGCGCACAGGTCACGCTGACCCTACCTTTGAGCATGATCGGCGTATCGGATCGGGATTAGACATGGACGACCAACGTTCTCTGGTAATCGTCGAGGACGACGAAACCTTTGCCCGCACGCTCCAGCGTTCGTTCGAGCGGCGTGGCTATCGCGTCTGGGTGGCGGCGAACCCCGATGCCCTGGTCGCGATCTTGCGGGAAACCACGCCGCGTTATGCGGTGGTCGACCTGAAGCTGGGGCAGGCATCGGGCCTGGCCTGTGTGCAGACCCTCCACGCACATAACCCGGCGATGCTGATCGTGGTGCTGACCGGTTTTGCCAGCATCGCGACGGCGGTCGAGGCGATCAAATTGGGCGCGTGCCATTATCTCGCCAAGCCATCGAACACCGATGATATCGAGGCGGCGTTCCACAAGGCGGGCGGCGATACGACGACCGCGATCACCGACCGGCCGAGCTCGATCAAGACGCTGGAATGGGAGCGGATCAACGAAACGCTGGCGGAGACGAACTTCAACATCTCGGAGACCGCAAGGCGGTTGGGCATGCACCGGAGGACGCTCGCGCGGAAGCTCGAGAAGCGCCACGTTCCCTGATCATTTTGTCCCAGTAAGGGGAAGGGGCGTTCCACATCAGACGTTCCTCGCGGAAAGCCCCCTCCGTCAGGCCTTTCGCCTGCCACCCCCGTCCCGGGGAGGAATTAGGCCCGGTCTTATCGCCGCTTTTCGGCCGCGATCCAGTCGGCGATTTTCTTTTCCAGCACCGGCATCGGCAGGGCGCCGGTGTCGAGGACCTCGGCATGGAAACGGCGTGGGTCGAACTTGGCGCCGAGCTCCGCCTTGGCCCGGGCCTTCAGACGGCTGATCGTCAGCTGACCGATCTTGTACGCCAGCGCCTGGCCCGGAATGGCGATATAACGCTCGACCTCAGCGGTCGCATCGGTGCGCGCCATCGGCGAATTGGCGAGCATGTACTCGATCGCCTGGTCGCGGGTCCAACCCTTGGCATGGATGCCGGTATCGACGACCAGCCGCATCGCGCGCAGCATCTCGTCGTTCAGTCCGCCCATGCGCTGATAGGGATCGGTTTCCATGCCGAGTTCTGGCCACAGCGTCTCGGCGTAAAGTGCCCAGCCTTCGGCATAGGCGGTATTGCCGCCGAAGCGCATGAAGGCGGGGAGGGCGGTGTTCTCCTGCGCCAGGCTGATCTGGAAATGATGCCCCGGTACGGCTTCGTGGAGATAAAGCGTCTCCATTTCCCACATATAGCGGGAGGGCAGATCATAGGTGTTGTAATAGAACACGCCCGGTCGTGTGCCGTCCGGCGTTCCGCCCTGATAGGAACCGCCGGCATCCGTCTTTTCTTTGAACGCGGGCACGGGGCGGATCTCGAGGGCGGTCTTGGGGATCAGCGAGAACTGCTCGCGGATGCGCGCATCGACGCGGCGGCCGATCGCCTCATAGCCTTCACGCAGTTGCGCCGCGCTCTTGGGGGCAAAGCGCGGATCGGTGCGCAGGAAAGTGAAGAAGTCCGCCAGGCTGCCCTTGAAGCCGACGGCCTGCCTCTGGATTTCCATCGCCTTCAAGATGCGCGCGACCTCCGACAGGCCGAGCTGGTGCACGTCTTCGGCCTTCAGGGGTAGGGTGGTGTTTTGTTCGATCAGATAGGCATAGAGCCGGTCGCCGCCCTTCATACCCGACAGGCCGACACTATCGCGTGCGACGGGAAGGTAGGTATCGGCCAGAAAGGCCCGCATCCGCTGTTCGGCGGGTACGATCACGTCGCGGATCTGCGCGGCATAGGCGGTCTTCAAGCGCGCCTGTTCAGCGGCGGGAATGGTGGCGGGCAAGCGCTGGATCGGGCCATAAAAGGTCGACTCCTTGACCGGCACCGCCAGCAGATTGTCGAACTGCGCGATCATGTTACGCACGACGAGCTTGGGCTGGACGACGCCGGTTGCCATGCCTTGGCGGAAGCGGACGATCGCCTCGTCCAGCAGATGCGCATATTCGACGTTGCGCTTCAGGTTATTGTCATAGTCCGCCACCGTGTTGAACGGCGCGGCGCCCTGGCCCGAGGCGAATTCGGGGTAGAAGGTCTGGATGCCGTAGAAATGGTCCATCGGCCTAACGATGGTTAGCGCGACGATGGCGGGATCATAGCCTTTGAGCGTCGTTTCGGTCTGGTGCTTGAAGACGTCATAGGCGACCTGATTGGTCGGGGTCAGCTTGGCCCGGTCGATCTGGCCCAGGTCCTTCAGGTCCTTTTCGGCCGCCGCGCGCTCGGCCGCGATATAGGCGTCGGAGAAGATATCGCCGATGCGGTCGGCGCGGCGCATGTCGCCACGGAACAGCCCGCTGATCGGATTGCGGGCCAGGCTGGCCTCGTCGCTGGCATGGAATAGCTGCTTGAGCCGCGCATCCGCCTTGCCTTCGCCCGGCTGGGGAGCGGCGATCGGAGTAGCTTGGGCAAGAGCAACGCAAGGGTGGGCCGTGGCGGCCAGAACGATGGCAAGGGAAAGAAGGCGCAAGCGGGTGTCCCGATGAGAGAGGCGATAGGCTTTTGGTAGAAAGCCAAACCCCCGCCCGCAAGCCATTGCCTAGACGAGAACCGCCCCGCGATCCGTGATGGATCACAGGGCGTTACCCGATCATCGTGCCGTCTGATGTCAGACGGTGGTCTTGTTGGCCGCCGCTTTGGCTGCCGCCGAGCTGGCGTTACTCGCCACCTTCACGACATCATCGAACAGCGAACGGGCGCGATCCTTGGCATTGTCCCTGGTCAGGCCCGCCTCTTCCAGCTCGCGCAAGCCGGTTTCGCGTGCCGCCTGGGTCGCCTGGCGCACCGTTTCACCCAGCTTCTTGCCAAGCGGGGTCAGCAATTCCTTCTCACGTGCCGAACGCGGGATCAGGGCACCGACGATGACGCCGACCGCGAGACCACCGACCAGGATGCCGAGCGGATTGGCTTCGATCGTACGAGCGGTCTTCTGGGCCAGTTCACCTGCCTTGTCCTTGGCATCATGATAGGCCTGAGATGCGGTTTCACGACCATGATCCAGCTTTTCGCGGAGATGGTCGGTTTGCTGATTGTGATCGGTTTCGATTGTCATGGCGAACATCCTTCTGGGGCTATGCCGTCGGGGTTGCTGCCCCGGCGCGCCAAATCAGCGTTTGCGTTTGAACAGTCCGGCAATCCGGCGACGGTTGAGGAGCAGGCCGAGGACGGCAACGCCACCCGCCACGGTGGCGGGGTTGTTTTTGGCCGACTCCAGCCCCGAACACGCGGCGGACATGCCCGCTTCCTTTGCCTGGGCGGCCAGCGCCTTGGGTTCCAGCCGCGCTTGAATGCGCGAGACGGTGTGGTTCACCCGCTCGCGGGCTTCGGCTGCGCGGGCTTCGGCTTCGGTAACGGTCATGCCCGGCCTCCCGACAAACGCGACTTGCCAACCATGGCGAGGATCCCGGCAATGACCAGAACCGCGCCGACGACGATCAGCGTCGCGGCAAAGGGTCCGGTCATCGGGGTCAGCGCCATGATCAGGCCGACGAGCAGCGCAATCAACGCCGACAGACCCAACACGGCCGCGATCCCGAAGAACGTCGCCGCACTGCGGTATCGGCCGACCTTGTCGGTCGCACGCGCCTTCGCGAGGTCGATTTCCGCCGTGATGTACGAGCGGCCGTCATCGACCAACTGCGACACGAGGGCCGTCAGCGTCTCCGGCTCGGGCGTCACCGCCGACAGGGCTTCACCGACGCGGGTCACGCGGCGGTATCGACCGACGAACGGGTCTCGATCCCCGACTGAACCACGCGTGCCAGGACGAAGCCCAAGGCAGCCGCGACACCGACGGCAACCGCCGGGCTCTTGGTCACGAACGCGCGGGCGTCGTCCAGCAATTCTTCGACGTCCTTGTCCTTGATCGCACCGGACAGCGAGGTGACCGTGTCCGCCGCCGAGCGCGCATATTGACCATATTGATGGCCCAGCTTCTCGTCGACCTGACCGGCCGCGTCGTTCAGCAACTGAGCGACCTGATCGAGCGCCGAACCAGCCTTGGCCTTGCCGTCCCCGGCCAGCGCCTGGATCTTGTCGACCGCCTGCTGCTGCACCTTGGTCGCGCCGTCCTTCACCTGCTGCTTGGCGTCGGCGATGCTCGCCTTCCCCTTGGACGTCTCGGCGTCGCTGGCGAACGAGCCATCGGGCGCAGCCACGGCGGGCGCCACGGGTGCGCTGCCGTTAAAAGTGGGTGTGCCGGTGTTGGCAGCGGGGAAATTGCTGTCGGTGTCGGACATCGGGAAACCCTTTCCTGAATCGGCCCGGGTAAACGGGCGGTTTTGCCTCTTAACCCCGGCAATGGAACTCGGGTTCCACGCTTTCCCGCAATTGCCCTTCGCACAGTCACACGGTAGAGCCGCGCCGAGACCTTCAAGGCTGATGTAGGAGCATCGTTACGTGACCGCAATCATCGACATCCACGCGCGTCAAATCCTGGACAGCCGGGGCAATCCCACCGTCGAGGTGGACGTGCTCCTCGAAGACGGCAGCTTCGGCCGCGCCGCCGTTCCCTCGGGTGCATCGACCGGCGCGCATGAGGCGGTCGAAAAGCGCGACGGCGACAAGAGCCGCTGGATGGGCAAGGGCGTCGAGGCGGCGGTCGAGGCGGTCAATGACGAGATCACCGATGCGATCCTGGGCCTGGACGCCGAGGAGCAGGCCGATCTCGACCGCACGATGATCGAGCTGGACGGCACCGAGAACAAGGGCCGCCTGGGCGCGAACGCGATCCTGGGCGTCAGCCTGGCGGCGGCCAAGGCGGCCGCCGAAGCGCGCGGCCTGCCGCTGTACAAATATGTCGGTGGCGTTTCCGCACACCTTTTGCCCGTGCCGATGATGAACATCATCAATGGCGGCGAACATGCTGACAATCCGATCGATTTCCAGGAATTCATGATCATGCCGGTTGGCGCGGCAAACATCATGGAAGCCGTCCGCTGCGGTTCGGAGATCTTTCACACGCTGAAGAAGGCGCTGCACGAAAAGGGCCTGGCGACCGGCGTGGGCGACGAGGGCGGTTTCGCCCCCAACATCGCGTCGACCACCGAGGCGCTCGACTTCATCATGGCCTCGGTCGAGAAGGCCGGGTACAAGCCGGGCGACGACGTCATGATCGCGCTCGACTGCGCCGCGACCGAGTTCTTCAAGGACGGCAACTACAATATCTCGGGCGAGGGCAAGATCCTGTCGAGCCATGAGATGGCCGAGTATCTCGCCAACCTGACCCGCCAGTACCCGATCCTGTCGATCGAGGACGGCATGGCCGAGGACGACTGGGAGGGCTGGAAGGCGCTGACCGACCTGATCGGCGACAAGGTCCAGCTGGTCGGCGACGATCTGTTCGTCACCAACCCGAAGCGGCTGAAGAAGGGCATCGAGGGCGGCTATGCCAACTCGCTGCTGGTGAAGGTCAACCAGATCGGCACGCTGACCGAGACGCTGGAGGCCGTGTCGCTGGCGCAGCGTTCGCGCTACACCGCCGTCATGTCACACCGTTCGGGTGAAACCGAGGACGCGACCATCGCCGATCTGGCGGTCGCCACCAACTGCGGCCAGATCAAGACGGGCAGCCTTGCGCGTTCGGACCGGCTCGCCAAGTACAACCAGCTGATCCGCATCGAGGAAGAGCTGGGTGACTCGGCGCGCTATGCCGGTCGCGATATTCTGATCCGCGCTTGAAATCGAAGGGCGTCGGTAACATTATGGCCAGTGTGACCAGGAAACCGTCGCCCTTTATCCGGACCATGCGGCGGGCCGCGCTGCCCGCCCTTGGTCTGACGATCGTTGCGTTCTTTGGCGCCTATGCGGTGCTGGGGCGCAATGGCCTGTTGGCTTACGGCGAATATCAGCGGCAACTGGTGAAGCGCGAGCAGGACTATGCCATGCTGGACAAGCATCGCACCGTCCTGAAGAACCGCGTCGCGCTGCTGGATCCCGACCATGCCAATCCGGACATGGTGGACGAGATGGTGCGCAGGGAACTGAACGTCGCCCATCCGGACGAAGTTATCGTTCCCCTGAAATGAGAAGGGCGGCCCCGCAGGGCCGCCCTTTCCGTATCAACGACCCAGGAAGGTCAGCAGGTCGCCGGTCAACCGGTCGCTATGCGTGACGTTCAGGCCGTGCGGCGCGCCGTCATATTCGACCAACTGGGACTGCGCGATGCCAGCGGCCGCGGCCCGTCCCGCCGCATCGATCGGCACGGTCTGGTCGCCGGTCCCGTGGATGACGAGCGTCGGCACGCGAAACGCCGACAGGTCGGGACGGAAATCGGTCTGGCTGAACGACTCGGCACAGGCCAAGGTCGGCTTCAGGCCCGCCTGCATCGCCACGCTGGTCGCCCAGTCGAGAACCTCGTCGCTGACTGGGCTGCTGATCATGCCCACGCCGAAAAACTGCTTGAAGAAGGTATGGCGCAGGAAATGCGCGCGGTCGTCGCGCAAGCCCTGGCCGATCTGGTCGAACACCGACTGCTCGGTGCCGTCGGGATTGTCGTCGGTCTTGAGCATATAGGGCACGACCGAGGCAATCAGCCCGGCCGCGATCACGCCCTTGCCGTCATGACGGCTCATATAGCGCGCGACCTCGCCGCCGCCCATCGAGAAGCCGATGACGGCGGCATCCTGCGCACCCGTCGCCTCCAGCACATCGGCCAGATCATCCGCCAGCGTGTCATAGTCATAGCCCGACCAGGGCTGGCCCGAACGGCCGAAACCGCGCCGGTCATAGGCGATCGCGCGAAAGCCCGCTTCGGCCAACGCCATCATCTGGGCATCCCACATATCGGCCGACAGTGGCCAGCCATGCAGCAGTACGACCGGGCGTCCTTCGCCCCAATCCTTGACGTAGATGTCGGTGCCGTCGCGCGTTTTCAGATATGGCATCGTCTGCTCCTGCCCGTTCTTGTGATGAAGGAGCAGCCTGAACGGGCCGGTGGATGGCCCGTTCCGTCATGGCATGGCTTTGATCGTCGGGCCTGCACCTTGCGCCGCCATGACGGGCGATAGGGCCGATGACGGCGGCAATAATGATTCTGCCCCGGTTGCCAGCGCCGCGTGATGAAGTCACATTCGCCCGCATTCGGGATCGGTACGGAGTATGACGGAATGCGGGGATGGCGCGTGTTGCTGGCGGGGACGATGCTGGCCGGACAGCTTGTGGCGGGGCCTGCGATGGCCCAGATGAGCCCGATGACCGAGAATGATCCCTATATCTGGCTGGAGGACAAGGACGGCGCGAAGGCGCTGGCCTGGGTCGAGGCGGAAAATGCCAAGACCCTCCCACGGCTGCAGAACGATCCCCGCTACCAGACCTTCTATGGCGAGGCGCTGGCCATCGCATCGGCCAAGGATCGTATCCCGATGCCGGGCCAGCTTTATGGCCGCATCGTCAACTTCTGGCGTGATGCCGACCATCCCCAGGGGCTGTGGCGCTGGACGACCGAGGCGGACTATGCCTCGGCCAATCCGAAATGGACCACGCTGCTCGACCTCGACGCGCTGAGCAAGGCGGAGGGCAAGAAGTGGGTCTGGAAGGGCCTGACCTGCCTCAGTCCGGAGGATCGGCTGTGTCTGGTCGCGCTGTCCGAGGGCGGTGAGGATGCGATCGAATATCGTGAGTTCGATCTGGAAGCGGGGCAGTTCGTCGCGGGCGGCTTCCGCCTGTCGACCTCGAAGCAGGGCGCGACCTGGCTGGACAAGGACACGCTGCTGGTCAGCCGTGACTGGGGGGCGGGGACGCTGACCAAGTCGAGCTACCCCTTCGTGGTGAAAATGGTGAAGCGCGGCCAGCCGGTCGACCAGGCGCAGGAAATTTATCGCGGTGCGCCGACCGACGAACTCGGCACCTATGCCAGCGTCCTGACCGACGCGAAGGGCAATCGTGCGGTGGTGATCGGGCGGCGCAAGACCTTCTTCGGCGGTGACAAGCTGTTCTGGACCCCGCGCGGTGGTGCCAAGCCTATCGCGATGCCCGCCCGTGCCTTTCCATCGGGCATGGTCGATGGCCGGGTCATCTTCCAGACCAGCGACAATTGGGGTCAGTATCCCGCGGGCTCGGTCGTCTGGGCACCGCTGGCCGAACTGGAAGCCGGGACGATCACGCCGCGTTCGCTCTTCACGCCCACTGACCGACAGGCGGTCGAGGGAGTGTCGACGACCAGGGACCGCGTCGTCGTGACCTTCATCGACAATGTGCGCGGCCGCGCCAGCGTGTTCGCGCCGACCGGCACCGGCTGGACGGCATCGACCGTCCAGATGCCCGACAATATGGCGGTGGACGTGGTCAGCACGAGCGATCGGTCGGATACCGTCTATCTCTCGACCGCGGGCTTCACGACGCCGACCGTGTTGTCGCGTTTCGACGCCAGTCGTCCAGCCAGCCCGCAGGTGCTAAAGACGCTGCCCGCCCGCTTCGATGCGAACGGGACGACCGTCCATCAATATGAGGCGACATCGACCGACGGCACCAGGGTCCCGTATTTCGTGGTGTTGCCCAAGGGTGCGAAGCTCGACGGGACGACGCCGACGCTGATGACGGCCTATGGCGGATTCGAGATCGCGCGACTGCCCAGCTATCTGGGCTCGACCGGCAAGATCTGGACCGAGCGGGGCGGCGCCTTCGTGCTTGCCAATATCCGGGGCGGCGGTGAGTTCGGGCCGAGATGGCATGATGCGGGCCGCAAGACCAAGCGCCAAATCATCTATGACGACTTCGCAAGCGTGGCGAAGGACCTGTTCGCGCGAAAGATCACCAACCCGCAGAAGCTGGGCATCTATGGCGGCTCCAACGGCGGGCTGCTGATGGGGGTCGAGCTGACCCAGCATCCCGAGCTGTGGAAGGCGGTGACGATCCAGGTGCCGCTGCTCGACATGGTGCGGTATCAGAAAATCGCGGCGGGGGATTCCTGGAAGGACGAATATGGCTCGATCGACGTGCCCGAGGAGGCCGCGTTCCTGCGCAAGATCTCGCCCTATGCCAATATCCGCAAAGGCGTGGCCTATCCCGAACCCTATATCTGGACGACGACGAAGGACGATCGGGTCGGGCCGCAGCACGCCCGCAAGTTCGCGGCGCGGCTGGCCGAATATGGAATCCCCTATCTGTTCTACGAAGATACGGCGGGTGGCCATTCGGGCGATGCCGACATCGCGCAGGGCGCGCGCCTGAACGCACAGCAGATGGTCTATTTCTCCCAGAAGCTGATGGACGCGCCGACGCGGTAAGCGGATCGGGCCGGGCGTTTGCGTCGCCCGGCCCTTTTTCGCATGGCGGCGACGGCAATTATTGTCTTGCTGCGTTGCGGCAGGATGGGCAAATGCAGGGCATGACCGATATGACGACGACCGAGCGCCGTCCGGCTGAGCCGGCGGCAGGCGCTCCCGCCATCATCTTCGAAGCGATCGTCAAGATGCAGGCGGTGTCCGCCCTGTACAATCGCGGTGAAGTGGTGCTGGCGCCGCACGTGATCTTCACGCGCCATGACGAGCTTTATGTCGATGCGACCACGATCGAGCGCGATGGCAAGCCGCCGCGCGAGGAGAAAATGGGAACGTTCAAGCTGGCGGGTCTCGGCGCGTTGCGGCTGACGCCCCGGCGCTTTACGGCGAGTGCGTTGTTCGAGCGCGATGCCGAGAAATACCAGAACGCCGCGCTGATGATGATCGAGCCGGCCTGAGCCAAATGGCGCCGCCCGCCCCTGGAGGTGGGCGGCGCCCTTTCGTCAGCGGCAGCGCACCTGGTTCTGGTCGATCGACCGACCGGCCAATGCGCCACCCGCCGCGCCGAGCAGCGTCGCGATCGTGCTGCTGCGGCCGCCGACCAGATTGCCGAGCACGCCACCAGCCGCACCGCCGATAATCAGGCCGGTCGTGCCGTCCGAACGGCGGCAATAATAACGGCCATCGGTCCCGGCATAGACGCGGTCCTGGGGCTGCAACACGCGCTCGCGATATTGCGAACCGTCTCGATAGTCGCCGACGGGGTCGTAATAGGGCTCCGCATTGCGATCATAGCCATCAGCCGGAACCGGCGGTGCGACCCGGTAGCCGCCCGGGCCCGGCCCGGGGGGTGGCGGCGGTGCATAGCCGTTATCGTCATAACCGCCGCGCTCGCGTCGCGACCGATACAGATCAACTTCCTGCCGATAGAGTTGATATTCGCGGTCGAACCGGGCCTGCGCGGCGCGAAACCGCGCATCGTCGCCCGCGCTCTGCGCGCTTGCCGGAATGGCCGTCACGGCAACAACGGCGGTGATCGCTGCGATGGTCAGATGACGAAAGCCCATCGGTCCTGTCCCTCCAATGCCCGGACAATCGGGTGAGGCAACCGATACGGACGCGAATTGATATGGTTCCTGAACGGCTCGCCGTGGCCCGTATGTGTCAAAGCTGATCGACAAGCAAACCGCTCCCCTTCATTCCTCCCTTTGCAGGAGTTCCTCGGGGAAGATTCCCACGTCGCCCAGAAACCTGCACCACCCCGGCGAAGGCCGGGGTCCAGTTGGCAAGCGGGCGGCGCTCCTGGCATTCGCCTACCCTCCTGGACCCCGGCCTCCGCCGGGGTGGAAACGAATAAGTTTCGCAAAGAGGTGTGGCGCATGGATTGCCTCCCATGCTGGCGGCATAATCGACCTGCTATTGGGGGCTATCGAAAAGGTAAGGAGAGGTGTTCGCCGTTGTTGGTGCAGCCCAACCTCCCAGGCCAGGACACCCCTCCGTCAGGCCTGCGGCCTGCCACCTCCCCTTGCAGGGTAGGAATAGGAGGAATCTCGATACGCTTGGGCGAACCCTGGCCTCACCCCTTGGTGACGAAGCTGTCCATCACCCGCTTGCGCCCGGCCTGCTCGAAATCGATCTCCAGCTTGTTGCCTTCGATCACCGCGATCGCGCCATAGCCGAACTTCTGGTGGAACACGCGGTCGCCGACGCTCAAGTCGTCGCGACCCTTCTGGCCCAGGCCGACCGAGGGCGACCGGGACTCGACGACACGCGCCGATCGGGTGGGCACAGCATTCTGCACCGTCGCCGCGCGTTGCCAGCCCGGCCCGCGCCCGGCGCCGCGCGCCACGTTGGCGAAGGGATCGGCATGTTCGGACCAGTTGGCCCGCCACAGGCTTTCGCCGCCGTTCATGCTGCTCTCGCTCTCGATATGCTCGGGCGGCAGTTCACCGACGAAGCGGCTTGGCAGGCTGGAGGTCCACTGGCCATAGATGCGGCGATTGGCGGCGTGCAGGATCACCGCCTTGCGCCGGGCGCGCGTGATCGCGACATAGGCCAGGCGGCGTTCTTCCTCCAGGCTGCGCGTGCCGCCTTCGTCGATAGCACGCTGCGACGGGAACAGCCCTTCCTCCCAACCCGCCAGGAAGACGGTGTCGAACTCCAGCCCCTTGGCGGCGTGGATCGTCATGATCGTCACCTCGGGCTCACGCTGGTCGCCGTCACGGTCCATGACCAGCGACACATGCTCCAGGAAGGCGCCGAGCGATTCGTAATCCTCCATCGCGCGGACGAGTTCGGACAGGTTTTCCAGGCGACCGGCGGCTTCGGCCGATTTTTCGTTCTGGTACATTGCGGTATAGCCGCTTTCGTCCAGCAGCTGACGCGCGAGTTCGGGATGGGGCAGGTCCCGCGCCATGTCGCGCCACCGCGCGATATCGCCGATCAGATTGCCCAGGCTCCGGCGCGCCTGCGGCGTCAGTTCGTCGGTGTCGAGGATACGTGCCGACGCGATGGTAAGCGGCAGGCCTGCGGCCCGCGCCAGCTGGTGGATCTTGGCCAGCGCCTTGTCGCCGAGGCCCCGCTTGGGCAAGTTGACGATCCGCTCGAACGCCAGGTCGTCCGACGGCTGGTTGACGATCCGCAGATAGGCCAGCGCATCGCGGATTTCGGCGCGCTCGTAGAAGCGAAAGCCGCCGACGATTCGGTAGGGCAGGCCGATCGCGATGAAGCGATCTTCGAATTCGCGCGTCTGATGCGAAGCGCGCACCAGGATGGCGATATCGCCATAGGAGGTGCCCGAACGCCGTGCCGCCTCGATCTCCTCACCGACCCGCCGCGCTTCCTCCGGGCCGTCCCAGACGCCCAGCACCCGGACCTTCTCGCCCACGTCGAGCTCGGTCCACAGCGTCTTGCCTAGACGGCCGCCATTATGTGCGATCACGCCCGATGCCGCGCCCAGGATATGCGGGGTCGAGCGGTAATTCTGTTCCAAGCGGATCACCTTGGCGCCTGGAAAATCCCGCTCGAACCGCAGGATATTCTCGACCTGTGCGCCGCGCCAGGAATAGATCGACTGGTCGTCGTCGCCGACACAGGCGATATTCTTGCGCGCCTGGGCCAGCAGCCGCAACCAGAGATATTGGACGCTGTTGGTGTCCTGATACTCGTCCACCATGATGTAGCGAAAGCGTTGCTGATAATGCTCCAGCACGTCGCGATGCGTCTTCAGGATCGTCAGCATGTGGAGCAGCAGGTCGCCGAAGTCGCAGGCGTTCACGCTGCGCAACCGCTCCTGATACTGGCGGTACAGGTCGGCACCCTGACCGTTGGCGTAACGCTCCGCCTCGCCCGCATCGATGTCGCCGGGGACCAGCCCCTTGTTCTTCCACTCATCGATCAGGCCGCCGAGCGCGCGGGCGGGAAAGCGCTTTTCGTCGATATCCGCCGCAAGGATCAACTGCTTGAGCAGCCGCAACTGGTCGTCGGTATCGAGAATGGTGAAGTTGGACTGCAGCCCGACCAGTTCGGCATGGCGACGCAGCATCTTGGCGCCGATCGCGTGGAAGGTGCCCAGCCATGGCATTCCCTCGACTGCCTCACCCACCAGTCGCCCGACGCGCTCGCGCATTTCCTTGGCGGCCTTGTTGGTAAAGGTGACCGACAGGATTTCCGACGGCCATGCCTTGCGCGTGTAGAGCAGGTGCGCCAGCCGCGCGGTCAGCGCGGCAGTCTTGCCCGTTCCGGCACCCGCCAGCATCAGAACCGGACCGTCCGTCGTCAGCACCGCCTCGCGCTGCGCGGGGTTCAGCGATCGCAGATAGGGAAAATCGGTCGGCGAAGCAGCGGGATCGAGGGGAGCGACGGTCATCGCGAACAGTTAGGGAACGTTTGCGGGCGGGGCAACCACTGGTGACGATTACCGAGCGCTGTTTCATCGCGGGACGAGTCATCGGTCAGACTTTTGTCCGACGCGAAAGCGACATGTCCGGTGCCTAGAGGCGCGGCGTGCCGACGAGCAGCGGGGCGCCTCTTTGAGGTGCCGACGCCGCCGTGACGGGCACGACCCGATGCAGGAGCACCATGTCATGAAGATTTTCACGGCGGCCGCCATAGCGGCCTCTCTTTTCGTGTCCGTCGCGGCCGCGGCCGACGTTCGTGAGCCCGTAGTCGTTCGTGTCCGTCACGCCGACCTCGACCTTCACCGCGCCGATCAGCGTGCGCTGCTTGACGCGCGTATCCGCCGGGCGGCGCTGATCGCCTGCGGTCCGGTGACGATGGACCTGCGCCGCAATGCCGACTCCGCGCGCTGCCGCAAGGAAATGCTGGCCGACGCAGCACCCAAGTTGGCGGCGCTGACGCAGGCGCCGATCACGCTCGCCAGCAAGGATTGAGCATCCCTCGAAGAAATGCGGTGGGGCATCCTTACGCGGTGCTCCGCCGCACTTCTTCTCGGCGATGGATGTCTGGCCATCGTCATTAAAATGTCATCGGAAAGGCGCAACGCGACACCATTATGACAGCTCATGCGCTAACCGGTGGCCAATCCGAATCCCGCGCGCGGGGTCCTCGCCTGGACTCCGGGCTCCATCCGATGGGTCGGTGGCTGTTCGCCGCTCTGCTCGTTGGTGGCCTGCTCTATGCGGGTTATAGCGTCGCGATCGACACCGCGCGTGTCGGCGAGCCGATGGCGATCGGCGTCTTCGCCTTTCTTGGCCTCGCGCTGCTGATCGCGCTGGGCTTCGAGTTCGTCAACGGGTTCCACGATACCGCCAATGCGGTCGCCACGGTGATCTACACCCATTCGATGCCGGCCCCTCTGGCGGTCGTGTGGTCGGGCTTCTTCAATTTTCTGGGCGTCGTCACGTCGACCGGGGCGGTCGCCTATTCGATCATCACCCTTCTGCCGATCGACCTGATGCTGCATGTCGGCTCGGCCGGCGGGTTCGCGATGATCTTCGCGCTGCTGCTGGCCGCTGTCCTCTGGAACCTGGCGACCTGGGCGGTGGGCCTGCCCAATTCATCCAGCCACGCGCTGATCGGCTCGATCCTGGGCGTCGGGCTCGCCAACCAGCTGCTGTCGAACGTGCCCGGCACGTCGGGTGTCGATATGGCGCAGGTGCAGAAGGTGCTGTCGGCCTTGCTGTTCAGTCCGTTGATCGGGTTCGTCGGCGCGCTGATGCTGCTGCTCGTCATGAAGCGTTTCCTGCGCGACAAGCGCCTGTACCGCGAGCCCGAGGGCGACACGCCGCCGCCTCGTGGCATACGTGCGCTCCTGATCTTTACCTGCACCGCGGTCAGCTTCGCGCATGGCGGCAATGATGGCCAGAAGGGCATGGGCCTGATCATGCTGATCCTGATCGGCTGTGCGCCGACCGCCTATGCGCTGAACCGGACGCTGCCCGAAAGCGCGATGCCCGCCTTTGTCCATAGCGCGCAGGTCGCGGCCACCGCCTATGCCGCGCACGGCACGCCGGGCACCCCGTCGGTCGAACAGGCGCGCGCCGCCGTTGTCGAAGGCGTCCGCACCAAGGCCATCGATCGGCCGGAGGTCTATGCAGGGCTGTCGGTCCTGTCGCGCGACATCGGCGAGCGGATTGAGGATTACGGCACATTCAACCGCGTGCCCGCCGCCGTCGTGCCGAACATGCGCAACGATATGTATCTCGTCCTCGACACCACCCGTATGGTAACCAAGAACGAGGGAGCCAAGCAGCGCTTCACCGCCGCCGAGATCGAATCGCTCGACGGCTATGCCGGGTCGCTCGAACGCGGCACCCGCTATATTCCGCTCTGGGTGAAGGTCACGGTCGCGCTGGCATTGGGACTGGGCACCATGGTCGGCTGGCGGCGCATCGTGGTGACGGTCGGCGAGGGGATCGGCAAGACCCACCTGACCTATGGCATGGGGGCCGCCGCCGAGCTGATGACCGCCGCAACGATCTTCGGCGCGGAATATATCGGCCGTCCGGTATCCACGACGCACATCCTGACCTCGGGCGTGGCGGGTGCGTCGGTGGCGAACGGCGCGGGGCTTCAGTTCCGCACGATCCGCAACATGCTGCTCGCCTGGGTCCTGACCTTGCCGGCCGCCATGGCGTTGTCGGGCACGCTCTATTGGCTGCTGCTGCAACTGACGGGCGCGATTACGGCCTGATCGGTGAAATCGGGCGGCGGGGTCTTTACGCCGCCGCTCCGCTTCTGCACGGACGATCCATGACCCCAGCATCGTCCGCAGCATCACCCCAGGCCTCAACGGTGTCGCACCGCCATATCCTGCTGGCCAGCCTGACGGGCACCGCGGTCGAGTTCTACGATTTCTATATCTACGCGACGGCTGCAGCTTTGGTGTTCGGGCCGCTGTTCTTCCCCGCCTCCTCGGCGACGGCGCAACTGCTGCTGTCCTATGCCAGTTTCGGCTTGGCGTTCGTCGCTCGGCCCGTGGGAGCCATTGCCTTCGGCCATTTCGGCGACCGGGTGGGGCGCAAGTCTACCCTGGTGGTCAGCCTGATGCTGATGGGCGGCTCGACCGTCGCCATCGCCTTCCTGCCGACCTATGCGCAGGCCGGTTGGATCGCGCCGTTACTATTGTGCATCGCGCGCCTGGGGCAAGGGCTGGGCCTGGGTGGCGAATGGGGCGGGGCAGCGCTGCTCGCGGTCGAGAATGCGCCGCCGGGTAAGCGCAACACCTGGGGCATGTTTCCGCCGCTCGGGGCGCCGGTCGGCTTCATCCTGGCGAACGGCTTTTTCCTAATCCTGGGGCTGGTCCTGACCGATGTGCAGTTCCGTGCCTGGGGCTGGCGTCTGCCGTTCCTGGCGAGTGCGGTGCTCGTGCTGCTCGGCCTCTGGGTGCGACTGCGCCTGACCGAGACGCCGGATTTCGCCGAGGCCAAGGAAAGCGACGCGCTGCCTCGTGTGCCCATCGCCACCTTGCTGAGCGGACATGGCCGGGCGCTCCTCGCGGGGACGAGCGGGGTTATTGCCTGTTTCGCGATCTTCTACCTCGCGACGGCTTTTGCGCTGGGCTACGGCACGACCGTGCTCGGCTATCCGCGCGAAGCGTTTTTGGGCGTGCAACTGGCCGCGATCCTGTTTCTGGCGCTGGGCGTGATCGTCTCCAGCGTGATGGCCGATCGGCGCGGCGCGCCAGCGATGCTGCGCCTGGGTTTTGCGGGCTGCGTCCTGGTGGGAATCGTCATGGGGCCGATGCTGGGATCGGGTTCGCTGGCCATCGTATTCGTCTGGCTGGCGCTGGCGCTGTTCGTGATGGGCTTTGCCTATGGCCCGCTGGGCGGGTGGCTGCCCGCGCTGTTTCCGGCGGGAGTGCGCTATACCGGGGTATCGATGACCTTCAACCTGGGCGGTATCATCGGCGGGGCGCTGGCCCCGATCGCGGCGCAGGCCCTGACCGAGCGCGGCGGGCTGAACTTCGTCGGCGGCTATCTGGTCGCCGCCGGTCTGCTCAGCCTCGCCGGTTCGGCCCTGATGCGGGGCCGCGCGGTCGATCAGGCCTGACGCAACAAGGTCAGTCGTGCCTTGCCGTGGACGCGCGAGACATCGACGGTAAAGCCTGCAATGTCGAGTTCCTCCTGCTTGGCGGTCTCGATGCTGACCCAGGTGCCAGCCCCCACCCAGCCGAGCCGAGCCAGCTTGTCGAGCGCGACGCTGCCCGCGCCCGTCCCATAAGGCGGGTCCATCAGGATCAGGTCGAGCGGCGCAGGGGCAGGGCCCAGCGCCATGACCGATGACGCGCGCACATCGCCCTGCGCCTCCAGCTTGGCCAGATTGGCGCGCAGGGCGTCCAACGCGGCCCGGTCCTGTTCGACGAAAAGGCAGGACGCAGCCCCGCGCGAAAGCGCCTCGATACCGAGCGCCCCCGACCCGGCGAAGAAGTCACCGACCGACAGCCCCTCGAAATCGCCCAGCCGCGCGGTCAGCATCGAGAACAGCGCCTCCCGCGTCCGATCGGCGGTGGGACGGGTCACGTCTCCCTTGGGCGCGACCAGCGGGCGGCCGCGCCATTGTCCGGCAATCACGCGCATCAGCGATTACCCCCCGGGCGGCCAGGTCGTGCACCACTGCCACCGCCGGGCCGTGGCCCGCGCGGGCCCGGCCGGGCCGGACCACCGGAACGACCGGGCGCGCCCGGTCCACCGCTGGGCGGACGAGAGGAACGGCCGCCGCGCTCGTCACCGCGAAACGCTCGATCACGCGGTGCGCCGGAGCGATCGCCAGCCGGTGCCTTGCCGAAGGGCTTGCTGCCTCCCCGACCCCGGTCACCGCGTTCGTCGCTGCGGAACGACCGTTCACGCGCCGGGCCGGAACGGTCGCCCGGTGTCCCCTTGGCATGGGGTCGGTTATCGCCGCGCGACGGACGGTCCCCGGAACCGCCGAAGCGGTCGCCAGACGGGCTCTTGGCAAAGGGCTTGCTGTCCGTCCTGTCACGGTCGCTGCGGAACGACCGCTCACGCGGCGGGCTCGAACGATTACCCGGTGCGCCTTTGGCATAGGAGCGGCTGTCGCTGCGCGCCGGTCGATCCCCCGAGCCGCCGAAGCGATCACCCGCCTGAGCCTTTCCGTAAGGCTTGCTGTCGGCCCGGGGACGCTCGCTACGCTCATCGCTGCGGAACGGCCGATCGCGCGACGGGCCCGAGCGATCGCTCGGAGCACCCTTGCCGAAGGGCCGGTTGTCCGACCGGGGACGGTCCGTCCGCTCTTCGCCTCGACGCGAGGGAGCCACGCGATCCGATACCGGCCCCTTAGCAAAAGGCCTGCCATCGGTGCGTGGAGCGTCACCACGGCCGAACCGCTCGCCTGATCCTGCGCGATCCTGCCGCTTAGGGGCGTCACGCATGTCGGCGCCGGTTCGCGGACCCGAGCGGGTGGCTGCGGCGGGCGAGTCGGTGCGCGTCGGCGGCGTGCGGAAACCAGGCTTGGGCTTGGTGGGGCGAACCGCATCAGCGGGGATGCCGCCCTCCAGCGTCTTGCGGAATTCGACGATGTCGTAACCCTTGACCTCGCCAATCTCCCCCGCTGGCAGGTCGTCGAGCAGGAAGGGGCCGTAGCGGAGCCGGATCAGGCGGCTGACCTGCAGGCCCAGATGTTCCAGCACACGGCGAACCTCGCGGTTCTTGCCTTCGCGCAGGGTCATCTCGATCCAGACATTGGCGCCGGTGCGACGCTCCAGATTGGCGTCGATCTGGCCGTAGCGGATGCCGTCGATCTCGATCCCGTGGATCAGCTCCTCCAGTTGCGCTTGAGTGACGTCGCCATACGCACGGGCGCGATAGGTCCGCTCGACCCCGGTCGCGGGCAATTCCAGCTGGCGCTTGAACCCGCCATCGGTGGTCAGAAGCAGCAGACCTTCGGTATTCAGATCGAGCCGCCCCACCGGCACCAGCCGGGGAAGCCCATCGGGCAGACGGTCATAGATGGTCGGCCGCCCCGCCGGATCATGCTCGGTGACAAGCAGACCGGTGGGCTTGTGATAGAGGAACAGCCGGGTCGGCTCGGGCGCGGCGACGGGATTGCCGTCGACGGTGATCCCGTCCAGTGTCGAAAGGAGGGTCGCGGGCGTGTCGATCGTCACGCCGTTCAGGGCAATCCGCCCCTCGGCGATCATTCGTTCGATCTCACGGCGCGATGCGACTCCGGCCCGGGCCAGCAGCTTGGCGATACGTTGATCTGATGTCATGATCGACGCTGATACAGAGGGTATGGCCTAAAGGAAATTAATTGCGTCGTTTCGCAAACCGGCGCGTTACGGCAGCAGTGCGGGGAACAGAAAGACGGGTCGTAACAGGGATGAGACTCTTCGGGCGAAAAAAGCGGCAACTCGTCAAACTGCTCGTAGTCGAGGATGAGCCCTTGGTCGCGTTCGACAACGAACACGCGCTGAACGATGCCGATTACGAAATCGTGGCGACTGTCGACCGGGCAAGCAAGGCGGTGGCCCTGATCGAAAGCGGTGCGTCGATCGATCTGGTCCTGGCCGATGTCCGACTCGCCGATGGCAGCGGTGTCGATGTCGCGCGCGCCGCGAATCGTCGGGATATCCCCGTGCTGTTCATCACCGGCACGCCGCCCGACGGTGCCGAAGAACTGGCCGAAGGTCTGTTGATGAAGCCCTATGGCTCACGCGAGTTGCTGGGCGCGATCGAGGTGATCGAGGAACGATGCTGCGGCAGGACGCCCGCCAGGCTTCCTCCCGGCTTTCGCTTGTTCGCCCGCCTGACCCCTGCACCCCGCGCCGAAACCTGACGCCCAGGGCCGTTGCCCCTGACGCGCAAGCCCGATAGGGTCCGTGCTTTGGTGACGGGCGGGCGGATTGCATATGGCGAGTGGGCGTTGGGTGGATGGCGTGCGTCCCTATGTCGAACGGGCCCCGCTGGCTGCCCTTGCGCTGGGCGTCTCGTCCGCCTTCCCGCTGACGATGATCAACGCCACGTTGTCCAGCCGCCTGGCCGAGGCGGGGATCGAGAAGAAGAGCGTCACCGCCTTCGCGCTCGTCATTCTGGCCTATAACTTCAAGTGGCTTTGGGCGTGGATCGTCGAGGGGGTGAAGATCCCCGTCCTTCATCACCTGGGCCAGCGCGTGTCGTGGCTGTTCGTCGTGGCGGCACTGGTCTGCGTTGCGGCGGTCGGGTTGGGCCTGTCCGATCCGACGGTATCGCTGGCACAGACCGCGTTGGCGGCGATCGCGCTGGGTGTGGCGGGGGCGACCTTCGACATCGTGATCGACGCCTATCGGATCGAGCTGCTCGAGCCGCGCCAGCTAGGCGTGGGAGCGGGGATGAGCCAATATGGCTGGCGCATCGGATCGGCGCTGGTGGCGTCCCTCTCGCTGGTCGTGGCCACCCGTGCTGGATGGAGCGTCGCCTATATGGTCAGCTGCGCCTTCGCACTCCCCGCCGTCCTGACCGCCATCATCATGGGCGAACCCGCCCGCCATCACGAGATCACCGCCAAGCGTTCGACCGAGGGGCTGGTCCGCGCGGTCGTCGGGCCGTTCGCCGAATTCTTCCGGCGGCAAGGGGCGGGCATCATCCTGCTGTTCATCCTGGTTCACAAGATCGGCGACACCCTGGCCAATCTGACGTTCCGGCTGCTGTTCAACGATCTGGGGTTCAGCAAGGACGAGATCGCACTCTATGATGTCGGCGTCGGTTTCTGGGCCCTGCTGATCGGCGTGTTCGTCGGCGGCGTGATCTATGCCCGGCTCGGCATGAAGCGGTCGGTGATCATCAGCCTGATCCTGATGGCGGTATCCAACCTGTCCTTCGCCGGGCTGGCGGCGCTTGGCCATTCCAACTGGGGCATGGCGGGCGCGATCGGGTTCGAGAATTTCTCGAGCGGCATCGGCGGCGTCACCGTGGTCGCCTATTTCTCCGCGCTGACCGATCTGCGCTTCACCGCCGCGCAATATGCGCTGATCTCGGCGGCTGCCAGCATCGTTGGCCGGATCCTGAGCGGGACGACCGCCGGGGCGCTGGTCGAGCGGTTCGGCTATGTCGACTTCTATCTTCTGACCACCGTCGTCGCACTGCCGGGCGTGGTGCTGTTCTGGTGGATGGCGCGTTCGGGGCTGGTCGATCGCTCCATGGGCAGTGCGGGCGTCGAAGGGGAGGGCGACGCCCGCACTGCGAGCGCCGGTCAGTAACGGATCGGGCGGCCTTCATCGGCAAAGGCCGCGCTGACGGCGGCGGCACTGGTCAATACGCCGTCGATCCGCCGTACGCCGAGCAGATCCGCCATCAGAAAGCGCGCCTTGTCCGGCGCCGTCTCCATTTGTGCAAGGATGGTCATGAGTGCCGCCTCGGCAGCGGTCATGCGTCCGCAGCAACAGGGCGCGATGGCGATCTGACCGGTGGCATGTACGGCAAGGTCGGCCATCAAAGTCCGCAGCAGGACCAGTGGCCGCCGGAAATCCTGTCCGAAGACGGTGAACAACGTGTGCGCGGCGCGGGCATCGGCCAGGCCGTGCGCGCCCATGCGACGGACGGCGAACAGGGCGACACGGGCATGCGAACAGGCCGGGAGCAGGTGCGGCAGCGCAGCGGCTAGGGTCTGGGTTTCGGCCATCGACGGGGACTCCATGATTACGAGCCCCATGCTAATTGTTCGCTATTGATAGTCAATCGCAAATCATGCGGCGGCGATAAGCCGTTCACCGCGTCAATCCGGCGCCTCGTCGTTGGCCTCCAGAACCTGGCCCGCCAGATAGAGCGATCCCGCGATCAGCACCTGTACCGGTTGGCCGAAGCGGGTGGCGATCAGCGTCAGCGCCCCGGCCGGATCGGTAGCACATTGGGCTTCGATACCAAGCTTGCGCGCCTGCTGGGCCAATTCCTCCGGAGCGTGGCACGCGTGGTGAGGCACCGGCACGGTGACGACGAGATCGACCATCGCGCCGAGCCGCTCCAGCACCGGCGCGACCTCCTTGTTGGCCAGCATACCCAGCACCAGCACGGTAGGCCCCCGCGAGCGCCAGGATGCCATTGCCCGCGCAACCGGGATGGCCGCCGATGGATTGTGCGCGCCGTCCAGCCAGCAGCGACTATCCTCGGGCAGACGCGCGGTAAGCGGGCCCTTCGCCAGTTGCTGCATACGCGCGGGCCACCGGGCCTGGGTTGCGGCCGCGATAAGTGCATCGTCGGGGACGGTTACCGCCGATTGATGCCGGATCATCGCCACGGCCAGTGCGAGATTGCGGGACTGATGCGCGCCGGACAGTGTCGGGCGGGGCAGGGTGAGCGTCCCGTGGCGGTCGCGGTAGGACAGCCCCGTCCGCGTCGCCTCGCTCGACCAATCCCGGCCACGCGCCAGCACGGTCGCCCCCACCTCAGCGGCGACCGACTCGATCGCGTCGCGCAGCGGCCTTGCATAGTCCATGGTGACCAGAGGCGTACCGGATTTGGCAATGCCCGCCTTTTCGCGCGCGATCCCGGTCAGGCTGCGCCCCAGGAACGCCTCGTGATCGATGCCGAGCGCGGCGATACCGCAGACCGCCGGTGGTGGCAGGACGTTGGTCGCGTCGAGCCGTCCGCCCAGCCCGACCTCGATGATCGTCGCGACGGCAGGGGTATGGGCGAAACACAGAAACGCGGCAGCCGTCGTGACCTCGAAGAAACTCGCCCCGATCCCTTTGGCCTGTGCCAGCACTTCGTCCAGGATTGCGGCCAGGGCATCGTCGTCGATCAGTCGACCTGCAATACGGATCCGTTCGTTGAAGCGGACCAGATGGGGGCTGGAATAGACATGGACGCGCTGCCCCGACGCCTCGAGCGCCGCACGCAGAAAGGCGCAGGTCGATCCCTTGCCGTTGGTGCCTGCGACATGGAAGACCGGCGGCAGGTGGTTTTGCGGGTTACCCAGCCGCGCGAGCAGCGTCGTGATCCGCCCCAGCCCCAGGATATCGGCACCGGGCGACAAGGCCCAGAGCCGGTCGAGTTGCGCCTGGACGGCCGGATGGTCGGAGCGGGCATGGTCGGGCATCGGCCGGTCTCTTGGAAGCGGATATGAAAAGAGGCGGACCTCTCGGCCCGCCCCCTTACTGGGATCGTCCGGTAAAGGCGACGGCTCAGGCCGCCCGGCGCGATCCCGTCAGATAGCCGATGACGGTTGCCAGGCGCTCGCGCAGGTCGCGGCGATGGACGACCATGTCGAGCATGCCGTGATCGAGATAATATTCCGACGTCTGGAAATCGTCGGGCAGCTTTTCGCGGATCGTGCTCTCGATCACGCGGCGACCGGTAAAGGCCAGGGTCGCCTTGGGCTCGGCGATCTGGACGTCGCCCAGCATCGCATAGGCCGCCATGACGCCGCCCGAGGTCGGATCGGTCAGCACGACGATATAGGGCAGGCCCGCATCGTGGAGCATCTGGATCGCGACGGTCGTGCGCGGCATCTGCATCAGGCTGAGAATGCCTTCCTGCATCCGCGCGCCGCCCGAGGCGGTGAAGATGACATAGGGGCAGTGGTCGGCGATCGCGGCCTCGACGCCGCGCACGAACGCCTCACCCACGGCCAGACCCATCGAACCACCCATGAAGGCGAAGTCCTGCACACCCACGACGACCTTGTGACCCAGGATGGTGCCGCGCGCATTGACCAGAGCATCGGTCTCCGCCGCGTTGGTGCGGGCCGCCTTCAGCCTATCGGCATAACGCTTGGAGTCGCGGAACTTGAGCGGATCCTCGGGGACCTTGGGAGCGGGCAGTTCGTTGCAGCTGCCCTCATCCAGCAAATGGCGGAACCGCACCTTCGGCCCGATGCGATCGTGATGATCGCATTTCGGGCAGACGTTCAGATTGTCTTCCAGTTCCTTGGTGAACACCATCTGCCCGCAACCCTTGCACTTGTGCCAGAGATTGTCGGGCGTCTCCTTCTTGACGACGAAGGGGATGACGTTGCGGACGCTGTTGAGCCAGCTCATGCGAGTTCCTTACGCGCGCCGACCAGCGCCGACGACAAAGTTTCAATATAGCCGCGAACCGGCTCCGCAGCTTGCGTACCATGTTCACCGACAAGATCGACGATGGCCGAGCCGACGACGACGCCGTCCGCCACGCGACCGATCGCCGCTGCCTGCTCGGGCGTGCGCACGCCGAAGCCTACGGCTACTGGAAGATGCGTCGAGCCCTTCAGCCGCGCGACCGCTTCCTCGATCGAGGATTGTACCGCCTGCTGCTGGCCGGTAATACCAGCGACCGAAACGTAATACAGGAAGCCATCGGCGCCCGTCAAAATCGCCGGCAGGCGCGCGGCGTCGCTCGTCGGCGTGGCGAGGCGGATCGAGGCCACGCCCTTTTCGCGGAGCGCGACGCCCAGGGCGTCGTCTTCCTCGGCGGGTATGTCGACACAGATCACGCCGTCGACACCGGCCTCGGCCGCAGCCGATGCGAACCATTCGGCCCCGCGCACCGTCATCGGATTGGCATAGCCCATCAGGACCAGCGGTACATCGACATGCCGCGCGCGGAATGCCGTGGCGATGGCCAGCACGTCGGCGGTGCGGGTTCCGGCGCCCAGGCTTCGAATATTCGCCTTCTGAATCGCGGGGCCGTCTGCCATCGGATCGGTAAAGGGCATACCCAGTTCGATCACGTCCGCGCCGCCCGCGACCAGTGCGTCGAGGATCGCGGCGGTGTCGTTCGGCGTCGGGTCGCCCGCCGTGACGAAGGTCACGAGCGCCGCGCGACCGGCTTGAGCGCAGGCGGCAAAGGTGTCGGCGATCCGGCTCACATCTTCACTCCCATGGCGTCGGCGACGGTAAAGATGTCCTTGTCGCCACGACCCGAGATGTTGATCAGGATGATCTGGTCCTGATCCATCGTCGGCGCACGCTTCATCAGACCGGCGAGCGCATGGGCGCACTCCAGCGCGGGGATGATCCCCTCGACCCGGCAGCATAGCTGGAACGCGTCGAGCGCCTCGGTATCGGTGATGCCTTCATAGACGACGCGACCGGTATCGTTCAGCCAGCTATGCTCGGGTCCGATGCCCGGATAGTCGAGACCCGCCGAGATCGAATGCGCCTCGGCGATCTGGCCGTCCTCGTCCTGCAGCAGATAGGTCTTGTTGCCGTGCAGGATACCGGGCTTGCCGCCGGTCAGGCTGGCGGCGTGCTGCGTGGTGCTGAGACCATGGCCCGCCGCCTCGATGCCCAGCATCGCGACATCCGCATCGTCGAGGAACGGATGGAACAGGCCGATGGCGTTGGACCCGCCACCGACCGAGGCGATCAGCAGGTTGGGCAGACGGCCTTCGGCCTCCATGATCTGGGCCTTGGACTCGGTGCCGATCACCGACTGGAAATCGCGGACCATCTCCGGATACGGATGCGGGCCCGCTGCCGTGCCGATGATGTAGAAGGTGTCGTGGACATTGGCGACCCAGTCGCGCAACGCCTCGTTCATCGCGTCCTTCAGCGTCTGTGCGCCAGAAGTCACGGGCCGGATCTCGGCGCCGAGCAGCTTCATGCGGAAGACGTTGGGCGCCTGTCGCTCGATATCGCGCGCGCCCATGAAGATCGTGCAGGGCAGGCCGAAGCGCGCCGCGACGGTGGCGGTCGCCACGCCATGCTGGCCCGCGCCAGTCTCGGCAATGATCCGCGTCTTGCCCATCCGCTTGGCCAGCAGGATCTGGCCGATGCAGTTGTTGATCTTGTGCGCGCCGGTATGGTTCAGTTCCTCGCGCTTGAAATAGATTTTCGGCCCCTTGCCCTCGGGTGCGCTGGCGCGCAGCGTCTCGGTCAGGCGCTCGGCATAATACATCGGGCTGGGACGACCGACATAATGGGTCATCAGGTTGTCGAACTCGGCCTTGAAAGCCGGGTCGTTCTGGGCCGCGCGATATTCGCGTTCCAGGTCGAGGATCAGCGGCATCAGCGTCTCGGCGACATAGCGGCCGCCATAATCGCCGAAATGGCCACGCTCGTCAGGTTGCGCGCGGAAGGAGTTGGGGGCGTTCATCATCTATTCCTTGAGCGTTGCCGGGGCGAGGCCTGCAAACGTTCCTGTCACTGATTTGTCGCAACGGCTTTAAGGAAGCCTGCGATCTTGTCCATATCCTTGACACCCGGCGCGCTTTCGACGCCAGAGGACACATCGACCAAGGGGGCACCCGTGCGGCGGATCGCCTCGCCGACATTCCCCGCATCGAGGCCACCGGACAGCGCCCAGCGCAGCGGATGGCGAACCCCGTCCAAGAGGCTCCAGTCGAAGCGCAGGCCCATGCCGCCGGGCAACGACGCCTCGTCCGGGGTCTTGGCGTCGTACAGGATCAGGGTCGCGGCCCCCGCATAATCGCGCGCCTTGTCGACGTCGCCCCGCGCCTTGATCGCGACGGCGACCCAGACCTCCCGGTCGAACTTCGCCCGGATCGCGGCGACGCGGGCGGGGGCGGTGCGATGCAGCTGGATCGCGTCCAGCATTCCGGCGCGCACCGCGGCCTCCAGCAACTGGTCATCCGGGTCCACGAAGACGCCTACCCGCTGCACCCGCTCGGGCACCCGGCCCGCCAGCCCCGCCGCGACGTCGAAGGTCAGGTGGCGGGGTGAGGCAGGGAAAAAGACGAAACCGACATGGCTCGCCCCACCGCCCAGCGCAGCATCCAGCGTGGCGGGCGTCGTCAGTCCGCAGATCTTGGCAGTGGTCGGCATGATCGTTTCCCGAATGGGAGGGGTCGAAAAACGGGTCAGAGCGTGGCGGCGATCGCCCTTGCCGCAGCGTCGGGGTCTTCGGCCTGGGTGATCGGGCGACCGATGACCAGGATCGAGGCACCTGCATCGACCGCCGCACGCGGCGTCACGACGCGCTTCTGGTCGCCGATCACGCCGTTCGAGGGGCGGACGCCCGGCACCACGAAGAAGCCCTTGGGCCATGCCTTCTTGACTGCCGCGACCTCTTCGCCCGAGCAGACGATGCCGTCGATGCCGGACTCAGCGGCCAGATCGGCCAAGCGACGGACATGATCGGCGGGCGAGCCGATGACGCCGGTGTCGGACAGGTCGTTGCTGTCCAGGCTGGTCAGCATGGTCACCGCGACGACCTTGGTGCCGACGGGGGCCGCCGCCTTGGCGTCCTCCAGCATGGCGCGACCGCCGCTGGCATGAACGGTCAGGATCGCCGGGGCCAGTGGGCCGAGCGACTGGACCGCCTTGGCGACGGTGTTGGGAATGTCGTGCAGCTTCAGGTCGAGAAAGATGGGCAGACCGATATGCGCCATCTCCCGCACGCCGCCAGCACCATGGGCGCAGAAGAACTCCAGACCCAGCTTCAGCCCACCGACATGGTGGCGGACCTTTTGCGCCAGCGCCTGGGCACGAGCGAGGTCGGGGGTGTCGATGGCGACGTAGATACGGTTGCTCATGGCGATATCAGACCAGGGGCTGGGTGGTGGCAGTAACGGGCGGGACGACAGGGGCATAGGCGCCCGTTTCGGCCGAGACGGCGGCGAGCGAACGCTCCGCCGCGCTCAGCCGCTGGCGCAGCCGCCAGCGGGCGGCATGCTGCCAGATCAGCGTCGGGACAAGGCCCAGCAGGAAGGTCAGGAACAGCAGCAGCGGCAGGTTGACGTCAGCGACCAGTCCGCCGACCAGCCGGATCGGCACGGTCGTCCAGTTCCCCAGCGTGAAGGCCGCGGCCAGAAAGGCCAGCAGGCACCAGAACAGCATTTTCAGGAACTGCATGCGCTTCTCCGCGTAACCCGGTCCGCCACTTCCCTGACGAGGTGGCCGGACGTCGCCCAGGGCTGGCGGTCTAGCCGCGTTGATCCGGCATGACCAGCCTTCAGCCGATCTCGCGGCGAAGCGAGGCGATCAGGGGGGCGACGGCGGTCAGGCGTTCCTCTTCCTCGTCCAGGATTGCCAGGAACGCGCGTCGCTTGAACGCCGCCACCGCGCCGCGCTTGAGCCGGATCGTCGAGGGCAGGGTGGAGACGACGATGTCGATCATCCGCTCCGCCCCGTGCAGGCGACCCCAGAGATAATCGTTCTCGCGGTAGCTGCGGCTGAAGAACGCGCCGAAGGTCAGGAACTGAATGCCCTTCAGCGTCGCCTCCGCGCCACCGGACCGGATCGCGGTCGCGTCGTCCGGCGCGATGCGATCGACCTTGATCGGATCGAACTCGTCCAGCCCCTCGCCCTGCAGCAACGGCAACGTGGCGACGTCGAAATAAGGAAAGCCCAGATAGGTCAGCAGAAGCGTCCGCCGCGCCCCGCGCGGCAATCCGGCAAAGGCGGCGGCCAGCCGGGCATCGGTTTCTCCGTCCAGTCGGATCAGGTCGAGCCTCGCCTCCAGCCGGTCGAGCAGCGGTCCGCCGTCTTCGCGACTGTCGCGGATATCGTCGGCCATCTCGGCATGGGCGCTGCCATGCTGACGCTCGAGAAATTCGGCCAGCGAATCGTAAATGGCGTCGCGGACCGGGGCGAGCTCCGCCTCGCTATGCTCGCCCTCGAGTTCGGTCAGTCGACGGGTGAGCAGACGCAGGCGGCGGATACGATACCCCAGATCAAAGGCACGCAGGAAATTGCGGGCGCCGCCGCTCGACCCGCCGGTAAAGCGGATCGCCTCCGCGCCGGTATAGCGCGATCCCACCGTTCGCTCGATCATGGCGCGCAGGCGTCCGCGCCGCTGCTGCCCTTCGTCGCCGACGGCCTCGGCAAAGATGCTCGCCATGGAGTCGATGACGTTGGCAAATTTCAGATGGCCATAAGCGGCATAGCTGAACCCCGCCTTCGCCGCCGAGGCAGCCTGGGCACGCACCCGCCACGACGCCAGGCGCGCCGCCGTAGGGCGATCGAGGAAGAAGGTGCCGCCGAACAGCTGTTCGATCTCCTGCTCGACATCCTCACGGATCGCGGCGACGATCGCCTGCATCCGGTCGATCCTCCCTGAGCGCGCGGCGATCGCTTCCAGATTGTCGCGGATCGGCTGTTGCCGCGGAAGCTCGCTGACCGCGCCGATGATCGTCTGAAAGAAGCCGGGATGGCCGCCGCCGCCGGGCAGGCGGAAATGCATGCCGGGAAAGGGATCGATATAGACGAAGCGGCGATCGACCTGGCGTCGCGCCGGGCGGCGGCCCAATGCTTCGATGGCCGGGCGGAACGGCGCATTGACCAAGACCGAGCCGTCGATCAACACCGCCTTGTCGGCGGCGCCCGCGGCGTGATGCCGGGGCAGGACACGGCGGAGGAAGGCGTCGCGACTGGTCCAGTCCTGATCGCGCTCGGCCAGCACCCGGTCCAGTTCGGCGACGGTGAAGGGCGGGAAGGCACCGGGAAAGCTCGATGTGGCGCGCGCGGCGAACACCAGTTCGGGAATTGCCGCCAACTGCCCGTCGCCGCTGTCGGTAAAGTCGACCACCATGCGGTGCTCGGTTTCGACGACCTCGCCGGGCGAATGCAGTTTCAGCCGCTGTGGCTGGCCGGTGAAATCGGTCACGGTGACGAAGAGGTCGAGCGGCTGGCCGGGCGGCAACAGGCGCTTACCCGCCGGTGCAGCCGCCATCCGGTCGAACGCCTCCATCAGCCGTCCGGTAAAGGCATCCGCATCGAACGGTGCCTCGAACCAGCGCGAGCGGACGAAATGACCCAGTTTATAACGGACCTCGTCGCGGGTTTCTTCATCGAGCGTCTCGATCTTGTCGCCGCTGCGCCCTGCTGCCATCCAGGCGATCGGCAGGGCCCACATCTTGGAAAAGCGCGAAGTCGGGGCGGCTTTCGGGGCAATCAGCGACTCGATGTCCGCTGCCTCCAGCCACAGATCGGTCAGCGGGTCGAGCGATTGGCCGGTCGACAGCGCCTGTCCCAGGAAGATGCCGTTGATCCCCCCCGCGCTGGCGCCCGCAATGATGTCTGCCAGCACGCGCACGCGTACCCCGCCACGCTCGGCCATTTCCTCCAACAGTTCGTGATAGACCGCGTCGACCGCCGAGGCAGGTGCATCGCCCTCGTGCGAGGCACGGCTGGCCCGCACGACCCGCCAGATCTCTTTGGTGATGCCGTGCATATACACGGCCAGGCTGATCCCGCCGTAGCAGACCAGAGCCAGCCTCAGCTCCTTCTCACGCATCAGCGGGGCGCCACCATCGCCCAGATAGGCAAATGGTCGGAAGCCTTGCGCGACATCGGCGTAGCGTGCACCCCGCAACTGTCAATACGCAGATCGGGTGAAACCATGATCCGGTCAAGGCGCCCTATAGGACGCCTGGCATGGAAGCTGGGTCCGGTATCCGCAATCGTGAAGTTGCGTGTGAAATCGCGCAGGCATCCGGCTGTGCGGGTCCATTCGTTCAGGTCGCCCATCATGACGGTGGGCTGCGCATGAGTGCAACTGGACAGGTGGGCGAGGATCGCCGCCGCCTGCCGCCGCCGCCACAAGCCTGACAGGTCCAGATGCATACCAACGACACGGATGCAGCCGCTTTTGGTCCGTAGATCGGCCATGACCGCGCCACGCGGCTCTAGCGAGGGCAGGTGGATCGCCTCGAAATCCAGAACCTGAACGGTTTTGCGCACCAGTATCGTGTTGCCATGCCAGCCCATCGACCGGGCCTTCATGCCGTAGACGATCGGCTTCCAGTCGCTATGTTCTTCCAGCAGGTGGAGCGGTATCACCCCCTCGCGCTCGCCAAAACGGCGGTCCGCTTCCTGAAGGGCGATGACATCGGCATCGACCTCTCTTAGCACATCCAATATGCGGTCGGGATTGCGCCGCCGGTCGGCGCCGATCCCTTTTCGGATATTATAACTGGCGACCTTTATCATTCCGCACCTGTAACGCCGCTGAGGGCGTTTGGTGCCAAGCGCGACGTGGTCGAGCATTGGGAAATGGTGCCGGATGAGGGGATCGAACCCCCGACCTTCGGTTTACAAAACCGCTGCACTACCGCTGTGCTAATCCGGCATTGTGGATCCCCCTAGCGTCAAGAGACGCCGAAGGTCCAGCCCTCCGTTTGGGCGACTTGGGCGGTAAGACCCGCCGGGCGCCACAAATCCGCCCGGTTCGCGACCGCGCGCAGCCAGGCGGCGGTCAGGATCGCATCGGTGCTGTGATCGTCATAGCGCGACAATGGCTGATGCTGCTCGCTACCCAGATGGGTCAGCGCGTCGTCCAGCGCCTCGGCACTGCGCATCTTGCTGCGACCCCGCGGTCGTCCGGCGTCACCCGCGGCGATCGTGGTGTAGATCTCCACGACCAGCATACCCATGGCTGGAACCGGGTCGAAGGGCCAGATCGCCACCCGGCCGTCCAACCGCCGCAGCATCCGCATACCCGCGAAGCTGGCCTTGGCGACCTGGGATGCGCCGATCGCGTCATACACGGTCGATGGCTTGCGTCGGCCATCGGCGGCGACCTCGCAGGTCCGCCAATGCAGGAAATCCGCTTTTCGGCCGTCAGCCGCCCCGAAATAGAAATGCCGACCGCGTCGCGCCTCCAGAAAGCTGCGCGCACCCAGATCCGGGTCATCGCTGCTGTCATCGACATACGCCCAGAGCGACCGTGCATCGGGGGTGGGCGTATCGCCGGGCAGATGCGCCCCGCGCTCGACAAAGGGTGCAGAGAAGCTGAAGTCGAACCCTACCAGCAGCGGCTCGTCCGCCCGCGCCAGCAGCCAGTCCGCTACACCCTGGCGCGACCAGGCCCGACACGGCGGCGGCACGAGCGTCGGCGCGGACCGGCCGTTCGCGCAATATGCCATGCGGATACCGGGATGCGCCGTGCCATGCGCCCCCGACCAGTCGATCGCCACGAAGCCGGTGAAGCGTTCAGCCATCACCGTCCCGCAAGGCACGCCGCCGCTCGTCCCACCAGGCCATGCGCTCGGCGATGCGCTTTTCCAGTCCTCGCCCCGACGGCGTGTAGAATTCCTGCGGCGGCAATTCGTCGGGCCAATAGTTCGCCCCGGAAAACCCGCCCTCGGCATCGTGATCATATTGATAGTTCGCGCCGTAGCCGATCTGCTTCATCAGCTTGGTCGGCGCGTTCAGAATGTTGGCGGGCGGCATCAGCGACCCGGTTTCCTTCGCGGTGCGCCACGCCTGCTTCTGCGCCTTGTATACCGCGTTCGATTTGGGCGCGGTCGCCAGATAGAGACAGGCTTGCGCGATCGCCAACTCTCCCTCCGGGGAGCCCAGAAAGTCATAGGCGTCCTTCGCGGCCAGGCATTGGGCCAGCGCCTGCGGGTCGGCCAGCCCGATATCCTCGACGGCGGCGCGGGTCAGGCGGCGGAGCAGGTAGAGCGGTTCCTCGCCAGCGGTCAGCATCCGCGCGAGATAATATAGTGCCGCCTGCGGATCCGAGCCCCGGATCGACTTATGTAGCGCCGAGATCAGGTTGTAATGCCCCTCACGATCCTTGTCATAGACCGCGACTCGGCGCTGAAGAAAAGCTGATAGCCCGGCCGGGTCAAGCGGTTCGGGAAGGTCGACCGCGAACAGCGTCTCCGCCTGATTGAGGAGGAAGCGGCCGTCGCCATCGGCGCTGGCGATCAGGGCATCACGCGCCGCGATATCCAGCGGGAGCGGTCGGTCCATCTCGACCTCGGCGCGGTCGAGCAACTGTTCGAGCGCCGCCTGTCCCAGACGGTGCAGGATCAGCACCTGCGCCCGGCTGAGCAAGGCGGCGTTGAGTTCAAAGGACGGGTTTTCGGTCGTCGCGCCGACCAGCGTGACCGTTCCATCCTCGACATAGGGCAGAAAGCCATCCTGCTGCGCTCGGTTGAAGCGGTGGATCTCGTCCACGAACAGCAGCGTGCGCTGGCCAAGCCGCGCATGATCGCGCGCCTCGGCAAAGACCTTCTTCAGGTCCGCAACGCCGGAGAAGACGGCCGAGATAGCGGCGTAGCGCAAGCCGACCTCGGCCGCGAGCAAGCGGGCGATGGTCGTCTTGCCCGTGCCCGGCGGACCCCACAGGATCATCGAGGAGAGGCGACCGGCGACAACCATGCGGCCGATTGCGCCGCCCGGCCCGGTCAGGTGATCCTGCCCGACGACATCGGCCAGCTGCATCGGGCGCAGGCGATCGGCCAGCGGCGCGTCGGCCGAGAGGGAGGGCTGGGCAGGGGCGGGGTCCATACCCGCAAAGAGATCGGCCATGGGCATCCTGTAGGAAACCACAGCGTCCCCGTCACGCGCTTCGTCAAAGATATATCTTCGTGCATCTTGACTCTCCGTATTCAAGATATATCTTGAGCCTATCTGAACAAGGAAACACTTATGCGACATCATCATCACAACGCAGGCCCAGGCGGGCATCGCCGTCACGGCCACTGGTCCTTCGGCCCCTTCGAGGTTCAATGGGATATCGAGCGCGGAATGGGCGAGGGGCGTGGCCCTGGTCGGGGGCGTCGCGGGCGCATGTTCGACGGCAGCGAGTTGCGGCTCGTCCTGCTCAAGCTGATCGCCGACGAACCCCGCCACGGCTATGACCTGATCCGCGAGATCGAGGCGATGACCGGCGGCGCCTATGCTCCCAGCCCGGGCGTCATCTATCCGACGATCACCCTGCTGGACGAAATGGGCTTTATCGACGAACAGCGGTCGGATGGTGCCAAGAAGCGGTTCGCCGCGACCGATACCGGCCGCGTGCATCTCGAGGAACACGCCGAACAGGTCGAGGCCCTGCTCGCGCGGCTTCGGGCCCTTGGCGAACACCGCCAGCGTGTCGATGCGGCGCCGATCCGCCGGGCGATGGGTGGTTTGAAGATGGCGGTGATGGATCGTTTCAGCGGCGGCGATGCCGCGCCGGACATGATCCACGAAGTTGCCGCCATGATCGACGAACTCGCCCAGAAGGTGGAGCGCCTGAAATGAGCATGTCCGTAACCCGAGTGCCGACCCTGTCGGCCAGTCGCTATCTCCAGCAGCTTGCCAAGCATTGGAGCCACAAGATGGAGGTGTCCTTCACCGCCGAGGAAGGCACGATCCGCTTTCCCAACGGATCGACGCTGGAGATGCGTGCCGACAGCGACACGCTCGACATCGTGCTGACCGTTCCCGAGGACGGCGATGTCGCGCAGATGCGGCAAGTGGTCGCCAGCCATCTCGACCGCTTCGCCTTTCGCGAAGCACCGCTGACCTTCGATTGGCGGGACGGTTAAGCGACCATCGCGCGGTACGCGTCGAGCACCGCGTCGTTGACCTTGTCCCAGCGATAGTCGGCGACGCGGGCGTGACCCGCCACACTGAACCGGCGGCGTAGCGCGGGATCGGTCGCGATCCGCTCCAGCGCATCGGCATAGCCACCGATGTCGCGGGCCTCGACCAGATAGCCGGTCTCGCCATGGGCCACCAGGTCCATGGCGCCGGTCGCATTCGCCGCGACCACGGGAACGCCCGCCGCCATCGCCTCGGTGGTGACGTTGCCGAACGTCTCGGTGACGCTGGGGTTGAAGAAGATGTCCATCGACGCGACCGCGCGTCCCAGGTCGTTACCGGTCTGGTATCCGGCAAAGATCGCATCGGGCGTCGCCTTGGCGAACCAATCCTCCGCCGGGCCCTTGCCGACGACCAGTACCTTATGCGGCACGCCGCGCCGTCTCAGCACGGCCAGGACCTCGGCAAAAACGTCGAGGCCCTTTTCCTTGACCAGGCGACCGAGGAACCCGATCGCGACCTCGCCATCGGCAATGCCGAGGGAACGCCGCCATTCCAGGCTGCGCTTCGATGGTTGGAACCGGTCATGGTCGATGCCGCGTGACCAGATGCTCATCGGCGGCGTCACGCCCCATCCGCGCAGCAGCGCGATCATGCTGGGGCTGGGCGCGACGATCCGGTCGAACTTGTTGTAGAAGCGGGTCAGCAGCCGGATGATCGCCGGCTCCAGGAAGCCCAGGCCGTAATAGGCCGGATAGGTCTCGAACCGGGTATGCACCGAGGCCAGCGAGGCAACGCCGTTCTCCCGCGCCCATCGCACCGCCGAATGACCGAGAAATTCGGGTGCGGAGACATGCACGATATTGGGGGCGAAGGCTTCCAGGTCCGCGCGCACCTTCGCAGGCAGTCCGCGCGCCAGTTTGTAATCGGCGCGGAAGGGGAGCGGAATGGCGGGCACGTCGACCAAGTCGCCGACCGGCGGAAAGGCCGGGGTTGAGGATGTCGGCGAATAGACGCGCACCGCGACGCCCCGATCGAGCAGATGGCCGACGAGCCGGTTGAGCGTCTGGTTCGCGCCGTCGCGCGTGTAATTATAGTTGCCGCTGAACAGGGCGACACGAAACTGGTCTGGTGTCATAAAGGCCGGGCCATAGCCCGATGCCGCCGCAAAGGCCACTCCCGCGCCGTGCATCAAATCCGTTCCATTTTCGTTCCGCGCGCGGTAGAGCGTTGGCATGGCCAAGATCCAGAAGCGTTATGTCTGCCAATCCTGCGGATCGGTGCAGTCCCGCTGGCAGGGGCAATGCCCCGACTGTTCGGAATGGAACACCATGCTGGAGGAGGCGCCTGTCCAACAGACCCCCTTCGCCGCCAAGCATAATCTTCAGGGCGGCGGGCGCGCGATCCAGCTGGTCGGGCTGGATGCCGACATTCCGCTGCCCGATCGCATGGCAACCGGAATCGCGGAGCTCGACCGGGCGCTCGGCGGCGGCTTCGTCGAGGGGTCGGCGACGCTGATCGGCGGCGATCCGGGGATCGGCAAGTCGACGCTGCTGCTCCAGGCGGCCGCCAAGCTTGCCATGGCGGGCAAGCCGGTCGCCTATGTCTCGGGCGAAGAGGCGGCGGACCAGGTCCGTCTGCGCGCGCGTCGCCTGGGGCTGGGCCAGGCACCGGTGCGACTGGCGGCGGCGACATCGGTTCGCGACATCCTGACGACCTTGTCGATCGGACAGGTGCCCGCCCTCCTGATCATCGACTCGATCCAGACGATGCACTCCGATCTGATCGAAGGCGCACCCGGCACCGTCAGCCAGGTCCGTGCTTCAGGCCAGGAACTGATCCGCTTTGCCAAGGAACGCGGCACCGCCGTCGTGCTTGTCGGCCATGTCACGAAGGACGGTTCCATCGCGGGCCCCCGCGTGCTGGAGCATATGGTCGACACCGTGCTCGCCTTCGAGGGCGAGCGCAGCCACCAGTATCGCATCCTGCGCGCGATCAAGAACCGTTTCGGCGGGACCGACGAGATCGGCGTCTTTTCGATGCAGACCGAGGGGCTGACCGAAGTCGGCAACCCGTCCTCGCTGTTCCTGACCAACCGCGACGAAGGGGTGACCGGCGCGACGGTCTTTCCCGCGCTGGAAGGCACCCGTCCGGTATTGGTCGAAATCCAGTCGCTGACGGTTCGCCTGGCATCGGGCGCAACTCCTCGGCGTGCGGTCGTCGGCTGGGATACCGGGCGGCTGGCGATGATCCTGGCGGTCCTGGAGGCGCGTTGTGGCCTGAGCTTCTCATCGGCCGAAGTCTATCTGAACATCGCCGGGGGATACCGGGTACAGGACCCGGCCGCCGATCTGGCGGTGGCGGCGGCGCTGGTTTCCGCGCTGTCCGAACGGCCGGTACCCGCCGACGCGATCGTCTTCGGCGAGATCGCGCTGTCGGGCGAGATCCGCACGGTCGCGCACGGGGCGCTACGGCTGAAAGAGGCGGGCAAACTGGGTTTTGAAAAGGCGATGGTCCCACGCGCCATGACGTCCGAGGAAAGTCCGCTGCGCATGACGGGCTTTCGTACGCTTGCCGAGTTCGTTGACCATATGCTGGGTCGCGGGTAGCGAAGGGGGCAGGGTCGCCCGACCCGCTCTCGCCCCGTGGCGGGCCGGGTACGACGGGTGGCGATGTGTTGGGCGGGGGTGAGACATTGGACCGGACGCATTGACAGCCCTTGATATTCTCGTTCTGATCGCCGTCTTCGGCGCCGCGATCCAGGGTTTCTTGCGCGGTTTCGTAACCGAGGTGCTGGCACTGTTCGCCTGGGTCGCGATCGTCGCTGCGCTCAAGCTGTTCCATATTCCACTCTCCCAGGCGCTGCTCGGTGTCGTCGGCACCGTGTCCGGCTCGGCGGTGCTGGCCTTCGCCCTGATCGTCGGCGTGACCTATATCGGCGGACGGCTGGTGGCGCGCGCGATCGGCAGCCGGACACGCACCTCGATCCTGGGGCCGGTCGACCGTGCGCTGGGCTTCGGCTTTGGCGCGCTGAAGGGGCTGATCCTGGCCAGCCTGGTCTTCCTGGTCGTGGCCCTCATGGTCGACACGGTCGGCGGCGGTCCTGCACGACGCCCCGAATGGATGGTCAAGAGCCGGACCTACAAGCTTCTCAACGCGACAAGCGCTGGCATCGCCGATTTCGTCGATCGCCGCCGTCGTGGCCTCCCGGTGTTCGGTGCTCCCGTGCCGAACACCGGCGATATCCCCAAAACCAGCGAGACGCCGTCATGACCGCCCCCCTCTACAATGCCGAGATCCTGCGGCTGACCACCGCCATCCCGCATGACCAGCGACTGGCCGATCCGATGGCCACCGTCGAAAAGCGATCCCCGATCTGCGGCAGCCGGGTGACGGTGGACGTCAACCTCGACGGAGCGGGGCGCGTGTCGGAACTGGGGATGCTGGTCCGCGCCTGTGCGCTGGGCCAGGCATCGGCGGCTTTGCTGTCCCAGCATGTCGTCGGGCGCAGGGTCGAAGAACTGGCGGCGGCGCGCGACGCCCTGACCGACTGGCTGGCCGCGGGGCAGGGGGATGCCCCCGACTGGCCTGGCCTTCACGTCTTCTCCCCCGCGCTCGCCTATACCGCGCGGCACCCCTCGATCCGTCTGGCGTTCGAGGCGGCGGCGGAGGCGGCGGAGCAGGCCGCGACAAAGGGCCCCCGCTGATGCACGGTGACGTCTCGCTGCTGCGCGACGGGGCGATCCTGCTCGGTTTCGGCCTGGCGTTCGTTCTCGTTTTCCGTCGCCTGGGACTGGGTGCCACGCTGGGCTTTCTCGTCGCGGGCGCGGTGGTCGGGCCGCATATCCTGGGGCTGGTCGGCGACGCCGAGTCGAAGCTGGGCATCGCCGAAATCGGCATCACCCTGCTGCTGTTCATCGTCGGACTGGAGCTGAACCCCGCCCGGTTGTGGCGGATGAAGCATGAGATTTTCGGGCTGGGGCTGATCCAGGTCGCGGCCTGCGGGCTGGCGATCACCGGGATCGTCTGGCTGGCGAGCTTCTCGCCCGAGGCGGCCCTTGCGCTCGGCCTGCCGCTCGCGCTGTCGTCCACCGCGCAGGTTCTGCCGATGCTGCAATCCTCGGGGCGGATGCGCACGCCGTTCGGTGAGCGCGCCTTTTCGATCCTGCTGTTCCAAGACCTGTCGATCGTCCCGCTCATCACGATCGTGGCCGCCATGTCACGCAACCCGGCCGACCATACCGGCCCACCAGGTTGGATCCTGGCGCTGGAGACGATCGCGGCGGTCGTCGGCCTGATCCTGGCCGGGCGCTTCCTGCTGCGCCCGCTGTTCCGCCTGATCGGCAATATGGGCGAGCGCGAGATGTTCGTCTTTGCCGGTCTGTTCACCGTCATCGCCAGTGCCGCGGTCATGGAGCTTCTCGGCCTGTCGACCGCGCTGGGGGCGTTCATCGCGGGCGTGATGCTGGCCGACAGCCCGTATCGGCATGAACTGGAGGCCGATGTCGAGCCGTTCCGCTCGATCCTGCTGGGTCTGTTCTTCCTGGCGGTCGGCATGATGCTGAACCTGCCCGCCATTGCCGAACGCCCGCTGTTCGTGGCGGTCATGGCGCTGGCGTTGATCGCGACCAAGACGCTGGTCATCACCCTGATCGGCCTGGCGTTCCGCATGACCTGGCGCGCCGCCTTCGCGCTCGGCCTGCTGATGAGCCAGGGGGGCGAATTCGGCTTCGTGCTGTTCGCCCAGGCGCAGGCGGGCTATCTGATCGCGCCCGAGGCGGCGAGCCTGTTCGGGGCGATCATCACCGTGTCGATGGCGACCACGCCGTTTCTGATGGCCGCGACCCGCCGTATCCGCGAAGAGCCGGTCATCACACGCGGCGACCAGCGCGAAGGTCCGGTGACCGACGGTGCCAACGCCCTGATCGTCGGTTACGGACGTTTCGGCCAGACGGTCGCCCAGATGCTGATCGCCAGCGACGTGCCGGTCACCCTGATCGACCGCGATATCGAGATGATCGATATCGCTGCTTCCTTCGGCGCCAAGGTCTATTATGGCGACGGGACCCGCCTGGACCTGTTGCGTCAGGCCGGAGCCGCCGAGGCCGAGTTGATCCTCTTCTGCCTGGACGAGGACCAGATCACGCTGGAACTGCTCGAGGGCGTGCACGCGGCCTTCCCCAACGCCTCGCTCTTCGTCCGTGCCTATGACCGGCGCGCCGTGCTGCGGCTGAAGGGCGGTCCGGCCTCCTATGTCGTGCGCGAAGTGCTGGAGTCGGCGGTGAAGATGGCACGGCTGGCGCTGGGCAGCCTGAAGGTCGAGAATGCCGAAATCGACCGGATCGAGACCATGTACCGCGCCCGCGACAAGGAACGGCTGGCCGCCCAGGCCGCGGCTGGCAGCCTGCATGCCGCAGCGGACCGGGTCATTACGCAAGGCGAACGGAAGGGCTGAACCATGGGACTGGTGGCAATACTCGCGGCACTCTCCGGCGCGATTGCGATCGCGGCCGGTGCCTTTGGCGCTCACCGTGCCGAGGGTGTGGCGGTCGAATGGCTGCGAACCGGTGGCCAATATCAATTGATCCACGCCGTGGCCGCGCTGGTCGCGCTGCGCATGGAGGCGAGGGGGGTGGCCTGGACCTTCGTGATCGGCGCGGCGATCTTTGCGGGCACGCTCTATGCGATGGCCTTTGGCGCGCCGCGCTGGTTCGGCGCGATCACGCCGATCGGCGGGTCACTGCTGATCGCCGGCTGGCTTTGGCTGGCCTGGACGCTTCGCGGCTGAGGTCGGACACGCATCGGCCGGGCTTCACCTGCGCGAGGGGATGTTCTAGGGACCCGCCATGGCCGATCCATTCTATATCACCACCGCCATCCACTATCCCAATGGCCGCCCGCATATCGGCCATGCCTATGAGATGGTGGCGGCCGACGTCATTGCCCGGTTCCAGCGTCAGGCGGGCCGTGATGTCCTGTTCCAGACCGGCACCGATGAGCATGGGCTGAAAATGGCCCAGGCGGCGCGGACGCGTGGCATCTCGACGCGTGAGTTCGCGGATGAAATGTCCAGCCATTTCCTTGTGATGGCCGACCGACTTGATATCTCCTACGACCGTTTCATCCGCACCGTCGATACCGATCACTATGCCGCCAGCCAGGCCATCTGGAAGGCGATGCAGGACAAGGGCGATCTGTATCTGGATCGCTACGAGGGCTGGTACTCGGTCCGCGACGAAGCCTTTTACGACGAGAGCGAACTGACCACCGGCGAGGACGGCACAAAGCTGTCGCCGCAGGGCACGCCCGTCGAGTGGACGGCGGAGGAAACTTGGTTCTTTCGCCTGTCGAAGTATCAGCAGCCCTTGCTCGACCTGTATCGCGACAATTCCGACTTTATTCGTCCGGAAAGCCGCCGTAACGAGGTGATGCGATTCGTCGAGGGCGGCCTGTCCGACCTGTCGGTTTCGCGCACCAGCTTCGACTGGGGGGTGCCGGTGCCCGACAGCCCCGGGCATGTCATGTATGTCTGGGTCGACGCGCTGACCAATTACCTGACTGGCACGGGTTATCCCAACACGGACAGCGAGTTGGCGCGCTTCTGGCCTGCCGATCTGCACCTGATCGGCAAGGACATTGTCCGGTTCCACACCGTCTATTGGCCCGCCTTCCTGATGTCGGCCGACCTGCCGCTGCCGCATTCGGTGTTCGGCCATGGCTTCCTGCTCCACCGGGGCGAGAAGATGTCGAAGTCGGTCGGCAACGTCGTCGATCCGATGGGCTTGGCCGATGCGTTCGGCGTGGACGCCCTGCGCTATTTCTTCCTGCGCGAAGTGAGCTTCGGGCAGGACGGCTCCTATTCGGCCGAAGCGATCGTCACCCGCGTCAATGCCGAGCTGGCCAACAGCTTCGGCAATCTGGCGCAGCGCACCCTGTCGTTCATCGCGAAGAACCTGGGCGGCGAACTGCCCGAGGCGGGGCGGAGCGATCCGGCCGACGCGGCGCTGCTTGAAGAGGTCGTCGTGGCCTGTGCCGGACTCAAGTCGGCCTTTGACGATTTGATGCTGAGCCAGGGGATCGAGGCATGGATGCGCGGCGTCTATGCCTGTAACCAGTATATCGACGTGCAGGCGCCCTGGTCGTTGCGCAAGACCGATCCAGAGCGGATGCACGCTGTCCTCGGCACGCTGGTCCGCGCCATCCGGATGCTGGCGATCGCGATCCTGCCGGTCACGCCGCGTGGGGCAGGGCTCGTGCTCGATACGCTGGGTGTCGATGAGCGGGATCATGCCGCGATCGACGACGATGGCTGGTATGCCCGCCGCGCGGACGCCGGAACGCCGTTGGCCGCCCCGACACCTGCCTTCCCCCGGCTTGAAATGCCCACCGAGGCCGACGCCTGATGCTCGCCGACAGCCACTGTCACTTGAATTACAAGGGGCTGGTCGAGGATCAGGCGGGCATCTTGGCGCGTGCTCGCGACCGCGGCGTGACGGCGATGCTCAACATCTCGACGCGCGAGAGCGAGTGGGATGCGGTGATCGTCACCGCCGAGCGCGAGACCGATGTCTGGGCAACGGTCGGCATCCATCCGCACGAGGCCGATGCGCATCCCCATGTCGACACCGCCAAGCTCGTCGAGCGGGCAGCGCATCCGCGCGTCGTCGGTATCGGCGAAAGCGGGCTGGACTATTATTACGATCATAGCGACCGGGCGCGCCAGCAGGCGAGCTTTCGCGCGCATATCGCCGCATGCCGGGAAACCGGCCTGCCGCTCGTCGTCCATACGCGCGACGCTGAGGACGACACGGCCGCGATCCTAGCCGATGAGATGGGGAAGGGGGCTTATCCGGGCGTCATACACTGCTTCACCGCCAGTGGAGACTTTGCCGACAAGGCCCTGGCATTAGGCTTTTATATATCCATCTCGGGTATCGTCACGTTCAAGAACGCCAAGGATTTGCAGGAGACGGCATCGCGCCTGCCGCTCGACCGATTGCTGATCGAGACGGACGCGCCGTTTCTCGCGCCCGTACCTCATCGCGGCAAGACCGGTGAGCCCGCATTCGTTGCCGACACCGCCAAATTCCTGGCCGAGCTGCGCGGCGAAACGGTGGAGACACTGACCAGCGCGACGGCCGAGAATTTCCACCGTCTCTTTGCCAAGACGCGCGCGTGAAAATCCGTATTCTCGGCTGTGGGACATCGTCGGGCGTACCCCGGATCGGCAATGACTGGGGTGCGTGCGATCCCACCGAACCCCGCAACCGGCGAATGCGCTGCTCGGCGCTGGTCGAACATGACGACACGCGTATCCTGATCGACACCGGTCCGGACATGCGCGAACAGTTGCTCGCCGCCGAAGTCGCGACGGTCGATGCGGTGATCTGGACACATGACCATGCCGATCACTGCCATGGTATCGATGATGTTCGCCAGATATTCCATGCGCTTGGCGAGCCGGTAGCGGGGTACGCTCGTTCGGCGACAGCCGCCTCTTTGGAAAGCCGTTTCGGTTATGTCTTTCGCGGCAAGACCGGCTATCCGCCGACCGCGACGATGGCGTCGCTGTCCGACGATCAGACCATCGGCAATATTCGCGTTCGGACCGTTGACCAGCCGCATGGCCGCATCCTGTCAGCGGGCCTGCGCTTTGAAGCCGAGGGCAAGAGCGTCGGCTATGCCACGGATTTTCATGAATTGACGCCAGATATGGCCGATCTGTATCGCGGTCTGGATCTTTGGATCGTCGATGCGCTGCGCCGTCATCCACATCCGGCTCATGCCGATTTGCCGTCGGTCCTGCACTGGATCGACGAACTCAAACCACGGCGTGCGGTTCTCATCCACATGGACCAGTCGATGGATTACGAGACGCTCGTTCGCGAACTGCCCGACGGGGTCGAGCCGGGCTATGATGGCATGGAACTGGTCCCGTGACCGCAGATCGGGCCATGGACGTCATCTATTTTGGCCTGATCCTGATTTTCGCGCTAAGCGCCTTGATGGCGCAGCGGGTGCCGATCAGCCAGACATTGCGCATGGCGTTGATTTGGATCGCGATCTTCGGCGTAGCGTTTATCGTCATCGGCCAGCGTGACCGCGTGCAGGGCCTGTGGACCGGCCGATCCACGTCGCCGGGGACAATGCGGATTCCCAAGGCGTCTGATGGACATTATTGGGTGAAGGCACGCATCAACGGTGTCGAGCGGCCAATGCTGATCGACACCGGCGCTACGACGACGGCACTGTCGATGGCCACCGCGCAGGCGGCCAAGTTGGACCTCAGGGAAAACCCGTTTGGCAGTTTGGTGGAGACGGCCAATGGGCGGGTCACCGCGGATCACGTCACCATCCGCGAATTTGCGATGGGGTCGATCTTGCTCAAGGACGTCGGCGCAGACGTATCGCCTGCATTCGGCGATCAGGACATCATCGGGATGAACGTACTCAGCCGTTTGAATGGCTGGGGGGTCGAGGGAAACACGCTCGTGCTGAACCCGTAAAATAGCGCACATTTTACATAATATATATTATCGAACTTTTGGAGTAAGAAGCCTTGGAGCGCCTGCTGACCATCATGAAGCGCCTGCGTGATCCCCAATCGGGTTGTGAATGGGATGTCGCACAGAGCTTCGAGACGATCGCGCCCTATACGATCGAGGAAGCGCATGAGGTCGCCGATGCCATCGCGCGTGGCGACATGGCAGACCTGAAGGATGAACTGGGCGATCTGCTGCTTCAAGTCGTCTTTCATGCACAGATCGCCCAGGATCTTGGCCATTTCACCTTCGCCGATGTTGTAACGTCGATCAGCGACAAAATGGAGCGCCGCCACCCGCATATCTTCGGTGACGCGACCGACGGCGGTCACCACTTGTGGGAACAGATCAAGGCAGAAGAACGGCGTGCAAAGGCGGCGGGTGGCACACTCGACGGCGTGGCGCAGGGCCTGCCCGCCCTGATGCGCGCCGAGAAGCTTCAAAACCGCGCTGCCCGGGTCGGCTTCGACTGGCCCGATGCAGAGGGCCCGCGTGCGAAGATCGACGAGGAGCTTCAGGAGATTGCCGAGGCGACGCCGGACACCCTTGAGGAGGAATTTGGCGATCTGATGTTCGCGATCGTCAACTGGACCCGTCACCACGGGATCGACGCCGAAGTGGCGCTGCGCAAAGGCAACCAGAAATTCGAGCGCCGTTTCCGGGCCATGGAAGACGCGGCCGGTGAAGGCTTCCCCGCGCTCGACTTGGAGGCCAAGGAAGCCCTCTGGCAGGCGGTCAAACGTCGCGGCGGTTGAACCGCTCGAAGTCGGATTCCGACAGGCGGACATCATAGACCGCCTTGTCGCCCTCGATCACTTGTTCAAGCACTTCGCCGTGTGCATGGAGCCAGGCGGCCCCCGCCCCGTCGCTGGTGTCCAACGCGACGCGATAGCGGCGATGGCCCGAGGTCAGCGCGGCCGCGACCTGCTCGATCAAATCATCAATGCCCTCCCCGCTCATCGCGGAAACGGCGACGATATGGGGTCGACGCCCAGCCTCGACCAAGACGTCCTCGCGGTCGTCACCCTCGATCAGGTCGATCTTGTTCCACGCCTCGAATCGCGGCGTTTCGGGATCGACGCCGATCTCGGTCAACACTGCCTCGACATCCGCACGCTGCGCTTCGGTATCGGGATGCGCGATGTCGCGAACGTGGATCAGGAGATCGGCCGATACCACCTCCTCCAGCGTAGCCTTGAAGGCCGCGACAAGTTGCGTCGGCAGGTCCGAGACGAAGCCGACCGTGTCCGAAAGGATTGCCTTGTCGATACCAGGCAGCTGGATTTGCCGAAGTGTCGGATCGAGCGTGGCGAAGAGAAGGTCCTTCGCCATGACATGAGCGCCGGTCAGACGATTGAAAAGCGTCGACTTTCCGGCGTTCGTGTAACCGACAAGCGCGATGACCGGCCACGGTGCGCGCTGCCGCCGTTCGCGGTGAAGGCCGCGTGTCCGGCTGACCTGGTCCAGCTCGCGACGCAGACGCGCCATGCGATCGCGGATCAAGCGGCGATCCGCTTCGATCTGGGTTTCGCCAGGTCCGCCCAGGAAGCCGAAGCCGCCCCGCTGACGCTCAAGGTGGGTCCAGCTGCGAACCAGACGGCCAGCCTGATAGTCGAGATGGGCCAGTTCCACCTGCAACCGCCCCTCGGCCGTCGCGGCACGTTCGCCGAAGATTTCGAGGATCAGGCCGGTACGGTCAATGACCTTGGCCTCAAGCGCGGTTTCGAGATTGCGCTGCTGTACAGGCGTCAGCGCGGCGTCGAATATAACGAGCTGCGCGTCCTCCATGCGAACTCGTTGCGCGACCTGTTCGACCTGACCGCTGCCGATGAGGGTCGCGGGTTTGGGTGCGCGAACACGCACGGCGATCCGCTCGACCACGTCCAAGCCGATCGCCATGGCGAGCCCGGCGGTTTCCTCCAAACGTGAGTCGGTGTCCCGTGCGGCATCACCCTGGTCGGGCAGGACGATGACCGTGCGGGCACCGCGGGTGAATTCACCGCGATCGCGGTCGAAACCCGTGCTCAATCCTCGGCCGATCCCGCCTGCTCTTCGGCCAGGTTCAGCGGACGGGCCGGCTGAATGGTCGAAACGGCGTGCTTGTAGACGAGTTGGGCCATGCCTTCACGCTGGAGCAGCATGCAGAACAGGTCGAACCCGGCGATCTGCCCCTGCAGCATGACGCCGTTGATCAGGAACATGGTGACCGGGTCTTCGGACTTGCGCACCGCATTCAGGAAGATTTCCTGCAACAACGGGTTCTTGCGCTGCTGTTCGTTGACGCCGTCGACGATCGCGGCGACATCCAACGGGCCCGAGGGCATGATGGTGGAAATGGCGTGCTTGTAGATCAGCTGCGATTGTCCGTCGCGGCGCAGCAGCACCGAGAAATTGTCGAACCAGGTCACGATGCCCTGGAGCTTCACGCCCTTGACGAGGAACATGGTGACCGGCGCCTTGGAACGGCGCAGCGCATTCAGAAACAGGTCCTGCAGCGAACCCGATTTGTCGGCCATGATAGAGCCCTTGTTATTGGCGGGACCTTTCCCGCGAATTGCGCCGTTTCCCGGCGTCGGAGCTGCGCCCGTGGACCGGGCGCAGCCAATATCTATGGTTTGGAGGGGCATTCGTCCAGAGGCAGCGTTTAATCCTCGCGCGTCTCGCTGATCCCCAGCAGCTTTAATTTGCGATGCAGGGCCGAGCGCTCCATGCCGATGAAACTGGCGGTGCGCGAGATATTGCCGGAAAAACGTCGAATCTGAACGCGCAGATATTCGCGCTCCCAGCTTTCACGCGCCTCACGCAAGGGTGCCCCCATGATCGCGGTCGCGCCCGAGCCGCCCATATCCGCGCCCTCCCCCAGCACTTCGGCGGGCAGCAGGTCGAGGTCGATGCGCCCGACCCGGTCGCCCGGCGCCAGGATGATCGTCCGCTCGACGACATTGCGCAGCTGACGGACATTGCCCGGCCAGTCATAGGATTGCATCGCGACCATCGCATCGGGTGCGATCTCCGGCGTGCGCACGCGGCGCTCGGTGGCGTAATGCGCCATGAAATGCTCGACCAGCGGCGGAATGTCCTCCCGCCGTTCGGCCAGCGAGGGGATGGTGACGGGCACGACGTTGAGCCGGTAGTAGAGATCCTCGCGGAAACGCCCCTCGGCAATTTCCTGGGTCAGGTCGCGCGCGGTGGCCGAGACGACGCGGACGTCGACCTTCACCACGCGGGTGCCACCGATGCGGGTGAAGCTCTGGTCGGTCAGGACGCGCAGAATGCGGGCCTGGGTCGCGATCGGCATGTCGGCGATCTCGTCCAAGAATAGCGTGCCGCCATGCGCCTGTTCGAGCAGCCCGGTGCGGACGAGGTCGCCCCCCTCCTCCACGCCGAACAATTCCTCTTCGACCCGCTCGGGCGTCATTCGCGCGGCGCTGACCACTACGAAGGGCGCATCGGCCCGGTTGCTCCAGCCGTGGAGCAGGCGCGCGGCGACCTCCTTGCCAACGCCCGCCGCCCCCATGATCAGGACGCGGCTGCCCGTGGCGGCCACCCGCTTCAGGGTGGCGCGGATACCGTTGATCGCGCTCGACGATCCGGTCAGATCGGTTTCGCGGCCCGCCGAGGCCCGCAGCGACGCGTTTTCACGCCGCAACCGCTCGGTCTCGGTCGCGCGACCGACCATCAGCAGCAGGCGTTCGGCCTCGAACGGCTTTTCGATGAAGTCCGCCGCGCCCTTGCGGATCGCGGCCACTGCGGTGTCCAAATTGCCGTGGCCGGAAATGACCAGCACCGGGATCGACGGATCACGCCGCTTGATCTCGTCCAGCAATTCCAGTCCGTCGAGCTTCGACCCCTGCAACCAGACGTCGAGCAGCACCAGTGAGGGGCGACGCACCGCCACCGCCTCCAGCGCGGCATCACTGTCCGCCGCGACGCGGGCGTCATAGCCCTCGTCCTCCAGCACGCCCGCGACCAATTCGCGGATATCGAGTTCGTCGTCGACGACGAGGATGTCCAAAGCCATGATCTTTTACGTCCGGGTACGAGTCAAAGCGGTGAGCTGGCCCTCCCCAGCCAGCTCGGGTTCGGCGCCCCCATGATCCAGTGCCGCAAGGGCACCGGCATCGAACATCATCGACACGATCGTGCCGCCTGAGGGATTGTCGGAAAAGCCGATCGTGCCGGCATGTTCCTCGATGATCTTGTTCACGATCGCGAGGCCCAGTCCCGTGCCGCGCGCGCGTGTCGTCATATAGGGCTCGATGATCCGATCGCGCTCGGGCGGCAGGCCGACGCCGTTGTCGGCGACGGTGATGGTCACCATGCTCGCCTGATGGCCGACGGTCATCACCACCTTGCCGCCCTTCATGCCCTCGGGGCGCGCCTCGATGGCCTCGACGGCATTCTTGACGATGTTGGTCAGCGCCTGGCTCATCTGGCGCCGGTCGCACACCAGCATCGGCGCGGGATCGTCCTGCTCCAGCTGGAACGTTACCTCCGGGTGAGCGACCTCATGCAGGAACATCGCCTGGGCACAGATATCCGCGATGGCCTCCTCGCGGAATACGGGCTTGGGCATGCGGGCGAAGGACGAGAATTCGTCGACCATACGCCGCAGGTCGCCCACCTGGCGAACGATGGTCTCGGTCAGGCGACCAAAGGTTTCGTCCTCGGGACCGATCACCTTACCATAGCGCCGCTGAAGACGTTCGGCCGCCAGTTGGATGGGCGTCAGGGGGTTCTTGATCTCATGCGCGATCCGGCGTGCCACATCGGACCAGGCTGCGCGGCGCTGGTCGAGAAGCTGCTGCGTAATATCGTCGAAGGTCAAGATCGGCCCGTCGCCGGTCGGCGCGATACGGACAGCGAGCGTCCGCATGTCGCCATGCAGCGCGACCTGGACCGTCGCCTCACGACGTCCCTGGTCGAGCAGTTCATCGAGCTCAGGCGCCACCTCGCCCAGCTTGCGGCCAACCAGTCCTTCCTGATCCGCACCGAGCAGGATATCCGCCGAATTATTGGCGATACGCACCTGACGATCGCGCCCTACCGCGACGACGCCTGCCGAGACCCCGGCCATCACTGCCTCGATCAGGGCACGGCGGTTGTTCAGCTGCGCATTGGCGGTGACGAGCTCGGTATTCTGCTGTTCCAGCTGGCCGGTCATCTGGTTGAACGCATTGGCCAGCGTGCCGACCTCATCGCGGGTACGCGGATCGGGAACACGCGCGGTCAGGTCGCCACCCGCGATCCGACGTGCCGCATCGACCAACTCGCCGACCGGCCGTACCAGGCGATCGGCCACGGCGAGCGCGATCCAAACGGCAATGCCTACGATCAGGAGCGCGATCGCAAAGAGGACCAGATTGAACTTGAGCTGAAGTGACCGCGCGCGGCCCTGCAGTGCGCGATAGTCGTCGAATACATCCTCGGCGGCGAAATGCTGTTTGCTCAGAAACTCGGCATTCACGGGCGTGCCGATATAAAGCATCAGGCCCTTCCCCTGTGGCAGCGGCGTGACGACCCAAACCCGCTGCTCGTTGATCCCCACTTCCGGACGGCTGAGGCGGCTGGCCTGCTGGATCATCTCGGGGGTTACCAGCTCACGGAAGGTGGTGTCCGAGGGCTGATTGAAAAAGTCGTAGAATTTGAAGCCCTGCTTGGCATCGAAGGAGAAGACGACCGACTCCACGGTGTCTCGAACGACGGTCTGCTGGAGTAGATAGTCGTGGAAGTCGCGTGGATTTTCGCGGAGTAGTGGAAGGTTGCGGCCCAAATCCTGCGACATGGCACGGCCGGTATCGACCCAGCGCTTGATGATCTGCTGCTGCGACTCGCGGGCAATGTCCATCGCATCGCCAAAGGCCTTGCGCGCCCGGTCGGAAATCCAAAATTCGGCCGAGGACTGAAACAGGATCGAGGCGGTGACGACGGTCAGCAGGATCGGCACGCTGGCGGTCAAGGAAAACAGCGCCACCAGTCGGACATGCAGCCGCCCGCCGCCACCAACCGGCGACAGTGCCGCGCGCCGCATCGCCACGCGGCGGCCCAACAGCATCAGCAGCAGGACGCCAGGCACCAGATTTAACGCCAGCAGCGCGGCCATGACGGGCGGCGCGATCAGCCCTTGCGTATCGTGGCGACTGGCGATGAAGACATAGGTGCCAACCGCGATCCCGACCGCCCCGACGATCACCGCAATCTCCATTGCGGGGGTCACCGCGAAGCGGGATCGCGATGTTTCGGCAGTATCAGCAGGCTTGAGTGACGCCGACATAGTTGCAATAGTACAACGTGAAGCGTGACCCGCAAGCCACAATTCCTAAAAATTATCTCAGTGTGCTCACCGCATCTTCCACTCCGCCCGTCGGAATATCGAGTCTGTCGAGACGCTTGCGTAACGTATTGCGATTGATGCCCATCGCGCGGGCGGTTCGGAGTTGATTGCCGCCATGCCGCGCCAGCATTGCCGCGATCAGTGGACGCTCCACCTCGCCTATGATCCGCTCGTACAATGTGCCGTCATCCAGCGCAGCGGGATGGGTCGTCGCGAGATGCGTGAGGAAGGCGCGGACGGCTGCCGCCAGATTGCTGTCCACCACGCCTTCGGCCTGCGCACGCTGCGAGCGGCTTTCGCCCAGCATGATGCGCACCGCATCGCCGTCGATCACCTCGTCACGGGCCAGCACCGCCAGCCGCCGCATCATGTTTTCGAGTTCACGCACATTGCCCGGCCAATCGTGCGTGACCAGGACGTCCAGCGCGTGGCTGTCGATGCGCCGCTTGGGCAAACCCTGACGCGCCGCATTCTCCAGGAAGTGGCGGGCCAGCAAGGGAATATCCTGCCGTCGTTCCCGCAAGGCGGGCAGTGCGATGGGAACGACGTTCAGGCGGTAGAACAAGTCTTCGCGGAACTGGCCCGTGGCTACCTGCTGGCTGAGATCGCGGTTCGTCGCCGCGACGATGCGGACGTCGGTACGGATCGTCCGCGCGCCGCCAACGGTGGTGAACTCGCCAGACTGCAGGACACGCAGCAGGCGGGTCTGCGCCTCCATCGGCATGTCGCCTATCTCGTCGAGGAATAGCGTGCCGCCCGCCGCCTGTTCGAACCGCCCGGCATTGCGCTGCGCCGCGCCGGTAAAGGCTCCGCGTTCATGGCCGAACAACTCGGCCTCGATAAGCTCGCGCGGGATCGCGGCCATGTTGATCGCGACGAACGGCGCGGCGCGGCGCGGGCCTAAATCATGGATTGCGCGCGCAACCAGCTCCTTGCCGGTGCCCGACTCGCCCGACACCAGCACCGTCAAATCGGTCGATACGACACGTGCGATGACGCGGTACACCCCCTGCATCGCAGGCGAGCGGCCGATCAGCGGCAGCGCACGATCATCCTCGCCCAGCCCGTCCTCGACGATCACCCCGCCCCGTGCCAGCGCGCCTGCCACCGCATGGGTCAGGGCATCGAGGTCGAATGGCTTGGGCAGATACTCGTACGCCCCAACCTCGGCCGCACGGACCGCCGTCGTCAGGGTGTTCTGCGCCGACAGGATGATGATGGGCAGCGCGGGGAAACGCTGAGCGACGCTGCGGATATGATCGATCCCGTCGCCATCGGGCAGGATGACATCGGTGACCAGCACGTCCGGCGCACCATCGGCCAGCACACGGTCAAGCCGAGCCAGCGTCTCGACCGACGTCACGTCATGCCCGGCACGGCGCAGCGCCTGGCCGACGACGGTGCGGATCGCGGCATCGTCATCGACCACCAGAACATGGCTCATGCCTGGGCCCTCGGCAGCAGCAGACGCAGGACGGTCATTTCGGGCGAACCTTCTCTGGCATATTGGATGATGCCGCTCATGTCGCGAACCAGCTTGTCGACCAGCGCGAGGCCCAGCCCCTGCCCTTCCCTGCGTCCGGAGACGAACGGATCGAACAGGTGATCGGCAATGTCTGCGGGCGCACCGGGGCCGTTGTCGATGACGCAGATCTCTATCGGCAGGGGCAGGCGCGGATGCCCTTCGCCGGTGCTGACCGACATGCCATGGCGATAGGCGGTGGTCAGGATGATGCGGGGATTGCGAACCTGGCGGACGGCTTCGCGCGCATTCTTCAAAAGGTTTATGATGATCTGAAGCAGCGCGTCGCGATTGATTCGGGCGGGCGGGAGCGAGGGGTCGAACCGTTCCTCGACCGGAACGCCGCGCGCGAACCCCGCCAGCGCGACGCTGCGTGCGTGTGTCAGCAACGGATAGATATTCTCGGATGCGAGCGGCAAGGGTCTGGTATCGCTAAAATCCTGCATCCGGTCGATCAAGGCGGCGATACGATCGACCTCCGTCGTGATCAGGGTTGTCAGTTCCCCGCCATTGAGCAGTTGTGCCGCGCCCCGAATGCCCGATAACGGGTTCTTGATCTCATGCGCCAGCATCGCGGCCGCGCCTACCGCCGCACGTGCTCCGGCGCTTCGATCGGAGGCATGGCCCAGCCGACGGGACGATCCGGCGCTGTGCAATGTGATCGCGCGCCATCCGGCATGATCGGGGATCTGCGCCTCGACGAAGTCGACCCGGATCTTGGGCCCATGGGGGGTGGCGATCACCGTATCATAGACTGCAAAGCCGTGCCCGTTGCGGCTGCGCGGCGCGTCGGGCGGGGGCAGGATCGCGTCGACCGGCTGGCCGACCATCAAGCGCTCGGACAGGTTGAGCAGTTGTTCGGCCAAGGCATTGGCGTGGGCGATGCGGTCGTCGGGATCGACCACCACGATCGCCACCGGCAGCGCCGCGAACATGGCGGCGAAACCGGGGCGGCCATGGCCGCCCGTCTCAGGCAGCCGCGGCAAGCTCGATCTGCGGCATGTAGAAGTCGTACAACATCGCCTTGACCCGGTCGGCGCTCGCTTCCTGGTTCACCTTGTTGCGGAACTCCGCCGAGCCATGCAGGCCGCGCGTGTACCAGCCGATATGCTTGCGCGCCATGTTGACCCCAGTCTCGGTGCCATAATGGTCGAGCATCGCGTCATAATGCTCCGAAACCACGCGATATTGTTCATCGAGCGGCGGGTCCTCGCGGCGTTCGCCGGTCGACAGCCAGTGCATCACCTGCCCCAGCAACCAGGGTCGGCCATAGGCCCCGCGCCCGATCATGATTCCGTCTGCCCCCGACTGGTCGAGCGCCTTGTCGGCATCGTCCAGCGAGCAGATATCGCCGTTCGCGATGACCGGGATCGAGACCGCATCCTTGACGTTGCGGATGAAGGCCCAGTCGGCGCTGCCCTTGTACATCTGGTTGCGGGTGCGGCCATGGACGGTGATCATCTTGATCCCGATATCCTCGGCGATGCGCGAAAGCTCGGGCGCGTTCAGACTGTCATGACACCAGCCCATGCGCATCTTCAGCGTCACCGGAACGTCGACCGCCTTCACCGTCGCCTCGATGATGGCCGATGCCAGCTTCAGGTCGCGCATCAAGGCCGAGCCCGCATCACCGTTGACGACCTTGCGCACCGGGCAACCCATGTTGATGTCGATGATCGCCGCCCCGCGATCGGCGTTCAGCTTGGCCGCCTCGCCCATCTCGTAAGGGGTGCAGCCGACCAGCTGCATCGACACCGGCTCTTCCAGCGGATGCCAAGCGGCCTTCTGGATCGACTGGCGCGTCTCGCGGATCGCGGCTTGACTGGCGATCATTTCGGTAACGTTCAGGCCCGAGCCATAACGGCGGACAAGCGTGCGGAACGGCATGTCGGTGACACCGGTCATCGGCGCCAGCACGACGGGGCTGTCGATCGTCACCGGACCGACCTGAATGGGAGCGAGGTTACGCATCATACTGCCTGAAAATTAAGCACGCGCTCTACCGCAACAGGCTCGCAAAGGCAAGATTGGCGACCTTTCGCAAAAGCCGCTAGGCGGGGCCGATGAGCCAGGACGAAAAGATCGGTGCGTTGATCGTTGCGGCAGGCGGCGGCAGCCGGATGGGCGGCGGCATACCCAAGCAGTTCCGGAATTTGGGCGGTCGCCCGATGCTGGCATGGAGCCATGCGGCCTTTTCGGATCACCCCCAGATTACGCAGGTCCTGACGGTCGTCGCGGAGGATCAGCACGATCATGCGCGCACCCTCCTTCCCGAAGCCTGGATCGAAGCAGGCGGGGCCAGCCGCCGCGAATCAGTGGCACGGGGGCTGCGTCATCTGGCGGTGGCGGGGGTCACCAAGGTGCTGATCCATGATGCTGCCCGCCCCTTCCTGTCGGCGCACGTAATTGATCGTGTACTTGACGGTCTGACCTCGGCCGATGGCGCGATGCCGGTTCTGCCAGTCGCCGACACGCTGGCACGGTCGGACGGCGGCGTTCTCGGCATCACCGTGCCGCGCGACGATGTCGTGCGGGTGCAGACGCCGCAGGGATTTCACCTCCAGGCGGTCATCGCCGCCCATGCCGCCTGGCCTGCGGATGCGGAAGCCACCGACGATGCGCAGATGGTGCGACGGCTTGGCGGACGCGTCGCTTTGGTGCAGGGCGATGCCATGCTCGAGAAAATCACCTATCCCGACGACATGACCGGAGCCGATATGCGCCTGACCTGGGAAACCCGGACCGCGATGGGCTATGACGTGCATCGCCTGGACGATGGCGAGGAATTGTGGCTGGGCGGCGTGCTGATCCCGCATCACCAGGGGCTGTCGGGCCATAGCGATGCCGATGTCGCGCTCCATGCGCTGACCGACGCGTTGCTCGGTACCATCGCGGCGGGCGATATCGGCACGCACTTCCCCCCCAGCGATCCGCAGTGGAAGGGTGCGGAGTCGGGCCAGTTCCTCCAACATGCCGCCAAGCTGATCGCGGACAAGGGCGGCCGGATCGATTTCGTCGATCTGACCATCATTTGCGAAGCTCCGAAAATCGGTCCGCATCGCGCCGCCATGGTCGAGCGCATCGCAGCGCTGTTGAACATCGACCAAAGCCGCGTCAGCCTGAAGGCGACGACCACCGAACGGCTGGGCTTCACCGGGCGCGGCGAAGGCATCGCGACCCAGGCGGTGGCGACCGTCCGCCTGCCGGGCGGCGCGGTAGAATGAAACGCTGGGGCCTGATCGTCGCGCTGGCTGCGCTTGCGGTGCCAGAGGTCGCGACCGCGCAGAATGGCTGCATCACCGCGCCCGAGGCCGAAGCGATGACGTTGGTCGCGATGCCCGATATCCTGCGCGAGACGGGGCGTGTCTGTGCCGCACGTCTTCCGGCAAACAGCCTGATCCGTGGCAACGGCACGCTGATCGCGAAATACGAGACAGCGGCGGATCAAGCCTGGCCGTCGGCGCGGGCCGCCATCGTGAAGCTTTCCGATCCGGCGATCGATACGCTGCTTCAGTCCGATTATGCCCGCCCGCTGCTCACCTCGCTGCTGGTGCCCTTCATCGTCGGCCGGATCGGTCTGGAGGATTGCGGGACGATCGACCGGCTCGTGACCCAGCTTGCCCCCCTGCCCCCGCGCAACATGGCCTCGGTCGTGGTGACGGCCTTGCAGTATCTGAAGACCGAAAAGGCGCGTGGGCGGCAGGTGGCCGTGCCCGACCTGCCGCTGTGCACGAACGGAAACCGCTGATGGACGTGCTGCTCCCCCGCGAACTCGTCGAACTGGCCGAGCGTGTGGTCGTCGCCAACCGGGCGGCGGGCCGCCGGGTCGCGGTGGCCGAAAGCTGCACCGGCGGGCTGGTGTCGGCTGCGCTGACCGAGATTCCGGGATCGTCGGATGTGGTCGAGGCAGGCTTCGTCACCTATTCGAACCAGGCCAAGATCGCGCTGCTGAACGTCAATCCGGAAGTCATCGAGACGTTCGGTGCGGTCTCGACCGCCACCGCCTGGGGCATGGCGCGGGGCGCCTTGGCGGCAAGCGACGCCGATGTCGCGGTCGCCATCACCGGCGTTGCGGGCCCGGGCGGCGGCACGGCCAAGAAGCCGGTCGGCACCGTCGTCTTCGCCCAGGCGTTACGCGGCGGTGATCCCGAAGAGGTGAAGGCTGAGCGCCATGAATTCGGGGATATCGGTCGTGGCGCGATCCGGCTTCAGGCGGCGCTGTTGGCGCTGGAGCTGTTGCTGCCGTAAAGCTTGGCGGCGCGATCCTCGAACGCGCCGATCATGCGGCGGAGCGCGGTGCCGAACACCTGCCCCGCCAACATCTCGAACACCCGGTTCTTGAATGCGAAGTCGACGGTGAAGTCGACCGCGCAGCCCTGTTCCTCGGGCCGGAAGCGCCAGTTGTTGCGCAGATATTTGAGCGGCCCGTCGAGATAGTCGACGTCGATCGACTCCGGCCGGGCCTTGGTGACGCGACTGGTGAAGGTCTCACGCAGGCCCTTGAACCCGACGATCATGTCGGCGACCGTCTCGGTCGAGGTATCCGAGCGAACGCGCATCGCCGAAACCCAAGGCAGGAATTCGGGATAGCGCGCCACATCGGCGACCAGATCGAACATCTGCTCCGGGGTATAAGGCAGATGGCGCGTCTCGCTATGCTTGGGCATCAGCGCGCGGGCGCCAGCTTTGCCTCGCGCGCCGCACGCAGCCGCTCGAAATCGTCACCGGCATGATAGCTCGACCGGGTCAGCGGCGAACTGGCCACCAAGAGGAAGCCCTTGGCGCGCGCGATCGCGGCATAAGCGTCGAACGCCTTGGGCGTCACGAACTCCGCGACCTTGGCATGACGCGGCGTCGGTTGGAGATACTGGCCCATGGTGAGGAAATCGATATCGGCCGAGCGCATGTCGTCCATCACCTGATGGATTTCGAGCCGCTCCTCACCCAGGCCCAGCATGACGCCGGACTTGGTGAAGATCGACGGATCATGCCGTTTCACGCTCTCCAGCAGACGCAGCGAGGCGTAGTAACGCGCACCCGGACGGATCGTCGGATAAAGGCGCGGCACCGTTTCAAGATTGTGGTTGTACACATCGGGACGCGCCTCGACGATCGACTCGATCGCCGCCTGAGCCTTGTTGCGGAAGTCCGGGGTCAGGATTTCGATCGTGGTGTTCGGTGTGGTCCGGCGAAGCGCCTGGATCACCTTCACGAACTGCGACGCGCCGCCATCGGGCAGGTCGTCCCGGTCGACCGAGGTGACGACGATATGGTTCAGCCCCATCTGTGCCGCCGCGTCAGCGACGTTCTGCGGCTCCATCGCATCGACCTTGCGCGGCATGCCGGTCTTCACGTTGCAGAAGGCGCAGGCGCGGGTGCAGGTGTCGCCCAGGATCATGACGGTCGCATGCTTTTTCGACCAGCACTCGCCGATGTTCGGGCAGGCGGCCTCTTCGCACACGGTCGTCAGGCTCTTGGCGCGCATCAATTCGCGCGTGGCCGCGAAACCGGCACTCGTCGGAGCCTTGACGCGGATCCAGTCGGGCTTGCGTGCGCGCACCGGCGCGACCAGCGGGGTCAACTCGTTCATGCCTCGCGAAATAGCGATGGACCGGGCCGGACACAATGCCTCGTGGCAGCCTTCACATGCCGGATCCGCTGGTGTCAGACACACTTTGATATGGAACCGAAACGGCCTTGCTCGGGTTCGCTGCTACAGAGACGGTTCCTTCATGGGATAAGAGAGAGCAATGACCGACTTTAACGACCTCGTGGATGGCTATCAGCGCTTTCGGAGCTCCGATTGGCGTCGCCAGCGCGACCGCTGGGCCAAGTTGAAGGAAGGCCAGAGCCCCAAGGTGATGGTGATCGCCTGCTCGGACAGCCGCGTCGACCCGGCACAGATTTTTGACACCCTGCCCGGCGAAATCTTCGTCGTACGCAACGTCGCGAACCTGGTGCCCCCGTTCGAGACGGGCGGCGGTCATCACGGCGTATCGGCCGCCCTGGAATTCGCGGTGACGCAGCTGGAGGTGACCGATGTCGTCGTCATGGGCCATGGCGCCTGCGGCGGCTGCAAGGCGGCGCTGACGCAGGGTTTCGCCCATGCCCCGCAGGGCGAGGGTGGCTTCGTGTCCGACTGGGTGAGCCTGCTCGACGGCGCCCGCGAAAAGGTCATCGCCAAGCATGGCGACGGTCCCGACGCAATGCGCGAGATGGAGCTGGAATCGGTCCGTACGTCGATCGCGAACCTGCGCACCTTCCCGTTCGTCACCAGCCGAGAAGATGCGGGCAAGCTGACGCTGCGCGGTGCTTATTTCGCAATCGCTGACGGCGTGCTGCACCTGATGGGCGAAAATGGCGAGTTCAAGCCTGCCGCCCCGGCCCTAGCCGCGGCGTAAAAACGTTGGTCCGGGCCCATGGCCCGGACCCGACATGAAAAGGGCGGACGCCGAAACCGGCGACCGCCCTTTTTTGTTGCCCTGAAAAGGCTGCGGATCAGCTCGCCGAAGCCGCGACGACCTGATCCACATCTTTTTTCGGCTCTGCGGTCGAGCGCAACGACAATTCACGCATCTGCTTGTTGCTGGGCAAGCTAGGCGCACCCATCAGCAGGTCTTCAGCACGCTGATTCATCGGGAACAGCGAGATTTCACGCAGGTTCTGCGCTCCGCAGATCAGCATGACGATCCGGTCGACACCAGCGGCCATGCCACCATGCGGCGGTGCGCCATACTGGAACGCGCGGTAGAGACCGCCGAAGCGCTCCTCCACGTCCGCCTTAGACAGGCCGACCTTCTCGAACGCCGCGATCATCAGTTCGGGAGACTGGTTGCGGATCGATCCGGATGCAATCTCGAAGCCGTTGCAGACCAGGTCATACTGATACGCCTTCAGCGACAGCGGGTCAGCGGAGTTCAGCGCCTCCATGCCACCCTGCGGCATCGAGAAGGGGTTGTGCGCGAACTCGACCTTCTTTTCGTCCTCATCCCATTCATAGAAGGGGAAGTCGACGATCCAGCACAGGCGGAACGCGCCTTCCTCGATCAGGCCGAGCTGCTCGGCGACGCGGGTACGCGCCAGCCCTGCCAGCTTGGCCGCCGCCTCGACCTTGCCCGCCGCAAAGAACAGGCCGTCATCGGGGCCCAGGCCGAGCGCGGCGTAGATCGCCTCCATGCCCTCCGTGCCATGGTTCTTGGCGATCGGACCGCCGAACTCGCCGCCCTTGCGGGTGACATAGCCCAAGCCCGCATGGCCTTCGGCGCGCGCCCATTCGTTCATCTCGTCGAAGAATTTGCGGCTCTTTTCGGCGGTCTTGGGCGCCGGGATCGCGCGGACGACGCCACCCGAACCAACGATCTTTTCGAACAGGCCGAAACCCGAGGTCGTGAAATGCTCCGAGACATCGGTGATGATCAGCGGGTTGCGCAGATCGGGCTTGTCGTTGCCGTACTTCAGCATCGACTCCGAGTACGGAATGCGTGGGAACTGGCCTACGGCCGTGACGGTGCGGCCATCGGCGAACTTCTCGAAGATGCCGCCGATCACCGGCTCCATCGTATCCCACACCTCTTCCTGGGTGACGAAGCTCATCTCCAGGTCGAGCTGGTAGAATTCGCCCGGCAGGCGGTCGGCGCGGGGGTCTTCGTCGCGGAAGCAGGGCGCGATCTGGAAATAGCGGTCGAACCCGGCGACCATCAACAGCTGCTTATACTGCTGCGGCGCCTGGGGCAGCGCATAGAACTTGCCCGGATGGATGCGGCTGGGCACTAGGAAGTCGCGCGCGCCTTCCGGCGACGACGCGGTCAGGATCGGCGTCGAATATTCGGTGAAGCCGCCCGCTTCCATGCGACGCCGCATGTCCGAGATCACTTGGGTCCGGCGCACGATATTGGCGTGCAGCGTCTCGCGGCGCAGATCGAGGAAGCGGTAACGTAGGCGGATATCCTCGGGATATTCCTGCTCGCCCGCCACCGGCATCGGCAGTTCCTCGGCAGCCGACAGGACGGTCGCGCCGCGGGCGAACACCTCGATCTCGCCGGTCGCCAGGTTCGCGTTGACCGTGCCCGCCGAGCGCGCCTTCACCACGCCGTCGATGGTCACGACCGACTCGACCCGGACGCTCTCCAGGATGGCGAGCGCGGGCGTGTCGCTGTCGGCGACGATCTGGGTGATGCCGTAATGATCGCGAAGATCGACGAACAGCACGCCGCCATGATCGCGCTTGCGATGGACCCAGCCGGACAGGCGGACCGTCTCGCCGACCGCCTCAGCAGTCAGCGCGGCGCAGGTGTGGGTACGATAGGCGTGCATGGCGGACATTCTCTGTACGTCTGGGGAAAGTCTCGCCGCTTCCCCGCCTGCCCCCTTTTTGTCAATGACAATGTGCCCAAATGGGCTTGGTGCGCGTTCCTCTTTGTCAACCCGTGTAGGTCGGGCTATGTGCATCCGATGCACGTTCATCCGTTGATTACCGACAGCGCCACGCTCGCCAATCTTTGCGCCCGTCTCTCGCAGGCCGACTATGTCATGGTCGATACCGAGTTCATGCGGGAGAGCACCTATTGGCCCGAACTCTGCCTGATCCAGATCGCCGATACGCAGGAAGCGGCCGCGGTCGATCCGAAGGCGCCGGGGCTCGACATGACCCCGCTGCTCGACCTGTTGGTCAACAATGACCAGGTGCTGAAGGTCTTCCATGCCGGTGGGCAGGATATCGAGATCATCTACAACCTGACCGGCAAGACCCCCCACCCGCTGTTCGACACCCAGATCGCGGCCATGGCACTCGGCCAGGGCGAGCAGATCGGTTACTCCAACCTGGTCGACAGCTGGCTGGGCATCTCGGTCGACAAGGGCGCGCGCTTCACCGACTGGTCGCGCCGCCCGCTCGATCAGCGCCAGGTCGATTATGCGATCGGCGACGTGACCCATCTCGCCGCCATTTTCCCCAAGATGCTGGAGCGGCTGCGCAAGACCGGGCGGGGTGCGTGGCTGGACCAGGAAATGGAGCGGCTGGCCGATCCTGCGCATTACGCCAACGATCCCGACGTCGCCTGGAAGCGCGTGCGTGTGTCGGGTCGCAAGCCGGAGCTGCTCGGCCGCCTGAAGGCGCTGGCCCGCTGGCGCGAGATGGAGGCGCAGGCCAAGGACCTGCCGCGCGGTCGTATCGTCAAGGACGAGACTCTGGCCGATCTGGCAGGGCATCCGCCGCGCAAGCAGGCCGATCTCGCCAAGGTGCGCGGACTGTCGGCCACCTGGGGCGGCAATGATATCGGCGCGCGCCTGATGGATGCGCTGGAGGCGGCCGAACCGCTCGACGCCGACGAACTGCCCGCGCGCGACGATCGCAAGCCCGGGCTGGGTCGCGAAGGCGCGCTGGTCGCCGACCTGCTCAAGCTGCTGCTGAAGATCCGGGCACGCGATATCGACGTGGCGCCGCGTCTGCTGGCCCGTGCCGACGATCTGGAGATGCTGGCGGCGGGCGTCCGCTCCGGTCTGTCGATCCTGGACGGTTGGCGCTTCGAACAGTTCGGCCGCGATGCGCTGGACTTGGTCGAGGGACGGACCGGCTTCGTGGTGAAGGGCGGCAAGTTGAAGATGGTGCGCAATACCGAGGAGGTCGCATGATCCGCCCGTTCGCGATGGCCGCCCTGACCGGCCTTGCCGCCTGCACGCCCATGGCGAAGCCCGAACACCACGCCGGACTGGGCGGGTGCGGGGACGGCAAGGTCGCCGGGCTCGTCGGCAAGGTCTGGAGCGAGTCGCTACGTGCGGAAACGCAGAAGACCTCGCGCGCTGCGGCGCTTCGCGTCATCGCCCCCGGCACGGTCGTGACGATGGATTATCGCCCCGACCGCCTGAACATCGAAACCGACGATCAGGGCCGCGTCACGCGCCTTCGCTGCGGCTGATCCGTTCCGGTGTCTTGCCGAGCGCCGTCGCCAACGTGGCGTGGCGGCGCTCGACCGCCTCGCCGTAAAAACCGCGATCGGTGTCGGCCAGGGACAGCCCCAAGGTGGTATCCCCCAAGACGAGCGCCGTCCGTTCGAGCGGACCCGCAAGCCCGGCGCTGAGTCGCTGCCCCAGCCGGATGGCAAGGCCCCAGCTCGTCGCCAGCTTAAGCTGTGCCGGTGGCGCGAGTTCGGTCAGCGGCGACGGTACGTCGAGCCCACCGCCCAGGCTGGTGTGCAACGCTTGCGCCAACATTGCCCGGCCTTGGGCGTCGATCCCGACCCAGTTGCCGTGCAGCGCGATCTCCACCCCGCGTTCCGCCCGAAATTCGGGGTTCGCACGCCAGCCCACATCGGCGAGCAGACAGGCCGCATGACGCAACCGCCCCTCGCCGGTCGCCTCGCCCGCGAAGAGCGGCGCGATCCATCGTTCGAGCAGATCGCCATGCTCGGGAAAACGGCCGAGCAACCGGCCCTCTTCGCGTGCGGCGACGATCAGCGGATCGAGCGCACGGGTGCGGGCATCGAGCGCGCCGTAGAGCAAACCCTCGCGCAACCCATAGGCCGAGACGACCGTCGTGCTGCTCCCCAGATGCTTCAGCAACATGGCAAGGAGCGCGGTCGCATCGCTGAGCGTCGCGGCTCGGCTGGACGACAATTCCTTCACCTCGCGCAGGCGCGCCCGGCTGAGATGCGGGATAGTCCGCGACAAGCGCAAGATATCGGCGGACGTCAGCTCGTAATGGTGAATGATCGGCAGCGGATAATTGGCCAGCGCCATATCGAGCCGCGCAAGCGCCCGCCACGATCCGCCGACGAGGTAGAAGGGCAATCCGCGCCCCCGCCCCTGCCAGCCCGCATCCTCGATCAAGCGCGCGATCTGCCGTTCGAAGCTCTTGCCGCCCTTTTCGCGCAGAGCGGGAATACGCAACACCCCGAGCGGGAAGGATACCCGGTCCTCGACGCCACCGTCCCGCACCCGTACCAATTCCAGGCTGCCACCGCCCAGATCGCCGACGATCCCGTCCGCATCGGGAATGGCCGAAAGCACGCCCTCACCCGCCGCCTTGGCCTCCTGCTCGCCCGACAGCACCTCGACCTCCAGGCCGAGCGACTCGGCGCAGGCGATCAATTCGCCACCATTGGCCGCATCACGGACCGCCGCCGTCGCGACCGTGCGTAGCGAGTGGACGCCCATCTCGCGCGCCAGGCTGGCAAAACGGGCCAGCGCCACTTGAGCCTTGGACAGCGAAGTATTCTCGATCGCGCCGGTCGCCGCCAGGCCGCGCCCCAGGCCCGCCATCACCTTTTCGTTGAAAAGGGTCGCGGGCAGTCGGGCCGGGCCCTGATAGACGACGAGGCGGACCGAGTTGGAGCCGATGTCGATGATCGCGTTGCGCGGCGCGCGGGATCCGACCATCGCTCAGTACGCCCCCATCAACGTTGCCGCCGGAGCGACAGGGTCGGCACCGCCTTACTGGTGTCGAGCGCGGCGCCGCGCCCCGAAAGCGAAGGATTGGTCATGAAATACCGATGCAGATTAAAGGGGCGATCGCCCGGCGTGTCGCGCACATAGCTGCCATCCGGTTCGAGCTCCCAACTTTGTTCGTTGTCGAGCAGATTGGCGACCATCACCTGGTCGAGGATCTGGTCGTGCACCGTCGGGTTCTGGATGGGCAGCATATATTCGACGCGGCGATCAAAATTGCGCGGCATCCAGTCGGCCGAGGAAATGAAGATCTTTGCCGAGTCGTGCGGCAACGCCTTGCCATCGCCGAACGCCCAGATGCGGCTATGCTCCAAAAAGCGTCCGACGACCGACTTTACACGAATATTATCCGACATGCCGGGCACACCGGGGCGCAGGCAGCAGATGCCGCGCACGATCAGGTCGATCTCCACGCCTGCGCCGCTGGCCTCATAGAGCTTTTCAATGACCTGCGGATCGACCAGCGAATTGACCTTGGCCCACAGGCTACCCTTTCGCCCGGCGCGGGCATGGGCGGTTTCGGCATCGATCAGCGCCATCAGATTGTGGCGCAGGTCGCGCGGTGACAGGCTAACCCGGTTCATCGCCGCGGGTTCGACATAGCCGGTGATGTAGTTGAACATCTGTGCGGCATCACGCCCGATCAGCGGATCGGCGGTGAAGAAGCTGAGGTCGGTATAGATGCGCGCGGTAACGGGATGATAATTGCCCGTGCCGAAATGGCAGTAGGTACGAAAATCGCTCCCCTCGCGCCGGACGACCATCGAGACCTTGGCATGAGTCTTCCAGTCGATGAAGCCATAGACGACCTGCACGCCCGCCCGCTCCAGCGCGGAGGCCCAGTAGAGATTCTGCTCCTCGTCGAAACGCGCCTTCAGCTCGACAATCGCGGTCACCGACTTGCCAGCCTCCGCTGCCGCGATCAGCGCGGCGATCACGGCGGACTGCTTGCCCGCACGGTACAGCGTCTGCTTGATCGCCACCACGTCCGGATCCACCGCCGCCTGCTTCAGGAAGGCGATGACCACCTCGAACGTCTCATAGGGGTGGTGGACGACGATGTCCTTCGCCTTGATCGCGGCAAAGCAATCGCCTGCAAACTCCCGAATACGTTCGGGAAAGCGCGGGGAGTAAGGCGGGAATTTCAGGTCGGGCCGATCCTCGTCCACCATCGTGGCCAGATCGCCGATGCCCAGCAGGTTGCCGCTCTCGGTGATGATCGCATCCGACCCGCCCAACTCTCCGCGCAAAACGTCGGCAAGTTCGTCGGGCATACCGGTTTCCAGCTCCAGGCGGATCACCCGCCCGCGCCGCCGCCGCTTGATCGCATTGGCGAAGTAGCGGACCAGATCCTCGGCCTCCTCCTCTATCTCGATATCGCTGTCGCGCAGGACGCGGAAGGTCGCGGCCCCATTCACCACATAGCCCGGAAAGAGCAGGCCCGAAAAACGGCGCAGGATCGTCTCGATCGCCACATAGCGCGCGCCTTCACCGGGGAGGCGGACGAAGCGCGGCATGGTGGCGGGGAGCATCACCAGCTCGCGAATCGGAGCGTTATCCGACACGCGGGTCAGGTCGAAGATCATCGACAGACCCTTGTTCGGAATGAACGGGAACGGGTGTGCGGGATCGAGTGCCTGCGGCGTCAGGATCGGAAATATCTGGTCGCGGACATGCGTTTCCAGCCAAGTGCTTGCCTCCGCATCGATGGCGTCGCGGCGAAGGACGAAGATCCCCGCCTCGTCCAGCAGGTTGCGCAAGTCGCCCCAAACTTCCTGCTGGCTGGCCATCAGGCGGTCCGCCTCGGCGACGATCCCGCTCAACTGCTGCCCCGGCGTCAGCCCGTCAACCGAACGCTGCTCGACATCCTGCGCCTGCTGGCCCTTCAGGCCCGCGACACGGACCATGAAGAACTCGTCCAGGTTCGAGCCCGAGATGGACAGGAAGCGCAACCGCTCGAGCAGCGGGTGGGCGGCGTTGCAGGCCTCCTCCAGCACGCGGCGGTTGAAGGCGAGCCAGGACAGCTCGCGATTGAAATACCGCCCGTTCGGTTCGGTCGAGAAATGATCGTCGTCCGGTTCGGACATTTGCGCGATATGGGCAGGACGGGTCATCAGGTCTCGCTTGGGCTTACGGTTCGGCGATCAGGCCTGCCGCGGTCAGAATGGATCGTGCAAGGGGAATGGACAAGCGCGCGCGCCGTTCCATCGCCCCCTGGTCCAGCATATCCACTGCGCGGATGACAGAAAGGTGACTACGCTCGATACGAAGCGTCAGCCATTCGATCAGCTCGGGGCGCGCATCGACGCCGCGACGTTCGAACAGATGCTCGAACAGCCCGGCGACCAGCTCGTCGTCGGGCGCACCGATCTCGGCCAGGCTGCTGTTCGCCAGCCGCGAGCGGAGGTCGGGCAGCTTGACCTGCCAACGCGGCGGCGCGGCATCGGCGACGATCACCAGCGGTAGGCGATCGGCCTGGGCACGGTTCCACGCGTGGAAGATCTGCTCCTCTGGCACCCGCTCGGCATCGTCGATGATCGTGCCGCCGGTCCGCGCGGCGAAGATGCGCGCCAGCAGCGAGCGGCCCGACTTGCGCGGGCCGGTCAGGATCGCGGCCATGGTCGGCCATGCTTCCCATTGTTCGAGCATCCGCGCCGCCAACCGGTTGGACTCGGTCATCAGGAACGCATCGGATCGGGGGTCGGCCGGCCATTGCAACGGCAGCGCCATCTGGTTCATCCGGTAATCACACTATCCGCTGGAAGCGCGGGCGTCTGCACCTGGGGTGCGCGCCGGATGCGCAGGGTCGTGCCCGAACCGGACACCTGGAAACCGCGCTGTTCGAGCGCGCGGCGAAGCTGGTCGGGATCGCCGTCGAACGTCACCGCCATGATCGACACGCCGCCCAGCGCCAGGCTGGTCGTACCCGCACGGACGACGCCGGGGATCGAGCGGATCAGGCTTTCCGCATTGGCGACCGCGCTGGCGCTCGGTGCGTCATATTGCAGGCTGACCGCGATCCCCGCCCCCGATGTGGCGATGGCGGCATCCAGCCCGGCGATCGGTTCCTCGCCCGGACTGGTATCGTCGATCACGGCCGCGGGCTTTGGCGGCGGGTTGAGCGAAGCATCGGGATGGAGCGATCCGCTGGCCAGCGCTCGCTGATACAGGCCGTCCAGACGCGCGACGCCGGTATCGAGCAACTGGTTCAGCCCGTCCGTACTGCCGACGCGCAGGGTAATCGTGCCGAGCAGATCATTGTCGGGCCCGTGCCGCGCCTCGAATACGCCGATCACCGGGCCACCGGGCCATTGGCGATAGAGGCGAACGACCGGAATCAGGACATCGGACGCGCCATACTGGTCCAGGATGGTCCGCCACCAGCCGCGCGAGCGGCGGTTGATCTGGCCTGCATTCAGGAGCAGCGGATCGGTGCCGGTGCCCGAAGGCCGGATATAGTCGATGCTGCTGTTGCCCGTGCGGAACCGGGCCCAGGCCTGCTGCCAGGGCGTGCGCGCCTCGAACATCTGCGAGGCGCCGCCGGATATCTGGAGCGGCATGACGAGCATCGGCGGCGAGCGATCGGCATAGGCCGACACCCCCAGCACCGATGCCGCGCGCACCCGGTCGAACAATATGCCTAGCTTGGCGACGTAGCGGGTCGGGCCGATCTGTTCGTTTTCGACGACGATGCCGCTGACCAGCGAGTCGAGCAGGCCATCGGACGCGCCGGTGCCGCTGCGGCCCAGCCGCTGGGCCAGCATCGCCCAGCCTTTTCGCTGTGCGATTCGCCAGCCGCCCAGCCGCGCGGCCTCCGGCGTCTTGCCCGAGACATCGACCGCGACGCCCGTCACTTCGTAGGAACCGCCATTGTCGATCGGTGCGAGCCCTCGCGGCTGTCCCTCGATCTGGGCGAGCACCGTGCCGCCCCCGGCTCCCAGGCCGACTAGGGCGGCCAGGCCGAACATCATGGAGGGGGAACGCCAACGCATCGCGGCCTTTTGGCGAACCAGGCGTGGAAATCCAAGCGCGATGTCGCTAACCGGCAAACATGACCGACAACAGCACGCCGTCTTCCACCCCGTCGTCCGCCGAAACGGGCGCATCCTACACCTATGCCGATGCTGGCGTTTCGATCGCCGCGGGCAACGCGCTGGTCCGCGCGATCGGCCCGCTCGCCAAGGCGACGCGGCGGCCGGGCGCCGATGCCGACCTGGGCGGCTTTGGTGGTTTCTTCGACCTGAAGGCCGCCGGTTTCAACGACCCGCTGCTGGTCGCCGCCAATGACGGCGTCGGCACCAAGCTGAAGCTCGCGATCGAGCATGACCGCCATGACGGCGTCGGCATCGACCTGGTGGCGATGTGCGCCAACGACCTGATCGTTCAGGGTGCCGAGCCGCTGTTCTTCCTCGATTATTATGCGACCGCCAAGCTGGACGGCGATGTGCCCGAGCGGGTGATCGCCTCGATCGCGGAAGGCTGCCGCATCGCGGGCTGCGCCCTGATCGGTGGCGAAACCGCCGAGATGCCGGGCATGTATGCCCCCGGCGATTACGACCTGGCGGGCTTCTGCGTCGGCGCGGTCGAGCGCGATCAGGTGCTGACCGACACCGCGATTGGCGACGGCGACGTCATTCTTGGTCTCGCGTCCTCGGGCGTCCATTCCAACGGCTTCTCGCTTGTTCGCCGCCTGGCGGCCGACAAGGGATGGAAGCTCGATCGCCCGGCACTGTTCGATCAGGATCAACTGCTGATCGAAGCGCTGATGGCGCCGACTCGGATTTACGTCCGTTCGCTGCTCCCCTCGATCAAGGCGGGCGCGATCAAGGGCCTCGCCCATATCACCGGCGGTGGTCTTCTGGAAAACATCCCCCGCGTGCTGCCCAAGGACGCCCATGCAGTGGTAAACGCGGACGGCTGGGAGCAGCCACGCCTGATGGCCTTCCTCCAGGCGCAGGGCGGCATCGAGCCCGAGGAAATGGCGCGTACCTTCAACTGCGGCATCGGCATGGCGGTGATCGTCGCGGCTACCCAAGCGGAGGCGCTGGCCGAGACGCTGCGCGCGGCGGGCGAGACGGTCGTCACCGTGGGCAAGGTCCAGGCGGGCGAGCGCGGCTGCACCGTCAAGGGCTCGGCGGGGACCTGGAGCGCAAAGGCGGACTGGACCGCAACCCATGTCGGCTGAAGTGCCGGTCAAGGTCGGCATCCTGATCTCCGGTCGGGGTTCGAACATGCAGTCGCTGGTCGCCGCCTCGAAGCAGCCGGGCGCGGCCTATAGCGTCGCGTTGGTCGCCTCCGACAAGCCGGCGGCGGCCGGGCTGGCCTGGGCGCAAGGTCAGGGCATCGCGACCTTCGCCCTGTCCCCCAAGGGCATCGGCAAGCCCGCCTATGAAGCCGCGATCGACCAGGCGCTGCGCGACGCGGGCGTTCAGGTCGTCGCGCTGGCGGGTTATATGCGGCTGCTGTCGGGCGATTTCGTCGCGCGGTGGCAGGGGCGTATCCTGAACATCCACCCCTCGCTGCTGCCGCTCTACAAGGGACTCGACACCCATGAGCGGGCCATCGCGGCGGGTGATGCGAAGGCCGGCTGTTCGGTCCATGTCGTGACCGAGGAACTGGACGACGGCGAAGTCCTGGGCCAAGCCGAGGTTCCGATCCTGCCCGGTGACGATACGGCGGCACTTGCGGCCCGCGTGCTCGTTGAGGAGCACCGACTTTACCCGCAAATACTCACGGAGTTCGTGCGTCGATGACCGATTTCCTGACCCGCATTCGCGACATCGCCATGCTGCTGCCCGGCGCGACCAAAGACACGCAGGGCGGCGAGACCCGATTTTTGGTCGAGGACGAACCCTTTGCGCGTGTCACCGAGAACGGATCACGGGTGCATCTGTGTGTCGCTGATGAGGGCACCGAGCCGCATTGGCGCGACTTCACGCTGTCGGACGATGGCGACTGGACCCTGGTCGAGGATCGTATCGCGCGCAGTTGGGAACTGACCGCGCCGACCGCGTTGCTGGAGGCGGGCGGCCGATGAGCGGATCGGCTGGCGACGAGGCGGCGGACCGGGCCAAATCGCGACGTCGCCTCCTGACGCTGGCCGAGTTCGTCGCGGTGGCCGGGCTGCTGGTCGCCGCGCTGACGCTGTATCTGAACTGGTCGCAGCGGCGCAGCGATGCCGACGACCGGGCCGCCGCCGCCAGCGCGCAACGCAACGAGCGCGCCCGGCTGGACCTGACCGCCACGGTCGAGAGCGACGGCCGTCGCCTGGCGCTGCGCGATCCCAATCATGACCTTCAGGACGTCGCGATCGAGTTTCCCACCAAGTCGGGGATCTCGCGCCAGGCACCGGTGGGCGATCCGGTGATCGAGGCGGAACCGATCGCGGGACCGATCCTGGCGCTGACCGATGGCCAGGCGGATACCAGGGAGGGCCGCCTGCCGGTGCTGATCACCGCCCGTTATTGGGACGGCGACACGGCGCGGACGGTGACCGGGCTATACGACGTGATCTGGAGCACCCATGGCCGCTTGCTGCGCGGGCGGACATTGCGGCTGGAAGGGTTGCGGCTGAAGGATCGTGCCGGGACCAAGGCCAAGCTCGACGCAGCTTGGGCGGCCAAGCGGGGTTAATCGGACGGCCGGGGTTCGGCCCGACACCGCATCGTCGTTCGACTGTGCCACGTCCCCGTGGCAGGCGATGCCGCCCCCCCTCTGCCGCCTCCCCATTGCGGACGAACTGCGCGGTACAGCCCAACCGATCGGGTTTGATTGGCCTGACCTGAACTACTGTTCTATCACCCCGGCGGAGGCCGGGGTCGAGGTGGAATGGGGCTTCAGCTTGACGGGGTCAAACTCTGGGCGTCTTGACACTGCGGCCTATGTGCACGCTGCCGTCCCGAAAAAGGAGCAACGCGGATATCACCGCCTAAAGCGTCCGGGCGTAGATCACGTCGTCGTAGATCGTGTCACCGACCTTGAACTGACGCGTTCCCGCGAGCACGAAACCCTGGCGTTCGTAAAAAGCACGAGCGTTTGCGTTGATGCCCAACACCCCAAGCAGCATCCGGCGCCTGCCCAGTGCCCGCGCATCATCGATCGCCCGCGCCATCAGCTGGCGACCCAGGCCCGTGCCCCGGGTCAGCGACAGGGCATAGATTCGACGCAATTCGATGTCATGCGCATCGGTTTCGACGGGAAGGTCCGGCGGGACCAGCAGCGTATAGCCGATAGGCGCCGCGCCGTCGGGATGCTCGGCCAGGGTGGCGACGCAGGACATGTCCGCGATCCAGCCATCGAACTTGGCAGGCGAGCTATTGGTGGTGCAATGCCGCACCATGTCGGGACCTGTGATGATCCCGGCAAACGTCTCCAGGAAACTGGCGGCCGCGACGAGCGACAGAGCGGGCGCGTCGCCCGGTCCCGCCTGTCGCAGCCGCCATTCCATCAGCCGACGATTTCTTCCGGCTTGAAGAAGTAGGCGATTTCGATCTCGGCATTCTCGTCCGAGTCCGAACCGTGGACGGTGTTGGCTTCGATCGACTCGGCCAGTTCCTTGCGGATCGTGCCTGCTTCCGCGTTCGCCGGGTTGGTCGCGCCCATGATGTCACGGTTGCGCTGCATGGCGTTCTCGCCTTCGAGCACCTGCACGACGACCGGACCCGAGATCATGAACTCGACCAGATCGTTGAAGAAGGGGCGCTCCTTGTGGACCGCGTAGAAGCCTTCGGCCTGCTCGCGGGTCATCTGGATGCGCTTCGAAGCGACGACGCGCAGGCCGGCTTCCTCCAGCATCTTGGTGACGGCGCCGGTCAGGTTGCGGCGGGTCGCGTCGGGCTTGATGATCGAAAAGGTACGGTTCGCGGCCATGATGGTCACGCAGCTCCTGAAATAGGGGTTGGCTGGAAGTGGCGTCGCCCTAGTCGGGGCGGGGATGGTTTGCAATGTCTTATGGTGGTCTGCCATTCCTCCCCTTGCAGGGGAGGCAAACTAGGCGGCTTGTTCCCAGCGGCCTTGGTCATTCTGTTTCCAGTATCGCCGCTCCACGCCTTCGCGGTCGGCCAAGGAACGCCAGGCCGCACGGGCTTCGGCGATGCGGTCGCCGTCGAAGAAATGGAACGCCCGCTCGAAGTCCAGCGCCTCGTCGCGCCACACGCCGTCCGCCAGCGCGACATGACGCGCGCCGTTGGTCGGTTGGACCTCGCCCGCGATCAGCACCGGTTGCGCCGCATCGTCGCCCTCGCCCGCCTGGGCATGGGGCAGGAAACCCTCCGCCGGGATCATCCAAAGCTGCCGGTCGAGCGCTGCGCGTTGTTCGGCATCCCCGCTGACGATCAGCAGGCGCCCGCCGCCCGTCACCACCCGATCGGCGATGACGGGCAGCAGCCGGTCGAGCGGCGCGAGTGTCAGATGATAAAAGTCGACCTGCACCCGCGCCGCCCTTCCCTGTCCTTACGCCTCGAACCGGTCCGCGACGAACTGGTCGAGCAGTCGCACGCCGTATCCGGTCGCGCCCTTGTCATGGTTCACGCCGGGCTTGTCCGACCAGACCATGCCCGCAATATCGAGATGCGCCCAGGCGACGCCTTCATTGATGTAGCGCTTCAGGAACTGCGCCGCGGTAATCGAACCGGCACCACGTGGGCCGACATTCTTCATGTCGGCGATCGGGCTGTCGATCAGCTTGTCATAGGCATCCGACAGCGGGAAGCGCCACAGCTTCTCGTCGGTCGCCTTGCCCGCCGCCAGCAGCGCATCGGCCAGCACATCGTCATTCGCGAACAGGCCGCCATGCTCATGCCCCATGCTGATGATCATCGCGCCGGTCAGGGTGGCGAGATCGACGATGGTCGAGGGCGAATGCACCTTCTGGACCCAGGTCAGCGCGTCGCACAGGACCAGGCGGCCTTCGGCGTCGGTGTTGATGACCTCGATCGTCTGGCCCGACATCGACGTCACGACGTCACCGGGCCGCTGCGCATTGCCGTCGGGCATGTTTTCGACCAGGCCCATGACGCCGACGACATTGGCCTTGGCCTTGCGCGCCGCGATCGCCTTCATGGCACCAGCGACCGCACCGGCGCCGCCCATGTCCCATTTCATGTCCTCCATGCCGGCGGCGGGTTTGATCGAGATGCCGCCGGTGTCGAAGGTCACGCCCTTGCCGACCAGCGCCAGCGTCTCGGCGTCAGCCGCGCCGCCATTCCACTTCAGGACCAGCAGGCGGCCTTCGCGCACCGAACCCTGGCTGACGCCCAGCAGCGCGCCCATGCCCAGGTCGCGCATCTGCGCCTCGTCGAGCACGGTCACTTCCAGGCCGAGGCCCTCGACGTCGTTCAACACGCGCTCGACAAAGGTTTCCGGATACAGCTTGTTCGGCGGCTCGGAGACGAGCGTGCGCGTCAGATCGAGTCCGCCATTGATCGCATGGACGCGCGCAAAGGCCGCTTCTGCGTCCGCACCGGCGTCGACGATCGCGATGCGGGTCAGCGTCGGCTTGGACGTCTCGGGTAGCTTGGTGCGGTATACGTCATGCCGCCAGCCGCGCTGGACCGCCGCGCCCGCAAAGCCAGCGATCGCATCGGCCGAGGGTTTGTCGCCCAGTCCGGTCAGCAGCACGGTGGCCGATCCGGCAACGGTCAGCAGCTTGGCGGTCAATGCGCCGCCTGCCTTGCGCCATTCGGCGTCCCTGCCCTCGCCGATGCCCAGCATCACGATGCGGCGCACGGTACCGTCGAAGGGGGCGTACACCTCGACCAGCGATCCGGCCTCGCCCTTGAACTTCGCCGCCTCGGCCGCTGCCCTGGCGATCGCCACCATATTCTCGCCGCCGGCCGGTCCGGTAAACCCGCCATCCTTCGAGATCGGGACGACGAGCACGTCGCTCGCGTCGACGGCGGAGGTAAAGACGATCTGCATGGGAATCCTCGGCTAATCTCGTAACAGGAGCTATCATCTAGGCGCTCAGGCCGTGGTGGCAAGCGCGCGATTGCAGCGAGCCGCCGGTGATGCGATAGGCGGGCGCTTCACGGCGTCGCCCTGGCGGGGGGAGGCTTTCATCGTGTCGGCAAGGACGGACCGGATATCATCGTGCGAAGAATGACGCTTCTGACCGGCAGCGCCCTGCCCTTCGCTCTCCTGCTGGCGATGCCTGCCACCGCGCAGGACCTCCAGGATCGCCCCGTCGCGCCCCCGCCCAGCGAGGGGCCCGCACCGGAAAATCCGGATCAGGTGCGCTTCAGCGCCGACCAGCTGGAATATGACATCAACGCCGATGTGGTGACCGCGACCGGCGAGGTGCGGATGCTGCGGCAAGGCGAGCGGCTGCGCGCCGACAAGGTCACCTGGAGCCGCAAGACGGGCAAGGTGCTGGCGACCGGCAACATCGCCGTCACCAATCCCCAGGGCGACATCGCGTATGGCGACCAGATCGAGCTGACCGATTCGCTGAAGGACGGCGTGGTCGACAATATGCTCGTCGTGCTGGAACAGGGTGGCCGCCTGGCCGCCGTGCGCGGGACGCGGCAGCAGGACGGCACGGTCAATCTGGAGCGCGCCGCCTACACCCCTTGCGCGGTCGAGACGTCGGAGGGCTGCCCCAAGGAACCATCCTGGAAGATCACCGCCGTCCGCGTCACCTATCGCCCAGACCGGGAGCGCGTCTATTTCAACGGCGCGAAGCTGAACCTGTTCGGCCTGCCGACCATTCCGCTGCCGCGTCTGTCCGCGCCGGTGGGCTCGGGCGGCGATAGTGGTTTCCTGACCCCCGATATCCGGCTGGACCGGGTGAACGGCGTCGAGATCGCCGCGCCTTATTATTGGCGCCTGGCCCCCAACAAGGGCCTGACCGTCACGCCGCACGTCTTCACCGCGGTGCTGCCCATGCTGGAGGCGCAGTATGAGGCGCTGACGACCAAGGGGGCGTTCCGCGTCACCGGCTATGGCACGGCCAGCCGCCGCAGCGACGACTTGAACACGTTGAACCCGACCGACACCAGCCAGGCGTTTCGCGGCTATCTGGATGCCGTCGGCCGCTATCAGTTCTCGCCGGAATGGAGCCTGTCGGGCTCGATGCGGATCACCACCGACCGCACCTTCCTGCGCCGCTACGACATTTCGCGCGACGATCGGCTGCGCACCACGGCCAGCCTGGAGCATATTGACGCCGACAGCTATTTCGCGCTGACCGGCTGGTATGTCGAGACGTTGCGCGTCAACGATCCGCAAGGGCAACAGCCGATCGCCCTGCCTGAACTCGACTATCGCCGTCGCTTCAACGACCCCTGGCTGGGCGGCAAGTTCGAAGTGCAGCTGAACACGCTGGCGATCAGCCGGACGGCGGGGCAGGATACGCAGCGGGCCTTTGCCAGTATGCGCTGGGATCTGCGCCGCCTGACGAACTGGGGGCAGGAGGTGACCTTCACCGCCTATGGCCGCGCCGATGCCTATAATTCCAACAACATCGTCAGCACGCCGATCGTCTACCAAGGGCTGGCCGGGTTCCAGGGGCGCGGGATCGGCGCGCTGGCAGTCGACGTCAAATGGCCGTTCGTCGGCGAATTGTGGGGCGGCAGCCAGCGCTTCACGCCGCGCGTCCAGATCGTTGCCAGCCCGAAGATCAAGAATATTGAGATCCCCAACGAGGATGCCCGCTCGGTTGATCTGGAAGACTCCAATCTCTTCGCGCTGAACCGCTTCCCCGGTTACGACCGGTTCGAGGATTCGACGCGCATCACCTATGGCGCGCAATGGGCGCTGACCCTGCCGGGGTTCACCTTCGACACCCTGGTCGGGCAGAGCTTTCGCCTGAACGACCGACCGACGATCCTCTATCCCGGCACCGGGCTGTCCGACCGCTGGTCCGATATCGTCGGCCGCACCGAGTTGCGGTTCCGCGACTTCGTGTCGCTGACCCACCGTTTCCGCCTGGACAAGGACAGCTTCGCGGTTCGCCGCAACGAGATCGACGCGACGGTCGGGTCGCGCACGACCTATGGCCAGATCGGCTATCTGCGCCTGAAGCGGAACATCTTCACCTCGATCGAGGATCTGCAGGACCGCGAGGAGGTCCGTCTGGCGGGCCGGGTCCAGTTCGCGCGCTTCTGGTCGGCTTTCGGATCGACGGTCATCGATCTGACCGACCGGTCGGAGGATGCGCTGTCGCTGTCCAACGGCTTCGATCCGATTCGCCACCGGCTGGGCGTGCAATATGAGGACGACTGCCTGCGGCTCGGCTTCACCTGGCGGCGCGACTATGTCCAGACCGGCGACGCCCGCGCGGGCAACAGCTTCCTGTTGACGCTGGCGTTCACCAATCTCGGTCGCTAAGCCGGTATTCAGCATGGTCGACCCATATGGCGAAGATGACGCGCCCCGTTCAGGCGCGATGAGGATCACAGACACGGTGAAGCACGACATTCGTACCAAGGGCCGCCGCTTCCGCGCCGGCGCAACGTTGATGCTGGTCGCGGTGGCGACGGGCGCGCTGGCGCAGACCGTCCCGGATCAGAGCGTGCCCGATACGGGTGGCCTCAACATCCCGAGCAACATGCAGTTGTTCGGCAAGCTGGACCCCAATGTCCGCAAGCCGACCGCGATCGTCAACGAGACGGTGCTGACCCAGACCGATATCGACCAGCGCATGTCGCTGGCCATGGCGCTGAACAACGCGACGAACCTGTCGCCCGAGGATCGCGACCGGCTGCGTATGCAGATCCTGCGCCAGCTGATCGACGAGACGTTGCAGATCCAGGAGGCCAAGACCGCCGAGATCACCGTCACGCCCGACGAGATCAACCAGGCCTATGCCCGCTTTTCCAAGCAGTTCGGCAAGTCGCCCGCCGAGATGAACACGTTCCTGCGTCAGGTCGGTTCGTCGGACAAGTCGATGCGTCGCCAGATCGAGGGCGAGCTGGCCTGGAGCCGCTATCTGCGCAAGCGGGTCGAACCGTACGTCAATGTCGGCGACGAGGAAGTGACCGCCATCCGTGCCCGTCTGGAAGCGGCCAAGGGCACCGAAGAGTATAACCTCAAGGAAATCTTCCTCTCGGCGAACGAGGCGACGCAGCAGCAGGTGTTCGCCAACGCGCGTCAGATCATCGCCGAGATCCAGAAGGGCCAGCAGCCTTTCGAATATTTCGCGCGTAGCTTCTCCGAAGCTTCGACCCGCGCGGTGAACGGCGATCTGGGCTGGGTCCGCTCGGCGCAGTTGCCGCCCGAGTTGCAGGCGGCGGTGCAGCAGATGCAGGTCGGCCAGGTGGCCGGGCCGATCCAGATCCCGGGCGGCTTCTCGATCCTGTACCTGACCGACAAGCGTCAGGTGCTGACCGCCGATCCGCGCGATTCGCGCCTGTCGCTCAAGCAGTTGACCGTGAAGTTCCCGGCGGGCACCACCCAGGCTCAGGCCAGCGCGCGGGCGGCCGAGTTCGCCAAGCAGACCCAGGCGATCCGCGGTTGCGGCGATGTGCAGCGTGTGGCGACCGCCTTGAAGGCCGAGGTGGTCGACAATGACCAAGTGACGATCCGTCAGTTGCCCGCCCCGCTTCAGGAAATCCTGTTGAAGCTCCAGATCGGTCAGGCGACGCCGCCCTTCGGCTCGCCGGAACAGGGCGTTCGCTCGCTGGTCCTGTGCGACCGCGAGGAGCCGCGTTCGGGCAACCTGCCCACCAACGACCAGATCCAGAACCAGGTCGAGCAGCAGCGCGTCAACCTGCGCGCGAACCAGAAGATGCGTGACCTTCGCCGCGATGCGGTGATCGAATATCGGTGATGGGAGCGAAGCGATGATCCGGCCATTGGCGATCTCGATGGGTGATCCGGCCGGGATCGGGCCCGAGATTATCGCCAAGGCCTGGGCCGCGCGCCATGAAGCGGGGCTGCCCCCCTTCGTGGCGGTCGGCGACGCCCGGGCGATCGAACGCGTGTGGAACGGGCCAGTGGTTCGGGTGTCGGACATGGCGAGCGCCGTTGCGTCCTTTGACGAGGCACTGCCGATCCTGTCGGTCGATGACGGCGGCGAAATCCGCCCCGGCCAGCCCGATGTCGAAGGTGCGCGCTGTGCGCTCCATGCGCTTGAATTGGCGGTCGGTCTGGTCCGTTCGGACGCGGCCGGTGCGCTGGTCACCGGTCCGGTCAGCAAGGCGCAGCTTTACGCCATCGGCTTCATTCATCCGGGCCAGACCGAATTCGTCGCCGAACGCTGCGGCGTGGCGGGGGCCAATGCGGTCATGATGCTGGCGGGACCGAGCTTGCGTGTCGTGCCGATCACCACCCATGTTCCTCTCGCGGCGGTATCCGAGCTGCTGTCGATCGAACTGATCGTCGCCAAGGGGCGGGCGACCGCGCGGGGGCTGTGCAAGAATTTCGGCATCACGTCGCCACGCCTCGCCTTTGCCGGGCTGAATCCCCATGCGGGCGAAAGCGGCGCGATCGGGCGTGAGGAAATCGACCTGATCGAACCGGCCATCGTGCAGTTGCGGGCCGAGGGTATCGACGCGACCGGTCCGTTCGCGGCCGACACGCTGTTCCACCCGCGCGCGCGTGCCGCCTATGACGCCGCGCTCTGCTGCTATCACGACCAGGCGCTGGTGCCGATCAAGACGTTACATTTCGACGAGGGGGTCAACATCACGCTGGGCCTGCCGATCGTGCGCACGTCGCCCGACCATGGCACCGCATTTGGGATCGCCGGACAGAATTGCGCGCATCCCGGCGCGATGATCGCGGCTATCGCGATGGCCGGAGAAGCCGCGCGTCGCCGCGGCGCTGCGACTGCCTGAGTATGGACCCCGTCACGCCCCTGCCCCCGCTGCGCGAGGTCATCGCTCGCCACGGGCTGTCGGCGGCCAAGTCGCTGGGCCAGAACTTTCTGTTCGACGGACAGCTTCTGGCGCGAATCGCCGCGATCCCCGGCGACCTGACCGACCAGGACGTACTGGAAATCGGCCCGGGTCCCGGCGGCCTGACCCGTGCGCTCTTGATGGCAGGTGCCAAGGTCACCGCGATCGAGCGTGATCGCCGCTGTATTCCCGCACTCGCCGAACTGGCCGAGGCATTTCCCGATCGCCTGACGGTCATCGAGGGCGATGCCCTACGGATCGATGCGCCCGAACTGTTCGAGCGCAAGCCGCATATCGTGTCCAACCTGCCCTATAATGTCGGAACGCCGTTGCTCGTGGGCTGGCTATCGGGGGCGTGGTTGCCCTGGTGGCAATCCTGCACGCTGATGTTCCAGAAGGAGGTCGCAGAGCGGATCGTCGCCGCGCCGGACCAATCGGCTTATGGTCGCCTGGCGGTGCTGACCCAGTGGCGCAGCAACTCGCGGATCGCAATGCCGGTCCATCGCTCCGCCTTTACGCCCCCGCCCAAGGTCATGTCGGCGGTCGTCCATATTACGCCGAAGGAAGCGCCCGAAGGGGTCAGCTTCCGCACGCTGGAACGCCTGACGGCCGCCGCCTTCGGCCAGCGCCGCAAGATGCTGCGCCAGAGCCTGAAGCCGGTGGTGGGCGCGGTCGAGGCGCTGCAGTCGATCGGCATCGATCCCGCGCGCCGGGCCGAGACGCTGTCGGTCGCGGAGTTCGTCGCGCTGGCCCGCGCCTTGGGGTAAAAATGCTTTCCTCCCCTGTAAGGGGAGGGGGACCAGCGAAGCTGGTGGAGGGGTGTCCCGCTATCGAGAGGATGACACCCCTCCGTCAGGCCTGACGGCCTGCCACCCCCCTTGCAGGGGAGGAATAGGGACAAGCCCTTACGGCGTCGGGGGCGTCTTGCTGTCGACTTGGGCGGTCGTCACATTCGCGGGCGGGCCCTTGGCGATCTGCGCCGAAAGCGCCGTCGCATCGGCGCACTCGGCCTTGCATAGCGTCTTGATCTTGGCGAGGTTGTCCTTCGCCCGAGCGACGGCACCACGCTGAACCAGTGCTTCACCCTGCCCACGCAAGGCGCGGGTGTCGTTGGGATCGAGCAGCAGAGCTTCACGGTACAGGCGGATCGCCTTGCCCGGCAGGCCGCGTGCATCGGCCACCTCGGCCAGCAGGACGAACGCCGCGCGGTTGCGCGGGTCGACCGTCACCGCCGTCTCCAGCATATCGGTCGCGCCCTCCAGATTGCCCGCCGCCTTCAGGCCGCGGCCCTGCTCCAGCAGTTGGAGCGACCGGGCATCGATCTGACTGTCCGGGCGCTGACCGCTGAGTGACGTGGAAAGCGAAACCACCGCCAACGCGGCGGCGGCGGCCAAGGACGACAAACGCATGAGGAACTCCGGACGTGGCACTGAAGCTCGTGCTAGCATGGCGCCCGGAGGCAGGCGACAAAAAAGCCGTCGGTGCCGTGGGTCGCCGGGTCCAGTCGATGGCCCAGCCCGTGGGCCGTGCCGATCGCGGGCTGGACCGGCTCGGCCGTCCAGTCGGAATGCCGCGACAGGAACGCCGCGACCTGATCGGTCCCTTCCGCATCGAGCAGCGAGCACACGATATAGATCAGGCGGCCGCCCGGCTTCACCAGCCCTGACCCGATCTCCAGAACATGGTCCTGCATCGCCCGAAGCCGCGTCAGCCGCTCCGGCGTCAGGCGCCAGCGCGCCTCGGGATTGCGACGCCATGTCCCGGTGCCCGAGCACGGCGCATCGATCAGGACCCCGTCTGCCTTGCCCGCCCAATCGGCCAGCATCTCGACCTCATGGCCCGGATTGAGCAACCGGCTTTCGATGACCGTCACTCCGGCGCGTTCGGCACGTGGCGGCAGCCGTTGCAGACGCGCACGATCGATATCGCAGGCGAGCAGCGTACCCTGATTGGCCATTGCCGCGGCGATCTGGAGTGTCTTGCCCCCGGCCCCGGCGCACAGATCGACCAACCATTCCCCCGGCTTGGCCGCCAGCGCCGCACCGACGAGCTGGCTGCCCTCGTCCTGCACCTCGACCAGACCGGCGCGGTACAGGTCGGACTGTTCGACCGCCGTGCCGCTGGCCAGCCGCAGGCCGAGCGGCGCGGTGGCTGTCGGCTGGGCTTCGGGCCATTGTTCCAGCACCGCCTCGCGTGTCGTGGCCAAGCTGTTGACCCGGACATCGAGCGGCGCGCGGTCGACCTGGGCCGCCTGCTGGCGCTCGTCGAGCCCCGAGGCGGTCAGTGCCTCGACCAGCCAGGCCGGGGCGATGCCGCCCTCCGCGCGCGGTTCGTCGGCGGAGATCGGCGTCGGGCCATGCCCCGCCCCATCAAACGTCTCGGCCACCGCCGGATCGCGATCGGCCAGCGCGACCATCGCGGCCCGCCCGGAGGCGGGAGCGGGTCCCGCCTGCCGAATAGCGGCATAGACCAGCTCGCGCACCGCACGCCGATCCTTCGATCCGGCATAGCGGCGCGTGGCGAAGTAGCGGGCGATCAGCGTGTCCGCCGCCGCGCCGCCGCTGGCGGCCGCCGCCACGATCTCGTCCAGCAACTCGATCGCTGCCTGGGTACGGGCGCCTGGGGTCATGCAATGCGCTCCGTGAGCTTAGCGGGTGGGGTAATTGGGGGCTTCCCGTGTGATCGTCACGTCGTGGACGTGGCTTTCCTTAAGGCCCGCGCCGGTGATCTGGACGAACTGAGCCCGCTCGCGCAGGTCCTTCAGCGTGGCCGAGCCGGTATAGCCCATCGCCGCCTTCACGCCGCCGACCAGCTGGTGGATGACGTCGCGCGCCGGGCCCTTATAGGCGACCTGGCCCTCGATACCCTCGGGCACCAGCTTCATCTGGTCCTTGATGTCGCCCTGGAAATAGCGATCGGCCGAACCACGGCCCATCGCGCCGACCGAACCCATGCCCCGATACGACTTATAGGCGCGGCCCTGATACAGGAACGTCTCGCCCGGTGCTTCCTCGGTGCCCGCCAGCAGCGAGCCGACCATGCAAGCACCCGCGCCCGCCGCCAGCGCCTTGGCGAGATCGCCCGAGGTGCGCAGACCGCCATCGGCGATTACCGGCACACCCGACTTCCAGCCTTCCTCGGCGCAGTCCATCACGGCGGTCAGCTGCGGTACGCCGACGCCTGCGACCACGCGGGTGGTGCAGATCGAGCCCGGCCCGATGCCGACCTTCACCGCATCCGCACCCGCATCGATCAACGCACGGGTGGCGGCCGCGGTGGCGACGTTGCCCGCGATCACCTGCACCGTGTCGGACAGCTTCTTGGCCGCTTCCACCGCCCGCGCGACATCGCGGTTATGGCCATGCGCGGTGTCGATGATGACGCAGTCGACTTCGGCCTCGATCAGCGCACGGGTGCGCTCGAAACCCTTTTCACCGACCGTCGAGGCCGCCGCGACGCGCAGGCGACCGGCGGCATCCTTGGTGGCCGATGGATAGGTGACGGCCTTTTCGATGTCCTTGACCGTGATCAGGCCGACGCAGCGATAGCTTTCGTCGACGACCAGCAGCTTTTCGATACGACGGCCATGGAGCAGGCGGCGCGCTTCGTCCTGCCCGACACCGACCTTCACGGTTGCAAGATTTTCGTGCGTCATCAGCTCGGAGACCGGCTGTTGCGGGTTCTCGGCGAAGCGGACGTCGCGGTTGGTCAGGATGCCGACCAGGCGGCCGTCGAACTCGACGACGGGGATGCCGCTGATCCGGTGACGCGCCATCAGCGCCTGCGCCTCGGCGAGCGTCGCGGTGGGCGAGATGGTGATCGGGTTGACGACCATGCCGCTCTCGAACCGCTTGACCTGGCGCACGGCAGCGACCTGCTGCTCGACGGTCAGGTTGCGGTGGAGCACGCCCATGCCGCCCAGCTGTGCCATGACGATCGCCATGTCGGCCTCGGTCACGGTATCCATCGCCGCCGACAGGACGGGGATGTTCAGCGCGATCGTGCGGGTCAGTTGCGTGCGCGTGTCTGCGGTGCTCGGCAGAACGTCGGACTCCTGGGGCACGAGGAGCACGTCGTCGAAGGTGAGGCCGAGGCGGATATCCATGGGGCTGCCAAATCCTGCGGAGGGAACAAGTGGCGGGCCATGTAACCAAAGCAAGCCGTTCCCGCTAGGCCCTTGCTGCACCGCCATGCTAGAACCCGTCGCAGACAGATATGGGGGAGCCGTCCATGGGCCTGATCGTCGCCGCACTCGCCGTCCTGCTGGTGCTGTTGTACCTGATGATGTCGATCAAGATCGTCCGCCAGGGCTATCAGTACACGATCGAGCATTTTGGCCGCTACACGGGCACCGCCGTCCCCGGCTTCAACTTCTACCCCGCCTTTTTCTATCGTGTCGGCCGCCGGGTGAACATGATGGAGCAGGTGATCGACATTCCGGGCCAGGAGATCATCACCAAGGACAATGCGATGATCTCCACCGACGGGGTCGTCTTCTTCCAGGTGCTGGATGCGCCCAAGGCGGCCTATGAGGTGTCGGACCTCTATGTCGCGCTGCTGAACCTGGTGACGACGAACTTGCGCACCGTGATGGGTGCGATGGATCTGGACGAAACCTTGTCCAAGCGCGACGAGATCAACGCGCGGCTGCTGAACGTCGTCGATCATGCCACGACACCCTGGGGCGTGAAGATCACCCGCGTCGAGATCAAGGATATCCGCCCGCCGGTCGATATCGTCAACGCGATGGCCCGCCAGATGAAGGCCGAGCGTGAGAAGCGCGCCAATATCCTGGAGGCCGAGGGCTCGCGCGCCTCGGAAATCCTGCGCGCCGAGGGGCAGAAGCAAGCCCGTATCCTGGAGGCGGAAGGTCGCCGCGAGTCGGCTTATCGCGACTCGGAAGCGCGCGAACGCGCCGCCGAGGCGGAGGCCAAGGCGACCCGTGTCGTGTCCGAGGCGATCGAGTCGGGCGGCACCCAGGCGATCAACTATTTCGTCGCGCAGAAATATGTCGAGGCGATCGGCAAGTTCGCGACCAGCCCCAATGCCAAGACGATCCTGTTCCCGGTCGAGGCGACGCAGCTGATGGGCACGCTGGGCGGCATCGGCGAGCTGGCGAAAGAGGCGCTGGCCCCACACAAGCCCGAGGCCACGACCCCGCGCGTCACGACCAAGCCGGGGCCGTTCGACCAGCCGGGCTCGTGACCATGCCCGAGATCGATCCTGCCGCGCTGTGGCTGGCGGCGGGATTGGCGCTGGGCATCGCGGAACTGCTGGTGCCGGGGGTGTTTCTGATCTTCCTGGCGATCGCTGCCGGAGTGACGGCGCTGACCGTCTGGGCGCTGCCCGAGCTTCCGGTCATGCTGCAACTGGCCGATTTCGCGGTCTGGAGCGTGGTGTGCGTCGTGATCGGGCGACGCTGGTATCGCGACTTTCCGGTGGAGACCGAGGGACCGGTGCTCAACCAACCGGGCCTGCGGCTACGCGGGCAGATCGTCACCGTGACGACGCCGATCGTCGGCGGCGAAGGGCGGGCGCGATTGGCGGACGGGGAATGGCCGGTGCGCGGGCCGAACGCGGAAAGCGGAACCCGGTTGCGGGTGGCGCATGTCGATAACGGGGTCTTGCTGGTCGAGCCGATCGGGGATTGAAGCCGACGGCGGGGCGTAAGCTAAGACTTCTCTCAGACCGAACGGGTGTCAGTGCGAACCCCGCTCAGCCTGAGCGAAATCGAAGGCGAAGGGAGAACGCCCGCCACGGGCGCCCTCCCCGGCCCACCAATTATGCCGTTGCGGTGACCTTCGGCGCCGCCGCCCGCACGCCTTCGTCGACATGCTCGGCAAACTGCTGGAAGTTCTCGTTGAACAGGTCGACCAGCTTGGTGGCCGTCGCGTCATAGGCCGCCTTGTCGGCCCAGGTGTCGCGCGGGTTCAGGATCGCCGGATCAACACCCGGCACCGACACGGGGACCTGGAAGCCGAAATTCGGATCGGGGCGGAACTCGGCGTTGTTCAGGCTGCCGTCGAGCGCGGCGTTCAGCAGCGCACGGGTCGCCTTGATCGGCATCCGGTGGCCCACGCCGTACTTGCCGCCGGTCCAGCCGGTGTTGACCAGCCAGCAATCCACCCCGCCCTTGGCGATCCGCTCCTTCAGCAGATTGCCATAGACCGACGGGTGACGCGGCATGAACGGCGCGCCGAAGCAGGTCGAGAAGGTCGCGTCCGGCTCGGTCACGCCGATCTCGGTGCCCGCTACGCGCGCGGTGTAGCCCGACAGGAAGTGGTACATCGCCTGCTCGGGCGTCAGCTTGGCGATCGGCGGCAGGATGCCGTAAGCGTCGGCCGTCAGCATCACGATGTTGCGCGGCACGCCCCCCATATTGTCCTTCGACGCGTTGGGGATGAAGTCGATCGGGTAGGCGCCGCGGCTGTTCTCGGCCAGGCTGTTGTCGTTCAGGTCGAGCTGGCGTGTCACCTGGTCCATGACGACGTTTTCAAGAACAGTACCGAACCGCTTGGTCGTCGCGAAGATTTCCGGCTCCGCCTCGGGCGAGAGGCGGATCATCTTGGCATAGCAGCCGCCCTCGAAGTTGAAGACGGCCGTGTCCGACCAGCCATGCTCGTCATCGCCGATCAGCGTGCGGCTGGCATCGGCGGACAGCGTCGTCTTGCCGGTGCCCGACAGGCCGAAGAACACCGCCGTCGAGCCGTCCGCGCCCATATTCGCCGAACAGTGCATCGGCATCACGCCGGTGGTCGGCAGCAGATAGTTGAGCAGGCCGAAGACCGACTTCTTCATCTCGCCCGCATAACGCGTCCCGCCGATCAGGATCAGCTTCTCGGTCATGTTGACCGCGATGACCGTCGACGAGCGGCAGCCGTGGCGCGCGGGGTCGGCGCGGAAACTGGGCAGGTCGATGATGGTGTAGTCGGCGACGAACTTGCGCAGTTCATGCTCTTCCGGGCGGACCAGCATCGTGCGGATGAACAGGTTATGCCAGGCCAGCTCGGTCACGACGCGGACGCGGACGCGGTGCTCTGCTTGCGAACCGCCATACAGGTCCTGGACGAACAGGTCTTCCTTCTGGCCGAGGGCGGTGAAGAAATCGGCCTTCAGCGCGGCGAAGTCGTCCGGGCTCATCGGCTTGTTCGTCTTGCCCCACCAGACGGTGTCGCGCGTCTCGTCGTCGCGGACCATGAACTTGTCCTGCGCCGAACGACCGGTGTGATCGCCGGTTTCGACGACCAGCGGACCATCGGCGGACAGCTTGCCCTCGCCGCGCGCGACGGCGGTTTCGATCAACCGGGCGGTCACGAGGTTCCAATGCAGCGTGGCGCGGGTTTCGATGCCCTGCGCCTGCAGACCGACTTCCGGAATCCGTTCGTTCATTAGAGCTTCCTCGTTCCCCATGGACCCGGCTTCGAAAGAACGGGATCCCGTTTTGATCGCACGCGAGTTTGCCTCGGCGTTGATCCTCCCATAGCCGTTTTGTTAAACACGTCAAACACCGCTTTTCGCGAAGACGGTTGAGCCGTGTGCCGCTTTCGCCTAACCGAGGGGCATGGCGGTATCCTCCCTCGACCATCACTGGGGTTTTCGCGTCGCATGACGGCCACCATCGCGCTGGTCGACGACGACCGGAACATCCTGACCTCCGTGTCGATCGCGTTGCAGGCGGAGGGGTTCGTGACCCGCGTCTATGCCGATGGCGAGGCTGCGCTGAAAGCCTTGACCGACAATCCGCCCGATCTGGCGATCTTCGACATCAAGATGCCGCGCATGGACGGACTGGAACTGCTGCGCCGCCTGCGCGAGAAAAGTCAGATTCCGGTCATTTTCCTGACCAGCAAGGACGACGAACTGGACGAGGCGCTCGGCCTGGCGATGGGGGCCGACGATTACATCGCCAAGCCCTTTTCCCAGCGGCTGCTGATCGCCCGCATCCGCGCCATCCTGCGCCGGTCGGAATATGTCGGCGCGCCGCAGGGCACGCCCGCTGCGGACGTTCAGGGTCCGCTAACCCGCGGCGCGCTGGCGATGGACCCCGCCCGGCACCGTGTGACCTGGAAGGGCGAACCGGTGACCCTGACCGTCACCGAATTCCTGATCCTGGAAACGCTCGCGCAACGTCCCGGCATCGTGCGCACACGAAACCAGCTGATGGATGCGGCCTATCAGGACGACATCTATGTCGACGATCGCACGATCGACAGCCACATCAAGCGGTTGCGGCGCAAGTTTCGCCAGGTAGACGCCGAATTCGACGCCATCGAGACGCTCTATGGCGCCGGCTACCGATTCTCCGAGGAGTGAAGCTCCCGACCTGGCGTTGCGCTGGTCGGGCCAGATTTCGCTGACGCAGCGAATTCTGGCGATCAACATCTTTGCATTGCTGCTGTTGGCGGGCGGGTTCTTCTATCTCGATTCCTATCGGACCCGGCTGCTCGACAACCGGGTCGCCCAGTCGCTGCGCGAGGTGCGGTTGATGGGCGAGGCGCTGACCTCGGTCCGCGATGACGAACGAGACGCGCTGATCGGCCGGCTTGCGCATGATACCGGGGCTCGGCTTCGCCTGTTCGACATCAAGGGACACCTGATCGGTGACAGCCGTGCGCTGGGCGTACGCAACGTGGTATTCCGCGACCCCGACAAGCAGGACTGGGGCCAGGTCATCGCCCGGTTCCTCGACGCCGCGATCGACACGGTGGTCGGCGCGGCACGGCCCCCACTTTACCGGGAGCGGCGCGGCGTGGCGGAATGGCCCGACGTCGCCAGCGCCCGCGACGGGCGAATTTCCGCCTCGATCTGGCGCGCACCGGACCGCACGCCTGTCATCACGGCGGCCGCCCCCCTGCCCGGCGGCGGCGCGATCATGGCGACGGAGAATGCCCGGTTCATCACCGAGACCGTCCGGATCGAACGTTTCCGCCTGAGCGTCCTGCTCGCCCTGGTCGCGTTGATCTCGGTCCTGTTGTCATTGTTCCTGGCGCGGACGATCGTACGTCCGCTGCGTCGCCTGGCGCGGGCGGCCGTGCGGGTCCGGCTGGGCCGGGCGCGCGAAGTGGTGGTGCCCCGCCTGCCCGACCGGCGGGACGAGCTGGGGATGCTGGCGCGCGCGCTTTCCGACATGAGCCTGGCGCTTCGTGCACGCATCGACGCGACGGAGGCCTTTGCGGCCGATGTCACGCATGAACTCAAGAACCCGCTGGCATCGCTGCGCTCGGCGGTCGACACGCTGGAGACGGTTCACGACCCGGACCTTCAGGCCCAGTTGCTGGCGATCGTCCGGGACGACGTCCGGCGGCTCGACAGGCTGATTACCGACATTTCGGACGCATCGCGTCTGGATGCGCAGCTTAGTCGCGCCAAGTTCGATCCGGTCGATCTGCACGCACTGCTCGCCGGGCTGATCGCACAGCGCGAGGCGCGCGGGGTCGAACGGGCCATCCGCCTGCGCTTCGATTCGACCGAGCCCGGTCCGGCGATGGTATGGGGCGAGGGAGCCAGGCTGGAACGGGTGTTCGAAAACCTGATCGCCAACGCCCTGTCCTTCTCCCCCGCCGAAGCGGTCGTCGCCATCAGCCTGGCCCGCGAACAGGACGAATTCGTCGTCCGCGTAGAGGACGAGGGGCCCGGCGTGCCAGAGGAAGCACGGGAGGCGATCTTCCGCCGGTTCCACTCGATCCGCCCGAGCAGCGAGCATTTCGGCCAGCATTCCGGCCTGGGCCTGGCCATTGCGCGGACCATCGTCGACGCGCATCAGGGCCGCATCCATGTCGAGGCGCGTGAGGATCGGCTGAGCGGCGCCCGCTTCGTCGTCCGCCTGCCGCTGGCGGTAGGAGCCTGAGGATGCAACAGGATAGCGAGCTGATCCACGCCACCGGCCTCGTCATCGACGGGGTCGGCGTGTTGCTGACCGGGCCATCCGGCGCGGGAAAATCCGATCTGGCGCTGCGATTGATCGACCGGGGGGCGGTCCTGATCGGCGATGATTATCTGCACGCGCAGCAGGACGGTACTGCGTTGCGGGTGACGGCGCCCGATCGGATCGCCGGGTTGATAGAGGTGCGCGGCGTCGGGATCATGCCGGTGCAGCACAACACGTCCGCCACCATCGGCTTGGTCATCGCGCTTGTGCCAGCCCCCGAAGCCGAAGAACGCCTGCCGGACCCGCGTGAGACGGTGATCGCGGGCGTCACCCTTCCTATCTACAACATCGCCCCCTCTCCCGCTTCGGCCCCGATCAAGGTCGAGCTTCTGGTATCGCGTCTCAAGGAGCGTCCCTGATGGACCGAAAACGCATTCTGCTGGTCACCGGCATGTCCGGTGCAGGTACCTCGACCACGCTCAAGACGCTGGAGGATCTTGGCTGGGAGGTGGTCGACAATCTGCCGCTCTTCCTGCTCGACGGACTTCTCGATGCCGCCCCGCCGACGGGCATGGAGGGCAAGAACCGGCCGCTGGCGATCAGCATCGGCGTTCGGACGCGCGACTTCGCCCCCAACCAGATTACGCAGAGCATCCGACGGTTGAACGAAAGCCCGAACCTGGCGATCGAGACGCTGTTCCTGAATTGCGGCGGCGCCGAGCTGAAGCGTCGTTATGCCGAGACGCGGCATCGCCATCCGTTGGCGATGGACCGTGCGGCGGACGATGGCATCGCGCATGAACGCGCATTGCTGGCCCCGGTGCGTGACATGGCCGATCGTCTGCTCGACACGACCAACATGACCAGCAACGACCTGGGCCAGTGGTTGCGCGCCAATTACGCGGTCGAGGGCTTGAGCGAACCCGTCCTTGCGGTCATGTCCTTCGGCTTTTCCAAGGGGCTGCCGCGCAATGCCGACCTGGTGTTCGACATGCGTTTCCTGCGCAATCCCCATTGGTCCGCCGAACTGCGCCCCGGCACGGGGCTCGACCAGGGGGTGATCGACTATATCCGCCACGACCCGGCCTACGAAACCGCGCTGGAACAGATCGAAGGCCTGCTCGACACGCTGGTGCCGCGCTACATCGCCAGCGGCAAATCCTACATCACCGTCGCGATCGGCTGTACCGGCGGGCGGCATCGCTCGGTCCATGTCGCCGAACGGATTGCGGGACGGTTGCGCAAAAGCGGTTTTTCCCCCACGGTGGTGCATCGTGATTTGAGCGCCGTGCCGAAAGACTCTCTCGAAGCCAGGCCGGCCAAGCAATGATGGATATGCGTGTCTGACATGATCGGTCTGGTTCTGGTGACGCACGGGCGGCTCGCCGATGAGTTCGTGACCGCGATGATACATGTGGTCGGCCCGCAGGAGCGGATCGCCACCATCGCGATCGGGCCGGAGGACGATATGGAGGAGCGCCGCGCCGATATCGCCGGGGCCATCGCCACCGTCGATGCCGGGCGCGGCGTGATCGTGCTGACCGACCTGTTCGGCGGCACGCCTTCCAACCTCGCCATCTCGCTGATGGAACGCGGCCGGGTCGAGGTGATCGCGGGCATGAACCTGCCGATGCTGATCCGCCTGGGTTCGGCGCGCAAGTCGATGCAGGTCGTCGACGCGGTCGCCGCCGCGCGTGAGGCGGGGCGCAAATATATCTCGGTCGCCTCCGAAGTGCTGGGCGAGGCGGCGGCATGAGTGAGCAGACGCGGGCCGTTCTCATCACCAACCGCCGGGGGCTTCATGCGCGCGCCAGCGCCAAGTTCGTCACCCTCGCTTCCACGCAACCCTGCGAAGTGCGGGTGGCCAAGGACGGCAGTACGGTGACGGGCACGTCGATCATGGGACTGATGATGCTGGGCGCCGCGATGGGCGACATCATCACGATCAGCGCGGCTGGAGACGGCGCGGGCGAGACGGTCGAGGCGCTGGTCGCCTTGGTGGAAGCGAAGTTCGGCGAAGACTGATGCCGCGTGAAATTACCGCTTATTCCAACCCGCTGATCAAGTGGGCCCGCGACCTGCGCGACAAGCGCCATCGCAAGCAGGCGCGCCAGTTCCTGGCCGAGGGATTGCGCATCCTGACCGAAGCCCGCGAGACGGGGCGGCTGCCGCACCTGCTATTCTATGCCAAGCCGTCGGCGAACCACCCGCTCGTGCGGGATCTGATCAAGGCGGTCGAGGCCGCCGAGGGCGAGGCGATCGAGACGACGCCCGATATCCTGTCGAAGCTGTCGGGCAAGGACAATCCCCAGGCAGTCGTCGGCGTGTTCGAGGAATTCGGGCTGACGCTCGAAGGGCTTAACCGGTCGTCGTCGGGTATTTGGCTGGTGGCCGAGCGCTTGCGCGATCCCGGCAACCTGGGCACGATCCTACGCACCGGGGATGCGGTGGGGGCCGGTGGCCTGATCCTGATCGGCGAATGCGTCGACCCCTTCTCGGTCGAAGCCGTCCGCGCGAGCATGGGGGCGCTGTTCACCATGCCGATCGTACGGACCGAGTGGCAGCCGTTTCTCGACTGGCTGCGACAGGGCCCGGGCCAATTGGTGGGGCTCAGCCTCGATACCGACTCGGATTACCGAGCCGCGCATTATGCCGCGCCGACCTTCCTGCTGACGGGCAACGAGGCACAGGGGATGCCCAGCGATTATGCCGCGGCGTGCGACACGCTGGTCAAGATCCCGATGCTGGGCAAGGCCGACAGCCTGAATGCGGCGGTTGCGACGGCGGTCATGGCCTATGAGGTGTTGGCGCAGCAGGGTGGTGGGAAAGCGGGCTGAGGGCCTTCGTTAAGCCCGGTCGGCGGGCGTGTCCCTTGGCACTTCGGCTTCGCTCGGTGCGAACGGGGGCCGCTGGGATCAATCTCGACACGTCGCCGAGCGACCCAAGCCCATTTCCCCCCTCCGTTGAGCCTGAGCGAAGTCGAAGGCCACGTCCGACCCTATCTCCAGGCGTCATTCCGTGCACTTCGACTACGCTCAGTGCGAACGGAGGCGGTCGTTAAAATTTAAGCGATCAGCGACGAAGACCGAGGCTTACTCCGCGACCTCCGCCCCGACCCCCGTCAATTCCGGCACCGGCATCAGCTTGGTCAACGGCCGAACCGCCTGTTCGCCGATCGGCGGCGATTCGATGCTCTTGCCGCCGGTGTCGATGTTCAGCGTCTCGAACCGCCGCGCGCTGGTCAGCACCTGGCTCTCCAGGCTGCCGACAAAGGCGTTATAGGCCGTCATCGCGGTGTCGAGGTTCTTGCCGAGCTTGGACACATGCCCGCCCATCACCGCCAACCGCGCATAGAGTTCCTTGCCGAGCGCCCCGATCTGCCGCGCTTCCTGGGCCAGCTTCTCCTGCCGCCACACCGCCGCCACGGTCCGGGCGATCGCGATGAGGTTGGTCGGGGTGGCCAGCAGGACGCGCTTGTCGAAGGCGAAGTCCCATAGCGTCGGATCATGCTCGAGCGCGGCCGACAGGAAATGTTCGCCGGGCACGAACATGATCACATAGTCCGGCGCGTCGTCGAACTGGCTCCAATAACTCTTATTGCCCAGCCCGTTGACGTGCGCCCGCATCGAGGCGGCGTGCCGCGACAGGCCTGCGAGCCGTTCGACCTCGTCGACCGCGCCGAACGCATCCTGATAGTCGTTCAGCGAGACTTTCGCGTCGATGACCAGCGCCTTGCCACCTGGCACCCGCACGATGGCGTCGGGACGCAGCCGCCCGCCATCGCCATCCGCCACGCTGACCTCGGTCTGAAAATCGGCATGTTCGGACAGGCCGCAGCTCTCCAGCACGTTGCGAAGCTGCTGCTCGCCCCAGCGACCGCGCGCCTTGGGCGCATTGCGCAGCGCGTTGACCAGCTTGGCCGCCTCGCCCGAGACGCGCTCCTGGCCGATCCGCATGGCTTCGATCTGGCCCTTCAACTCGCCGAAAGCATCGCGGCGCTCGTCCTCGACCTTGCGAACGCCTTCTTCGTAACGCTGCAACCGCTGATGCACCGGATCGAGCAGCGATTTCAGCGTCTGGCCCGAGGCTTCCTCCGACTGGCGGAAGCGCGCCTCGGCACGCTCCAGGAACTGCCGCTGGGCGACCTCGAGCGCGCGGGCGGCCGCTTCGCCGAACTGCGCGTTGATCTGTTCGCGCGCCTGGCCCAGTGCCTCCAGCGTCTGGGCATAGGCGGTTTCCCGCTCCTGCGCGCGTGCCCGCAATTCGGCAATGTCGCGCAATGCCGCGTTCCGCTCGGCCTCCACCGCATCGCGGGCAGCACGGATCATGTCCAGATCGGCCGCCCGTCCGCGCAATTCGGCCAGCGCCTGAAGCGCCTCGGTCCGCTCCCGCTCCGCCTTGTCACGGCTTGCGCGAAGCGGCTCGACCTCGGCGGCGCGCGTCGTGGCGGTGGCGAGCTCGGCTGCCAACCCATCGGCCTTGCGACGGGCGACCATCCAGCCGACCACGCCGCCCAGGAGGAGGGCAAGCAGCGCAACGGCGATCAATTCGGGCATTTCAACAACCTGTCAGATACGAAGACCGGTCGGAACATAGAACGAACGAAGCCGGTCGAACAAGGCTATTCGACCGGCTTCAAAAAACATGAACGATGTGAGGTGGGCTCAGCCTTTGCGGATCTTGTTCAGCTTGCGCATCAGCATGTCGCGCTTCAACCGGCTGACATGGTCGATGAACAGCACGCCGTTCAGATGGTCGATCTCATGCTGCATGCAGGTCGCAAGCAGGCCGTCGAGCTCTTCCTCATGCGCCTCGCCCTTCTCGTCCAGCCACTTGACGCGGCAGGCGGCGGGGCGCTTCACCTCGGCATATTGCTCGGGAATCGACAGGCAGCCCTCGTTATAGGTCGACAGCTCTTCGCTGACCGACAGGACCTCAGGATTGATATAGGCCTTCGGGTTCTTGACCGGCTTGCCCTCTTCATCCTCTTCCTCCTGGAGGTCGATGACAAGAATGCGCTGGTCGACGCCGACCTGGATCGCGGCGAGACCGATGCCATGCGCGTCGTACATCGTCTCGATCATGTCGGAGACGAGCTGGCGGACGGCGTCATCGACCGTCTCGACGGGCTTGGAGACGAGACGCAGGCGGGGGTCGGGAACTTCGACGATCGGAAGAATGGCCATGGCGGTTTCGCTACGGTCAGCGGCCCGAACCGTCAAGCCAGCGGATCAGACCACCGGCCGCCGCGCCCGCAATGCCTGGGCCAGCGTCCCCTCGTCCAGATAGTCGAGCTCGCCGCCGACCGGCAGGCCATGCGCCAGCTGGGTCACACGAACCGGAAAGCGCTCGATCCGCTCGGCAATGTAATGCGCCGTCGTCTGTCCTTCGAGCGTGGCGTTCATCGCCAGCACAACCTCGTCGATCCCGCCGCCTTCGATCCGCCGGACCAGCGCGTCGATGGCCAGATCCTCGGGTCGAATCCCTTCCAGCGCCGACAACCGGCCGCCCAGGACGTGGAACCGCCCGGGGAACAGCCGCGACCGCTCCAGCGCCCAGAGGTCCGCGACCTCCTCGACCACGCACAACGCTCCGGCGTCACGACGGGGGTCGGCACAGATCGCGCAAGGGTTGGCCGTGTCGATATTGCCGCAGGTCGCGCACGTCTCCAGACGTTCCTCAACCGCCCCCAATGCCGTCAGCAGCGGCACCAGCGCCGCCTCCCGCTTCTTGAGCAGGTGCAGGACCGCACGGCGTGCCGATCGGGGGCCTAGGCCAGGAATACGCGCCAGCGCCTGGGTCAGCGCCTCGATCTCGGGGGATGCCATGTATGAACAGATAGGGGGTTGCGCACCGTCCCGCCAGCGGAGAGAGGCGAAAGCCATGCGGATCATCTTCATGGGTACGCCGGGCTTTGCCGTCCCGGTCCTGCAGGCGCTGGTCGAGGCCGGGCACGAGGTCGTCGCCAACTATAGCCAGCCACCACGCCCCGGTGGGCGACGCGGACGACAGCTGGTGCCCTCCCCGGTCCAGCAGACGGCCGAAGCCCTTGGCATACCCGTGCTGACCCCGGTATCGCTGCGTTCGGGTGAGGAACAGGCGTATTTTGCCGCGTTCCAGGCCGATGTCGCGGTCGTGGCGGCCTATGGCCTGATCCTGCCCCAGCCGATCCTGGATGCGCCGCGCCTGGGCTGCCTGAACGTGCACGGCTCGCTGCTGCCCCGATGGCGGGGGGCGGCTCCGATCCAGCGCGCGATCCTGGCCGGTGATGCGGTCACGGGTGTCGGCATCATGCAGATGGAGGCCGGGCTGGACACCGGGCCGGTCCGGCTGGAGGGTTCGACGCCGATCGGACGCAAGACGACCGGCGCGTTGACCGACGAACTGGCCGCGATGGGGGCCGCGCTGATGGTCAAGGTGCTGGCCGATCCGGAACGCTATCCGGCCCGGACCCAGCCGGTCGACGGCGTCACCTATGCCGCCAAGATCGACAAGGCGGAAACGCGCCTGGATTTCGGCAGGCCCGCGATCGAACTGGAACGCCAGGTCCGCGCCTTCCATCCCGCACCCGGCGCCTGGTTCGAATATCAGGGCGAGCGGATCAAGATCCTGTCGGCGGAGCTGGTGGATACCAACGGCGCGCCGGGCACCGTGCTCGACGACCGGCTGACCGTCGCTTGCGGCGAAGGGGCTCTGCGGCCCGTCCATCTCCAGCGCGCCGGGCGCGGCGTATCGAGCACTGACGATCTGTTGCGCGGCTTTCCGATCCCGGCGGGGACGCAGCTTTGACTCGATTCGCGCTCACCATCGAGTTTGACGGGCGTCCCTTCATGGGCTGGCAGCGTCAGTCGCACGGGCCCAGCGTGCAGCAGGCGCTGGAGGATGCCGTCTATGCGGTCACCGGCGAGCGGACCGCGGTCCATGCCGCCGGACGAACCGATGCCGGGGTTCACGGCCTGGCGATGCGCGCCCATGTCGAGATCGAAAAGACGATCACGCCGTTTCGCCTGATGGAGGCCATCAATGCGCGGATCCGCCCGGCGCCGGTGGCCGTGCTGGAGTGCGTCGAGGTCGCGCCCGACTGGCATGCGCGCTTTTCGTGCATCCGCCGGTCCTATGAATATCGTATCGTCAACCGCCGCGCCCCGCTGACCTTCGAGTCTGGGCTGGCGTGGCAGGTGCCGCAGCCACTCGACACGCTCGCCATGGCCGAGGCGGCCACACGGCTGGTCGGGCGGCACGACTTCACGACCTTTCGCTCGGCGCACTGCCAGGCGGACAGCCCGGTGCGCACGCTCGACCTGCTGTCGGTCGAGCGGATCGGCGACCGCCTCTTCGTCCGAGCCGCCGCACGGTCGTTCCTCCACCATCAGGTGCGGTCGATGGTCGGTTGCCTCGCGCTGGTCGGCATGGGGCGCTGGACGCCCGACGATGTCGAGGCGGCGCTGAACGCCCGCGACCGCGCGCAGCTGGGGCTGAACGCGCCGTCGGACGGGCTGTTCTTCGTGGCGGCGGATTACCCGGCCGACGCCTGACGCGAAAAGCGTGCGGCGAGCTCGACATGGGTCGACCAGCGGAACTGCCCCACCGGCTGCACCCAATCGAGCGACCAACCCTTGTCCACCATCTCCTTGGCGTCACGCGCAAAGCTGGACGGGTTGCACGAGACATAGGCGACCGAGCCGACCTCGGCATCGGCCAGCGCCTCGGCCTGGTCGCGAGCACCGGCGCGTGGCGGATCGAGGACGATCGCATCGAATCGGTCGAGCTCGGTCTTGGTCAGCGGACGGCGATACAGGTCGCGATGCTCGCCAAAGACCAGGCGTCCGGTCATGTTCGCCGCGCCCTTGAGCGACATGATGGCGTCGCGCGCACCCTCGGCGGCATAGACCTTGCCCGGCAGCGCGAAGGTGAACGTGCCGAGCCCGGCGAAGAGATCGGCGGTCGTGCGCGGGCGGCCCACGGCGTCGAGCACCGCGGCGACCAGCGTCGCCTCGCCGTCGCGCGTCGCTTGCAGGAACGCGCCCGGCGGCAGCGGAACGGCAACACCGCCCAGCGTGACGGTAACGGGCTCCGGCTCCCAGCGGGTTTCGGCACCGAGGCCGTCATCGACCGAGAAACGGGCCACGCCGTAACGCTGACAAAAGCCGATGATCGCCTCGGCCGCGTCCAGCCCGTCGGGCGACATGCCGGTGACGAGGATATCCGCGCCCTGATCCGCCAGAGTCAGATGAACGTCCCCGCGCCGCTTGAACCCCAGCCGCTGGAGCAGGATGCGCAGCGGCGCGACCAGCGCGAAGAGAGCCGGGTCGAGGATGTGGCATTCGGCCATGTCGACGATCGCATGGCTCTTCTCTTCCGAAAAGCCGATCAGCACCCGGCCGCCCTTGAATTCGGCATGGAGCGTCGCCCGGCGGCGGCTGTGCGACGGCGAGACATGCGTCGGGCGCAATGGCGCGGACAGACCCTGTGCGTCGAGCGCAGACGCGACCCGGTCGGTCACGAACCCGGCATAGCTTTCGTCGTCCAGATGCTGGAGTTGACACCCGCCGCAACGTGGGAAGAGGCCGCAGGGTGGCGTCTGGTGATGCGGACCGGGCACGACGGTGCCGTCGGGAGACAAGGTGTCGCCGGGGGCGGCAAAGGCGGCGTGGCGGCCGTTCGCGGTCACGCCGTCGCCTCGGGCGGCAACGCGGATGATGGTATCGCTCATGCCATCAGCCTCTGACGGCGGAAAGCGCATCTGCCAAGTCGTCCGCGATGAAAGCCTTGCCGCACAGCCTTGCCGCCTGGGCATGAAGCCACACCCCCGCCTCGGCCGCCGCCACCGGATCGAGCCCTGCCGCCAGCATCGCGCCGATCGCACCCGCCAGCACGTCGCCGGTCCCCGCCGTCGACAGCCATGGGCTGGCCTGGGGACACAGGATTGCGCGGCCGCCGGGCTCTGCAATAACTGTGTCGGCCCCCTTGTGAACGACGACTGCCATACTTCGGCGTGCGGCATCGCGTGTGGCGGTCAGCTTGTCGGCGGTCATGTCGCCGAACAGATGCGAGAATTCTCCACCATGGGGCGTGAGGATCTTCGGTCCAGCGTGGTGGCCCAGTGTATCGAGGTCGACCAGCCGGAGCGCGTCGCCGTCGATCACCAGCGGACGCCCGCTAGCCAAAGCGGCGTGTAACCGCTCCTTTGCCTGATCGTCGCGGCCAAGGCCTGGCCCGATCACCACTGCGCCGATGCGCTCATCGGCCAGCGCGTCGGGTGTGAAACTCCGGCGGACGATCGCATGAGGTCGGGCTGCGGCCATTTCGGCATCCGCCGCGAGATGCAGCACATAGCCAGCCCCTGCCCGCGCTGCCGCCATCGCAGCCAGTTCCGACGCACCCGACATGCTGCCCGCCACGATCGTCACCATGCCCCGATTATATTTGTGTGACTCGGTGCCCGCCTCCGGTAAGGCGGGGGACGTCATGACGTGTGCCGTGCTGCTCACCGGCACGCCGATGTCGAGCAGGCGAACCGTACCCATATGGGACGCGGCAGGTTGCAAGAGATGCGCGGGCTTCACCGTCCCCAGCGCCAGTGTCACGTCGAAGCACGGCAAATCGCTCAAGACCTGTCCGCTGTCGGTGGCGACGCCGCTCGGCAAGTCGACCGCGATCCGAAGTTCGGCTTTGTCCGCCAAACGGCGGAGATGATGGACCGTCAGGTCCTCCAGGCCTCGCGACAGGCCGATCCCGAACAACGCATCGACGAGAACCGGTGCGCCCCGGGCCTCCGACAGCGCCTCGACCGGGCCATTCCATCGTGCCGCAGCCCGGCGGCATCCTTCGCTGTGCGGTTCGCTCGCGGCAGCGACCCGTACCGCCGTTCCCCGTTCGGCCAGTATCGCAGCGGCGATATAGCCGTCACCGCCATTATTGCCCGGCCCGCACAGGATCAGAACCTCGCGCGTGGCGGCCAGCCGCCCGACGGCCTCGGCAATGGCCCGGCCCGCACGATCCATCAGTTCCGTCTCGGTCGCGCCGTCCGCCATCACTAGCTGTTCGGCAGCACGCATCGCGGCGGCCGTCAGGACGGGGCGGCCCTCGATCGGGGTCATGGCGTTCCGATGGTCGCAGGCAGGCGGTAACGATCGTCACCGACCCGGATCTCGATCTGCCGATCACCCGCAACGCCCACCTGCGCGGGGAGCGCCCCGTCCGCCGTTGCTACGCCGCGACCGTCCTGGGTCACCTGCAAACGGCGGAAGCCGCCATCGGGATGCCGCACGGTCAGGATCGCGCCACTTGCCGCCGAAGACTGTTCGACGGTGCAATCGCGGGTGAACGTCTGACCACCCGCCAACGCGCACTCGATCGCGAGGCCGGGGTTCTGCGGAGCCGATGGCGTGTTGGCCGCCGCCGTCTCCCGGTCCCCCTGCCCGCCCGAACAGCCAGCCAGCGCCAGAGCGCCAGCCAGCCAGTGAAGATCAGATATCCGCATAGACATGGCGCTCGCTCTTGGCGCCGGGGTGCGTGACCGCGCCTTGATGCGCCGGGCCGACATTCTGGGCATAGCGCCACAACACGCCGGACTGATAATCGTTCATGCGCGGGGTCCAGCGGGCACGCCGCTCGTCCAGCACCGCAGGCTCGACCAGCAGGTCCACCGTTCCCGCCTCGGCGTCGATGCGGATGGTGTCGCCATTCTCAACCAGCGCGATCGGGCCGCCATCGGCCGCCTCGGGCCCGACATGGCCGATGCAGAAGCCGCGCGTGCCGCCCGAGAAACGGCCATCGGTGATCAATGCGACCTTCTCGCCCAGCCCCTGACCGTAGAGCGCGGCGGTGGTCGACAGCATCTCGCGCATGCCGGGGCCGCCCTTGGGACCCTCATAGCGGATGACCACGACGGTGCCCTCGGTGATCGCCCGCGCCTCGACCGCCGCGAACGCCTCTTCCTCGCAGTCGAAGACCTGCGCGGTGCCCTCGAACTGGAGGCGCTTCATCCCCGCGACCTTCACGATCGCCCCCTCGGGCGCCAGCGTGCCGCGCAGGCCCACGACGCCGCCGGTCGGGGTGATCGGGGTCTTCACGTCATAGATGACCTTCTGGTCGGGGTTCCAGGTGACCTCGTCGATATTCTCGGCGAGGGTCTTGCCGGTGACGGTGATGCAATCGCCGTGCAGGAACCCGCCCGCCAGCAGCGTCTTCATCAGCATATAGACGCCGCCCGCCTCGTACATATCCTTGGCGACATAGCGGCCGCCCGGCTTCAGGTCGGCGATATAGGGGGTGGTCTTGAAGATCTCGGCCACGTCGAACAGGTCGAAGTCGATGCCCGCCTCGTTCGCCATGGCGGGCAGGTGAAGCCCGGCATTGGTCGAGCCGCCAGTCGCCGCAACGACACGCGCCGCGTTTTCAAAGGCTTCGCGGGTGCAGATGTCACGGGGACGCAGGTTCCGTGCAACCAGTTCCATCACCTGCTCACCCGCCGCTTCGGCAATGCCGTGACGGTCGAGGAAGGGCGCGGGCATCATGTTGCTGTTGGGCAGCGACAGGCCGATCGCCTCGCCGACACACGCCATGGTGTTGGCGGTGAACTGGCCGCCGCACGCACCGTGGCCGGGGCAGGCCACCTTTTCCAGCGCGATCAGGTCGTGGAGCGGGCAGTTGCCCGCCGCATGCTGGCCCACCGCCTCGAACACGTCGACCACGGTCACGTCGCGGTCGTGGTGACGGCCGGGCAGGATCGAGCCGCCATAGACGAAGATCGACGGCACGTTCAGGCGCAGCATCGACATCATCATGCCGGGCAGCGACTTGTCGCAGCCTGCAAATCCGACCAGCGCGTCATAGCAATGGCCGCGCACCGACAGCTCGACCGAGTCGGCGATGACCTCACGGCTGACCAGCGAGGACTTCATGCCCTGATGGCCCATGGCGATGCCGTCGGTGACGGTGATGGTGTTGAACCGGCGCGGCATGCCGCCGCCGCGAATGACGCCTGCCTGCGCGGCGTCGGCCTGCGCATCCAGTGTGGTGTTGCATGGTGCCGAGTTGTTGCCCGCACTCGCCAGCGCGACGAAGGGCTTGGCGATATCCTCTTCCTGGATACCCATGGCGTAATAATAGCTGCGATGGGGCGCGCGCTCCGGGCCGACGGAAACGTGGCGGGACGGCAGGCGAGACTTGTCGAATGGGCGTGTCATGGCGCAGGCCTATGTCGCCAGACCGACCTTTGACGCAAGCTAATTTCGTCGATCACCGATCAGGCCGTGTAATCGGGCCCTCTCACTGCGCCTGACTATGCATTTGCGCATGGCCGCCTCCGTAGAGGCTGTCGCCCCATCGTCGATGGGGTGCCCGGTCAGAGCGAACCGAGCGCCTTGGCCACCCCGTCCATCGTGAAAGGCTTTTGCAGGCGCGGGCGATCGCGAAAGCGTTCGTCGACCGCGTCGTCGGCGCCGCCGGTGGCGAAGACGAACGGCACGCCGCGCTCCGCGAGCGCTTCGGCGACCGGCGTGCTCTTTTGGCCACCACGAAGGTTGACGTCGAGGATCGCGGCGTCGATGCCGCCCTCGGCCACGCGGGCCAGCGCGTCATCGACGCTGTCCACGGTGCCTGCAACCTGTTTGTCGAGGACATCCAGGAAATCCTCGAGCATCATGGCGATCAGGGGTTCGTCCTCGACGATGAGGATCTGCACGGGCTGTGTCATCGTCACCGCCATATCATGCTTTGCGCCGTCCGCCAGCCGCTTGTTACGTTCGGCGATCCGGCCCGGCACTTTGCGACAGGGCGGCCAGCGTCGCCTCGGCCAGTTGCTGCACCGAAAACGGCTTGGGCAGGAAACCGACATTGGGCAGCGTGATCGAGTTGCGCAGTTGTTCCTCGGCATAGCCCGACATGAACAGGACCGCGAGGTCGGGATAGCGTTTGCGAACATGGCCGACCATCGTCGGACCATCCATGGTCGGCATGACCACGTCGGAAATCAGCAGGTCAGGCTTGCCATGCTTGTCGAGCATCTCAAGCGCGGCCTCACCATTCTCGGCGGCCAGGACGGTATAGCCCTGGCGCGACAAGGCGCGTTCGGCGACGGCACGGACCATGCCCTCGTCCTCGACCAGCAGGATGGTGCCGGTCCCCCAATGGGTGGCGGCACGGGCGGCGGGCTTGACCTCGCTGGTCTTGGCGGCGGGCAGCGCTGGCGCGGCATGGACGGGCAGATAGATCGAGAATTTCGCCCCGCCCCCGGGCGGCGAGTCGGCGAAGATATACCCCCCCGACTGCTTGATGATGCCATAGACCGTCGACAGGCCCAGCCCCGTGCCCTTGCCCAGCTCTTTGGTGGTAAAGAACGGCTCAAAAATCTTGCCCAGGATTTCGGGCGGGATACCGGTTCCGTTGTCGCTCATGATTAGCGCGGTGTAGTCGGCGGCGGGCAGGATATCGTTGTTCAGCGCACGGGCATCGGCCACCGAGACGGCCCGCGTCTGGATGGTCAGGATGCCGCCCCCCGCCGGTTCGTTCTCCAGGATCGCGTCGCGCGCATTGACCGCGAGGTTGACGACCACCTGTTCCAGCTGGCCCGGATCGGCACGGACCGGACCCAGGTTACGACCATGGCTGACGTCCAGCCGCACCCGTTCCCCCAGCAGGCGCTTGAGCAGGTTCGACACCTCGGACACCACATCAGGCAGTTGCAGGATCTGGGGACGCAGCGTCTGCTGGCGCGAAAAGGCGAGCAGCTGGCGGGTCAGGCTGGCCGCGCGGTTGGAGTTGGTGCGGATCTGCTGGATATCGTCATAGTCGCTGTCGCCGGGCGAATGGCGCATCAGCATCAGGTCGCAGTGGCCGATGATCGCGGTCAGGATGTTGTTGAAGTCGTGTGCGACGCCGCCCGCCAGCTGGCCGACCGCCTGCATCTTTGTGGCCTGGGCGACCTCGCGCTTCAGGCGGCTTTCCTCCGAATTATCCTTCAGGCTCAATAGCACGGCCGCCTCGCCAAGCCCCCGCGCACCGGCGATGGTCAGGGCCACGGGTTCCTCGGGGTGGTCCTTCAGACGGACGGCCATGTCGGCCGAATGGGTCGCGCCCCCGGCGAAACGGCGGATCGCATCGGCCACGGCGGCCTTGTCCTCGCGCACGACCAAGTCGCCGGGATAGAGCGGTGGCGTCCCGCCGGTGACCCGGGCCGCGCGCATGAAGGCGGAGTTCATCTGAATGAACCGGCCATCGCGATCGACCAGCGCGATGCCGAACGGCATGAGCGACACGAGGCCGCGCACATGGCTGCCCGCATTGGCGCCAGCAGGCGCGACGAGCGGCTCGTCCTCGTCGAGCAGGACGACCAGCATCGGTGCGCCCTCGCCCTCGACAAAGGGAATCTGGAGGATGCGCAGCGGCCTGCCTTCGCCCTTACCCAACTCGGCGGCAAAACGGACCTGCCCCGAAGTGTCGTGCGCCAGGAAGGTCGCGAAATCGCGCCCGACGATCGACAGCATCTCGCCGCCCATCGCACGGGCGCATAGCACCCGGTTGGCCGCACGGACCCGGCCATCGGGGGCGATCAGCGCCGCCATGACTCCGGCGGTGCCCAGCCGGTCGCCATGGATGCCGCCGATCAGCCGCTCGACCATTTCGGCGAGGTCCTGTTCGTCCGCCACGGCAAAGCGCCAGACAAGGAGATCGGCCTCGTCCCCGGCGCGGGTGACGAGCACCGACAGCTCGGTCCCCATCACCGCAATCCGATCGGCGCGGCCCAGCCCCTCGCGCCACGCGGTCCGTCCCGCCTGCGCCAGCGCCTCGACGCTGGGCGCATCGAGCGGCACGCCGGGCGGCGTCGGCATCATGGGAAACAGCGAGGCATAGGCATCGTTGGCGCAGACCAGCCGCCCCGCCCGGTCGGTCACCGCGATCGCGTCATGGCTGGCATCCGCGACGACGCGGGCAAAATCCCAATCGACGCTGCGCCGGGCTTGTTCGACCTTGGGCGTCAACAGCCGCCAGACCAGGATCACCCCGAACGCCAGCAGCGCCGCCGCCAGAAAGCCGACCGAGACGGTCCAGCTGCGCACCGCCACGAACAGCAGTGCCGCCGCCGCCGCCCCGCTGGCGACCGAGATCAGGGCCGCGACGCGGACAGGATGGAGTTTTTCGAAAGCCGCGATCGCCATGATGAACTCATCATCCGGCGACCCGTCATGGGTCAAGCGCGATCCTGCGCCACACCCATGACGGGTTGGTAGGTCTTACCAGATGCGGACGCGCTGCTCGGGCGTCAGATACAGCTTCTCGGTCGGCTTGGGGTTGTAGGCCGCATACCAGGGATCGAGGTTGCGCACGACCCAGGCGCGCTGCTGCGACGGCGAATGCGGATCGGTCAGCAGGCGGTTCCGCAGGTTGGCGTCACGATATTTGCGCCGCCACACCTGCGCCCAGCCCAGATAGAAGCGCTGGTCGCCGGTAAAGCCGTCGATCACCGGTGCCGCCTTGCCGCCCAGCGACGCATGATAAGCGTCATAGGCAACCGAAAGCCCCGCCAGATCGGCGACATTCTCGCCCAGGGTCAGCCCACCCTTCACGTGCAGGCCGGGTAGCGGCTCATAGGCGTCATACTGCTTGACCAGCGCGCCGGTGCGGGCCTTGAACGCCGCGACATCGGCATCGGTCCACCAGTTGGTCAGCTGGCCCTTGGCGTCGAATTTCGAGCCCTGGTCGTCGAAATGGTGGCTCAGCTCATGGCCGATCACCGCGCCGATGCCGCCATAATTCACCGCCGGATCGGCCTTGGGATCGAAGAAGGGCGGTTGCAGGATGGCGGCGGGGAAGACGATCTCGACCATGCCGAAATTGGCATAGGCGTTTACCGTCATCGGCGTCATGCCCCATTCCCAGCGCTGGATCGGCTTGCCGAGATGGCCGATATTCTCCTGATGCCGCCACTGGGCGGCGCGCAGGGCATTGCCGAACGCATCGCCGCTGACGATCTTCAGCCCCGAATAATCCTTCCACCGGTCGGGATAGCCGATCTTGGGGGTGAAGGCCGCGAGCTTGGCATGTGCCTTCACCTTCGTCTCGGGCGCCATCCAGTCGAGCTGGTCGATCCGCTTGCCCATCGCGGCCAGCACATTCTTGACGAGCGCGTCCGCCGCCAGCTTCGTCGCGGGCGGGAAGTAGCGCGCGACATAGACCTTGCTGACCTCGTCCGACAGCGCGCCGCTGGTAAAGTCCACCGCACGCTTCCAGCGTTCCTGCTGCTGCGGCGTGCCCGACAGGACGGTGCCGTAAAAGGCGAACTGTTCGCGATCGAACTGGGCGGGCAGGACGCTGGCGAATTCGTCGAGCGAGCGGACCAGCAGCTGATCCTTCAGCACCGCCACCGGGGTCGCCTGGATCAGCGCGGCGATACCCGTGATCGCGCTCGGCTGCCCGACGATCAGCGTGTCGACCGGCGTGCCGACCCCCTTCAGATAGGTGGCGAAGTCGAAACCGGGCGCGGCCTTGGTCAGGTCGGCGACCGTCATCTTGTTATAGGTTTTTTCCCGGTCGCGGCTTTCGATCCGGGTCCAGTGGACCTTGGCGATCTCGGTCTCGAACGCGACGATCGCCTGCGCCCGTGCGGCGGCATCGGGCTCGCCCGCCATCGTCAGCAGCTTGGCGAGGTGCGCCTGATAGGCCGTCCGCGCCGCCACCAGCTTGGCATCGTCGCTGAGATAATAATCGCGGTCCGGCATGCCGAGGCCCGACTGGCGCAGGCTGACCGTATAAAGCTCGGGCTGGCGCGAATCCTGGCCGACCCCGGACCCGAACGGTACGCCGACGCCGTTGCGATCCGCCTCGGCCAGCAGGGCGGCATAGCCCGCCTTGTCACCCAGACCCTTGATCCGCGTCAGCCAGGGCTGGATCGGCGCCAGGCCCTTGGCCTCGATCCCGGCGGTGTCGAGATAGGTCGCATAGGCGGTGCCGATCTTGCTCCCCTGCCCCTTGGCCTGTTCAAGGATGGTGTGCGTCCGCTCGCGCGACAAGTCGGCAAGCACGTCGAACGCGCCGTAGCTGGCCTTGTCGGCCGGGATTGCGGTCGAGCGCGCCCATTCGCCATTGGCAAAGGCATAGAAGTCGTCACCGGGACGGACCGACTTGTCCATGCCCTTTTCATCAAAGCCGAACCGACCATAGGTCGGGCCACTGGCGGCGGCCGGGCGGTCCTGGGCGTTCAGCGCCACGGCACCGGTGATCGCGGTCGCGCCGAGCAGCGCGGCGAGGGCCAAGCTCTTCATCATCATCTCCCAAAACAAAAAAAGGCTCCCCGGTCGCTGCCGGGGAGCCATGATCACGCGATTACCAGATGCGGACGCGCTGCTGCGGCGTCAGCGCCATCTTGTCGGTCGGCTTGACGCCGAACGCGGCATACCAGGGATCGAGATTGCGCACGGTCAGCACGCGCTCATGCCCCGGCGAGTGCGGATCGGACAGCAGCGCCTGGCGCAGCGCCGGTTCGCGCCACTTGGTCCGCCACACCTGCGCCCAGCCATAATAGAAACGCTGGTCACCCGTCGTCCCATCGATGATCGGCGCGGCCTTGCCGCCCAGCGACTTGTGATAGGCGTCGAGCGCCACGGTCAGGCCCGCCAGATCGGCGATATTCTCGCCCAGCGTCAGGCCGCCCTGAATGTGCTGGCCGGGCAGCGGTTGATAGCCGTCATACTGCTTCACCAGCGCGTCGGTGAAGGTCTTGAAGCGCGCGACGTCCTGCGCCGTCCACCAGTCGGTCAGCTTGCCGGTCGCATCATATTTGCGGCCCTGGTCGTCGAAATGGTGGCTGATCTCATGCCCGATCACCGCGCCGATACCGCCATAGTTGACCGCCGGATCGGCCTTCGGATCGAAGAAAGGCGGTTGCAGGATCGCGGCCGGGAACACGATCTCGTTCATCGGCGGGTTGGCATAGGCGTTGATCGTCATCGGCGTCATGAACCATTCGCCGCGATCGATCGGCTGGCCCAGCTTGTTCAGGTCCCGCTGGAACTCGAAGGCGTTGGCACGCGCGACATTGCCGACCAGGTCACCGCGCTGGATCGTCAGCGCCGAGTAATCCTTCCATTTGTCGGGATAGCCGATCTTGGGGGTGAAGGCAGCAAGCTTGGCCAGGGCTTTCTGCTTGGTTTCCGGCGCCATCCATTCCAGGTTGCGCAGGCGATTCCCCATGGCCGAGATCAGGTTCTTGACCAGCGCGTCGGCCGCGGCCTTCGATTCCGGCGGGAAATATTTGGCGACATATTGCTTTCCGACTTCCTCGCCCAGGCCGTTGGAAACCAGCCCGACGCCGCGCTTCCACCGTGCCTGCTGCTCGGGCGTGCCCGACAGGGTGGTGCCGTAGAAGGCGAAGTTGGTCTTGTCGAAGTCGCTCGACAGATACCCGGCATAGCTGCGCAGGACCTTCAGCATCGCATAGTCCTGAAGGACGTTCAGCGGCGCGTCGTTGTACAGCTTGGCCTCGCCGGTGATCGCGCTGGGCTGTGCGACCAGATAGGCGGGGCGACCAGCGACGCCCAGCGTCTGCATATATTGGGCCCAGGGGAAGCCCGGGGCCTTGGCGGTGAAGTCGGCCGCCATCCACTTGTTATAGGTCTTGTCGGCGTCGCGGCTTTCGATGCGGGTCCAGTGGACGTTCGCCAGCCCCTTTTCGAAGTTGAAGACGGCCGCCGCCCGCGCATCGGCATTCTGCTCGCCCGCCAGGGTCAGCATCCGCGCCAGATACGCCTGATAGGCGGTGCGGATCGTCGCCAGCTTGGCATCGTCCTTCAGATAATAGTCGCGGTCGGGCAGGCCCAGGCCGCTCTGTCCGAAGCTGGGGATATAGGTATCGGGTGCCTTGTCGTCCTGGCCGATATAGACGCCGAACGGCGCACCGACGCCCTGACGCTGGAGCTTGGCCATCTCGACCGCCAGCGCGGTGCGGTCCTTGGTGGCGCGCAGCTGCTCCAGCCACGGCTTGACCGGGGCGACGCCCTTCGCGTTCACCGCAGCCTCGTCCATGAAGCTGGCGTAGAAATCACCGGCCTTATTGCCCGGCTGCTTCGTCGCGCCGTCCAGGATCGTGCGGGTCTGCTCCAGCGAGCGGTCCTGCAGGACGTGGAACATCCCATAGGACGAGCGATCCGCCGGGATCGTCGTCGCCTTGTACCAGGTGCCGTTCGAATAATCGAAAAAGTCGTCGCCCGGCTTCACCGAGGTATCGCGTCCGGCCATGTCGAAGCCGAAATCGCCGATTTCCGGTCCGTTCTTGGCATTCGGCTTGACCGGGCCGACGGCGGCCTTGTCGACGGGGTTTCGGGTTTGGGCGACGACGGGGGAAATGGCGGTCGAGAGTAAGGCGGCGATCAGCAGACAGCGCATCTGAATTCCCAAAAAGGATTGTGATGTCACTGTTGTAGCGAGACGATATGCCCAGTCAAACCGTTAGAATCAGCCGATGAACGGCGTTACCGCTATTGGATCGCAGCGATTTTCCGGCGGTTGCGCCACTTGCGCGCGATCCATAGCCGCCATCCCAGCGCCGAGGCGGCATAGCCGACCACCGCGCATCCGCTGGTCAGGACGCACAGCCCCAACCCGAAGGCCGGGCCCTTTTCCCACAGCCAGTGAAACGCGCTGAACGCCCATTGCAGCCAACCGGTCGCCGCCTCCGCAACCGGCTGCGTGTTGATCGGCGTTTCGCTGTGCAGCAGGAATGCGCCGATCCGATAGGCGATGACCCACAGGATCGGGGTAGTCAGCGGATTGGTGATGAACGTCGTCAGCGCGGCGACCGGCACATTGGCGCGAAACGGCAGAGCGAAGACCGCCGCGATCGCGATCTGCGCAACCGGAAACAGGAACCCCGCAACCACCCCCAGCGCAACGCCGCGCGGCACCGAACGCCGGGTGAAGCGCCACAGCTCGGGCGCCAAGACACGGTGCGCGACCGGCCGGAGCAGCCGGTTGTTCTCCATCGAATCGCGGGTCGGCATGTTGCGGCGGACCCAGGCCATGGAACGGCCCCACATGGTCGGCGCGGCCGTGGCCATCAGCCGCGGTCGCGCAGGATGCGGCCCTGCTCGCGCTTCCAGTCGCGCTCCTTGATCGAATCGCGCTTGTCGTGCGCCTTCTTGCCCTTTGCCAAAGCCAGCTCCACCTTCGCGCGACCGCGCGAGTTGAAATAGATCATCAGCGGCACCAGGGTCATGCCCTCGCGCGCCACCGCACCGTGAAGCTTGTTTATTTCGCGCTCATGAAGGAGCAATTTACGGGGCCGCTTGGCCTCGTGGTTGAAACGGTTGCCGTGGCTGAATTCAGGGACGTTCGAATTGACCAGCCACACCTCCTCGCCCCGCACCTCGGCATAGGATTCGGCGATCGATCCCTCGCCGAAGCGAAGCGATTTCACCTCGGTCCCGGTCAGGGCGATACCGGCCTCATAGGTGGTCTCGATGGCATAGTCGAAGCGGGCGCGCCGGTTCTCGGCGACGATCTTCTTCTTGTCGAAGGTTTGGGGTTTCGGGCGCATGGACGGGCCGATGTAGGCGCTCCGGCCGGACATGAAAAGCCGCTGTTCGACCTTTGTCTCGTTTCCGGAACGAGACGGTCAGGGCTTGCGACGACCGCCCAAGGGAATTTTGAGCCGGATCATCGCGCGATTGCTGGGAAAGCCGCCGACGCCTGCCTGTTCGGTTTCCGCCGACAGCGTGCCGACGCCGGGAATGTCGGTTCGCGCCTGAGGCAGGGTGAAGGGGCGCGAATAGTCCGGGACCGTGCCGATCCGATCGGCATCGGCAGGCCGCCCGCAGACCACCACGTCATCGCCGGTATCGCCCGCCGGACAGCGCCGCGCCGTAGGGGCCCGGCGCGGCGCGGGCAATACGGGACCTGCGACCGCGCCAGCCTGCAAAGCCAGCATCACCACCGTCCACATCCGCCGCTCTCCCTGCGTCGCCCGACGGGGTCGATGCTGACGCAGGAATGCGGCCGAAACGGGGCTGAGGACCTTTAGATCAGTCCCGCATGTGCAAGCGCGGCGTCGACCTGCGCACGGGCGGCTTCGGAAGGCCAGGTCATCGGCAGGCGGACGCCCTGCGGGAAATGCGGCAGGATGCGGCTGAGCGCATATTTGACCGGACCCGGCGAGGCATCGGCGAACATCGCCTCGTGCAGCGGGAACAGCCGGTCGTGCAGTTCCAGCGCCCGTGCCATGTCTCCGGCGGCGCACGCGGCCTGGAAATCGGCGGACAGGCGCGGCGCGACATTGGCCGTGACCGAGATGCACCCGACCCCACCCATCGCGTTGAACGCAAGCGCAAGATCGTCATTGCCCGACAGCTGGCAGAAATCCGCTCCTAGTCCCTTCCGATGGTGCGAGACGCGGGCCAGCACGCCGCTGGCATCCTTCACGCCCACGAAGATGTCGGGCGCATTCCGGACGACGCGGACCAGCGTCGCCGGCTGGATATCGGTGACGGTACGGCCCGGCACATTATAGAGCACGATGGGCAGCGGCGCGTTCTTCGCCAGCTCGGCGAAGTGAAGCGCGATGCCCTCCTGGCTGGGCCGGTTGTAATAAGGAGGCACCATCAGCGCGGCATCGGCGCCCGCTTCCTGCGCGGCCTTCAGGTTCTCGATGGCAACGATCGTGTCGTTCGACCCGGCCCCCGCGATCACCGGGACCCGACCACGCGCCTGGTCGACGCAGACGCGGACGACATGGAAATGCTCGTCCTTGGGCATGGTCGCGGCTTCGCCGGTCGTGCCGCAGGCGACGAGCGCCGTCGACCCCTCCGAAATCTGCCATTCGACGAAGTCGCGGAATTTCGCCTCGTCGAACGCTCCGCCGACATGGCTGCCCTGATCATCGAACGGCGTCACGAGCGCCGGAATGGACCCTGAAAACATGAGAGGAAATGCGCTCCTGCTGCGCCGAATGGGACACTTTGTTCAGGACATGTACGGGTAGAGTCCCTATTCTGTCCACCATGATGGCATTGACGAAGGCGGGGGCACTCCTCGCGACATTGGCAGGATCGATGATCGCACCGGGCGGGCAGGACCAGCTCGAACGGTATCGCACGCAGATGGCGAACATGAGTCCGAATCAGGCGTCGCAGGCCATGCCCGCGCCCGCCGACGGTGCGATCGCGGCTGCACTTGCGCAGTGGCGCGCGCTGCAGCAGACCGACGCCCTGCCCTTCGACAGCTATGCCGGGTTCCTGATGGCGCATCCCGGCTGGCCGGGCGAGGCGGGCAATCGGCGCGCCGCCGAAAAGCAGGCGGCGAACTTCACCGCCGCGCCGTCCAGCATCGTCGCCTATTTCCGTCGCTTCCCGCCGCAGTCGGCGACGGGCGGCGTCGCCTATGCCCGGGCGCTGCTGGCGACGGGGGCTCCGGCCGAAGCGGCGCAGGCCGCGTGTGCGGCCTGGCGGCGTGGCACCTTGTCGCCGACCGACGAGGCGCTGGTGATGACGACCTTCGCCTCGGCGCTGAGCCCGGAGGATCATGATGCCCGCATGGACGCGCTGCTCTGGTCGGGACAGACGAGCGCGGCCGCCCGCCAGCTGGGTTATACCAGCGCTGCACGACGGCCGGTCTTCGCGGCGCGTCTCGCCTTTCGCACCAAGTCCGCCGACGCGGCCAGCCTGTCCGCCTCGACCGCCGAACTCTATGCGAATGATGCCGGGTATGTGGCGGACCGCGCGAGCTGGCTGCGCGATACCGGAGACAGCCTGACCGCCCGGTCCTGGCTGGCCCGTAGCCGACAGCTGGCCGTCCGGCCGGGCAATGTCGAGAAATTCTACGAGGCGCTCCTCGTCAACGCTCGCGCGGCGGCGGCGGATGGCCAGCTTCAGACCGCCTATGACATCGCGCGACAGGTCGACGATGCCTATCCCGTCGGCACCGATGTCTCGACCAAGCCCTATGGCGAGCGGGACGATTATACGAGCCTGGTCTGGCTCGGCGGGCAGACCGCGATGAAGCTGGCGCGCCCAGCCGATGCGATGACGCTGTTCGACCGCTATGGCCGGGGCAGCCAGTCGCCGCAGACGCGGGCCAAGGGCTTTTACTGGGCCGGACGCGCGGCGGAGGCGGCCGGGCGATCGACCGATGCCGCCGCCTTCTACAACCGCGCCGCGCAATATCGTGACCAGTTCTACGGCCAGCTGGCGCTCGAGCGGACCGGTCGCCCCCTCGTAGCGCCGCCCGCGATCGTGGCGACCAACGTGCCGCCCGCCGTCCGCGCCGCCTTCGACACGCGTGAGACGGTGCGCGCCGCCCGGTTCCTGGGCCAGATCGGCCAGTGGCAGGACCAGAGCGCCTTCGTCCGCCAGATCGCGGCGGATGCGGAAACCGAAACGGACCATCTGCTCGCCGCCGACCTGTCGCGCGCTATCAACCGCCCCGATCTGGCGGTGATGGTCGGGCGCAGCGCCATGCAGAACGGGCTGACCGACTATTCCGCCGCCGGTTTCCCCACGATCACGGTGCCGTCGGGCTATGAACAAAGCTGGACGATCATTCACGCCATCGCGCGCCAGGAAAGCCAGTTCGACCGCGCCGCCGTCAGCCATGCAGGGGCACGCGGCCTGATGCAGTTGATGCCCGCCACCGCCGCCGAACAATCGGGCAAGATCGGCCTGTCCTATTCGCCCGCCGCGCTCACCACCGATCCGAACCTGTCGATCCAGCTGGGTGCCAGTTATTTCGAGCGGGTGCGTAGCAACTTCAGCAGCTATCCCCTTGCGATCGCGGCCTATAATGCGGGCGGCGGTAATGTGAACAAATGGCTGCGCGCCAATGGCGATCCCCGTACCGGCACGGTCGACATCGTCGACTGGATCGAGGCGATTCCTTATTCCGAGACCCGCAACTATGTGCAGCGGGTGCTGGAAAATGCCGTCGTCTATGACTTGATGAACCCGGCACGCGCTACCAGCCGGGGGCCGACGCCGCTCAGCTGGTATCTGGGCAAGTCCTCGCGGCCGGGTTGATCGGCCCCGCTTAAGCGATAGAGCGGGGTGATGGACCGTCCCAACTACATCACCCCCACCGGCTATGCGGCGCTTCGCCAGGAATATGAGGCGCTGTTCGCGGTGGAGCGGCCCAAGCTGGTCGACACCATTGCCTGGGCGGCGGGCAATGGCGACCGATCGGAGAATGGCGACTATATCTATGGTCGCAAGCGGCTGCGCGAGATCGACCGGCGACTGGGCTGGCTGTCCAAGCGGATGAAGGCGGCCAAGGTTATCGATCCCGCCCGGCAGGAAGACCGGAGCAAGGTGTGGTTCGGAGCGACCGTCACCATCGCCGACGAGGATGACAATGAGCGCATACTGACCCTGGTCGGCGATGACGAAGCCGATGCCGGTCAGGGCCGGATCGGCTGGAATGCGCCGCTCGCCCGCGCGCTCCGCGGTGCGGCCATTGGCGACCTACGCCGCGTCGTCCTTCCTGCGGGTGAGCGAGAATATGAAATCATGGCGATTGCCTATCCCGATCAGTAACGATGTGCGCAACAGATCGTTTCGTAACCGATCCTTGCCTTGGATCAAGGATTGGCGATGATCGCAGCATGGGGCCGCGATCGGCGCGGCCCGTTGCGAAAGTTGATCGACCATGCCCATTCCCACTCGCTGGTCCGCCCCGCTTCTCTCGCTGTTTCGGGCCGTTTTCGGCCTGCTCTTCCTGTCGCACGGCGTATCGAAATTTTTCGCGCTGCCGCCCTTTCCCATGCCGCTCAATCCGGTGCTGACGGCCGCAGGCGTGCTGGAACTCGTCGGCGGCACGCTCCTCCTGATCGGCCTGTTCACCCGACCGGTCGCCTTTATCCTGTCGGGTCAGATGGCGGTTGCCTATTTCATGGCGCACGCGCCAAAAGGCGTCCTGCCGCTAGCCAATGGCGGTGAAGCCGCGATCCTATATTGCTTCGCTTTCCTGTATCTGGCCGCAGCCGGTGGCGGGTCGATCGGTGTGGATGCAATGCGGCGTGGAAGCTGACTGCCCGCTTTGCTAGACGGGCATTCATGAACGCCCTGACCCGCAACATCGCCCTGCTCATCGACGCCGACAACGCCCAGTCGGCCGCCATCGACCCCGTGCTCACGGTGCTGGCCGAACTGGGCACGGTCAATGTCCGTCGCGCCTATGGCAACTGGTCCAAGCCCGGCTTGAAGGGCTGGCGCGACGTCATGGTCAAGCACGGGATCGAGCCGCAGCAGCAGTTCGACCTGACCAAGGGCAAGAACGCCACCGATATGAAGATGACCATTGATGCGATGGACCTTCTGTTCCGGGGACGGATCGACGGCTTCGGCATCATGTCGTCGGACAGCGATTTCATGCCACTGGCGACGCGCATCCGCCAGGACGGCTCGCCGGTCTATGGCTTCGGCAACAGCCGGACGCCAGAGGCCTTCAAGCAGGCGTGCAGCCGCTTTATCGACGTCGGCGCACTAATCGGTGAGACGGCTCGACCGACCGATACGAAGCCGACAGCGGCCGATGTGCCCCTCGCCGAATCGCTGCCACCGTCGATCGACCAGGGTAAACGCACCGCAGGCACGCCGCGACCGATCGACGAAGAACTGCTCAAGCTGCTGGTCGACGCCTATAATTCGGTCAAGCGCGACGAACGCGGCTTCGCCAGCCTGTCGGCGATGGGCCAACTGGCAGGCAACCGTTCCAGCTTCGACACGCGCAATTACGGGTTCAAGCGTCTGTCCGATTTGATCGAGGCGGTGCCCAATTTCCAGACCGAGCGGCGCGAGGATGGCCGGACCTTCGTAAAGCGGATGCGGTAATCCTCCTAGAAACGGGGAGGGGAACCATGCGGGGGTATGGTGGAGGGGGTGTGCCGCTGGATAAAATCTTGGCCGAAGCCCCCTTTCGTCATCGCTGCGATGCCACCTCCCCGTATCGATGAGGATATTGAATTCCGGGGGTCCGGCATGGTCAGGGTTGCGAGTGTTCCCGGAGCGGCATCCTCGAAATGCACCTCCCCCCGCAACTGCCTCGCCAAGCTGGTGATCATCCGCATCCCCAAGCTGCGACGCGAGGCCGCCTTCATGTCGAAATCGGCGGGCAGGCCCTGCCCCCTGTCGCGCACCGACAGGACGATGTGACCGTCGCGTGCGTGAAGGCCGACATCGATCATGCCGCCTTCCTCGCCATAAGCGTACTTGATCGCATTGGTGAGCAACTCGGTCAGCATCAGCCCGACCGGGATCGCGGTATCGGCGTTCATCTCGATCGCCTCGATGTCGCAGCGGACTTCATGATCCTTGGCATGCTGCGCCAGTTCCTCGGCAATGCCGCATGCCAGATCGTCGAGCGAGACCATGCCCACCCGCTCGCTCCGCCACAGTCGATCATGGGTCTGCGCGATGGCTGCGATTCGCGCCTGTGCGTCGTTGAGCATCCGCAGGACGCGGGGATCGTCATCCTCCTGCTTTTGCAGGTTGAGCATGGCTGACACTAGAGCAAGACTGTTCTTGACGCGGTGGCTGGCCTCTCGGGTCAGGAGTTGCTGATGCTCCACCGCCTCGGCCAGACGGCGCTCGGCTTCTTGCCGTTCGATCGCGACACCGATCAGATTGGCGAAGCCCTGCATGAAGGCCAGATCGGCTTCCTCGAACCGCCCCTCGTCGGGGCTGTCCACCTCCAGCACGCCGTAACGCTGGCCGGACGCCTCTACCAGAACGTTGATCGCCCGGCGGATTTTGTGGTCGGCCATGAATTGGGGCGTGCGGAACCGTTCTTCCTGGTCAAGATGGTTGGAAATGACCCCCTGCCCCGTCTGGAGCGCGAAACCGGCGGGTGAACCCAGATCAGTCCGCATCTCGGTCGAGCCGACGACGCCGGGACCCCAACCAACCCCGGAGCGCACCAGTAGCGTGGCACGATCCGGCTTGTATTCCAGAAACTTGCAGAAGGATGATCGCATGCCTTCTGCACACAGCTCGGTCGCACGCTGCAACATCGGATCGAGATCGCGCGCGCGCAACGCCTCGATGCCGAAGGCGGCGAGGACCGATTGCTGGCGGAGCCGATAATGCAACTGCCCTGCGCTGGCGATTTCCCGATCGTCGCCCTGCGCCTGCTCCACTACCGCCATTCCCGACCGCGCCCTTTGTTTCTCTATCGTTATAACGGTCCAAATGGGAATTGGCCGCATCGGTGTAAAGCGGCGCTCCGCCCCAATACGACAATGCCCTCCCCGATCGCTCGGGAAGGGCATCGTCCGAACCCGAAGGATCGTTCGATCAGCGGGTCAGCTTCTTATATGCCAGGCGCGTCGGACGATCGGCGGCATCGCCCATGCGGCGGCGCTTGTCTTCCTCGTACGATTCGTAATTGCCCTCGAACCACTCCACATGGCTGTCGCCTTCGAACGCCAGGATGTGGGTGCAGAGACGGTCGAGGAAGAAGCGATCGTGGCTGATGACCACGGCACAGCCTGCGAACGTCTCCAGCGCCTCTTCGAGCGCACGCAGCGTTTCCACGTCGAGGTCGTTGGTCGGTTCGTCGAGCAGCAGGACGTTGCCGCCCTCCTTCAGCATCTTGGCCATGTGGACGCGGTTGCGCTCACCACCCGAAAGCTGGCCGACCTTCTTCTGCTGGTCGGGGCCGCGGAAGTTGAACGCGCCGACATAGGCGCGCGTGCCCAGTTCCTGCTTGCCGAAGCGGAAGACCTCGAGCTCGTCGGAGATTTCCTGCCAGACATTCTTGTTGGGATCGAGGTCGTCGCGACTCTGGTCGACATAGCCGAGCTTGACGGTCGAGCCGATCTCGATCGTCCCCGCATCGGGCTGTTCCTGGCCGGTGATCAGCTTGAACAGCGTCGATTTGCCCGCGCCGTTCGGCCCAATCACGCCGACGATGCCACCCGGCGGCAACATGAAGTCGAGATTGTCGAACAGTAGCTTATCACCATAGGACTTGGTCAGCCCCTTGGCCTCGATCACCTTGCCGCCCAAACGCTCGGGGATCTGGATCAAGATCTGCGCCTTGCCCGCGACGCGGTTCTCCTGCTTGGCCATCAGCTCGTCGAACGCACGGATACGTGCCTTCGACTTGGTCTGGCGGGCCTTGGGTGTCTGACGCATCCAGGCCAGCTCGTCGGCGATCGCCTTCTGCTTGCCCGCCTCGTCGCGCTCTTCCTGCTCCAGGCGCTTGGCCTTCTTTTCCAGATAGCCGGAATAGTTCGATTCGTACGTGTAATAACGGCCGCGGTCGAGCTCGAGCACCCAGTTGACGACATTGTCCAGGAAGTAGCGGTCGTGGGTGACAAGGATTACGTTACCCGCATATTCCTTCAGGTAATTTTCCAGCCAGGACACGCTTTCGGCATCCAGGTGGTTCGTCGGTTCGTCGAGCAGCAGCACGTCGGGCTTTTCGAGCAGCAGCTTGCATAGCGCCACGCGGCGCTTCTCACCACCGGACAGCTTCGACACATCGGCATCGCCCGGCGGGCAGCGCAGCGCTTCCATCGCCTGCTCCAGCTGGCTGTCGAGCGACCAGCCGTCGACCGCGTCGATCTTGGCCTGAAGCTCGCCCATCTCTTCCATCAGGGCGTCGAAGTCGGTGTCGTCCTTGGGATCGCCCATTTCGGCCGAGATGGCGTTGAAGCGATCGACCAGGTCGGCGACGGGGCGGACGCCGTCCTTGACGTTGCCCATCACGTCCTTTGTCGGATCGAGCTGCGGCTCCTGCGCGAGGTAGCCGACGCGGACCCCCTCGGCGGCCCAGGCTTCACCGGTGAAGTCGGTGTCCATGCCCGCCATCACCTTCATCAGCGTGGACTTGCCCGCGCCGTTCGGGCCGATGATCGCGATCTTGGCGGTCGGCAGGAACTGAAGATGGATGTTGTTCAGGACAGGCTTGTTGGCGCCGGGGAAGGTCTTGGTCAGACCCTTCATCACATAGGTATATTGGACGGCCATGGCGGCGCGAGGCTCCGTGCTTTGTGCGACTGTAGGATGTTTGCCCGCCCATGTAGTGGGTGCGCGGGCGGTTGGCAAACGAGACCGGCTGCGTAACACTCGGGCGCATGAAGCGCTTTCTTCTCGCGGCCCTGACCGCCTCCGCCCTGTCCTCCCCCACGCTGGCGCAGCGTACCCCGCCGCCGCCCCCCGCCCAGGCCGCCCCCGAGGTCGAGCGCCTGCGCGACGCCGCGCTGAACGACGACGTTGCATGGAATATCGTCGAGGGGCTGACGACGGAGGTCGGTCAGCGGCTGGCCGGCACCGAGGCGGAGGCCAGGGCCCGGCAATGGTCGGTCGCCAAGCTGACCGCGCTCGGTTTCAAGAATGTCCGGATCGAACCCTATCGGATGCCGGTCTGGGAACGCGGGGTCGAGACGGCCGAGATTCTTGCGCCCTTCCCCCAGAAGCTGACCTTGGCGGCACTGGGCAATTCCGGTGCCACGCCTGCCGCCGGGCTGACCGCCGAAGTGGCCGTCTTCCCCAGCATGGTCGCGTTTCAATCGGCGGCTGACGACGCGATCAGGGGCCGGATCGTCTATATTGGCAACGCCATGCCCCGAACGCAGGACGGCGCGGGCTACGGCGCTTATGGCACGGCGCGCTTTACCGGTCCGGCGCTGGCGGCGAAGCGCGGCGCGGTCGCCATCGTCATTCGTTCGATCGGCACCGACCATCACCGCTTCCCGCATACCGGCACCACGAACTTCCCCGATGGCGTGAAGCCGATCCCGGCGGCCGCCCTGTCGGTCCCCGATGCCGAGCAGTTGGAGCGAATCGCGGCACGCGGCCGGCCGATCCGCATGAAGCTGGTCCTGACGCCGCGCATGGTCGGCAATCGCGAATCGGGCAATGTCATCGCCGAAGTGCCCGGCAGCGACCCTTCCGCAGGCATCGTGCTGGTCGGCGGGCATCTGGACAGCTGGGACCTGGGCACCGGCGCGATCGACGATGCCAGCGGGGTGGCGATCACGGCGGCCGCCGCCAAGCGGATCCTGGACGCAGGCACCCCGCGCCGGACCATTCGTGTCGTCTGGTTCGGGGCCGAGGAAGTCGGCGGCATGGGCGGGGCGGCCTATGCCAAGGCCCATGCGGGCGAACGCCATGCCACGGCCTCCGAAAGCGATTTCGGTGCGGATCGCGTCTGGCGTTTCGAGGTGAACCTGCCGACCGCAGCCAAGCCGGTCGCGGATCGCCTGCAGACCGCGCTGGCGCCACTGGGCATCACGCGGGGCAGCGGCCTGGGCGGCGACGGCACCGATATTGGTCCGACGCTGAAGCTGGGGACCGCCGCAATCGACCTGAACCAGTCGGGCTGGGATTATTTCGACACGCATCACACGCCCGATGACGTGCTCGACCGGGTCGACCCCGCAGCGCTGCGTCAGAATGTCGCCGCCTGGACCACGATGCTGGCGGTCGTCGCCAACGCGCCCGAGCCGATCGACCCCGTGACGCCGCGCTGACCCCTCAGCGATCGGTAACGTTTTCGTAACGACAACGCCTTGAAAAAGCCCGATAGCCGCCATCGGTTCGTCGCGAACCTTGCCGCGAAGTGAATTTTGCGGATTGACCGCGATGAACCGCGCGTTATTTGAGCCGCTTCGCGACGGCATTCGGGTCGGCCGCGATGATTGCTTATGCTTGGGAGCATTCGAATGAAGAAGATTGCCTTTATTCTCGCTGCCGCCGGCCTGATGTCCGTGGCCGCCTGCACGAAGTCGCCGGAAGCGGCCGCTGTTGAGAACAACGCGGACATGATGGCTGACAACATGGAAATGCAGGCCGACAACCTCGACGCGGTTGCCGACAACACCTCGAACACCGCGACCGCCGCCGTGCTCGAGAACGCTGCCGACAACATGAACGCCGCCGCCGACAACGTCCGTGACGCTGCCGAGGCCAAGGCGGACAACATGCAGTAATGCCGCCCCGGACCCTTGGGTCCGGAGCGCCGACTGCTATGTCGGAAAAGGGCGCCTTCCTTTGCGAAGGCGCCCTTTTTCTTTGACATTACCCGTTGCGAACGGCGCGCGCGTCACGCTACGGACATCTTCGGTGGGGCCTGTAGCTCAACGGTTAGAGCTGGCCGCTCATAACGGCTAGGTTGCGGGTTCGAGTCCTGCCGGGCCCACCAAAGTCAACAACCATATGATTTCCAAACCTCCCATAAAGCCCCAGCAAGCAACGGCTTGAGGGCGTGGATTTGTCCCAACAGGCCCCAGCCAGAACCATAACATCCAATCGCAAGTGGGGGTGCGCGTGGGGTACGAAAACGCTATCTTGGGGGTATAGATACCCTGGGAGGTGTTCATGCTTACGAACGAATCGATCGCGCTCGCGCCTGTAAGGGGCAAGGCCTATAAAATGGCCGATGCGAACTCGCTGTATGTGTACGTTTCCCCGACCGGATCGAAGTCGCTTAGGTGGAAATATCGCTATCAGCGCCGCGAAAAGCTGCTGACGGTCGGCACCTACCCCCATGTCACAATTGAGGAAGCGCGGCGAAGGGTCGGGCTTGCCCGCAATATGCTGCGTGCCGGAGTTGACCCTCTCAACCGAGACCGAAGCAGGCGTGGTTGGCATCGAGCGGGCCTTGATGCCTTGGAAGGATTGCCGCCGCCTATCAATAACTCTGTTGTCTATTTCGTTCAAGTGGCGAGCGGCCATATCAAGATCGGCGTCACAACGAACATAAAGGTCCGCATGGCAGCGCTTCAACATGCCAATGCAGAGCCTATTGCCCTGCTCGGCACATTTCCGGGCGGCCACGCGCATGAAGGCGTGATGCATAGGGCGTTTGCAGATACCCGTGACAGCGGTGAGTGGTTTTCGCCTACACCGGAACTCCTCGACTTCATCAACAGCTTGGGGCGATAAGTCATGCCATTGACGGTGATGGCCGTAAAAAATGCCAAGCCCATGGCTAAGGCGCAGAAGCTCTTTGACGGGGGCGGCTTGCATCTATTTGTGGCACCGAGCGGCACCAAATCGTGGCGGATGAAGTATCGCTATGGGGGTAAAGAGAAGCTGCTGACGTTCGGGCAATACCCCGACGTGTCGCTGGCTGACGCTCGCGAAAAACGCGATGCCGCCCGCTCGCTGCTCCGCGTTCACAAAGACCCGGCGATCGAAGCCGAGCGCATCCGTCATAAGGCTGTCACGGCTGCCGGCTCGACATTTGAGAGCGTGGCGCTCGCTTGGCACGCTGACGAAAGCCCGCGCTGGTCGGAGAGCAACAGAAAGCGTATCCTGTTCGCGCTGCGACGCGATGTGTTTCCGGCGTTCGGCAAGATGCCAATCTCTGAAATCGACGCGCCTCTGATCTTGCGCACCATCAGGGCCATCGAGAAGCGTGGCGCAATCGAGACTGGCAAGCGAGTGCTCGGCTATATCAGTGCCGTCTTCAAGCGCGCAAAGGCTGAGCATCTGGTGAGCGACAACCCGGCGCTTGGGCTGGTCGACGCACTGAAACCGACGCCACGCGGAGCCAAACAACCGGCGCTTCTGACCGTGCCCGAGTTGATCAATTTCCAGAAAATTGCGGACAATGCGAAGGCCGGTCCGCTGACGAAGCTGGCATCTCGTATGCTGGCGTTGACCGGGATGCGCGTTGGTGTCGTTCGTAGCGCGGCATGGACCGAATTCAGCGGGATCGACTGGAGCAACCCAAATACCGATGCAACTGGCGCGGTCTGGCGCATCCCGGCTGAGAAGATGAAGCTGGAGGTGCAGGACAAAGGCGATACGGCGTTTGACCATGACGTGCCGCTTGCGCCTCAAGCCGTCGAGGCGCTGCGAGCTCTGCATACTCTGACCGGACGCGGGCGCTTGCTGTTCCCAGGGCAAAAATCTGCGCGCGTACCCATGAGCGACGGCGCTATCAGTACAATGTACAAGCGAATGAACGGCGGGCACTTCAAGGGTAAGCACGTCCCCCATGGCTGGCGTTCCGCCTTCTCGACCATCATGAACGAATGGGCGATGGAGCATGGCAAGGAAGGCGATCGGCTGCTGATCGACCTGATGCTGGCTCACAAGCCCAACGGCGTGTCGGGTAGCGAATTCGCCTATATGCGCGCCAAATTTACGGCCCGGCGCCGCGTGCTGGCAGAGGTATGGGCGGGGATCATCACCGAAGGACTGCCGCCGCCCATGACCATCATGCAACATCAGCCCGATACCCCATCGGATCTGCAATGAAGCGCTCGATGTCGGACTGATACCAAGCCACCATTTTGGGGCCTAGGCGAACCTGCGACGGGAAAGTGCGGTCCGACAGCTTGCGGTATATCGAGGTAGTCGACAACCCGGTGCGGCGTTGAACCTCAGGCATCCTCAGAAGGCTGTCTCCACGACGGTCAATCATGCTACCCATCCCTCCCTCCCTTCACCTTGTTGCTCTCGCTCATCGCGAAACCGGAGGCGGTCATGCGTCGATCCGATTTGCAGCTAAGTGGCGCAGGGCATCGAGCGCGAGAGCATCAACCTCCCGGAAGTCGTCGTATCCCGCTTCCCAGGTTCCCAAGCCTAGCGCCTTGAGCATCACCCGCAACGTATGGCGAGATACGCGGATGGACATGTTACCCTGCTCCGATATGCGCTTGCCCACCGCCTTGATGACCTGGCGCGCTCGGTCCTCGCTATACCTCACTTCCGCCCCTCCCCGTGCGAGAGGGCGGCGGCTACGGTGGGGAGTGGAAGCCAGCCATTGAACGCTAGATCGGAAACACCGCCGTACCCCGGGAACAGGTTCCACCCGAGGTCATATTCGCCCGGCGAAGCGCCTGGGTGACGTATTACAAACCAGCGGCCGTTATAATGCCGGTCGCGATCAAGCGCGTAATCGTTGTTATATCGGGCAAGGATGTACGATCCATCCTTCGGTGCGACCGACATCGGCCGTAGCTCCAACTCCCCCGCCGGGACCGCATCGACAGCGGGCGCGGGGGTGGCGGCGATATCCTCAACGGATTTCGTCTCGGATAGAGCGCGGGCATGTCGCCACCACTCGACCAACTTGGCGGCCGCTTCCTCATGACCGACAAGCCACGTCCGCTCGGCCAGCGTCTGATAGTGGACGAGCATAAGCACAGCGTCCTGCCATGCCTTATCCTGCATCCACTGGTGTAGTTGAGCCGCGTCCGCTTGGCCTTGCGCATAACCTGCGGTATATCGGTCCCCCTCCCCCGCATCGCCCGCGCTATTGGTGGCGGGCGCGGGGGCGGCGATCGACGCGACGCCCTGCAACTGCGGAACCGGCGTGCTGATCGGGTGACGATACGGATTAGTCATGGCCCTTCGCCTTTCCGATGCTGTCGATTGCTGCCGTCACCCGGCCAAGCAACTCGTCGTGAAGCTCGACACCGCACGGGTGCATCTTCTCGCGGGTGGTGATGAAGATGCGCGACGACTTGAGGTGCAATTCCATGTCGGCCAGCAACTGCACACGCTCGCGAATGTCCTCGGGGGAGGCGGCCCAGCTATCGGGTCGCACGTCTTCGCCCGCGCGGCTGTCGAGGGCGGCGAGGTGTTCGATTGCATTAAGCAGGATGGGAAGCGCGTTGACGGCCTCGACAATAAGCGTGGCATTCGCGGCGTCGTAGCGCTTCCCTACGTCAGTGCCATCGAACCCCGCCCACTTGACGATTTCCTTCCATCGCTTGTCGAAAGCGCTGCTACGAACCTTGGGCCTGTCGCCTTTCATGATAGCGAGCAGCCCCTGCCCACCGTCGAATACGCGCCATGGTCGGGCCGTTGCGGGCTTCAGGAGGGCGCGCAATTTCGGCAGCAACGCCACCGCCTCGCGCACAGCATCCGGCGTCTGTCGGGTGGTCATGGCTCGACCACTCCCCAATCGCGCGCCAGAACGTCCGGCGTCGAAGCGTTCCAGCCCGGCTGCTCGGTCCCCTTGGCGGTGTGCAAGTACATCGCGGGCTCAAAGCCAGCAGCGCACACGAGATAGACGTACATGCCCTTCCGTTCCAACCGGCGCGGGAAACCTTGCTGCCGCCCGTCATTGCTTCGATAGCCTGTCCGAAATTCATCATCGGTCGTCTCCGCCCGTCGAGGGATTGGACCAAGGCAACCAGCCAACAGGCTCGCCGCTACCTTGCGTGAAATGGTCGTGGCTCCAGCACCACCCCGCGAACTTCCATTCGTCTTCGCCGGTGTCTTCAAAGCCATTGAAGCCGATGGTCCAAGAGCGCGGGTGATCGTCCTCAAGCGCGCCACCACCGTCTGAATAGTCCACCAACAGGCGAACCATCGTTCCGTCCTTGGGGGCGTCGACCATTGGCCTGATCCCCTCCGCCTGGCGGATCGCGTCTGCGGAGAGGGTGGAGAGGGCAGAAAGGACGATATCCCAATCGGTCTGCGACAGGATCACACGATCATAATCGGGCTGCACTGAAAGCTGCCGAATGATCGACCGCTTCACGTCCGCCGCAGTCTCCACCGCCTCCCGATCCATCGCGGGCGGCGCGGCGCGAGAGGCTTCCTGACCGGCTGGCGAGGTGACGCGCGTGTTCCAAGCTACGACTGCAGCGGCTTTCGCAGCATCGTCGTCACCATCCACGATCGTCACGCCAGCACCGCACGCCGCGCAGTCCTCGCATTCGACAAAACGAGCGGCAGGCTCTGGGCTTTGTAAGGTCGCGGAGAACGACATGCTCACATCATCCGACCCGCAAAACGGGCACGGCAGCAGCTTCGCGCTATCGGGTATTTGGTCAGCCACGGGCGTTACTCCACTTCGCCTCGACCGGTGCGAACAGAGCGCAGCAGGCCGGGCATAGATGCGGGGGATTGGTCGACGGGGTGGCGCAGAGGTGGCGGGCCATCAGTACGGCTCCTCAACAAATGCGTAGCCGCCACGCTTGCCGTTAAACCGCTTGCTGTTGGCTCGGCTGAAGCGTGCACCGCCATGGCTAACCCAGCCGACATGCGGGTCATTGGTCACGTTGCGGATGCCGATGACTTCCTCGTTACGGAGGAAACTGCCAACAGACTCGACGCGGACGAAGCGAGTAAATCGCGGGTCCACCTCACGCCAGATTTGACCGACTACGGGCTTGGGCTGATCAACCATGTTCCGCCTCCCCCATGTCCTCATCGCCCCGCTTCTCACCAGCGTTGGGGTCAAGGGTGGTGGTGTCGACAGGCTCGGACTGACCGAGAAGGGCGGCAGCTGACAGGGGCTTCACCTCGCGCACGTCATTGGCGGCGCCAGCAGTGCCGAGCGACTCCCGCAGTTCCTCCGGCGTATAGATGCCCATCAACACTTCAGGTGCATGCAGGCGGACCCAGGCACGGCTGGCGAAGTATGCGAGTTGCTGTTCCGGATCCTGCTTCCACAGCGGGCTATTGCGGGTGGTGATGTTCTTGATCGCGACTCGGCGCGCCTTGATCGCATCATCGCCCTTGATCTTGCCCGTGACGGTGCAGACCAGTTCGTTGCCTTCACCCTGCCATTCCGGGTGCAGGCGACCGTCGAGCACGCCCGATGCGTTGATGACGGCGTTAACCAGTTGCGCTTCGTATGCCATCTTATCGCTGACGAAATAGGTCTTCGACGCGACCGAGAACGGGTCCATCGCCCACCGATTGGCCTGCATCACGACAGCCAGGCAGTCACCCGGCTTGCCGCGAAGATGGGGCGGCACGAAGTTGCTGGACGACATCAGCTTGGCAAGCTCCATCGCCTCTCCCATGGTTGCGGGCAGGAACATGGCGCGGGGTGCATTGTGTTCGCCAAGGTTGGTCGTGGCGATGGCGCGTGCCGCTACGTTGTCGGGGCGCTGCGGTTCGGCAGTCTGGATCTGGGTAGCCATTATGCGGCCTCCTTCTGTTCGGTTTCCGGCTCGCTGACCGGTTCGTTTTCGATAAGGGTATCGATCTGTTTGCGTGCCCAGCCGGTCAGGCCGCACAGCGTCGGTTCGTCGGAATATGCAGGCCACCGATCCGCGCTCAGGCAGTCGGCAAAGAGCCGGATCGCCTTGCGGTTAAGCCAGCGGCCCCGAGCCAGATCCTCAGCGGGCAGCTCGTAGAGCGACACCGAATGGGGCGCGTCTTTCTCGACCACGATATGCAGCCGATTGGTTGGGGCGTGACCGTGGCAGTGCTTCATACCATCGGCGTAGAAGGCCGCGCTCTGGTGGAAGCCGAAGTTGCTAACCGCACGTGCGAACCCATCCGGGCTGCAATGCGTGGGAGCCATGAACTTCAGGTCCACGTCGAGCCGAACAGTGCCGCCCGTGACGATGGTGTTCGACCGAAAATCTGGCCTGGCGCGAAGCCAGACACCGGTTTCTTCGTCCTTCCACGCCAGCGTTTCTTCGGTGACGCCGTTAGACAGCGCAGCCATGACCAGCGGGTTTGACCGCAGCGCCTTGGCGACGATCTCGACCGTCAGAGCGTCAGCGTGCTTGATGAGGCATTTGCCCGCCTCTCGCGCCTCGAATGCCTCCGCAATTGCCTCAGGCATTGCCTTGGTCTTGTTCCAGGCAAATCCGTCCGGCAGCACATGATAAGCGTCGGTGAACCGGCCTTCGAGCAGCAACATGTCGTGCGCCGCCTTGCCGATCGCGAAATGGCTCGCGTCGTCTTCCTCCGGCCGCTCCGGGTTCATGGGGCTGTCGTACCAGAAGTGGAAAGGCGACTGGCTCAGCAGCTTCTTGGCACCGGACGACGACAGCGACGGCGTAGGCAGAAGGTCCGCGTTACGATGATAGTCGTCGTTGCTGATATCCGGATACGCGCCGGGCGCGGTGATGATGCTCACAGCACCCACCACGGCAGCAAGACAGCAGCAAACACCACGACGATGGCGAGCATGTCCCCAGCGATGCGCCACGTGGTCCACTGGCGACCGGCTTCGTCGTGCCAGCGCCCTTCAGCCCGTTCCCGCTGGGCATCGGTCATCGGCGCGGCCCACGTGTGATCGCGGCCGGTGCGGGTGATGCGAAGCGGGGTCATGACTGCACCTGCGTCATGCTATCCATGACCTGGCTGACATGGTGATTATGCGCCGCAATCTGCGCATCGCTGAGATACCAGCCGTTCGGGCCACGAGGACGCGGCGCACGGAACGGACGCAGCTCGCGCTTCAGGCTGGCAATCTCATTGCAAAGCGACGTGATATTGCTCGACTGGTGCGCAACGCGCTCTTCCAGCTTGTGGATTTCCTCCGAACGCTGCGCAGCAACACGACGGGCGCGATCAGCTTCCTCGACCTTGCGGCCAAAGCGCTGCTTCAGCTTGAGCTCGTTGGCCTCCAGTTCCTTGATCCGCGCGTCACGGGGATCGACGGCAGCGTCAGACGATTTGCGAAGAAAATTCCACATCATGCGCCCTTTCCGGTGGCGAGGGTGATGGCGGCGCGGGCGGCTTCCACGGGGAAGCTGGCGAGCGCGCAAAGCGGTCCATTCTGGATTTCTACCGCCAGTGCGCGGTTGCCCGACTCCTGTGCATCAGCCAGACCTTGCCTCCAGTTCTGCAATGCGCGGTTATGCGCTTGGATCATGCCCTCCAGCGCCTCGAGCAGCGTCGGGCTGGCTGCGATCAGCTTGGCGTTGGCGCGCAGTTCATCATCAGCGGTGCGGATCACCTTGTCGCCAAAGGCACGTCGCTCACCACCGTTGACATAGCCGCCTTGCACATTGGCGCAGAACCGATTGACGCGACCATGCTCATCAAGTGCAAAAACGGTTATGTCCTGCCGGTCCCAAGGCCCCGGCGTGAAACCATGCTCAGCCATCACAGCTCTCCCTCTCGGTCCCAGCGCGCCGCCTGCTTGGCGTTCAGCGCGGCCATGCCAGCGTCGATGTGTGCGTGAATGGAAGCCCGGCGCTCGGTCACCTCAGCCTCGAAAGGCCGGGGGTTCTTCCAGTAGGCTTCCAGATCGGGGCAGCGCAGGGGCGCGCCGTCGATGAAGGTGATGTAGGTCATCACAGCCCCACCTTCGTCACGCGCCCACCAGCGATGGCGAACAGGGCGTCCGTCATGGCTTCGGGGGTGTAGTGGTAGAAAGGCGAGACGATCGGCTTATCGCCAACGATCGCTCGGCACTCGTTCAGCGTGCGGTTACGGTTCGCGGCCCGCTTCTGACCCACCACGTCCTGCGCGGTGATTGCGGTGTGGGCGGTCATGCCGGGAACCTCCGCAGAGTGTCAGCAAGCGCTTCACGACGCACTAGGCCGTCAAAGCGAACGCTATCGCCAGCGGGGCGAAAACCTGCGCGCTCAGCAAGACGAGCGCAGCGCTGGATAAACGCCATGAACGTCCACGTGCCGTGCTTGCGCATGCAAGATTGAGCGCCGTCTAGGGTGGGAGCGTAGCCGTAAGACTGAGCCCACCATGCGGCCCTAAGGCTGACCGCGCTCACTGTCCGCACCGTGCGAGCTGGTCGGCATGAGCCGAAATGGCGATGGCTTCTTCAGCTTCTTTGCGGCTTTCGAACAGGCCGTATGCGCACATGCTGCTCAGGTTCAGAATCTTGAACCCGCCGTCGACTTCGATAACCGCTTTGTTCTGAACCTGGGGCATGTCCACCTCCGTTGATGGAGGTGAATATGCGGAAACCGTATGGCATAGTCAATACGTATTCCGCATGGATGACAAAAAAATTATCGACCCGGATCCGGCCGAAGTCGGATCAATCTAGGAAAAATCCTCGATTGATAATCTGCGTCAATGAGAACATATTGAGAACATGGAGAACACAAGACGAGTCGCGGCTTTGCCCCAACCCGCCTGCGTGACTGGCTGCGACCCCTGTTCTGCGGTCTGTGCGGCTAAGCGCGTGATGCTCGCGGCATGGCTTAGTGAAGTGGAGGCACTGCGGCTTGAGCGACCGCCTCTAGCGCATCCTGGCTGGCATGAATGGCGGGACGCTCTGCAATCTGCCGAAGGTATCGTGACAAGGCTGACGCGAGAGGTCGAGCAGGCAACTCCCCCTGTTCAGACCGCGCAAGTCTCGCTATTTCCTGCACAATCGGCGCCAGCAGTTCTTCATTAAGGTACACCGGCTCCGCGATCGGTGCCGCCTTATCCTCAAGCTTGTAATGCTCGATAAGCTTGCGTCCTTCCTCGTAGGTCAGGTCGCGCAGCTTTTGCGATCGCGGATCCGGGCTATATAGCCGGGTGGCATTCGGCTGGCTGATGCCCAGCACCTTTCCCAGTTCGGTGCGTGTGACGCCCCGCTGGTCAAGAACACGAAGAATTTCGGTTGCCGTAAGCATGCACTCGCACTCGCTCAAAGGTGAGCAGGGCGCAAATACGCTATACGTATTTCCTATTGCGTAGGTCATGCGGAATACGTATAGTTTGCCGCATGATGACGGCTGCTGAAATCATCGACGCCCTTGGAGGCGCCACGGCGATCGGTCGAGAGATCGGCGCTCCCACAACCACCGTTCATGGCTGGAAGCGCACTGGATCGGTCCCCCCATGGCGTGTCGCTGCTTTGGTCGACCTCGCCAAGCGGCAGGGCAAGAGCATCACCGCGGATCATTTGGCTGACGGACGCAAAGGGCGCGCAGCATGAGCCCGATCCGCATCCGTAAAGTGCTGACCGGCGACTTGACGCCACTTCTGCGCAAAACCCCACCAGCCCCGACCTGTGCCCGCTGCGGCACGGTCTTGTGCGGCTGCTCTGACCATCATTGGAAAGGCTGAGTCATGACCGACCTGTTCCTGTTCTGCACCGGCTGGACGCTGGTGAGCATCGCATGCGGCTTCCTTGTCGCGCGCTGTATCCCGGCTTCGGCTGATGATGTTCGGTCTGTCCATAATGGGCAGCCTCTAGCCGAACGGGGGCAATGAGATCATGCCTCGCAGCACCGATCGTGTACAGAATATCATTTCGCGTCAGGAACACATGTTCCGGCTTGCGGAGCGTGACTACGGCCTGACCATCGCCATGCTGAGCGCTGAGACGGGCATCAGCAAAAACACGATGCTGATGTGGAAAAAGGACACGGCGATGCCAGCCTACGCGCTGGTGATGCTGTCAGCCATTATTCCCGACGAGCTCACCTCGCTGATGTACGAGCCGGTCGGCAAGCATATCGGCAGCGACGGTACGGATGACGACGGCGATATCGACGCTCTTGCCCGCGACTGCTCGCGCTACACCGCTGAGTATCTGAGCGCCGATAAGCCGCGCACGCCTCAGCAAATCGCCAATCTTCAGGACATTGCACGCCGCATTGCTGGCGTCGCTCGGAGGGTTTCTCATGGCTGATCTATCGGACACGCTTGCCGAACGCGGCTCACGCTACGGCGAATTCATCGACCACGCCAAGATCGCGCAGGCGTTGCAGATGATTATGCACGGCAGCGCGGCGCATCATGGCGAGATAATCAAAACGCGCTGGGACAACCTTGACGCAGACATGCGCCAGGCACTGACGACGATCGCTGACAAGATCGCACGCATTCTCAATGGCGACCCGGCCTACATCGACAACTGGCATGATATCCAAGGCTATGCTCGGCTGGTCGAAAAGCGCCTGGAGGCGTCGGCATGAAGCGCACTTGGACAGACGAAAACGTCACCAAGGCCCGCGATCTGGTCGCGGCTGGCGCATCAGCGCAGCAAGTAGCGGACGCTCTAGGCCTGACGCGCCGCGCCACGCTACTGGCGGCCTCACGGATCGGTTTCGGCACCTGGCAGACAAAGCCCGGCCGCGTCACCGAGGAAGCGCCAGACGACTTTGCGGAGATGTGGGAGCATCACACGCACCGCGAATTGGCGGCGCATTACCGGTGCCGCCCTTCAAAGATCAGCCGGTGGGCGCATTCGCTCGGGCTCGGTCGCAAGCGGGGTGAGCAGATTGCAGAGCGTCGCACGCCTCCACGTCCTCTCCCCCGCACGGTCGACAAGCAAAGTTTCGTCATACCGGTACGGCCCGAAGGCTATCAGCGCGACATGTCGGAGGCCGGGCAGGCCGCTGACTTCATGCGCCGCGATCGCCGGGTGTTCCGGTGCGACCTGAACGGCAACCAGAACGCCAAGGGCAAATACTGGATGTGCGGCATCGTCTGGATGACGGATGCGGAGCTGATTGAGCGTGCTCATTCCAAGGGCTTCCGGGCCGTGCGGTGGGCGGCATGAAGCACTACGGCAGCAAGCCATCGACCGCCGCTGAGCGGGAAGCGATGCTCTATCACTTTCTCGGCTTTGCGCGTCCGGAGAAGGTCGCAGAGCAGACCGCTCAGTCGCTGGCAGAACGATACGGCGTCAAGCTGCACGTCGCTGAGGCGGCGATGCAGAAGATGGGGCGGATGCTGTGAGTGCGTTCGCTATGCTGGACGAGCTGGAAGCGCCGCTGAAGCCGACTCCGCGCTTCACCATCCAGCCGATGGACCGCGACGATCGCACTGAATTGGAGCGTCAGACGGCGTTTCTCTCGCTTCTGCGCATCACCGCGCCATCCGTCATGGCCTGGGCTGTGCCCAATGGTCACAATCGCGGGCTGAAGGACCGGGTGAAGGCCAAGAAAGAAGGGCTGAAGGCCGGTGTCCCCGACCTGACGATATGCTGGAACGGTGGCGTCGCTTTCTTCGAGTTCAAGGATGCGCGAGGCAAGCCGTCCGATGCACAGATTGACCTGCTGAATTACCTTCAGGATTGCGGGCATAACTGCGCGATCGTGCGGACGCCCGAATTTGCTATGAACAGGCTAGCCCATTGGGGCGCGCCGGTCCGGTTGATCCGCTGATGGCGTCGCAGCACGCATCGCCTGCGCCGTCTTGGAACGGCTTTCGCGTGACCACATTCGCTGGTCAGCACGACTCCCATATCGAAACCGGGGAGGACTACCGGACCATTGCGCTTGCATCGGTCTTCACCGGCAAGCCGCAAGCCAAATCCAAGATGGCTGGTGATGCCATCTTGGCGTCCAGCTACCACAATTACGATGCCCGGTCGCACGAGGCTCAGCGCCAGCATGGCTCTTTCGTGGCTCTGGTGGGGGACATCGATAAGGGTGACCTATCGCTGCCGGTCATCCGTGATGCGGTTGAAGCGTTTGCTGATGGCGCGGCGTGGCTGATCTACACTAGCGCGCATTCGCGTGATGGCGACCAGCGCTGGAGGCTCGTCTTCCCCCTCTCCGACGCGTGCGGCTTCGACCAATGGGTTGACGGACAGGAAGCGCTTTTCACCTTCATGGAAAGCCGTGGCATTCCCATGGACCATGCGCTCGCGCGTGCCGGTCAGCCGATCTATCTGCCGAACGTGCCACTGGCTTACAAGGACGGCACTCCACTGCGCGATGGCGCTGGCGAGCCGATCTATTATCAGTCCGTGCATAGCGGGCTCGACGCACCCGGCTTGGACCTGTCGCGTGGGATTGTCGCAGGCGGTATTGCTGCCATTCGCCAGAAGCGCGCGGCCGACGATCGGGAACGCGACGCGCTAAAGGCAGAGGCCGCACGTAGGTTCGCTCAGAAGCCCCGCCAGGACGGCGCCGGGATTATCGAGACATTCAACGCTAATACCAGCGTCGAGACGATGCTGACCCTTTGCGATTATCAGCAGAGCCCCCGCAACGGTGATGACTGGCGATCACCGCAGCAGACCGGCGATACCTATGCCACCCGCGTCATCGACGGCAAATGGATCAGCCTGTCAGCAAGCGACGCGGCGTCCGGCCTGGGGTCGAAGTGCAAGAGCGGATGCTTTGGCGACGCGTACGACCTGTATGTCCATTACAAGCACGGAGGCGACCATAAGGAAGCCTACCGCACACTGGGACGCGAACAACGCGGCGCAAACGTCGTGCAGGGCAATTTTGGCGGGCACGCTCAAGACCCCGGCTATCTCGAAATGCCGGAATGGGTCCAGTCGCAGCCCGAAGAACCCGATTACGAGATCGCGATCGGCGTTGAGCCTGAGGCGAAAGCGCAAGCAGACGAAACCGCGCTGCTGCCTTTCGAGTGGTTTGATGAGATCGATGCCCAGCTTGAGGGCAACTGGCTGGTCGAGGATCTGATCCCATCGAACGGTTTATGCCTCGTCTACGGCCATCCAGGCTGCGGCAAGAGCTTTTTCGCGCTCGACATGGCCATGCATATTGCCCGTGGGCAGTCGTGGCGTGACCGCGACGTTAAGCAGGGTCTGGTCGTGTATGTGGGCGCTGAAGGGCAGCGAGGCTTACGTCAGCGTGTCGCGGCGTACCGGATGCATCACAGCATCAAGGAAATGCCGTTCGTCCTGATTCCCGTCGAAGTCGACATGCTGCGAGCCGATGGCGACCTGTCGAAGGTCCTCAAGACGATCGAGGCGGTGGCAGAGCGCTACAATCTGCCGGTCGCAATGGTCGTGTTCGACACGTTGTCCCGCACCTTTGGTGGCGGCGATGAAGTAGGCTCCGACATGGTCGCCTACATCAACAATGTCGGGCGCGTGCAGGCGGCTTTCCAGTGCACCTCGATGGTCATCCATCACCGCCCGAAGGACAGCACAAATGAGACGCCACGCGGCCATGGTTCGCTGTGGGGTGCTTGCGACACCATCATCCTGGTCGAGGATAAGGGCGGCCCTAAACAAGCGAAGGTGACCAAGCAGAAGGATGCGGACCCGGCTGCACCAGTCCTGTTCGAGCTGAAAGTTGTCGAGCTTGGCGAGGACGAAAAAGGGCGGCCTGTCACGTCGTGCGTGGTCACTGGATCGTCCTCGGTCGTAGTGCCGGACAAGAAGGCGGATAGCCTGTCCGATGGGCAGAAAATCGCGTTCGAGCAGCTATGCAAAGCCCTGTCTCAGACCGGCTCCGTGCATGGTCATGACGTGCCTGAAAAGGCCCTCCCTTTCGGCTTCGAAACCCGAGTTTGTAGGGTGTCTGAATGGCAGTCGCGGACAACCTCTGCGCTCGCTGGACCGGACAGGAGCCCGGACACCCTTGACCGAACCTTCAGGCGCTATCGTGACCGCTTGCAAGCTCTTGGAATCGTTGGCATTCATGGAGATTTTTCATGGCGAGTGAAGTGAGCGGACACCTATCCGGATACCCTGTCCGGACACCTATCCGCCCCAGTTCCGGACAGGTCGGACACCCCGGACACCCCTATATAGAGGGTGTCCGGGTGTCCGCCGGGATGGGGGGACGCTGAAATGATCCCATTCGACACTCAAAACGGGACCGCTTTCATTGATCCGAGAAGGGTCGTGGGAGTGGAGCAGATTGGGGATGACGTGCGCGTCATGCTCGACGGTGGACACGGCATCCTCGCTGTCGACGCCAAGGTCGCATGGATCGCGGAATGCATCCGCGACGAGATCGATGACACCCAACCCGTAGTAGGAATTTGAAATGGCAGGCAGCGTCAACAAAGTGATCCTCGTCGGCAACCTAGGTCGCGACCCGGAGAGCCGCTCGTTCCAGAACGGCGGCAAGGTGGTCGAGCTTCGGATCGCGACCTCAGAAAGCTGGAAGGACAAGCAGTCCGGGGAGAAGAAGGAAAAGACCGAGTGGCACACGGTTAAGGTCTTCAACGAGGGCCTAGCGAACGTCGCTGAGCGTTTCCTGCGCAAGGGGTCGAAGGTCTACATCGAAGGCCAGCTGACGACCCGCAAGTGGCAGGACCAGTCCGGCGCTGATCGGTATTCGACCGAGATCACGCTTCAGGGCTTCAACTCGGTCCTGACGATGCTGGATGGGCCGGGGCAGTCAAATGGCTCTGCGGGCAATACCGGGGGCAATCAGCAGCGCGGGCAGTCTCAGGGCGGGTCGTTCGGCGGTGACGACCTGAACGACGACGTTCCTTTTTGATGTCGTTGACCCGCTTCCTGGTCGACGCCCTGCGCGACCCCGACCTGCGCCGCAGGGCCCGCGCACGACCGGCCGCTGCGGCACAGCATTACGGGCTGAGCGAGGCGACCGTGGCGGATTACCTCAAGTATATGGGAGAGAAGTGATGCTTACCGACGAGAAGACTGGATCCGTAACAGCGCCCTGCCCTGCATCGGACGATGTGAAGCGGGCGTTGCTGGCATTCCGCGAAATCGAGCGCCGTCGATATGCCCTGGACTATGAGGCGGCTGACCTGCTGGCTGCGTGTCAGGCCTATGTCGCGGCTTACGAAGCTGGCACGGGCACGATCCATGTCAACGATCAGATCCGCGCCGCCATCGCCAAAGCCCTCCCCGCCGCGCAGGGGGACGGTGAATGAGCAATCGCATGAGATGGACCGTCGCGATGACCGTAGCACCGTATCTGCTCGCGGTGTTCGTGTCGCTCGAACCCAACCCATTCGTCTGGGACTGGCTCGTCAGACTCACGGTAGGTTTGTTCACTCTGATCTTTGGCGTGATGACCTACATCTGCCCTTTCATCCAGGAGCCCGCAGCATGAGCGACGACCTGAAGGTGGATTGGGGGAAGCCCACGCCAGCCGAGCACGCTGGGGGTGCTTACGATCCAGATTGTGCCGAATGTAAATCCTATGCCCAGTACGATTTGCGAAGTCCCATAACAGACGACCTCGCCAGGCGGATGGAGGCGCTGGTGCAGAAGGTGGCGAGCGTACCCGAATGGGTATTGCGCAATTCATCCGATCAAGCGCGCGCAGACTGTGCAGAAGCCCGCGCCATCGTGGCCCTGCTCCCCGAGCCGGTGGATGGCGACCTCGAATTCGCTCGCGAGATCATTGCCGATGCGGTGTCATATGGCGAGCAATCGGTGCGCCAGCCCGAAGCCAAGACATCACGCGATTTCCGCAGTGGTGAGTGTGACGCTGGCGACCTGATCGCACGCGTCGTCAAGCAGCTTCGCACCCGCGCCCTTGAGCGCGACACCAGGGAGGGGTGAGGGATGAATATGCGAACGGTAGCCCATGTATTTGCGGACAAGCTCAGCCGAGCCGGTCTGCTTAGCGATGAGGACATCAACATGCTGACGGCGCTGAACAGCCGAAAGGACAACCGCCGTCGCTGGACGGCGCAGGAGGATCGTACGCTGCAACGGCTGCGGCTCCGGTCCAGCATCCCCCAGGTGGCGGACAAGCTCGGGAGGACGCCTGAGAGCGTCAAGCAGCGGCTGAAGAAGATGCGGCGGAAGGAGCGGGCGAATGTCTGAAACAACAGACCAAAAGAAGCCGCATCGGTTCCAGCCTGGCCAATCTGGCAATCCGGGCGGTCGACCCAAGGGCGCGCGTCACAAGCTGGGCGAAGCGTTTCTGCTGGCGCTACAGAAGGACTTCGAGCAGCACGGTGAGGAAACGATTGCAACCGTGCGCGATAAGAAGCCAGATCAGTATCTGAAAGTTGTGGCGTCTATCCTGCCCAAGGAACTGGAACTGAGCGAGGATACAGTTCAAAACTTTGTGAACGTGGTGTTTAAGGCGTGAGAATATATCTGCAAAAAGCTGGCAGCAATCCTGATCAGGCGCTTTCTGCCTTTATAGAAGGCCCTGAGCTTGAAAAGCTGGACATCAAAATTGGCGAAAAGGTGCGCGTAGAAGGGCAGCCAGATGATGTAGTCTGGAAAGTGATGCGCATACAGCATGTCTGATATCGAACTACCGGATTGGTCCCGTCAGCTATTCCAGCCCAGCCGCTTCAAGGCCATGTGGGGCGGCCGTGGCGGGGGCAAGTCGCGCTCGGTGGCCTCTGCTTTGGTCCTGAAGGCCCTTCAGAGCCCCGAAAGGGTGCTTTGCGCCCGTGAGGTGCAGAAGAGCATCAAGGATAGCTCCAAGAGGCTCCTAGACGACGAGATCGCGCGCATGGAGGTCGGGCACCTGTTCGACAGCACCGAAAGCGAGATACGCGGCAAGAACGGCTCGTTGTTCATCTTCGCGGGCCTGCGGGGCAACGCCAGCCAGATCAAATCGCTTGAGGGCGTGACGATCGCATGGGTGGACGAGGCGCAGACGATTACGCAGGCGTCGCTCGACACGCTGATCCCGACCATCCGTGCGCCTGGCTCGGAAATCTGGCTGACGTGGAACCCGCTGCGCGCCGAAGATCCGGTGGATGCCATGTTCCGCAGTGACGTGCCACCACCCGACGCCAAGGTGATCGAGGTCCAGCACGATGACAACCCATGGTTTCCCGACGAACTTCGCGACCAGATGGAGTGGCAGCGTGCGCGTGACTTCGACAAGTATCTGCACATCTGGCGCGGCGCCTACTGGACCAACAGCGAGGCGCGGGTTTTCAAGAACTGGCGTGTTGGTGCCGAGGTCGAGTTCGAGGGTGCCAGCGTGGCTGAATTTCGGCTGGGTGCCGACTTCGGTTACAGCATTGACCCGTCCTGCCTGGTCCGCTGCTATCTGCGCGGGCAAACGCTCTTCATTGACCACGAGGCGTACAAGATCGGGTGCGAGATCGAGCAGTTGCCCGAGTTGTTTAGCCGCGTTCCAGAGGCTGAGAAATGGCCGATCACGGCGGATAGCAGCCGCCCCGAAACAATCAGCTATTTGCGGCGCAATGGGTTTGATCGCATCCGCCCGAGCATCAAAGGACCTGGCTCAGTTGAGGAAGGCATCGCGTTCCTCCAGTCCTATGACATCGTTGTGCACCCGCGCTGCGTCCACATTGCCGACGAATTGGCGACCTACAGCTACAAAAAGGACAAGCTGACGGGCGAGCCAATCCCGCAGCTGGAGGACAAGAACAACCACCTGATCGACGCGCTGCGTTATGCGTTGGAAGGCGTCCGGCGGATCAAGGAAAAGCCCACGTTGACGTTCGCCATCCCCTCCATAGCCCGCCGATAGGACACCAAAAGACACCGCGCGCTGCATAGGGGCGTTGCCGTATCTTCCCGCCGATGCAGGAAGAGCCGAGCGAGACGCCTGAAGGCACCGAGCACGACAAGGTGCACGCTCGCGCTATGCAGCGGTTCGATGAGGCGGTTCTGCCGCAATTTCCGGTTCGCGAACTGGCTCTCTTGGCGCGGCGTATCGCCAACATTCCTGGCGCAATCTGGGAAGGTGCGTTCGGTGACCAGTTCGAGCAAGTCATCAAGCTTGACGTGCACAAGCTGAACCGGGCTATCCGGAAGGCTGAGACGGATTACCGGCAGAACCGGATTGTGCCCGACTTCCGCCCGGCTGGCGGCTCCAGCGATAACGACACGGCTGATACGCTGGACGGGATGCACCGTGCCGACAGCCAGCACTTCAAGGCGCAGCAGGGCCGCGACAATGCGTTCAGCGAGGCGTGCACGGGCGGGTTCGGTGCCTATCGCCTCTGCAATGAGTGGGCCGACCCGCTCGACAAGGACAGTGACGAGCAGCGCATCAACCCGGCCGATACGATCGTTGACGCTGACCAGTCGGTGTTCTTTGATCCTGGCGCTGTCCAATACGACAAGTCTGATGCGCGCTATGCCTTCGTCGTCCGCAAGCTGACGCGTGAGGCGTTCGAGGAAGAGTACGAAGACGCCAAGATGGTCGATTGGCCAAACGGCATTCCGAACCGTTCGTGGATGGGCTGGTTCCAGCCGGATTTCATTGCGGTTTGCGAGTATTACGAGATCGAGGAAAAGGACGAATATGTCCTGATTTTCGAACTTGAGGCGACTGGTGAGGAACAGCGTCACTGGCAGAAGGAAATCAGCGCAGAGGATCGTGCTGACCTGCTGGCGCTGGGCTGGACAGAGCGTAAGCGCAAGGCGACCCGCCGTCGTTGTCGCAAATACGTTCTGTCGGGTGCTGAAGTGCTGGAGGATCGCGGCCATATCGCGGGCGGCAACATCCCGATCGTCCCGGTCTATGGCAACCGCGCCTATGTCGATGGCGTCGAATGGTTCACCGGCCTTCTGACCAGCGCCAAGATCGACAGCGCTCGGCTGTATGCGGCGATGGTGTCGCGGCTCGCTGAAATCCAAGCGTTGGCACCGCACGAACGACCGATCTTCGCGGCTGAGCAGATGCCCCCGGCCCTCGCAGAGCAATGGGCGCGCTCGCACATCGACCGCCATCCATATGCGCTGGTTCAGCCGCTTATTGATCCCAATACGGGCGGCATCGTGGCGGCTGGTCCGATCGGTAAGGTCGAGCCGCCCCAAGTCCCGCAGACACTGGCGGCTCTGCTTGAACTCGCCAACCGCGACGTGACCGAGGATGACAACGACGGCGCTGAGCAGGTCCGCGCCAACACATCCGCTGATGCGATGGACATTGCGGCCGCGCGTGTTGATGCGAAATCCGGCGTTCTGCTCGACAACAACCGCCAGTCCGTCCAGCGCGAAGGCGAACTGTACCTGGCGATGGCGCGGGAAATCTACGTCGAGGAAGGCCGTGAGGTCGAGACAATGACCGAGGATGGCGACGACGGGACCGCGATCCTTCAGGAGCCGTATTACGACGGGCCCGAGCTGAAAACCCGTAACGATTTTGCGACCGGCAAGTACAAAGTCATCGCTACTGTAACTGAAGCGACTGCAACCCGTCGTGACCGTACCGTCAAGCAGATGCTGGGTCTCGCTGAAATCAGCATTCAGGCACAAGATATTCAGGGCGCTCAAGCAGCGTTGGTGGTTGCCGTGGCCAATATGGATGGCGAAGGAATTCAGGACATCCAGCGCTGGAACAGGAAAGCGCGTGGTCTGCCGATGGGGCTTTTTGAACCCACCGAAGACGAGCAGCGCGAGATGGCTGAGGCGCAGCAGAACCAACAGCAACAGCCCGACCCCGCCGCCATGGTGGCAGAGGCACAGGTTGGTGCGCTGCGGGCCGGCGCTACCAAAGACATGGCCGCCGCTCAAGAAATCGCGTCCCGCATCCCGCTCAACCAGGCCAAGGCGGCCGGTGAGCGTGTGGATGCAGGACTGCGGCCGATGGAGGTCGCGAACGATCAGGAAAACACGACCACGCAGCGCATCCGGACGGGTGCGGAAATCCAAGCGTGGGAGCAGGAGCAACGGCAGGCGCAGTCGGCTGCATGAGCAATCTGGCAGAGGTCATTTCGCTCTACGACACCAACGCCAGCGATATTGCGGCAATGCTTCGCCAAGCGGCTGACAGCATCGAATTGGAAGAGGCTGAGGGATTTCAGCGGACGCGCTGCATTGTGGCGGTCCAGATCACCGAGGACCGCCACATCAAGGTCTATGGGTGGGGTAAAACGGACATCACCGACAGCATCGGCGTGCTGACCGTTGGCGCCTCGTACCTCACGAATACGCTCTTCAATGCCCAGGACGAACACGAAAACCCCTGACAGCGACCACCGGCTTACGGGTGAGGAGGCGACATGAACAGCGAGTACCCCAAGATGCTCTACCGCGTCGGATCGTACGACGATCACATGATCCATGACGGGCCGGTCAAGATCGGCAACGAGTTCGCCAATGAGACGCGCGTGGTCGACAGCCGCGAAGCTGAAGAAGCCGCCAAGGCTGATGGCTGGAAGACGGCACCGCATCACAAGGCAACCTTGCAGAAGGCGACGGCGGCATGAGCGACCAGCAGCAGGATGATGAGATTCTGGACCTGACCGAGGACCAGGAGATCGAGCAGCACGACCAGCAGCACGACGACGCTGAAGGCGGTGACGACGAGCAGGAAGAGGAAATCCTGCAATTCGATGGCGATGACGCTGAGCCTGAGCAGGAAACGGACCTTGTCCGCCACCTGCGCCAGCAGATCCGCGACCGCGACAAGCAGCTTCATGCCAGCCGAAAGGCACCTCAGGCTGAGCAGCTGATCGAGGTCGGAGAGCGGCCCACGTTGGAGAGCTGCGAGTACGACAGCGAGCGGTTCGATCAGGAGTTTGATGCCTGGGAAGGGCGCAAGGAGCAACGCCGTCAGCAGGATCAGCGCCTAGAGGCATCGCAGCGTGAACAGGCGCAACAGTGGGAGCAGGTCAAAACCGGCTATGCCACCGCAAAGTCCAAGCTGCCGTTCGCGGACAAGGAGCAGGCGGAGGCCACCGCGTTCGACAGCCTGTCCGAGGTGCAGCAGGCGGTGATTGCCAAGTACGCCGATAACCCGGCGCTGGTCATCTACGCGGCGGGCAAGAACCCCACGCGATTGGCATCGCTGGCAGGCATCGAGGACCCACTGAAGCTGGCCAAGGAAATCGGCAGACTGGAGGCAACCATGAAAGTCACGAAACGCGCCCGCCCTCCTCAGCCCGACCGGGCGGTTCGCGGCAGCGCGATCAACGCCAGCACGACCGACAAGCGTGAGAAACAGCTTGAGGATGAGGCCGACCGTACTGGCGATCGGACAAAGCTGATCCAGTATCGGCGTGAGCGTCGCCAAGCATCGGCATAAGGACACCGAAAAGACCCCCTCAACCACGGCAATATAGCTGCGTATAGTGAGCGGGCACGAACCAGCGACCTCCGGCTGAGACGGGAGAGACGAGTGCAAGGGCGGGCAACCGCCATTCGTCTCATCCGGAGGTTTAAATGGCTACCAGTTTCACCCGCGAAGAGCGGGTTATGTTCGATGACATGATCGAGGGTTTCGAGGATCAGCTCACTTACGCCAAGATGGCGCGCAAGTACGAGCCCCTGACGCCCGAAGAGATGGTTCATACCCGCGATCGTGTCTGGGTCCCCGCCCCTATGATCGGCTCGTCGTATGACGGCTTCGACCAGACCAGCAACTTCGACGGCCTGACCGAACTGTCGGTCCCCGTGTCGGTGGGCTTCCACAAGTCCAGCCCGAAGGTGCTGAGCGCCAAGAACCTGCGCAACAAGACTGCGCTCGCTCAGTACGGCAACGCCGCGAAGGTCAAGCTGGCGGCGGACATCAACGCAGAACTGCGCAATCGCGCCGCGCTGGAAGGATCGATCTTCGTCAAGCGCACTGTCGCGCCCACCGGTTTCGATGATGTTGCCCTGGCCAATGCGGCGATGACCGAGGTCGGTGTGCCGCTGGATGACCGCCGCTATATGGTCGGGATCCGTGCATCGATCGGCATGGTGTCGAATCTGGCCAATCGCGCGGAAAGCACCAGTCGCTCGCAGGACGCCTACAGCAAGGCGCTCATCAACTCGAACGTCGCGACTTTCGGTGTCTATCAGGACGATCAGCCGATCCGCCTGGCGGCCGCCGCTGGCGGCGCGACTACCGTCAACGGTGCGAACCAGTTCTGGGAACCGGCCGCGACGCAGGACCAGGCTGGGGCTCCGGCCGTTCAGGGTGCCGTTGGCGAAGTCACCAACCGCGACAACCGCTATTCGCAGCTGGTCGTCACGTCCGCCAACATCGCTGGCGTCAAGAAGGGCGATGCGTTCACGATCGCGGGCGTCAACAGCGTCCATATGATTTCTAAGAAGGACACTGGCCAGCTTCAGACCTTCCGCGTGATCGCAGTCAACACGACCAACAACACGCTGACCGTGGCACCGGCAATCATCTCGAACGGCGGCAACACGATCGGCGGTCGCGAGTATCAGAACGTCACCGCCACGCCCGCCAATGGCGCTGCGCTGACCTGGCTGAATACCGCAACCGCAGAGCTGAATCCGTTTTTCCAGGGCTCGGGCCTGCTGCTGCTTCCGGGCTCGTTCTCGGTCGACCCGGCTGACGGCTGGGAGGTGATGCGCGCGACCACCCCGACGCTGGGGATCGCCATCACCTACACGCGCCAGGGCAACGTAAACGACCTCAGCGTCAAGTGCCGCTGGGACGTGGATTTCGGCACGGCGCTGCTCAACCCGCAGTTCGCGGGCGCTGAAATGTTCAACCAGGCGTGATGGAGGCTGATATGGTAACGAACAAGGCAGACACGACGCCTGCGAACCTTGAGGCCAATGCGCCGGAAGGTCTGGCACTGACCGACAAGGAGCAGATCGCCGCCCGCAAGGAGGGCGCCAAGGAGGCGGTCAAGGAGTCCGCGAAGGACAGCTACATCGGACTGACTGATGGCGTGCTGCCGGGTGAACCGGCTGTGGATCGCTGGCCCGGCAAATCGGAAATCCAGCAGTGGGCGCACATGATCGACTGGTCGATCGATGATCTGAAGAAGGCGTTCAAGGACGGCGCAGTACCCGATGACAAGGTGGCGGGCCTTCTGGCGCTGGAGCGCGCCGGTCAGAACCGCACTGACTGGGTGAAGCTGTTCATGAAGCAGATCGGCGTCGACAGTCCGTACGAGGTGACGGACGCAGGGCCGCCCTACACCAACGATACGACGAGCGTGACCAAGCTCTGACCTTCCGGGCGGCCTCAGTGCCGCCCTACCTTTTGAGGTGCCTATGCGAAGTGGTATCGGCAATAGCGCCAGTGATCCCGTTTTTGTCCAGGCCGTAGGCGGCGGTGCCTCTGGTCCGCAGCCGTCCACAGGTAGCCAGTCGGTAACGCCCGCGACTGACAGCCAGCCTTTCCCGGTCGTCGGCAACGTCGCAGCCAATTCAGCAGACAGCGGCGCGCCGGTTAAAGTCGGTGGCGTCGTCGCCACGAACCTTGCTTTCTTTGCCGATGGCGTGCGGTCGGATTTCCTCACGGATAGCCGCCGCCAGCTTCGCGTTGTCGTGGGCGGCGCGGCTCAGGCACCCGTCGACACAGGGACGCAGGTCCTGCTCTCCTACCCTCCCGGCGTAGGTAGTGGCACAGCTTTTGCATCTGGTTCGCTTGGTTATGCCTGGAACGGGACGAACGTCATTGCCGTGCGCGGCGATACGAGCGGTCTGTTTCTCGGTGCCAACCAGTTTTGGACAGAGGCAACTACCGGTTTGGCAGCGTCTGCGACCGCCAATGGCGCTTTGCGCTCGAACGGCGGCACCGCTGGCGGGACCGGTTCGCGGTTCTCGTTCTTTGTTGCAGAGGCATTCTCGGATGTTGCTGGCGGCACGCTGTTCATCGACAAGACAGTCGACGGTGGCACGACCTATCGCCAAGTCGGATCGATCGCCTTGGTTGCGAACACTAGCGTTTCTCTCAAGGTGCCGCTGAGCGCAGCGGGCTACCGTACGCGCGTCGTGAACGGAACGACTGCCCAAGGCGCAGCTCTCGTTACCTCTGCATTCTCGCTCAACTGAGGCCAGCTATGACCGTAGATCCACGCTATGCCTATCTGGAAGATGCTAAGGGCAACAAGTTTCAAGTTTTGAAGCCGGCGCAATATGAAGAGCGCCCTGTCATCGGCGACGATGGCCAGCCCACCGGTGGCATGAAGCGGATCGAGCTGCCGCGTGAATGGGACGAGGCTGCGACCGTAAAGGCGATGAAAGATGCCCGGTGAAGCCCTCATAGACGGCAAGCAGCAAACTACTAGCGTAGTCCAGTTCGTAGACGGATCAGGCAATTACATGCCCGTCGCCGATTTGCTAACCCTCTATCCGGCCACGGCCGCATATCGTGGCCGGTATGCCCGCGTGAGCGACCTTTGGGGCAATGTGCAGACCATCATGGTCTGTGAAGGGGACGCCAGCGGCTATTACTGGCGCCCTCAGCGCACGGATTACGCCCCTGCTCCGGTCGCAATGACCAGCGGCTCCATGTCGCTAATCCCGTTGGTGACGGCCCCCGTGATTAACCTGACCGGCACTCTGACCGGCAATGTCACGATCACACCCAGCACGCAAAATGTGTGGCCAGGCGCGCAATTCACCGTGTCGAGCAACAGCGTCATCGGCGCACTGCTTGGGATCAACATCACTGGCTTGGTAGGGGCTGGCACTGTCCCGCTGCTGTCGGGTGGCGTGCGCACCATCACTTATTTCTCAGGATCTGGCTGGAAGGCTTCGTGATGCAGCTTCAGGTTGGTGATTTTCTGTTTGGCTATCCCATCGTCGGTATCGCGGACGGCAAAGTACTGGTCCGGCTCCCGAGCAACATCGACGTGGAATACGACTATGCGTACTTCACTGCCAATGTGCTGGCGGCGTTGGCTGCGGTCGGGGCCTACGTTCCGAAGGCTGACTGATGACCGTCACGATATCCATCCCGTCCGGCCGCCCCAAGCGCGACATCATCGAGCTTGCCTTTGATGACTGCGGGCTGGCGGGTTACGAGTTTGACCGGACGCCGGAGGAGCAGACAGTAGCGCTGCGCAAGCTGAACGCGCTGATGCTGGAATGGCCGTGGAACAAGCTGGGTTATACCCAGCCGACGTACGGCGTGGGCCTTGCCGAAGAGCCTAGCGGCCTGCCCGACGACACGATCAACGCGGTAGCGCAATATCTCGCGCTGCGGATCGCGCCGGGCATCGGCAACAGCCTGAGTGACGAAACCAAGCGCGCAATGTCGCGCAGCCTCATGACGTTGCAGTCCCAATATGCGGTCATTCCCGTCATGGAGGTGCCGGGCAATACCAATCTGGGTAGCGGGGATAGCCGCTCGCGTGGCCTGTACCCGTGGAGCACGCGCGCGCGATGACCGAGGTGTCGATCGTCTCGGGCGTGACCGCCAATGAACAGGCTGAATTTGAGTTGGCCTATCCGGTCAACCTCGAACCCATCATTGTGAACAGCCGAATCAGCCGGGGGCAGTTGAGGACCGCCCCGGGTGCATCGCAGATTGGCATCGGGCCTGGCATTGATCGCGGCGGCATCGAATGGAACGGCGTCTGCTATCGCGTGATGGGTACCAAACTGGTGACGGTGACACCAGCTGGCATCGTAACGCAGCTTGGCGATGTGAGTGGCACTGGACCGGTCGGGCTGGATTATAGCTTTGACCGGCTAATCGTGCGGTCATCGGGCAAACTGTTCTATTGGGATGGTTCGAACCTCACACAGATCGTGGACGAGGATCTCGGCAACAGCGTCGACGCCATGTGGATCGACGGCTATACCATGTCGACGGACGGCAAATTCGTCGTCGTGACCGAGTTGAACGACCCGTATCAGGTCAAGCCGTTGAAATATGGCTCGGCAGAGGCGGACCCGGACCCCATCACTGGTTTGGTCAAGCTTCGCGGTGAGGCCTATGTGCTGGGCAGCAACACCATTCAGGTTTTCGCTAACCAAGGCGGTAATGGGTTCCCGTTTCAGACGATCCGTGGCGCGACGATCCAGACCGGCTGCATCTCGGCATCCGCCAAGTGCCTGTTCGGCAATACCTTTGCTTTCGTGGGCTCCTCGCGTGGCGACGCGCTCGGGGTCTATGTGGCTGGCCAAGGCACGGCGGATAAGATCAGCACGCGGTCGGTAGATGACGCACTGGCGGCGGAGCAGAACCCCGCCGGGATCATGGTGGAGCGCCGCGTCTCGCGTGACGAGATGCGACTGTTCGTCCACTTGTCGAACGAAACGTGGGTCTTCCTCGCTAAGGCATCGCAGGCGGCGGGGGAGAGCATCTGGTATCGGGCGCATTCTGGCGCGGGCCAGCGCTATCGCCTCCGCAATGCGGTCGATATCGGTGGCAAGTCGATGGTGGGTGATGTGAACAGCCCTGCCCTCGCCATCCTCGACGCTTCAATCAGCTCGCACTTTGGTGAGACGACGCAGTGGTCGTTTGACGCAGGTTTGGTCTACAACGAAGCACGCGGCGCTATCCTTGATAAGGTTGAGCTGGTCAGCCTGTCCGGCCGGGGTGACGAAAGCGAGGGATCGGCTGTCTTCATGTCAATCACACGTGACGGGCGCACATTCACCCAGGAGCGTGTTGTGACGCTGGGTTCCCGTGGGGAGCGTACGAAGCGCATCCAGTGGCGCCCGCACTTCCGCATGCGCAATTACTGCGGCTTTCGCTTCAGGGGCTTCTCACGGGCGCTAGGAGGCTTTGCGGCGTGCGAGGTCACGGCAAGGCCGTTGTCGGTATGACGCCAGCGCCTACCCTTCCGCGCGACCTCTTGGCGGCTGCGCTTGGCAATCCACGCTTGGTCGCGGCGTTCGAGCAGCAAAGCCTAGTCGTAGCGGAAACACAGGAGGCGACGGGGACCAATGCCGAAGCAACGAACGCCTTACAGGATGCGTCCTTCTTGGTTCTCGCGCCTAACTCGACGCTTACCGCTGAGCGAGTCTTCACCGCAGGCGACGGCATCGCCACCCAGGATGCAGACGGCAAGTTCACCGTATCGGTAAGCGACGCTGTGGCGCACGTGGAGGGCGGGTTCCGGGTTCAGTTTACCGCGCAAGGCGGGACGAGCCTTGTCCTGCCGCTGACCGGCACGCTCGCCACGCGATCGGGCACAGAGACGCTTCAGAACAAAACGCTTTATGCGCCGCGCTTGGACGGGCTAGGCGACTTCGTTGATGACGCAGCCGCAGCTACTGGCGGGGTCCCGATCGGTGGGGTATACCGCACCGCCTCCGCGCTGAAGGTGCGGGTGGCTTAAATCAGGTTCCAGCCAATCTTAAGCCCCACCCCTAGGATAATAGCAGCCACAAGAAAGCCGATGGCACCGCAGCCAAGTTCTGCAATTTCATCGCTGATCTTCGACATAAGACACCAAAAGACACCCGTGAACGAGTTGCCTGCGTAACATATTGTAGCCCCGCGAGTAAATGACGCGGCCGTGGCGTCACTGAACCGGGGTGTCTCAGTGGGCCTTTTCTCGTTCATCGGTGGATTGTTTGGAGGTGGCGCGCAGAAGAAGGCCGCCAACCAGGCGATGCAGGCGCAGACTGCCGCCCTGAACCGCGCGATCGACATCGGCAACCAGCAGTTCCAGCAGACGCGCTCGGACTACATGCCGTACACCCAGGCGGGTACGGCTGCCATAGGCGATCTGTCCGCGCTTTTGGGTCTTGGTGGCCTTGGCGGAGTCAGCGAAACGGGCGCGACGCAGGCGGGCCGGGATCGGCAGGCTGACGCGATTGCTCAATTACAGCAGGGGCCGCTGTACCAATCGCTTTATCGCAACGGTGAAGAGGCTCTGCTTCAGAACGCAGCGGCGACCGGTGGCCTCCGTGGAGGAAACGCGCAACGCGGTCTTGCGGACTTCGGCTCGGACGTGCTGGCTAATGTATACCAGAACCAGCTTGCCAATCTGAACACCGTTGCGGGCCTCGGCCTTGGCGCGACTGGTTCAGTGGCCAGCTTTGGTGCAAACAACGCGAATAATGCAGCCGGGCTGACGACCCAGATCGGGCAGGCGCAGGCTAACAACTACCTGACGCGCGGTGGCATTAATGCCCGTAATTGGCAGAATGCGGGCTCCCTTCTTGATACGGCTATCTCGGCAGGCTTGCCGGGCGCAGGGGGCGGCGGTTTCAGTCTAGGCAAAGCCTTGGGGTCTATTTTCTGATGCCCCTAGGCGATTACGCCAACGCTTTAGCAGCCGCTCAGCAGCTGGTCCCGTCTTATGACGAGCTGCGCATGAACGCTCTTGCCTTCCAAGGCGAGCAGCAGCGTCAGGGCTTGCTCACGCAGCAGGCGCGCCAGCAGCAAACGGTGTTCGACCAGCAGCAGGCGGCTCAGGAAGCACTCAAGCAGGATATGGTTGCGCTTGGCGATAACGCCACGCCTGACGCTTATTGGCGTCTGGCAGCCAAGCATCCGCAACTGAAGGGCATCGCAGACGCGGCGCAGGGCCTCACGGACCAACAGCGCCGTCAGGTCGTGGGCACGGCTGCCCAGATCAACCAGGCGCTGGCCAACAACCGGCCCGACCTCGCGAAGTCGATCGTGCAGCGCTCAATCGACGCGGACAAGGCGTCCGGCAATCAGCCCGACCCGGATGATCTTGCGATCATCCAGATGCTCGACAGCGGCGATCCCAACCAGATCAAGGCTGCGAAGGGCATGGCTTACGCCATTGTCGCGGCATCAAACCCCGACACCGCCGCTCGCACGCTTGGCGAGTATGGAACCGCGACGGACCGAAAGGGTCAGGTCGTAGGCCGCGCGATTGGCCATTATGATGAAAATGGGCAGTTCACGGTCGATTACCGCGACCCTGAAAGCGCAGAATATCGGACCGTGAAGAACGCGGACGGCTCGGAATCTCTCATCGAAGTGTCGAAAGGAGGTGGTCCAGCATCTGGCGGTGTCGGGGCGGCTGGTGGAAGCAGTCAGCCCCGCAGCGTCCGTAACAACAACCCCGGCAATCTTCGCGGCTCAGCCTATACCCGCTCGCTTCCTGGCTACGTCAGCACCGATGCCGCCGGTTATGCGGTGTTCGACAGCCGAGAGAATGGCGCGGCTGCACAGTCGGGCCTTCTCAAGACGCGCTACCTCGACCGTGGGCAGAACACGATTGCCTCGATAATCCAGGGCGTCGGGCCTGCGGGCAAGCGAACGCACGGCTATGCTCCGCGCAAAGCTGACGGCGGTGACAACACCGACGCGCAGGTGAACAACTACATCAGCTACGTCGCCAAGAAGCTGAACGTCAATCCGAACGATGCGCTCACTCCCGCCGTGCTGCCACGCTTGGCGCAGGCTATGAGCGAGTTCGAGAGTGGCCAGACCGGCAAAGGCGGCGCTGTTCGTGGCGGTGGTAGCGTCAGCTCGGGCGCTCCGGGTGCTAGGGTGGTGTTTACGTCGCAGCCTAACGCCTCCAACCCCGTCGACCAAGCGAGCGTGGATTTCTACGCAGACAAAATTGCAAGGGGCGGTGATTTGCCCCAGCTGGGCAGCGGCAAGGAGTCGGCAGCTTGGCGACGGGCAATCCTGAAGCGCGCTGCGGAAATCCAGACTGGTCGAGGCATCTCTGGCGGCGATAGCAACCTTGCCCAGGCGGACGTCAAAGCGAACCGCTCAGCACTCCTTCAGGCGCAGAAGCAATACACCGCGACGGTTGGTTTCGAGGACACTTTCCAGCGAAACGTCGACCAAGTGCTACGTCTCGCGCCGCAAGGTGTAGGCGGCAGCGTGCCGGTATTTAACCGCTGGATCCAGAGCGGTCGCAAGAGCCTGAAAGGCGACCCTGCTGTCTCGGCTTTCAACGTGGCGATCAACACCGCTGCGAACGAATACGCCAAACTAGCTTCGGGAGCGTCTGGCGGTGCGGTCACGTCGGATAGCGCACGCCATGAGGCGATGGAAATCCTCAACAATGCGATGACATTGCCGCAGCTTCAGGCCGCTATCAAGCAGATGAAGATTGACGGGCACAACCGCGTCCTGGCGCTTGATAAGCAGATCGCGCGACTGCGCGGCAACATCAGCGGTGCTGGTGGTGGTCAGCCTGCAAAGGCGCCGGGTGGACCGGCAGGCGGCAAGCTCGTCGGGTCCTATCAGGGGCGCCCGGTGTATCAACTCCCCAACGGCAAGCGCGTGGTGGCTCGCTGATGCAGGGCTATATGGAGCTTCCCGCAAACGCGCAAATCGATCCGATTCCGGAGGGGTTTGATGAGCTACCTGCGGACGCGCAGTTGCAGCCCGCGCAAATGTCGCCAGCGGACATTCGCGGCCGCATAGATGCACTCATTCGGCAGAAAGCCCCGCGTGCAGACATTGATGCGTTCCTACAATCCCAAGGCATCGACCCTGCGGCGGTCACCGGCCTCGACGCCGCTATGGCGGCTGCGCGTCAGGGCCGGGATTTTGGTGTCCGCACGGTCAACGAAACGCCAGAGGCTGCACCAGCACCTGAGACGGCTGGCCAAGCGCTGTATCGCGGCGTGGGCGATGTAGCGGCTGGTGCGGGCGATCTTCTCGGCATCGTCGGCAACCCACTGAACGCGGGTATCAACGCGCTATTCGGCACCAATCTCAGCACGGATCTTGGCGAGACGTTCCGCGACTGGACCGGCGCCCCTGATCCCATCACCGACACAGAACGCTACCTGAGTGCTGGTGCGCGCGGTGCGTCCGCTGGTTTAGCAGGTGCTGGTCTTGGCGCTCTTGCGGGCGGCGCCGGCGGCATGACCGGCTACGTGGCGCGTCAAGTAGCGTCGAACCCGGCCGTGGATGCCGTGTCGGGCATGACCAGCGGCTTGGGTGCTGAAGGTGGCCGCGATGTAGCCGGGACGCCTGGCGCGATCGTTGGAGGGCTCGCAGGCGGACTTGGCGGCGGCATAGTGGCTGCTCGGGCATTCGCTACCCGCATCCCAGCATCCGTGGCTGTCGGTCGCGACGGCAGATTGACCCCCGAAGCCCATGAATTGGCAATGCGGGCGGGTGTCAATGAGGGCGACGCATTGGACGCTTATGCTCGCGTTCGGGTTTCCGGCAATCGTGACCCTCGTTCTGGAGCCGAGCGACAGGCAGCGCGCGAAGCCGTGCGCAATCGCCCTGTTGGGATAGAGGGTGATGCGACCCGCCCTGTTCAGCAGCAGCAGGCAGGCCCCGTCGCGCCGGATATCGCCGCGCGCACAGGGGCCATCACTGACGGCGTAACGGACCGACTAGTTCGAGCAGCCGACGCCCCCCCGCCTACGACGCCTCAGGGGCGATACTCAGAGGCAGAGGGCGAAGGCATTCGCCTGTCTCGCGGACAGGCTGAACAGAGCTTCCAGGTACAGAACGACGAAAATTCGCTGCGTGTCTCCGCGACCAACGAAGGCGAACAGGCGCGCGGGTTCTTCCGTCAGCAGCAAGAGCAGATACAGGACGCGATTACGCGGTTCCGCAGTGCATTTGGCGATGATGCTGGCAACGCGGCTGATCGTGGTCAGCGGGTCAAAGACGCGGTTCGCTCGCTTCGTGATGCAGGTCAGGAGGGCGTCTCTCGCCTCTATCGACTGGCGGAGGAAGCTGGCGGGGAAGCCCTGCCCCTCGAAACGGACGGCATTCGTAACGCCGCGACCGATGTGCTTATTGACGAGCTGGTTCCGGCTGGCGTCAAGAAGTCGATTGAGCAGGAGATGGCGCGCTATGGCTTAATCGGTGAAGCCGCCCCGACCAACGAGGCAGGCATCACCCGCGTCACCTTGGATGACGGATCGACCGTGTCGTTTCGCGGACCGGTCAAACAGCTGACTGCGGCTAATGCAGAGGACCTGCGTAAGGCGGTGAATCGCCTGTACATGAGCGATCCGTCGCGCGCGTCGCAGGCGATCAAGCCCGCGATTGATGACGCGCTGGAGACGGCGCTTGAAGGTGCCAGCGGGCAGGAAGGCAACATTGGTCAGACCCTGAAAACGGCGCGCGCGGCTCATCAGCAGCAGCGTCAGACGTTCAACGCCAAGGACATCATCAACAACCTGATCGCGGTGAAGCGCGGCACCGAAACCGACGTCATGATGCCAGAGCGCGCAATTGCGCAGGTCATCGGCGCGGGCAAGGAAGGCGTCTCCAATCTGCGGAAGGTCAAGACGCTGTTGCTGTCGAGCAACACGCCGTCTTCTCGGCAGGCTTGGGCAGCTATCCAGCATCAGGGCCTCGCAGACATCTTTGACAGCGCAATCTCGCGCAACGTCAACCACGGCAATGGCCAGATTGGCGATGTGGTCAGCGGTGCGAAGCTGAACAGCGCGATCGAGCGGTTCGGGCCGCTCAAACTGCGTGAATTGCTGGATCAGGAGCAGTTCAACGGCTTGATGAAGCTGCGCCGGATCATTGGCAACGCGACGATCCCGATCAGCGGGACGGTCAACCCGAGCGGAACCGCGACCAAGATCATCAACTACCTGAAGGCGGGCACTCTGCGGTTCAGCGGGCACATTCCGGGGCTCGGGACTGCCGTAAACGCGATCGCCGGTGCTGCTGCGAAGGGCAAGGAAATCGCCGCCACCCGGCGCACGCTTGACGGCATCCTGCACTACGACGGCACGCCCGCTTCCGCCCGCAAAATCGACCAGCAAGCGCAGGAGTTCGTCCGCCAATTTGTCGAAGCGGGCAAGAGCGGCCGTTTTGTGCCGACTAGCGTGAACCTGACTGCGCAGCGCGGAGGCAACCAGAATGACTAAGCTCGCCAACCCCCGCCCGCTCTGGCTGAATCTTCGCGGCACGCTGCTGGACGCCGGATACATTTACATCGGCGTGGCGAACGCAGATCCGGAAGACCAGCCGCTTCAGCTGTACCGCGATCCAGCCATGACGGTACCGCTCGCTCAACCACTGCGGACCCTCGGTGGCGTCGTCGTGGATGGCGGCAATCCGGTGTATGTCTTCTTCGCTGAGCAGGATTATTCGCTCCGCGTTCGCGATGCTGACGGCAATCTCATCAGCTACGACCCCTCGCTGTCCCTAGCGAACGTCCAGTATCAGCCGCTCGATAGCGACCTGTCCGCAATCGCCGCGCTGACGACGACAGACTATGGCCGCAGTTTGCTGACGCTGGCTAATCAGGCGGCTTTGCGTACTGCGACCGGCATCCCCGACCCGCTGCCTGCTGCGGGCGGCACGGTTAGTGGGAATATTGGTCGCGCGGGCGCTGGTGGCCATGCTTACGCAGCGTCCGCAAACTATCCAGCGATCCGCATTTTCGGGCCCGAAAACACGACCGATCCGACCAGCCAACCTGGCGATTTGTGGCTGAAAGCCAATGGCTAAATTCCGCACCGCCTCTGGGTTGGTCGACGTGACGCCATACCTGCGAACCGCAACCGGGTTGGTGGAAATCACGTCGCCTATGTTTCGCACGACCAGCGGCTTGGTTCAGGTCGGGCAATCTGCTGCGCCAATTTCCATCAGCATCAGTCCTGCTTCAGCCTCGGGTGCCGCAGCTCAGAACCGGCCGGTTGATGTTTATACGAATACGCTCATCGCCAGCGTCTCGGGTGGCGTGCAGCCGTATGCTTATAGCTGGGTCAGCGACAATCCCGACGTGTCCGTCATCAACGGGAATACGGGCGGTGCCTATTTTAGAGCCCGTGTCGGGCCCGGCGATTACGCCTCGGCAGGCATCACCCTGACCGTAACGGACGCCAAGGGCGCCACGCAAACCGCAACCACGACAGCAGACCTATATAACGATGGAGGCAGCGGTGGCATCATACCGTGACACCGTGAACGATGACTATGGCCGCCCCATCCCCGGTGTGCTGGTCTATGTCTTCGACAAGAACGGCGCATTGGCTACGCTCGGTGGGGGGCAGGCCAACCCGATCACGACTGATGTGCTCGGTACCTTCAGCTTCAACGTTGATGACGGCGTTTATTCGCTTGAATACCGCTTTGCGGGGGTCACGCGTCGGCAAGACAATGTAATCATCGGCGAGCCGCCTGAGTTTACCGGCCCCCCCGGCCCCGCAGGCAACGTAGCAGCGACGATCGACCAGCTGAAGGCCGCGCCGATCAGCAACGGAACGATGATCGCGGCGTACGACGGCAGCGGCTCGACCATGACGTGGACGCTGGGGGACTACCGCGCGCTGAACGCTGCCCGCCCGCAGGATTATGTGCAGGCCAATGGCATATCGCTCCAGACCGGCGCGTGGGTGCGGCAGAATGCCCGAGCACTGGTGGCGCAGCTGAATGCGCCTGGCGCGGCAATCATGTCGCAGGCGGACGTGAACGCTGAGCGGGTGTCGGTGCTCCGGTTTGGTGCCGACTGGACTGGGGAGAGAGACTCGATCGACCAAATCCAAGCGTGTGTCGATTGGCTCTCGGATAACGGTGGTGGCGAGGCCGAGATCACGCGCGGCAATTACAAAATGAGCCGCCCCATCAGCCTGCCGAGCAATGTCGGCCTCGTTGGTCAAGGTCCATGCTCGGTTCTGCGGCCCCAGTCGTGTAACGGCATCAATATCCAGAAGTCGGACGGGATCGGCCCGCGCCGGGTGGGCAACTTCTGGATCTACGGCAATGGTGGCGACGCCTATTGCGGCGTCGAGGCGAACATCGCTTTCCCGGACCGCGTAACCGGCCTGATGTTCGAAAACCTCTACGTGTCGTTCATGGGCACGGCGGTCAAGGGTCGTGGCTTCTGGCACACCAGCTTCCGCGATATCACGATCAACCAGGTCTATAACGGCATCGTCCTGTATGACCGCAACGTGCACGTCTACATGTCCGCGATCCGCGCGACGAAGGGTGGGCTCGTCACGGGTAGCGGGCCATCGATCGGTATCCAGCTTGGCGACAGCGTGTCCGCCCTGCGCCCGGAAGACGTGCACATCGCGCACTCGATCACGGTCGGGTTTGACGACGGGCTGTATTGGCGCAACGTCCTGGCTGGCAGCGTCATCGCGACCACGTTCGACTTCTGCAAGCGCAACGGCATCCACCTCGTCACCGCTGACGGCAATTCGTCGTTCCGAGACGTGTACATCCAAGCCGACGCGACGGATGGCATTCTCCGCGCCGTCTACTGCGAGCCGCTTGGCACCCTGCCTGGCGCTGGCACAATCGTGTTCGATACCGTCAGCACTCGCGCGGCGTCAGTCCCGTCCGTGCCTGGCGAACTCCGGTCGTTCGGCTTCGACATCGCCAACAACCAGGCGAACATCACGGTCAAGGATTGCTCGTCTGACGGCTTCCAAGTTGACGTGCGGGCCGACGGCGCACAGCGCTCGGTTGTTCAGAACCATCGTGGCACGTCACAGGCGATCATATTCAATTCGAAGTATGGCGCGCTGAGGAATAGCTTCTTCCCAGGTGGCATCACGTTGAGCGGCAATCTCGCAATCGACTTTGGCGAGAACAACGGCCTGCATGGCACGACGATAAAGGCGCTGGTCGACGTGCCCGCGAATGCCACCACCGTGACCGTGACGTTCCTGTCGCTCAACATGCCTGACCTGCCGCTCGGAGGCTACACGATCATCCCGACGGTGGCCGATTACGGAACGGTCAATCACGGCGGCATGACCATCGCGCCAACGCGAACGGCTGTGACGGTGAATTTCCAAAACGCGCTCGCTGTCTCGAGCACTGTTGCCGTAACCTTGAGGATCATCTGATGAGAAAGAAACTGCGCCCGGTCGCGGCGGAGATTGAAGCGCTACGCGACCATATCCTAGCGCTCGACAAGCAGTTCAGCGTCAACGGCTTCCATATGGCGACCGACACCCGGCGCCGTCTCGCGCGTGCTGAGGAATTGCTGGTCAGCGCTGAGACAGCCGAAGACGAAGACGACGAACAGCAGTGGCTGACCGAGGCGGACGCGCTGTGCGTGGTGCTGCGGGCTGAGGCTGGCGTGGTCGTTCAGAATGCGCAGTCGGGCGCTACCCCGACGGGAGAATGAAAATGGATTTCCAGGTGGAATTTAACCGCCACGTTCATGCGGCGATCGCTCATACCGATGACGCTGACAAGCAGAAGAAACTGCGCGACCTGCTGGAAGGGGCTGACGCTTCGGACGACGCGGCGCGCGAAGGCGGTGAAGAGCCCGATACCGTGCCCGGCGATGAAAGCGGCGGTGGTGGCACGACCAACCCGACGCAGCCCGGCAAGCCCGGCTAATGCTCATCCTCGCGCTCTTTGGTGCATCCTGCGCGGCGGTCATTACAGCCGCCTGCCTGGCGCGTGAAGAGCGCGAGGAACTGCGGTTCGCGGGCATGGCAGTCGGCATCAACTGGCTGCTGTTCGCCTCGTATTGGATCTACGCGCCACTGTCCCCGGCCTTCCTTGTCTATGGCTCAGGCAAGGCGATGGGCTGGACCATCCCGGTCCGCCATGAGGACATGTGGGCGCTGGCGGACCTGCTCTGCATGATCGTGGTCGGCATCCGCTGCCGCCTCATGTGGTGGGCGCCGCTGATGTGGGGCCTGTGGTTCGCGCAGCTGACCATGCTGTCTGTCGCGTGGGCTAATGGCCTCGAATATCTCGATTATAAGCCGATGCTGGACGCCTCCCTCGTCATACAGCTGCTGGCGCTGCTCGCACTATCGACGCTTGGAGGAAATGGCTGTGGTGATCGCTTGTTGGGTCTGTGGGGCCGCCTTCGTCGTCTGGGCTTGGGTGCCCAACGGCTTTGTCGCGGGAATGCTGAGGCGTCTTCGTGATTGATCAGAACGACCATCGCGCAATGTATATTGCCATGGCGGCGCTATCGGGCGCTGTCACGGCGCTGTCGTTCATGCCGTGGCGCACAATGCGGTGGTCGGAAATCATCATGACGCTGGTCGTCGGCTCGAGCTTTGCGGCCTTTGGTGTGCCGTATCTCGTGGGCGATTTGGCGGGCATCAAAATCGATAATCTCAGGGCGATCTGCTTCTTCACCTACATCGGCGCGACGGGCGCAAACGCCTTCGTCCCGGTCATCATTCGCGGGATCAAGAAGCGCTTGGAGAAGGTGTTTGGCGCGGAGGAAGCCGCATGATCTGGGACCTTGTAAACTCGGTCGGTCGTCTGCTGCTGACGGTCGTCGTCATCATTCTCATCACGCGTCTCAGGCACCTTCTCAACGCCCTCGAGCGCATCGGCCTAGGGTTCGCAGGGGCCGGCAGCTTCCTCACCATCCCGGTCATCTGGCAGCGCCATGGCAGCCCCTTCGAGGGGTGGGCCACTACGCTGCTAACCTATGGTGCGCTGATGGCATGGGTAGGCTTCGGATGGCGGAAGCTCCGGCATGACCAGCGCAATGCACGGGCGGTCACGGAGGCGTCGGCTCATCTCCAAAGCAGGGGTAAGCTATGAACCGCGCTGCCTTCTACAAGACCGTCCGCGCACGCTTGGGCCCGCTAAGCCAATCGCAGGTCGACGGGTTCGAGGCAATCCTGACCGCGATCGACGGCGCGCCGCTGTCGCATCAGGCGTATATGCTGGCGACCGCCTGGCACGAAACCGCCAAGACCATGCAGCCAGTGCGGGAGGCGTTCAACCTGTCGGAGGCGTGGCGCCGCAAGAACCTTCGCTACTGGCCTTGGTACGGCCGGGGCTATGTCCAGACGACGTGGGAGCGCAATTACGCTCGGCTCGACGCAGAAGCGGCAGCGGCCGGGCTGACGATGGCCGGTGAAATCTTGGCGAACCCAGACCTCGCCATGCGGCCCGACATCGCGGCGTTTGCGCTGCGCCACGGCATGGAGGAAGGCTGGTACGACGCGCAGGGCAAGACCATGGCTCAGCGCCTGCCGATGCGCGGCACCGCGACCCGCGCGCAGTACATCAATGCCCGCTATCTGGTGAACATCCAGGACAAGGCTGACGACATCGAGGATTATGCGCAGGCGTTTGAACGGGCGCTGCGGGATGGAGGTGTGCTGTGAACCGCGACCGCGCTGCATTGTTCGGCCTCGCAGCCCTGTCCATCGTCGGTCTTATTGCGATCGCGGCCGGTGCTATCTTCATTCGTATCCCGAACGACAGTCAGACGCTGCTTGGCACGATCGCAGGCGGCTTACTCGTCTTTTCCAAGGACATAGTGACGACGATCCGCGCCGCATGGACGGACGAGCGCACCGGGGCGCTCACTGACCAGCTTGCCGCATCAGCACCAAAGGAGCCCACCCCATGAAACTCAACCTCGGCAAAGCCCTGAAATCCATCGTGCGCGTGGTGAAGGAGAACCCGCAGGCGGCTATCATCGTGGGGACGGTGCTGGCGCCGGGCCTGACGCGGAAGATCGCGCCGATCATCGTGGCGGCTACGACTAAGCCGGTGGAATAAGGAGAACGACAATGACCAAAGAAGAAGCAATCGCTATCGCACGTGATTGGCGGGATGGTGCCGTAGCGCACCCGGAGAAAATCGGCATGGCATGGCCCGATAGCCCGCAAATTTCCTATGAGGTGCTGGACATTCTGCTTGCGGCTATCGATGGCACCGAGCCGGTTGGAATCGTCATGCCGGTTCGGCAGCGCGGCACGGGCTCGTTTGGTTGTAAAGCCGCCGCGTGAACATCTCGGCAGACATGTCGGCTTTGCGCGTATTGCATTGCCGACATGCTGCCACTGCGTTGCTTGCCTCGTTTGATCCGCCCTGAGCCTTTGGGATGACATGATCCCACGTCATTCTGAACGGACTTTTCCAACCCCAATCGGCGTGACAGTCGCGCCATTCGGTCAGCATCGCCACTCCGCAGTAAACGCATCTGCCGCCCTGCTTTAGCGCCATATTGTGGAGCGTCAGGAATTTGGTGGGCGGCTGCTTACTCATTCGTTTTCACCATGCGATACCCCGCGTCCTCGATCGCGCGGAGGGCGGCGGTGGCTTCTATGATCGCCACGCCTGACGCTCCACCTGGAGTTCGGGTGCATATGTGTTTGGCCAAATCCTCAACAGTGAGGCTTTTAGTGCTATGCGCAATAGCGAGCGCCACAGCCTCGACCAGCGGGTTATCGGTCATGGATGAGTAGCTGCTCATTACAGGCGTAATCGTAGCGGATATGTCACCATGAACACGAACCGATGCAGTCAAGCAGGAGCAGCGCCAATCGCCACCGGGCCATAGGTCCCCGCAGGCTCCGCAGCTGATCACGTTATCGGTCATGGCAGAATATCCTCTCCATCATCATGTCCGGCGCATCCAAGAAGCAGAATGGTCGGCACGAGCAACCATAACCATTCCATCACTCCCCTCCCCCATGCGCGCGGGCGCGGAGGGCAGCTGCGAGAATGGCTAAGGGATAACTTTGCGCACACCCGCTAATCACTGTGTGGTCGACGTTGACGTTATACATTACATACACCGTCCAGCCGAGCGTCTGATGATCCGGCCGGTAGACCTCCATGTGATCCCAGTTGTCAGGCACCAACAACATCGCAGCATCCGTGAATGCCTTGACACTCACAAATTGCTGGAACTGGAGCCAGATCGGGTTCCAGTTTGCGAAACCCGGCTTAGCCGCCATCTGCCTAGCATGAAAAAGCGGGAACGCCTCTTCCAACAGCGCCCGCGTCTCAACTTCATGCGCCACGTCGACCCTGGCAGCGAGTTCCAGCAAGTCAGTCATCGTTCTGGCTCCTGATGGCGGTGGCAACCTTATCGCCTAGAGTGACGTGTCTGGTCTCCGCGCATTTCCAATACGCAATCCCCGCATCCCGCTCCCGCGTCGCCTTCTCGGCTGCTTGGCGGTGGTGGGCTAACTTGGGTGAAAGCCAATCGCTATGGCTAACATCAAAGCCAAAGTCCTTGGCTATCCTTGCTGCTAGATCAACGTCGCACTGCTCGACCTTCACGTCAGTCATGGCGGTTGTCCTTATGAAGATGGCGCATGGCCTGGATCACGATGCTGCATCCGATCATGATGAAGATCAGGGTTACGCACTGTTCATCGCGGTCGGTGAGCCAGCCAGCCACGAACAGCACTCCTACGATGGCGGCTAGTTTCCGCTGCTCATTGCGCGCCAGACGATCGCCCTCACCCACCGTTGGCATCCACGCTTTCTGACGGCGTCTCGCATCGTGGTATTCAAGCCATGCCCGCCGCAGTCTGCCCAATTCCGCTTTTAGCTCACCCACCGCTCTTCTCCCTCAGGATGTGGTCGCGGACGAGGAGGCCAAGGGGTGTGAGCGATGCCGATACCACTCCCCAAGGCGACGCTATGCCGCGAGAGACAAGAGATTTGCGCGTCCCGGCCTTCAGCAGGGCAAAGTCCCACTTTTCACCAGACGCACCAATCACTCTACGATGGCACGCCTCAACAGCCTCCCTCTGCGCCCTCGTCAGCCCAGCCGCGACGCGCGCGATTTCGGTGGGGTCGGTCATGAGGTGGGGCCTTTCTTCTCGCGATAGGCTTTGAGCGCCGCTTGGAACGCGGGCGTGTCATCGTAGCTGCCCTTGACGTACGACATGTTGCCCCATCCGCTATCAGGCGGGGTGTGGGACCGCTGCCAAGCGTGCATTATCTCGCGAACAGCCAGCACATCGGGGTCAACATCTGGCTTCAACAAGCCGAGCGCTGCGATAACGGCGGGCACTACATACCGGTAAGCATCCCAACATCGCGGGCCGACAAACTCCATCTTATTGCCGTCAAGATCGGCAAGACGTTCGGCTAGCGCCTTGGCTTCAACAAGCGTCATCGGTGCTAACTCGCTCCCCGCCTCCCGCATGATCTTCGCGTCGGTGTTGGTCATGGGTGGGGCTCCTTGTGAGCGGCGGGATGATTGCCAGCAGCAATCTTCCGCATGGTGTCTAGGTCAGGCATTGCGTTCCAAACATCCATTGGGTGGAAGCCACCTGTCGCTCCGGCCAATGCTGCCGCACGCTCCCATTCGAGCTTGAATCCGCTATCTCGGCAGATCCGAATATACAGGTCTTGAATAAATTTCCGGCGCTCAGGACTCATCGCCGCCTCCCGAATGCCGATCATGCCACGCAACATGGCTGGCGAAGTCCCTGCTCAGCACGGGGTCGCGCCCGTTAATCTCGCGAAAGGCGCATACCCCGCCGTAATGGAATGATATGTTCGTGGTGAACCGTTCGTCGGCGCGCTCGGGCCAGATTCCCCATTGCCTCTCGAACCATGCACGAGTGGCAGCATCGCTGTTCGCGTAATGCTCGTGCCCCTCATCTCGGTTACTCATCGCCGCCTCCGAGGGCTTTGCGGGCGGGGGCTGGCGGCAATGGCATCCAGTGGGTGGGCGCAGATTGAAGTCCGTCATGCTGCGCCATTCGCCACCATCCGCCATCGGCTTTCTCGACACTTGCGATAATATGCCGTCCGCCAATCACGAGGACGAATGACCCGTTATCGGGCGCGCTCTCGATATCCCGCCAGCCCGCCTCCCTCAGCCGCGCGTTTTCCTGCGCGAGGGTTTCGAGGGTGGTGAGAAGGTCGGGGAGGGCGTTGACAGCATCCGTGATCAGCAGAGCATTGGGAGCGTAGGGATCGGTCTTGTTCTGGCGATGCCGGTTCAGCTCCTCTTCCGAGACATTGCTGTCCTTTGCATTGGCGACGATCGGCCGATACCGCCCGATTACGCTTTCCTGCTCGACGCCCCGGATCCAGCCCCAATCGTCGTGCTTGTCATCAGGGCGATACACCCAGGGCAAAGGCGATGCCTCTGCGATCCGCTTCCGCAGCCGCTCGGTCAGGTCGGTCATGCTGCGATCTCCCAGCAAATCATGACGGCATAGCTAGTGGGCGCCCGACGAACTTTGCCCGCCTTTTCCAAGGCAAGCATGCGACGTCGAATGAACGCAGTGCTGATCCCCTTATAGGCACGCTTGTGCTTGCCGTTTGTGAATGTACCGGGCGCGGAGCGTAGGACATTGCCGAGGACATAGGTCATGGTTCGACCGCCACACGCTGCAAGGACAGACAGAATTTCCTCATCGGACGGCTTTGGCGCAGTGCTGGCGCGGCTCATGCTGCTTGCTCCTTGTTGAGGCGGCAAAAGGGGTGACGGATCAAAGGGCGAGGCTGCCAGCCGAACGCGGCCGCTTGCTTCTGCCAGGATCGGCCCACGCGAATGCGACTGACGAGAGAGTCGCTAACCGGGAAGCGCCGGGCAATTTGCTGATTGTTCAACCCGTCGCGGAAGCATTGGACGATCTCGCCAACCTGCTTGTTCGTGAGGAGCGCGGCTCCGTTGTGCTCACCATCCTGCCGACCCGAGCGATGGCGGCCGCGAGCCATCTTGTCGTCTGAGTTGTCCTTGACCGTACCGATCAGCAGATGCGCCGGGTTACAGCACTGTGGGCGGTCACACGTATGGCGGATGACCATGGCGCCAGGTTCACGCTTATTGGCGATTGCCCACGCCACCCGGTTCGACTGGCGGTTAGATCCTCTCAGCTTGAACCGGCCATACCCATCGCGGGTTGAGCCATGCCAGTCCCAGCAATCATTAGGGCCGCACCGCTCGACGTGCGACCAAAAGCGGTCAGCTATGGATGGATCGCGAGCAAGGTATGACCAGATAGGACGAGGCGATGCAACGCCTGGGGGTATCCTTGGGGGTATATCCGACATTCCGAAGCACCTTTTAAGATGCTCAGTACGGTAGGTGCCGGGCCCACCAATGCCCTTGCCATTCGTGCTCAAAAACCGGTTGCCGTCCGGTCCGTCGCCCCACTAGGGTGCGCCAAAATCATAGAGGACGGACATATGGCGGTTAAGGGCGATCCGAAAGTCATCGAATTTCTGAACGAGGCGCTCAAGAACGAGCTGACCGCGATCAACCAGTATTTCCTGCACTACCGGCTGCTCGATCACTGGGGTGTCTATAAGCTCGCCCAGTTCGAGTATAAGGAATCGATCGACGAGATGCGCCACGCCGACTGGCTGGCCGAGCGCATCCTGTTCCTCGATGGCCTGCCCAACTTCCAACTGCTTGGCCGCCTGCGCATCGGCGAGACGGTGGAGGAAGTGCTGAAGGGCGACCTGGCCATCGAGATCGAGGCGGTTGCCCAGCTCAAGGAAGCCGTCGCCTATTGCGAACAGGTTCGCGACTATGTCAGCCGCGACCTGTTCCAGCGTATCCTGGCGAGCGAGGAAGAGCATGTCGATACGCTGGAGCGCCAGTTCGAGATGATCGCGCGGATGGGCATCCAGAACTATGTCCAGCTGAACGCCATGGCAGAAAACGACACGCCCAAGTCGGGTGCCGCACCGCATCTGCAGGGGTAATGGTGGCGGGGCGGGCCCGATGGCCCGCCCCGTCCTGTCTTGTGACCAAATAAACCACACCCGTTCCGCCTGAGCGAAGTCGAAGGCCACAGGAAACCCTCCGCCACAAGCGTGGCCGGTGCATGGCTTGTGCCAGCCCTTGGCCTCCGACGTCGCTCGGGCGGAGCGAGGTCGGGATAGGGCGCGGGGCTTTCGCCCCTACCCTCAATCCTGCTTGGCGAACGGATTCTTCGGCGCGCGCAGCGTCAAACGCACCGGCACCGCGCCGAAGCCCAGTTCGCGTCGCATCGAGTTGACCAGATAGCGCTCATAGCTGGCGGGCAACTGATCCACGCGCGTGCCGAAGATCACGAAGCTCGGCGGACGCGACTTCACCTGCGTGACGTAACGCAGCTTGATCCGCTTGCCGCCGGGAGCAGGCGGCGGGTTGGCGTCGACCGCACGCTCGAACCAGCGATTGAGTTCGCCGGTGGGCACGCGCTTCGACCAGGCGGCGCGCGTCTCGAACGCCGCTTCGATCAGCGTATCGAGCCCCTTGCCGGTTGCGCCCGACACGGTCAACAGCGGCACGCCCTTCACCTGGCTGAGCCCGTCCTCAAGCGCCTTGCGAACACCGTTGAACAGCGACGAGGGGCTTTCGGCCACGTCCCACTTGTTCAACGCGATCAATAGCGCGCGGCCCTCTTCGAGCACTCGGTCGGCAATACGCAGATCCTGCGACTCCAAACCCAGCGTCGCGTCGAGCAACAGCACCACGACCTCGGCAAAGTCGACCGCGCGCAGCGCGTCGGCGACGGACAGCTTTTCCAGCTTGTCCTGCACCTTCGCCTTTTTGCGCATACCCGCCGTATCGATCAGGCGAACCTGGCGGATTTCCCCATCGCGGTCCCGCCATTCCCAGTCGATCGCGATCGAATCGCGCGTGATCCCGGCCTCGGGCCCCGTGATCAGGCGATCCTGACCCAGGAAGCGGTTGATCAGCGTCGACTTGCCCGCATTGGGCCGCCCGACGATCGCCAGCTTTAGCGGCGCATAGGGATTTTCGAGGTCGACCTCTTCTTCCTCTTCCTCGATCTCGCGATCGATGAAGGGAAGCAGGCCCTCGAACAGGTCGCCGATACCCTCGCCATGTTCGGCCGACAGCTGAACCGGATCGCCGAAGCCCAGCGCCAGCGCTTCCAGGATGCCCTGTTCTGCCGCACGGCCCTCCGCCTTGTTGGCGGCCAGCACGATCGGGGTATCCGAACTCCGCAGCCAGCGGGCGATCTCCTCGTCGAGCGGCATGATGCCCGCGCGCGCATCGACCAGGAACAGCGCGACATCGGCCTCGCCGACCGCCGCTTCGGTCTGGCGACGCATACGGCCGGGGAGCGTGTCGGGGTCTTCGTCCTCGTAACCGGCGGTGTCGATCACGCGGAAATCGATGCCCAGAAGATGCGCGTCGCCCTCGCGCCGGTCGCGCGTCACGCCGGGGCGGTCATCGACCAGCGCCAGCTTCTTTCCAACAAGACGATTGAACAGCGTCGACTTGCCGACATTGGGACGTCCGACGATCGCGACGATAGGGAGATTAGCCATCGCATGCCGTTAGCGAAAGGCGAGCCTTTCGTCACGCGTATAGCGGTACGAAATGCACCACCCCGTGGAACAAATGTCCCACGGGGTGGTCGCAACGTCACTTATAGGCGCTGATACGCCCCTTCTGGTCCAGGACGTACAGCGTCCCGTTCGCCACGATCGGCGGCAAGGCGAAGGGCGTCTTGCCCTCGACCGTCGCCTGCACCGAGCCGTCGCCCGGATTGGCATAGACGATCTGCCCCTCGGAATTGGTCAGGATCAGGCGGTTGCCAGCCAGGATCGGACCGAACCAGGTGATCGCGCCGTTCTTCTTCTTCTCGTTATGGAAACGCTGAAGCTGCGAGATCCAGCGCGCCTTGCCGCTCGAGCGGGCCAGCGCCACCAGGCGCGCATCGTCGGTGACGAGGAAGATCCACTCACCCGCGATCCACGGCGTGGAGATGCCTGCGAAATTCTGTTCCCACAGCCGCTGGCCGGTCGACAATTCCAGGGCGACCATGCGACCACCCTGGCCCAGCGCATAAACGCGGCCCTGGTCGATCACGGGTGCCGCATCGATGTCCGACAGCGTAGATACCGAGGTCGAGATGCTGGTCCGCGACAGGGCATCCTGCCACAGCATACGGCCATTCTCGTAGCGATAGGCGTTCAGCTCGCCGCTCGAGAAACCGGCGACGACCGTGCCCTGGCTGGCGGCGGGTGCCGCAACACCGAACACGCCCTGCGTCTCCAGCGTGCCCTGCCCGGCCCAGACGACCTTACCGTCGGCCTGGTTGATCGCATAGAACTGATTGTCCTGGGTCAGGACATAGACATTGCCGTTGGCGACCGTGGGCGAACCGCGCAGCGGGCCGCTGGGCTTGGCGCGCCACACGATCTTGCCGTCGGCTGCACTCGCCGCGATCACATCGCCCAGGCCGTCGGTGGCATAGACGGTGCCGCTGTCATAGCTTGCCCCGCCGCCGAAGCGCGCCAGGCGGTTGTCATCACCCTCGGTGACCGGGGTCGACCACAGCTTCGCGCCGGTGTCGGCATTCAACGCCACCAGATCGCCCTCGGCATCGACGACGAACAGCTTGCCCTCGGCCACGACCGGCGCGGCACCCAGTGGATCGCGCGCCGAACCACCGTTGATCGCGGCATCCCATACCCGGCGGGGCTGCTCGGCCAGGGCCAACTGGCCCATCGACTTGGCCGCATTGCCACCCGGTTGCGCCCATTCGGGGTTCGCTTCAGGCGCGGGCAGCGTGACCTGTACATCGGCGATGGTCTTGTCGGCCTCGACACCGGTTTCGGACACCAGGATCGGCACGCGGTTGCCCACGGTCGGCGTCTTCTTGGGGGCGGACTTGAACACCCCGCAGGCGCCCAGCGCCATCAGCGCGGCCAGCGCCGCGGAGGTGCGGAAATTCTTCGTCATTGGGTCTTGGTGTCCTCGCTCTGGCCGACCGCGTCGACCCCCAATACACCGGCCATCTGAACAGCACGTTGCCGCAAGCTATCGGGCACATCCTTGTCGCTGGCAATCTGCCCGAACAGGCGACCGGCCTGGTCGCGCTTGTTCATCCGCAGATAGGCGATGGCGACCATCTCGCCAGCGCTGCCGAAATAGGCATTGCCGGGAACCGCCATGCCGCCCAGCCGCGCGACGACCGCCTCGGGCTTCAGCGTGTCATATTCGGCCATGGTCTGGCGGACCAGCGCCAGATCACGGAACGGCTTGGCCAGCGAGGCGTCATTGGCGATCACCGCGAACCGCGCCGAGGCGGCCTTCATGTCATCCTTTTGCAGCAGGATGTCGGCCTGGGTGAACTGCGCCAGCGCCCGGTACGCATCGACGTTCGATCCGGCCAGCGTCGTCAGCTTGTCGCTGGCCGCCTTGGCATCGTTCTGCGCCAGCGCGTCATAGGCGGCCTGCAACTGCTCGCCGTCTGCCGCCGCGGCCTGGTGCTGGCGATGCTGCCAGTACAGATAGCCACCGAACGCCGCGAGGACGACGACAAGAATACCACCGATGATCAAGCCCCAGCGGGTCCAGAAGGTCGTCAGCCTCTCGCGACGCAGTTCGTCGTCGACCTCGCTCATGAAGGCCTGGCTGGATTGGGGCGTTAGGGCCAAGACGGGCTCCGCTATTCTGGATCAAGGCAACAATGAAGCGGCGACCTTTAGCGAGGAGCGGGCCCGGTGGGAAGCGGCCTTGATTTATCCCGCCTCGCGCGGCGCATAGATCTGCTCGGGCCCCGGAAAACGGCGGGCGCGGACATCCTCGGCATAGGCGCGGGCAGCATCGCCGATGCGCTCGCCCATGGTTTCATAGCGGCGCACGAAGCGCGCGGTGCGATCGAACAGCCCCAGCATGTCCTCGCCGACCAGCACCTGACCGTCGCATTCGGCCGAAGCGCCGATGCCGATGGTCGGGCAGGCCAGCGTGCGGGTGATCTCGATCGCGATCGGCTCGACCACGCCCTCGATCACCAAGGAAAAGGCGCCCGCATCGGCCACGGCGACGGCGTCGGCGACGATCTTGGCGGCTTCCTCGGGCGTCCGGCCGCGCGCGCCATAGCCGCCCAGCACGTTGACCGCCTGCGGCGTCAGACCGACATGCCCCATGACGGGAATGCCGCGCTCGACCAGGAAGCGAACCGTCGGCGCCATCGCGACGCCACCCTCCAGCTTGACCGCGGCGGCACCGGTTTCCTTGAGCAGCCAGGCGGCATTCTCGAACGCCTTTTCGGGGCTTGCCTCGTAACTGCCGAAGGGCAGGTCGATGACGACCACCGCATGATAGCTGCCGCGCACGACCGCCGCGCCGTGTGCCGCCATCATCTGCAGCGTGACCGGCACGGTCGAGGGCAGGCCATAGATCACCTGACCCAGGCTGTCGCCGACCAGCAGCATATCGCAATGCGGGTCGAGCAACTGCGCCGAGCGCACCGTATAGGCGGTCAGCATGACCAGCGGCGTGCCCCCCTTGGCGCGGCGGATGGCGGGCACGGTCAGCCGCTTCATCGGCGCGGGCGTTGGGTTGGCGCGGCTGGTCGCGGTGTCGAGCGTGTAAGTTGTTGACATGACCCCGCCTTAACCCCGCCGACCGCCGGGCTCCACCCCCTTGAACCGGATCAGAAGATTTCGGCGTAGCGCTCGGGCTTGAACCCCACGGTCAGCACGCCGTCCCGGTCGAGCACCGGCCGCCTGATGAGCGAGGGTTGTCCTTGCATCAGGCGGATCGCCTTCTCTGAGTCGATGTCCTGTCGGTCGACCTCGTCCAGCTTGCGGAAGGTGGTCCCGGCGCGGTTGAGCAGCACCTCCCAGCCAAGCTGATCGACCCAGCGGCGCAGCGTGGCCTCGTCGATGCCGTCGGTCTTGTAGTTATGGAAGCGATAGGTGACGCCGTGCTGGTCGAGCCAAGTGCGGGCCTTCTTCACCGTGTCGCAGTTGGGAATGCCGTGGAGGGTGATCGTCATAACGCTTTCGCCGATGGAGTATCTGCCGCGCTTATCCCAGCAAGGTTGGGATTGCAGCAGGATAGGTTGGGGCATGGCCTTCGACTTCGCTCAGGCCGAACGGACGTTTGGGCGAGCGGAGTTCTATCCCTCACTCCGTTCAGCCTGAGCGAAGTCGAAGGCCAAGGGAAACCCTCGCATCCTAACCCCCGGCAAGTTACACAGGCTGGCGCGGCCGTCCCCGCCCCGCTATCCCTACGGGATGCAGGACCACCCCTTTTTCGCGCTTCATACCCATGGCCTGATCCGCGTCGCCGCTGCGACGCCCGCCGCTTCGGTCGGCGATGCCGAGGCCAACGCGCTGGCCATGCTCGATCTTGCGCGGCGGGCGGATGAGGACGGGGTCGACCTGATCGTCTTTCCGGAATTGTCGCTGACCTCCTATGCGATCGACGACCTTCATCTACAAAGTGCGATGCACGCGTCGACGCTCGCGGCGCTGGGCGAGATGGTGGATGCCAGTGCGGCGCTGTCGCCGATCATGCTGGTCGGGGCCGCGCTGCCGCGCAACGGGCGGCTCTACAATTGCGCCATCGTCATCGCGCGGGGGCGGATCCTGGGCGTGGTGCCCAAGACCTTCCTGCCGAACTACCGCGAATATTATGAAAAGCGCTGGTTCGCGAGCGGCGCGGGGCTGACCGGGCTGACCATCGAACTGGACGGGCAGAGCGTGCCGTTCGGCACCGACCTGATCTTTGCCGCGGAGGACCTGCCCGGCTTCGTCTTCCATGCCGAGATCTGCGAGGATTACTGGGCCCCCACCCCGCCTTCGACGCTGGGCGCGCTGGCCGGTGCGACGATCTGCTGCAATTTGTCGGCGTCCAACATCGTCATCGGCAAGGCGCGCGACCGGGCGATGCTGGCCGCCGCCCAGTCCGCGCGCGCCGCCTGCGCCTATGTCTATTCGGCCGCTGGGATCGGCGAGAGCACGACCGACCTGTCCTGGGACGGTCAGGGCCTGGTCCACGAACTGGGCGAGACGATCGCCGAGTCCGAACGCTTCCTGCGTGAGCCGTCGCTGACCATCGCCGATATCGATGTCGAGCGGATCCTGCAGGAACGGCTGCGCTTCGGGACCTTCAACGATGCGGCGGCCTTTGCGGAACATCCCGAGCAGAGGTTCCGGCGGATCGGCTTCGTGCACGGGGCGGAGGCTGTCGACCACGGCCTTCGTCGCGGCGTCCATCGCTTTCCCTTCGTGCCGGACGACCCCGCCCGCCGGGATGCCGATTGTTACGAGGCGTACAACATCCAGGTCGAGGCGCTGGCCAAGCGGCTGTCCGCCAGCGGCGCCAAGACGCTCGTCATCGGCGTGTCCGGCGGGCTCGACTCCACCCATGCGCTGATCGTCGCGGCCAAGGCGACCGACCGGCTAGGCTGGTCGCGCGACCGTATCCTGGCCTTCACCATGCCGGGTTTCGCCACCGGTGAAGGGACCAAGGCCCATGCCTGGGCGCTGATGCGCGCGCTGGGCGTGTCGGCCGAAGAAATCGACATCCGCCCGGCAGCCCAGCAGTTGCTGAAGGACATGAAGCACCCCTTCGCCAGCGGCGAGCCGGTGCACGACGTGACGTTCGAGAATGTCCAGGCGGGGCTACGCACCGACTATCTGTTCCGCCTCGCCAATCAGCGTGGCGGCATCGTACTGGGCACCGGCGACCTGTCGGAATTGGCGCTCGGCTGGTGCACCTACGGCGTGGGTGACCAGATGAGCCATTATGCGGTCAATGCGGGTGTGCCGAAGACGCTGATCCAGTTCCTCATCCGCTGGTGTATCCGTACCAAACAATATGATGAAGAGACCAATCGCGTCTTGGCCGCGATCCTGGCGCAGGAGATTTCGCCGGAACTGGTCCCCGCCGATGCCAGCGGTGCGATGCAGTCGACCGAGGCTATGATCGGCCCCTATGCACTCAACGACTTCTTCGCGCATTATGTCATCCGCTATGGATTGAAGCCCTCGAAGATCGCGTTCCTGGCCTGGCATACGTGGCACGATGCCCAAGCTGGCGGATGGCCTGAAGACCTGCCCGATGATGCGCGCGTCGCCTATGATCTGGCGACCATTCGCCATTGGCTGGAACGCTTCCTGACCCGGTTCTTCCAAACCAGCCAGTTCAAGCGCTCGGCCCTGCCCAACGGCCCGAAGGTGTCGCCCGGCGGCGCCTTGTCGCCGCGTGGCGACTGGCGCGCGCCATCGGATGGGACCGCCACGGCCTGGCTTCGCGAACTGCGCGACAGTGTTCCATCGGGGTAATTCAAACCTTGGCAGGGTATGCGAAACAGGTCTATGTTCCTGCCTTATTGCATACCATTGTCCTAATTTTACAGGCTTCTCTTGGCCTGTCGGCATGAGAGAGACTAATGAGCCTTGTCGTTCGCACGTTGTCCGAACAGATCTTCACGATCATCCGCGAACGTATCATCAGTGGTGACCTGCCTGAAGAACAGCCGATCCGGCAGGATGCGCTGGCCAACGAACTGGGCGTCAGCAAAATCCCTTTGCGCGAGGCGCTGGCCCGGCTGGAGCAGGAAGGGCTGCTGACCAGCCAGGCCAATCGCGGCTTTTTTGTGCGCTCGCTCGGCGCGTCGGAGGCCGAGGAAATCTACGAACTCCGCCTCGCCATCGAACCCGATGCCGCCGCCCGTGCCGCCCGCGTCGCCACGACGGCCGACCAGGACGCCGCCCGTGAGGCGCTGACCGCGCTCGACGTCGCGGCACGCGATGCACTGCACGAGGTTGCGCACCGCAATCGCGCCTTTCACCTGGCGCTCGTCCGGCCGCTCGGTGCCGCATTGACGTTTCAACTCATCGAACGTTTACAGGTGCTGGCCGAGCGATATGTCGTCCAGCACTTGAAGCCCGCGGGCCGCGAAGACCGGGCGCATGAGGAACACCATGCGCTGCTCGACGCCTGGCTGGCGCGCGACGAGGCGCGGGTGGCGGGCTTCCTGATCGAACATATCGGTGCCACCATGGTCGATCTGCGCGCCCAACTCGGCCGCTGAGCCCCCCCTAAGTCGAAGAAGCGTCCGACACCTCCCCGACGATAAGATGCGGCCGTTTAAGATCGACCGCCGCCCTTCTCACCATTCGACCGCGATCTTGCCGAAATGGCCGCCGCTCTCCTGCAGACGGAAGGCGTCGGCCAGTTCGACCAGCGGGAAACGGCGGTCGACCACCGGTCGCCACGGCGCAGTGTCAAGCGCCCGGACGAACTCCATCTGCATCCGGCGACTGCCGACGATCAGCCCCTGCAATCGTGCCTGCTTGGCCATCAGGGTAGCGGTCGGCACCTCGCCTGCCCGGCCGGTCAGGACACCGATCAGCCCGATATGGCCCCCGATCCGAACCGCGTCGATCGACCGGGCGAGCGTCGCCGGGCCGCCGACCTCGACCACATGGTCGACGCCTTCGCCTGCCCAGTCATGGACCGCCTTGCCCCACTCCGGCTGCGTCCGATAATTGATCACATATGCCGCGCCCAGACTGCGGGCCCGCTCCAGCTTTTTATCCGATGACGAGGTGACGGCGACCTCGGCCCCCATCATCCGCGCAATTTGCAGTGCCCAGATCGACACGCCGCCGGTGCCGAGCACCAGCACCCGGTCGCCCGCTTTCAGGCCACCATCAACGACCAGGCTGCGCCACGCGGTCAGCCCTGCCGTCGTGATCGTCGCGGCCTCGGCATGGTCATAGCCCTTGGGCGCACGGGTAAAGGCGGTGGCGGGCGCGACGACGACCTCGCAGGCATAGCCATCGATACCGTCGCCCGGCACACGCTGGAAATCACCGACCCGCGCCGGACCGTCCTGCCAATCGGGGAAGAAACAGGCGACGACCGCATCTCCGGCGGTAAAGTCTTCGACACCGTCACCTACGGCCTCGACGATCCCGGCGCCGTCGGCCATCGGGATGCGCCTATCCTCGGTCGGCATCCGTCCCGACACCACGCCGTAGTCATGATAGTTGAGCGAGGTCGCGTGCAGCCGGACCCGGATCATGCTTGGTCCCGGCGCCCCCGGATCGAGCCGCTCGACCAGACGCAGCCGGTCGAGCCCGCCGGGCGCATCGAGGATCATCGCTTTCATATCAGCACCTTCCAACACGTTGTTCGCTGATCAGGCCAACGCAGTGGGTTCGTGGCGCGATCCCTCAACCGGTCGCGAGCGACCACCCATCGGGCAGGAAATCGAGCGACATGTAATAATAGAAGGCGCAGCTGCCGTCACCGCGATAGCTGCCGCCCTTGACGATGCCATAGGCGGCTCCACCCAGGAAGACCGGCCCACCGCTATCGCCGCTGCGACAGGTCGGACCGCGCACCGCAACCCAGGTCGGGGTACATCCCCCGCCGCACAAATCCCCAGCGGGCGCGAAGTCGGGCATCCAGACCTCCGCACAGCTATAGCCCGTCCGCTCGCCGCGATGGCACACAATATCCCCCGCACGCGTGCCGCTTCGCGGACGAAGCCCGACAACGCGCCGGGTGAAGGTCTTGGCCGTGTCGCTCCAGAAAAGCGGCGCGAGCGGCGTCGGGCTGACATGGACCTGGACGTCCTGATAACCCCAGCCCCATTGCCCTGCGAACCGCAGCGGTTGCGCCTGGCCATCGTGGTCGATCCAGGAAAGATCATCGGGACAATGGGCGGCGGTAACGACCCCGCTCTCGACGCCGCGACGGACGACGAAGCCGCTGGTGCAGGCATAGCGTCGCCCATCGGCGGGATCGACGCCCACCATGCCTGTCCCGCCCTGAAGATCGGCCAGGTCCCGGTCGGGTGCCTCCAGTGTTGCGATGCGAACCGGCACACCCGCCAGCCGGGCGATACGATCGCGCATGGCATCGGCCGTTTCGATGTTCAGGTCGGCGAGCGATACCATGACCACCAGCGCGCCGATGCGGGGATCGATACCGATGCCAGGCGGCCGCGAGAGGCTCGCGCGGATTTCGGTCTGGTGTAGGGCAAGCGCGACGACGAGCTGGGCATGGGTGGCAAAGGCCCCGGTGCGAAACCGCACGAGCACCGGCTGTCCTGCGACCATTACGGTTCGATCCGCCACGGGGGCGTCACCGGTCAGTAGCAAATCGACGTGAAACGGCGCCTGGCCGACCGAAAGTCCGGCGAGGCGATCCGCGAACTCGACCTGAAGCGCATCGGTCAACGCGACCGAGGCCTGCTGCACCGTCAGTGCGCGAAAGGCGTCGTCCGGCGACTGGCCCGACGCGGCGGCATATTGCGTGGCATCGAGCATCAGCGCGGCGCGCTCATCGATCGCATTCGCCACGGCCAGCCCTTGCGCCTGTGCCGCTTGGCCCGCCATCAATGCCAGCATGGCGACCGCCAGGCCGCGCCACAAAGCCCAGCTATCGCGGCCCCAAGATTTCCGGTGCTTATATCCCATCAATTTGGTCTGTATTAAATCCTGCAAGCCGAACAGGCCCATACACGACTTGCCAAGGGGATCGAACCAATGACGCGACGCCGCAGCCTGCCGATGATCTTGACGGTCCCAGTGCTGGCGCTGGCCGCCTGCTCGCCCCAGGGTTCGGGAAACATCACGGCCACCGACAGCGGCAATGTGGCCACGCTCGGCGGCGATACGATCTCTAACGACGATTTCGGCCCCGCGGACAATGCCGCGCTCATCAACGACGTGCTGTCGGAGAATGAAACCGCCGCCAACGGCGCGGCCGGCCTATAGTTTTTCTCTCGGTGGCGGGGCCTCCGGCCCCCTCGCCGCTTCTGCCTCGCCAATGGAAGCTCCCTGCGGCGAATGACTGGCCCGGCGGATCGCACTCCGCCGGGCCGTTTTTTTCATAAGCGATCCGCGACGCCCAGCGTGCGCAGGACGCGCAAATCCTGTTCAACGACGCCCGCCGACAGCCGCTCGATCAACCGTTGCGCCTGCCGCCACATGCCCGTGGCAGCCGGAGCCGCGATCGGCGCCTCCAGCAGGCGCCCGCCACAAAGCTGCGCCAATGCCGACCCGCGCATCGATGGGTCCGCGACCAATGAGGGAAAGGGCAAGGCCGCGTCAGGCGAGGCAAAAAGCTGTCCTCCCTGACGATCGAGCGCGCCGGGCGGGGGCGGTTGGAAGAAGACCGCGCCCGCCACTTTCGAAACATAATGACTGGGCGACAGGCGCACCCACCAGATGCTGGCCAGGCAGGCCGCCCCTTCGGCGACGAGCAGCACGGCCTTGTCCGCTTGCGCCACCGCATGGTCCAGCCGGGTCGCCCATATGTCCCGCGCCTCGCGCGAATGGTCGTCCAGGGCGAGTTGCACGTCGCCCCGCCGGGGCCAGGCGAACAGGCTTTCCCACGGCATCTCGCGGTCGGCCTGATCCCCCGGCGTGGCCATGGACAGGGTAATGATCGAGAATGGGTCTTTCAGACGCAGTTCGGCCGCCATGATCTGCTCCGTCGCTGATCCTGTCCTTAAGGTACGCCAGGTACAGCAAAGGGCAAGGGGGCGTCGGCGCGTCGCTGCCTCACTCCGCCGCGACGCCGCGGGCCGCCCGCCGCGAATCGCTGAGCGCGACGGCGATGCTGTCGACCATCAGCTCATATTGGTCGGCCGAATAGCCCGACGCCAAAAAGGCCCGCACTTCGTGCGAGGGCACGCTATAGCCATGGTGCCAGCTGAGCACCGCCATCCGGCGCAGCGCCTCCAGCGAGGGATCGGCCAGGCGCGGATTGCGGGACTCGCCAAAGATGTTGCTGATCGCGCGGGTCAGGCGGCTGGGTTCGCGCAAGGACGAAACACCGTCGCGACGAGCCAACGCCACGACCTGCCATTCGAGCGCCGACAGACGCGCGTCGGGCCGGATCGCGGCCGCGCCCTGCTGCGCCAGCACCGCATCGCGCGCGATCCGTGCCGCACCGATTTCCTGAAAAGCGACATAGGCCATGATGAAACCCCTTTTCCGTCGCGCGACATCCCGCCCCGACGGACCATCGTCCATCGAAGTCGACGGCCCCACGCCGTCGGCACTGTTGTCTCGCCGTGATCCTTGACATGAAGGCGATTGCCTTCGATACCGATTGGTATATTAATGCTGCGTACAGCGGTCAAGCATTTTATACCGGACGGTACGCAAATATTTTGCGGTCAGCGTGACGGCCAGAGCGCCAGTCCGGTGACGATCAGACTTTCGAGCTGTTCGCGCGAAACGCCCGATCCGGCCTGCACCGCCATTCCCTGCAATAGGGCATAAAGAAGATTGGCGAGCCCGTTCGGGTCGACATCGTCGCGCAGATCGCCCTCGTCGACCGCGCGCTGGAACCGGGCGACGATCGCGGCCTGCGACGATGCGCGGCGCGATACGACCTCCGCCTTGATCGACTCGGCTTCCGTTCCGCAGGCGACCGAGTGGATCACGCCCAGGCAACCTTGCGGCTCGCACTGGCTGGTCATCGCCTCCAACGCGCCACGTAGCAGATGTTCGGCAACCTGACGCGCGGTCGGCTGGTCGAGCGCGTCGCGGATATAGGCCAGCTTTTCGGCCTCGTAGAGGTCGAGCGCCTTGTGAAAGAGTGCTTCCTTGTTGCCGAAGGCGGCATAGAGGCTGGGCTTGGTGATGCCCATCGCGTCGGTCAGGTCGGTCATCGACGCGCCTTCATACCCCTTACTCCAGAAGACACGGAGCGCGGAGGCCAGCGCCTGTTCGGTGCAGAATTCGCGCGGACGCCCTTTGCACGCGGGCAGGATATTTTTCATAACGATCGGTATAGAACCAATCGCATCGATTGGGAAGCCCCGGCCCCCGGACATCGCGTCCGGGGGCCGGGGAACCCATCAGCGCTTGGCCAGCATGCTGCGACGCCGCCCATAGGCGAAGTAGAAGGCCAGCCCCGCAATGTTCCAGATCACGAAACGAACGATGGTCGAGCCGGGCAGGCTGAACAGCAGGTACAGGCACCCCAGGATTGCCAGCGTGCCGACGATATAGGGCTGCGGACAGCGAAACAGCCGCTTGGCATCGGGGGCCTTGCGACGCAGCACCATCAGGCAGGCCCCGACCGCGATGAACGCCAGCAAGGTCCCGGCATTGGCCAGTTCGGCGATCTCGTCCAGGCGGAAGATACCCGCGACCAGCGCGATCGACACGCCGGTGACCAGCGTGATGCGGGTCGGCGCACCGCTCCGCTTGCTGACCACCGCCAGCGATTGGGGCAGCAGCCCGTCGCGCGCCATGGTGAAGAAGATGCGGCTTTGCCCATACATCATGACCAGAATGACCGAGGGCAGCGCGATGACGGCAGCCAGCGCGATCAGGTGCGCGGCCGTCGGCTGACCCAGCGAACGCAGGACCAGCGCCAGCGGCTCGGGCGAGTTCGCCAACTGCTGGAACGGCAGCGAGCCGATCGCGGCAACCGCGACCGCCATGTAGATCAGCGTACAGACCAGCATCGATCCGACGATGCCGATGGTCAGGTCGCGCCCCGGATTCTTGGCTTCCTCGGCCGAAGTCGCCACCGCGTCGAACCCGTAAAAGGCGAAGAACACGATCGCCGCTGCGGCCATCACGCCGCGCTTGGCGCCGTCCACCTCATGCGCGGCAAAGCCGTAGGGCATGAACGGGTGGAGATTGTCGGCGTTGAAGGCGGGCGCCGCAAAGGCGACGAACACGCCCAGCGCGACGAGCTTCACGATGACGAGGACGATGTTCAATGTCGCACTCTCGCGCGTGCCCGCAATCAACATGCCCATGACGGACAGCGCGACCAGGACGGCGGGCAGGTTGATGATGCCCCCGCCATGCGGGCCGGACAGCAGCTCGGGCGGCAGATGCACCCCCGCCGCCTGGATCCAGCCGACCAGATATCCCGACCAGCCGACCGCAACGGTCGAGCAGGCCAGCGAATATTCCAGGATCAGGCTCCAGCCGACGACCCAGGCCAGCGTCTCGCCCAGCGCAGTATAGCTGAAAGTATAGGCGCTGCCCGCCGCCGGGATCAGCGTGGCAAGCTCGGCATAGGCCAGCGCGGCGCAGGCGCAGACCGCCCCGGCGATCGCGAAGGCCAGGATGACTGCGGGCCCCGCCCGCTCCGCCCCGACACCGGTCAACGTGTAGATGCCGGTGCCGACGATCGCGCCGACACCCAGCGCGATCAGGTGCGGCCAGCTCAGCGTCTTGGCGAGCGCCTGTCCCTCTGCATGGCGGGTGGCCCCGCCCAGCGGTTTGAATGGTCCGAACATGATAGTAGGAAATCCCCCCGCCCCATGGGCTTATGTTTTTCAATCGACGGGCGCGAACCCGCCTTTCAGGTCGGTCAGCGTGGACCGGATATGCGCGTCAAGCAATGCCTGAAGCCGCGTCGCATCCCCCGCCAGAAAGGCATCGAGCTGTTCGCGGTGCTCCAGATGCGCCCGCGCATCGCGCCCGGCGGGCTGGAGATGCGCAACGACATAGCGTTCGGCGAGCAGCGCCAGCTGGCGGATGATCTGGATCGTCAACGGTCGCCGGATCGGGCGGACCATCGCCATGTGGAATTGCCGGTTGCAGATGGCGACCTGCGCCAGGTCATCGCTGGCGGCCCGATCGAGCGCTTCGAAGGCGGCGATCAGGCGGGTGCGGTCGTCGTCATCGGCCAGCCCAACGGCGCGCGCTGCGGTCGCGGGCTCCAGCTTCAGGCGCAGGCGGTAGACATCCTCTGCCTCGGCCGCCGACAGCGGCGCGATCCGGTATCCGCGATTGGCCACGCCCAACAACAGCCCCTCCTGCTCCAGCCGGGCCATCGCCTCGCGAAGCGGGATCTTGCTGACGCCCAGTTCGGCGGCCAGCGCATCCTGGCGGATCGTTCGATCGGCGGGGATCACCCCCGCGATGATGCGTTCGCGAACGATCGCGAAGATCCGGTCCGCCAGGGTCTGGACGACGATCGCGCCCTCGCCCCGAGCCCGCCCCTCTGCAGGAGCGTAGCCCTCGGGCGAGAGCGCCGTCGCCATCAGGCGGCCTTGGCCTGGCCCAGCGTCGGGCGGGTTGCGGCGGCCTTCTCGACCATCGCGATCACTTCGGCGCGACGCTCGCCTTCCAGAACGTAGCGCGGCGGCAGGACGCGCTCCGAACCACGGCCCATGACCTGCTCGGCCAGCTTGATCGACTGGACCAGGTCATGTTCGGCATCAAGGTGGAGCAGCGGCATGAACCAGCGATAGATTTCCATCGCCTTGGCATGGTCGCCACGCTCGAACGCCGCGACCAGTTCGACCGACTCCTTCGGGAAGGCATTGGTCAGGCCCGATACCCAACCCTGCGCGCCGAGATACAGACCCTCGAGGGCGACGTCGTCGAGACCGGCGAACAGGACGTAGCGATCGCCGAACGCATTGCGGAAGTCGGTGAAGCGGCGGGTGTCGGGGGCCGACTCCTTGACCGCGACGATGTTCTTCACGTCGATCAGCGCTTCCAGCACCGTCTGGTCGATGACCGTGCGATAGGCGGGTGGGTTGTTGTAGAGCATGATCGGCAGGCCGACATTGTCCGCCACGCCCTTGAAGTGGTTCACCAGCTCATGCGCCTTCGGCACATAGACCATCGGCGGCAGAAGCATCAGGCCATCGGCGCCGGCCTTTTCGGCGGCCTGGGCATAACGGACCGCGCGGCGGGTGTCATATTCCGAGCAGCCGGTGATGACCGGGACGCGACCCGCCACCGCCTCGACGATCGCGGTCAGGACCGTGACCTTCTCATCATAATCGAGCGAATTGTTCTCGCCGACCGTGCCGAGTGCGATCACGCCGGTCACGCCGTCATTGACCAGATCGTCGACGACACGCTGCGTATCGGCGAGGTCGATCGACAGATCCTCCCGAACCTGGGTCGTCACTGCGGGGAATACGCCACGCCAGCCGATGCTCACTATCTGTCTTCCTGCTATTGTTTTAGATATCGTATACTGTTTCTATCGCATCCGATCCGACCGGTCAATCGTCATTCCTCGTCAGGATAGGGCCCCTTGCCGCCCTCCGCGATGAAGCGATCGGTGCGCAGGTCGATGACGGGCAGCGGTACATAGCCGAGTTGCAGCATGGCATCGTGCCAGGCACGAATGTTGAACTTCGGTCCCAAGGCCTTCTCGGCCTTTGCTCGCGCGCGTTGAAAGGCCAGTTGGCCCATATAATAGGACAGGGCCTGCCCCGGCCAAGCGATGTACCGATCGACCTCGGTCTCGATCTCATGATCCGAGAGCGCCGTATTGTCGTGCAGATAGGCCTGGGCCCGCTCGCGGCTCCACCCCATGGCGTGGATACCGGTGTCGACGACCAGCCGTGCGGCGCGCCATGCCTGATAGGATAACATGCCGAACCTTTCATAGGGCGTCTTGTAGAGGCCCATATCCTCGCCCAGCGCCTCGCAATACAGCGCCCAGCCCTCGCCATAGGCGGAGAGGTAATTGTCGCGGCGGAACCGGGCGAGGTCCTTGTTCTCGGCAGCGAGCGGCATCTGAAAGGCGTGACCCGGCGCGCTTTCGTGCAACGTCAGCGCGGGCAGCGAATAGAGAGGGCGCGACGGCAGGTTGTAGGTATTCACCAGATAGATTCCCGTACCGCCGCGCCCGCCGGTGTAAAAGGGCGCGAGGTCGGCGGGCACCGGCTTGATCGCGAAACGGCTGCGCGGCAGGCGGCCGAACCATTGCGAGGCGACCCCGTCGAAGCTCTTGGCGAACCAGGCGGCACGATCGAGCAGTTCCTGCGGCGTCCTGGCATAGAATTGCGGATCCGTGCGCAGGAAGGTCAGGAAGGTAGGGAACTCACCCTGGAACTTTACCTCCTTCATCACGCCGTCCATGCGAGCTCGGATCCGCTGCATCTCGGACAGGCCGATGGCGTGAACCTGTTCGGGCGTCATGTCGGCGGTGACATATTCGCGGATCTTCGAGCGGTAATAGGCCTTGCCGTCGGGCAGGTCATAGGCCGCCGTACTGACCTGCGCGCGCGGCATGTAGTCGTCGCGAAGGAATGCAAGCAGCCGCGTATGCGCTGGTAGCACATCGTCGCGAATTGCGGCCTTCGCCTCCGCCCGCAGTGCGGCCGCTGTCGCCGGAGCCATGGCGGCGGGCATCTTGCGGAACGGTTCGTAGAAGGGCTGATCATCACCCGCCCCGGCATCGACCACCTGCGCCACACCAATATCGCGCCCTTTCAGCGTGATACGGGGCACCGTGAAGCCGCGGTCGAGGCCCGCACGCATATTGGCGATCTGCTGGTCGTAATAACGCGGCATCTGGCGCAGCATCGCCAGATAGTCGCGATACTGGCGTTCGGTGGTGAAACTGCCCCGCGTCCAGCTGGCCAGATTGCCCCAAAAGCTTGTGTCGGCGGTCAGCGGCTTTTCATATTCCCGAAAACGCTGGGCCGCGAGCAGCGCATCGATCTGGCCGCGATAGACCATATAGTCGATCCGGGTATCGACCGAGAGCCGGGCAGGATCGATGGCATCCAGGGCCTTGGCGGTCGCCTCCCAGCGCGTCAGCCGTTCGGCCTGCGCGGCGGGACCGACATCGGGCAGCTGACGCGATCCGGCACTGCCGCTGTCCTCGTCGGCCGCGCTCTGGTCAATGCGCCATTTATACTCCGCCTCGGCAAGCGCCCGAAAGCGGGCATCCGGCGACTGTGCGGCCTGAGCCCGCGCCGGAACCCTCGCATCGGCGATGGCCGCCGGGGCAAGGGTCAGCGTCACTCCGGCCAGCAGCCGCCCGATCGATCGCGTCATATTCGTCCCCTCGCTCAACCGTTCAACGCCGTCACATCGCGGTACAGATCGGGCGCGATCGTCACCCCTTCAGCCAGCGAGACCGCCCGTGCGGCATATCGCCGGGCGGATGGCAACCGCGCCCCCTGCCCCGTAATCGCGCCGAACATCGCTTCTGCCCGTTCCTGATGCTCAGGCAGAAGGTCTCCCAGGAAGCCCTTGGGATCGATGGCGATAACCAGCTCTCCACCCAACGGCGAGCCGCCCCGGCCCGCATCCCAGGCGATCGACTCGCGACTGGTCATATCGCCGATCAGCGGCCCAGCAAGCAGCTCGACCATCGCAGCGAGCGCCGATCCCTTATGTCCGCCAAAGGTCCGCATGGCCCCCGAAAGGACCTCGGCCGGATCGGCCGTCGCATGACCCCGGGCGTCGACACCCCAATCTTCGGGCACCGCCTTGCCTGCGCGCCGATGCAGCTCGATTTCGCCGCGCGCCACCATGCTCGTGGCAAAGTCGAACACGAAAGGAGGCCCATCCGGGCGCGGCCAGCCAAAGGCGATAGGATTGGTCCCGAACACCGGCTCCGCCCCACCCGACGGTGCGACCCAGGCATGGCTGGGCGTAAAGGCCAGTGCGACGAGCCCGGCCTCAGCCAGTTCCTCGACCTCGGGCCATAAAGCGGCGAAGTGGACGACGTTGTTGAGCGCCAGCGCCGCGATGCCGTTCGCGCGGGCTTTCTCGATCAGCATCGGCTTGCCGGTCTGGAACGCCAACTGGGCAAAACCACCGCCGCCATCGACCCGAACCAGCGCGCGGGCCGGTTCGGACAGGACCGGCCGGGCATCGGGCACGACCACGCCCTTGTTGATGCTGGCGACCGCGACGAGCAGCCGGTAGATGCCATGCGAAGCGCACCCGTCACGCTCGCCCGCCACCATCGTCTCGGCCACCGCCTCGGCATGGGGCACGGCCAGCCCCGCGCCGATCAGCTTGGCACGGGCGAGATCACGCAGTTCGTCGAGCGAGAGGTGTACGCCACTCATGCGACCGGGTCCTTTTTGGCGGTGAACAGGCGCATACCGAAGATCGGTCCGGCGGTGCTGCGATCATGCGGGACCACCCGGACACGCACGGATTTCTTGCCCTTCATCAGCGGTTCGGGGAGCACATATTCGACGGTGAAGAACTTGCCCGGCTTATCATTTTCAAGATGTTGCGTCGCGATCTTCACATTGTCGACCAATATGTCGAAATCGCGTGCCCGCTCCTCACCCCAATAGGTGGCCTGCAGGATCAGCGGGCCGGGTCGCACCGCCATGGTGAATTCGAAGAAGCCGCCCGACCGAGCGTCGCGCCCCTGCTTGCCCAGATAAGACACCGGATAGGAGATGTCCGAGGTCAGTGCATGATCACGCTCGGGCTGCATCTCGCCCAGATACATGACGTCGACCGATCGCGCCGCGATGTCGCGCGCCTGCGCCTGTTCGGCCAGATAGCTGGCCTCCTCGGCCTTCCATCCCGCCTCGGTGAAACGCTTGAAATAGACCGCGCTGCGTCGGTCATATTGACCGAAAAACGGAACGAAGCTCAGCCCCTTCGGGCGGAAGGCATCGCCGACCGCGTATCGGCTCACGCCGTCCTGCGCCGGGGTGAACGCCGCGACCGGGTTTGCCCCGACCATCGCCGGATCGGGCGCGTCCCATGGCTTGGCGGCGGGACCGAGATCGGCGGCCATCACCATCGGCCCGCGCAGGACGGCCACGACCGTGTCATCTCCCGGCGCTGCCTCGGTCCGCAAGTCGAGCGGCAGGCGGATGGAAAGCGTATCGCCCACCTTCCACCGCCGGTCGACCACGGCATAGCCGCGCTCGATCACCGGCGTGATCGCCTGGCCGTTGACCTCGACCACCGCGTTTCCGTTCGCCCAGCCGGGCACGCGGAGTGCCACCGGAAAACGCCCCGGCCGCGCGAGATGCGCGAAGGTCACCGTGCTCGCGCCATCCATCGGATAGGCGGTATCGAGCGTCACCAGCGCACCGCGCTTCTCCCACCGCGCCTCCGACGGAATGTAGAGATTGACGAACAGGGTCTCGCCCCCCTGCCAGAAGATGGACTCGCCGTGCTTGGCATGCGCCTCCATCCCGGAGCCGACACAGCACCAGAACGCATCGTCCTGCGGCGTGGAGAAGCTGCGCGCTGCGCCAGACATCAGCGGCGTCATATAGGTGAAGCCGCCATTTTCGGGGTGCTGCGCCGCCATCACATGGTTGAGATGGGCGCGCTCATAATAGTCGAACAGCCGCCCGTCCGGTTTCCAGCCATAGAGATGCCGCGTCAGCTTCATCATATTGTAGGTATTGCAATGCTCGCACGTCTGGTCGGTGACGTGGCGGGCGATGGTATCGGGCGCGGAGAAATATTCGCGGTCCGCATTGCCACCGATCACGTAGCTGTGGTGGCCGGTCACCGTTTCCCAGAAAAAGGCGGCGCCCTTCGACTGTTCGGGCTTGCCGGTAATCTCGTGCAGGCGGGCCAGGCCGATCAGCTTGGGCACTTGCGTATTGGCATGGAAATTGGCCAGCTTGTCCTCGCCCGCGACGAGCGGATCGAGCACCTTGCGATCATAGATGCACTCGGCCAGCGTCAGCCACTGACGATCGCCGGTCCGCTGGTACAGCTCGGCAAAGCTCTCGTTCAGACCGCCATATTCGCAGCCCAAAACGGTCTGCATCTGCGTATCGTCGAGCGCGGCGAACACTTTGGCGAAATAGCCGCCCAGCCGAACCGCGACGTCGAGCGCCTGCGCGTTGCCCCAGCCGCCATGAATGTCGAGCAGCCCAGCGAACAGCTTGTGCACCGTGTACAGTGGCGACCAGGAGCCGTTGAGATCGAAGCCCCCCGACTTGATCTTGCCCGCCATGATCTCGGGGAAGATTTCCTCGCCGTCGACCACCTTGCCGTCGGCTCGCTTGCGGCCCAGCGCGCCGACATAGCCGGTGCCGCGCTTGGCCTGGGCCTCGGCCAGTTCGCTGACGATATAGTCGGCGCGACGACGCATTTCGGTATCGCCGGTCTGCTGCCAGGTCAGCACCAACGCCGACATATAATGGCCCAGCGTATGCCCGGCGATCGTATCGCTTTCCCAGCCGCCATAGATCGGCGCCTTGGCCTCCAGCCCGGCATAGACCCGGAAGTTGTGGAGCAGCCGGTCGGGGCTCAGGCGGTATAGGTAACGCCGGTTCGTCTCGACCGCGGTCGCATAGATGGATGGGCGCAGGCGGACCGCAGTAAGCGGCAGCGGCTCGGCCTTGTCAGGCAATACCGAAGGGCCCGTGGCCATCGCCCTGGGGGCCACTCCCACCATGGCCAGACCGGCCGCCCCCCGCATCCACTCACGCCTGTTGGTGCGCAACATCTTGCTCTCCCGCTAATACTGTATACCAATATCCATCGACCGGGAGGGGGTCAATCGCGATGCTGATGCGATATGACAGCCCGTAAATGGGGTTCTTGCAATGCGTTACCGACTGATCCACCTGCTGCCGCTGTCGGTCGTCATGCTGCCGATCATGGCCGATGCCAGTGGTTTAGCTACCGCCAGAAAGACACAAGCACCGCCCGCCGTCGCCAGACCCTTTCCGGCAAGCAGGCAGGTTGGCGCATTCCGCCTGCGGCTCGACCCAGCGAGCCAGACCGCGCGCAGCCTGTCGCCGATCGCCACGCCGGGCTTCGATTTTCTTCCGGTCGGCCGCGCCAGGGAACGCGCAGGCAATGGCTATAACCATCTCGGCGACATCCATGTGCGGCTGCGCACCGGGGCGGGCGCATGGCGCGATTATTCCTCGTCGCGCGAGCGGCGGCCGGTTCGCGCGCTCATGGCGCGCGGCACTGTCTTGGCCTCGGCCGACATGACCGCAACGATGGGGGCGGGCCTGCCGCTGCGGATCGTTCGGGAATGGGCGAATGACCGGGGGACGCCAGTCCTCCGCTTCACCCTGACCAACACGTCGTCGCAAGCCGTGGAGATCGGCGGTCTGGGCATCCCGATGGTGTTCGACAACATCATCACCGATCGCACGCTGGAACAGGCACATGCGCAGGCGAGCTTTGCCGATCCCTATATCGGGCGCGATGCGGGCTATGTGCAGGTCACGCGGCTGAACGGCGCGGGCCCTGCCCTGCTGGTCCTGCCCGAACGCGCCACACCGCTGGAGGCCTATGTCCCCATCCCGACCCTGCGCGAGACCAAGGGCCAAGACGTCATCGTTGAGGCCAGCCCGCGCGCGCAGACATCGGAGGGGTTTTACGACTGGACGATCGCCAGCGCCGCCTATGCCCAGACCGATTGGACCAAGGCGGGCAAGCCCTGGAACGAGGCGACGAGCATCACCCTGGCTCCCGGCGAGCGCCGCACGATCGGACTGCGGCTGGTCGCCGCACCCAGCATCCGCGCGATCGAGCCGACACTCAGGGCGCAAGGGCGGCCCGTCGTCGTCGGCATACCGGGCTATGTCGTGCCGACCGACCTCGATGCCACCTTGTTCGTCCATGCCCCCAGCGCGATTACCGGCATCGCCAGCTATCCGGCGGGGGCGCTGGACGTCGCGCGGCAGCCGGGTCGGCCGGGCTGGACCCGCCTGTCGGTGCGCGGCAGGCAATGGGGCCGCGCCCGCCTGACGCTGTCCTATGCCGATGGCAGCGTTCAGACGGTGCAGTATTTCGTCGCCAAGCCGCTCGAGCAGACCATGGCCGATCTGGGCCGCTTTTCGACCACCGACCAGTGGTTCGAGGGCAAGGGCGACCCGTTCGGCCGCTCGCCCGCGATCCTGACCTATGACCGGGAAGCGGGAAAGATCGTCACCGCCGACCCGCGCGTCTGGATCTCGGGCATGAGCGACGAGGGCGGCGCGGGCAGTTGGGTCGCGGCGGTCATGAAGCAACTCGACAATCCGGACGCGCAGGAAATCGCCCGGATCGAGCAGCTGGTCGACAAGACGATCGTCGGCCGCCTCCAGGTCGCCGAGGGACCGCATGTGGGCGGGGTGAAGAAGAGCCTGTTCTATTACGACCCGGCCGCCTTCCCCGATCTCTACCAACCCGCCAAGGACTGGCAGAGTTGGACGTCGTGGAAGAAGGATCAGGCGGACGATCTGGGCCGCGCCTATAATTATCCGCATGTCGCGGCAGGGCACTGGGTGCTCTACCGGATCGCGCGCAACCATCCCGGCATGACGAAGGTGCACGCCTGGGACTGGTATCTGGATCACGCTTACCAGACGATCGTCGCGATGATGCGCGACGCGCCGCATTATGCGCAGTTCGGGCTGATGGAGGGCGATGTCTTCGTCGATATCCTGACCGACCTGAAGCGCGAAGGCTGGACCGCCAAGGCCGCCGAAGTCGAGCGACTGATGAAGGGGCGGGCCGATCACTGGCGCACCCTGCAATATCCCTTCGGCAGCGAGATGGCGTGGGACTCGACGGGGCAGGCGGAGGTCTATGCCTGGATGCGCTATTTCGGATATGGCCCGCAGGCGGACGTCACGCGCGAGGTCATCCTCGGCTATGACCCCTCGATCCCGCATTGGGGGTATAACGGCAATGCCCGGCGCTATTGGGATTTCCTGTACGGCGGCAAATATCCCCGGCTGGAGCGGCAGATCCATCATTACGGGTCGACCCTGAACGCCATCCCGCTGTTCGACTCCTTCCGCCGCAAGCCCAGCGACATGCACCTGTTGCGGGTTGCCTATGGCGGACTGCTCGGGGGGATCACCAATATCGACCAGAAGGGCGCGTCGTCCGCCGCCTTCCACGGCTGGCCCGACCGGATGGAATGGGACCCGTATAGCGGCGATTACGGCATGGGCTTTTTCGGCCATGCCTATGCTGCCGCCACCTATGTGGTGAACGATCCGGCGCTCGGCTGGCTCAGCTATGGCGGCAATCTGTCGCAGGTCGGGGGGCGCATTCGCGTCGTCCCGCGCGACGGGGCCCGGTCGCGGCTGTTCGTCGCTCCGGCGGGCCTGTGGCTGACGCTGGAAGCGGGCAAGATCGCTGGCGTCGATTATGATCCGGCCAGCGCCACGGTGCGCGTCTCGCTCGACCCGGCGAGCACCGGCACGCCGAGCGCGCGGCTGTTGGTGGAGACGACCACGCCGGATGGCCGCTCCTATCGGCCCGACCGGGGCACGCCGGAGCGCGGCGGCTACACCATCCCGCTGTCGGGTGCGCCGACCGACGTCGTGTTGTCCGCCAGATAGGCACGCAGCTGGCGGACGAGCGGCCCGTCGGCGGGCGGCATGGGCCAAGCGCTCATCGCCGCCGGTTCGCACCAGATCAGCCCGTCCGCCTCCAGCGCCACCGGCGTCCCCTGCCAGGTCCGAACGACGTAGAGCAGCAGGAGCAGATGACGACCCGGCAGCGGCTCGGTCGCGAACCCGGCGGGCTCCAGCGTTTCCGGCGCGACCGTGATCGCCAGTTCCTCATGCAGTTCTCGCACCAGCGCCGCCTCCGGGGTCTCGCCGGGTTCCAGCTTGCCGCCCGGAAATTCCCACAGCCCCGCTAGCGCCTTGCCCCCCGGGCGCTGTTGCAACAACACGCGCCTCTGGTCGTCGACCAACGCCGCCGCGACGACGGGAAAGAGCGTTGCGGCGGCGGGGTCCGGCTGATTGACCATTTGTTAACCCTTTTTCGATTATGTCGTTTGCGTCATGAAAATGCCAAAGGCCATCCGCGACCTGCGACATGTCTGCGCCGATACGCGTGGTGCGTCGGCTGTGGAATATGGCCTGATTCTGGTCGCGGTGATGCTCACCATCATCGTCGGCCTGTCCGCGGTAAGCGGCGGCCTTCAGAGCCTGATGATGACTATCGTCGATCATCTAAAACGTGCGACCGGCTAGGTTTTTTCTCCGGCGACACTCAAACTTTAAGTCTTCGTCAACCAGTGCCGCGGTACACCCGCCCGAAGCTGATCCGGCGCTCCGGCTCAGCCGGGTGATCGACCACGCATTGCATTAAACGGAGACCGGAATGAAGACGCTTCGCAAGATGGTGAAGGACAACAAGGGCGCGACGGCTATCGAATATGGCCTGATCGCTGCCTTGATCGCCGTCGCGGCGATCGGTGCGATGTCCAGCTTGGGTAACCAGTTGAGCACCTCCTTCACCAATATCAAGACCAAGCTGGCAGCCCCCAACGGCTAATCGGCACGTGACAGGTGGCGAATATTCGCCACCTGTTCGTCTGCAGCGAAATTCATGAGGCGGCTGCTCGCAAGGCAGCCGTAATCTATCCTTGAGCCCGGTGCCGTAACTGCGCCCACGCTGTCGCATGTTCGCAGCGCGGATACACCATGGGATCCGGCTATCGTCTGGAGACTGGCATGAAGATGCTCCGCAAGGCCCTGAAGAACCGCAAGGGCGCAACAGCTATCGAATATGGCCTGATTGCTGCGCTGATCGCGGTCGCCGCTATCACCGCCATGAGTGGCTTGGGTACGCAGCTCAACACCACGTTCACCAATATCACCACCAAACTCGCGAACCCTAACGGCTGATCGGCCACATAGCCTATTGATCCATCGAGGCCGTCGACCTTTTGCGTCGACGGCCTCTTTTGGTTACAGGCGCCCCATCGTCAGGAACTTGGCGGCACGGCCGCGCTTCAGTTCGTCACGGCCGAGGCCGCTCAGGTCGCCCAGTGCCTTTTCGATCGAGTCGCCCAGATTGGCGATGGCAACCGTACGATCGCGGTGTGCGCCGCCGACCGGCTCGGGCACGATGGTATCGATCACTCCGAAGCTCTTCAAGTCCTGCGCGGTGACGCGCATCGCCTCGGCGGCCTCGGCCGCCTTGTCGGCGGTCCGCCACAGGATCGAGGCGCAACCCTCGGGCGAAATTACCGAATAGACCGCATGCTCGAACATCAGGACGCGGTTGCCCGCCGCCAGCGCCACCGCGCCGCCCGAGCCGCCCTCGCCGACGATCGCCGAGACGACCGGTACACCGGCGGCCAGACAGGCCTCGGTCGACCGCGCGATGGCTTCCGCCTGGCCGCGCTCTTCGGCCTGGATCCCGGGGAACGCGCCGGAGGTGTCGACCAGCGTCACGATCGGCAGGCCGAAACGATCGGCCAGCTCGACCAGGCGAATCGCCTTGCGATAGCCCTCGGGCTTGCCCATGCCGAAATTGTGGCGAAGGCGGCTGGCGGTATCCTCGCCCTTTTCATGGCCCAGCACCATGATGCGCTGGCCGCGAAACTGCGCAAAGCCGCCCATGATGGCCTGGTCGTCGCCGAATGCCCGGTCGCCTGCCAGGGGCACGAACTCTTCGAACAGTCCGGCAACATAATGCTTGAAATGCGGGCGCTGCGGATGGCGTGCGACCTGCGTCTTCTGCCACGGGGTCAGCTTGGCGAAGGTGTCGCGCAACAGCTTGTCCGACTTGGCCTGCAGCTTGGCGATCTCCGCGCCGATATCCACCGTCCCTTCGGCGGTGGAGTCGCGCAGTTCATCGATCCGGCTCTGAAGCTCGGCGATTGGTTTCTCGAAATCGAGGAAGGTCGTTGACATGACCCTAGCGCCTAAGGGTGCTTTGTCCGAAAATCAACGAGCGGGTGGCGGGCATTGACCAGTTCGACCAGCTTTGCCGCCTCGACATGGGTATAGATTTCGGTCGTGGCGATATCGGCATGGCCCAGCATCGCCTGCACCGCGCGCAGATCGGCGCCACCGCCCAGCAGGTGCGTGGCAAAGGCATGGCGCAGCACATGGGGGCTGACCCGATCCGGCGGGATACCCGCTTCCACCGCCAGCGCCTTGATCAGCTGATACAGGCGGATACGGGTGAGATGCTTCTTGCCGCCGGGAAACAGCCATGCCGCCTCCACGGGCACACACACCCGCCACGCCGCCACCGCCGCCCGCGCCCGGTCGGAGATGGGGACCATGCGCTCAACCCCGCCTTTCCCCTTCAGGATCAGGAACGGCCGGTCGGGATGGACCGCTCCGCGCGGCAGGGCGACCAATTCGCTCGCGCGCAGGCCCGATCCGTAGAGAAGCTCGACCAGCGCGGCCAGGCGCAGGTCATAGGCACTGGGATGCGCCGCACCGGTCCGCTCGGCGATGGCGGCGAACAGCCGGTCGATATCGGCATGGCTCAGGACCTTGGGCAGCGCCCGCCTTTGCCCCGGGCGCGGCAAAACGGACGAAGGATCGTCGCCCCGCAAGCCTTCCTCATGCAGAAAGCTGTAGAACCGGCGCAGCGCGGCCGATTTGCGCGCCACCGTGGCATTGGCCAGACGGCTCCAGCCATCGGCCAGCCCGCGCAGCGCCGCTTCGTCGGCGGTCGCCAGCGCGCCCATCGCCTCACCCGCCAGCCGGAGGTCGGAGCGATAGGCGGCAAGCGTATTGCCCGCCGCGCCCGCCTCGGCCGCCATCATCTCCAGAAAACGGTCGAGCAGCGCGGCGTCGCCGGACGTCATGCGCGCGCGATCGCCTCCGCTGCGATCATCCGGGCCTCGGCATCCAACCCGACCGAGCGAAGCGCACCGACAATGCGATAGAGTGCCTGGGGCGGCACGCCGCGCCAATCGCCGGTCTGCATCCCGATCGCGCAGAGCAGCACGACCATGCCGGGGCGCTCCGCCGCCACCGCCTCGTCCAGCGCATCGGTCCAGGCATTGCGCTGGCCCACCCGCACGTCGAGCGCCTCGGCGCCCTTTTCGATATCGCCGCGCGACAGGCGACCCAGACCCGCCAGTCCGGCGAAAAACATGCGCTGCTTATATGCATCGCCGCCGCCATAGCCGCTGACCTGGTCATAGCCGACTTCGCCCTGGCGATCCGGGTCGCTGAGCAGGATCATCGCCCAGCCGTCGCTGCCGCTCTTGACGCTATCCCGCCAAGTGGCCGCGTTGCGATCGAGCCCGGCGGACAGCATCGAGCCGATCAGGCGATCGGTATCGTCTCCCGCCACGACCGGCAGGCGCGCCGCCGCCCGCGCGGTCAGGATCAACCGGGCATAGGGCGTACGCGCCGCATCCCCCCAAAGCGACCGCATCGCGGCCAGCCGCTGCCCTTCGTCATTGGCGGCATAGGCGTTGCGCAGATCGTTGCCGATCCTGGCCTGGTCGCGGCTGGCCTGATCGTCATCGGCCAGCGCGGCATAGAAGTCGACGAGCGCGACGTTGGACAGGACACCCATCGCCGCCGCCTGATCGACCACCGTCGCGCGATCGGTCGCGGTGACGGCTGGAGATGTCGCCAGCCACCCGCGCACCTGCGGCCCGACATAATTCAGATAATCGGACGGCACCGTCACACCGGTCGCCGTCGCGAGGCCGAAGCGCCAGGTCGTCAGGCGATCGGCATCGCCCCATTCGATCGTCACTGCACGGCGACCGCCTGCGCGAGCCCCCATCAACTTGTCTGCCAGCTTCAGGTCGAAAGCATCGGCGACCTGCTGGCGGCGAACCTGCCGTACCAGCGCCGTACCGCGCGCGCTGTCTCCCGACAGCGCCGCGCACCAGCCCTGCGCCACGCGATATCCGCCCAGCCCGGTCACGGCGGCACCCCGATCGGCCAGCGGACAAAGCCCGGCCGGATCGCTGCTGGCGAGCAGCGCGTTGATCGCCACCTGATAGAGCTTGGGCGTATAATTGGCGGTATCGACCGACTGGACCACGGCGCGCGCGACCTGCGCCTCACCCATGCGCAGCAACAGCCAAGCCCGTTCGGCGGCGAAATCCGCGCCGTTCACGCCGCGCGGCGTGGTCAGGCGGGCGGCCAGCGTCCGGCGCAACAGGATCGAAGTCCAGCGCGACGGCAAGGGCGCGGACAGGCGGCGCATCAGGGCCTCGGCTACGCGGCCGTCGGCACCGGCAAAGGCGTCCTCGTCCAGCGCGCCTTCGCGCGGTCCCGCCGGGCCGACCAGCGCCAGCGACCGGCGGGCGAAGGCCGGCAGCTCATATTCGGCCAGCTCGCGCGCACTCATCGTCGGGGTCGGCGACGGCGTGACGGTGGGAACGGGTGTCGGCGTGGACAGTGATTCGATCAGTGCACCGACCGGATCCGCACGCACGGGGGTCGGCGCGGGCGCAGGCGTGGGCGTTGCCCCTGGCGCCGCACGCACCGGCGCCGCCCCGCTGCGCGGCGTACCGCGGGGGCTGGGCGGCGCGGCGGGCTGGCCGAAACCGGGGGGCAGCAGCGATTCGGGACGATCCTGTGCCGCGGCGATCGCCGCAGCTCCGACCATCAGGAGCGCGACGGCCCTGGGCAGGTGGCGAAAGGCGCCGCCCCGCTTATTGCAGGTTGCCAAGCGAGACCGCCTTTTCGACCTGGGTGGTCGGCCGTTCGGTCGCCCGGCCCGAGAGCAGGAACAGCCCCCCGACGACGATGACGAGAAGGACGATGAGCGTGACGACCATACGGGACATGAAACGCAAAACCTTATAATGGACCCGTGAAAGCCCGGCCGGTGTTGCCGGGCGCGCGCCCGCTGTATAGCGCAGAGCGTAATGTTGCAAAGCCACAACCCTGTAGATGCAAGTTGGAACGGATCGCCCATCGTGCTCGTCGGCCTGATGGGCGTGGGCAAGTCGACCGTCGGCCGCCGCCTGGCGAATCGGTTGCGCGTGCCCTTCGTCGATGCCGACCACGCGATCGAGCAAGCCGCCGGCATGAGTATCCCCGAAATCTTCGAGCATTACGGCGAACCCTATTTCCGCGACGGCGAGCGCCGGGTGATCGCGCGGCTGGTCGATGGTCGTCCCAAGGTGATCGCAACCGGCGGCGGTGCGTTCGTCAATGACGAAACCCGCGCGCTGATCCTGGAACAGGCCACCGCCATCTGGCTGAACGCCAGCCCGGAAGTCCTGGCCGAGCGCGTCCGGCGGCGCGACACCCGACCGCTGCTGCGCGGCAAGGACCCGCTGAAGGTGCTGCGCGAGCTGTCGGCGGTCCGCAACCCGATCTACGCCCTCGCCCCGATCCATATCTCCAGCAAGCGCGGGCCGCACGAGGCCACCGTCAACGCCATCCTGAAAGCCATCGGACGATGAAGACCGTCACCGTGTCGCTCGGCGACCGCAGCTATCCCATCCATATCCAGGCCGGGCTGTTGCCCCGCGCCGCCGAGTATCTCGCGCCGCTATCGCGCGGTCGGCGCATGGCGATCGTGACGGACGAGAATGTCCGCCCGCATCTGGCCGTGCTCAAGGCCGCGTTGGACGCCGCCGGGGTCGCGAGCGAGGCGATCATCCTGCCGCCTGGCGAGAAGACCAAGAGCTGGGCGATGCTGGAGCATGTCTGCGACCGGCTGCTCGAACTGGGTATCGAACGCGCGGACCATGTCATCGCGCTGGGCGGCGGAGTGATCGGCGATCTGGTCGGCTTCGCCTGCGCGATCGTCAAGCGCGGCTGTCGCTTCGTCCAGATTCCGACGACCCTGTTGTCGCAGGTCGATTCGTCGGTGGGCGGCAAGACCGCGATCAACACGTCGGCGGGCAAGAACCTGATCGGCGCGTTCCACCAGCCCGCCATGGTGCTGATCGACCCGGACGTGCTCGACACGCTGCCCGCGCGACAGGTGCGGGCGGGTTATGCAGAGGTCGTCAAATACGGCCTGATCGACGACTTCGCCTTCTTCGAATGGTGCGAAGTGAATGCGCCTTCGCTGCTGGCGGGTGATCCGCAAGCACGCGTCCATGCCATCGCCCATTCGGTCGCGGCCAAGGCGCGGATCGTGGCGGCGGACGAACATGAGACCAACGGCATCCGCGCGCTCCTGAACCTGGGCCATACCTTCGGCCACGCGCTGGAGGCGGAGGCGGGTTTTTCCGACCGGCTGCTCCACGGCGAGGGTGTCGCGGCGGGCTGCGCGCTGGCATTCCGCTATTCGGTGCGCAAGGGGATTTGCCAGCGACAGGATGCCGAGCGGGTGGCCGCCCATCTCCGCGCGATCGGCCTGCCCGATGGACTCGCCGCCGCCGGGATCAAGGCGCCCTCATCGACGTTGGTCGAGCATATGAAACACGACAAGAAGATGGCGGCAGGCACCCTGCCCTTCCTGCTCGCACGCGGGATCGGGCAGACCTATCTCGACAAGACGGTCGATCTGGCCGACATCGCCGCCTTCCTCGACGCCGAGCCACGCTGATGCCAAACGGGGTCGCCAAGCAGAATTTGCCGAGCAAGACGTGTCCGGCCTGTGAGCGGCCCTTCACGTGGCGCAAGAAATGGGCGCGGGACTGGGATCAGGTGATTTACTGTTCGGATGCGTGTCGGAAGAAGCGGTAACCCGACGCTCCGTTCGCATCGAGCGAAGTCGAAACGTACGCGCGACGCTATCCCCGCATTTTCTTTGCCGCCGCCAGCGCCCGTTCCCGCCCTTCGCGGTGCCCAATGATCTTCGCCGGATAGCTTTTCGGCCGACACCCCGCCTCGTCGGGGTCATGGATCACCCCATCCGACAAGTCCCTCAACTCCGGCACCCACTCGCGGATATAGTCGCCCGCCTCGAACTTCTCCGACTGGCTGAGCGGCGCCATGATCCGCCCGAACATGTTCGAATCGATGCCGGTCCCTGCGACCCATTGCCAGTTGACCGCATTATTCCCGTAATCGGCGTCGATCAGACAGTCCCAGAACCACCGCTCCCCCTCGCGCCAATCGATCAGCAGGTGCTTGATCAGGAACGAGGCGGTGATCATCCGCACCCTGTTGTGCATCCAGCCCGTTGCCCAGAGCTGTCGCATCCCGGCGTCGACGATCGGATAGCCGGTGCGCCCCGTTTGCCACGCCTTCAGGTCGGCCTTGGCCTCCGCGCCCGTCCGCCATGGCAAGGTGTCGAACGCCTCACGTCCATTGCGGTCGGCATAATCGGGCAAGGCCATCACGACGCCGTCGGTAAAGTCCCGCCACGCCAGTTCCTTGCGAAACGTCTCGGTATCGCCGCGCCGGTTCAGCGAGTGCCAGACGGCGCGGACCGAGACCTCCCCGAAGTGAAGGTGCGGCGACAAGCGCGAACTCCCCTCCTCGGACGGCATGTTGCGTGCGGTGTCATAGGCGACGGCCTTGTCGTCGAAATCGGCCATCCGCTCCCGCGCCGTCGCCTCGCCCGGCACCCAATCGGCGTCGAACCCCTTCGACCAGTCGGGCTTGGTGGGCAACAGCGACCAGTCGGCCAGCTTCTCGGCCTTGGGCCAATGCGCAGGCGCGGTCAGCGCCTCGGGCGGATCGAGCGGATGTTCGGGAGGAAGATGATCCTGCAACCCCTTCCAGAACGCCGAATAGATACGGAAAGGCTTGCCGCTGCCCGTGGTCACCAGTTCGGGACGGGCGAGATGATTGCCGTCCTGCAGACACAGACAGTCGCCCAGTTCCTCCTCGGCGGCGCGCCACCAGGGTTCATAGTGACGGATCGCATGGATTGTCGTGGCCCCCGTCTCCTCCATCAACCCTCGCAAGGTCGCGACGGCCGGACCGCGCCGCAAGATCAGGCGACTGCCCAGGTCCTTCAGGTCCTTGGCCAGCGACGTCAGGCTGTGATGCAGCCACCAACGCTGCGCCGCGCCCATCCGCCAGTCGCCGGGCGTCTCGTCATCCAGGATATAGACCGGGATGACCGGTCCATCATTGGCTGCGGCCAGAAGTGCGGGTTGGTCGTGAAGGCGAAGATCCTGGCGAAACCACAGGATCGTGGGAGATGCGGTCATCCAGCCGCTACGCTTCGATCCCCGCCAGGTTCCGATGGGACAGTCTCTCCCCCAGAGTCAGGATCGCATCGACATGCCGCCGGGCGATCGCCATCACATCGTCGCCATAGCCGCCACCCACCGTACTGGCGAGCGGCAGACCCCGTGCCAGCGCCATGTCGGCGATCATATTCTCGCGCGTGGTCAGCCCGGCCAGGGTCAGGGACAGCCGCCCGAGCCGATCGTCGACAAAGGGATCGACCCCGGCCTGATACAGGATGATGTCGGGGCGATGCTCGTTGAGGAACGGCGTCAGCGTGGCGGACAGTTCGGCCAGATAACCGTCATCATCGACCCCGTCCGGCAGCGCGACGTCCAGCGTCGAGCGGGCCTTGCGCGCCGGAAAGTTCTTCTCGGCATGGATCGAATAGGTGACGATATCAGGCCATCCGGCGGTCAGCGCGGCCGTGCCGTCGCCCTGATGGACGTCGCAATCGACGATCGCCACGCGGCCGACCGTGCCTTCCTCGACCAGCCGCACCGCCGTCACCGCCAGGTCGTTGAACACGCAATAACCCGCGCCGGTATTGGCCAGGGCATGATGGCTGCCCCCGGCGGTGTTGGCGGCAAAGCCGTGCTGCAAGGCCAGAATTGCCGCGGTCCAGGTCCCGCCCGGCACCGCCTGCGCGCGGTACGCCACCTGCTCGGTGATCGGAAATCCGGTACGGCGTGTCTTGTCCGGGGGCACCCGCGCCTCCAGCACCTCGGCGACGTAATCCGGGTCGTGCACCGCCTCCAGCCAATCGCGCGGGATCAGGTCCGGCTCGGTCCAGACGACCTCATCGCCCTGTCCCCGCAACAGGTCGCGGATCGCGCCATTCTTGCCCCAGCGATAGGTGGAACGGGCGGGTGCCTCGGTGACATAGGCGGGATGATGGACGACGTGGATCATCATCTTTAGGTAGGAAGCCATGACCGCCGATAGGAGGGCCCCGGCCCCGCTGCCCGACGTGCGACCCGACGTCGCCCGCTTCCTGGGCTATTACAACCGCCTGCCCGGCCCGCCCCAGCAGGAACTGGGGCCCGACGCCGCCCGCCAGATGATGCGCGCCGCGCGTGACCTGACCGATCCGCCGATCGGCCCGCTGGCGATCGACCAGCGCTTCACGATCGAGGGTCCGGCAGGCCCGATCCCCGCCCGCCGCTTCGATCCGCGCGGGAGTCGGGGGGTCGGGCCAGTCGTCCTGTTCTTCCACGGCGGTGGTTTCGTGCTGGGCGATATCGATACCCACGCACCCCTCGCTGCCGAGATCGCCCGCGCGCTCGACCTGCCGGTCGTGTCGATCGATTACCGTCTGGCGCCCGAGCATCGCTGGCCCGCCGCGCCCGACGATTGCGAAGCCGCCGCGCGTTGGCTTGCCGCCCAGCCGGATACCGCCGGCCTGATCGTCGCGGGGGACAGCGCCGGGGGTACGCTCGCCACCGTCACCGCGATGGCCCTGCGCGATCGGCCAGCCGACGCACCGGTCATCGCCCAGGGGCTGCTGTACCCGGCGACGGATATGGCGCGGGCGCATCCGTCGCTGCGCGATTTCGTCGAGGGCTATTTCCTGACCCGTGCGATGCTCGACTGGTTCGTCGCCTGTTACGCCGCCGACTTAAGCGATGTGCGCGCGGCACCGATGCGCGGCGAACTGGCCGGGATGCCGCCCGCCATCGTGATGACCGCCGAGTGCGACCCGATCCGCGACCAGGGGCGCGCCTATGCCGCCGCGCTAGCGCGCTCGGGCGTGCCCGTTACCTTTCGCGAGGCCAAGGGGACGATCCACGGCTTTGCCACGCTGCGCAAAGCGATCCCCTCGGGCATCGCCGACCTGCACCAATTCCTGCTTGCGTTGCAGGCCGTGATCGCCGAGGCGGAGGGCGTCAGCCCGATGGGACAATGATGATGACCGAACTCCCCTATCGCCCCTGCGCGGGCGTCATCCTGATGAACCGCGACGGCCGCGTCTTTGTCGGCCAGCGCATCGATTCGACGCTGGAGGCGTGGCAGTTGCCGCAAGGCGGGATCGACCCCGGCGAGGATGCCGACACGGCCGCCCTGCGCGAGCTGTTCGAGGAAACCGGCGTCACCGCCGACAAGGTCGAGCTGATCGCCCGCGCCCCGCGCCCGCTGACCTATGACCTGCCCGAGGACCTGATCGGCAAGGTCTGGAAGGGCAAGTGGCGCGGCCAACGGCAAGACTGGTTACTCTATCGCTTCCTGGGCGAGGATGCCGATATCCGCATCGACACCGAACATCCCGAATTCCGCGCCTGGCGCTGGGCCGAACCCAAGACGCTGCCCGCGATGATCGTACCGTTCAAGAAGGCGCTGTACGAGGAACTGCTGGTCGTCTTCGCCGACCATTTCGCCGCACATCGCGGCGATCATGCGGTTTCCTCCGATCCTGCAAAGGCTTAAGGCTGCGCATCATGTCGAAGCGGCTGCTCCTGATCCCCATGGCGCTGGGCCTGCTCGCCAATGCCGAGCCGAACGACCCCGACCCCGCGCTGATCCCGCCCCAGATCCGCGCGATGCTGGAGGCCGCGATCGCGAGCGGTAATGAGAACGACATCACGACCGTCGTGCGCTATGCCCGCAACGCCGTGCCCGACGCCGCCGACGCGATCGATGCGATGGCCGATGTCTGGCGCGACGAAAAGACCGCCAGCCGCAGCCGGACGATCCGCGAGGCGACCTTTTTCGACCTGTGGCACGGCCGGGCCGAACTGGGCGGGTTCGTCACCACGGGCAACAGCCAGAATATCGGCCTGACCGGGGTCATCGACCTGACGCGCGAAGGCCTGCAATGGCGGCACAAGCTGCATCTGCAAGGCGATTATCAGGAAAGCGCCAATATCGTCAGCCGCGAACATTATGTCGCGTCCTACGAACCGAACTTCAAACTCAGCGCCAACAATTATGTCTATGGCGCCGCCCAATATGAGAGCGACCGCTTCCTGGGCTATTTCAACCGTTTCTCGGCCTCGAGCGGTGCTGGCTATAGCGCGATCCGCAAGCCGCGCATGACGCTCGACGTCGAACTGGGTCCCGCCTTCCGGCATACCGAGTTCACCGACGGTCGGATCGAAAGCGCCCTGGCCGCGCGCGGCAATCTGAACTTCGTGTGGAAGCTGACCCCGGCCATGTCGTTCAACCAGAACGCATCGGCCTATGTCCAGAAGTTCAACAGCACGGTCAGCGCCAATTCGGCGCTGAACGCCAAGCTGTTCGGACCGCTCTCCGCCGCGCTGTCCTATAATGTCCAATATGAAAGCCAGCCACCGCTCGGCCGCCGCACGACCGACACGATCACCCGCGCCTCGGTGGTGTACAGCTTCTAATTTCGGGGGCGGGGTTCACCTTTGCCGCCTCCATGGCCTAGGCTGTGGCCATGGAGAGACTGAACACGATCGAGCGAGACGCCGTAGCGTCCGCCGCCGCCTATCCCATGCTGCCGTTGGTCGAGGACTGGGCCGCGATCAATAGCGGGACCCGCAACCTCGCCGGGCTGGCGACCATGGCAGACCGGCTGGCGGAGGCATTCGGCCGTCTGCCCGGCACGCCGATGCTTGTCGAGCCCGAGCCGGTCGAGCGGATCGGCACCGACGGCCGCCCCGCTCCCCTGCCGCATGGCCGCCACCTGCGCCTGGCCGTCCGCCCGGACGCCCCGGTCCAGATGCTGTTCACCGGCCATATGGACACCGTCTATCCCGTGGATCACCCTTTCCAAACGCTGACCCGGCTCGACGAGAACAGATTGGGCGGGCCGGGCGTCGCGGACATGAAGGGCGGGCTGGCCGTGTTGCTCGCCGCCCTGACGGCGGTGGAGGCCAGTCCGCTCGCCCCGCGCCTCGGTTATGACGTGCTGATCAACTCGGACGAGGAAACGGGATCGGCCTCGTCCGCCGCGCTGATCGCGCGGTGTGCGAGCGGCAAGGTGGCGGCGCTCACCTACGAACCCGCCTTGCCTGATGGGACGCTGGCGGGTGCGCGAGGCGGGACCGGCAATTTCACCATCGTCGTGCGCGGGCGCAGCGCCCATGCGGGCCGCAACCCCGAGGAAGGGCGCAACGCCATCGTCGCCGCGGCGCGCATCACCCTGGAGCTGTCGCAGCTCGCCGCCGACGACATCACTGTCAATCCGGCGCGGATCGATGGCGGCGGTCCGAACAATGTCGTGCCCGACCTTGCGATGCTGCACGTCAATTTCCGCCCGCGGGCACTCGCCGCGATCGATCGCACCGGCGCCGCGATGCAGGCCATCGCTCAGCGCATCGCCGCCGACCATGACGTCGCCGTGGAAGTGCATGGCAGCTTCAACCGCCCGCCCAAGCCGATAGATGACGGCGCGGCCCGACTGTTCGAGACGGTGAAGATCGCTGGCGCCGATCTGGGCCTGACCATCGGCTGGCGCGCGACCGGCGGCGTGTGCGACGGCAACAACATCGCGGCGGCGGGTGTGCCGGTGGTCGACACGATGGGGGTACGCGGCGGCGCGATCCATTCGGTCGACGAATATATGCTGATCGACAGCCTGGCCGAGCGCGCGGGCTTGTCGGCGCTGACCATCCTGCGCATCATCGGTGCGGCATGAGCAGCTTCTGTATCCGCCCCGCGGTCGATAGCGACCTTCGCCATCTCTATGAAATGGCCAAGCTGACCGGCGGCGGCTTCACCAACCTGCCCCCCGACCGCAGCGCACTGACCGCCAAGCTGGCGCGCAGCCACGAGGCTTTTGCGGGAGACGGCGATGGGCAGGTCAAGGACGAACTGTTCGTCCTGATGCTGGAGGACCGGGCGAGCGGCGACGTTCGCGGCACCTGCCAGATATTCACCCATGTCGGGCAGAAACATCCCTTTTACAGCTATCGCATCGGCACGCTCACCCAGCATAGCCGCGAGTTGGAGCGGACCTTCCGCGCCGAGATGCTGTCGCTGGCGACCGACCTGGAGGGGGCAAGCGAGGTCGGCGGCTTGTTCCTCCACCCTGGCGAGCGTGCCGGGGGCCTCGGCCTGCTGCTCGCCCGCAGCCGTTATCTGTTCATGCGCGCCAATCGTCCGCGCTTTGCCGACCGCGTGCTGGCCGAGTTGCGCGGGGTGATCGACGAGGCGGGGGGTTCGCCCTTCTGGGATGGTCTGGCCGGGCGGTTCTTCGGCATGAATTTCCAGGAAGCCGATCAGTTCAATGCCATCCACGGCCACCAGTTCATCGCCGACCTGATGCCCAAGCACCCCATCTACACCGCGATGCTGACCGAGACCGCGCGCGCCGCGATCGGCCTGCCCCACCCGTCGGGCCGCGCGGCGATGCGGATGCTGGAGAATGAGGGTTTCGCCTTCGAGCATTATATCGACATTTTCGACGGCGGGCCGACGATGACCGCGCGGACCGATCAGGTGCGCACGATCCGCGATGCGCGCGAAAGCGTGATCGTCGGCATCGATGCCCTGCCCGGTCGCGAGGCGCTGGTCGCCGCAGGACGGTTGACCGATTTTCGCTGTGCGCTGGCCGAAATCCGAGACGGCGACGGCGGCATCATCCTGTCCGAAGAAACCGCCCGCACGCTCGACCTGATCGTCGGCGATACCGTCCTCCATATCGATCGGTGAGCGTCATGCTGAGAGAAATCAATTTCGACGGCATTATCGGGCCCAGCCATAATTATGCGGGCCTCAGCCACGGCAATCTCGCCGCCATGCGCAATGCGGGCAAGACCTCGCACCCCCGTGCCGCCGCGCTTCAGGGGATCGCGAAGATGCGCGCGAACCTCGACCTGGGGCTGGTGCAGGGCATATTGTTGCCGCATCCCCGGCCGGATCACCCCTGGCTGACGCGGCTGGCGACCGATTACGACAATGCCTCGCCCGTGCTTCAGGCACAGAGCCTGTCGGCCTCGGCGATGTGGGCCGCCAACGCCGCCACCGTCTCGCCCGCGCCCGATACGCGCGATGGGCGGTGCCACGTGACCATCGCCAATCTGTTGACGATGCCGCATCGCAGCCACGAATGGCCTGCGACGCTGGCGCAGTTGCGGCTGATCTTCGCTGACCCTGCCTTCATCGTCCATCCGCCGGCCCCGGCGCCCTTTGGTGACGAGGGCGCGGCCAATCATATGCGGCTGTGCAGCGGTCATCACCATCCCGGCGTCGAGGTATTCGTCTATGGCGAGGGCGGCGGCCCCTTCCCTGCCCGCCAGCATCGCGCGGCTTGCGAAGCCGTCGCTCGCGGCCATCACCTCTCCCCCGACCGCGTGCTGTTCGTCCGCCAGTCCGACGCGGCCATCGCGGCGGGGGCGTTTCACAACGATGTCGTCGCCGTCGCCAATGAGCGCGTGCTGTTCGCGCATGAACAGGCCTTTGCCGACCGCGACCGCTTTTATGCCGACCTGCGCAGCCTGATGCCCGATGTCGAGATCGTCGAGGTGCCCGCCGACCGGGTCAGTCTGGAGGACGCCATTGCTTCCTACCTCTTCAACGCGCAGTTGGTGACTCCCCCGAACGGCGAGCCGACGCTGATCCTGCCGCAGGAGGCACGCGACAACGCCCCCGTCTGGTGCTGGCTTCAGGATCATGTCGCTGGCAACGGCCCGATCCGGCGGCTGGAGGTCGTCAATGTCCGCGAATCGATGGCGAATGGCGGCGGCCCCGCCTGCCTGCGCCTGCGCGTCGTCGCCGACCCCGCCACCATCGACCAGCGCTTCCTGGTCGATCATGCCCGGCTCGATCGGATCGCCGGCGTGATTGAGGCGCACTGGCCCGAGGCGATCGACCCGACCGCGATCGGCGACGCCGCACTGATCACGCAGATCGAGGCCGCCCGAACCGCGCTCCTTACCGAGCTCGATTGTCTCATATTGGCAAAAACTTGACCCTTGGCGGCGGGGTGATCCGGTGGTGTAACGGCGCCATGTGGTCCCGCATCGTCGCCCTGTTCACCATCAAGACCAAGTTCGAGGCGTTCCTCGTGATCTACGGGCTCGGCCTCGGCGCGGTCGAGCGGGGCATGCATTATCTGACTGCCTATCCGGGACTTCCCGGCAAGATCCTGTTCGCCGCCTGCCCCATTGCGGTGTTCATGGCGGGCGGTCGAATCCTGGACTCGCTGGAGCGGGACTATCGCGATTGACAGGATAAGTTGGTCGCACGGTTCGCTGGCGACATTATCTGACAATCCGATGACTGGCCTTACCCACCTGCAACGCCTCGAAGCCGAGAGCATCCATATCCTTCGCGAAGTCGTCGCCGAGACCGAGCGTCCGGTGATGCTCTATTCGGTCGGCAAGGATTCGGCCGTGATGCTGCATCTGGCGAAGAAGGCGTTCTTTCCGGCGCGCCCGCCCTTCCCACTGCTCCATGTCGACACCACCTGGAAGTTCCGCGCGATGTACGAGCTGCGCAACCGCGCGGCCGAGGCGGCGGGCATGGACCTGATCGTCCACCGCAACCCGGAAGCCGAGGCGCTGGGGATCAACCCCTTCGACCATGGCAGCCGCCACACCGATATGTGGAAGACCGAAGGGTTGAAGCAGGCGCTGACCGCAGGCGGCTACGACGCGGCGTTCGGCGGCGCACGGCGCGACGAGGAGAAGAGCCGCGCCAAGGAACGCGTCTTCTCCTTCCGCTCGGCCGCGCATGGCTGGGACCCCAAGGCGCAGCGGCCCGAGCTGTGGAACCTCTATAACAGCCGTATCCATAAGGGAGAGAGCATCCGCGTCTTCCCGCTGTCCAACTGGACCGAGCTGGATATCTGGCAGTATATCCTTCAGGAAGGCATCGAGATCGTGCCGCTCTATTTCGCCGCCCCCCGCCCGACGGTGGAGCGCGACGGGATGCTGTTGATGGTCGATGACGATCGTTTCCGCCTGAAATCCGGCGAGGTGCCGGTCGAACGCTCGATCCGCTTCCGCACGCTCGGCTGCTACCCGCTAACCGGTGCGGTCGAAAGCGAGGCCGCGACACTGTCCGAAGTCATCCAGGAAATGCTGCTGACCACCACGTCGGAGCGGCAGGGGCGCGCGATCGATCACGATCAGGCCGCCAGCATGGAGAAGAAGAAGCGCGAGGGGTATTTCTAAGATGACCGCCTATCAACCCGATGCGCTGATCGCCGCCGATATCGACGCCTATCTCGCCACCCACGCCGCCAAGTCGATGCTGCGCTTCATCACCTGCGGCTCGGTCGATGACGGCAAGTCGACGCTGATCGGACGGCTGCTCTACGACTCGAAGACCATCTTCGAGGACCAGCTAAGCCAGTTGGAGGCGGACAGCCGCCGCGTCGGCACGCAGGGCCAGAATATCGACTTCGCGCTGCTGGTCGACGGCCTCGCCGCCGAGCGCGAGCAGGGCATCACCATCGATGTCGCTTACCGGTTCTTTGCGACGGAAAAGCGCAAGTTCATCGTCGCCGATACGCCTGGTCACGAGCAGTACACGCGCAACATGGTGACGGGCGCCTCGACCGCCGACCTGGCGGTGATCCTGATCGACGCGCGCAAGGGCGTGCTGACCCAGACGCGGCGGCACAGCTATCTGGCACATCTGGTCGGGATCAAGGAGATCGTGCTGGCGGTCAACAAGATGGATCTGGTCGGTCATGACCAGTCGGTCTTCGACGCGATCGTCGCCGATTATACCGCGTTTTCGAAAGGCATCGGGATCGAGCGCTTCACCGCCATCCCGCTCTCGGGCCTGACCGGCGCGAATGTCACCACGCCTTCGCTCGACATGCCCTGGTACGAGGGCGCGCCGCTGCTGCCACATCTGGAGACGGTGGCAATCGACGGCGACCGGGCGGTGGCGGCCTCGTTCCGGATGCCGGTGCAGTGGGTCAACCGACCCGACCTCGACTTCCGGGGCTTTGCGGGCCTGATCGCCAGCGGCCGGGTATCGGTCGGCGACCGGGTACGGATCGCACCCTCGGGCCGCACGACCAGTATTGCGCGGATCGTCACCTATGACGGCGACCGGGCACAGGCCATTGCAGGCGAGGCCGTCACACTGGTGCTGGCCGACGAAGTCGATTGCTCGCGCGGTGACGTCATCGCCGCCGCCGAGGACCCGCCCGAAATCGCGGACCAGTTCGTCGCCACCATCGTCTGGATGGCCGATGCGCCGTTGGTGCCGGGACGCAGCTATTCGCTGAAGCTCGGCACGCAGTTCGTCAGCGCGACCGTGCAGCCGCCGCGCCATGTCGTCGACGTCAACAGCCAGGAACAGCGCCCTGCCGACACGCTGGCGCTGAACGATATCGGGATCGCCGAGGTCTATGCCGACCGTCCCATCGTGTTCGAGTCTTATACGGATGGCAGCACCCTTGGCGGTTTCATCCTGATCGACCGTGCGACCAATGCAACCGTGGCGGCGGGCATGATCGACCACGCGTTGCGCCGCGCGCAGAATGTCCATTGGCAGTCGGCGATGATCACCCGCGAGGCCCATGCCCGGCAAAAGGGCCAGGCGCCCAAGGTCTTGTGGTTTACCGGACTGTCGGGCTCCGGCAAGTCGACCATCGCCAATCTGGTCGAGCAGCAGCTGCATGGGCTGGGTCGTCACAGCTTCCTGTTGGACGGCGACAATATCCGCCACGGCCTGAACCGCGACCTCGACTTCTCCGAAGCGGGCCGGGTCGAGAATATTCGCCGGGTGGGCGAAGTCGCCAGGCTGATGGCCGATGCGGGTCTGATCGTGCTCACCGCCTTCATCTCGCCCTTCAAGGCCGAACGCGACATGGTGCGCGCGTTGCTGCCCGAAGGCGAGTTCGTGGAGATCTTCATCGATACGCCGCTGGCGGTCGCCGAGGGCCGCGACGTGAAGGGGCTGTATGCCAAGGCGCGGGCTGGTGAGATCGCCGAGTTCACCGGCATCTCCAGCCCCTATGAAGCACCCGAACGCCCCGAGATCCGGGTCGATACGACCAAGGAGACCGCGGAACAGGCCGCAAACCGCATCGTCGAGCATGTATTGGGCATCTGGAGTTACGACCTGTGACCGATGCCGAACTCGCACGCTCGGTTGCCATCGAGGCGGGCGAATTGCTCAAGGCCATTCGCACGTCGAGCGGGCTGGAGGGCGCGGCACTCGGCGCATTGGGCGACCGGGATGCCAACACGCTGATCCTCGACCGACTGCGCGCCGCCCGGCCCGACGACTTCATCCTGTCCGAGGAATCGGTCGATGACCGCGCCCGCTGCGCCGCCAGCCGCGTTTGGATCGTCGATCCGCTCGACGGCACCCGCGAATATGCCAGCGGGTCGAGCGAATGGGCGGTGCATATCGGCCTGGCGATCGATGGCCGCCCGGCGCTGGGCGCGGTGGCGGTGCCCGATCGTGACCAAATATTCGCGACCGACGACCTGCCCCCTAAGCACCCCCCCTGCCCGAGCGGCCTGCGCGTCGTCGTCAGCCGCAGCCGCGCGCCCGACATCGCAGCCTGCGTCGGCGACCGGCTGGGCGCGATCATGATCCCGATGGGCTCGGCCGGGGCCAAGGCGATGGCCGTCGTCGAGGGGCGCGCAGATATTTATCTGCACGATGGCGGCCAATATGAGTGGGACAATTGTGCTCCGGCCGCCGTCGCATTGGCGGCCGGACTCCATGCTTCGCGCATCGATGGTAGTCCGCTCGTCTATAATTGTCGCAACCCGCTCCTGCCGGATCTTCTCATCTGCCGCCACGAAGTCGCGGATATCGTTTTAAAAGTCATCGCGGCGGGCTGAACGGGGTTTCGCAAAGGTGACCTTGTAACGTCTCATTCCCTCGTCCATGGGTCGCCGATGACGCTCATCCCCCTTGCCTTCGGACTGGCGGCCATGGTCGCGACGCTGGCGGGCGGGCTGCTGGCGCTCAGATTGCGTCACCGGATCGGGCTGGTGCTGGGGGTGACCGCAGGTATCGTGATCGGCGTCGCGCTGTTCGACCTGATCCCCGAGGCATGGGGACTGGCGGGCGATCGGTGGTCGGTGCGTCAGCTCATGACGTTCACCGCGTTCGGACTGGCGGGCTATATGTTGCTGGATCGACTGCTCGCCAGAATTCCGCGCGCAGCCGCTGTCTCTTGGCGGGGGGACCTCGGCCCCGCGATGCTGTGCCTTCACAGCCTGATGGACGGGCTGGGCATCGGCCTCGCCTTTCAGATCGATACGGCGGCGGGATGGATGATCGCGCTGGCCGTCCTGACCCATGACGTCGCGGACGGCGTCAACACCGTCTCGCTAAGCCTCGCCGCCCGGTCGGAGGCCGCCGCACGACGTTGGCTGGTGCTGAACGGGGTGGCCCCCATGTTGGGGGTGATCATCGGGCTGGGCATCACCATCCCCGCCACGATGCTGGCACCGTTGATGGCCCTGTTCGCCGGTATCTTTCTCTATATCGGGGCCTGCGAACTGGTGCCGCGTAGCCAGGCCCTCGATCCTCGGTTGAAGACCGGGGTCGCTACGATCGCGGGCATCATCCTGATGCTCGCCGTCACCCATTTCGCTCATTGACGAAGGACACAACCCGCCACGATCGGCGCCACATTACCCCCGCCAAAAGGTTCAGCTGTCAGCCGATCCCGGTTCGGCGATCCTCCGATGGGTGGCCGCCAGCACCGATTGCGGCACCACGCCTGCGCCTGCGACCTGTGCCTTGTTGAGCAGGCCGGGGGTGACGTGGCCTGTGCCCGTCAGCATCGCGTCCCATCCGGCGCGTGCGACCTTGGCGGGATCGTCCTTCTTGGCCATACCGACACGCGTATCGAGCATGTCGGCACGGGCAAAGAACTCCGTATCGGTTGCCCCCGGCATCAGCGTGGTCAGGGTTACGCCCCTGTCCTCCTTCAACTCGTTGCGAAGCGCCTCGGTAAAATTGTCGATAAAGGCCTTGGTCGCGTTGTAGATCGCGTTGAAGGGGCCAGGGATGAAACCCACGATAGACCCGGTAACCAGCACCTTCCCCTCGCCGCGCCGTACCATGTCGGACAGCACTTGCTGCAACAGGTAAACGGTGCCGGTCACATTGGTATCGATCGACCGGCGCCAGGCCTCGACCGGTTGGTCGAGGAACGCACCGCCCTTGCTGTTGCCCGCATTGGCGCACAACACGTCGATGCGACGGCCACCAGCCGCAGAGAGCAGCGTGTCGACACCGTCGAATGTCGACAGATCGGCCTCGACTGCGCGAACCTGCGCACGCGCCCCTGCCGAGAGCTTGCTTGCGGCGGTATGGATCGCGGGCTCGTCGGCGACGATCAGGACGTCATAGCCGTCCTGGACCGCACAATCCGCCAGATGATAGCCGATGCCGGTCGAAGCGCCCGTCACGATCGCGAATGTCTCTGCCATGGCGTGCCTCCTTACTGACCGGGCTTCAGCACGATCTTGGTGACTTCGTTCTGCTGGTCATGGAACATCCTGTAGCCCTCCGGTGCCTGTTCCAGCGGCATCCGGTGCGAGATCAGGAAGGTCGTATCGATCTTGCCCTCCATGATCGCGTCGAGCAGGCCGGGCAGGTAATGCTGGACATGCGTCTGGCCTGTCTTGAGCGTCAGCCCCTTCTGCATGACGGCACCCAGCGGAAACTTGTCGACGAAGCCGCCATAGACGGCGGGCATCGACACGCGGCCCCCCTTGCGACAGGCCAGGATCGCCTGGCGGATGGCGTGGATCCGGTCGGTGCCCAGGAAGGTCGACGCCTTGATCTGGTCGACCACATTGTCGACGAACATCCCGTGCGCCTCCAGCCCGACCGAGTCGATCACCGCATCGGGGCCGATCCCGCCCGTCATCTGCATGAGCGCGTCATAGGTGGCGGTCTGTTCGAAATTGATCGTCTCCGCCCCGAACTTGCGCGCCAGCTCCAGCCGGTGCGGGAAATGGTCGATCGCGATGACCCGCTCGGCCCCCATCAGAAAAGCCGACTGCACCGCGAACAGCCCTACCGGCCCACAACCCCAGACCGCAACCGTGTCGCCCGGCTCGATCTGGGCATTCTCCGCCGCCATCCAGCCGGTGGGCAGGATATCGGAAAGGAACAGGACCTTCTCGTCGTCGACACCATCGGGAATGACGATCGGTCCGGTATCGCTGAACGGCACGCGGACATATTCCGCCTGACCGCCGGCATAGCCGCCGGTCATGTGGCTGTAGCCGAACAGCGCCGACATCGGATGGCCGTACAGTTCGCGCGCGATATCCTGATTGTCGGCCGGATTGCCGTTCTCGCAGCCGGAATATTGATGCTTGCCGCAATGATAGCAGGATCCGCAGGCGATGGTGAACGGCACAACGACCTTCTGTCCCTTCTTCAAGGTCGAGGCCGATCCCGTCTCGACCACTTCGCCCATGAATTCATGGCCGAGAATGTCGCCCGACTGCATCGTCGGGATATATCCGTCATACAGATGAAGGTCGGAGCCGCAGATGGCGGTCGCCGTCACCTTGATGATCGCATCGCGCGGATTGAGGATGCCGGGATCATCGACATTGTCGATGCGGACGTCATGCTTGCCATGCCAGGTCAGCGCCTTCATGCGTCCTGCTCCTCACGCTGTTTGGGGTTCATCGCGTTGGTGGCGACCTCGCCGGTTTCCATCAGCTGCTTGAAGCGGGCAAGATCGCGGCGGACCTGGATATTGGGTTCGCGCTGGAACAGCTTGGCGACCAGCTTGCCGATCATGCCGGCGGGAGGATCGTAAAGGATCGTGGCGGTGACGATGGTTCCACGCGCGCCCGCATCCCGAAAGGTGACGCGGCCCGAATTGGCGATGTCGGCATCTTCGGCCGAGGCCCAGGCGATCATTTCGCCATCGCGCTCATCGGTGACGATCGCATCCCATTCCACCGTCGTACCACCGGGCGCTTTTACGACCCAATGCGACCGGCGATCATCGAGCAGATCGATCCTTTCGACATTCTCCATCACATCGGCCAGATTCGGGAAATGCCGCCACCAGGCATATAGATCGCTGGCTGTCCGGTTGATCGTCACCGCCCAACCGGTCAGGCTGTCACCCCGGTCCTCGATGGCTTTCATGGTAGCCATGTCGATAGCAGTGGCATCTTTCCACGTGGACACTGGCGCGTCATCATGTGGTTTGTCGGCGATGTCCGGCACAAGCCTCTCTCCTCATTCCTTGCCTGAACAGCGTTGGGCAAAGCGGCTTGTTCCTTATTTTCCCACGTTTTTCCAATATCTTGATAAGGATCAATGATATTTGGCAAGATATTGGGATCAGTCGCTCGTGACGCGAATTCGTGCGCGTCCGGTCTTGCGGGACAGGGCCTTGGGATCGGGAATGGTCATCGAGCGCGAGGACCAGTGAAGGTCGCCGGCACGTCGCGCCGCCTGGAGCATTCGGTTGACATGTACTGCCGTGAGGCCAAGGGCATCGGCCAGCGTCTCCTGGGTGATCGGCAGTTCGAAACTGCGCCCATGGACCAATTCGCTCATCGCCAGACGCTCGTGCAATTCGAGCATCAGATCGCTGATCCGCTCCAGTGCGTTCATCCGCCCGAGCCTGGCGACCTGGGCCAGCAGATAGGCCTCGTCAAGCGCCTGTGCGACGGCATAGGCCTCGTCCAGGCTGGAGCAGACACCCCATGGGGGCGGTACACAGGTCACCATGTCGGTCAGGGTGACGATACTGCTCGTGGCCACAGGGCGCTGGCGACGACAAAGGCCAACTAGGTCACCCGGCAGCAGGAAGCTCAGGAATTGCCGCCGGCCATCGAGAAGGATGCGCACCCGCGCGCCCCAGCCCGACAAGATCATCTGCGGGCTGGAAATCTCGCGCCCTTCGACTGCCAGATCCCGTCTCGGCCGCAATAGTTGGGGTTGGCGCATCGCTTCCCGCAATGCCGTCACGGCCACGGCCTCCAGCGGTGCCAGACGTGACAGGCGATGGAGCGCCGGCAGAAATGTCGGCAGCGCGCGGTCGGCGAGAGTGCTCACGGCTGGCCTCCGCTCGCCCGGCCGTTCGCCGGACGCATCCGTAAAATATTCTGTTCGATGCGCGATATCGGCCAAAGTGCGTTTCGAGATGCCTTCATCGCCAAGGGTCCTCATCGGGCCGACGACCAATTACGGCCGAACGGCTGGTACGATGACGCCGAAAACGTCATCGGAAACGTCGGAGCAGTCGAATAGGGCCGAACCGGCGGCCAGGCCCTCGCCCATCTGGCATCACGGATATGTCGATCGGCATCGACACCGCAGCGATCCGTTCCGCGCAGACCGTTTACGGACAAGCGTCGCCGCCGCACCATAATGCACATCAATATCAGGCATTTTTCGTTATTTGGCCGTCACATTTGTCCGCGCTTCTCGATATGACGCATCCGGCCGCACCAATCTGGTCGCGACGAAGTCCAGATCGGTCACGCCGTTACCCAAGACGGGGATGGGACAAGGGACATTCCCTTTCGCGATCGAGCCCCTATGGTGCGCGCGAATCTGGACATGAGGCTATCCTTTCGATGCGTTTCGCAACCCTGACCCGCCAACCCGATGACCCCTTGCTGCGGATCATCGGGCAGCATGCCGCCGATCCCCGCCCCGGCAAGATCGACCTGGGCGTCGGTGTCTTTCGCGATGAGGCAGGCCACACGCCCGTCATGACCGCGGTCAAGGCGGCCGAAGCGCGGTTGCTGGCGGATCAGGCAAGCAAATCCTATCTGGGCCCCGAAGGCGATGTCGGCTTCGTCCGAGCCCTCGCCTCGCTCGTCATCGCCGATGCGGTCGCGAAGGACCGCATCGTCGGGTTGCAGACCCCCGGTGGCACCGGCGCGCTTCGCCTCGCGGCCGAGGTCCTGGCACGGGCGGGCGTCGCCCGGATCTGGATCGGCAGCCCCAGTTGGGCCAACCATGCGCCGCTGTTCCGGCTCGCCGGAGTCGAACCCGCGATGATCCCATGCTTCGATCTCACCACCCAGACATTCGATCTGGACGGCTTCCTGGCCGGACTGGGTGACGCGGCTGGGGGGGATGCCGTCCTGCTCCATGGCTGCTGCCACAATCCGATCGGTATCGACCCCGACGCAGCGGGCTGGGCCGCCATCGCCCGGCATGTTGCCGAGCGTGCGCTGCTGCCAGTGGTCGACCTCGCCTATCAGGGGCTGGGTGATGGTTTCGAAGTTGATGCGAACGGCGCGCGGACGATCCTGTCGGCCGTGCCGGAGTGCCTGCTCGCCTATTCCTGCGACAAGAATTTCGGACTCTACCGTGAGCGTACCGGTGCGCTCTTCGCCGTGTCGCCGGATGCGGAAACCGGCGCGGTGGTGTTGTCCAACCTGCTGTCGCTGGCCCGCGCCAACTGGTCGATGCCGCCCGATCATGGCGCGGCGATCGTGCGGATCATCCTGGAGGACGAAGGCCTGACCGCCGAATGGCGCGACGAACTGGAAACCATGCGTCAGCGTCTGGCAAGCCTGCGTGCCGCATTGGCGGCAGGCGGCCGGATCGGCACGATCGACCTGGGTGCGGTGGCGCATGGCAAGGGCATGTTCGCCACCCTGCCCCTGTCGCCCGCACAGGTGGAATGGCTGCGCGATCGTCATGCGATCTACATGGCCGGGTCGGGCCGGATCAATATCGCCGGGTTCAACACGGCGGCGGTCGCGACCTTCCATGACGCGCTGCGCGATATGGTGGCGAACGGAGTGGTGTGATGTGACGTATCCCACCGTTCATGTTGGGCGGCGGGATTCCCTTGGCCTTCGACTTCGCTCAGGCTGAACGGGGGTTTGGGAAGGGCCTCATACACCCCCCGTTCAGCGTGAGCGAAGCCGAAGGCCACGCCACCCGGCCAGTAAAAAGGGGACGCGTCCGAACAACCGGACGCGTCCCCTTTTTCATCGGTGAAGCGGGCCCGAAGGCCCGCTCCGCCTTAATTGCCCGAGTGGACGATGCGGTTGACGAGGTTCTCGATCCGCTCCTGACGGCCCGAACGGGGCTTCGGGTCGACGGCATTCTGCTCGGCCAAGTCCGCGATCCCGGCCAGGTCGAGCCCGCCGATCTGCTGGCCGAACGCGCCGTCCCAACCGGCATAGCGCTCGGCCTTGATCGCATCCAGTCGGCCATCCTCGATCAGCGCAGCGGCGTTGAGCAGGCCCTTGGCCACCACGTCGATCCCGCCGACATGGCCGTGAAACAGGTCGACCGCGTCCATCGACTGGCGACGGACCTTGGCATCGAAGTTGAAGCCGCCGGTGGTGAAGCCGCCCGCACGGATGATCTCCAGCACGGCCAGCGTCAGTTCCTCGACCGAGTTGGGGAACTGGTCGGTGTCCCAGCCATTCTGGTGGTCGCCGCGATTGGCGTCGATCGAACCAAAGATGCCCAGCGCGCCGGCGGTCGCGATCTCATGCTCGAAGGTGTGACCGGCCAGCGTGGCGTGGTTCGCCTCGATGTTGACCTTCACTTCATTCTCGAGGCCATAAGCCTTCAGGAAGCCGTACACGGTGGCCGTGTCGAAGTCATACTGGTGCTTGGTCGGCTCGTGCGGCTTCGGCTCGATCAGGATGGTGCCGTTGAAGCCGATCTTGTGCTTGTGCTCGACGACCAGGCTCAGGAAGCGGCCCAGATTGTCCAGCTCGCGCTTCATGTTCGTGTTGAGCAGCGTCTCGTAACCCTCACGACCGCCCCACAAAACATAGTTGGCGCCGCCCAGGCGGTGCGTCGCTTCCAGCGCGTCGCGGACCTGCATCGCGCCGAACGCATAGACTTCCGGATCGGGGTTGGTCGCACCACCGGCGGCGAAGCGCGGGTGGCTGAACAGGTTGGCGGTGCCCCAGAGCAGCTTGCGACCCGACGAGGCCTGCAGCTTTTCGAGGTGATCGACCGCCTCGGCGAAATAGCGGCGATGCTCGGCCACGCCCTGCGCATCGGCCATCACGTCGACATCGTGGAAGCAGTAATAGGGCACGTCGAGCTTCGAGAAGAAGTCGAACGCCACCTCGCGCTTCTGTGCGGCGGCCGCGCTGTCGTTCGCACCGGCGTGCCAGGGGCGGTTGAAGGTGCCCCCGCCGAACACGTCCGAACCCGGCCAGCAGAAGGTGTGCCAGAAGCACGCGGCGAAGCGCAGATGCTCCTCCATCGTCTTGCCCAGCACGACGCGGTTCTTGTCATAGAAGCGGTAGGCGAGTTCGTTGTCGCTGTCTGGACCCTCGTAACGGATCGTCGGGATGTTGGCGAAAAAGTCGGTAGCCATTTAACGGTTCCTCGGAGTGATACGGGAATAGCTGTCGCGGAAGCGCGCGATCTTGGGGGCGAAACGCTCCGCGAGCGCGGCGTCGGGGGCGATGGTATGGCTGACCGGCGGCGGCGCGCAGACCTCTTCCGGCGAGCCGCCATCGACGGCCAGTTGGGCGAGACGCGCGGCACCCAGCGCCGGGCCGACCTCGCCACCCTTCAGATAGACAAGCTCGACGTTCAGCGCGGCAGCCAGCGTCTGGCCCCAATAGGATGACCGCGCACCGCCGCCGATGACCGAAAGCTGCGACAGCTCGGTGCCCGCGTCGCGCAGCACCGACAGGCCGTCGGCCAGCGCAAAGGCCACGCCCTCCAGCACCGCCTGCGCCAGCCGCTCGGGTGTGGTGTCATGGTCAAGGCCCAGGAACGCACCACGTACCTCGGCATCGTTATGCGGCGTCCGTTCGCCCGACAGATAGGGCAGGAAGATCTCGGGACCGCTCGCAGGTCCCACGCTCTCGGCGCGCGCGAACAGCTCGGCCGCGCCGGGCGTGCCGGTCAGCCGCGCAACCCAGTCGATACAGGCGGCCGCCGACAGATGCACCGACATCTGGTGCCAGACGCCGGGCAGGCAGTGGCAGAAGGCATGGACCGCGCCCGCCGGATTGGGGCGGAACTCCTTGGTCGCGGCGAAGATCACGCCCGACGTGCCCAGCGACAGCAGCGCATCGCCGTCCTTGACCACGCCCACGCCCGCGGCTCCAGCGGCATTGTCGCCGCCGCCGCCCGCGACCGGCACCTGATCGATGCCCCAGGCCTCCGCCACGTCCGCACGCAGGCGTCCGGTCTGTGCCGTGCCCTCCACCGCCTGCGGCATCTGCTCGCGGGTCAGGCCGGTGGCGGCGAGGATCTCGTCGCTCCATTCGCGGCGTTCGACGTCCAGCCACAGCGTGCCCGCAGCGTCCGACACGTCGGACGCCTTCTCGCCGGTCATCCGCAGCCGGACATAATCCTTGGGCAGCAGGACGGTGCGGATCTTGGCGAAGGTCTCGGGCTCGCGATGCGCCACCCAGAGCAGCTTGGGCGCGGTGAAGCCCGGCATCGCCAAATTGCCCGCGATCCGGTGCAGATCGGGGGCCTTGGCCTCCAGCTCCGCACATTCGGCATGGCTGCGGCCGTCATTCCACAGGATGCCGGGGCGCAGCGGCTGGTCGTCGGCGCCCAGCAGCGTCGCGCCGTGCATCTGCCCGGCAAGACCGATGCCGCGCACCGCCCGGCGCACCGCCGGGTCGATCGCGCGGACAGCCGCCGTCGTCGCCTGCCACCAGGCCTCCGGGTCCTGTTCGGACCAGAGCGGGTTGGGACGCTGCACGGTCAGCGCCGCCGTCCCCTGCCCCACGACCGCGCCATGTTCGTCCAGTACGACGGCCTTCACGCCAGACGTGCCGATATCAATCCCTAGGAACATCGTCGCCCTTACTTCACGAACGGGTCGATGGTCGGGATCGTCCCGTCCGGGTTGAACGTCAATTCGGTCATCTTGACGTTACGCAGGTGGTTCTTATCCGACAATTGGGTGTCGGCGTAGAAAAGCCACCACTTGCCCTTCCACTCGACGATCGAGTGATGAGTGGTCCAGCCCTGCACCGGCTTCAGGATATGGCCCTTGTAGGTGAAGGGACCATAGGGGCTGGTGCCGATCGCATAGTTCAGGAAATGCGTGTCGCCGGTCGAGTAGGTATAATAATATTTGCCGTCGCGCTTGAAGACCCACGAACCCTCAAAGAAGCGCTTGTCATGGTCGCCGCCGAGGACGGGCTTGCCCTTTTCGTCCAGGATCACCGCATCGCGCGGGGTTTCGGCAAAGGTCTTCATGTCCGGGTTCAGCTTGGCGATCTTGCCCGACAGCGCGGGCTGGCCGTCCTGCTTCAGGTCGGTGTCGCTGCCGTTCGGATCGTACTTGCCGTCCTTCCAGCGCTGGAGCTGACCGCCCCAGATGCCGCCGAAATACATATAGGCCGTGCCGTCGGTATCCTGGAAGACGGCGGGGTCCATCGAAAAGCTGCCGGGGATCGCCTCGGGCTCGGCCTTGAACGGCCCCATCGGGTTCTTCGAGGTGGCGACGCCGATGCGGAACGCGCCCAGGCCGTTGCGGTCCTTGGTCTTATCGCGGGCCGGGAAATAGAGATAATAGGTGCCGTCCTTATAGGCGGCATCCGGGGCCCACATCTGCTGCGAAGCCCAGGGCACGTCCTTCACGTCGAGCGCGACGGGACCGATCGTGACCTTGCCGCCCGGCTCGTCCATGCGCAGCACGCGGTAATCGTGCATGGCGTATTGGTTGCCCAGATCGTCGTTGGGCGTGTCGGTCGGCACGTCATGGCTGGGGTAGATGTACATCTTGCCGTCGCCCCAGACATGGGCGGACGGATCGGCGGTGAAGATTTCGCGCACCAGCGGCTGCGACAGATAATGGCGACCATCGGGCGAGGTCGGATTGGCGTCGTTCGACGCAGTCGTCGTCGTATTTTCCAGAGCCGCATTGCCGGTGTCGGCCGACGTCCCGCAGGCCGCCGTGCCCAGACCCAGCACAACCACGCTGGCCATCATCAAGCGCTTCATCGCTTTTCCTCTCCCAACGCCCCATCTTCGGGGCTTTGGCGGCACGATAGCGCTATCAGTGGGGCCGATGCAAGGTCGGTTCGGCGTTTTGCGTTGGGACAGGTTGTGGCGTGGCCTGCGACTTCGCTCAGGCTGAACGGACTTTGGTGCAATGAGCATTATCCCTTCCTCCGTTCAGCCTGAGCGAAGTCGAAGGCCAAGGGAAATGCGCCCGCCACGACGCTTGACACAAGCACCCCGCACATTGTTGGTAACGATATCCGGCGCGACAGACCGGCCTATGTTCAGGACAGAGGATGACCCCCATGGCCCTTCGCTTCTCGCAAACCCGATGGCTGCTGGCGGCGGGTCTCGCCCTCGCGCCGCTCGCCGTCGCGCCCGCGCAGATGACCACCCAATCACCTGCCGTCGTCCCCGGCGCCAAGCCGGTCACGGTCGAACGGATCAAGGTCCATTCGGCCGCGATCGAGGGCAATCTGGAGGGCAATAGCGCCGATCGCGACGTCATCGTCGTCCTGCCGCCCGATTATGCCAGGAACCGGACGCGCCGCTATCCAGTCGTCTATGCCCTCCACGGCTATTCGATCGGCGCGGACCAGTGGACGAAGGAAATCCACGTCCCCGCCTCGGTCGAGGGCGCCTTTGCGCGGGGCGTCCCACCGATGATCCTGGTCTTTCCCGACAGCAAGACGATGCACAACGGGTCGATGTATTCCTCGTCGCAGACGGTCGGCGATTTCGAGCGGTTCGTCAGCCACGACCTGATCGCCGCGATCGACGCACGCTATCGCACCATCCCCCGCCGCGAAGCGCGTGGCTTGGCGGGTCATTCGATGGGCGGATACGGCACGACGCGGATCGGGATGAAGCATGCCGACATATACGGCGCGATCTATATGATGAGCCCGTGCTGCCTGTCGCCGCGCATGATGGCACGGCCCGAGGGGACCGACGAGAAGCTGCTGACCAGCCTCGCCTCGCCAGCCGACTCCGTCAAGCTGAACTGGGGCCAGCGCGCGATGCTCGCGGCCTCGGCGGCGTGGTCGCCCAATCCGAAGAACCCGCCGCTCTATCTCGACCTGCCGGTCAAGGACGGCAAGATGCGGGACGATATCACCGCCAAATGGCTGGCCAACACGCCGCTGGCCTTCGTCGACCAATATGTGACGCCGCTGCGGAGCTACCGTGCCATCGCACTGGACGTCGGGTCGCAGGACGGGTTGAAGGGGGACGCGCAGGCGCTGCACGACGCCTTCGATCGCTATGGCATCGCGCACGCCTTCGAAATCTATGACGGTGACCATGTCAACCGGATCGGGGTGCGCTTTCAGGACAAGGTCCTGCCCTTTTTCGGACGATCGCTGGTGAGCCGATAATGCGTGCGTCGCGGCGCGGCCTGCTGCACGGACTGGCGGCAGGTGCGGTGGCGGGGACGCTTCCCCTAACCGCTTCGGCGGCGCGTGATCCCGCGCCCGATCCCGCGCAAGTGCTGTGGTATCGCCAGCCCGCCAAGGCCTGGACCGAGGCGCTGCCGATCGGCAACGGGCGGCTGGGCGCGATGGTATTCGGCGGCATCGCCCGCGAACGGCTGCAGCTTAACGAAGACAGCCTGTGGGCGGGCGGGCCGTACAATCCGGTCAACCCGGCCGCCGCCCAGGCCTTGCCCGAAGTGCGTCGCCTGATCGCGGCGGGCCGGTTGAAGGAGGCGCAGGCGCTGGCCGACCGTGCGCTGATCGGCACGCCACGAACCCAGATGCCTTATCAGCCGGTCGGCGACTTGATCCTCAGCTGGCCCGGCCTGTCGGAAAATGCCGGCGAGTATTACCGCGAACTGGACCTGCGCACCGCAACCGCGACGACCCGCTTGACGGTGGGCGGCGTGGCGCATCGCCGCACCGTCATGGCGTCGCCGATCGACGGCGTGCTGATGGTCCGGATCGAGGCGGATCGCCCGTTCGATCTCGACATCGCCATGACCTCTCCGCAGCAGGATGTCGCGGTGACCGCGTCGGGATCGCTGCTGACGCTAAGCGGACGCAATGCGGATCATGCCGGGGTCAAGGCCGCACTTCGCTTCGCAGCGCAGGTCCGCGCACAGGCGACGGGAGGGCGCGTGACCGCTGCGGGCGACCGCCTGTCTGTCCGAGGCGCACGCGGCGTCACGTTGTTCGTCGCCATGGCGACCAGCTATCGCCGGTTCGACGATCTGAATGCCGATCCACTGGCGCTGACCGGTGCCACGCTCGCCAAGGCGGTGGCGAAGGGCCCCGCCCGGATCGCCGCCGATGCGCTGGCCGATCATCGCCGTCTCTATGCCCCGGTCACGCTCGACCTGGGCACCAGCGAACAGGGCCGGGGCCCGACCGACGAGCGGGTTCGCGCCGACCGTGCGAGCGACGATCCCGCGCTCGCCACGCTCTATTTCAACTATGGTCGCTATCTGCTGATCGCATCCTCGCGGGCCGGGGGACAGGCCGCCAATCTGCAAGGACTGTGGAACGAGAGCGTGAACCCGCCCTGGGGTTCGAAATACACGGTCAATATCAATACCGAGATGAACTACTGGCCTGCCCAGGTGACGGGTCTGGGCGAATGCGTCGCGCCGCTGGTCCAAATGATCCGCGAGCTGAGCATCAGTGGCGAGCGGACGGCGCGCGAAATGTACGGCGCACGTGGCTGGGTCTGTCACCACAATAGCGATTTGTGGCGGGCGACCGCGCCGATCGACGGCGCGCCCTGGGGCATGTGGCCGACCGGGGGCGCGTGGCTCTGCACCCATTTGTGGGAGCATTACGACTATAGCCGCGACCGGGCCTTTCTGGCTTCGGTCTATCCGCTGATGCGCGGCGCGGCCCTGTTCTTCGTCGACACGTTGCAGCGCGATCCCAGAACCGGCGAGCTGGTCACCAGCCCCTCGGTATCGCCCGAGAACGAACATGCGCCGGGCGTCTCGATTTGTGCAGGGCCCGCGATGGACCAGCAGATCCTGCGCGACCTGTTCGATCAGGTCGTGCGCGCCGCGACGATCCTGGGCACCGATGCCGAACTCGTCGCCCAGTTGAACGCGACCCGCGCCCGGCTGGCGCCGGATCGGATCGGCAAGGATGGGCAGTTGCAGGAGTGGCAGGAGGATTGGGACGCCCGCGCGCCCGACCCGCATCACCGCCACGTCTCGCACCTCTACGCCCTGTTCCCCAGCGACCAGATCACGCCCGACGAGACGCCAGAACTGGCCCAGGCGGCGCGCAAGTCGCTGGAGGTTCGCGGCGATCAGTCGACGGGCTGGGCGACGGCATGGCGGGCGAATTTGTGGGCGCGGCTGCACGATGGCGAACATACGCACCGGATCATCGGCTATCTGCTGGGGCCGCAACGCACCTATCCCAATCTGTTCGACTCGCATCCGCCTTTTCAGATCGACGGCAATTTCGGCGGGACACGGGCAATCGCCGAGATGCTGATGCAGGCGCGAGGGGATGAGATCCGGCTGCTGCCCGCCCTGCCCCGCGCTTGGCCGAGCGGATCGGTGCGGGGCCTGCGAGGCCCCGGCAGGATGGTGATTGATCTCGCGTGGCGTAATGGTCGTCTGGTTTCGGCCACGCTTACCGCTGGCCTGGCGGGCACGCGCACCGTTCGCCTGGGCACGACGTCGCGACAGGTCACGGTCGCGCCGGGACGACCGGTCCGCTTGAACGGCGCAGGGCTCGCCTGATCCGCGCGAATTTCTGCCGTCTTTTCAATTCCAAGCGATGGACAGCTCTCGTTTACTCCGACAAGATCGGGCAATCACCACAATCGGGAGGATGACATGCGACCCATCATCGCCAGGGCTCTTGCGAGCGCTATTGCCATGGCTTGGCTATGTCCCGGTTCTGCCATGGCAGCCGACAAGGCCGACCCGCTGGCCCCGACCGGCCGCTGGAGCGCCAATCAGGATGGGCAGGCCGCGCTGCCGCCGATGGGTTGGAACAGTTGGAACGCGTTCAACAGTGATGTGGACGAGGAAAAGGTCATGGCCTCGGCCCGGCTGATCGTCGACAGGGGGCTGGCCAAGGCGGGCTATCGCTATATCAACATCGACGATGGCTGGTGGCTGCGCCGCCGCCAACCCGATGGGCGGATGGTGATCCGCGCCGACAAATTTCCCTCCGCCGCCGCTGGCCCCAATCAGCAGACGAGCTTCCGCCCGCTGACCGACCGGCTCCATGCCATGGGGTTCAAGGCGGGCATTTATTCCGATATCGGCCGCAACAGCTGCGGCCAGGTCTATACCCCCAATTTCGCCAACCAGCCCGAGGGCACGGTCGCCGAACGCGAGGTCGGGCTGTACGGTCATATCGACCAGGATATCGCACTGTATTTTCGCGAATGGGGTTTCGATTACATCAAGGTCGACGGTTGCGGCATTCGCGGGCTCGGCAAGGACAGCGACCATGTCCGCAAGGGCGATTATCGGGAACTGACGCCGCTGATCGACATGAATTCGCTTGCGCGCACGGACATTCCGGCGGTGCGTGCGCTTTACGACCAGGTCTCGACCGCCCTGAAGCGCGAGAATCCGGACGGCGATTATCTGTTCTCACTCTGCCTCTGGGGATCGTCGGACGTACGTCGCTGGGGCAAGCAGATCGGCAATGTCTCGCGGACCAGCGACGATATCACCGCGCACTGGTCGCGGATGCTGACCAATCTCGATACCAGCGCAAGCCGCGCGCTCTATGCCCATCCGCATACATGGAACGACCCCGACATGCTGTTCGTCGGCTCTGGCGAGTTTGACGCGAACCACATGACCGAGGCGCGCTCGCACTTTGCGATGTGGGCGATGATGAACGCGCCGCTGCTCATCGGCTTCGACCTGCGCAAGGCCAATGCCGAGCAGATCGCCCTGCTGGGCAACCGCGCGATCATCGCGCTGAACCAGGATGCGGGCGCGAACCAGGCGGTGCCCGCCTATCTGTCGGATGACGTCCAGATCTTTGTGAAGAGTCTGGCCAATGGCGACAAGGCGGTGGCGATCCTGAATCGCACCGCCGCGCCCGTGCAGCCGGTGCTGACCGCCGATCACCTGAAGCTGCGCGGTGATATCGCCCTGACCGACCTGTGGACGGGCGCGAAATCCAGCTTCTCGGGCGAAACAAAGCTGACGGTCGCGCCGCACCAGACGCTGATTTACCGCGTCGCCGGCGCGCACCGGCTGGCGAACGGCCATTATCTTTCCGAAGCGCCCAGCGACGTGAACCCCGCCGAGGACGGCATTCGCACGCCCGAAGGCGATCCGACCATCCATCACGAACTCAGCCCCTGGGGTGGCAGCAAGGGGCCGGGCGAGTTCCCGCAATATGCCGGTTGGGGCGGCGCGCAAGCGGACCGCACGCCATTCGGACGGCCGCTGCGGTTGCGGGGCAAGCTCCATGACACCGGCATCGGCGTACTCGCCAATTCGCGGCTCGAGGTGCGCAATCGCGGTCAGGCGCGCTTCAGCGCCACGGTCGGCATCGACGACTCCGCCACCGCACGCGGGCGGACAGTCGTGTTCGAGGTATATGGAGACGGCCAGTTGCTCGCCCGCTCCGGTGCAATGGCGTTGGACGCGGCGCCTGTCACGATCGAGGCGGATATTCGCGGCCGCAGATTGATCGAGTTGATCGCCCGCGCCGATAGCGCTCCCGACGCGGCGCTGCCCGTCGTCTGGGGGGACGCGCGATTGACCAGCTGATCGGTGTTCGGTGGGTCTTGCGTGGCCTTGCCGTTTGCGGTGAGCCATGCAAGTGTCCGCCAAAATACAAAGGAGAGGGTGATGGAACCCAAATGGCAAGGGCCGCTGCTGACCCGTCGTCAGCAACTGGCTGGGATTGCAGGCGGCCTCTCGATGGGAGCGCTACCTAGCGCGCTTCGGGCAGCCGATGGCACGGCGTCGTTGCGCGATCTGGCGGCGCAGAAGGGCATCCTGTTCGGCACTGCGATCAATGCGGGCCGAGGCTCGCCGATCAACGATCCGGCTTATGGCGCGATCGTCGCGCGCGAATGCGGCGTGATCGTCCCGGAAAACGAAATGAAGGTCTATGTGCTGGGCAATGATCCGGCACGGCTCAATTTCGGCCCCGCCGACCGGATCGCGGGCTTTGCGCGCGACAACCGGATGAAGCTGCGCGGGCACACGCTGCTCTGGAATTACGACAAATATATCTCTCCGGCGCTGGCCGAGGCGGTGACGAAGACCGGCGCGGAAAAATGGCTGCGTCGCTATATCGCGACCGTCGCCGGGCATTTCGGCGATCAAATCTATAGCTGGGACGTGGTCAACGAAACGATCGATCCCAAGACCGGTGAGGTTCGCGGCACCGTCTTTGACAAGGCGCTCGGTTTCGACGTGTTCAAGATCGCTTACGAGGCCGCGCGCGAACATGCGCCGCACGCCCAGCGCGTCTATAACGACTATATGTCCTGGGAAGTCGGCAACGAGACCCACCGCGCGGGCGTGCTCCGCCTGCTGGAGCGCTTCCGCAAGGAGAACGTCCCTGTCGACGCACTCGGCATCCAGAGCCATCTCGGCAATGACGGCAGCCATTCGAAGAGCCAGCACGCCGAGTGGAAGCGCTTCCTCGATAGCGTAACCTCAATGGGCTATCGCCTGCTGATCACCGAGTTCGACATCAACGACCGCGAGATGCCCAAGGACATCGCGCTGCGCGATGCACAGGTCGCCTCGGTTGCGAAAAACTATCTCGACATGATGCTGGCCTATCCGCAGCTCGACCAGTTCCTCTGCTGGGGGCTGTGGGACAAGCATAGCTGGCTCAACGGCTTCGCCCCGCGCGCCGATGGCCTGCCGCAGCGTCCCCTGCCCTATGACGACGCGCTCAAGCCCAAGCCGCTTCGCGCCGCCATCGCCGATGCACTCCGCGCCGCCCCCGTCCGAAAGGGTATCGCATGATCCGCCTGCCTCTGACCGCGCTGGCCCTCTCGCTTGCCCTGGCGGGCACGGCGTCAGCGCAGACCGCGACGTTCGACCGCTTCACCTATCAGGGCCGCTCGATCGAACAGGTGAAGCCTAAGGCGGGCGAGTATCTGAACCCGATCATTTCGGGCTATTATCCCGACCCGTCGGTGACGCGGGTGGGCAAGGACTATTATCTCGTCAACTCGTCCTTTGCGCACTTCCCCGGGCTGCCGATCTTCCATTCGACCGACCTCGTCCACTGGACGCAGATCGGCAATGCCATCGACCGGCCGGGGCAGCTGGACTTTACCGGACGCTCGGTGTCGGAGGCGGTGTTCGCGCCCGATATCAGCTATCACGACGGCACCTTCTACATCGTCAACACCTGCGTCCAATGCCGCGGGAATTTCGTCATCACCGCCAAGAAGCCGGAGGGTCCGTGGTCCGATCCGATCTGGCTGCCGTTCGAAGGAATCGATCCGTCGATCTATTGGGAGGGCGACCGCGCCTATATCGTCAACAACCGCGCGCCCAACGAGACGCCGCGCTATGACGGGCACCGCGCCATCTGGGTCCAGGAATATGACTGGCGGGCGGGCAAGATGGTCGGCGAGAGCACGCAGCTGGTCAATGGCGGCGTCGACCTGTCCAAGAAACCCGTCTGGATCGAGGGGCCACATATTTTTAAAAAGGACGGCTGGTATTACCTGACCGCCGCCGAGGGCGGGACCAGCGTCAATCACTCACAGGTCGTGCTGCGGTCGAAAAACCTGCGTGGCCCCTATGTCCCATATGCCGACAACCCGATCCTGACCCAGCGCGATCTCGATCCCAAGCGCCCGCATCCGATCAGTGCGGCGGGCCATGCCGAGTTGGTCCAGACGCAGAATGGCGACTGGTGGGCGACCTTCCTGGCCACGCGGCCCTATGCGGACGATTATTACAATATCGGCCGCGAGACCTTCCTGCTGCCCGTGATCTGGAAGGATGGCTGGCCGATCATCCTGGACAAGGGCAAGACCGTGCCCTGGACGCACAAGGTCCCCAATCTCCCCGCATCGCCCGCTCCCACGCTGCCGACCAGCGGCGATTTCGGCTATACCGACGAATTCGACGGCACGAAGCTGGCCATGCAGTGGATCGGCGTGCGAACGCCCAAGGCCCCGTTCTATTCGGTCGCGGGCGGATCGCTGAGGATGGAAGGTGGCGATGCGCTGGGCAACCGGCAGGGCGTGCCGGGCTTTGTCGGGCGACGCCAGCAACATGCGGTCGCCGACGTGTCGACGACGTTGCGCTTCACCCCGGCCAAGGACGGCGCACGCGCCGGTCTGGTCGCGATGCAGAACGACTATGCCTATCTGTTCTTCGGCCTGACCCGCATTGATGGTCAGCCGCGCATCGCGCTCTACAAACGCGAGGGTAAGAACACGCGCGATGACACCGCGACCGAGACGCTGGTCGCCTCCGCGCCGTTTGCCCCCCAGGGTCCGGTCAAGCTGACCCTCCATGCCATCGACGGGACGATGGCCTTCGACTATGAAAGTGGCGGCAAGCAGGCGACGCTGACCTCCGGTTTCGACACCCGCTTCCTCAGCACCGCGCGGGCGGGCGGGTTCGTCGGCACGGTCGTCGGCCCCTATGTGTACTCTCCGCGATGAACCGGCGTCCGCTTTCGCTCCTGCTGCTGGCGGCGATCCCCGCCCTGGCGAGTGCCCAGGCCTGGCAGTCGGATCGCGGCAACGGCACCTATGCCAATCCGCCGCTCTACGCCGATTATCCCGATCCCGACATCATCCGGGTGGGTCAGGATTTCTACTTCATCACGACCACCTTCGCCAATGTGCCGGGTCTGACCATCATGACCTCGCGCGATCTGGTGAACTGGCGGTTCGTCGGGCACGTCATCGACCGGCTGGAAGGCCTGCCGCAATATGATCTGAAGGACGGCGGTGCGTATCGGAAGGGCATCTTCGCCCCCAGCCTGCGCTACCGCGACGGCGTCTTCTATATCGCGGTGACACCGGTGGGCGAGAAGACGCGCATCTATCGCTCGCGCGACATTCGTGGCCCGTGGACGATGAACCGGATCAGCGAAGCCGCCTTCGATCCGGGCCTGTTCTTCGACACCGACGGCAGCGCCTATATCATGACCTCGGTCGGGTCGGACGGCACGAACACCCTGCTCAGCCTGGATCGCGACCTGCGCACCGTCACGGACAAGCGGGTCGTCTATTACAACAAGGGCGCAGAGGGCTCGAAGCTCGTCAAGCGCGGCGACTTTTATTACATGTTCAACGCCATCCCCCGGCGGCTGGGCATGACCGTGTCGCGTGCGAAAAGCCTGTTCGGGCCGTGGGAAACGCGCGACCAGATCGACGACAAGACGGGAGGGCATCAGGGCGCGATCGTCGACCTGCCTGACGGCACCGACTATGGCTTTGTCATGGTCGATGCAGGTGCGATCGGTCGGATGACCAATATCAGCCCTGTCTTCTGGAAGGATGGCTGGCCGATCTGGGGTACGCCGAACGCGCCCGATCGCGTACCCGCCACCGCGACCAAGCCGATCCAGGGAGAGAAGGTCAGCGTGCTGCCCGCCTCGGACGATTTTTCGGGACGTAAGCTCGGCCTGCAATGGCAGTGGAACCACAATCCCGTCGCCAGCGGCTGGTCGCTGACGGAGCGACCGGGGTATTTGCGGCTACGCGCGGGCCAGGCCCCCGCTTTGTGGAGCGCGCGTAATACCCTGCTGCAAAAGGGCCAAGGTCCGTTCAGCCGGGGCACGGTGGCGATCGACGCGTCGCACCTCCTGGCGGGCGACCAGTGCGGCTTCGGCACCTTCGGCAAATATAGCGGCCATATCGCGGTAGGCCGGGGTGGCGACGGACGGCTGACCCTGACCATGCGGGTGATCGAGGATGTCGCGGCCGACAAGGGAACGACGCAGAAGACCGATGTCCGGGTCGATGCCCGACCGGTTGCGGCGCAGCGCTTGTTCCTGCGCACCGACATGGACTTCAAGACCGATCGGGCGAGTGTGGCATACAGCTTGGACGGACGCGCCTGGCAGACGCTGGGCGGCGCATTTTCGCTCGCCTTCGATTGGCGGACGGGCACGTTCCAGGGGCAGCAATATGCGCTGTTCTGCTTCAATCCCGGTGGCAAGGGCGGATGGATGGACGTCGACGGTTTCACGCTGTCGGGGCGGTGATAGCGTGGCCTTCGACTTCGCTCAGGCTGAACGGATGTTGGAATTTTTTGGCCTTCGCACTCTCGCTCCGTTCAGCCTGAGCGAAGTCGAAGGCCACGCCCCACCCCTTAGATCGTCGGCAATCCCCGCTCGACGATCCTTCGGATCAGATCCCGGTGCTTCGGCAATCCTGCCAGCAACCGCCCGGTCTGCACGTCATTCTCCCGCCGCGCCCGCTGTGCCATAACCGTCTCGGCGATCAGGCTGCCGGGCGTAATCTCGGTCCGCTGGCCCATGCCGTAGAGGACATATTGATAGCTCGCGGACGGAAACACCTCTTCCACCCGGTCGAACTCATCATGCATCCAAGGGGTTTGGTAACGCCACAACGCCATCAATTCCTGCAACCGTTCCGGCATCGTCTCGGGCCGACAGTTATCCCGCCAGAAGTCGCTGTCGGTCCGCTTCGTCAGCGCATAATGCAGCTTCAGGAAATCGACGATCCGCCCCCAACGATAGAGCGTCGTATCGTTGAACCTCTTGGCGACCGTATCCATCACCTCACGACAGGCGGGCATCTGTTCGGCGATCAGCTTGCCCGACAGCTCGATCAGCACGATGGCCGACGCCTCCAGCGGCTCCAGGAAGCCCGCCGCCAGCCCGACGCCGACGCAGTTGCGCTCCCAGAACCGGGTGCGATGCCCCGCCCGGATCTTCAGTTCGCGCACGGGCAGGTCGCGCCCGGCCTCGCCCAGATACGCGCGCAGCTCGCGCTCGGCGGCGTCGCGGTCGATATGGCTGCTGGAGAAGACATGACCCACCCCGCGCCGGGTCGGCAAACCGATGTCCCAGATCCAGCCCGAGGACTGGGCGGTCGAGATGGTGTGCGAGGCGATCGGCGCCTCGGGATCGTCATAAGGCACCTGGATCGCCAGCGCGGTGTCGCAGAACAGCACGTCGTTCAGCGGCTTGAACGGCACCCCCATCGCCTCACCGAGCAGCAGCGAGCGGAAGCCGGTGCAATCCACGAACAGGTCGCCCGTGACCTCGCCCGCCTGCGCCGTCCGAACGGCGCGGATATCGCCGCTTTCGGTCAGCAGCACCTCTTCGACATCGGCCAGCACATGCCGCACGCCCAGCTGTTCGCAACAATGGCGGCGCAGGAAATCGGCGAATTTCCCGGCGTCCAGATGATAGGCGTAATTGGCGATCGCCTCATATTCCGGCGTCGCGATCGTCTTGGGGGCCAGGCCCGCATCGCAAATCCGGCCCTGTGGCGTGACCGCGTCGCAGAAGTTCACGTCTCCCTCCCCCGCCAGCCAGTGTGGGGCAAGATTCACCTGCCCGAAGCTCTGCGGCAGCATCAGGGGATGGTAATAGCCGTCATCCGTCCCGCCCGTGGTCCAGCGGTTGAACCGCGCACCCTGTTTGAACGAGGCGTCGCACTCACGAAAGAACGCCGTCTCCGACACGCCCATCTTGCGCAGCGTCGCGCGCAGCGTCGGCCAGGTCCCCTCGCCCACCCCGATGATCGGAACGTTGGGGGACTCGACCAAAGTCACGGTGAAGCCATGCGGCCGCCGCCCCTGATGCCGGGCGGCGATGACCCCGGCGGTCAGCCATCCGGCCGTACCGCCCCCGACGATCACGATATTCTGAACGGGTCGAACCATGGGTCAGTAGGTCCAAGAAGCGGCGGGGATGTCAAGCCGTGGCCTGCCACCCCCGCCCCTTGGCCATCGTCAGAAACGATAGCGTGCGCCGAGCGTGAAGCGACGGCCATAGTCGAACACGTCGAGCAGCTGGTTCTTGAACCGGCCATGCGTGCTCTGCTTGTTGTTGTTGACGTTCAGGATTTCGCCAAAGACCGAGAAGTCCTTGGTGACGTCATAGCTGCTGGTCAGATCGATCTGGAAGCTCTGGTTCACGAAGGTCGGCTCGGCACCGTAAGCGCCGGTATTTTGGTTCTGGCCGAAGCCCGCCAGATATTCGTCGCGCCAGTTGAGCGCGGTGCGGAACTGGAAGCCGTTCTTGTCATAGAAGCCGACGAAGTTCGCCGAATTCGCCAGACCCGTCACCGCGAAACCTGTCTGCGAGATGTTCGTCGCGTCATAGGGCTTGTTGGTGTCGACCAGCGTCGCGTTCGCCTGGAAGCCGAAGCCGCTGTCGCCGAACACCTGTTGCCAGGCGATTTCGACACCGCGCACCGTCGCATTCGGCCCGTTGATCTGGGCCGAGATGGCGAAGCTGGCGGGCTGGCCGGTGGTCGGATCGATCACGCCGTTCACCGTCTGGCGCGCAACGCCGCCGACGATGAAGTTGCTGACGTTCTTCAGGAAGAAGTCGACCGCCAGATACGAGTTGCGCTGGTAATACCATTCGGCCGCGACATCGAAATTGTCCGCCAGATAAGGCTGCAGATTGGGGTTGCCGCCACTGCCCGACAGCGCGCCGACACGCTGGCCGATGCCGACGTTCAGCACGGGGTTCAGGAGGTTGAGGCCCGGACGGGTCAGCGTCCGCGACGCGTCGAAGCGCAGCTGCAGATTGTCCGTCACCTCCAACCGTGCGTCGACCGACGGCAGCACATAGGTGTAGCTGTTGCTGCGCGACACGGGCTGCGTGCCCGAGAAACCGATCGTCAGCAGCGTCGGGTCGGTCGTGCTGCGGGTGATCGAAATCGGCTGGCGGCCCTGACCGATCGAGCGCAGGCGCGTATTCTCGGTGCGGACGCCGAAGGCGACGTGCAGCGGCATGTCGCCGATGCGGCCTTCCATCGCCGAGCTCAGGAAGAAGGACAGCGTCTTTTCGTTGACCGTCAGGATGCTGGCCGGATCGACCGCCTCGGTGAACTGGCCCTGGAAGCCACGCAGTCCATTGGACGTGTCCGTGGCACCCGGATAGTTGAAGCCCGGAATGTTCTGCGCATAGGGATTGCCGAGACCCGACAGATAGGCCTGGTACGCCTGCGGGCTATAGATCAGGACCGAGGGCGGCAGGCCGCCGCTGAACCCCGAGATGAAGTTGTTGAGGCTGATTGACCCCTGGTAGAGGTTCGACGGCAACGGCGACACGCCGCCGCCCTGGCCCGAGGGGGCGCCGTAACCGGAATAAGCCTGCCAGAAATTGTTGGTGAAGGTGCTGCGGTTCAACAGCTGGAAATTGTCCTCGACATACTGGCCGCCCAGCTTCAGCGTGATATTGTCTTCCTTCCACGTGGCGACACCGCGGAATTGCTTGAGTTCGTCGGTATTCTGCTGGGTCTGGTTGACCGTGACGTGCGAGCCTATGAAGGCGGGATCGGCCCAGGCGCCCGCGTTTCCGGCCGGGCCGAAATTGCTGATCGTCGGGAAGGCCTTGTTGCTGTCGCCCGTGATGTTGAAGCCCAGATTGGTGCCCAGGCGACCGCCATAACCGATATCGCCATTCTGGCTGCCGATGACATTGCCGGGGTTCAGCCAGCTCTTGGCATAGGCGCCATCCGCCTCGACCGTCAGCTTCTCGGTCACGTCCCATTTGACGTTCAGGCCGGTCTGGTTGGTCTGAAGGATCTGGCGGTTGTGCGCCGAGGTGAAGTCGGTGGGCGAGCCCGCCTGGGTGAAGCTGACCGCGGTGCCGTTGGCATCCTGCTTGACGTTGCGCAGCGACTCCTGGCTGAACCACACGCCGAAGCCATAGACGTCGGTGTTCAGCGTCTGGCGCGAGAAGTTGTTGTCCAGCGTGACCATCAGGGCGTCGGACGGATGCCATTGCAACGCGATGCGGCCATCGACCCGCTCGTCCTGCACACGCTGCTGTTCCGCGCCATATTGCTGCGGGAACCAGCCGGTCAGGCTGCGCACCTGACTGGGGTCGGTGGTGCTGCTGCCCGGATTGCAGACCGTAGCGGTGCTGCCCTGCAACTGGCACGGGGCAAAGCCGTTGCCCGGCCAACCCGACACGAAGACGCGGTTGGTATCGGTATCACGGCGGGTATAGATGAAGCTCGACAAGATACCGATCGTATCATCGGCAAAGGTATCGCTGACCAGTGCGCCGAGCGTCGGCACGACACGACCCGCGCGATCCTGCATCGAGCCCGAGGCGCTGACCGCCGCGCGGAAGCCGGGATGGTCGAACGGCTTGGGGAACTGGATGTCGACCGTCGCGCCGATCGAGCTGGACGCCAGCGAGACGTCCGGCGTCTTCAGAACGCTGATCCCGCCGATGAAATCCGAGCCGACGGTGCTGAAGTCGATCTGGCGACCGCCGGTCGCGGTCGAGATGCGGCGGCCGTCGTACAGGGTGGTATTGAAGTCGCCGCCAAAGCCGCGAACGGTGATGCCGGTCGGCTCACCGCGTGCGCCGGACCGCTGGATCGAAACGCCGGGCAGGCGCTGCAGCGAAGCCGCGACGTTGGAATCGGGAAACTTGCCAATATCCTCGGCGGAGATCGCATCGACCACGCCGGTCGCGGTGCGCTTGATGTCGAGGTTGCGCTGGAGCGAGCTGCGCAGGCCGGTGACGATGATCTCGCCCTCGGTCACGCTGCCGTCCGGGGCCGGACTGTTGTTCTGGGCGCTCGGCGCGGTCGCCTGATCCTGCGGCGTTCCGGCTTCCTGGGCAGTGGTGGCATTGGCCTCAACGGGCACGTCGGGGCGGACGGCTCCGGTCTGAGCAAAGGCGGTGGCTGGTGTGACGAGCGCCAGCGCCATCAACGGTGAAACCCCAGCCATCAGGCCACGGCGCGAAACGAGTGCCGCCACGAAAGCAGTGCGTGCCACCATTTTCCCCTCTCCTACGTTTTTGTCCCTGGCCGATCGGCTTTGATTCACCGTACCGAACATTCGATGACGATATGTTAGCGGTATAACGAAGTGGCGACAAGTCGTTTGTACCGCGCTATTCAACCGCCTTGACGACGGGCGGACAGGCACGGACAAAGAACCGATGCCGCCGCCGGACCCGCCGGGTATTCGCAACCGGTCGGCGTCATGGGATGGACGCGAGAGGACGGACGATCATGGCCGACATGGAATTGCTCGATAGCGCCCGACACGGCGCGCTGCGCGTGTCCCCCGCGCCCGACGCGACGCGCCATTTCGTCCAGCTTGTCGCGGGCGAGTTCCTGGCCGCCGCGCTCCATTATCCGATCCTGTTCGCGCGCCATCCCGAAACCGGCGACCTGTATCCCGGCGCGCTGATGGGATTGGTGCCGGAGGAAAATCTGTGCCTGGGGCCCAAGCGCAGCCTGACCGGCTATCGCCCCGCCGATCTGGAACGGCAAGCCTTTTATGTCTCGGGCGAGAATATCGCTATCGACCCACGCCATCCCGCGCTCGGCCAGCCCGACGGCGTCGCCCTGTTCGAGGCGGACGGCGGCGCGACCCCCGCGCTGCGGCGTATCCAGAACGCGCTGCGCACGCTCCACACCGGCCTGCCGGAGACCGAAGGCTTCATTGCGCGGCTGATGACCAACAAGCTGGTCGAGCCGATCGACCTGAGCTTTCAGTTCGACAATGGCGAGAGCCTGCGCCTCGACTCGCTCTACACGATCAGCCTGGACGCGCTGCACGCCCTGCCCGACGACGACGCACTGACGCTATTCCGCAAAGGCGATCTGCAACTCATCTATGCGGTCACCGCCTCGGTACGGCATATCCCGCAACTGGCGGCGCGGCGGAACGACCGGTTGAGCGGATTGGCACAGTGAGCGCCGGGGCCGAGGAGATCGATCGCGCACTGCTGATCGACTCCGACACCTTTCGACGATGCGTGGTCGAGCCTTGCCGCCCGGTCGTGATCCGGGGAGTCGTGGCCGACTGGCCGCTCACCCGTGCCGCTTCAGAGAACGAAGGCTTGCGGACCTATCTGGCGCAGTTCGATGCGGGGCGGCAGGTCGAGGCCTTTGTCGGCGATGCGGCGATCGCGGGCCGCTATACCTATACCGACGATCTGGCGGGCTTCAATTTCCACCGGGAGGCCATGCCCCTCGCCCAGGCGATCGAGCGCATTACGTCCCCGCGTGACGCCGATGAGACACTGTATGTCGGCTCGCTGCCTATTCCGATCGTTCTGCCAGGGCTGGCCGAAGCAAACCCGCTCGCCTTTGTGCCGCCCGGTGTCGCGCCGCGCGTCTGGATCGGCCATGGCTCGACCGTCGCCTGCCACTACGACATGATGGACAATCTGGCCTGCGTGGTTGCGGGCGAGCGCCGCTTCACCCTGTATCCGCCCGATGCCATCGGCGACCTCTATGTCGGCCCGATCGACCATACGATGGCGGGCCAGCCCGTCGCGCTGGCCGCAGAAGCCGCACCCGGCGACCCGCGCTACCCCCGGTTCGAACAGGCACGGGACCGCGCCATCACCATCGACCTGGCGGCGGGCGATGCGCTCTACATTCCCAAATTATGGTGGCACCGGGTCGAGGCGCGCAGCGCGTTCAACATTCTGGTCAATTACTGGTGGGACGCCTTTCCGGTGGCGCCCGATCCGCCCTTTGCCACGATGCTGCTCGCGCTGAGCGCGATCGCGGCCCGGCCCGAGCCGGAGCGGGCGGCTTGGCGTGCCTGGTTCGACCATTATGTCTTTCGACCCGACGGCCATCCGCTGGCCCATCTGCCCGAAGCGCGCCACGGCCTGTTGGGTGACAGCCCGGAGAACGCCAAATTCGTCCGGGCCCAAGCCATGCGGATGCTGCGCGGGGGTTAGCCCCCGTGCAGCGCCAGGCCCTCGACCACCACCTCGGGATCGACCAGCCACAGGGTTATGCGATGCTGGCCCGTCAACAGTGACGGCAGCGGGGTCGTTGCGACGCGCCGGTTGTCGATTACCGACCGGTTCCAACGGGCCTCGTTCTCGCCCGCCATCAGGTTCAGGATGACAGGCGCTCCGTTGTCCACCGACACCGCGATCCGGTGCCGGCCTCCGCCCCGGACGTCCAGGCCGGGAGCGGCGATCACATCGAGCTTGGCCGCGCTGCCGCCCTTCCAGGCGACGTCATATACGATGTGCGGCGTATCGCCGCCGGGACGCTCGATCGGAGGGGCGGTGGTCGGCGTCGCGACCATTGCGGCCCCCTCGGCGGTAAAGTCCGCGACGCGCTGCCAGGTGATGCCGCGCCCATCGACCGCGCGTCCGGCATCGGCGGGGATCGTCGCCGGTCGCGCCCCGGTGGTCGCGGGAAGCGGCAAGGGTCGTTCCCTGGTGGCCAAGGCAGGCATGACGTCGCGGTCGGGCTGCTGCCAGCCGGTATAGCCGATATGCGTCTGGGCCATCATGCTGGTCCATTTGCCGCCCGCCGTCTGTTCCTCATATCGCCGCCGGATGGTCGCATCCTGCGCGAAATAGCGCCGCGCATCGTCAGCCGCGCGTTCGGCCTCGGCAAAGCGACCCGCATCGACCATCGCCCGGTTCGTCGCCACCGCCAGATACAGACGGTGAAGATTGGTCATCGCCTCGATCCGGTGAAGGACCAGCTCATAATAGGCATCGCGCCGATCGACGGAGATCAGGCGCTCGATCCGACGGGCATCACCGTCGAGCATATTCCACTGACCGGCCACCCGGTCCCACTCGCCGCTTTTCAGATCGTAGCTGGTCGCATCGAGCAGCTCGGGCTTGCGGCGGCTGGCAAGTTGGCCGTAGCGGGCGATCAGCGCGCCGATCGCGGGGCCCTGCGCTGCGCCGAACTGCTGCGTGGCCCAGCGTGCCGGATAGGCCTGCATCGTGGGCAGATCCATCCGCGCCGGGTTCCAGGCCATGTCCAGGAAGAAGCTGGTCGGATATTCCATCGGCTTCAGGTCGCCGACATTGACGATCCACAGCCGGTCCGCGCTATAGTCCGATGCCATGCGCATCTGTTGCCAGACGCGCGGGACGGCATTGGTGTCGAGCCACTTATAATTGCGCGGCCCCCCGACATAATCGAAGTGATAATAGACGCCCGAGCCACCAGCCCGCTGGGTGCCGGACGGCGGCAGGCGGCGGATATTGCCCCAATTGTCGTCGGCGAACAGCAGCGTGACGTCGTCGGGGACGCGCATCCCCTTGTCGTAATAATCCTGCACCTCCTTGTAGAGCGCCCAGACCTGCGGCGTCTCGGCCGCCGGGCGCTTCGTCACATCGGCAATGATCCGGCGCTGGTCGCGGACGATCCCCTGGAGCAGGTCGATCGCGGTGCCCTCCATCATCGGCTCGTCGCCGTCGCCGCGCATCCCGATCGTCACCGGATCCTCAGCCCTGCCGCGCCGCTCGATCCCCTTGCGCCAGAAGGCCTGGAGTGCGGGTGCGTTCTTCGTATAGTCCCAGGGCCCGCGCCCCTCGCGCTTCCAGTCGGCCTGGGCGCGCTGCATCGGCTCGTGGTGCGAGGTGCCGAGCAGCACCCCCATCTCCTGCGCCAGCGGGGCCGAGGCGGGATCGTCCTCCCACAGCGACTTGCCCCACATGGCGGGCCACAGGAAATTGGCCTTCGAGCGGAGCAGCAGGTTGAAGACCTTTTCATAGGCCAGGTGATTGACCCCGCCGAACTTGGTTCGTGCCCAGTTGCCGAAGCCCGGTTCCTCGTCGTTGATGAAGATGCCGCGATATTTGACAACCGGGTGGTCGGCGACTCGGCCCGCCGTCAGATAGAGTGTCGGATGACGCTGCGCAGGCACGTCGGCCCACCAGGTCCAGGGGCTCACGCCCGCCTTGGCGCTGATGTCGTACAGGCCGAAGATCGTGCCGCGCCGGTCCGCGCCGACGATCACCAACGCGCGACCGATCCCCGGCAGCGGGTTGTCGACGACCTGCTCGACATAGCCTTCCCACTGGCCGGACAGCCCCCGGACGTCGACCTTCCCCGCCTTGACCAGTGCGTCGATCACCGTGCTATGTCCCAATGTCCCGGCGATGATCGAGACATTCGTACCGGGCGAGTCGACCAGGCGGACCTCGCCGCCGCCGACCGCCTTCAGATCGGCCACCAGATCGGTCGCGGCACGGCGAACGCCGGGTTCGTCGCCGGGATCGACCAGCACGCCAGTCGCTCGCCCAGGCGTCAGCAGGGAAAGAGCGCCCGCGCTTGCCCGTTCGCACGACGCCACCGGGCCGGCGCATTCCAACGGCGCGGCCGAAGCCATTGCGGGCACGAATGCCAGCCATGCAGCGGACCATGATAGGTGACGCATCATCTCTCTCCTTGCCCGTGCGGTTGCCGCGATCGGTGCCTTCTTGTTTGCCTCGGTTTACGTTATCGCTACCATAGAGCAAGGCCGCAAGCGCCGATTGACCGATGGAGAGGATGAGGATGAAGGCACATCGCTTGGCCGCGCGGGCTACGGGGCTCATGGCGCTGTCGATGCTGGCGGCGGTTCCCGCCCTGGCGCAGGTCGGTCGCTGGACCCCCGCCTGGGGCGCGTCGCAGATGCGCGTGGACGGGGCCAATGCCGACAAGCTGGCCAAGGCCGGTCCCGCCACAATCCGCCAGTTCGTCCGCCTGACCGCCACCGGCAAGACGGTCCGTCTTCGCGTGTCCAACCTGGCGGGTACGACACCGCTGCGGATCGGCGCGGCCAGCATAGGCCTGGCGACGACCGGCCAATCGAGCGTTGCCGCACCGGTGCCGGTCCGCTTCGACGGCATGGCCGAGGTGGTCGTGCCGCCGGCCGCCGAGATATATTCCGATCCGGTCGCCGTGCCCGTCCAGGCGGGCAGCGACGTCGCGATCAGCCTGTTCTTCCCCGACGCCGTCACCACACCGACCGGTCATGCCGCCGCGCGCGGGACCACCTTCCTGATCGCGGGCGATGCCACGCGCCGCGCCGCAGTGGCCGATGCCCAGGCGATCGGCGGCTGGTGGAGCCTGTCCGATGTCGAAGTGCAGGATGCGTTGCAGCGCCGGACGATCGTGACGATCGGCGACTCGATCACCGACGGCTACGGCATTGCCGACAATAGCAATGCCCGCTGGCCCGATGTGTTCGCCCGCCGTCTGGCCGCCGCACCGGCCACGCGTGGCTTCTCGTTGGTCAATGCGGGCATTGGCGGCAATCGGGTGCTGCTCGATGGCCTGGGCCCCAGTCTGATGGCGCGGTTCGACCGAGACGTCATTGCCCGGCCCGGCGTCAGCCACGTCGTCCTGCTGGAGGGGGTCAATGATCTGGGCGGCCTGACCCGCGAGCATCCGGTCGATGCCGCCGTGCATCAGACGATCGTGCGCCAGATCACCGGTGCCTATCGCCAACTGGCCGAACGTGCGCACGCGCATGGCATCCGGCTGATCGTCGGCACCATCACCCCGTTTCAGGGCAGCGATTATTATCATCCGGGCCCGGAAACCGAGGCGGATCGCCAGGCGATCAACCGCTTCATCCGGGCGGCTGCGTTTTTCGACGGGGTGATCGACTTCGATCAGGTGGTCCGCGACCCGGCAAAGCCCGATCATCTGCTGCCAGCCTATGACTCCGGTGACCATCTCCATCCAAGCATGGCCGGATACCGGGCAATGGCAGAGGCGGTGCCGCTGTCGCTCTTCAACCGGCGGTAAGCCTAGAACGCCGCATCCAGGCCGATGCGCAAGGTGCGTGGGCGCAGCGGCGTCACCTGGTCGCGCCCGGTGGTGAACGGCGTACCGAGCGCAAAGCGGTTGCCGCGCACATCGGCCAGATTGGTAATTCCCGCGGTCAGCCCGAACGCCTTGAGGCCCAGCCGCGCCGTCAGACCGCTGTCCAGATAATCCCCCTGCAACTCGCCCAGCATGGGGCCGACCCCCAGCCTTGACGCGCCGACATAACGCAGCCAGCCATCGACCCGCAGGTCGCGTCCGCCGGACACCGTACGGCGATAGACGATACCCGTCCGCCCGGTAATCCGGGCAATGTTCGGGATCTGGCTCAACCGTGCGAGGATCGTGGCGCGATCGGCGGCCTGCCCGTCCATCAAGGCAAAGGCCTGCGCGCTGGAGGGCTCACCGATATGGCTGTCATTATACGACACCGCCCCTTCGATCCGCAGCCCAGGGGCGATACGCGCACCGGCCAGCGCTTCGATCGTCCAGAGCTGGCCATCGCCGATATTGGCGGTGCTCGGCAGGCCGGTCGCATCGATGAAATCGGCCTGAATGTCCCGCCACGATGTATGCGCCAGCGTGAGCGAGGCATCGAAGCGGTCGCGTCCGGGCAGCCCGGTGCGCAGGCCTGTCTCGATCGTCGAAACCCGGTCGTTGCGGAAACGGCGGACCAGCGCCCCTTCGATCGTCAGCCCGCCGGGGCGAAAACCCTGTTGATAGCGCAGGAACAACTGGGCCTCCGGCGTCAGGTCGATCAGCGCGGAGGCGGAGGGCAACAGGATCGTCTGCGCGCGTCGGGCGGTTACCTCGCGCAACCGCGCCAGCGCCTGGAAGGATAGCGCAGCGGGCAGATCCTCGCCCGCGCCGTCCAGCACCGATCGGGTGGCACGCAACCCGCCGGTGGTCAGGAGGCCGGGCAGCAGGCGCAGGCTCGCCTCGCCGTACACCGTCGCCTCCTCGACCGTGTTGACGACGCCAGTGCGCGGGACGAGCTGCCCCGGCTCGCCGAACAGCCGGGTCAGGCGCGTGCGATTGCGGACATAGCTGAACCCCGCCAGCCACCCCGATCCATCGGGCGCCGAATGCCAGGCACGCGTCTCGTTCGCCTGCATCCGCGTCGCATTGGCTTGTGCGAACAACTGGACCGGGCCACCTGGCGGAGTGGCGTCGTACCGTTCCATCAGGTCGTGCGCGGTGATCCCGCTGCTCGAACGAAAGCGGACCTGCCCCAGCCGTCCCGACACGATCAATTGTGCCTGCCCGAAATCGGCCGAGAAGCCTTCGGTGACCGGGGCCGAGCGGGTGAGCGGCGGCCCGCCGCGATCGGCATACTGACTGTCCGCACCGCGAATGCGCTGGCCGATTCCGATCGCCTCGATGCTCCACTCACCGCCGAGTTCGCCCTTCAGGGCGGCACGGCCACCGATGATCCGCGTCCGGTTGACGTCGGTGCGGTTCAGCAGCGGCTTGTCGATATAGCCCCCCTCGCTCGCCGTATCGCCGACCAATCGCACCGCCAGCCGGTCAACGATGATCGGCAGGTTGAGCACGGCCTGAGCATCGCCACCCGACGCTCCGCCAGTCGTTGCGGACCCACCCAGGCTAACCGATCCCCCGGTCCGGGTCGGATCGGGCGCGTTGGGCACCAGCCGGATGAGGCCGCCCAATGACCCGGCACCATAAAGCGTACCCTGGGGCCCCTCCAGCACCTCGACCGCCGCCAGGTCGGCCAGCCGCAGATCCGGGTCGGGGGCGTTGTAGCTCAGCCGCAGGTCGCCGAAATACTGACCGACGGTCGCCTGGGTCGGCCCGGTGAAGCTGGAGTCGGCGATGCCACGGATAAACAACTTGTTGCGCCCGGCCCCCAGATAGGTCGAGGCGATCACCGTCATCCGGTCGGCCAGCTTCGCCGTACCGCCCGCCCCGCCCAGATCCAGATCGGATCCCGCCACCTGCACCACCTGCCCGGCGAAATGGCTGCGGGTCGTGTCGCGCTTGCTCGCCGTCACCACGATATCCTCATCGGAAACCTCAGGCGGCAGCGGAGCGGGCGGGCGGCGCACGAAATGCGGCGCGCGTGCTTGCGGACGCGGGGTCAGCCGCCACGCGCCGGGACCCAGCGCCTCGATCCGCGCCCCGCTACGGCGCGCGATGGCCCCCAGCGCCTGCTCTACCGACAGTCGCCCGCGCAACGGCGGCACCGGACGGCGCCACAGCCCGGCATCGGGCACGGTAATGTTCGCCCGCAGCGCGCTTCCCAGCGCCATGACCTGCGTGCCCACGGTCCCGGCGGGCAGGTCGATCGGCACACGCTCCGCCGTCAGCGCAGGGGCACCGGCGAACAGGGCTATCCCGACGATCCCGCCCCCTGCCAATCTCACCCGCGTGGTTCCAGCGTCCAGCCAACGGCATCGCGCCGCATCCGCACCTCCATCAACGGCCCCAGCAGCGCCGGATCGCGGCGGACGGCCTGAAGGTCGATCACCCCGCGAAACGGCCGCGCCGCGATGGCCGGAGCGACCGACACCGGCTGTCGTAGGAAGCGCGACAGGTCCTCGGCCACCTCGCTCAACGGCGCGCCGTCAAAGGCGAGCCGCCCGTCCCCCCAGCCGCCGACATCGCCGGGCGCGACCGCCGCACGGATCAGCCGTCCGTCCTCGACCAGCACCGCCTGTCCGGCGTCGAGGCGCAGGCCCACGCCGTTCGGATCGACCATGACGGCGCCCTCGGCCACCGCCACGCGGGTCTGCCGCTGCCCCATCCGCACATCGAATACGGTGCCAAGATCGACCAGCGCGACGCCGCCCGCCTGCACCGCGAAAGGATGCCGATCGTCATGCTTCACTCGAAACAGTGCCTCGCCCCGTTCCAGCACGGCCCGGCGCGGATCGGCGCGGTCCAGCGCGACGCGGCTGGCCCCGGCCAGCGTAATGATGCTGCCGTCGGGAAGGGCCAGGACACGTGTCTCACCCGCCGCCGTCTCGACCGCGTAGGGTTGCGACCGGTCGTCCCACGCCTGTAGCCCGATGGCCCCGACCAGCGCGGCCGCCACCGCACCGGCGATCCAGCGAAGCGCACCGCGCCTATGATCCGCGACCGGCTCGACCGACCGGGGCGGCTCCATCACGTCGGGATGTTCCGTCAAGGCCTCCTCCGCGTCCAGCAACGTCGCCGCCATCCGGTCATAGCGTTCGACATGCGACGGATCAGCCTCCAGCCAGTCGGTGAAGGCATCCCAATCGGCCTGTGCCGGGTCCGCCATGCGCAGCGCCCAGTCCAGCGCCTCGGCATCGACGGCGAGGAATGCAGAATGTCGATCCTGGCTCATCCGATCTGTTCCTTGAGCGCGGCGATGGCATGGGCGGCCAGGCGAAGGTCGCTTTCGACGGTGCTGATGCTGATCCCCAATTCCTCGGCGATCCGTTTTTGCGACACGCCTTCGACCCGTGCCCGGCGAAAGACGGTGGCGGGCCGTTCGCCCAGCGCCGTCAGCGTTGCCGCGATCCGCTCGGCAGTCTGGCGCGCGACAAGGGCGCGTTCGACGGCCGGAGGCTCGGGGCCGCCCTGCCCCTCGGCCCAATCCTGCTCGCGCCGCTCGGCCTGACGGCGCGAACGATAGCGGTCGATCATCAGCATGTCGGCAGCGCGATAGAGATAGGCCAGCGGGTTGGCGACGGGCCCGTCCATCCGCCCCGACAGCTTGACCCAGAGGTCCTGAACCAGATCCTCCGCCGCATCGCCCGCGCCGCGTGCCGCCAGGAAGCGGACGAGCTTTTCGCGATTGGCGAGGAAAACGGCCTCGATCCCGGTGGGCGACATGGATGGAACCGGCGAAATTGAGAGGGACTGCCGTGGCTTAGACGAACCGGGCTCCGGTGAAAAGGAGCCCCACCGGGACGCGTGGTGGGGCTCCGAACGACCGCGTGCGCTACAGGGGGGATGCACGCGGCCGAACTCGCCTAAAAGGCGAACTGAAGGGCCGCGCGCGCCGACAGCGCGACATTGCCAAGACGTTGTTCGGCAGCGGCCTCTCCGCTCAAGCGGATCTCGCTGGTGCCGGTGATCGCGCGCACCCGGCCGACCCAGCCGCCGTCGCGGGCCTCCGGGTCGAGGATGAACGGCGTGCCGTCGCCGAACCGCGCGATCGTACGGCCCAGCGTTCCCGCGATGCGCTCGCGCCGTCCGCCCTCGATCTCCAGGCGGCTCCACTGTGCGTAGCGATTGTCGCCGCCGAAGTTGATGCCCGCCGCCACGCTGGCGGTCAGCGCCAGTTCGTCGCTGGTCCGCTTGGCGACGGTCAGGTCATAGCCGGTGCCGCCGCCCACCTCGCGATAGCCGTCCTCGTTCAGCCGGTAATAGTCGACGGCCAGGATCGGGCGGACGTTGAACTGGCCGACCCAATGCTCCCACGAGACCGAGCCCGAACCCGAATAGAGCATCCCGTTCCAATCGGCGGTCGCGCGACGCTGTACCGCCTCGGTCCCGACCACGCCGTCGAACTGGCGCTGCGCGTCGAAGGACAGGAACGCCGCCGACCCTCGCGCCTGCGCCGCCAGCGCGCCCCAGCGGGCGCGCCAGAAACCGGCCAGCTCATACTGGCTGTGGTTCACGCGGTTGACCGCCGATCCTTCATTATCGCGACCGCTCATATAGGACAGCGAGGCACCGAAATTGCCTGCCTCGGTCTTGTGCTCGATGCCGCCGCTGACGCCCCAGCCACGCACGTCATAACGGCGGGTCGAGCGGGTGCTCTTGGACGCATCCCAGCCCAGCGGGCTGAGCCAATAGCCCCATTTGCCCTCTTCGCTGAACTCACCCGCCGGTTCGCGCAATTGTGCCGCGGCGGCGCGCGAGGCGAGGGTCACGCCCTCGAACACGCTGCCGGTGTAATTGGGCAGCATCTGTTCGACCGCACCACGGAACGCAGCACCGTCGTAAAGGCCACGGATCGCGTCGGAGAGCTTGGCGTCGCTGCCGATCGCGGCGTCGATCGCGTCGAAGGCACTGACCCCGGCATTGCTCAGGCCCAGCTCGGTCTTGGCTTTGCGGCTGACCTCGACCGCGATCTCGTTGGCCTGGCCCGCCACGATCGCGCCCTTATACAGGAAGGGCATCGCGGACGAAGCGAGCGTCAGGTTGCCAGCCCCCGTCAATGTCCCTGAGCGCAGGACGACATAGCGGCCGGTCACGTCCGTGCCGCCCGAAACGCGTAGCGCCAATCGGCTGTTCGCGCCGATGGTCGTCGCACCGCCGACCTGGATCAAGTTGCCGGTCGGGTTCGCCTTGTCGAGTGCGACGCTCAGGATCGATTGGTCGCCCAGGCTGAGCGAGGCGATGTTGGTCACGCCATTGGCGGCGAAGGTCCCACCGCCGCTTGCGACGGTGACGGCGACATGCGCGGCGTTGGTCAGGCGTCCGGCGAAGATGCCCTTTCCCGTGATCGCCACCAGGTCCTGGCCGCGCCCGGAAAAGTCCGCCACGCCATCGAAGCGCGCCGTATCGCCGATGGTCAGCGTATCCGCAGCCGTACCGAAGGTCGCGGTCCCCGCATAGGTGCCCGTCCCGCTCATCTCCAGCCGGTTGCTGCCGGACCCGAAGGTCACGTCGCCACTGACCGCGCCCGCGCCGATCTGAAGCCGGTCGTCGCCGCTGCCGAAGCGAATGGCCCCGGTGATCGTCGGTCCGGTTGCTCCGGCGGCGGGTGCGATCTGGCGGATGATCGCGCCGCTGGTGTTGGCGGAGAGGTCGATCGCCGTGCTCCGCGAGCTGTCCGCCCCGGCCCCCGCGATCGCACCCGCATTTTCGACCAGGGTCAGGCCACCGGTACGGTCCAGGATCGCCGTCGCGCTGGCGCCCGTCGCGGTCGCGCGGATCGCGCCCGTGTTACGAATGGTCGGCACGGATGCACCGGTGTCGATCAGGACGGCCGTCGTCAGCGCGGTCGGCGCGCCGCCACCCGCGGCGGTGACCGAGCCCCCGACCGTCAGGGTGGGGGTGGAGGCACCGGAGCCGAAGCGGATCGCGGTGGCCTCCGCCCCGTTCGCGGTCGCCTGCACCGTCCCACCGACCGACACGCCTTGCGCGATCTGTACCACGCCGCCCAGCCCACCGATTGTCAGCGCCGTCGCGCGCACGCCGCTATAGACGCCGATGCCCGTTACCCGACCATTGACGACCAGCCCGGCCGCAGGCGTGGTCCCGCCCGTCGCTCCGATCAGGACGGCCCGGTTGGCCGACCCGATCTGCATCGCGGGGGCCGCGCCGTTCGAGAGGAGGTCCGCCGCCTTGCCGGTCGTGTTGCCCAGCGTAATGCCACCGGCGACATTGCCGCCGACGACCAATGCCGAGCCACCCTGAAGCAGATCGTCGGGATCGAGCTTCGAGACGTCGGCGGGCGGCGTGGTGTAGCGGTAGCCGGTCGAACCGATGCCACCCTCGACGATCAATGCGCCGCCGATGTCGCCGTCGACCCGCGCGCCGACCGCGCCCTCACCCACCGCGATGATGGTGCCGCCCAGGGTCACATTGCCCGTCACCCCGCCGGTCCGCACGCCGACCGATCGGTCGCCCAGCACATTGATCTTGCCCGACTGGGTGAGGTTGCCGGTCAGGGGACCGGTCAGGAAGATACCCGCCGAATCATTGCCCTCGATCGTGATCTCGCCGCTGCTGGCGATGTTTCCGGTAAAGCCGCCCGCCGTACGGATACCCGTGCGCCGCGCGCCTTGCGCGAAGGGGCCATCCAGATCGCCGTCCTTGTCGATGTCCGTCGGCGTGTATGTCTCGTCGAGGATGATCTTGCCACTATTGGCGATGTCGCCGGTCACGCCCGCCGCCGCCCCGATGCCGATCGCGTCGTTCGCATCGGTCGTCTGGATGGTCCCGGCATTGGCGAGCTTGTTGTTGCTGTCGATCGCGACGGCCGTGCCGCTGCCGCTCGTCACAACGCTGCCCGCCGCCGCGATGCTGATATCGGCGGCGGCCCCGCCGTTGACGGTGGCGGTGCGAACCGGCGTCGTCCGCCTCGTATCGATCACGGTCTGGGCCGAGGCGGCCGTCCCCGCCGCCAGCGCGAGCGTAGCGGTCGAGGCGAAGAGCAGGCGATGCACGAATAAGGTCCCCTTGATGTGCCTTTACCCCTCCAGACGGAGCCGTGCGGTAGAACCCTTGGTGCCCGGATTAAAATTTTGTCAGATTACTTGCGGGTGTTGACGATTGCGGCGCACGGGATCAGAGGGCGGCACAGGCGTGGGAGCCCCCGCGCCGTTCCAGAAAGCGAGAACATGTCCAGCGACAGTTCCAGTAGCGCCGCACGCCTCGGGCTCGTCCGCTAGTTTCGCAACTGGCTTTCGTCCGCCCCGGGTCGTGCGGACGAAAGGTTTGAAATGGTCAACGATCTGATTGCCGGTGTCACCGCCGGTTTCCGTTCCTCCCGCCGCGGCGTGTCCATCGCCGATCTCGTCGATACCCTCCAGTCGCTGCCCGTCGAGGAAGCGGCCGATGCCCTGTCGCAAATGCCCGACGCGCGCGCCGTCGCGGTGCTCGACAGCCCTGAACTGCGCTCGGCGGCCGAGATCCTGCCCCTGCTGACCTCGGCGCGGGCGGTCGCCCTCGTCTCGCAAATGTCCGAGGATCGCGCCGCCGACGTGCTGGGCGACATGGACGAGGACGACGCGGGCGCGATCCGCGCCGCGCTGCCCGCTCCCGTGCGCGCCTCGATCGACACGCTGTTGCGCTGGCCGCCCGACAGCGCGGGCGGCATGATGACGACCGAATATGTCGCCGCCCCCGCCGACGCCACCGTCGCCGAGGTGCTGGCGCATATCCGCACCGTCGAGCGCAGCCGCGAAACCGTCTATTCGGTCTTCCTGCTTGAACCGCAGGGGCGGCTGGTCGCGACCGTCTCGCTACGCCAGTTGATCGCCGCCGAGCCGGAGACGCCCGCGTTCGACCTGGCGCGCGGTCATGATCCGATCACCGTCGCGCCGACCACGGACCGCGAGGAGGTGGCGCACCTGATCCGCCGTCACGACTTGCTGGCGCTGCCCGTCGTCGATGAGCAAGGCCGCCCGATGGGCATCGTGACGGTCGACGACGTGCTCGACGCGCTGGTCGCCGCGCATACCGAGGATACGCAGAAGTTCGGCGGCGTCGAGGCGCTGGACGATCCCTATCTGGAAACCGGCTTCCTCGCGATGATCCGCAAGCGCGCCGGGTGGCTGAGCATCCTGTTCTTCTCCGAAATGCTGACCGCCAGCGCGATGCAGCATTTCGAGTCCGAACTGGAACGGGCGGTCGTCCTGACCCTGTTCATCCCGCTGATCATGAGCTCGGGCGGCAATAGCGGTAGCCAGGCGACCTCGCTGATCATCCGCGCGCTGGCGCTGGGCCAGGTGCGGCTGGGCGACTGGTGGCGGGTCGCGCTGCGCGAACTGCCCGCCGGGCTGACGCTGGGCGCGATCCTGGGTATTCTGGGCATGGCGCGGATCACGTTGTGGCAGAATTTCGGGTTCTACGATTACGGGCCGCACTGGATGCTGGTGGCGACCACGGTCGGCACGGGTCTTGTCGGCATCGTCACCTTCGGTTCGCTGGCCGGGTCGATGCTGCCCTTCCTGCTGCAACGGCTGGGCTTCGATCCGGCCAGCGCCTCGGCGCCGTTCGTCGCGACGCTGGTCGATGTGACGGGGCTGGTCATCTATTTCAGCATCGCGCTGGCCATCCTGTCGGGGACCTTGCTGTAACCCGGTTCAGCGTTTCCAATAGCGGACGTAATCGACCTTCATCACCTGTGGCAGCGCGGCGTCGTCCACGCCCTTCCGCCCGCCCCAGTCGCCACCGACCGCCAGGTTCAGGATCAGCGAATAGGGGCGGGTGAAGGGCCAGGCGGCCGCCCCGCCCGGCTGGTCGTTCTTCACCCGCATATAGCCGCGGCCATCGACGCCGATGGTGATCGTGTCGGGCGTCCATTCCAACTGATAGCGGTGATACGCCGAACAGGCGTCCGCCACGCGAACCTCGCCGCCGCGTTGGGTGTTCAGCCGGTGGTTGAAGGCGGCCGAATGGACGGTCGCGTGGATGACATCGGGGTTCCAGCCGACCATCTCCATGATGTCGATCTCACCGCCGTCGGGCCAGCGCGATCCATCGGTCGGCAGCAGCCAGATGGCGGGCCACATGCCGCGCCCGCACGGCAACTGCGCGCGGACCTCGTAAAAGCCATAGCCCAGTGGCTCGCGCGTCACGAGCTTGGCGGAGGTGTAACGTTGCCCGCCCCAGTCGGCCGCGTCGCGCAGGCTCTCGGCCCGCGCCTCGATGACCAGAGCGCGCTGCTCGACCCGCGCGTTGGACCGATCCGGCCCGGCATAATATTGCAGTTCGTGGTTGGGCCAGCCCTGCTTGTTCTGGCCGGTATCCCAGCGCCAGCGACGCGCATCGATCGCGCGGGAGAATTCATCGCCGAAACTCGGCCGGGCCGACGGCGTGACCATCGCCCCGTCATAAGCATAGTTGGTGGCGCCCAGCGACGGCGCGGTAACCTGCTGGGCCGGAGCCGTACCCGCCGCCAGCACGGGCATGGCCGCCAGCCACCAACCCGAACAGTGCATCCTGATCCCCCTCAAAGCTTTGAGAGGTAGCGTAGCGCCCGCCGCGAGCGAACGCCACGCCCCGTGCGATCAGCCCGCGATAGTAAAGACCGACCCCGAGTCCACCCGGATACCCGCGCCGTTGATGAAGCTGGCACGCTCGGACACCAGGAAGGCGACGGCGGCGGCCACTTCTTCCGGGCGACCGCGCCGCTTCAGCGCCATGCCGGGGCGTTCTTCCTCCAGGAAACTGTCGATGGCTTCCTCGACGCTGACGCCCTTTTCCTCGGCACGCTTCTCCATCATCTTGTCGGTCATCGGCGTCGCGATGAAGGCGGGCGAGACGGTGTTTACCAGGACATTGTCGGGACCGTACGCCTTGGACAGGCCCTTCGCCAGACTGAGGATCCCGGCCTTCGCCGCGCAATAGGGCAGTTCGTCGATATAGGGCTGCACCGCATCCTCCGAGGCAAACAGGACCACACGGCCCCAGCCCTTCTTGCGCATCGCCGGGATCGCCTCGCGACACATGCGGACCGCGCCCATCAGGTCGATATCCAGCGTCTCCTGCCAGCCCTTGTCGTCAATCTCCAGGAAATCGCCGGTCGCGCCGGTCACCCCGGCCGCGTTGACATAAATGTCCGGCTCGCCCAGCCGCTTGCGCACCTCGGCCCAGAGCGCGGTGACGTCGTCCGTCTTGGTCACGTCGCCGGTGACCGCGATTACCTGGCCCAGCGGTTTCAGCTCTTCGACCGCCTCGTCCAGCGTGCCGCCAGGCTTGTCGGTCAGCGCGACCTGCACCCCCGCTTCGAGCAGCAGACGTGCGGTTTCCTTGCCCATGCCCGAGTCCGCGCCGCTGATCAGCGCGATGCGCCCCTTGATACCCAGGTCCATCGTCTCTCTCCTCGAAATCCCGCCCTTCAAGAGCTTACGCGGCATAGGGTTCCGTCATGCGGGACGGATAAGTCTTTGATCGCATGAGGAACGGCCGCACGCGTCACCCGTTCGCCTTATCCCTGTTCCACCGGAGTGATCGTCCGTTGCGCATGTTGTCCAAGGTCGAAATCGCCACGCTGCCGCCGTCGGAGGACGCGCCCCACACCAAGCTGGGCATCGCCGAACTGGCGGCCGGGGCAGCGGAGTTGCTGGAGCGCACCGACATCATCCTGGCGGTGACAGACGAAACTCGCGCCCTCGGCGTCGCACGGATGCTGGAGGCGATGGCCGGGGACGCGACGATCCTGTTCTGCCCCGGATCGGACGCTCTGCCCGGCGACCATGCCCCTGCCTCGCCTGCCAATGTCGGCCAGCGCGTCTCTGCGTTGCACCGCCTTCGCGTCGCGTTGCGGGACGGGAAGCGAGGACGGATCGCCCTCATCACCTCCGGCGAGGCTCTCGCGCAAGCCCTACCCTCGCCCGACACCTTCGCAGCCGAGCCCCCGTGTATCGCACAAGGCGATCCATGCGACCTGGACGAACTCTACGCGATGCTGCTCGACCTGGGCTATATCGCCGACGAACGGGTGGATGAACCCGGCGAGGTCGCGACGCGCGGGCAAGTGCTGGACGTCTTTCCCGCCGATGCCGAGCAGCCGTTGCGGGTCGAAGTGGCGGAGGGTCGCATCACTGCGATCCGATCCTATGACCCGGCCGACCAGCGCAGCACCGGCGAGATCGAACGGCGCGAACTGGGCCGGGTGTCCGAGCCCCCACTGGGCGCCAACCCGACGAGTTTGCTTGATCACCTGCCGGAGGCCTGCGTCGTCATAGAACCGGCCGCCGACGAACGGCGTCGGCGCCTGCTCTTGCTGAGCGCCGACGTCGCACAGCGCGGATCCAAGCGTGCGGCGCGCGACATGATCGCCGACAGCACCTGGAAAAAGGCGCTGAAGGGCCGGGAAACTGCCGAACTGGTTCGGGTCGATGCACCCCCGCCCCGCTTCGTCGAACAGCCGCGTCCCTTGCGCGACTTCGCCACCTCTGCACGAGCCGCGATGAAGGAAGGCCAGCGTGTCATCCTGATCGGCAGCGAACGGGACCTACGATTCTTGGGGCGGCGGGTGGACAATGTCCTTCGCACGACCGCCCGGCGGGTCGGTCTTTGGCGCGAGGTGGCGGCAGCCGAGCCCGCCAGCCTGCTGACGCTGGTCGCACCCGCCGAGCGCGGCTTCGTCCGGGACGGGGTGATGGCCGTCAGCGCTGCCGATCTCTTGGGCAGCCGGGCCGACCGCGAGGACGGCGCGGCACGCTCGGTCGACCTGTCGCTGATGCAGACCGCCGAAATCCGCGTCGGGGACACCGTCATCCACGAGGATCACGGCATAGCCACCGTCATCGGGCTGGAGTTGGTCGATGCCGGTGACGGGGTTTCGGGCGATGCGATCAAGCTGGAATATGCCCGGTCCGCCACCCGGCTGGTATCCGTGGCCGATGCCGACCGGCTGTGGCGCTATGGGGGCGAGGATGATGCGGTCCGGCTGGACACGCTCGACGGCCGGACCTGGCAGGACCGGCGTCGCGGGGTCGACGAGGCGATCGCGGATACCGCGCGCCAGCTGACCGCACTGGCCGCCGAGCGGGCCGATCGTCATGCCCCCGTCCTCGACCCGCCTGTCGCCGATTACGAGCGCTTCGCCGCCGGTTTCCCGTTCAGCGAAACCCCCGACCAGTTGACCGCGATCGAGGCGGTCCGCGCCGACCTGGCTTCCGGGCGGCCGATGGACCGACTGGTGGTCGGCGATGTCGGCTTCGGCAAGACCGAGGTCGCCCTGCGCGCCGCCGCCGTCGCGGCACTGGCCGGGCGGCAGGTGGTCCTCGCTGCCCCCACCACCGTGCTGGCCCGCCAGCATCTGGAGAGTTTCACCGCACGCTTTGCCGATAGCGGCATCGCCGTGGCGGGGTTGTCGCGCCTGTCCACCGCCGCCGAGAAGCGCAAGGTGAAGGCCGGGCTGGCCGATGGCAGCATCCGGGTGGTGATCGGCACCGGCGCGGTGGCCGCGAAGGGCGTCACGTACAAGGACCTGGCCCTCGTCATCGTCGACGAGGAACAGCGCTTCGGCGCAGCCGACAAGGCACGGCTCCAGTCCCTCTCGAACGCCCATGTCCTGACCATGACCGCCACCCCGATCCCGCGCACCCTGCAATCCGCGCTGGTCGGCCTGCGCCAGCTATCGGTCATCGCGACGCCCCCTGCCCGCCGCCAGCCCATCCGCACCGCCGTGTCGACCTTCTCGCCCGAGACGTTGCGCGCCGCCTTGTTGCGCGAACGGTCGCGCGGCGGGCAGAGCTTCGTCGTGGTGCCGCGTATCGCCGACATGGCCCCGCTCGCCGAACAGCTGGGCCGGATCGTGCCCGAACTGGAGGTGATGCAAGCGCATGGCAAGCTACCCGCTGCCGAAATCGACGATGTCATGGTCCGGTTCGGCCGAGGCGATGGCGACGTCCTGCTGGCGACCAACATCATCGAGGCCGGGTTGGACGTGCCCCGTGCCAACACCATGGCGATCGTCCATGCCGACCGCTTCGGCCTGTCGCAGCTTCACCAGTTGCGCGGTCGCGTCGGGCGGGGGCACCGTCGTGGCCAGGTGCTGCTGTTCGCCAAGGGGGAGGATGCGATCACACCCCGCACCCTGAAGCGGTTGCGCACACTGGAAGCGTTCGACCGGCTGGGCGCAGGCTTTGCGATCAGCGCGCGCGACCTCGACATGCGCGGCGCGGGCGATCTGCTCGGCGATACCCAGGCCGGGCATATGCGGCTGATCGGGGTCGAGCTCTACCAACAGCTGTTGGAGGATGCGCTGCGCACCGCGCGCGGCGAGACGGTCGAGCGCTGGACGCCAGAATTGAGCCTGGGGATCGAAGGCCGCCTGCCCGACGACTGGCTGCCGGACGAGGACCTCCGGCTTTCGCTCTATGCCCGGCTGGGGCGGCTGCGCGACGACGCCATGCTCGATGCCTTCGAGGAAGAGCTGGAGGACCGGTTCGGACCGCTACCGCCCGAAGCGGAGACGTTGCTGGCGCTGGCCCGGCTGCGTCAGCGGATGCGTACCCTGGGAATCGCGCGGATCGACGCGGGGCCTGCCGCAATCGCCATGACCCCGCATGGCCGCGACGCCGACCTGGGCGGGATCGACGGGCTGGAGGAAAAGGACGGGCGCTATCTGCTCAAGGAACGCCATGACGACCCGACCGAACGGCTCGAACGTCTGATGACGCTGCTGAACTGACGGATGTTGGCGCGGCCCCGCGCCGCCCCTAAAACGCCGCCGAGACGATAGGAAACCTGCCATGCCCTTTCCCACGCCCTATGCCGCTGATCCGGCCCGCTATGACGGGCGGATGCCCTATCGCCGGACGGGACGCAGCGGCCTGAAGCTGCCCGCGATCAGCCTGGGGCTGTGGCAGAATTTCGGTGGCATCGATGTGTTCGAAACCGGCCGCGCCGTGCTGCGCCGCGCCTTCGATCGCGGTGTCACCCATTTCGATCTCGCGAACAATTACGGTCCGCCTTATGGTTCGGCGGAGGAGAATTTCGGGCGGGTGCTGGCCAGCGACTTTGTCGCGCACCGGGACGAGTTGATCCTGTCGACCAAGGCGGGATGGGACATGTGGCCTGGTCCCTACGGCGATATCGGATCGTCGAAGAAGTACCTCATCGCCAGTTGCGAGCAGAGCCTGAAGCGAATGGGGGTCGACTATGTCGATATCTTCTATTCCCACCGCGTCGATCCGACGACGCCGCTGGAGGAAACGATGGGCGCGCTGGTCCAGCTTCACCGGCAGGGCAAGGCGCTGTACGTGGGCGTCTCGTCCTACGACGCCGGGCTGACCCGCCGCGCCGCCGCGATCCTGGCGGAGGAAAAGGTGCCGCTGTTCATCCACCAGCCCAGCTATTCGATCCTCAACCGCTGGATCGAGCGTGATCTGCTGGCGACGCTTGAGGATCTGGGCACCGGCTGCATCGCCTTTTCGCCGCTCGCGCAAGGGATGCTGACCGGCAAATATCTGAACGGAGTGCCGGAGGATGCGCGCGCCAATCGTGGCGGGTCGCTCTCCCAGTCGCTGCTGACTGGGCAGAACCTGGCGGCGATCCGACGGCTGAACGACATCGCTGCGGCGCGCGGACAGACGCTGGCGCAGATGGCGATCGCCTGGGTCCTGCGCGATCCCAGGGTGACCTCGGCATTGATCGGCGCGCGAACCGTCGAACAGCTGGACGACTCACTCGACGCGGCCACGCGGCTTGATTTCACGCGCGAAGAGCTTGCGGCGATCGACCAGGCGGCGGCCGATGGTGGCATCAACCTATGGGCGGAGTCCTCCGACATTGAAACCCTGCCCGCTGCCCAGGGTATATCCGTGCGGCAGCAAAATTCGCTGTGATCGTCGTCAGGCGATCAAACCTCTTGCCACGTCACGCCAAAAAACAGGGTTGGCATTTGTCGGACAGTTAACCTAGCCTTTCCGGAAAACAGGAGAGGACCATGAAACTACCGATCAGAATGGGCAGCGCTTTGACCGCGCTGCTTGCCACCGCCACGCTGCACGCCAGCGGCCAGGCCCCCGCGACGAACGGACCTCGACTGGAGATCGTCGCCAAGGTCCGTCTGCCCCGGCCACCCGCTCCCCGTGATGCGCGGACCGCCTATCTGATGAGTTTCTTCACCGACGAAGATCACTCGCTGCACTTCGCGACCTCGCGCGACGGTTACAGCTTCACCGACGTCAATGGCGGCAAGGCGGTTCTGGCCGGGCGCGATATTGCCGAGCAGAAAGGCATCAGGGACCCGCATATCATGCGCGCACCCGATGGCGCTTTCTATATGACGATGACCGACCTCCACATCTTCGCCAAGCGCGAAGGGCTGCGCGACACGGAATGGGAACGGCCTGATGCGCAATATGGCTGGGGCAATAATCGCAACATGATCTTCATGAAATCCTACGACCTCATCCACTGGACCATGGCGCGGATCACCCCGTCCGCGCTGTTCCCCCAGTATCGGGACGCGGGCAATATGTGGGCGCCTGAGACGATCTATGACCCGGCCCAGCGCAAGCTGATGGTCTATTTCACGACACGGGACGGCAACGGGCCCAATTATCTGGTCTATTCCTATGCCGATGCCGATTTCACGACGCTGACCGAGGTGCCCAGGAAGCTGTTCGACTATCCCGATCCCAAGGTGAACGTGATCGACGCGGACATCACCAAGGTCGGCGGCACATACCACATGTTCTATGTCGCGCATCAGGCCCCGGGCAATATCCGCCATTCGGCTTCGTCGAAGATCAATCGCGACTGGACCAAAAGCCTGCGCAAGGTCGATCCCGAAACCGCCGCGTCCGAGGCTCCGACATTGTGGCGGCGCAACGGCACCAACACCTATGTCCTGATGTACGATGTGTTCGGTATCAAGCCAAACAATATGGGCTTTTCGGAAACCAGCGACTTCATCACTTATCGTAACATCGGCCGGTTCAACGAACCCGGTTCGCCGATGAAGGCAACGAACTTCACCCGGCCGAAACACGGGGCCGTCGTCGCCATCAGCCCGGCCGAGGCGACGCGGCTGGAGCAGCATTTTTCGCCTCGGTAAGGTCGGACGCATGGCCGCTCGCTTGGCCGGATTACTCCGTGGTGCTGCCAACTTCGCCCTGACCCATGGTCGAGACGAGCACGCTGCAAACCCGAAAAGTTGGCGGCGGACAGATTGGCGATCACCAGTACCCGCTCGACGGCACCCTGGGGATTGGTACGGACCGATTGGACCGCACCGATCGCCCTGCCGTGGGCACTGGTAACGGCCATGCCGCTGCCGACCGGGAAGCGACCGCTGCGTGCCGCACCGCTGTCCGCCAGCGCAAGGTTGCCCGCCAGCGAGGTACGGCCGTTACCCGCCGACGCGGCACCGTTCACAGTGCCTTGGCGATCGCCGTCGCATTCCCGCCCGCCGCATCATTGCCAGACGCGGCGGGTCGGAATGCCGTGATCGCGAAGGACTGGTGCCGCTGACGGCGGTTTTCGGAAAGCGATCGTTTCCGCGTGACCGGCTGGACCGGCCCCGCAAGCCGCCTATCTTGAAACCATGAAAAAGATCGGTTTCCTGTCGTTCGGCCATTGGTCGCCCTCGCCCCAGTCCGCCACGCGCTCGGCGCAGGACGTGCTGCTCCAGTCCATCGACCTGGCGGTCGCCGCCGAGGAATTGGGCGCGGACGGCGCCTATTACCGCGTCCATCACTTCGCCCAGCAGCTGGCCTCCCCCTTCCCGCTGCTCGCCGCCGTCGGGGCCAGGACCTCGCGGATCGAGATCGGCACCGGCGTGATCGACATGCGCTATGAAAATCCGCTCTATATGGTCGAGGATGCGGGCTCGGCCGACCTGATCAGCGGCGGCCGCCTGCAACTGGGCATCAGCCGGGGCTCGCCCGAACAGGTGATCGAGGGCTGGCGGCATTTCGGCTATGGCCCGGCGCAAGGCGAGACGGATGCCGATATGGGCCGCCGCCATGCCGAGGTCTTCCTCCACCTGCTGAAGGGTCAGGGCTTCGCCAAGCCCAATCCCAACCCGATGTTCCCGAACCCGCCCGGCCTGCTTCGGCTGGAACCGCATTCGGCGGGGCTGCGCGACCGCATCTGGTGGGGATCGGCGTCCAACGCGACCGCCATCTGGGCGGCCAAGCAGGGCATGAACCTGCAAAGCTCGACCCTGAAGGCCGATGAAAGCGGCGAGCCCTTCCATGTCCAACAGGCCCGGCAGATCCGCGCCTATCGCGAGGCTTGGACGGCGGCGGGTCATACACGCACCCCGCGGGTCTCGGTCTCGCGCTCGATCTTCGCGCTGACCACGGATCAGGACCGCGCCTATTTCGGCCGCGACACCAGCCAGGATCAGGTCGGGGTGATCGACAATATGCGAGCCGTCTTCGGTCGCTCCTATGCGGCCGAGCCTGAGCGGCTGATCGAATTGCTGCGCGCCGACGAGGCGATCGCGGAGGCGGACACGCTGCTGCTGACCGTGCCCAATCAGCTGGGTGTCGACTATAATGCGCATGTCATCGAAAACATCCTGCGCCACATCGCCCCGGCGCTCGGCTGGCGCTGAGGCGACCCAGCGAGGCGGAGATTATCATTCGGATTACAAGATCGTAACATTCGTGACATTCTCGTGAAAGCCACCGGATAGCATAAGACCCTTGCTGGCCACCGTTCACTCCCGTCGGTGGCCAGTATTCTAAAAGTCCCGCGAACTTGCTGCCGAGGGGGGGAGCACAACCGCCGGGCCCATCCCCGCCGCCCCGTTTCGCATCCGCCGTTCCTCCCAAACGACGCCACGCGAATGGGTTGCGCGGGGGTGGTCAGGCGGCTCACGCTCGGCTAGTACCCTTGGTTCCCATCTGACCATCAAGCCGGAAAGCAACAGACTTTGGCCGACGAGACGACCCTCGCGGAACCTTCCGATATTTCGACGA